>Ga0255336_100103_pt1 | contig 196147 bp, 187 predicted proteins | sample MeOH1_35cm_T3_17_FD_189102 | JGI IMG/M metagenome (GOLD analysis project Ga0255336, IMG submission 189102) | Sandy soil microbial communities from University of British Columbia, Vancouver, Canada - MeOH1_35cm_T3_179 | ecosystem: Engineered > Artificial ecosystem > Sand microcosm > Unclassified... | reverse complement strand
TCTGTCGCCGCTGGGGTGGGAGCACATCAACCTGACCGGCGATTACCTATGGCGCAGCAGCGCCAAGGTCGGTGCGGGGAAGTTTAGGCCATTGCGACCGCTGCCACCGGCTTAGCGTGCTTTATTTTCCGTTTTCTGAGACGACCCCCTGGTGGTCGGCCTGAGGCTCGTGCCGTCCGGCGGCTGGTACACATATTGGCAGGTTCCCGGCGATGCCGGATTGCCGACCCAGATTGCGTGGGAGCTGCCGCCGGGCTTCAGTGCGGGGCCGATCGAATGGCCGCATCCGCAACGGCTGCCGCTTGGGCCGATGGTGAACTTCGGCTACAAGGCCGAAACGATGCTGCTGACCACGTTGAGCGTCCCGCAGAATCTGGCGACGGGCGGCTTCGTTACGGTGCGGGCCGGGGCGAAGGCGAATTGGCTCGAATGCAAGGACGTCTGTATTCCGAGCGGAGCGACGTTGAGCCTAACGCTGCCCGTCCGCGAGTCTGCCAAGCCTTCTGCCGCAGCGAGCCTGTTCGCGGCGACCCGCGCTTTGGTTCCGCAGCCGCTGGCCGGCGCCGAGGCGCAGGCCACGCTCGACGGCAAGCGGCTCCGGCTGGCGCTGGCCTTGCCAAGCGACCGCAGGGTGGACCGCGTCGAGTTCTATCCGCTGGAAGAAGCCCACATCGAACCGTCTGCAGCGCAGATCCTCAAGCGCGAAGGGACGCAGACTGTCGTGTACCTGACCGCGGCGACGGCGGCCGCGCCCGATTTCAAGACACTGAGGGGCGTGATCGTCGCCAACGGCGGGCCGGCCGTTCCGAACGGGTGGACCGCAACAGTCGAGGCGCCGGTTTCTTCTGGTGTGATCGCAGCGAGCGCCTTCGAGACCGCGGGCAAGGATCCAGCCGGCAGCTCAGCTTCAATGACGCTGCTGATTGCGTTCGGCGGCGCGCTTCTGGGCGGCCTGATCCTGAATCTGATGCCCTGCGTGTTCCCGGTGCTGTCGCTGAAGCTGATCGGGCTTTCGAAACACCGCACGCAATCCGGTTCGCTGGCCGCGCATGGACTTGCGTTCACGGCCGGCGTCGTGCTTTCGTTCGTGCTGCTAGCTGCCTTGCTGCTCGCCCTGCAACAGACCGGCGAAGTGCTCGGCTGGGGCTTTCAGCTGCAAACGCCGTGGGTGATCGCAGCGTTGACCGTTCTGTTCTTCGTCATCGGTCTGAACCTGCTCAGCGTGTTTGAGTTCACGTTCGGGCAGGGCGTCGCCAACTCACGGGCGGCCGACGCGCTGGTGCGCAAGTCCGACTGGCGGGGCAGCTTCGGTACCGGCGTGCTGGCAGTGATCGTCGCTTCGCCGTGCACGGCGCCGTTCATGGGTGCAGCGCTCGGGTATGCGATCGCGCAGCCGCCGGCTGTCGCGTTGTCGGTCTTCGCGGCGCTCGGCGTGGGCATGGCGCTGCCGTACCTGTTGTTGACGCTGTTTCCCCGCTGGCTGGTCAGCTTGCCGCGACCGGGGCGCTGGATGGATATCTTCAAGCAGCTCATGGCCTTTCCGATGTTCGCGACCTGCGTCTGGCTACTGTGGGTGCTGATGCAGCAGGTCGATGCCGGCGAGGTCGCGCTGGCGCTGGGCGCATTGGTGGCCGTCGGCTTCGCGCTCTGGGCGCTCGGACTGTCGCAGCGCGGCGCAAGCGGGTTCCGCTGGGTTGCTTTAAGCGGCGCAGTGGTCGCCGCATTGACGTTCACGTCCATAGTGGGCCCGGGAACGGCGGGAGCCGGCAGGGTCGCTCTCGGCGAGGGTTGGATCGAGTATTCGCGCGAGAGGCTGGTTCAACTGCAAGGCGAAGGCAAGCCGGTTTTCGTCGACTTCACCGCAGCATGGTGCGTGACCTGCCAGATCAACAAGCGAACCGTGCTGGACACCGATCGGGTTCGCGCTCGGTTCGCTGCCGATGGCGTCGTTCTGATGCGCGCCGATTGGACCAGTCGCGACGAGCGCATCACGCAGGCGCTTGCCGAGTTCGGGCGAAACGGTGTGCCACTGTACGTGCTGTACGACCGCTCAGGAAAATCGGCCTTGCTGCCGCAATTGCTGACCCCGGGCATCGTGTTCGACGCGCTCGACAAGATCAAGTAGCAATGGGCCACACAGTATTCCTGAGCGGAATCATCGCACCCTGACCGTACGGATACTCGCTACCGATGTTTCCGCATCCCTGCGACGCCCTTGCCGTCCTGCTCGCAAGTTGCTTCTGGATGGCCCGCGTCCGCTCCCGCCCCAGATTGACAGCCGCAAGTCGCCCGATCGAGGCCGAGGATTGCTGCGATTGGTGCGAAGCGCGGTGCTCTGCCGACGCTTTCATGCGCGCCTTGCTGAGCAACCCGCGCTCCGTGGGCGCTTGCTGTCCGAGTTCGCCGCGGCTCGCACACGCCGTCGCTGCCGCGGTCGACTCCTCTGTCCGACTGGGGAAATCGGCGAGCTGGCGTAGCGCGTCCTTCACTTCGCCGCCAAAGCCCAGGGGCCCAGCCCCTTTCCGCGTCCGCCCAGGCGCCTAGCCCGACTACCCGGGCGAGCGGCTGGTGGCGTGCCGCAATCCGCATGCGGGCGCTCAAGCGCGAGGCGCTGTTTGCGGCCGCCGAAAAGAACCTGCAGACGATCCAGGCGCGAGTCGCGGCGGGCAAGCTCGCCGACGCAATCGGGGTGCGCGTGGGCCGTGTCATCAACCAGTACAAGGTCTCCAAGCACTTCGCACTCGCCATCGACGAGCTAGCGTCAACGTCTTTGGGTGAAAAGACAGGTGCGCTCCGTTGCTCGTGTCGGCGGCTTCTCAGCCGGCTGGCACAGTGGCGCGTCGAGCCTCATTCCGGCCCGGAACCAGCATCCGCAGGCCGTTTAGGATGATGAGCGCGGCACTACCCTCGTTAAGGAGCAATCCGGTGGTGAGAGACATCCAGCCTGCAAGACCAGCTACGACAAGTACAGCCACGACAACCAGACTCATGGCGATGTTGAGCTTGATGTTGCGCCGTGCCCGCCGGGACAGTCTTATAGCGGCGGGAAGCCGGTCAAGCTCGTCAGCCATGAGCGCTACGTCAGCGGTCTCCAACGCCACATCGGTGCCGGCCGCGCCCATCGCTATGGCCAGGTCGGCATTCGCCATCGCGGGGGCATCGTTGACACCGTCGCCGACCATCGCAATCAACCCATAGGTCTCTCGCAATTGACGAATCGCAGTGACCTTGTCCTCGGGCAGCAACTCGGCGCGGTAGCCGTCCAATCCCAGGTTCTTAGCCGTGCTTCCGGCAACCGTGTCATTGTCTCCGGTGAGCATCAGCACGTGTTTGATCCCGAGATCACGCAGTTCCTTGATGGTAGACAGTGCGTCGGGTCGTACCTCGTCCGCCACCGTTAAAACCGCCAGCGGAAGGTTGTTTTCACGCAGGACGACGGCTGTGCATCCCTCGGCCTCCGCCTTCGTCAGCACTGGCCCCAGGACGGCGTGCGCACGGTCGACCGCGGTAGGTCGGCCGACGTGAAGGACACGGCCAGCGACAGTGGCCTCCATGCCGGTTCCAGGCAAGGCCCGGGCGTCTTGTGCCACAGGGATACCGATACTCTTGCCCTGGGCACCGGCCACAATCGCGGTGGCAATGGGGTGCTCGCTTCCGGATTCGACCGCCGCAGCCAGCGCCAAGGCGTCTCGCTCATTCACGTCCCCGACCGGGACGACCTTAGCCAAAGCAGGCCGGCCCCGTGTGAGAGTGCCGGTTTTATCGAAGGCGACGGCCTTAATATCGGCCAGACGCTCTAGGTAGACGCCCCCCTTGATCAGAATTCCGTCGCGGGCACCGCGGGCGATGGCAGCAACGACGCTGACGGGAACGGAGATGACCAGAGAGCAAGAGCAAGAAACGACCAGAATGACGAGCGCCCGGTAGATTGCTTCGCGCCACTCATATCCGAGCAACGGGAGGCCCAGTGCCACCACAATGGCCAGAATGAACATGGCGGGGGTGTAGACGGCACTGAACTTGTCCGCAAACCGCTCGGCCCCGCTACGGTTGGCTTGGGCCTCCTCGACCTGCTCGATAACTCGGGCGAGTACCGTGTCGTAGTATTCCTTGGTGACCTTCACATGCAGCACGCCGTTGCCATTCAAGCTCCCACCAAAAACAGCGGTGCCGTCTATTGCCTCCACCGGCACCGATTCTCCGGTGACAGGGCTGGCATCGACCCACGAAGATCCTTGAAGAACTGTGCCATCGGTGGGCAAGCGCTCACCCGGCCGGACAAGGACGACGTCACCGGGGTGGAGCCGTTCCACGGCCACGGCCTCGGTTTCACCATTGGCGGTGAGCCGATTGGCGGTCGGCGGAGCCAATTCCATCAGAGCGCCAATTGAACTGCGAGCCTTGTCGGTGGCGTAGGCTTCCATCGCCTCCCCGAGGCTGAAGATAACGACCAGCATCGCCGCTTCCTCAATCACCCCCAAGGCGATCGCACCGATCGCAGCGACGGCAAGCAGCACGGTTATTGTCAGCCGCTTGTTGCGCACCGCGCGAACCGCATTGCGCATTGGGTAGACCCCGCCAATGGCGGTCGAAGCGATGAACAGGGTCTGGGCGAGCAACTCAGAGTGGATGATCCACTCCATGACCAGCCCAACCGCCAGCAATACCGCTGCGATGGCTAAAGTCACCATTTCGGGCTTATGCCACCACCGCCGTCGGGTGGATTGCGCCGCGATGGGCGGCGAAGACGGTATCTGCGATGATGTGGTCGAATAGGTACTCATGCCAACCTCTCTTCTTTCTCGCTCAGGCGACCGCCGCAGCTTAATTCGGGCTTCGCTGCGCGGAGCGAGCGACGCCTGCCGGCGCAAGGCGCAGCCCAGCCGCCTGCGCGGCGGCTAGTACGGCATCGTCCGTCACAGTGCCATCGTGCGTCACGAGCACTAGACCTGAGGCGAGGGCATCGACTGATCGCACTCCGGGCAATGATTGGACAGACGCAAGGTCGCCCGAACAGGACACGCACCCTCCTTCCAAGGTGCGGTAGCGGGAGCGGACGAGGCTGGACGAATTGGTCATGACAATTTTCCTTCTATTGAAACAGAGGTACTTCAACATTCAAACGAATTTAAGAATGACATTGCGAGCAATCATTTCGTCAAGACAGGTGTGACAGCCCACTGTCATTGAAATCCACCGCCATGCGGCCATGTCGGACGGAATGTAACCACTTGGTTTCGGCCACTGCCACCAGCCGCTCAAGTGGGCAACGTCCAGCGGCAGACGCGCAATGGCAATTGGCAGCAGCCACCAAGAGATACAGAGAGTTCAAGCGTATGAGAGCAGCGTGCTTCATGCTGCTCCACCCGAAGCGATGTTCAAGAGCACGACCCCTGCGACAACCAAAGCAACACCGATTCCTTTGCTGATGCTCGCAGGCTCGCGCAGCGCCAATACGCCAAGAAGAGCGACGCCCGCGGTACCGGCGCCCGCCCAAACCGGATATGCGATGCTTACTGGGAGCGTTTTCATCGCAACACTCACGGTATAAAAGGCCATTCCAAAAGCTACGATGGCCAAAACGGTCGGAAAAACCTTGGTGAAGCCATCGCTAAAACGCAGGGCGATCGCAGCCGATATTTCACAGATGATCGCCACACCTAAAAGCAGCCACGCCGAATTCATGGATTACCTCCATTGACGGTTGCTTCCCAGACCTTGGGCAACGATTTTGACATTAGCAGCCGCTCCTTTTTTCAGATGCGATGTTGAGAATAACGACGCCAGCAACAACCAGTACGACGCCGAGACCCTTTAGCGCTCCGAGCGACTCGCCCAGTTCAAGCACGCCGATTAGTGTCACCCCAGCGGTCCCTACACCGGCCCAGACCGGATAGGCCACGCTAACCGGTAACGTGCGCATGACGCGGCTCACCAAGTAGAGCGCGAGTGCAAACGATGCGAGCGCCACGGCCGTGGGAAAGAGTTGGGTGAAGCCTTCGCTGAACCGAAGGCTGATCGCGCCAGAAATCTCGCCAAGGATCGCGACGCCCAAGAGCAACCACGTACCGCGCCCCGCCGGCGCGGCAATCCTGGCGTTTCCCGGCGACCCAGAAACACAATTGTCCACACGCCCGCAAGTGGGTGCGGCGATGGTCTCGACATCCGACGTCTTACTCATATTGGTCATACCCCGTCCTCGTGAGGCCCGATTTCCGTACAATTGGTCATGACAATTTTCCTTCTATTGAAACAGAGGTACTTCAACATTCAAACGAATTTAAGAATGACATTGCGAGCAATCATTTCGTCAAGACAGGTGTGACAGCCCACTGTCATTGAAATCCACCGCCATGCGGCCATGTCGGACGGAATGTAACCACTTGGTTTCGGCCACTGCCACCAGCCGCTCAAGTGGGCAACGTCCAGCGGCAGACGCGCAATGGCAATTGGCAGCAGCCACCAAGAGATACAGAGAGTTCAAGCGTATGAGAGCAGCGTGCTTCATGCTGCTCCACCCGAAGCGATGTTCAAGAGCACGACCCCTGCGACAACCAAAGCAACACCGATTCCTTTGCTGATGCTCGCAGGCTCGCGCAGCGCCAATACGCCAAGAAGAGCGACGCCCGCGGTACCGGCGCCCGCCCAAACCGGATATGCGATGCTTACTGGGAGCGTTTTCATCGCAACACTCACGGTATAAAAGGCCATTCCAAAAGCTACGATGGCCAAAACGGTCGGAAAAACCTTGGTGAAGCCATCGCTAAAACGCAGGGCGATCGCAGCCGATATTTCACAGATGATCGCCACACCTAAAAGCAGCCACGCCGAATTCATGGATTACCTCCATTGACGGTTGCTTCCCAGACCTTGGGCAACGATTTTGACATTAGCAGCCGCTCCTTTTTTCAGATGCGATGTTGAGAATAACGACGCCAGCAACAACCAGTACGACGCCGAGACCCTTTAGCGCTCCGAGCGACTCGCCCAGTTCAAGCACGCCGATTAGTGTCACCCCAGCGGTCCCTACACCGGCCCAGACCGGATAGGCCACGCTAACCGGTAACGTGCGCATGACGCGGCTCACCAAGTAGAGCGCGAGTGCAAACGATGCGAGCGCCACGGCCGTGGGAAAGAGTTGGGTGAAGCCTTCGCTGAACCGAAGGCTGATCGCGCCAGAAATCTCGCCAAGGATCGCGACGCCCAAGAGCAACCACGTACCGCGCCCCGCCGGCGCGGCAATCCTGGCGTTTCCCGGCGACCCAGAAACACAATTGTCCACACGCCCGCAAGTGGGTGCGGCGATGGTCTCGACATCCGACGTCTTACTCATATTGGTCATACCCCGTCCTCGTGAGGCCCGATTTCCGTACAGCCAATCACGCCACGGGCCGTATCAGCCAGAAGTTCCTCGGAAAGGCGCAGAAGCATCTCGACACGCGGATCGCTCAGGCGATAGCGCACGAAACGTCCCTCCTGATCGCGGCGAACCAGACCGCAGTCGTATAGACCGCCCAAGTGGTTCGAGACATTGGACTGCGTCATGCCGGTCGCTTGGACGATTTCGCTGACGGTGAGCGTCCCCGAACGCAATGCCTCAAGGATTGACAGACGGGATGGGTCCGACAGTCCGCGGCAGAGCTTCGCCATGTGTTCAGCTTTGCGGCGAAGCGCGCTTGGGCTCACCGTTCGTGGGTGTAAAGCTCCCTCATTCAAAATATCAGTTCCAGCCTTCTTCATATCATCATATTATCCAATGATGATGTGTTTGTAAAGACACCGCCCTGCCGGCGTTCCTGCTGCAGTGGATCGGGCAGCAGGCTACATGCGAGTATCGAAGTCGGACGGCGCGCTGAGCGTTAACTTGCAACGGGACGCGCTTATTGCCGCTGGCGTCAACCTGGCGCATGCCTACGAGGACCACTCATCAGGGAAGAAGCTTGATGCTCGGCCTAGCCTGACGGCGATGCTCAAGGCGCTGCGCGAAGGCGACACCCTGGTAGGGTGGGAACTTGACAGGCTCGGCGGGAATTTACGCCATCTCATAAACACAGCGCATGACCTGACGCAACACGGCATCGGGTTCAAGGTGCTCACGGGTCATGGCGCTTCCATCGACACCACGACGCCTGCCGGCAGGCTGGCGTTTGGAATTCTTGCCGCCCTTGCGGAATTCGAACGGGAACTGATCTCGGAGCACGCCAAGGCTGGGCTGGTAGCGGCCCGGGCACGGGGTCGCAAAGGCGGTGCGCCATTCAAGATGAAGGCGGCGAAAGTCCGCTTGGCGATGGCGGCCATGGGCCAGTCCGGGACGAAAGTCAGTGAGCTATGCCAGGAACTCGGCATGATTCGTCAGCCCCTTTATCAGCACGTCGGGTCTGACGGCTCATGGACCACTTCACTATCGTTCTCGTGCGAAGAAGCGGCGACGTGGGCGCGGCAGTCGCACATGCCCTGTATAGCGCGGTGTCAAGGTGATTGTGCGTGACGGGTCGCCGTGGGCGTAGACGTGGGCGAAAAGCAGTCGAACATCGCCCCCAGAATGGTTCTCATCCCTATACAGACGTGACTCATCCGCACCTATGCGGCTCCCTACGATCATATGGACTGATTAAATCAGTAGGGAGCAAGCATGAACATACGCCATCTTCGCTGCTTCATCGCCGTGGCAGAGGAACTGCACTTCGGCCGAGCCGCTCGACGGCTGCACATCGAACAGTCTCCACTGTCGCGCACGATCCACCAGATGGAGGCGGATCTAGGGGTGTCGCTGCTCGACCGCTCGCCACGCGGTGTTCGTCTCACATTGGCGGGACAGGTCTTCCTAGAAGAAGCCCGGCGCGTACTGCTGGCCTTCGAGCAAGCTCGGACCAAGGCACGCGCCGCGGCAAACCATCGGAACACGTTACGCATCGCGCTATCGGGCGACGTTGGGCAGGCCCGCTTGTCGGCGTTGCTTGCGCTTTGCCGGGAGGAGGCGCCACAGGTCGGTATTCGGATATTCGAAGCGCCACTGGCGCAGTTGGTGAGCGGACTGCGCAGCGACTTGTATGACGCGGGCCTTGCATTGGCTGGTGAAGTGGATTCCGGCGTCGTCGCCATGCCAGTGTGGCGAGACCCGCTGGTGGTAGCTCTGCCCGCCCGGCATCCGCTGCTGGCTTTCAAAGAAGTGCCGCTGAAGGAGGTGGTGAGCTATCCGCTGGTGCTGTGCAATCCCCAACTCTGCGAAGGTTGCAGCCAGCAATGCGAACTGCTGCTCCGCACGGTGGATGCGCAGCCGACGGTGGCCGAATACGTCAGCTCCCATTCCTTGATGCTGGCCCTCGTGGCCGCCGGCTACGGCGTGGGCTTTTCGAGCGCGGCGCACTTGGCGGGTTGCCGTCAGGCCGATGTCGTGGTGCGTCCGTTGGCCGAGGAAACCGCCTCACTGACGACCTATCTACTGCGGCCTGAAGGCGAAATCATGGAGCCGCTGCGGCAGTTCATCGACCGCGTTGAACGTGTCGGACGCCCGCAAGGCGCCGATCAACGCCCGATGTGACGCGGGGATTTTGAACGGCGCGATTCCTTTTCGGTCTGGCCCGTGACCCGAATTGCATCGGCGACCGCCCTTTTGCGTCACGGGCATGTGCGGCGAATCGGGCCTATGCGCCCGGCATCAAACAAGGCGCTTTCAAGCTGTCTGGGTCACTGCAGTGACGCAGAACGCATGAGCCTTTGCTGGATGCAAAGCGGCTCAGTTGGAAGACGCATTGGCGCTTTACCCCGACCGTTTACCTACGAAAACTTTGCCTTGGTTTTCCGGTAAAGCGCGGCATCCCTTCCTGATCGAATTTGGATGCGCGATTTTTCAAACCGTTGCGCCGGTAACAAGATCTTTCACGGGTGCATTATGGTGGAGGCGTAGCGGGCACCGCAAGGAGTGTTTGTCCCCGCGCAACGCTCGGCGATATCGCCGCACCCAACGTCTACCACGATGCCGACCGGCCCGCGCTTCACCGGCTTCTTTGGGCAATCGCTGCGCTCATGTGGGGCGCGCGCTTGTCACGTGTCGATCCGACGAGGGGAAGAGCGCGATATGCCGAAATCGAGCAGCCACGCCTTTGGCGCGAAGACGTACTACCGCCCGATCGAGGCGGCCATCCGCTGGTGCGGTCTCCTGCGCTTCGAGCGGCGCATCTTGGAAGCGCTGGAGCAGCGTGCCATGCCTGAGCCCGGCGAGTTCCCGCGCTGGCCGCAGCTGCGCCTGTATGCCGAGCGCATCTTCGACGCGCTGACGCATGGCGAATTGCCCGGCGGCAAGGCCGGCATCGTGCTGGACTCGCAGCGGCCGGCGCTCGACGACCCCGAGTTGACCGTGCGCCACGTGGACTTAAAAGCGTGGATGTCGCAGTTCTACCCCGGCGATCGGCCGGGGTTTTTGTTTGACGGCATCGAACGCGCGGTGCACCCGGCGGTGAGCGTGGACACGCTCAACATCCTGCTGGCCGATCGCGAAGCAACGAAGTCGCAACTTGCCGAACTCGCCCTGGTGCATGAAACGCTGCGTACCGCGCACGAAGCACTGGCGAAGGAACATGCCACGCGCGCGGCCAACGACGAACAGGCGCGCGAGCCTGGCCTGCGCAGCGAGACGACTTACCTCAACATCATCGGCGGACTGCTGACGCTGCTGCTGGGCAATTCGCCGTCAGGCGCGGCCTATTCGTCGTTCCGCAGCATGGATGCCGTGGTCAGCGCGCTGATCGCACACCATGAGGGGCGGCCGGGTCTCAGCGAGCGGACGCTGTGGAGCAAGCTCGCGCAGGCGCGGCGCCACCTGGAGGCGTCGCGCTGACGACGCGGCCAGCATGATGCCGATGCGGCGCACTGCAATTGCAGTCGCTGCTTCTGCAATTGCAGTGATTTCGGCGACCGCGGTGTATTGAATACGAGGCACTTTCCGAACAGCGCCAGTGAGCGTCAAGGAGTGCCCCTCATGTCTTCGCAGACCACCGCGCCGGCAGTGCCGGCCGAGCACCGCATCATGCGCCGCGCCGAAGTCGAGGCCAAAACCGGCTTCAAGCGCGCGCACATCTACAGCCTGATGAAAGAAGGCAAGTTCCCCAAGGCGCTGCGCCTGGGCGTGCGCGCCGTGGGCTGGGACTCGGCGGAGGTCGAGCAATGGATCGCCGATCGCCTCAACGAGCGCGCCTGACGCTTTCCCTCGGTACATGCCAATCAACCGGGAGAAGCCAATGCAGGTGGTGTCCATCATTTCGACCAAGGGCGGCGTGGGCAAGACCACGACGGCGGCCAACCTGGGCGGCTTCGCGGCCGACGCCGGGCTGCGCGTGCTGCTGCTGGACCTGGACGTGCAGCCCACGCTGTCGAGCTACTTCACGCTGGCCGCGCGCGCGCCGGCCGGCATCTACGAGATGCTGGCCTACAACGAGCAGCGCGCCGAGCAACTGGTGTCGCGCACCGCGATCGAGCGGCTGGACCTGGTGCTCTCGAACGACGACCGCGGCGAGCTGAACACGCTGCTGCTGCACGCGCCCGATGGCAGATTGCGGCTGCGCCACCTGCTGCCCACGCTGGCGCCGCGCTACGACCTGCTGCTGATCGACACCCAGGGCGCGCGCAGCGTGCTGTTGGAGATGGCGGTGCTGGCCTCGAACCTGGCGCTGTCGCCGGTGACGCCGGAAATCCTCGCGGCGCGCGAGCTGCGGCGCGGCACGCTGCAACTCATCGAGGACATCGCGCCGTACCGCCACCTCGGTATCGAGCCGCCGCCGCTGCACCTGCTCATCAACCGCGTGCATCCGGTGTCGTCGAACGCGCGGCTGATCCAGCAGGCGCTGCGTCAGGTATTCCAGGAGCAGCCCGGCGTGCGCGTGCTGGACACCGACGTGCCGGCGATCGAAGCCTATCCGCGCGCCGCGACGCGCGGCCTGCCGGTGCATCGGGTGGAGTACCGCCAGCCGGCGGGCCGCACGGCACCCGCCGCGTTGGAAACCATGCGCGCGCTGGCCGGCGAGCTGTTCCCTGCATGGCAGGAGCGCTTTGCGCTCGTCACCGGCCGAGGCGATGCGGGAGGGGCCGGCCATGGCCAGCGCACATGACCTGGCCCGCGGCCACAAGCGGCTGCGAGGGCTGATCGAGTTCGCCCTGGGCGAAGGTTGGAAGGTGGTGCGCACCCGCGGCGGGCACCTGCTGTTCACGAAGCAAGGCTGCGCGCCGATCTACACCAGCTCGACGGCCAGCGACCACCGCGCCGAGCGCAACGCCCGTGCGCAGCTTCGCCGCGCCGACCGACAGGCGGCCCAGGGTGTTGCAGCATCCCAGGAGAACGGCCGTGGCTGACCTGACGCCGCAGGACATGGCCGCCAAGCTGCTGGCCTCGGGCTTCGAGCGCAACGGCCCTTCGGCCGCAACCTTGAGCGACCCCATCGCCGACACGCCGATGGTGGTGACGCTGGACCAGTTGCACCCGTATGACCACGACCCGCGCGTGACGCGCAACCCGGCCTACGAGGACATCAAGGCCTCGATCCGCGAACGCGGGCTGGATGCGCCGCCCGCGATCACGCGCCGACCCGGCGAGCCGCACTACATCATCCGCAACGGCGGCAACACGCGCCTGGCGATCCTGCGCGAGCTGTGGAGCGAGACCAAGGACGAACGCTTTTTCCGCATCCCCTGCCTGTTTCGCCCGTGGCCACAGCGCGGCGAAGTGGTGATGCTGACCGGGCACCTCGCCGAGAACGAGCTGCGCGGCGGGCTGAGCTTCATCGAGCGGGCCTTGGGCGTGGAGAAGGCGCGCGAGTTCTACGAGCAGGAAAGCGGCCAGGCGCTGTCGCAGAGCGAGCTGGCGCGGCGGCTCACGGCCGATGGCTTCCCGCTGCCACAGTCGCACATCAGCCGCATGCAGGACGCCGTGCACTACCTGCTGCCGGCGATCCCCACGCTGCTGTACGGCGGGCTCGGCCGGCATCAGGTGGAACGGCTCGCGGTGCTGCGCAAGGCCTGCGAACGCATCTGGGGGCGGCGTGCCCTGGGCCGCAACCTGTCGATGGACTTCGCTACGCTGTTCCAGGACGTGCTGGCGCAGTTCGACACGCAGCCCGACAACTTCTCACCGCAGCGGGTGCAGGACGAGCTGGTCGGCCAGATGGCCGAGCTGTTGGAGGCGGACTACGACACACTGGCCCTGGAGATCGACGACACGGAGAGCCGCCAGCGTGCATTGACCAGCGATCCCGCGCCGTCGCAGGCGGCAAGACCTGTGGCACCGACCGCGCCCGCACCCGAGCCGCCGCGGCCACCGTCACCGCCTTTGTCGCCGGCAGGCCCTACGGTGCAGTCGTCTGAGCCTCGTACTTCCGCGCCGGCGGGCGCCGGCCTGACTGCACCGGCCGTCGGCGCCGAGGGCTCGCAGCAGGACGGCGGGCTGCGCGACGAGCGCCTGCAGGGTCATATCGTGTCGCCCGCGCCGACCACCGAACGCCTGCAATCCATCCAGCGCATGGTGGCCGATCAGATGGGCGACAAGCTGCCCGACTTCGAGGCCGACGCGCTGCGCGCGATCCCCGTGCAGGCGGGCGGGCTCTACCCCATCTCGGACGTCTGGTACATCGAGCCCGGCCTGGACGTGCCGGATCGGCTGCGGGTGCACATCGCGCAATTCGCGCGCGAGATCGCCGAGGAAGCCGACGTGGCCGGGCAGGTCGAGCCCAGCGAAGGCGGCATCGGTTTCGTCTGCGTGGCGCCCCCGGCGGTGCGCGCATTGCCATCGTTCGCGCGTGCGGTGCTGACCTTGCTGCATGCGCTATGCGCCGCGCCCCGACCCGCAGCCGGCCTCGATAGCGCCCGGCTGGCCGACGACCTGGTGGCCTTGCTGCATGGCGGCGGCGCATATCCGCGCCTGAGCGATGCCGGGCTGGTAAAACTGTTCCGGCTGCTGCGCCTGGCGCGCCGGCTGCTGGATCTGGAGACCGGCGCGGCTTCCAGCAACCCAGGCCACGGCGCCTGAGTGGAGGCCATCATGTCGGCACCGCATCCGCTCAACCAGGCCGTCATCGCACAGGCGCTGCACGACCTGCGCAATGGGCAACTGCGGCGCTGCAAGGCGATGGGCTTCGGCGAGGAGGAACTGGACGCGCTCAAGCACCCCGAACTCGTGAGCATGCTGGTCAACGCCACGGTGTCGTGGTGTTCGGTGTCGGTGAACCGCGATGTGCTGAAGCGGCTGCTGAGCCAGGTGCATGACGTGGAGCGCGAGATCGCCACGGTGGACCGCATGCTGCGCCTGGGCGCCAGCACGGAGATGGTCAGTCGGTTCTACGGCCTGACGCACCAGGAGGTCGCCCTGCGCCGCGACATCCTCGGACTGCCCAAGCGCAAGGGGCGCCATCCGGTGCTGGACGAAGCGCAGGACACGGCGTTGTGGAAGCACTGGCAGGCCGGCATCGCCGAACGCGGCATCGCGCTGGACGACGAGGTAGCGATGCTGTCGCTGACCATGGACCTGGCCGAGACCTTGAGCCTGCCGATGTCGGTGATCTGGGCGGCGATACGCAACTGGATCGACCAGGGGCTGGTGTAGGTCATGGCGACGGGCGGCGCACCACGGCGCGATGGCCCCGTTGCGCTGTCCGCGTTGTTCGACGACGCGCTGCGGCAACTGTTGCCCCCCGTGCAGCCGGCCGGGCACGGCACGGCCCCGGCGCAAGCTGCTGCGCCGGCCAGCGACGGCTTCCTCTACAGCGGCAACCGCCATGAGAGCGTGCCGCGTGCGCTGTTCCTCGATCGGCGCCTGACGCCGCTGGAGCGCAATGCCTGGCAGGTGTTCCGCCTGCAGCTCAACGACGACGGCGTGACGGCGTTCCCGACCTACAACCAGCTTCGCCCCTACCTCGCCTCGATGCCCTGCGCGGCGCAGGCCTCGCACGAGACCGTGGCGCGCGCCTTGACGCTGCTGCGACTGACGCGCTGGCTGAGCCTGGTGCGGCGGCGCCGCGATCCGAAGACCGGCCGCATCCTCGGCAACCTCTATGTCCTGCACGACGAGCCGCTGACGCCCTTCGAGGCCATGCAGCTCGACCCCGACTACCTGGGCCTGGTCAGCCAGGCGCTGACCCATGCCGCGAAGGCGGTGCAGATCGTCGGCATGAACACGCTGCGGGAGATCGCCGAAGACCCGATGCTCAACGGCCGCACGCTGCCCACGCGCCTGCAGGTGCTGGCACAGCGCATGGCCCGCAACGAATGGGCCGATGCGAGTTATCCACAAGCGCCTGTGGATCACGAATCCGAAGAAGGCCAGGACGGCCTACTTCGGAATCTCGATGGCCCCTCTTCGGAATCCGAAGCAGGGCTGAAACCCGCGCCAGACGGCTCACTTCGGAATCCGAAGGAGGACCGTACTGTACGTATGGATCGTATAAATCAAGTACGTACAGTACCGCGCGCGAAGTCGCTGCAGCACCTGCGCCTGCCCGAGCGCCTGCTGCGCTTGAAGGACGAGCAGCAAAGCGGCGCGCTGGTGGCCTTGCAGCAGGTAGACGAGTCCCTGCGGCAGGCGGTGCTGGACGAATGGGATGCGCGCTGCCGCAACAGCGCGGTGCGCAACCCGGCCGGCTACCTGTTCGGCATCATCCAGAAAGCCATCCGCGGCGAATTCAAGGCCTGGGCCGGCGAAGGCGGCTCGCCATCGCCACCGCCGCATGCGCCGCCGCGGCCAACAGCACCCCCATCCCCTGCACCGAACGGCCCTGGCCGCGAGGCGGCGCGGGCTTACCTGGCGAAGCTGCGTTCGACGCTCGGCGATTCTTGAGCAGCTATCCCCAGGGGATAGATGGAACATGCCGCCTTCCGCGCGGCCCGGCTCGTCCCCTCGTCATCACCGGCGCCAGCAGCTATCCCCTGGGGATAGACGGAACACGCGGCCTTCCCGAGGCGACAACCGGGGACACGCCCGCTGCGGTTTGTTGACTGACGCCCTTCCGGGCGATGCCGATGCTGGCGGCTCGTTCCTTCACTGCGAGTCGTCACCATGGCCAACGAACCCCAGCAGCCCCTGCAGTTGAATCTCGGATCGCTGCGCAGCGCGATGTCGCTGACGCTGCACACGCACCACGCTTCGCGCATCTGGCATGGGCGAGCGCCCGCCGAGGGGCGGCCCGGCATCATCGGCCTCAACGGCTACATCAGCGTGATGAACAAGATGAAGCGCGGTGCCGAGCAGGACGATCCCTACTCGGACTGGTGGATGCTGCGCATCGAGGACAAGCTGACGCAGACCAAGGCCAGCCTGCAGGCGCTGCGCGAACAGGTGGATCAGGCGCTGGCCGACGTGCCGCCCGCGCTGTCCCTGGGCGAGAACATGAACGTGCAGCCGGTGAAGCTGCCGCTGTTCGTCAATGCGCAGCTCGGCTTCATGGCGGTGTACCTGCTGGCCGACTACGACGACCTGGCGCGCAAGCTGATCCTCGCCCATCACACCGCGCTGATCGACCGCAGCACGCTGGAACGCTGGCTCAACGACGGCGCGCACGCGCTGCGCAGTCTGTTCTCGCAGGCACAGCAATACCGCTACTCCGGCGCGACGCGCGACGACTTCGCCTCGAAGAACGCGGTGGCGCGGGCGGCGCTGGAGAAGTTCGGCGAGCTGCCGCAGGACGTGCTCGAAGGCACGCGCCGCTCGCGCTTTGCGCCACCGATCGCGCGGCGGGCGGGCAAGCCTGGCGCAGCCGCTGAGGCCGCGCCCGTCGCTGGCGCAGCCGACGTGGCGGACGACGACCAGGACGGCGAAGGCGCCAAAGCATGACGGCACCATCGACCGGCCAACCGGCGCGCTTCCTGCCGCTGGAACAGGCGGACTTCCAGCGCCTGGAACACGCGGGCTACCTAAAAGGCCTTTTACAGCCTTTTAAGGGTAAGGGGAGTCTGGACATCTGGGCCAGCCAATGCACGGCGCTGCGCGACGATTTGATCGGCCTGGCGCAGCGGCGCGTGCTGCAACAGGCGCGGGCCTACCCGTTCTCGCTGCTCGACGTGCAACTGGCCCAGCAGACCACGGGCGCAGGCACGACCTTTCTGCGCTGGCGCAACCACGACCGTTCCTCGATGGGCGTGGCGCTGTGGGAATCGCTGCTCGACCGCCCGGCGACGCCGGCCTCGCTGATCGACGACCTGTACGCGATGGAGCTGCAGCGTATCGCGCTGAACATGCAGATCAGCCTTCTTCACACGCTGGGCCGCCAGGCCCAGGAGTGCGCCAGCAAGGCCGCACAGGCCGAAGCGGCTTACCTGCGGCGTGTCCACGGGCATGCCGTGTCCGTTCCATCCACCACCCCCAAGGAGTCACCATGAGCACGCACTTCGTCGGCGAGGGCAACATCGGTTCTGCGCCGGACTACCGCGAATTCCCCAACGGCAACGACGAGCCGCGCCGGCTGCTGCGCCTGAATGTCTATTTCGACAACCCGATCCCGAAGAAGGATGGCGAGTTCGAGGACCGCGGCGGTTTCTGGGCGCCGGTGGAACTGTGGCACCGCGACGCCGACCACTGGAAAGACCTGTACCAGAAGGGCATGCGCGTGCTGGTCGAGGGGCGCACCGTGCGCGATGAATGGGAGGACGCCGACGAAAACGAGCGCGTCACGTTCAAGGTCGAGGCCCGGCGCGTGGGCATCCTGCCGTACCGCATCGAGTCGGTGACGCTCAGCGCCAAGCCGGCCGGCGGGTAGTAGCTCGCCCGTCGCCGTCCCCCCGAGGGCGGCTGTAGCAGCAGTCATACGCCCGCCATGCACCAGCTTATCCCCAGGGGATAGCTCCAGGGTCGTCCACCGAGTTCCAGCCGCTCTCCCGAAACGACGCTCCTGCTGCGCCAGCCGCTGCGGTCTGCGCGCACCGCTGCGGCAACGGATCGCCTGCCGACCACAAAGCGGTGTCTGCGCCGATCGGCTTCCTTGCTGCCGTCATCCGCTGGCCCGGCCAAGCTGGGGCCATCCGATGAACCGCACACTTCCAAGGAGGCTTCATGCGCGTGTTCCTGTGCGAGAAGCCGTCCCAGGGCAAGGACATCGCCCGTGTGCTGGGCGCCGGCCAACGCGGCAACGGCTGCTACAGCGGTGCCGGTGTCGTCGTGACCTGGTGCATCGGTCATCTGGTCGAGGCGGTTCCGCCCGAAGGCTACGGCGAGCAGTACAAGCACTGGGCCATCGAACAACTGCCCATTCTTCCCGAGCGCTGGCGTGTCGAGCCCAAGGCGGCGACCGCGGCGCAGTTCAAGGTCGTGCAGCAGCTCGTCGCCAAGGCGGGCGAGCTGGTGATCGCGACCGACGCCGACCGCGAGGGCGAGATGATCGCCCGCGAGATCATCGAGCTGTGCGGCTACCGCGGCCCGATCCAGCGGCTGTGGCTGTCGGCGCTCAACGATGCCTCGATCCGCAAGGCGCTGGGTGCACTCAAGCCATCCGCCGAGACGCTGCCGCTGTACTTCTCCGCGCTCGCCCGATCGCGTGCTGACTGGCTGATCGGGATGAACCTGAGCCGCCTGTTCACGCTGCTGGGCCGCCAGGCCGGCTACAACGGCGTGCTGTCGGTCGGGCGCGTGCAGACGCCGACGCTCAAGCTGGTCGTGGACCGTGACCGCGAGATCGCGCGTTTCGTCTCGGTGCCGTTCTGGGCCATCGAGGTCGCGCTCTCGCATGCAGGCCAGTCCTTCGTCGCAAGCTGGACGCCGCCGCAGGGCAGCACCGACGACGCCGGCCGCTGCCTGCAACAGCCGGTGGCGCAGCAGGCTGCCGAGCGCCTGCGCGCGGCCGGCGCCGCCCAGGTGCTGTCGGTGGAGACGGAGCGCGTGCGCGAAGGGCCGCCGCTGCCGTTCGACCTCGGCACGCTGCAGGAGGTGTGCTCGAAGCAGTTGGGTCTGGACGTGCAGGAGACGCTGGACATCGCGCAATCGCTGTACGAGACACACAAGGCGACCACCTATCCGCGCTCGGACTCGGGCTACCTGCCCGAGAGCATGCTGGCCGAGGTGCCCACCGTACTCGACAGCCTGGTCAAGACCGACCCCGGCCTGCGCCCGCTGATCGACCGCCTGGATCGCCAGCAGCGTTCGCGGGCCTGGAACGACGGCAAGGTGACGGCGCACCACGGCATCATTCCCACGCTGGAGCCGGCCAAGCTCTCGGCGATGAGCGACAAGGAGCTGGCCGTCTACCGGCTGATCCGCGCCCACTACCTCGCGCAGTTCCTGCCCCATCACGAATTCGACCGCACGGTGGCGCAACTCGCCTGCGGCGGGCAGGCGCTGGTGGCCGTGGGCAAGCAGATCGCCGTGGCCGGATGGCGCCAGGTACTGGCGGCGCCGGAGCCCGACGACGCGGACGGCGAGGAAGCGCAGCGCGGCCAGGTGCTGCCGGCGCTGGGCGCCGGTATGTCCTGCCAGGTCGGCCAGGTCGATCTGAAGGCGTTGAAGACGCTGCCGCCCAAGCCCTACACGCAGGGCGAGCTGGTCAAAGCCATGAAGGGCGTCGCCAAGCTCGTGACCGACCCGCGCCTGAAGCAGAAGCTCAAGGACACCACGGGCATCGGCACCGAGGCCACGCGCGCCAACATCATCAGCGGGCTGCTGGCACGCGGGTATCTGTTGAAGAAGGGCCGCGCCATCCGCGCATCGGATGCGGCTTTCACGTTGATCGACGCGGTGCCGGCGGCGATTGCCGACCCGGGCACCACGGCGGTGTGGGAGCAGGCGCTGGACATGATCGAGGCCGGCCAGATGACGCTGGACACCTTCATCGCCAAGCAATCGGCCTGGGTCGCCCAGCTCGTGCAGCAGTACCGCGGCGCCACGCTCGCCCTCAAGCTGCCGCCCGCGCCGAGCTGCCCGCAGTGCGGCGCACCCATGCGCCAGCGCAGCGGCAAGAACGGCGCGTTCTGGTCGTGCAGCCGCTACCCGGACTGCAAGGGCACGCAGCCGGTCGAGACCGCGACAGGCAAGCCCGCAGCGCCACGCCAGCGGCGTCGGTCTCCGAAGGCGAGCTGACGCCCACGTTTCCCTCTGCCACGCCGGCTGCTGCCGACGGCGGGGCACACCTCCCGCACCCCGCGGGACTCCCCAGCGCGCGTTCCCTTCTGCAACGGTGTGCGCGTCCTGCAGGCCCGTCACGGCCTGCAGGGCGAGAAGGTCATTTCTCCCCGGACCGCGTTCGCCGCGGTTCCCCTGATCGAGGTGCTTCCGCCGATACGCGAGCGGTCTCCTGACGCCTTGGTGCGAAAAACTGCGAGGTGCCAGGAGACCGCTTGCGGTCGACGGTATTCGGTGCCGGTGCCCGCCGGCGAAATAACGGGCTCCCTTTGTGTGTGGATGCACGCCAGAGGATTCCGGCCCCAGCCACGAAACGGGCCGGGTGCGATTGCTGACGCAGCGAATGGCTTTGACGACGGCCTGGCCTGCAACAGCCCACAGGTGGATTGATTCCTCTCCAGCCGAAGCCCTGCGGGGCCTCGGCGCCTTTGTCGTGGGCGGAGGACGGATCGTGCACCGCTGTTTCCGGCAGTGCTCGGGCCAAACCGGACGGCGTGCGGTTCCATTTGATCGGCGACGGCGCGATGCCGCGCTTCCATCCTTCCGGCATGTGTCGCTGACGGTCGTCAGCACCATGCCCTGGCAGCCCCGGTCTTCAAGGCTGCAACGCGGTTCGCCGCGTTGACCGATCCAGTCCGCTTCGCATCGATCACCGCGGACGGGCGTTTCACGACGCCGATGCCGTTCATGTTCAACCCTTCGGGAGTCTTCCGCTCCCGTCAGGGCGTGGTGCTCCCGGTCTTTCAACCACCAGGAGAAAACCATGTCCCTTGCGTTCGCATCGGCACTCTTGAGCGCTGAACAGGCCCGCGCCGAATCCATCGGCTACCAGGCCCTGGCCTACGTCGGCAAGCGCCTGCCCCTGCAGGTGCTTTGCAGCGCAGCCGGCCACTACATCGGCACCGCCGATGCGGACGGCCCGGTCTCGCGCGAGTCGGTCAGCTACTTCCGCTCGCACCACGCCGCCGACCACGCCCTGAAAACGGGCCGCTGGCAGCAGCGCCTCAACCCGTGATGTCCAACCACCTGGAGCCCATGTCATGAACCGTGCCCTGCCTCAAGAGGTACTTGATCAGATCGAGCTGGAACACCAGCACTTCGCCGCCGCGCCGCAAGCCTTCTTCGAGGCATGGAAGCGCGGCGTCAACATCGCCGGAGCCGAATGGTTCGGCGACGGCACCCGCGAAGGCCTGCAGCGTGCCACCACCAAGTGGGATCTGCGGCCGAACCTGCTGATGCTCAACGATGCCCTCGGTGTCCTGAGCAGCGGCCAGCGGATGTTCCTGTCCGCGATGGTGAGCTTCTACAACGCCCGCGAGGGCGGCGCGATGCTCAAGCGTTGCGGCTTCGAGGGTCTGTCCGACCTGGGCGGCCTCGATCTGGAACGGCGCAAGGTCATCGCCGACCTGACGCTGAACTACAACGGCTGGTGAGCCGCGCTGCGGCCTGCCGACGTTCTTCTTTTCTTCCCACCCCACGAGGGACATGCGTCCCTGTTCGGGGCCATGTCCCTCCTTTTTTCATAGGAGTGAATCATGTCCCCAGGCTTTTCCATCGGTCTGCTCGTGACCGACGACGACATCGATGCGGTCATCCTCGAAGGCTGGCCGGCCGGTGTGCCCAAGCCGCGCATGGTGGTGTTCGACTATGCCGGCAACGACGTGCTCGATGAATACGTGCTGCGCGTCAGCACCGGAGCCCCGAACGCCGGATTGACCGGGCGCGAGGTGTTTCCGGTGGAGTACGGACCCGATTGCCGCTACCCATCGCCCGCCGAAATCCTCTCGGTGCTCGATGCAGGCAAGCCGGCCGAGAAACCTTCGGCACTGGGCATCGCCCGCGGCGTGCACCAGAGCATCCTCGAATTGGATGCGCGGCTCGATCGCCTGGAACAGGCGCCGACCGGCGACGACTACAACCGCCTGTACCAGCTTGCCAATGGCGGCTTTATCGACCTGTTGAAGGCGCTGGGCGATCCGTCCACGCCCGCGGCCGGCTGACCGGCTGCCATTCATCCACCCGCTGGGGTTCAATCCCCAGCAGGGGATTGCCTCGGCCATCCTCTGCTGGAGAAATCCCATGTCCTACTCGAACAACAATCCCTTTATCCGCGGCTACGATGGCCTGTCGGTCGAGCGGCTGCTCGCCATCTCCTACGACGACGACTGCCCACTGACCTACCTGCCGCTGCATCCCTCGCAGTCGAATCTGCCGGACAGCCAGATCGAACGGCGTAGCTGCGTCTTCTCAGACGACTTCGCGCTAATCACCGAAGACCAGGCCGTGCCTGCCGAGTTGGAAGCGCAATGCCGCAGCCACGGCCTCGCCCGGAACGTGGTCTACGCCGTCATGGCCGAAGAGGCGGGCAAGCCGCTGCACGTGGGCGATACCTACTCCGAGGAAGCGGCCCGCGAAGTCGTGCAGCGCCTGCACTTCGAGACCGGCTACTACAGCCGGTGCTGGGAAATCAGCAGCGCGCACCTCGACGCCGACGCGCATCGCTTCCTCGCCGAGCTGGCGGACATCGCCACGCCGACGCTGTTCCTGTTCGTCGCCTTCCGCATCCCGTACAGCCCGGCCATTGGGTTGAAGCTGATCGCCACGCCCTGGACCGATGACAACCTGCGCGCGGTCGAAGGCATCACGGCCAAGCGGCTGATGCAGGAGCACCGCAAGAAGGGCATGCCGGAATCTCTCGTGCACGTGCTGCACCTGGCCGCGCTCGCCGACGTGCGCATGCTGGTCTTCGATGCCGATGCGCAGGTGCTGGACGGACTGCCGATCTACGACGACTGACACCACCTTTCGAGCCTCCACGCGGGGCTCGTTTTTTTTTGGGAGAAGTCGGTGGCGGCGCAGTGCCGATTCCCTCGCGACGCTGGCCTGCGTCTGCCGCACGCTGATCGCATGTTCGCTGGCGTTGCCGGCAAGCATGCCCAGGCAGTCGAGACCTTCGAGACTGCGGCGCGGTTCGCCGTGCTGGTTGTTTTTCCATCCACGGGCGCATGTCGCGTCCATCCACCTCACCCCAAGGGACACACCTCCCTTGCGGGCGGGAGTTCCTTGGATTGCCACAAGGAGTCTCCCAATGGATACCCAAGCCATCCGCGCACAGATGCCGACGCTGGTTCGCGGCCACGTGCCTTCCAACGTCCGCAGCTTCAAGTTCAACATCTTCGACGGCCAGCCCAAGGTTTCGACGCTGGGCTTCCACATCGATCCCAAGCCCTTCGAGGGCAAGGTCATCGCCACCACCGACGAGGCCATCGTCGTCAAGACGGGGCGGGCCGAGTTCGCGGTGCTCGACAAGACACTCGTCACCGAGGTGCCCGACGAAGGCGCCAAGGTGCAGGTCGAGCCCTATGTGCGGCGCCGTTTCGACGGCCTGCGCGCGGACACGCCCGAAGAGAGCACCGAGTTCACCGCCGGCGGCCAGCCTTACACGGTGAAGCGGCTCATCCTGGGCTCCGCGCCTGCCAAGCTGCCGATCCCCGCGCCGCAGTGCCCCGAGCTGCAGGAACTGGTCCATCAACTGGAGCAGTTGCCCGCACCCGATGGCTTCCGGCGCGTCACCCACCTGCTGGTAGATGCCGGCGCGCGGGACTTCACGGTGGTCGATCCGAACCCCAACAACATCATCGCCACGCCGCCGGCCATCGGCTTCACGGTCGCTTCGGCGAAGTTCCAGGGGCAGGTCACGGTGCTGTACGAGCGCGGCCTCGACCTCTACGCGGTGGAGCTGCGCCGCGACGGCGAGCTGGTTGAGCGGGTCGATGAAGTGTTCTTCGACACGCTGGGCCAGACGCTGGAGCGGCTGATCGACGACGGCACCTGGCGCCTCATCCGCGTGCAGCGCCTGTCGGGCAGCAAGCCGGTCTCGCACTGACCCCTCTGCGTCCCTATGCGGCTTCCCGTCCTCGCGGCGGGAAGCCTTCTTCTTGCATCCGTTGGAGACCACTTCCATGACTGTTCGATTCAAGGGCGCCGATCTGCGGCCCGTGCTGACCGAGGCGCTGGCCAACCAGTGCCGCGTCATCCTGGTCAAGGACCAGGGCGTCTATTTCATGGCCGAGCGCGGCGAGCGTCGGCCCGATGGGCGACGCAAGACCATCGCCTATGCCGTTGGCTGCAACCCGGACGCCGATACGTTCGACGACTGGTGGGAACTGGCGCGCGCCGAGTTCGGCGGCGACGACTTCGGCGAGTTCTTCGATTTGCACGATGGCGTGTTCGCGCGGCTTCTGCACAGCGAGGATGACCTCGAAGTCTCGGCCACCGCTACACACCTGTCGTTGCAGGTGGTGCCGCCGGCACAGTCCGGCCACTGACCGCCCGCCCTCCAAGCCTCCTCATGGAGGCTTCTTCTTTTGTGCCACGGCCGCAGCCGCGCGCACGCGCTTGTCTCCAGCCCCGATCGGGGCCGCCCGCCGGCATCCGCCGGTGCCACCGACTGGAGACAGCCCGTATGCGCGACCCGTTCCGAATCGAATCCCCCACCTGCATCAGTTTCAGCGGCGGGCGTACCAGCGCGTACATGCTCTGGCGCGTGCTGCAGGCCAATGGCGGCTTGCCGGCCGACACGGTGGTCTGCTTCGCCAACACCGGCAAGGAGGTCGAAGCCACGCTGCGCTTTGTGCGCGGCTGCGCCAAGCATTGGCAGGTGCCCATCCACTGGCTTGAATACCGGCCGACAGAACCGGGCTTCGCGGTGGTGGACTTCGATACCGCCAGCCGCGAGGGGGAACCTTTCGAGGCGCTGATCCGCAAGCGGCAGTACCTGCCGAATCCCGTGGCTCGTGGCTGCACCAGTGCCCTGAAGATCAGGACGATGCATTGCTTCCTGCGGCGGCAGGGCTGGACCGATTGGGACCAGTTCATCGGCATCCGCGCGGACGAACAGCGGCGCGTCGCCAAGATCAGGGCGCGCGGCCACTCCACCGAATCCCGCCACGAAACGATGTGCATGCCGCTGGCCGACGCCGGCGTGACCGTGCACGACGTGACTGCCTTCTGGCAGGCGCAGCCCTTCGACCTGGAGCTGCTGACCGTCAACGGCCGCACGCTCGAAGGCAACTGCGACCTGTGTTTCCTCAAACCCCGCGGCCAGCGCCTGGCGCTCATCAAGGCCAGACCCGAGGCCGCGGTGTGGTGGATACGCATGGAGTCGCTGAACCTCGCCAGCCGCCCGAGCGGCGCGCGCTTCCGCAACGATGGCCCGAGCTACGCCGACCTGGCGCGCTTCGCAGCCGACCAAGGAGACCTGTTCGATGTCGCCGAAGAGGCCATCGCCTGCTTCTGCGGCGACTGACGCGCAGGCGCGGCGGCCGAGATTGGCCTTGATGCCGCTGTCGCTGCGCGCGGCCAATGCCTTCGTGCAGGAGCACCATCGGCACCATCGACCCGTGCAAGGCGGCAAGTTCAGCCTGGCCGTCACGCTGGACGATGGCGTTCCTGCCAGCGCGTCACCGGATTGCATCGTCGGCGTAGTGATCGTCGGCCGCCCGGTGGCGCGGCACCTGGACGACGGCTGGACGCTCGAAGTCACGCGGCTGTGCACGGACGGCACGGCCAACGCCTGCAGCAAGCTCTATGCGGCCGCCTGCCATGCGGCACGGGCGCTGGGCTACGCGCGCCTGATCACCTACACGCTGCCGGACGAGGGCGGCGCCAGTCTGCGCGCGGCTGGCTGGCGCCTGGTCGGGTTGCGTGGCGGCGGCAACTGGAACCGTGAGCGCCGGCCTCGCTCGGACACGCCCGAAGCGCTGCGCACGCCCAAGCTGCTGTGGGAAGCGCAGTAGGTGTGAGACCTTGCCCCGGCTGTAAATGCGGACATCCGCCGGTGCCGATTGCCACTCGCACAGACGCGCACCTGGCGCCACGCTTCTCGCCATGTTCCGCTGACACCCGTCAGCAGCATGCCCAGGCAGTCTCGATCTTCAAGACTGCGGCGCGGTTCCGACCGCGTTGATCACACCAGTTCGCTCCGGCATCCACGCGCGAACGGCCATCGGTTCTCCCGATGGTGATGCCACCCAAGCTGTTCCTCAACCCACGCGGGGGTTCCACACCTTCCCCGCCTTGGGTCGGGTGTGTCTCCGCCTCTTTGTTCTCAGGAGATTCACCATGACCACTTCCACCGAAAAGTCCTTCTTCGACCTGCACATCACCGGCCTCGGGTATCTCAATCGCATCCGCGAAGTGAAGCCCAAGAAAGGCGATGCGTTCCTGGCCTGCGACATCGCGGCGCTCAACGGCCCCAGCGATGACGTTGCCTACGTGCGTTTCGACACGCGCGTCTCGGGCTCCGAAGCGCAGCACCTGGTGCGCCGCTGCATCCAAGCGGTCGATGCCGAGAAGAAGGTGATGATCGGCTTCCGCCTGGGCGACCTGTGGACCGACACCTTCACCTACTCCAAGGGCAAGCGTGCCGGCGAGCAGGGGGTGAGCCTCAAGGCCCGCCTGCTGTTCGTCAGTTGGATCAAGGTCGATGGCAAGCTCGTCTACAAGGCCGAGCCCAAGCCGACCGATGCCGACGAACGCGACGTGCGCAACACGGATGTCCCCGCGACTTCCGCCGAGCCGCAAGCCGCCGCGCCCGAGCCTTCCAGGCCCGCCGCCGAAGCTGCCGATGAAGCCGCTGCCGATGCCCCCGCATTGGAAGTTGCCGAGTCGTTCTGATCCGCAAGGTCCCGTTCCCCGGGGCCTTGTCTTCTTCCCACTCGCGTGCGCATGCGACCGTCGCCATGACGGCCGTGTGCGTGATCGCAGCTTCGTCCGCAGGAGTTCTTCATGATCACCATTCCCGGCCAATTGGCCATCAAGACCATCCACGGCCGCAACGGCGACTTCAACGTCGGCCGCCTTGCGACCTCCATCGGCGAGTTCGTCGTGAAGAACGCCGAACTCGACCAGTACGCCGAAGGCAAGTACGAGGGCGATTTCGCCATCGCGGAGATTCGCCCGTCCACGTACACCGCCAACGGCCGCATGGTCATCGAGATTCGCGCCCTCCTGGGCGGGATGACCTTATCCAACATCGATGCCCTGAGCCGCGACGACGCCCGCCGGCTGAGTCCGCAGGAAGTCGATCCGATCGACGAGGAAGCGCAGACCGCCGCACCGACGCCAACGACCGCCCCCAAGGCAGCCGGCAGGAAGAAGGTGCGCAGCCCGCGCGACCCGCTGGTCGATACCACGCCGTTCGGCAGCGAACCGGCGGCTACGTCTGCCGAGGCTTCGGCCGATGCAGACGATGGCGGCGACGCGGCGCTGTTCGGCGCACTCTGGCCGCTGGGCGATGTCGTCAAGCTCGATGCCACCGTGGATCGGCGTGTGCTGCGTCAACAGCGCGACCGCCTCGGTGATCTCGGCTACGAGTTCGCTCCGCTGTCCCAGGACTGGCACCTCGCCAGGGTCTGATTCCCACCGCCGCCTTGCGCGGCATTCCACCACCCACCGGGGTTCCTCCCCGGTGGGGCGGGGCTCCGGTCTCTTTTTCCCAAGGAGATCGTCATGCAACTTGCATCCCGCTTCGCTCATCGCTCCCCGGTGCTGCGCTCAAGTCACCCGCTGTCGGATGATCAGATTCGCACCGTGGCCCCTTCCATCTTCGCGGACACCCCGCACGAAAGCCGCTCCGAACGGTACAGCTACATCCCCACGGCGGCTGTGCTGACCGAACTTCGCAAGGAAGGTTTCCAGCCGTTCATGGTGTGCCAGACCCGCGTGCGACACGAGGATCGCCGCGACTACACCAAGCACATGCTGCGCCTTCGCCACGCCAGCCAGATCAACGGCGCCGAGGCGAACGAAATCATCCTGCTCAACTCGCACGATGGCACCAGCAGCTACCAGATGCTCGCGGGCATGTTCCGCTTCGTCTGTCAGAACGGGCTGGTGTGCGGCGACACCTTCGCCGACGTGCGCGTGCCTCACAAGGGCAACGTCACCGATCACGTGATCGAAGGCGCCTACGAGGTGCTGCATGGCTTCGAGCGCGTGCAGGACTCGCGCGACGCCATGCGTGTCATCACGCTCGACGACGGCGAGGCCGAAGTCTTCGCCAGATCGGCGCTGACCCTCAAGTACGACGATTCGGGCAAGGCCCTGCCCATCACGGAGACCCAGATCCTGCGGCCCCGTCGCTTCGACGACAACCTCGCCGATCTGTGGTCGGTCTTCAACCGAGTCCAGGAGAACCTGGTCAAAGGCGGCCTGGCCGGCCGTGCCGCCAACGGGCGCCAGCAGCGCACGCGCCCCGTTCAGGGTATCGACCAGAACGTCCGGCTCAATCGGGCGCTGTGGCTGCTCGCGGATGGCCTGCGTCAGCTCAAAGCCTGACCCACAAGCGGATCGTGCCCATGCGGCATGGTCCGCTTTTTCTTTGATGAGTCTCCGGCAAACAGGGGTGCACTGCGCGGCGGATTCTCGCTGCCGTAAGCCAGCCACCTTGGAGCAGGCTACGCCCATGTCCGTCGGCGTTGCCGACAACATGCCCAGGTAGCCCAGACCTTCGAGGCTACGGTGCGTTGCGACGCACGGTCTGAATCTTCTCCACGACGCTCACCGCGTTTTCTTCCATCCCCCCTGGGGCAGTGACTGCCCTCGCGGGTGGTGCTGTCTCCGCTCACTTCGAGGACATCACCATGCCTGCACCTTTTTCTCCCAAGACGCTCTACCGCATCGACGAATGCCCCGACCTGATGGCCGATGGCGTCGTCGGTGACGAGAACGGCAACCTGGTCTTCATCTCCCTCTGGGCGCGCGACACCGCCGTCCAGGAATTCCTGGCCCGCCTCACCCTGGGCCGGGACGAACAGGGACTGGATCAGTTCCACGTCATCACCGAGCAGGGCGCGAGCGTCCCGGTCTTCGTCGGCAACGTCGAGAACCTGGAAAAGCGCAGCGCACGCGCCTACCGGCGCACGCTGTTCGGCTCGCTGACCAACATCTGGCTGTTCGATCGGCGCTGCGTCAAGCCCGACAAGGCCAACGCCAGCGCGCTGGCGCTCCTGCCTCGTGATTCCACGCACCGGCTCGACCGGCTGTGGAAGCTGGTGCGGGATACCTGCCCGCTGCCGCTTCTCGATCCCTGGCGCGAACCCGTGCTGGAACTGCTGCAGGCGAAGTCGATGCTGACGCGCCTGCCGTTCGCCCTCGGGCCTCTGGAAGGCCATCGGCTCGCCATCGACGTGCCGACGCTGACCCAGGTGCTGGGCGGCCTGATCCGCAGCGGCGCGCTCGTCGCCGGCACGCCCGCCAGCCGCATCCCCTCGGCGCAACCGCTCGAAGCGGTGGCTTGAGGTTTCTTCACCGGACATGCACGCGCGCATGTCCGCATCCCTTCGTCTTCAATGCCAGGAGATTCCCATGGCCCTCATGTTCCCGCGGCTCGCCCGCAACTTCGTCAAGAACGGGTACTTCCCCACGGATGAACCCACGCTCGAAAGAGCACTCGCCGCGCTGGCACCCGCCGAATCCTCGAACGGGCCGCTGTGCATCATCGATCCCTGCGCCGGCGAAGGCGTGGCGATCGCCGAAGCCGCGCACGCCCTCGGGCGCGAGCAGGTCCAGGCCTTTGCCGTCGAGTACGAGGCCGAGCGTGCACGCCATGCCCGGCAACTGGTCGATCGCTGCATCCACGGCGACCTGATGGACACGCTGATCAGCCGGCAGAGTTTCGGCCTGATGTGGCTCAACCCGCCGTATGGCGACCTGACCAAGGACGCCAACGGCAACGTCGGCTACCAGGGCCAGGGCCGCGCCAGGCTGGAAAAGCTGTTCTATCAGAAGGCGCTGCCGCTGCTGCAATACGGCGGCGTGCTGATCTACATCGTGCCGCACTACGTGCTCGATGCCGAGCTGGTCGGATGGCTGACCCGGCACTTCGCCGATCTGCGCATCTACCGCGCGGTCGAAACTCAGTTCAAGCAGGTGGTGATCTTCGGCCGCCGTGTTCGTCAGCGCGACCAGGCATCGGATTCGGTCAAGGCCACGCGCGCGCAGCTGCTGCGGATCGGGCAAGGCGACGCCGAAGCGGAGGAGCTGCCGGTCGAATGGCCGTTCCTGCCTTACACGGTGCCTGCCAGCCCGGCCGAGCCGGAGCACTTCTACCGCGTGACGATGGAGCCCGAGCAGTTCGCCGAGGAAGTCGGCCGGCTGCAAGGGCTCTGGCCGACGCTCGATACGCACCTGGGCGCCGCGCAGCAATCGCTGCGGCCTCCGGCGCGGGCCTTGTCGCACTGGCATCTTGCCTTGGCGCTTGCTGCTGGCGCGATCTCCGGCGTGGTGAAGTCCAAGACGGGCCGCGTGCTCGTCGTCAAGGGCGACACCCACAAGGAGAAGACGCTGCAGACGGAATACACCGAACGCGACGACGGCTCCATGGCCGAGACGCGCATCCTGACCGACAAGTTCGTGCCGGTCATCCGTGCCTGGGACATGACACCAGGCTCGCAGACCTGCGGCGAGGTGTTGACCATCCGCTGATCGCTGTTCCCTGACGGTTCGCCGTCGATCTGTTCTTCCACTGCGGCTTCGCGCCGTTCTTCTCTTCCCACCCCGGGGCATGCCATCGCCCCGCAGGGAAGGTGCATGCCCCATTTCATTGGAGCATCACCATGTCCCTCGATACCGACGTTGTTCCCGCCGCCGACGGCACGCCCGCCCAGGGCGACCTGCTCGAAGCGGCCGCTTCTCCCTTGGCCTTGAGCCTTCAGGATTTCGTCGCCGAGTTTGGCGACGAGCTGCTGGATTCGCTCAACCGCGCCAATCCACCTGTCTACACCGGCCAGGCCCGGCCGCATCGCCAGCTCGTGCTGGCCAGTCTCAAGCGCAAGCTGTTCCAGGCGCAGGCCGAGGTGGTGCATGCCGTCACCGAACTGCTGGCCGACCGTGGCGAACGCGCCGCGATCGTCAATGGCGAGATGGGCTGCGGCAAGACGACCGTCGGCATCGCCACGGCCGCCGTGCTACACGCCGAAGGCTACCGCCGCACCCTGGTGCTGTCGCCGCCCCACCTGGTCTACAAGTGGCGCCGCGAAATCCAGGAGACGGTGGCCGGTGCCAAGGTCTGGGTGCTCAACGGCCCGGACACGCTGGTCAAGCTCATCAAGCTGCGCGAGCAGTTGGGCGTGCCGGCGCGCGGCCAGGAGTTCTTCGTCCTCGGGCGCGTGCGGATGCGCATGGGTTTCCACTGGAAGCCCGTCTTCAACGTGCGGCGCACGCAGCACGGCGAAGTGGGCGCGTGCCCGGACTGCGGCCAGGTCATCACCAACCTCGACGGCGAGCCGATCAACCCGGTCGAACTCGAAGCCGAGGACTACCGCCGCCGGTGCAGCCATTGCGCCGCGCCGCTGTGGACGCTGATGCGACCGCGGAGCCTGTCCGCCAGCGACCAGTCCACCGCTGTCTTCAAAGCCTTGCAGCGCATCCCGACCATCGGGGAAGTCACCGCGCGGAAGCTGATGCGCAAGTTCGGCGACTCCTTCCTGGCGTCCATGCTCGGCGACAACATCCACGAGTTCATCAACCTCATGGATGGCAACGGCGAGCTGGTCTTCTCGGATCGCCAGGCGCACCGCATGGAGCGGGCGATGGCGAACATGGAGTTCGGCTTCGGCGAGGGCGGCTATCAGCCGTCCGAGTTCATCAAGCGCTACCTGCCGCAAGGCACGTTCGACCTGCTCATCGCCGACGAGGCGCACGAGTACAAGAACGGTGGCAGTGCCCAGGGCCAGGCCATGGGCGTGCTCGCAGCGAAGGCGCGCAAGACCTTGCTGCTCACCGGCACGCTGATGGGCGGCTACGGCGACGACCTGTTCCACCTGCTGTTCCGAGCCCTGCCGGGGCGAATGATCGAAGACGGCTACCGCCCGACCAAGAGCGGCAGCATGACCTCGGCCGCGATGGCGTTCATGCGCGATCACGGTGTCTTGAAGGACATCTATTCCGAGAGCACCGGCACGGCGCACAAGACGGCCAAGGGCAACAAGGTCTCGGTGCGCACGGTCAAGGCGCCGGGCTTCGGCCCGAAGGGCGTTCTGCGTTGCGTGCTGCCGTTCACGGTCTTCCTCAAGTTGAAGGACATCGGCGGCAATGTGCTGCCGCCCTACGACGAGGAGTTCCGCGAGGTGGCGATGGACACGGCGCAGGCCGCGGCCTATCGCGATCTCTCGGGTCGGCTGACCACAGCGCTGAAACAGGCGCTGGCGAAGCGCGACACGACGCTGCTCGGTGTGGTCCTCAACGTGCTGCTGGCCTGGCCGGATTGCTGCTTCCGGTCGGAGACGGTGGTGCACCCGCGCACGCGCCAGACCTTGGCCTTCGTTCCGGCTCAGTTCAACGAGCTGGAGGTGATGCCCAAGGAGCGCGAGCTGATCGAGATCTGCAAGCAGGAGAAGGCTGCGGGTCGCAAGACGCTGGTCTATTCGGTCTACACCGGCACGCGCGACACCACGTCGCGCCTGAAGGTGCTGCTGGAGCAGGAAGGCTTCAAGGTGGCGGTGCTGCGCGCGAGCGTGGATGCCTCCCGCCGCGAGGACTGGATCGCCGAGCAGTTGGACCGCGGCATCGATGTGCTCATCACCAATCCCGAGCTGGTCAAGACGGGACTGGACCTGTTGGAGTTCCCGACGATCGTGTTCATGCAGTCGGGCTACAACGTCTACAGCCTGCAGCAAGCGGCCCGGCGCTCGTGGCGCATCGGCCAGAAGCAGCCGGTTCGCGTGATCTACCTCGGCTACGCGGCTTCCTCGCAGATGACCTGCCTGGGGCTGATGGCACGGAAGATCATGGTCTCGCAGAGCACGTCGGGAGACGTGCCCGAATCGGGACTGGACGTGCTGAACCAGGACGGTGATTCCGTCGAGGTGGCACTGGCCCGGCAGCTCGTCGCGGCCTGATCCACCCACCCATGCCGGCGGCCCATCGGGTCGCCGGCTTTTTTTTGCCGCGCCATGAATCGGGCGCATGCCAGTTCCCTTTGTTTGCTGCCCGAACGCTCTGCGGCGGCGATGGTGAGGGCTCCGTGTTCCAGGGAACTGCACCATGCAATCACTCACCTGCGTCGCCCATCGCCTGGTTGTGCCCGCCTTGCTCACCGGCTGCGTGCTCATCACCGGCTGCGCCGCCACGGGCGCGGCGAATGCCCCGACGGCCACTGCCGTGCCGCCCGAGCCGGTCTTGTCGGCCAGGATCATCTACCCGGAACCCGAGCCGAGCCTGATCCCGGTCGCCCGCTACGGGCGCTACACGCTGGTCGAGCTGGTGCCGGAACCGGCGCAGCGTGACCTGACGCGACAGGTGATCGAGGTTTCGATTCCGCCGACCTTCGATGCGAGCGTCGGCGATGCCCTGCGGCACGTGCTGCTGCGCACCGGCTACCGCCTCTGCGACACGACGGAGGCCGCGGCGCTGTACGCGCTGCCGCTGCCGGCGGCGCATCTGCGGCTCGGGCCGCTGCCGTTGCGCGATGCCTTGCTGGCACTCGCCGGCCCGGCCTGGGAACTGTCCGTCGATGACGCTTCGCGCGCGGTGTGCTTCACGCGCGTGACGGCAGCGCGCTCCGCTGGCCCCGTCCCCGCACCCGGCACGACGGAAACCGAACCCGCGCAGCCCCAGGAGGCCCAGCCATGAACATCCCGCAACTTCCCGCCGAAGGCGCCGACCGCGCGCGCTGGCTGAAGATCGCCGCGGCCGCCTGGCTGCTGCTCGTGAGCGTGCTGGCCGTGGTCAACAGCGTGGGACTGTCGCGCCTGAGCGAGCAAAGCCAGGCCAGTGCCCAGGATGCCCACGTGCAGGCACTCAACACGCGCGTCGCCGAACTCGAACAGCAGTCCGCGGCCTCGAAGAGCCAGCCCAAGCCCGTCGCCCAGCCGGACTTCGAGGCCGCCCGCAAGGCGCTCGACGAACGGCTGTCGCAAGTCGAGCAGGCCCAAGCCGCGGACAGCCATGCCGGCGACCTGCAGGCGCTGCAGGCCCGCGTGGGCGACATCGAGGCCCGCCTGAAGAAAGCCGCTGCGCCTGCCGCGACGCCCCGGCGCACCGCCGAGGCGCTCAAGCCCAAGGCGCCGGAGCCGCCGTTCAGCGTGGCAGGCCTGGAACTGCGCGGCGGCGAGCGCTTCCTGTCGATCGCGGCGCCGGGTGCGGCCTCCATGCGCGAACTGCGACTGCTGCGCGAAGGTGATGCCATCGGTGCCTGGCAATTGCAGGCCATCGAGGCGCACGCCGCCGTGTTCCGCGTGGACGGCCAGACGCAGCGCATCGCGCTGCCGTAGGAGCCGGCCATGAAGTCTGCCGCGATCTGCTTCGCCGCCGTCCTCACCGCAGCCGCGACGGTTGCCTTCGCACAGTCCGCGCCGGTTGCGTCCTCGCGCACGGTTCCCGCCCAGGTCCAGAACAGCACCGACGCCGCGCTGGACGAGCGCCTGGCGCGCGATTGGGGCCTGCGGCCGGAGGAATGGGCGCGCTACCGGCAACTGATGCAGGGGCCGCTGGGCGTCTATTCCCCGAACCTCGATCCGCTCACGGCCCTGGGCATCGAGGCGCGCAGCGACGAGGAACGCAACCGCTATGCGGAACTGCAGGTGCAGGCGGAATCGAAGCGCGTGGGCAAGACGCTGGCCTACCAGCGGGCCTACGACGCCGCCTGGAAGCGGCTCTATCCGGGCCTGCAGCGCGTGGACATGCCGGGCGCGAAGGCGCCGGGCGCCGGCAACCGGGGGTCGGACCGGCTGGCGGTTTTCGTGAAGGCCGAGTGCCCGCCGTGCGAGCAGCGCGCGCGCCAGTTGCAGGCGGCCGGCACCGCCTTCGATCTCTACATGGTCGGCAGCCGCCAGGACGACGCCCGCATCCGGCAGTGGGCGACCCAGGCCGGCATCGACCCCGGCCGCGTGCGGGCGCGCACGATCACGCTCAATCACGACGCCGGGCGCTGGCTGTCGCTCGGCCTGCCCGGCGATCTGCCCGCCGTGGTGCGCGAGGTCAACGGCCAATGGCAGCGGCAGTAGCACGCCGCACCGGCCGCACGGCACTGGCCCTCGGGCTCTGCGCCTATGCGACCTTCGCCCTGGCCCAGGAGGTGCCGCCTCCCGCCTACCAGCTCGCCGCGCAGCAGGCCGGCGTGCCGTCGCCGGTGCTGTATGCGGTAGCGCTGCAGGAGAGCGGCGCCCGGTTGCGCGATCGCCTGATCCCCTGGCCGTGGACGCTCAACGTCGCCGGGCGGGCCGAACGCTACGCCACGCGGGTCGAGGCCTGCGCAGGCATCCGCCGGGCGCTCGCCCGGACGCCGGCCAACCGCATCGACGCCGGCCTCGGCCAGGTCAACCTCGGCTACCACGCGCAGCGCTACGACCACCCCTGCGACCTGCTCGACCCGTACCGCAACCTCGCCATCGCCGCGGAAATCCTGCAGGAGCAGCACACGCCGGGCGAGGACTGGCTGGTCGCCATCGGCCGCTACCACCGTCCCGCGGGTGGCGCGCCCGCCGCCCGTTACCGCCGCAGCGTCCACCAGCACCTGACCCGCGTGCTGGGGCCGGGCGCCTCCATTCCCTCAGCCCGGAGCCCCATGCCATGAACCGCATCCTCCTTGCCGCCGCCGCGGCGCTGCTCGCCGCCGTGGCCCACGCGCAGGACCGCAGCGCCGCAAACCAGGCCGTCTCCCCGCCGCTGATCGTGGTCGAGGACAAGGGCGGCGCCTCCGCGCTGCCGTACTACCGGGCCTTGAACCCGCAGGATGCGCAGCCAGGTCAACCGACGATGCCGCAGCCGGCGCCGCCCATCGGTGGCCCTGCGGATGCCGAGGCGGCCATGCTGCCGGTGCGCTCGGCGCGGCTGTCGCCCGGCGACGAACCGCGTCGCGTGATCCGCGCGCCGGGCCTGACGCCGCTGTTCCTGGTCGGCGACGACGACCGCTCGCGCGCCTGGCTCAAGCAGCGGCGCGCGGAGCTGCAGGCGCTACGCGCCGTGGGCCTGGTGGTCAATGTCGCAACACCCGAGGCACTGGCCGCGCTGCGCCGCCTCGCGCCGGGTCTGGTGCTGTCCCCGGCCTCGGGCGACGACCTGGCGCACCGCCTGGGCATCAAGCACTACCCGGTGCTGATCACCGCCACCGGCATCGAGCCCTGACGCGGTAGAGCCAGGTGAAGCGCACACCATGGCCCAATCCCAAGCCGTCGAAGTCTTGCTGCGGCCAGCGGTGGAGCTTTACACCGTCGCGGTCTGTGCGGGCGCCGCGCTTCTGTGCCTGGTGGCCCCGTGGTCGCTCGCGCTGAGCCCCTTGCTCGGCCTGGGCAGCGCGCTGGCCTTCCTGACTTTCGGTGCGATCCGCTTCCGGGACGCCTGCGCCATCCTGCGCTACCGGCGCAACATCCGGCGCCTGCCGCGCTACGTGATGACCAGCCGCGATGTGCCGGTCAGCCAGCAGCGGCTGTTCGTCGGCCGGGGTTTCCGCTGGGACCAGCGCCACACGCACCGGCTCATGCAGACCTACCGGCCGGAGTTCCGCCGCTATGTCGAACCGACGGCGATCTACCGGGCGGCACGGCACTTCGAGGAGCGCCTGGAGTTCGCGCCGTACCCGCTGTCCAGGCTCGCCAAGGCGCTGGCCTGGGACAGCCCGCTCAACCCGGCGCGGCCTCTACCGCCAGTCGGTGGTCTGCCGCGCCTGCACGGCATCGAGCCACACGAGGTCGACGTCACGCTGCCTTTGGCCGAGCGCGTCGGCCATTCGCTGGTGCTCGGCACCACCCGCGTCGGCAAGACCCGCCTGGCCGAACTGTTCATCACCCAGGACATCCGCCGCAAGGTGGGCGGCCAGCACGAGGTCGTGATCGTCTTCGACCCCAAGGGCGACGCCGATCTGCTCAAGCGCATGTACGTGGAAGCCAAACGCGCCGGGCGCGAAGGCGAGTTCTACGTCTTCCATTTGGGCTGGCCGGACATCAGCGCCCGCTACAACGCCGTGGGGCGGTTCGGACGCATCAGCGAAGTCGCCACGCGCATCGCGGGCCAGCTCTCGGGTGAAGGCAACAGCGCCGCATTCCGCGAGTTCGCCTGGCGCTTCGTCAACATCATCGCCCGTGCCTTGGTCGAGCTGGGGCAGCGGCCCGACTACCTGCTGATCCAGCGCCACGTCATCAACATCGATGCGCTGTTCATCGAGTACGCCCAGCACTACTTCGCCAAGAACGAGCCCAAGGCCTGGGAGGTCATCGTCCAGCTCGAAGCCAAGCTGAACGACAAGAACATCCCGCGCAACATGATCGGGCGGGAGAAGCGCGTCGTCGCGCTGGAGCAGTACCTATCGCAGGTGCGCATCTACGACCCGGTGCTCGACGGGTTGCGCAGCGCGGTGCGCTACGACAGGACGTACTTCGACAAGATCGTGGCGTCGCTCCTGCCGCTGCTGGAGAAGCTGACCACCGGCAAGATCGCGCAGTTGCTGGCGCCGAACTACTCGGACCTGGGCGACCCGCGGCCGATCTTCGACTGGATGCAGATCATCCGGAAGCGGGCCGTGGTCTATGTCGGGCTGGATGCGTTGTCGGACGCGGAGGTCGCGGCCGCAGTGGGAAATTCCATGTTCAGCGATCTGGTGTCGGTCGCCGGGCACATCTACAAGTTCGGTATCGACGATGGCCTGCCGGGCGCGTCGGCAGGCGTGAAGGTGCCGATCAACGTGCACGCCGACGAGTTCAACGAGCTGATGGGCGACGAGTTCATCCCGATGGTCAACAAAGGCGGCGGCGCCGGGGTGCAGGTCACGGCCTATACGCAGACCATGAGCGACATCGAGGCCCGCATCGGCAACCGCGCCAAGGCCGGCCAGGTCATCGGGAACTTCAACAACCTGTTCATGCTGCGCGTGCGCGAGACCATCACGGCCGAGCTGCTGACGCGGCAACTGCCCAAGGTCGAGGTCTACACGACAACGGTGATGAGCGGCGCCACCGACAGTTCCGACCCGACCGGCAACACCGCGTTCACGTCCAACACGCAGGACCGCATCAGCAGCAACAGCGTGCCGCTGATCGAACCGGCGCACATCGTCGGTTTGCCCAAGGGGCAGTGCTTCGCGCTGATCGAAGGCGGCCACCTGTGGAAGGTGCGCATGCCCTTGCCGGCGCCCGACCCCGACGAGGCCATGCCCAAGGATCTGCAGGAGCTGGCCGGCTACATGCGGCAGCACTACGTCGAGGCCGGCGACTGGTGGGACAACCAAGGGCTTCCCGGCCTGCAGGACCAGGCGCTGCCCGACGATCTGCTGGCGGACTTCAAGCAGATGGCGAGCACGGATGAAGGGGCCGCGGCATGAGCGACCCCGCCGTCGCCGTCCAGCGCCAGCAGGTCCGCCAGCAGGGCCTGATCGCGGGGCTGGTCACGCTGCCGTTCCGGCTGTTCGGCGTGCTGTGCGGCTCGCTGCTGCTGTGCATCGTGATCGAGTGCATCGGCATGCACTTCCTTTGGCCCGAGCAGGGCTGGCGCCATGCGCAAGGCATGCTGAACTACGAGCTGTCGCAGGTCTCGGAGCATTTCACGCGCAGCGTGCTGGTGCAGGAACCGGGGCGCAGTGCCCGGCAGCTCGTCGAGTGGGCCTACCAAGGGCTGTTCGTGAAGACGGGGCTGCTGGACTGGATACGCGATGCCGCCTCGCAATCCCGCGCCGGCGCCCGCAGCCAGGTGCAGGACTTCCGCTACTACCTCGGACAGGTCTACGTGCACGTGGAGAGCTACCTGATCGCCTCGGCCTACACCGTGTTGGTGTTCCTCGTGCGGCTGCTGGTGCTGATCCTGATCCTGCCGCTGTTCGTGATGGCTGCTTTCGTCGGCCTGGTCGATGGGCTGGTGCGCAGGGACGTGCGCGGCTTCGGCGCCGGGCGCGAATCGGGCTTCGTCTATCACCGGGCCAGGGCGAGCCTGATGCCGCTGGCGGTGTTGCCCTGGGTCACGTACCTCGCGCTGCCGGTCAGCGTGCATCCGCTGCTGATCCTGCTGCCCAGCGCGGCGCTGCTGGGCGTCGCCGTGGCCATCTCCGCGGCCACCTTCAAGAAGTACCTGTAGGCGCGTCGTTCCCTGCGCTGCCGGAAAGCGGTGGCGGGCCGGTTCCGATTGATTGCGGCGCCGGAAGACCGGGCATTCGAGCATGAGCCATCCGCATCCCCGGAGAACGGCTCAATGGAAACCTCCCGCAGTCCTGCGCATGTCCGGCGCCACGCCATTGCCGCGCTATTGGCCGCGCTCCTGCTCGCCGCTGCGGGGCTTCAGCCGGCCGTCGCCGCCGATGCAGCCGACAACGCCGCAGAGCGCGAGATGCTCGCCGCGGTGACGCGCCAGCTCGAACTGCTGGATCGCCTCGCCGAGCGTGGAGCCACCACCGCACCGCAGGAGCGCGCCCGCTACCACTTCGACTACGCCCGGCTGCGCGCCGACCTGCAGCGCATGCGCGCAGGCGTGCGGGACTACCTCGTTCCCCAGCGCGCCCAGCCGCGCGATCCCGTGCCGCTAGCCGGCGACTACACGCGCGGCGGCGCGGCCAGCGACAAGGAGGCGCCGTCGCCATGACGCCTTCCGCCGATCAGGTCGCCGCCTTCCAGGCCAACGGCGGGTTCGCGCCCGCGGCCGTCTCTACCGTCGTGCTCGGTTTCGTCTTCGCCGTCCTGCTGCTGTGGGGTGTGTGGGCGATGCGCACCGCCTATGTCGGCTGGGCCGAGCACCACCTGACCCAACGCCAGTTCCTCGGCGTCATCGTGCGCTTCGTCGCGATGTACCTAGTGCTGGGCTTCTTCCTCCTGTCCTAACCACCATGAAAGGGTGTATCGCCATGAACGCTTCGCTGATTCCTCGTCGCCCCGCTGCGCGCATCGCAGCCATGCTTTCCCTGGCGGGCCTCACTGCCACGCCGCTCGTCTCGCTGGCGGCCCTGCCCACCTTGGAAGACCCGTCGCGCGGCACCGGCAGCGGCATCATGCAGACGCTGCAGAACTACGGCTACGACATCGTGCTGCTGATCGCGCTGCTCGTGGTCGCCTCGATGTTCGTCGGCGTCTGCTACCACGCCTACACGCGCTACGCGGAGATCCACACCGGCCGCGCCACCTGGGGCCAGTTCGGCCTGACGGTGGCGGTCGGCGCGATCCTCCTGGTCGTCGGCATCTGGCTGCTGACCAAGGCCACCGGCGTGCTGTAAGGGCCGGCAACCATGGCTGGCGCCCTGGAGAGCCCGCCGCGCGACGGGCTCGTGACCTTTATGCCGCATCGCCTCAACCGCCATCCGGTGGTCGTGCGCGGGCTTACGGCCGACGAGCTGTGGGTCTGCGCCGGCCTGTCGGGCGCGGTCGGGTTCGTGGCCGGCGTGCCGCTGGCCTGGCTGACCCACAGCATTGCGATGGTGCCCACGCTGGTCGTCGCCGGCATCGGCATCGGCGTCTTCGTGGGCGGCGGTCTATTGCGGCGGTGGAAGCGCGGCCGGCCTGACACCTGGCTGTACCGCCAGCTCCAGTGGCGGCTCGCGCTGCGCTACCCCGCGCTGGCCGCCCACGCGGGCGGTGGGCAACTCATCACCCGCTCGGGCTGGTGGTCCACGCGGCGCCTGCGGCCCAACCCGTCCCTGCGTCGAGGTACAGCATGAGCCGATTCAAGAACGAGGTCGCGCACCTGCAGGCGCATGTGAAGACCTTGCGCCTGGCCGGCGCCGCGCTGTTCGTGGTGGCGCTGCTGCTCGGCTTCGGCTGGTGGAGCGCACCCAAGAGCCTGACCATCCACGTGCCGCCCGACCTGCGCTCGGGCAGCACGCGCAAGTGGTGGGACGTGCCGCCGGAGAGCGTCTACGCCTTCACGTTCTACATCTGGCAGCAGGCCCAACGCTGGCCGACCAACGGCGAACAGGACTACCCGCGCAACCTGCATGGGCTGTCGGCCTACTTCACGCCGAGCTGCCGGGCCTTCCTGCAACAGGACTACGAGTTCCGGCGCAGCAACGGCGAGTTGCGCCAGCGCGTGCGCGGCATCTATGAGATTCCCGGCCGCGGCTACGGCGACGAACCCGCCGCGCGCGTGCGCGCCGTGTCGGCGAACGACTGGATCGTCACGCTGGACGTGAGCGCCGACGAGTACCTGGGCGCCGAGCAGGTCAAGCGCGCACTCGTGCGCTACGCGCTGAAGGTCGTGCGCATGGACATCGATCCCGAGCGCAATCCCTTCGGCCTGGTGCTGGACTGCTATGCACGTGCGCCCGAGCGCATCGAAACCCCGCCGCCCCCGGCGCCAGCCGGCAAGCCCGCCAGCCCCGGCGCCAATCTGCAGGGAGACACCCCATGAAGCGCTGCTTCCTTCCGGCCCTGGCCGGCGTCCTGTTGTGCCTGGGTTTCGTGCCCGCGGGCCATGCCGTTGAAATCCTGCGTTGGGAGCGTCTGCCGCTGGCAGTGCCGCTGGTGGTCGGCCAGGAGCGCGTGGTCTTCATCGAGCGCAACGTGCGCATCGGCGTGCCGGCCGGCGTCGGCGAGCAGTTGCGCGTGCAAAGCGCCGGCGGGGCGATCTACCTGCGCGCCAGCGCGCCCATCCCGCCCACGCGGCTGCAACTACAGGACGTGGAATCCGGCGCGCTGATCCTGCTCGACATCGCCGCCGAGCCGGCCAAGGTGGGCCAGCCTGCGCTCGAACCCGTGCGCATCGTCGAGGGCGACGTGCCGGCCACCCGCTACGGCGAGCCGGCCAGCCCCTCGGCCACCGCGGACGACGATGCGCAGCGCCCGGCACCAGCCGCCCGCCGCGCAACGCCGGTGGCCGTGGTGCTGACGCGCTACGCAGCGCAGAACCTGTACGCGCCGCTGCGCACCGTGGAGCCCATGGCCGGCATCGGCCGCGTCAACCTGCGCCGCAACCTCGCGCTGGACACCTTGCTGCCCACGCTGCCGGTGCGCGCGCAGGCGCTGGCCGCGTGGCGGCTCGAAGACCAGTGGGTGACGGCCGTGAAGCTCACCAACGCTTCCGGGCGCTGGCTCGACCTCGATCCGCGTGCGCTGCAGGGCGACTTCCTCGCCGCGACCTTCCAGCACCCGACCCTGGGGCCGGCCGGCCGCGCGGCCGACACCACCGTGGTCTATCTCGTCACCCGTGGCCACGGCCTGGCCGAGTCGCTGCTGCCCAAGGTGGCGCCGATCAACGCGACGGTGAACCTGCCGCCGGCGGCGGCCGGCCAGGCCGAAGGAGGAGGAGCGCGCGATGAAAAGTAACCCCCTCCTGAAGTGGCTGCTGATCCCGATGGCGCTGGTGCTGGTGTTCGTCGGCATCAAGCTCTTCTCGGGCGAGCGCAGCGCCAGGCCGGCACCTCCCGGCAGCGCCAACCCGCTCACGCCCGAAGAGATGAAAGCGCTGGGCATCGAAGGCGACACGCCGCGCGATACCGTCGCCACGCTGGTGGCCCAGGTCAAGCAGTTGCGCAACGAGCTGCAGACGGCACTCAACGACAACAAGAACCAGAAGACCGAGAACGAGCGCATGCGCGCGCGGGAAAGCGCGATCGACCAGCGCATCCAGTCCGCGCTCGACGGCGAGCGCGGCCGCCTGCAGCAGAACCGCGAGCAGTTGGCCGGCGACCGCCAGCAGACCCAGGGCCTGCTGCAAGACCTGCAGCGGCGCCTGGACGGCCTCTCCGGCAAGAGCGGCCAGGCCGACCTGCCGGTGGGCCTCGGGCTGGAGGAAGGCGACGGCAAGAGCTTCGGCGGCAACCAGGGCGGCAGTGCGCGCAACACCAACGGCACGCGCTGGGTGGAGCCGGACGATGCGAAACCCTCGGCGAAAAACGGCAGCAGCGGCGGCCTGAACTTCCCGACCAGCTTCGGGCCGGCGCAGAAGACGCTTTCCGACACGGCCGACGGCGTGGCAAGCACCGTCGCGGATGCGGGCAGCCGCGCCGTGGGCGCGTCGGCCAAGCCGGTCTACACGGTGCCGTCGAACTCGACGCTGATGGGCTCGATCGCGATGACCGCGCTGATCGGCCGCGTGCCGATCGACGGCACGGTCAACGACCCGTATCCCTTCAAGGTGCTGATCGGCCCCGACAACCTCACCGCCAACGGCATCGACATCCCCGACGTGGCCGGCGCGGTGGTCAGCGGCACGGCCTCGGGCGACTGGACGCTTTCCTGCGTGCGCGGCCAGATCCGCTCGGTCACGCTCGTCTTCAACGACGGCACGATCCGCACCGTGCCGGAGGACGGCAATCGGAATCGGAGCAGCGGCAATCAGGGCAACAGCGCGAACAGCACGACGCAGGGCGGCCTGGGCTGGATCAGCGACCCCTACGGCATCCCGTGCGTCTCGGGCGAGCGGCGCAGCAACGCGCAGCAGTACCTGGGTTCGCAGGCGCTGATCACCGCGGCCGGCGCCGGCGCGGCCTCGCTGATCAAGTCGGACAACGGCAGCGTGGCGGTGGTCGCCAACAGCAACGGCTCGCTCGGCACCGTCGGCATCAGCGGCAACGAGGCGATGGGTCGCATCCTGGCCGGCGGCGTGCGCGACATGGCCGATTGGGTCAACAAGCTCTACGGGCAGGCCTTCGCCGCGGTCTACGTGCGGCCCGGCGCCAAGGTCGCCGTGCATCTGGAACAGCCGCTCAACATCGACTACGACGCCAAGGGGCGCCGGGTCAATCACCGCATCGGAGGCGCCCATGCGTCGGATTTGGATTGAATCGGCCGCAGCCCTGTGCGCGGTCATGGTGCTGGGCGGCTGCGCGACCAGCAAGGACGAGCTGCTGCCGCACGGCGATCACACCATGCTCGACGTGTGGAACCAGGAGACGGGCGGCAGCGCCGGTGGCGGGCAGGCGTCGCGGCAACTGCTCGATGCGCGCCAGGGCCTGCGCCGGCCGCTGACCGAGGCCGACGTGCAAGCGGCGCCCGCCGCCGCTGCCGCCTACACGCGCACCGCGGCCAACGAGATTTACCGCCAGTTCCACCGACTGCCGAACCCCGACCTGGTGATGTACGTGTTCCCGCACCTGGCCGGCACCGACCCGGTGCCCGTGCCCGGCTACACCACCGTGTTCCCGCTCTACCAGCGCGTGCAGTACGCGATGCCTGGCGAGCGCCTGGAGGACTACTGATGGCCTGGTCGTTGCCCTGGGCACGCAAGGCCGCCACGCCTGCCGGCCCCAGCCTGGATGTCGATGACGCCTGGTCGCAGCATGTCTCGACGTTGGCCGCGCACGGTATTCCCGAGCCCGGCAGCGCGGTGGGCGGCCAGCCGCGCCGGCCGGCCACCGAGGCGGACCTGCAGGCGCTCTACGGCGTGGCGCCGTCCTTCGCCGACCTGCTCCCCTGGGTGGAGTACCTGCCCGACTCCAAGAGCGTGCTGCTGGAAGACGGCCAGTCGGTGGCGGCCTTCTTCGAGCTGGCGCCGGTCGGCACCGAGGGACGCGAGATGGCCTGGCTGTGGCAGGCGCGCGATGCGCTGGAGAACGCGCTGCAGGACTCGTTCGACGAACTCGACGAGAACCCCTGGTTGGTGCAGCTCTATGCCCAGGACGAAGCAACCTGGGACAACTACCTGCGCGGGCTCACGAACTACGTGCGGCCGCGCGCCCAGGGCAGCGCCTTCACCGAGTTCTACTTGCGCTTCTTCGGGCATCACCTGCGCGCCATCGCCAAGCCCGGCGGCCTGTTCGAGGACACGACGGTGACGCGACTGCCGTGGCGCGGCCAGGTACGGCGCGTGCGCATGGTGGTCTACCGGCGCGCGAGTGCGTCTGGCACATCCCGGCGCGGCCAGTCACCCGAGCAGGCGCTGACGACGATCTGCGATCGGCTCGCAGGTGGCCTCGCCAACGCGGGCGTGAAGGCCCGGCGCATGGAGGCGAGCGACATCCACGACTGGTTGCTGCGCTGGTTCAACCCGCACCCCACCATGCTTGGCTCCACTGCCGACGACCGCGAGCGCTTCTACGCGCTGACCCGCTACCCCGAGGAAGCCGAGCAAGGCGAGATCGAGCTGGCCAGCGGGGACTTCGCGCAGCGCCTGTTCTTCGGCCAGCCGCGCTCGGACGTGGCGAACGGCACCTGGGTGTTCGACGGCATGCCGCACCGGGTCATCGTGATGGACCGGCTGCGCATGCCGCCCGCCACGGGCCACGTCACCGGCGAGACGCGCAAGGGCGGCGATGCGGTCAACGCGCTGTTCGACCAGATGCCCGAGGACACGGTGATGTGCCTGACGGTCGTCGCGACGCCGCAGGACGAGCTCGAAGCGCACTTGAACCATCTGAGCAAGAAGTCGGTCGGCGAGACGCTGGCCTCGGAGCAGACGCGCCGCGACGTGCAGGAAGCACGCGGCCTGATCGGCAGCGCGCACAAGCTCTACCGCGGCGCGCTGGCCTTCTACCTGCGCGGGCGCGACCTTGCGCAGCTCGACGCCCGCGGCCTGCAACTGGTCAACGTCATGCTCAACGCCGGCCTGCAGCCGGTACGCGAGGAAGACGAAGTGGCGCCGCTCAACAGCTACCTGCGCTGGCTGCCGTGCGTGTTCGATCCGGCCGCCGACAAGCGCCAGTGGTACACGCAACTGATGTTCGCGCAGCATGCGGCGAACCTCGCGCCCGTGTGGGGCCGCAGCCAGGGAACCGGCAATCCGGGCATCACGTTCTTCAACCGCGGCGGCGGGCCGATCACCTTCGACCCGCTGAACCGGCTCGACCGGCAGATGAACGCCCACCTGTTCCTGTTCGGCCCCACCGGCTCGGGCAAGAGCGCCACGCTCAACAACATCCTGAACCAGGTGACGGCGATCTACCGGCCGCGCCTGTTCATCGTGGAGGCGGGCAACAGCTTCGGCTTGTTCGGCGACTTCGCGGCGCGGCTGGGCATGAAGGTGCATCGCGTCAAGCTGGCCCCCGGCGCCGGGGTGAGCCTCGCTCCGTTCGCCGACGCCCACCGGCTGGTCGAAACGCCCAGCCAGGTGCAGACGCTGGATGCCGACGCACTCGACGAGGACCGCGACGAGGCGGCACAGGCAGCGGATGCCGACGAGCAGCGTGACGTGCTGGGCGAACTGGAAATCACCGCGCGGCTGATGATCACCGGCGGCGAGGACAAGGAAGAGGCGCGCATGACGCGCGCCGACCGCAGCCTGATCCGCCAGTGCATCCTCGATGCGGCCCAGCGTTGCGTGGCCGAACGGCGCACCGTCCTCACGCGCGACGTGCGCGATGCGCTGCGCGAGCGCGCCCGCGACACGTCGCTGCCCGAGGTGCGGCGCGCGCGGCTGCTGGAGATGGCCGACGCGATGGATATGTTCTGCCAGGGCGTGGACGGCGAGATGTTCGACCGGCCCGGCACGCCCTGGCCCGAGGCCGACATCACCATCGTCGATCTGGCGACCTTCGCACGCGAGGGCTACAACGCGCAGCTTTCCATCGCCTACATCAGCCTCATCAACACGGTCAACAGCATCGCCGAGCGCGACCAGTTCCTCGGCCGCCCGATCATCAACGTGACGGACGAGGGGCACATCATCACCAAGAACCCGCTGCTCGCGCCCTATGTCGTCAAGATCACCAAGATGTGGCGCAAGCTCGGCGCCTGGTACTGGCTGGCGACGCAGAACATCGACGACCTGCCCAAGGCCGCCGAGCCCATGCTGAACATGATCGAGTGGTGGATCTGCCTCTCGATGCCGCCCGACGAGGTGGAGAAGATCGCGCGCTTCCGCGAGCTGAACGCGGCGCAGAAGGCGCTGATGCTGTCGGCCCGCAAGGAGGCCGGCAAGTTCAGCGAGGGCGTGATCCTTTCCAAGAGCATGGAAGTGCTGTTCCGGGCGGTGCCGCCCAGCCTGTACCTGGCGCTGGCTCAGACCGAGCCGGAAGAGAAGGCCGAGCGTTTCCAGTTGATGCAGCAGTACGGCATCGGCGAACTGGACGCCGCTTTCAAGATCGCCGAGAAGATCGACCGCGCCCGCAGCATCGAACCGCTGGCGCTCGATGCGCTGGCGTGACGGGGAGTCCACGATGCGCATCCCTCGGTTCGCGCCGTCCCGCACCGTCCTTGTCGTCGCGCTGCTGGCGGCCGCGGCCCTGACCACGGCCGCGTGGCTCGGCCTGCAGCCGCCGTCGCCGCCCGCCGAGCCCGATTCTCCTTCGGCAGAAGCAACGCCTGCGCCGGCAACGACACCAGCCGGCCCGCCCTGGCGCTATGGCCGCGCCGATGCGCGCTTCACGGTGGTCGAGTACGCCGACCTCGAATGCCCATTCTGCCGCGCGTACTTCGTAGTGCTCAAGCGCTGGATCGACGCGCACCCGGAGGTGAGCTGGCAATGGCACCACCTGCCGTTGCCGTTGCACGAGCCGGCAGCGTCCGCCGGTGCGCGCCTGGTGGAGTGCGTCGGCGAGGCCGGCGGCCAGGCGGCGTTCTGGCAGGCCGCCGAGTGGGTCTACACGCACACCCGCGGCGACGGTCAGGGCCTGCCCGAGGGCCTGCGCTATCCCGACCTCACGCCGGCCGCGCAGCAGTGCCTCGATAGCGACCGCCCCGATGCGCTGATCCGCGCACAGTCGGCGAGCGCGGCGCAGGAGGGCATCAAGGTCACGCCCACGCTGCGCCTGCAGGATCGCCAGTCCGGCAAGACGCTGCTGCTGCATGGCCCGGTCGAAGGAGATGCCTTGCTGTCCGCGATCGACCTGCTGGCGGCCGGTGCAGCGGCCGAACCCGCATCGAAGGAAATGCCTGCCGAGTCTCTCGGCGACATGCCCAGGTAGCCACGATCTTCAAGGCTACGACGCGGCCTGGCCGCGCTGATCGACCCCGTTCGCTTCGCATCCCTAGACGCGAACAGCCACTGCGCATGCGGTGGCGGATGCCCGCTCTTCTGCCGCTTGTTCGTCATCGTCCCCCGGAGGGTTTGTCCCTCCCGGGACAGGCGTCCTCCGACTTCATTCCGTGGAGGTTCGCCATGTCCTATGTCGTCGCCGACTCGCGTCCCGAGTCGCTCAGCCTGATCGCCGCCCAGCACGAAGACTGGATCATCCGCCAGGCCATCACCTTGCTGGAACAACGCATCTTCAAGGCCGGCCCGATGCTGAACAGTCCCGCCGCCGTGCGCGACTACCTGCATCTGAAACTGGTCGCGGAGCCCAACGAGGTCTTCGCCGTCGTGTTCCTCAACTCTCAGCACCAAGTCCTCGCCTACGAGCCGATGTTCAAGGGCACGGTCGATCAAACCTCGGTGTACCCGCGGGTGCTGGTGCAGCGTGCCCTGGCCCTCAACGCCTCGGCGGTCATCCTGGCCCACCAGCACCCATCCGGCATGACCGTGCCGTCGGCTGCCGATCAGGCGCTGACCGATCGGCTCAAAGCCGCCCTGGCGATGGTCGATGTCCGGGTGGTGGATCACTTCATCGTCGGCAAGGGCACGCCGTACTCCTTCGCCGAATCCGGCCTGCTGTAGCGCCGCTGACCGCCTGGTCCCCGCGGGAGCCTCGGCTCCCGCTTTTCTTTCGCCTGTCTGCCCAAAGCGGAGCGCGCGCGGTGCGCATTCCTTGTCGCGGGTGGACTGCCTTCGGCGTTCGACTAGAGCCTTGCTCCCATTCCCAGGACGCCCGCCATGACGGCTCCCTTTTTGAATCCCATCCCGCGGCTGCGGGCCACGCGCATCGCCTGCGCGGGAGGGCTCCTGCTGTGCCTGCTCGGCCAGGACGCAACCGCAGCCGACGTGCTGGTCGTGACCGACAGCCGCCATCCCGTGCAGTCCGCATCCGGCGCGCGCGTGATCGAGCTGGACCTGCCCGAGCGCATCGAGGCCGAACTGGCCGCGGGCCTGCCTGCCGACTCGGGCCGCGCGGTCGCGCTCGTGCAGCAACGCCTGCGCGATGGCGGCCAGGCACTGCAGCGCCGCATCGGCAGCGCCTATCAGGGCGTCGCCGATGCCTGGGGGCTGGGCATCGTCAAGGTGCCTGCCGTGGTGGTCGATCGCCGCTACGTGGTCTACGGCGAGCCCGATGTCGCGCGTGCCGTGGCACGCATCGAATCCCACCGGAGGGCACAGCCATGAACCGCCTGCTGTCCGCGTCGTCGCGCCAGGCCCGCCTTGCCATCGCTTCGGTGCTGCTCGGCGGCGCCGCTTCGAGCTTCGCGCTGAACACGGCCACCATCGTGTCCTCGGCCCTGTCGCCCGACTGCCTGGAATACCGCGTCGTCGGCATCTGCTACTGGCTGTTCTGCACCTGGACGGGTTGCACGGTGCGCACCTCGGTGAAGGTGCGGCACTACATCCCCGACGCGGTGGTGTCGAGCTACAGCAACACCGGCGAGAACCCGTGGATCGAGGTGCGCGCCATGAGCATGCCCAATCCCACGGCGCAGGCCGGCGGCGACGGGACGACGAACCACGACAACGAGAACAACCTGGCGAAGTTCAAGAACGCCGACGTGATCGGGCATCCCGGCGGTTCGGTGTTCAGCCAGTTCGCCAGCGCGTCCGGCTACGCCTGCCAGGGCGCAGGCACGGCCTTCATGCCGTACCTGCTGAGCACGCTCGACACGCTGGCCTGGCGCTACAACGTGCCGGAGATGGTGTACCCCGAGGCGCTGATCCCCGGCATGCGCGAGATCGGCGGCCGCACGACGCTCAACCTGTGGGGCAACGTCTATCCGCGCGGCGGCTTCCTGCATCAGACCGACGACTACAAGAGCGGCGCCGTCGTCGCGCAGCGCGCGGGCGATGTCGTCACGCGGCGCATGCAGCCGCACGTCTACCAGCCGCTGCTCGCGAGTTCGAGCGACGGCTATTGGCCGGCCGGCGCCCTGGTGGAGAGCGATGCCTCCACCGGCAAGTGGCAGGAGCTGACGCCGACCCTCTCCAACTCCTGCGCCGTGTTCCCCCACTCCAACACGCGCGTGCAGGCCCAGCAAGGCGACTACGCCTGGGCGCTGTGGCGGCCCTATGCCTGCTGCCAGCGCCGCGGGCAGGTCTTCCTCGGCAGCGTCGATTTCCTCTGAGGTATTCCCATGAAAGCGTCCCTTTCCCGTTTCGCACAGCGCGCCAGGCCCTACGCGCTCAGCATCGCGCTCGCCTGCGCCGTCACGGCCGCAGCCGGCGTTGCCTGGGCGCAGACCCGCATCAGCCCCACCGGCGTCGGCGTGAGCGGCAGCGTCATCGGCGACGACGTGCTCTACAGCATCGGCGGCGGCCGCGCCGTGTCCATGGGCGGCGCCGGGAACATGCAGAGCATCGGCGTGGGCATCGGCTGGAACAGCAACCTGATCTGCGGAAACATGAGCATCACGACGACGCTGCAGAACCAATTGAACGGCCTCACCAATGGCTTTCAGCAGATCATGTCCTCGTTGATCCAGAGCGCCACCAGCGCCGTGGCGTCGCTGCCGGCCCTGATCATCCAGCGTGCCGATCCGGGCCTCTACAACCTGCTGACCAACGGCGTGCTGCAGGCTCGGCTCGATTTCGACCGCAGCAAGTTGACGTGCAAGGCGATGGCCAACCGGATGGCGGACATGGCCGGCGGCCAAGCTGGCTGGGATCAGCTCGCCGAAGGTTTCGCGCTGCGCGATGCGGTGAGCAGCACCGATGCGGTGTCCGCCGTGGAGCAGGCCGAATCGAACAAGGGCAACAACGGCGTGCCCTGGGTGGGCGGCGGCAACGCGGGCGGCTCGGGCCAGGGTTCCATCAAGGTGGTCGGTGATGTGACCCGTGCCGGCTACAACCTGCTCAACAGCCGCGGCGTCACGGACACCTCATCCATCCCGCGCGCGTCCTGCGGCAACCGGCTGACCTGCCAAACCTGGTCCTCGCCGCAGGCCGCAGCGGACTTCGCGACCCGCGTGCTCGGTGAGCGCGAGCAACGCACCTGCGAGACCTGCACCAAGACGCAGACCACGCCTGGCGTCGGCCTGACGCCGGTGATCCAGGAGGAGTACGAGACCAAGCTGCAGGCGCTGCAGGAGCTGGTGACGGGCGCGAAGCCGACGACGGTGGCGAACCTCGAAGCGGCCGGCAGCAACTCGCTGCCGATCACGCGCGGCGTGATCGAGGCGCTGCGCGACGAGCCCGATCAAGACCTGCTCGGCAAGCGCCTGGCCTCCGAGGCCGCGCTGTCGAGCGTGCTGGAGAAGGCCCTGCTGTTGCAGCGCACGCTGCTGACCGGCAAGAAGGAGCCGAACGTCGCCGCCAACGAGCTGGCCGTCAAGGCGGTCGATCAGGAGAACAACGCGCTGGAGCAGGAGATCAACAACCTCAAGACCGAGCTGGAGCTGCGGCGCACGCTGGCCGGCAATTCGGCGATGGCGATCGTGCAGCGCCACGGCACCCGCGCCGCGGGCTCGCGCGGCATCTTCGAGGGCGACACGACGCGCGACCGGCTCAAGGAAGTGCAGAAGCCGCGGAGCGGGCCATGACCAGCCGGACCTGGCTGCGGCCGGCATGGCTGCTCGGCCGCCGCGTCGGCATCGTGCTGCTGTGGGTGCTGCTGGTGGCGGGCATCGCGGTCGGCGTGAACGTCGTCGGCCTCCACGTCGTCGGCAGCATCGACGGCTGGGAGCAGTGGCTGCGCGAGCACTCGGGCCACTTCCTCGTCTGGCGGCTGCTGCTCTACGCGGCGACGGCCTACGGCTGGTGGTGGATGCGTCGGCGCCTGCGCGAACGCGAGCCGTCGGCCGAGACCCATCAGCGCCTGCTGCGCGTCGAGATCGCGGCCGTCGTCACCCTCGTGCTGCTCGAAGGCAGCCAGCTACTGCGCAATGGCTGAGCCTCGGAGAACGCCATGACGCTCAACACAACGGACTACCTGGAGTATTACCTGACCCTGGTCGGGTGGATCGTCAGCAACGGCATCTGGAACATCCTCGTGGCCAGCGGCGTGTTCGCGCTGCCGTTCGTGGTCATCGTGGTGCAGGAATGGCTGCGCGCGCGGGCCGAGGGCGCCGACGAGGGCAACAAGGGGGTGCTGTCCTCGATGCGCATCGAGAACCGTGTGTGGGTGGCGATCGTCGTCATCCTGTTCGCCGGCATCCCCTTCATTCCGGTCGACCTCAGCACCATCAAGTTCGACACGACGCGCTCCGCGCAATGCCAGGTCAGCGTCCCGCAGCCCACCGACACGGGCTGGTCGAACGCCTACACCACGCTCAACAACCAGAGTGCGCTGGTGCCGGTGTGGTGGTTCTTTATGCACGCCATCTCGAAGGCGGTGACGGGCGGCGCGGTGGCGGCGATCCCCTGCGGGACGGATCTGCGTCAGATGCGCATGGACGTGGATGCCACGCGCATCGATGACCCGGTGCTGGCCCAGGAGGTCGGCGACTTCGTGCATGACTGCTACGGCCCTTCGCGCGCCAAGCTGTTCATGTCCCGGCCCACGCTCTCCGACGAGCAGATGAACGACGTGACCTGGATCGGGTCGAGCTACTTCCTGAACAACGCGGGCTTCTACGACACCTACCACTCCAACACGCCACGCACGGCCTGGCCCTACGACGCGACGCGCGATGCGGGGCTGGCCCAGGTGGATAGCGGCGGGGGCTACCCCACGTGCAGGCAGTGGTGGTCGGACGGCGGCAGCGGCCTGCGCGCGCGCCTGCTGGCCCAGGTCGATCCCGACCTGCTGACGCGCATCGGCCGCTGGGCGGGCTTCCTGTCGCAGGCCGAGGTGAACGACTCGGTGATCCGCGCCGTGGTCTCGCCGCGGCAGCAGAAGATGAACCAGGGTTCGGTCTATACGGACTACGGCGGCCAGATCGAGAAGACGCTGCCCAACATCGTGACGCGCGGCGCCGGCGACCTGGGGCTGACCATGGGCTCGCTGGGCTTCTTCCCGGCGATGGACGTGGTGCGCCAGGCGCTGCCGATGGTGCTGTCGCTGCTCAAGATGGCGCTGGTGATCTGCATCCCGCTGGTGCTGGTCTTCGGCACCTACGAGCTGAAGGCCCTGGTCGCGGTGAGCTGCGTGCAGTTCGCGCTGTTCTTCGTGGACTTCTGGTTCCAGCTCGCGCGCTGGCTGGACAGCACGATCCTCGACGCGCTCTACGGCTGGGGGTTCGGCGCGAACCGGCCGCACAGCAACTTCGATCCGCTGATCGGCCTGAACAACGCCTTCGGGGACATGCTGCTGAACTTCGTCATGGCGACGATGTTCATCGTGCTGCCTGCCTTTTGGGTCACTGCGCTGGGTTGGGTAGGCGTTCGGGCAGGCAACGCGCTGCAGGGACTGTCCGAAGGTTCCAAGTCCGCAGGGCAAGCCGGATCGAGGGGAGCCGGCACCGTCATCCGCGGTGCCAGGTAGCGATGGGCCTACCGCTCATCGTCAAAGCGCGGGTCTGGATCGTCGTCGTAGTTGATCGGGTCGTAGAAAGGACTGCGCTTGTGCTCGGCCTGATTCCCGATCGCCCATTCCTCACGGTCGGCCTGGTCATGGTTTCGAGCCGCCCAAGCACCGGCGACCACGACAAGCGTGAGAAGTACCGCCAGCCAGAACGCGATATAGGCCAGCACACCGAGGGCAGTGAGCTTGACGGCCAGCAACGCGGCCTTGGCAGCGCCGGGTGCCCATCCCCGCGCGAGCAGCCAGCCCTGCGCCCGCCGATCCAGACGCGCGCAGCTTCCCCATGTCCGGCCCAGCGTTCGGCCGAGGCGTTCTGCGAAGGTGGTCTGTGCGGCGGTCTTCATGGTGGCTACCTCATGTTCATCCTGTCGTGTGGCTGTGATCCCTGTCCGTGGCGCGATTTAACCCTGTGCAGTTCTTCAACTGCAGCCTAGTCCTTGTCTGCTGCGCGCCAGTCGGCCTTGCTTGCGGCCACCAGCGCCGCCCAATCGTCCGGCGGGTTGCCGCGCCCCAGCATCTTCTCGAACACCGCATAGGGGTCGGACTTGCTGCCCGCCGACCGCAAGGTCTGCTCGTCGTTGACCCAGGCGTACACGATCGCCTTGGCCTTGGAGTCGTAGCGGAAGAACAGCCGGAACCGCCGCCCGATCTTCGCGCGCCGCCAATGCCGGTAGGCCGGCCCCAAGGTGTTGCCCTGGCGGAATTCGTCGCGCGCGGGATCGCTCGGCACGGCATCCATGATCAACTGGCTCAACGCCCGGAACAGCTTGACGTTGGCGTTGCTCTCGAACCCCTGCGGGTCGTTCTGTTCGGCCCGTTCCGCGGCCGCGTGCAGCTTGCGCAACTGCTCGATCACGCCCTCGTGGAACAGGAGCGTCCAACCGTGCCGCTGCATCAGAGCGCCACTTCGCCTTCGATGTCTTCATCGAGGTTCACCGCATGGCCGGCGTTTGCCAGCATGGCGCGGGCAAGATCGTCCGGCAGAGACTGGACGTGCCGCCCGGCCCGGATGTCCGCTTCCAGCAGCCCCAGGAAGGCGCCGATGGCCGGGTCTTCATGGTCGGCGTCGGCGCGGGTCACGACGACTTCGCCGCCGCGCAGGTCGAACGCCACCTTGCCGCCGGTGTCCACGCCCAGCGCTTGCCGGATGGACTTGGGCAGCGTGATCTGACCCTTGGAGGTCAGCGTCGCGATTTCGTGGATTTCGGGCATGGCGGCACTCCTGAGGGCAATGCCTGGATAGTAAGGAAATTTCCTTACTCTGTCAATCTGGGTGCGCATGGTAGTCCGTCCGGTCGATGAAAACGGCTCCATCGTAGGGGCGGCACAGCCAGCCTTCCCGCATCAATCCGACCTGGGCCAAACCCGCATTGGTTGTGGTCCGGCAGGCGTCGTTGCCCTATATCCAAAGGCTTCCATAAAGGCCAAAGGGCTGGGGAAGGGGCAAGGGAATGGGGCCAAGGGGAAAGGCCCTACCCGAAAAGGCCAAAAGGCTCTCCCGACCGGCCCGCCGTCCGGGGTTCGCCATGCTCTCGCTGTTCCAACGCAAACGGGTGCGGCCCGCCGCCAGTGCGCCAACGCCCAAACCTTCCGCCGAGCCCGGCAAAGGGCTGATGCGGCCGGAGCCGGCCGCATCGCTGCTGGCGACACCCCGCCGGCAGAAGCTGCTGGAACACATCTGGCAGCGCACCTCGCTGTCGCGCCGGCAGTTCGCCACGCTTTACCTCGCCCCGCTGGAACGCTACGCCGAGCTGGTCCAGCAGTTCCCCGCGTCGGAGGCCCATCACCACGCCTATCCGGGCGGCATGCTGGACCACGGCCTGGAGATCGTCGCCTACGCGCTCAAGCTGCGGCAGTCGCATCTGCTGCCCGCCGGCGCCACGCCGGAGGCGCAAGCCGCCCAGGCCGAGGCCTGGACCGCAGGCACCGCCTACGCGGCGCTGCTGCACGACATCGGCAAGATCGCGGTCGACCTGCACGTCGAGTACGCAGACGGCACGGTCTGGCATCCCTGGCACGGCCCGCTGCGGCGGCCGTACCGCTTCCGCTACCGCAGGGAGCGCGAGTACCGGCTGCACAGCGCCGCCACCGGGCTGCTCTACGCCCGGCTGCTGGATGCCGGCATCTTCGACTGGCTTGCTGGCTACCCCGACCTGTGGGCCGCGCTCCTGTATGTGCTGGCCGGCCAGTACGAGCACGCCGGCATGCTGGGCGAACTGGTCGTGCAGGCGGATCAGGCATCGGTCGCCCAGGAACTCGGCGGCGATCCGAGCAAGGCCCTGGCAGCGCCCCGGCACGCACTGCAGCGCAAGCTGCTCGACGGCCTGCGCTACCTCCTGAAGGAAGAGTTCAAGCTGAACCAACCCCAGGCCTCGGATGGCTGGCTGACCCAGGACGCGCTCTGGCTGGTGAGCAAGACCGTCTCGGACAAGCTGCGCGCGCATCTGCTGTCTCAGGGCATCGACGGCATCCCGGCCAGCAACACGGCGGTGTTCAACGTGCTGCAGGATCACGGCATCGCCTTGGCCACACCGGACGGCAAGGCGATCTGGAAGGCCACCGTCACCAGCGATGCCGGCTGGTCGCACAGCTTCACCTTTCTGAAGCTGTCTCCGGCCATGGTCTGGGATGCGGCCGACCGGCCGGCGCCGTTCGCGGGTCGCGTGCAGGCCGACGAGGAACAAGGGGCGCCGACACCGCAGGCACCGGCATCCGAAGCGCCAGGCTTGGAAAGCGCCGATACGGCGCCACCGAGCATCGCGCCGACCGTCCCTATGCCCACCGACAACGGCGTGGCTGCGCTGCTCGATCTGCTGAGTGACACGGCCCCACCCGTAGCGCCGGAGGCCCCGAGCGACCCCGAGCCTGCCTCGCCACCGGCGCCTACGGTGCTGCCGCAGATAAGCCTCGCGCCATTTCAGGATCGGCCGGAGCCATCCGGCGAGCATTTCATGGCCTGGCTGCGTCAGGGCATCCAGACGCACAAGCTCATCATCAACGACGCCAAAGCCTTGGTACACAGCGTCGCCGGAACGGCCTACCTGGTGAGCCCCGGCGTCTTCCAGCGCTATGCGCAGGAACATCTGCAAATCGCCGCACTGGCGAAACCGGAGAACCTGGAGGGATGGCAGTGGGTGCAGAAGCGTTTCGAGAAGCTAGGCCTGCACCGCAAGCAAGCCAGCGGGCTGAATATCTGGACCTGCGAAGTCACGGGGCCGCGCAAATCCAGGCGACTGCACGGCTACCTGCTGAGCGCTCCCGAAGCGCTGTTCCAGGAAATGCCTCCGGACAATCCATACCTGCGCCTCCTCACCGAGGCCGTAAAGCGCGAAAATTCAGTCGCCGGTAATAAAAACGACAACGAACAGGGGTAGACAAGGGGCCACGGCGCGGGCCGGCTTCAGTCCGCTGATTTAGGCGGAGCCGTCTCTGCCAGCTTGGCTTCAGTCAGCGCCATCAAGTGGGCAGAACTGCATTTCAGCGCACGGGCGATTTTGAGAATGAGGGGGAGCGTGGGGACATGCTCGCCACGCTCGATCTTTCCCATGTGCGAACGCTCGATTCCTGACAGATGAGCCAGCGTTTCCTGGGCGATGCCTTGACTGGTTCTTTCTTCGCGCACGGAAGCCCCAAACGCGATGGCTGGTTCCGCTTCGTAGGTTGTTGTGCCGGTGGGCCGGCCTCTTTGAATCGAACGCTTTTGCATTGCCAAAAGCGTCGAGGATTGACACGATATAAACCACGTTAAACTTAACTCACGAGAAGCGACTTCATCGGTCGCCACGAGTTCACTGCCTGGGGGAACTGGACGTGAAATCGAGCGATGCCTCCACTGAAATCCGGGTGGCTGTGCTCGGCGAGTGGGTGCCTTCACCGCTTGCCGACTTGCTGGCGTTGCAGCGCGCCGAAGAGCCAGAGACCGCCACTGCCTTGATCGGATGCAGTGCCACAGCGCAGACGCAGGAACTGCCGCACGATAACTTTGACTTGGCTCTGTCCACAGCCGCCTGGGAGTGGCCGGGCTGGGTGTGCGAACCGTTGTGGCATGACACGCTGGCGGTCGCCGTCGCCAAGCGCTCGCACCTGCTGTCCTACCGTGAAGTGCCTCGCCAAGAGCTGCTCAAGCAGCCGTTGATCTGCGCGCAGTCAACGGCCGACGAGCCGTGGCGCGCGGTGGCGCATGGCCTGATCGAGGATGCACCGCAGGGCCATGAGCAAACCGTCAGCACCTTCGACATGGCGATGACGCTCGTCTCCGCGGGCTACGGCATCGCCGTCGCACCCGCCGCGAGACTGACCTGCTACCTGCGTCGCGGCATCGCCGCGCGGCCATTGGCTGGCGCACCCATCATCGTGATGGCCTACCTGCTTCGCCCGTCCTCGTCCTTGACCGAGCCCCAGGAAAGATTCGCCCGCCGCGCGCGCTCCGTGTCCTGAGACAGGGGCGCGCACTGCTGGGCGCTGGCGCGCTACGCAAACGCCACCTGCTGCGGGGACCACTCGCTTTCCTTCACCGTCGTGCTCACCGCCATGATGATCTTGTCGAGATTCGTGGCGCTGACGCTTTCCAGGGCCGAGCGGCCGCGCAGCATCGCGCGCGGCTGCAGGAGCGCGTTGTAGATCTGCCAAGGGTCGGCGCCCCTGGTCAGCTTGAGGACCGCCTGGATCAGCGCGTGCTTGACCGGATCGAGATGCCAATCCGGGACGCGCTGACCACGGTTGCCCAGGTTCAGCGCCAGCAGGTTGCCGGCCTTGATCTCGTAGCTGATCCACCGGCGGGACTTGCCCGCCATCTTCGCGTACTCGGCGACTGGCAGGTTGTGCGGTGCCTCGAAGACATCGACCAGTTCCATCCGCTGGCGCTGAATGTCGGACAGCGGTTCCTCCATGACGGAACGCGGCAACGGCACTGCGGGCAGCCGATGCGTCTCGGCTGACACCAGTGGCATCGCGTCTCCCGGCCTGGTCACGATCAGGAGCGGCGCCGACGCGGCCGCTGGCTTGGGTGGCGCACTCGCGGCTTCCTCATCCGAGAGGACGGGCACGCCCTCCAGATGAATGGTGAGCGGCATGCTCGCTGCCTCGACCATGTTCTGCTCGAAGAGATCGAGCCGGTCGGCCCAATCCTGCATCATCCGCCGCCGCTGCTCGACGTACTCGGCGTGGTTGTAGGTGGCACTGACCTTGTTGGGATCGACGTGCGAGAGTTGCGCGTCCACCCACACCTTCGGGTAGCCGATCTCGTTGAGCGCGGTGGACATCGTGCCCCGGATGCCGTGCCCGGTCAGCAGGTCGCGATAGCCCATGCGCTTGAGCGCGCCGTTGAGCGTGTTCTCGCTCATGCGCTTCTTCAACTCGCTGTCGTGGCGGAACAGATAGTGCTGGGCAGGTTTGAGCTGTTCCAGCAGGTGCCGGACGATCTCGATGGCCTGCACCGACAGCGGCACGATGTAGGGTGGAATGTCCTTGGGCAACTGGCGCTTCCTGCGCATGTCCACCTGGAGCTGCTTCACGACCTCGGGCGGGATGATCCAGAGGCCCCGATCGAGGTCGAACTGATCCGGCGTCGCCAGGCGCAGCTCGCCCGTGCGCACGCCGGTGAATAGCAACAGCCGCAGACCGAGCTGGGTCTGCAGCCGGCCACGATACTTGCGCAGGCGCTGCAACAGCTTCGGCAACTCGGCCATGCGCAGGAACGGGTTGTGGTTCACCGGGGGCAGCGGCAGCGCCACCACGTCGAGGTCGGAAGCCGGGTTCTGCTCCAGGCCCGGCACGACCACCAGCGCGTAGCGGAACATCTGGTTGAACCACGTCCTGACTTTCTCGGCGACGGAGAGCGCCTTGCGCCGCTCGATCCTGGCGATCACTTCCAGCAGGTCAGGGCGTTTGATGTCGTAGATCGAGCGCTTGCCCAGCAAGGGCAGCACATCCTTGGCGAAGACGCGAGGGAGGATCGAGAGGGTGGTCTGCCGGCCCTTCTTGAGGCCGAGTTCGCGGTGGGCAAGCCACTTCTTGTAGATCGCCTCGAAGGTGTTTTCACCGGCGAGTTTGACCGCGGCGCGCTTTTGCTTGCGGTGAAGGCGCGGGTTGATGTCCTTGGCCACCAATGCGCGCGCCTCGTCACGCAGGGCGCGTGCCTCACGAAGGGACACCTCGGGATAGGTGCCCAGCGACATGCGCTTGGGCTCCTTCATCCAGTAGTAACGGAAGTGCCAGCTCTTGCTGCCCGTGGCCGTCACGGCCAGGGAGAGACCATCGATGTCTGGAAGTGTGTAGGCCTTGCCGGTGGCTTTGGCTTGGCGGACCACCAAGTCTGAGAGTGCCATGCTCTAGCTCCTGAACATGAGTCAGGAACCAGATGCTTAACCCATCGACCTCAGCGCCCTAGCAACAATCCGGAAGCCGTCGTGCCCGCAAAAATGGACACAAAAATGGACATAAACGTCGTGGCTTCAGGTGGATTTCCGTGGAGCCCACTGGAACATCGAAGTGTCGAAAACTCAACCAGAATCAACGACTTACGATGCTTCTTGGACTTCCTCAGAATTCCCTGGAACGATGCAGTGGAGCGGGCGATGGGAATCGAACCCACGGCTCTAGCTTGGGAAGCTAGGGTATTACCATTATACGACGCCCGCAGAGCACGCCATTCTACGCGCGTTTCGCGAGATTTGGCAAACGCGAAGGACGACGGGCCGCCGAAGAGTCTGGTTGTCGCGGAACCCCTTGTGAGGTGAGTGTTGTGTCCAGCGCCCCGTCGCTGGCGAAATTCTGCCGGCATGTTGGCTATTGCTTTGGAAGTTATCCTTGCGGCGGGTCGAAGTCCATCCCGATGGTGGGCGTCAAGCCGTCCGGTTCCTCGACGGTCGTATTCCGTAGACGTGTCCCGTGCGAGCGGTTGCGACAAGGCTTCGCAGCGCATCACCCGTGGCCTTACGGACGGCGCGGACTCATCCGCCGCGCCCGAGTCGCGCGCGGCACGCAACGCGTCGATTAAACGCGTTAATTGTCAATCAGTTCGCGGCAATTGAATGCAGATCGAAGCGCATATTAATACCAAGCCAATCGGTTGGATGCGCGAAGCCGAATCGATTTTGATTCGTTATGCATCAAATTGCACCGGCATCACCACGCCGGTTTTTAAAGAATTCAAACAAATACTAAAGCTTGTTGAAATCGCGCCGTTTACTTCTCTAGCGTCCTTTCCAATTCTTACATCGATTTGCGCGATTTGATTCTGTCAAGTGGATTGGTGGAATGATTTATCGAAACGGCGCTGATAGCAAACATCGAGGTCAATCTACTCACGGCGTGAGGCGATGAATCGGATTCACCGCGCACTCGCCCCTAAAAACAAAAATGGATATGAAAAACAAGGCTAAATTGACGTTATCCCTGCTTGCTTCGCTCGCTCTGTCGGCTTGTGGCGGCGGTGGTGGCGACGGGGGTAATTCGGCTGCGACGCCTTCGTCCAGCAGCGCTTCGTCACCGTCGGTGGCGAGTGCGCCTGCTACGGCAAGCGCGCCGGCTGTGGCAAGCGCGCCTGCTCCGGCCTCGTCGCCGGCGCTCAACGGTGAACAGTTGCCGAGTCTGGCCAGCCCTCAGAGCGGCTCGGCTGCGGCCGTGGGCAACGGTGTCGAAGGGATTTGGGTCAGCCAGTTCGGCGTCGACAAGACCACGGCGCTCGTCGATCCGCAGGGCAATATCTCTTACCTGAATACCGTGGCCGGTTTCGGGATCTCGCAATTCTTCGGCGTGATCGCCGCCACCTCGCCGAACTGGACGCTCAGCTCGGGGTCGGCGTTCATCTCCAACTTCTACTATCCGGCCACCAACGGTTCGGGCTCGTTCGTCAACAACCAGACGTTCACCGGCAGCTATGTCGAGAACGGCAACACGGTGAACCTGTCCTGGAACTACGACGCCGCGAATGCGCTGGCTGTCACGCAGTCGAGCGTCGCGGGCACGTGGGCGCAGACCGGGTCGTCGTTGACCATTGCAAGCGACGGCACGCTAAGCGGCACCCTCAGCAACTGCCCGGTGTCCGGCACGTTGCTGCTCGCCACGCCGTCGTCGGCGAAGAACCTTTATACGTTGAACGTCACCGGTACGACGGCGTCCTGTACGCTGAAATCCGGCGCGACCTACACCGGCAATGCGGCGATTACGTTCCTGCCGATCACGGGGAGCAACCTGTACGTCCGCACGATTTTCTTCATGATCAAGACCGTGACCAACACGACGGTCGCCTACGGTCAGTTGACGAAGCAATAAGCGGAGCATGAAGCGAAGCCGCCGCCGCCTTTCCAGGCAGGCGGCGGCTGAATCGAGCTTGCAACCGGTGGCTTTAGATCACGAAGTAAGTCAGCTGAACCGCCGCGCGGGTGACCACCATCAGCAGCACCTGCACGATCACGAACAGCAGGATCGGCGAGAGGTCGATGCCGCCGAGTTGCGGCACCACGCGGCGCAGCGGATTCAGAAACGGCGCCGTCAACTGGTACAGAATCGGCATGGCCGGCGAACGTGGATTGAGCCACGACAGCAGCGCCATCAGGATCGTCATCCAGATGATCAGATTCAGTGCCCACTTGATCAGCGTCAGCACCGCGACGATCAGCAGCGTCGGCAACAGCGTGAGCGGATCGGCGCCGGTCAGGACCACCATCAGCACCACATACACGATGGCCGCAAGCAGGGCCGCGACGAGGCTCGCCCAGTCGATCTTGCGCGTGCTAGGCAGGATATGCCGCAACGGCAGCACGATCCAGTTGGTGGCTTGCAGCACCGCGTTCGTGACGGGGTTGTAGGGCGGCATGCGCACGACCTGCAGCCATGCGCGCAACAGCAGTGCGGCGCCGAACAGCGTGAAGACGGTATTGAGCAGAAAACGGGCGATATCGCCAAACATCTCGTGTCCTTATCCTTCGTATGACGGCCGCCGATCGGCCGCAGGGCGCCGGCGCTGTCCGATCGGCGCGCCGGCGGTTTGATCTGGTTTGCCCGCGCCCTTCCGCGGTAGGGCGCGTGATACGTCGTCTCTAGCGGCCAGGCTGTGCTGCGATGCTGGGCGGCTCGCAGGTTCACGTTCGACGACGCTGACCGCCATTAGAGGCCGTCATTCGTCCCGCTTCCGCTGGGCATCACACGGAAATCTTGAGCTCGCTGATCAGAATCGTGCCATTGCCGCCGTCGGTGTAGTTGGGGATGTCGGCCATCAGTTGCTCGGAGGCCGCTTTGAAGACTTTGTAGAAGTCGTCCGCGCTGTCGAACAGGAAGTGGCCCGCGGCGACGTACGGCGGTGGCGTTCCGGGCGGCCCGGCGTTGATCCCGACGTCGACCGACCAGCCCTTCAGGGACGGCCCGAACAGCCTCGCCGCGAGCGGCATATGCGTGACGCAGTAATAGTCCACGTCGAAGTGGCCGTTTTCCCGATACGGATAGAGGATGCTGACCTTGATCATTGTGCGTTCTCGTCTGTTGGTCCCGATGCGCGGCGCTGGCGGATTGCGCGCGGCGCCGGACGTCACATTATCACGGCTTACTTGACGCTTGCACCTGCCGCGGCCTGATTCAGCGACCGGCTGAGCGATTCTTCCACGGCCCCGGAGATCGCGTCGATCGCGGTGGGCGGCGTGGCGCGGCGCTCGGCCAGTCCCACCGCGCGCCGCGTGAGCAATCCGTAGAGGGCCGCATGGTCGCCCCCGAGGCCTTCCAGCAGCGCCAACTGCTTCTGCACGACGCCCGTGTCGCCTCGCGATACCGGGCCGGCGAGCGCATTGGGCAGGCCCTTGTCGCGCGCGGTTTCGATGGTGCCGGAGAGCATCGGCAGCAGGGCGCGCAGCGCGTCGTCCTCGGCAAAGCCCAAGGTGCGCCACAGCGCGACGCACTCCGCGAGGCTGCACAGCGCGAAGCTGGCGGCGTAGTGCGCGGCGGCATGATAGAGCATTCGGCCGCCCGGCGGAATCGACAGCGGATGGCAGCGTAGCGCGACGGCCAGCGCCGTCAGCGCGTCTTTGAGCGCGCCCTCGGCTTCGATCGTCACCGAGCAGCCGGCAATGCGCTCGAGATCGGCGAGCTCGCCGCTAAACAGGTAGAGTGGATGAAAGCCGCCGACCGAGGCGCCCTGGTCGCGGGCCGGGGCGAGCAATTCGATCGGCGAGGCGCCGCTGCAATGCACGAGCGCCTTGCCGTGCGGGCCAACCGCCCCGTCCGCGTCGTACCGGAGTGTGTGCGCTGACGTACCGATGCTGTCGTCGGGAACGGCTAAAAAGACGATATCGGCGGCGTCGACCACCTGTTGAGGGTTCTCGAGTGCCGCGCAATGCTCGATCTGACTGGCGAGCCGGCTGGCCGAAGCCGCCGAGCGGCTGGCTACGGCCGTGACCGGGTAACCGGCCCGCGAAAAGCTCAGCGCAAGACAGCGCGCGAGCCGGCCCGCGCCGACGAAACCGAGTCGCGGCAGAGAGGACTGGGACATGGGTGGCTGCTCCAGACGGAAGATTTGACCGGGAAAGCTGAAGTATCGCGCATCCTTCACGCCTGCGGCGCAGCGTGGCGGCGGTTTTGGTCTGATCAGTGCGTCCGCGATATGGCGCGTTCCGCCTGTCATCCGGCGCCGTGCGCCCCACGGGCTTGAAAACTGCTCACAATTGCTGCACTTGCATGGTTAGACGGTTTGGCAGTTGCTGTTCTGGGTATTTCGTCTCGCAGTCAGATTCGGGAGGTTCACGATGAATATTTTTTCTTACCGAAAGCACTTGCGGTTCCTGACACATGCACAGCGCCGTCGCTGGTGGGACCAGAAAAAGCGCCTGACGCCGCGCGTGCGGATTAGCGGTGCTTATGTCCCACCTAGCGTGTCCCGCGAATTTGCCTATGTGAAGGTCGGCTGAAAAAACGCCCTTCGACGGTAAGGAGTGCCCGGTCCAATAGCCGGGCATTTTTCATTTCCAGGGCTCAATTGACGCAAACGGAGCTGAGGCTAATTTGTAATCAAAGATTACTGGCAAGCCAATGACGTGCACCGTCACGGAGTCGCCGCGACGGACGGCGACCTGTCCATCCGGTGCAAACGCTGAGTTTTCAGCGCTTTGCGAAGCTCGTCCGCGACGCACTGTCTCAGGGGAAATTACGAGGCCTTGTACCGCATTGCAATTTGCAACAAATGCGAACAGCGACACCTGATCTTTTTCGATACATTGATTTCGTGGCATGCGAGGCATGCGAAGTCGGCGATTCCCCGGTAGGGCGCGCCAGGAGAATAAAAGTGAAAAAGATCGTTCCGTTTGTGGTTGCCGCAGCACTCGGCCTGGGACTCGCCGGCGCCGCTGAGGCGCACGTTTCCGTCGGTATCGGCATTGGCGTTCCGATTGCGCCGGCTTATCCGGTTTATGCTGCTCCGCCGCCGGTCTATTACGCGCCTGCGCCGGTCTATGCGCCGCCGCCGGTTGTTTATGCGCCGCCGCCGGCAGTCGTAGTGGGTGGTTATTACGGCGGCTACGGCCGTCCTTATTATCACCACGGCTATTACCGCGGTTATTACGGTCACGGCTACTATCGCCGCTGATCGCGCGCAGCTGAACAGGGCTGTATTGACGGCGTAACGCCGGCTTGATTGCCGTGTTACGCCGTTTGTGTTTTCGTTTCGCGCGCAACGTTCCAAAGCCGGGTCGAAGCTGGGAGAATGGCTGTTTCGCCACCGCTCTGGAGAGTTTCGCCGATGCAAGCGCTTCCCGCTCCCACTTTCGACGACGTACTCGACGCCGCAGCGCGTCTCGAAGGCGTCGCCCACCGTACCCCCGTTCTGACTTCGAGCACGTTCAACGAACGAACCGGCGCGTCGGTGTTCTTCAAGTGCGAGAATTTTCAGCGCATGGGTGCGTTCAAGTTTCGCGGCGCCTATAACGCGATCTCGCATTTCGACGCGGAGCAACGCAAAGCCGGAGTGCTGACGTATTCCTCGGGCAACCATGCGCAGGCGATTGCGTTGTCGGCACGCCTTGCCGGCATCCGCGCGACGATCATCATGCCGCACGACGCGCCCGCGGCCAAAGTCGCGGCGACCAAGGGCTACGGCGGAGAGGTGATCACCTACGACCGCTACACCGAGAACCGCGAAGAGATCGGCCGGCGTCTCGCCGACGAACGTGGCATGACGCTGATTCCGCCGTACGACCATCCGCATGTGATCGCCGGCCAGGGCACGGCGGTGAAAGAACTCATCGACGAAACCGGCCCGCTCGACATGCTGTTCGTGTGCCTCGGCGGCGGCGGACTGATCGGCGGCAGCGCGTTGTCCGCAGCTGCGTTGAGCCCGGCATGCACGGTGATCGGCATCGAACCGGAAGCGGGCAACGACGGCCAGCAGTCGCTGGCGCGAGGCGAGATCGTGCATATCGACACGCCGCGCACGATTGCCGACGGCGCCGCCTCCACGCATCTGGGCGACTACACGTTTGCGATCATCCGGAAGCTGGTCGCGCAGATCGAAACGGTCAGCGACGCCCAGTTGATCGAGACGATGCGCTTTTTCGCGCAGCGCATGAAGATCGTGGTCGAACCGACGGGCTGCCTCGCCGCCGCCGCGGTGCTCAACGGCATCGTGCCGGTGCGGGGCAAGCGTGTCGGCGTGCTGGTCAGCGGCGGCAACGTCGATCTGGAAAAGCTCGCGCAGTATCTCGCCTGATACCTCGCGTCGGCGGGCGCGGTTGCTCGCCGGACCTGGCAGGTGACGCCTGATCGAAAACGGCTCGCACGCCGCGAGCCGTTTTCACATCAGCTTGCCGCGTGCGCGGTTTGCACGATCAGATCGCGATACCCGTTCACGATCACGCTATACGAGAAGTAAGCGAACAGTAGCGCCGACAGCACGTGGCAGGCGCGCAGCAAACCGGTGCCGGCGCGTTTGCGTCCGTGGCTGCCGAGTCCGCAGATAAAGATCGTCCAGCACAGACCGCCGAGAAAGAAGCCGCCGAGAAATACCGGTGCGCTCGTCACGCTCGTGGCGCCCGCTTTCGCGATCAGCGCCCCGCCCACTGCAGCAAACCAGAGAATCGCCGACGGCGACGACACCGCTAGCAAGACGCCGCGCAAAAACCCGCGCCACGCGGACAGCTGCGGTGCATGGGCGTCCGCCTCGCCGGCCACCGCCGGCGCCGTGGCCGGGTACATTGCTTCACGCGCCATCTTCCACGTCAGGAAGAGCAGGGTCGCCGCGCCGCCGATCCACACCACCCAGCGCACCGATTCGAACTGCAGCAACGCCGCCATGCCCGCGAGCGCGAGCGCCGCATAAATCAGATCGCCGATGCACGAGCCGAGGCCGAGCCAGAAGCCCGGCTTGAAGCCATGTGAGAGCGTCAGCGAAATCATGGCGACGTTCACGAGACCGATATCCAGACACAGCGACAACGACAGAAAAAATCCATCCGACATCATTGAAAAGGCATGCATCCGCGCAACTGCTCCGTTGGTTTCGTTATTTCAGTCCTGTTGTACGGCCTGCCTTAGAGGCCCAACTCGTTCCACAAGGTGTCGATGCGCTGTTTAACCGCGTCGTCCATCACGATTGGGCGGCCCCATTCGCGATCGGTTTCGCCGGGCCATTTGTTGGTCGCGTCGAGACCCATCTTCGATCCGAGTCCGGCGACAGGCGAGGCGAAATCCAGGTAGTCGATCGGTGTGCGATCCACCAGCACCGTGTCGCGCGCCGGATCGATACGTGTGGTGATCGCCCAGATCACCTCCTTCCAGTCGCGGATATTCACGTCCTCGTCGACCACGACAATGAACTTCGTGTACATGAACTGCCGCAGGAAGCTCCATACCCCGAACATCACGCGTTTGGCGTGACCGGGATAGCTCTTCTTCATCTGCACGATGGCCATGCGGTAGCTGCAGCCTTCGGGCGGCAAATAGAAGTCCGTGATCTCGGTGAACTGCTTCTGCAACAGCGGCACGAATACTTCGTTGAGCGCGACGCCGAGTACGGCGGGCTCGTCAGGCGGTTTGCCGGTGTAGGTGGAGTGATAGATCGCGTCGCGCCGCATGGTGATGCGCTCGACCGTAAAGACGGGGAACCACTCCTGCTCGTTGTAGTAGCCGGTGTGGTCGCCGTACGGGCCTTCGAGCGCATGCTCGTAGGCCGCCGACGCGCCCTTTACCGGACGCGGCGGCGCGCCTGCGGGAGCGGGCGAGGGCGTGCCCGCCTGCGGATAGATGAAGCCCTCCAGCACGATTTCGGCGCGCGCCGGCACCTGCAAGCCGTCGACGCCCGGCGTGAGGCACTTCGCGAGTTCCGTGCGACCGCCGCGCAGCAGGCCGGCGAACTGGTATTCGGAGAGCGTGTCGGGCACCGGCGTGACCGCGCCGAGGATGGTCGCCGGGTCTGCGCCCAGCACGACGGCCACCGGATACGGCTTGCCGGGATTCTGCAGCGCGAATTCGCGGAAATCGAGCGCGCCGCCGCGATGCGCGAGCCATCGCATGATCAGTTTGTTGCGCCCGATCAGTTGCTGGCGATATATGCCTAAGTTTTGTCGGGGCTTATTCGGACCTTTTGTCACGGTCAGACCCCATGTAATCAGCGGGCCGGCGTCGCCCGGCCAGCAGGTCTGAATGGGCAGCTTCGCGAGGTCCACGTCGTTGCCTTCCCAGACGATTTCCTGGCAAGGCGGCGCGCTCACGGTTTTGGGCGCCATGTCCCAAACCGCCTTCGCCAGCGAGAACAGTTTGCCGGCGTCCTTCAGCCCTTTCGGCGGCTCCGGTTCCTTCAACGCGGAGAGCAGCCGGCCCACGTCGCGCAGCGACTCGAGTGCGGCACCATCGCCTTCGCCCGCTTGCGCGTCGATCCCCATGCCAAGCGCGACCCGCCGCGGGGTGCCGAACAGGTTGCCGAGCACCGGGAACCCATGCTGCGCCTTGCTCTCAAACAGCAGAGCCGGGCCGCCGGCGCGCAGCACGCGGTCGCACAGCTCGGTCATTTCCAGGACAGGTGAGACGTTTTGTGAGATGCGGCGCAGTTCACCGATCGTCTCGAGACGGCCGACGAAATCTCGCAGGTCTTTGTATTTCATCTGGTGCGGTTCATTGCCGCGCAAGCGGCGGGAAGGAGGGGCGCGGCAGGGTTTCGCGGCGCCAGGACGATTGTCGATTTTACCTGTGTTGGCAAGCGCACGTAGATCGGCCAAACGGCCTCGGCGAGACGGCGGAGTCGAGATCGCCGAAAAGGCGCATGCCGCGCGGTTCTGGACGGTTTAAACACTGTTCATTATTACAATTAGTTATACATTTGCTCATCTATAGTGTTGACGATCTATAAAACCCTGCATAGAATCCGTCCACATTGGTTGCAGGGCGTGAACCTTTTTACCACTGCCCCCGGTCCCATCAGACGCAACGCGTCACCGTTTACCGAACCCCTGCACGGTATCTGACGGTCTTACTGAAGTCCTCGCCAGCGCCAACTGACGCTGGTTTTTCGCGTGGGAGCCACCGCCCGCATGGTTGTTCGACATGCCGCGGACCTCTATCAGGACGGCTCCCCACAAACGGTATTTGCCGTTTTCCCGACGTCGCTGCTGCCCTAACCAGACAGAGCACGCGATGTCTTGACTCTGCGAATGTGCTGTACCGCCTGTTCATCTGGCGGGGTTCGCGGATCATGCAACATGGGAGATCTGAATGAACGCCTGGTTATCGTGGCGTCCCGATGAGCGTATTGCGCAAGTTGTGCGCGGTGTGCTGCGTCGCGGGACGCGAATGAGTCATCACCTGTTCAGCATTGTCGGCGGTATCGCGGTCGTGCTGACAGTCGCACTGTGGCTGATGCCGGCCCTGCGCGGCACGCTGGCCGCCAAGTTGATGCCGGTCATCTCAGCCGCCGTGCAAGCCGGGCCTGCACGTCTGCTGCAGGGCAATCCGCTGCCGGCTTTCGGACCGCCCCGTGGCGCGTCCTCCGACGACTCGCTGTCGGCCAGCTCGAACGGTTCCGATGCCGTCGGGAGTGCCAACATCGGTAGCAACGGCAACACCGGCAGCAACGGCACCACCGGCAGCAACGGCACCACCGGCAGCAACGGCAGCAACGGCACCACCGGCACCACCGGCAGCAACGGCACCACCGGCAGCAACGGCACCACCAGCCTCACTGTCAGCAACACCAGCTTCGACGGCGCATTCGACGCCACCGGCTCGACCGGTATGGGCGTCGCGGCGCTCAACGGCCTCGACCCGCGCACCATGCAAAGCGTCACCGCGCTGGCGCGGCTGATTCCGTCGCAACGCGTGTCCGCCGACGCGCGCGACGATCGCGTGCTGATCTCGACCCGCGAGCAGGACCTGGTTGCGTCCTATCTGGCTCGGCGCTATCGCGTCGCTCAGGAGCCCGTCAGCGAGCTCGTGAAGGCCGCGTTCGACACCGGCCACGAAGTCGGTCTCGATCCGCTGCTGCTGCTGTCGGTGATGGCGATCGAATCGGGTTTCAACCCGTATGCCGAGAGTGGCGTCGGCGCGCAGGGCCTGATGCAGGTCATGTCGAAGGTGCACTCGGACAAGTTCCAGTATTTCGGCGGGCAGAGCGCCGCGCTTGAGCCGGTCGCGAACATCAAGGTGGGCGCACTGGTGCTGAAGGATTGCATCGCGCGTGGCGGTTCGCTGCCGGGCGGCTTGCGCCTGTATGTCGGCTCGACTTCGCAGGACGACGGCGGCTACGGCGCCAAGGTGATGGCCGAGCGTGGCCGTCTGCGCGACGTGGCGCGTGGCCGCAAGGTGCCGATCAACGCGCCGCAGGCGCCGGTTCTGACCGCGTCGACCAATAGCAGCTCGACTGCGTCGGCTAACAATGGCAAGCGCGTGCAGGTGACGCTCGAGGGTAGCCATCCGTTGAGCGCGGCGACTTCGGCGAAGACGCCGGTGTCCGAGCAGGACGATGCGAGCGCCAACGCGACCAAGCACGTGGCATCCGCTTCGGAGCTGGGTGCTTGAACCTGAGCCTGAGGTTGGCCGCATAACGCTGGCGGCGCCAGTCGTCAGATGCCAGAGCGGCAAAAAAGAAAAGGACACACCGAGAGGCGTGTCCTTTTTTTCGTCTGGCGATTGAGCGCAGGCTGTTTCGCTCAGCCCTTGCCGAAGAGCTTCGCCAATCGCTCGACCGCTTCTTCCAGCTTCGGATAGGCGGTGGCGTACGACAACCGGATGTACTCCTTCGGCGCATGCGTGCCGAAATCCATGCCAGGCACCAGCACCACACCCGCATCGTGCAGCATGGCCTTGGTGAGCGCCGCGCTGTCACCGGCCGCGGGATGCGCGACCGTGCGGCAATCGGCGTACACGTAGAACGCGCCGTCTGGCATGACCGGCACCGAGAAACCGAGCGATTGCAGGGCCGGGGCGATGAAGTCGCGGCGACGCTTGAATTCCAGGCGGCGCGCTTCGTAGATCGCAATCGTGTCCGGCTCGAAGCAGGCGAGCGCCGCGTGCTGGGCGAGCGCGGAAGCGCAGATGAACAGGTTTTGCGCGAGCTTTTCGAACGCGCTGACCATGCCGGGCGGCACCACCAGCCAGCCCAGACGCCAGCCCGTCATGTTGAAGTACTTCGAGAAGCTATTGACGGTAACTACGTCGTCGCCGAACGAGAGCGCCGAGACGGGCTTCGCGTCATAGCTCAGCCCCTGGTAGATTTCGTCGACGATCGTGAAGCCGCCACGTGCCCGCACGGTCTTGACGATGCGCTCCAGTTCAGCCGGTTCGATCGACGTGCCGGTCGGGTTCGACGGCGACGCGAGCAGCACGCCACGGGTGCGCTCGTTCCAGAGGCGCTCGACGTCGGCGGCGGTCAGCTGGAAACGCTCCGCCGGACCGCTTGGCACCATCACCGGCTTGCCTTCGGCGGCGATCACGAAATGACGGTTGCACGGGTAGCAAGGGTCGGGCATCAGCACTTCGTCGTCGCGATCGACGAGCGCCGCGCAGGCCAGCAGCAATGCCGCCGATGCGCCGGCGGTAACGACGATCCGCGCCGGATCCACGCTGACACCGTAGAAGTCGGCGTAATGCGCGGAGATCGCCTCGCGCAGCGCGTGCAGGCCAAGCGCGTTGGTATATTGCGTGACGCCGCGGCGCAGCGCGCTCGCGGCCGCCTCGATGACCGGCTCGGGCGCGGTGAAATCGGGTTCACCGATTCCCATGTGAATGATGTCGCGTCCATCGCGCTCGAGAAGCGCGGCCTCCTTGGCCAGTTCCATCACATAGAAAGGCTGGATGGCATCCACGCGTGCGGCAAGCCGCACCAGGGGTTCGGTCACGGAGTTCATACGATCAAATCCAGTTCAGATGCAAAAGCGGGAAGGCGTGCCGCGCGTGTAGTCACGCTCAACACGCCGTCCTTGCAAGCGGTTTCGCTTCGCCGCGTTCGGTAGGGCGCATGACAGGGATTAGGCCGTAGTCATGCGCCTTGCGCTCAACGCTTGCGAGCCGCCTGCGTTTCATCCACGCGCAGTTGGGCCGAGAGCTTGTCCAGCACGCCGTTCACGTACTTGTAGCCGTCGGCGCCACCGAATGTCTTGGCGAGTTCAACCGCTTCGTTGATGACCACACGATAAGGAATATCGACGTGATTCTTCAGTTCGAACGCGGCCACCAGCAGCACGGCGCGCTCGACGGGCGAGAGCTGCTCGATCGGGCGGTCCAGACACGGGGCGATGGCCGCGGACAGTGATTCCGAATCGCGGATCACGCCGTGCAGGATGGCGTCCAGATGCTCGTGGTCGGCTTTGTCGAAGCCTTGCGCACCGCGCAGTTGCGCGTCGATTTCACCGCCGGGCGAGCCCGACAGCAGCCACTGGTAAAGCCCCTGCGTGGCCAGTTCGCGGGAGCGTCGGCGTGCGCTCTTCATGCCTCTTCCTCTTCGTCTTCTTCTTCGTCGTCATCACCGCCGAGTTGCTCGAGCGCGACGGCGAGATTCGCCATTTCGACGGCCACGCGCGCTGCATCACGACCCTTTTCGGTCATGCGTGCAACTGCCTGTTCGTCGTTTTCGGTGGTCAGGACCGCGTTGGCGACCGGAATGCCGAAGTCGAGGCCGATACGCGTGATGCCCGCGCCGCTCTCGTTCGAGACCAGCTCGAAGTGATACGTTTCGCCGCGAATCACCGCGCCGAGCGCGATCAGTGCGTCGAATTGCGCGCTTTCCGCGAGCTTTTGCAGCGCCAGCGGGATTTCCAGCGCGCCCGGCACCGTGACGAGCAGCACGTCTTCGCCGGTCACGCCAAGTCGTTCGAGTTCTTCGATGCAGGAGTCCGCGAGGCCGTTGCAAACGGGTTCGTTAAAACGCGCCTGGACGATGCCGATACGCAGTCCGTCGCCGTCGAGATTCGGTTGGTATTGTCCGATTTCCATGTGAATTCCGTAGTGTTTTGAGTGGGCGCCAAGCGCGTGAATGGTCGGATCAGCCTTGTTGCGGAGCCTGCTCGGTGCTGCCCGGCATCGGTACGAAGCCCGTGACTTCGAGACCGTAGCCCGACATGCTGCCCAGCTTGCGCGGGTTCGACAGCACCTGCATCTTGCCGACACCGAGTTCGCGCAGAATCTGCGCGCCGATGCCGTACGTCTTGAAGTCGACCGGCCGGCGTTTGAGCGCCTCGGCTCTTTCCTTCGAGTCGAACGCCTTGAAAACGTCGATCAGATGGTCTTTCGAATCGCCGCAGTTCAGCAGCACGATCACGCCGCAATCGCGCTTGGCGATCTCTTTCATGGCCGCGTCCAGCGTCCAGGAGTGGGTGGATTCGCCCACTTCGAGCAGATCCAGCACCGACAGCGGCTCGTGCACGCGCACCAGCGTGTCCTGATCCGCGCACGGCGCGCCGCGTACCAGCGCGATATGCGGCTGGCCGCTCGGCTGATCCAGGTACATCACCGCGCGAAACGCGCCGTGCGCCGTCTGCATGGTGCGCTCGCAAATGCGCTCGACGATCGATTCCGTGCGGCTGCGATAGTGGATCAGATCCGCGATCGTGCCGATCTTCAGACCGTGCTCCTTCGCGAATTCCAGCAGGTCGGGCAGGCGCGCCATCGTGCCGTCGTCGTTGATGACTTCACAGATCACCGCGGCCGGCGTGAGGCCCGCCAGCGCGGTGAAGTCGCAGCCCGCCTCGGTATGGCCGGCGCGCACCAGCACGCCGCCGGGCTGCGCCATGATCGGGAACACGTGGCCCGGTTGCACGATGTGCTCGGCCTTGGCGTCCGGCGCGACCGCGGTGGCGATCGTGCGGGCGCGGTCGGCCGCCGAGATGCCGGTCGTCACGCCTTCGGCCGCTTCGATACTGACCGTGAACGCCGTGCCGTACTGGGTGCCGTTGCGGTAGGTCATCAGCGGCAGGTTCAGCAGCTTGCAGCGTTCCTGCGTGAGCGTCAGGCAGATCAGGCCACGGCCGTAGCGGGCCATGAAATTGATCGCTTCCGGCGTGACGAATTCGGCGGCGATCACGAGGTCGCCCTCGTTTTCGCGGTCTTCTTCGTCGACGAGGATCACCATCCGGCCTGCTTTCAGTTCGGCGATGATCTCTGGAGTGGAGGCGAGCGTCATGTTGGCGAGAGTTTCGAAGAAAGGGCGTATTTTACGCCACGCGCGGGCCCAAGTCGCCTCCGCCGAACGGTATAGGCCGTTTGGCCGACTGGCGATGCGCCGTCCGCGGTTGCTATGCTCGTCGAAAACGATAGACGCATGAACCGGCTGAAAGCGGCGGGGCACCGCCGCCAGCCCATGCGTGGCCGGGCTTGCGGCCTGTTATTTGGGCGCGTTCAGCATGCGCTCCACGTAGCGCGCGATCAGATCGATCTCCAGATTCACCTGCGTGCCTTCCCGCAAACGCTTGAGCGCGGTCACTTCGACCGTGTGCGGAATCAGGTTGATCGAGAATTCGCAGCCGTCGTCGCGATCTTTAACCGAGTTGACGGTCAAGCTGACGCCGTTGACAGTGATAGAGCCTTTGTACGCCAGATAGCGGCCGATCTCGCGCGGCGCCAGCACGCGCAGTTCGTGCGATTCGCCGACCGGCGCGAAATGCGTGACCGTGCCGAGCCCGTCCACGTGGCCGGAGACGATATGGCCGCCGAGCCGGTCGTGCGCGCGCAGCGCCTTCTCGAGATTGACTTCGCCGGTCTCGCCGAGGCCCGCCGTGCAGTTCAGGCTTTCGCGCGACACGTCGACTTCGAACGAATGGTCGGTCTTGGCGACCACGGTCATGCAGGCGCCCTGGATCGTGATGCTGTCGCCGAGCTGCACGTCGCCGAGATCGAGGCCGCCGGCTTCGACGTTCAGGCGCACGCCCGCGTCGCCGTCCGTGCCGAGCGGCTTGACTGATTCAATGCGGCCCACGGCCGCGACGATTCCTGTGAACATCGTGCTAATCCTTGATCATTTCGAAACGGGTTGGGACGCGGGATCGCCACCGGGCTCGGGTGCGGCTGCGGGCGCGGGCCCGGCCACGAGGCGCGCGAGAATCCGCAGATCGTCGCCGATCCGGTCGACCGCGTGAAAGTTCAGCTTGACGCGGCCCTCGAGCGTTTCTGGCGCGCCCAGACTGAACATGCTCATCGAATCCATCCCGAGCAGGCTCGGCGCGAGATAAACGAGCAGTTCGTCGACGCAGCCTTCGCGCAGCAGCGAGCCGTTCAGCTTGTAGCCCGCCTCGACATGCAGTTCGTTCACATTGCGCTCGCCGAGCACTTTCAGCACCGCGGGCAGATCGACCTTGCCGGCCGGATTCGCCAGTTGAACGATCTCGGCGCCGCGCGCGCGCAACGCGTCGGCGCGATCGGTATGGCGCTGATCGAGGTTGCCGCAGAAGATCAGCGTGGGCGGACCGGCCAGAATCTGCGCCTGCGGCGGCACGTCGAGCTGGCTGTCGATCAGTACGCGCTGCGGCTGGCGGGGCGTGTCGACGGCGCGCACCGTCATGCGCGGATCGTCTTCCCTGACCGTGCCGATGCCGGTCAGGATCGCCGACGCGCGGGCACGCCAGGCGTGCCCGTCGGCGCGTGCCGCTTCGCCCGTAATCCATTGGCTGACGCCGGAAGGCAAGCCGGTGCGCCCATCCAGCGAGGCCGCGACCTTCATGCGTACCCACGGACGGCCGCGCGTCATACGCGAGACGAAACCGATATTGAGTTCGTGCGCTTCGCTGGCGAGCAGTCCGCAGCGCACTTCGATGCCGGCGTCGCGCAAGATGGCGAGGCCGCGTCCCGATACCAGCGGGTTCGGGTCTTCCATCGCCGCGACCACGCGCGCGACCTGCGCTTCGATGAGCGCGTTGACGCACGGCGGCGTGCGGCCGAAGTGGCTGCACGGCTCCAGGGTCACGTAGGCGGTGGCGCCGCGCAGATCATGGCCGCGCGAGCGCGCATCCTTCAATGCGCGGATCTCGGCGTGATCCTGACCGGCCGGTTGAGTGAAGCCTTCGCCGATCACCTCGCCGTTCTTGACGAGCACGCAGCCAACCCGGGGATTGGGGTCGGTGGTGTACATGCCGCGCTTTGCCAACGCGAGCGCGCGCTCCATATGGACGAAATCGGTTTGCGAAAACATCGGGTGTGGTCGGGTACGGTGGCTAGGCTGTCATGAGCTTCAGTCTCGACGCTGCGTCGTCTCGCCGGCTTCAGGCCACGAGCGAGGCGAATGCGCCCCGCGCGGCGGCGATCGTCGCGTCGACGATCGCGTCGTCGTGCACGATCGAAACGAAGCCCGCTTCATAGGCCGACGGCGCGAAGTACACGCCGGCATCCAGCATCTTGTGGAAGAACGCATTGAACCGCGGCACGTCGCTCTGCGTGACTTCGGCGAAGCTCGTCGGGATCGACTCGGTGAAATAGAGGCCGAACATGCCGCCGAGCGAATCGGCCGCGAACGGCACCCTGGCTTCACGCGCGACATTCGCGAGACCTTGCACGAGGCGGGTGGTGCGCGCGGCGAGCGTGTCGTAGAAGCCGGGCGCCTGGATCAGTTGCAGCGTTTTCAGGCCGGCCGCCACCGCAATCGGGTTACCCGAGAGCGTGCCCGCCTGGTAGACGCCGCCGAGCGGCGCGAGGTGCGCCATGATGTCGCGCCGGCCGCCGAAGGCCGCGGCCGGCATGCCGCCGCCGATCACTTTGCCGAGACAGGTCAGATCCGGCGTGATGCCATAAACCTCTTGCGCGCCACCCAGGGCGACGCGGAAGCCGCACATCACTTCGTCGAAAATCAGTACCGAGCCGTACTCGCTGCACAGGCGGCGCAGCGCTTGCAGGAACTCGGGCGTGGCGCGCACGAGATTCATGTTGCCGGCCACCGGTTCGACGATCACCGAGGCGATCTCGTTGCCGAACGCCTTGAACGCTTCCTCGAGTTCAGCGACGTTGTTGTATTCGAGCACCGTGGTGTGTTTGGCGATATCCACCGGCACGCCCGCCGAGGTCGGATTGCCGAAAGTCAGCAGGCCCGAACCGGCCTTCACGAGCAGGCTGTCCGCATGGCCGTGATAACAGCCTTCGAACTTGACGATACGGCTGCGGTTCGTGAAGCCGCGAGCCAGACGCAGCGCGCTCATGGTCGCTTCGGTGCCGCTCGACACCATGCGCACCTGTTCGATGGAGGGCACCAGTTTGCAGATTTCTTCGGCGATTTCCACTTCCGATTCGGTCGGCGCGCCGAACGAGAAGCCCTTGCCCAGCACGCGCTGCACGGCTTCGAGAACTTCCGGATGAACGTGGCCGAGGATCATCGGGCCCCACGAGCCGATGTAGTCGATATAACGCTGACCGTCCGCGTCCCAGAAGTAGGGGCCCTGCGCGCGCTCGATGAAGCGCGGCGTGCCGCCGACCGAGCGGAAGGCGCGGACCGGCGAATTCACGCCGCCGGGAATGGTGCGTTGCGCGCGTTCGAAGAGGGTTTCGTTTCTGGACATGGCGTTTAACTGGAATTGGGGTGGCGCAGCGGCGCAGATCGCCTGTTGGCGGGTCGCGCGGCGCCGGGATAAGTGGAGAAATTGTACCGGAGTCAGCGTGAAGAGGTTTTCCTCGCATGCCTGCGGGGCGTGCGCTCTCTCAGCTTTTGTGCGTGCTTTTCGTGGCTGCGCGTTTTTTCGCCGCCGCGTGAGCCGTGACCTTGCTCGAACGGGGCGGGCCCGCAGGCGTATCGAGCGGCGGCGGTTTGCGCTTGCCGGTGAGCTCCGCCCAGCGCTTTTCCAGTGCGCCTTCGGCGATCGGCTTGATCACGGTTCCGGAACTCTGCGCGTCCCACGTCTGCACGGAGAAAGGATGCGTGCGCAACATCTCGCGCGAGATCACCACGCCTTCGTGGGCGTCGACGAGCCAGTCGTATACGAAGTCGATGCACAAACGATAGCCTCGCTTCGTCGCGGCATCCGGAACCTCGTACGGTGCACGCGTCACATAACCGGAGCCGAAGATGCCCTTGGGTTCCTGCGCGACACGATGCAGGAAGACCCGGTCGCCCGGCAAGATGCCGCGCGCAAATCCGCAGCCCCAAACATCAGCCACCGCGACGCCGGTGGCGACGCGTTTGGCTACGTCGGGCAACTCGGGCCAGGGCCATTTCTTGGGGCTCCAGATCAGCAGGAAGGCGGTCATCGCGGAATTGAGACGGAAATAGGGGGGAAGGGCGCCGCGAACACGTGGCGCGTTGCCGCAAACGCTAAGGCGGCAGCTTAACCGATAGGCGGTGCGCTCGCCGTGCGTCGTCGATGCCTGTGCGGGCATCGTCGCGACCAGCCTCGCAATCACGGCCCAAGCCTGCCAGCCGGATAACCGTCGAGTACAATCGAGGCGATCGAGCTGCTGCTTTCCCCGTTTCACCCGGTCCGCTGCCGATGGCGGCGCGGCGCTTCATCTGGATTCCCATGTCTCACGCCACCAGAAGCCGGCCCGATGGCCGGCTGATTCTGTTGCTCGGTGCGCTCGCCGCGTGCGGGCCGATTTCGATCGATATGTATCTGCCGAGCCTGCCGACCATCGCGCAGGCTTTCGTCATCAGCACCGGCGCCGCGCAGACCACGCTCACCAGCTTCATGTTCGGCTTTTCGATCGGCATGCTGCTCTATGGTCCGCTGTCGGATACGTATGGGCGCCGGCCGGTGCTGCTCGGCGGCATCGTCATGTATGCGCTTGCCAGCGTGGCGTGCGCGTTGTCGTTCTCGATCGGCTCGCTGGTGATGTTCCGCTTCGTGCAGGCGCTGGGCGCGGGCGCGGCTTCGGTGCTGGCGCGGGCCATTGCACGCGACGCCCACGGACCGACCGATGCCGCCCGCGTGTTGTCGATGCTCGCCATCGTCACATCGATCGGGCCGCTGCTTGCGCCGCTGATCGGCGGGCAGTTGTTGCTGATCGGCGGCTGGCGTGTCGTGTTCATCGTGCTGACGCTGTTCGGCACCGTGTGCGCGTTCACCGCGTTTCTCAAGGTGCCGGAAACGTGGCCGCGCGAGAAGCGCGCGCAGTCCGCGCTGCTGAAATCGTTCGGCGCGTACGGCAAGCTATTGCGCGATCCGGTTGCGTGGGGGCACATGCTGTGCGGCGGCATGGCGTTCGCGTCGATGTTCGCCTACATCACGGCGACGCCGTTCGTGTACATCGAGTATTTTCATGTTTCGGCGCAGCACTACGGGTTTTTGTTCGCGCTGAATATCGTCGGCATCATGTTCGGCAACTTCATGAATACGCGCCTCGTCGGCCGGCTCGGTTCGCTGCCGATCATCTCTTTCGCCGCCACCGTGAGTTGCATTGCCTCGCTGTTCGTCTGTCTCGTATCGCTGACTGGTTGGGGCGGTCTGTGGTCGATCGTGTTCGGCCTGTTCTTCGTGGTCGGCGTGGTCGGTCTTCTGTCGGCGAACTGCACGACCGATCTGATGCATCGCTATCCGTTGAATGCCGGCGCGGCGGCCGCCGTGTTCGGCGCCGTGCAATTGGCGCTCGGCGCGTTGTCGAGCCTCGCGGTCGGACTCTGGCAGGACGGCTCGCCCAAAGGTATGGGCGTCACGGTAGGGGTAGCGGGTCTGCTCTGTTATCTCGGCCGGATTCTGGTCGTCAGGTGGCATGGAGCCAAGGCGCCGGTCGCTGCCGTTTAAGGTGCGATGGCGCGCGAGCCGCACGGCGTCTACGGAAAACACCAGGTGTTGTGTGCGCGCGACCGTGCGTGTCAATTTGCATTGCTATGATGGAGCCACTGTTCCTCGGAGCGGCAATCATGGCGATCAGAGATTTGATGAACGGCGAACGGCAACACGCCGCTTTCGCTGAAGCGCAGAAGCTGGCAGACAGCGGCGCTTATCACGATTACACGGACATCGAATACGTCTTGCGCTTTGATTACGGGTTGTCTGACGTATCGGCGCTGCTCGACAGTCAGTTGATGCATCGCGACCTGAATCGCCGTTGCGCGGATGCGCGCGAGAAGCTCGAAATGCTTGGCGTGTGAGGCACGCGGTCGAGCGGCTCGTCAGTTAGAGCGTGATAATCGTGTGAGACGCTGTGCCTGAACGGGCAGCGCCTGGCGTTGCATGATCTCTGGCGCGATCGCTTCATCGTCTCTGCGAAGCGGAATGCTTGGCGCGCGAACGAGCCGCGTGCGGCTTCACGCGCCGTCACATCTGGAGTGGTTTTCATGGCTGGTAGTCAGCACGACTTGCATCTTCCGCGCACAGAAAATCCCGGCACGCTGTCCAATCCGGGTGGTCATTACAGCCACGTCGCGATCGCGAATGGGTTTGTGTTCGTCTCGGGACAGTTGCCGATCACCGCGCAAGGCGACAAGCTCTCCGAGGCTTCGTTCGAGGATCAGGCCGAACAGGTGTTGACCAACGTGCGCGCTGCTCTCGAGAGCGTGGGCAGTAGCATCGCGCAGCTGGTGCAGGTGCGCGTCTACATTGTCGATGTCGAGCACTGGATGAGCTTCAATCAGATCTACGCGCGGTGGGCGGGCGACGCTCGGCCGGCGCGCGCCGTCGTGCCGGTTCCTCAACTGCATTACGGTTTCAAGATCGAGGTCGAGGCGACTGCGCTGGTTTAGATCAATACGAAGCATCGGCAATGAGCGGCATAAAAATGACGCGGCGTGTCGCCATGCGCCAGCCGCCTATGGCGTCATTCCCGCTGAAGTTGTCCGAAGACTACCTCCGCACTGACAACGCTCAGACGACGCCGGTGCGGACGCGCTGAAGTCAGAGCCGAAGTGTTGAGGGGCGATGAGCGATGCGAAGCATAGACTGACCGGGTGAGCATGACCGCACCTTCTGGCCACATTGTTCGGCTCGTAGCAATTCTGATTTCAAACTATCGGCATAGAAAAAAGATAGATCCCACCTAAACTCCATCCTGTCAGCGGCGCGCGTCTCCTCCGACTTGCGACGCTCTTAGAACCGGATTGGAGATTCATCATGAGAAGCAAACTTCTTGCGGCGTTGCTCGTCGCAACCGTTAGCTCCATCGCTGCGCCTGCGTTTGCGAGCGGCTACGGGCCCGCGCCTTCTTATCGTGCGTCCGTCGGGGCGCCGGCATCGCAACGAGGCCAAAGCGCGCAAACGGTTGCAACGGAACGCAACGAGGCGCTCGGCCTGGTCAATGATTCGTACGGCGGCGTGGTCGCGCAATCTTTCGCGTCCGGCAGCCGTCAACCCGACGCGTCGGTGGGTGACGTGTACTTGCGTCACTAAGTTTCAGGATTCTCTGCTGAACAAGGCTGTAGCGAGGTGTCGAAATGCTGAAGATTGTTGAAGGTGCGGCTCTGTTGGGTGCGCTGATGCTTTACTTCGCGCCCGCCGTGATTGCGGACGCAAGAAACCGTGACTATGCGTTCGCGTTGACCATGGTGAACGTCCTGCTCGGATGGACGATTATCGGTTGGTTCGCGGCGCTGATATGGGCTCGGCAACCGGTGAGCGACCGTCGTTTGAAGCACTTCGCCGCACGCGCGCAACGCGCCGTCGCACGAGTCACTATCGACGCAATCGTTGCTCGTGCTGAATGTCGTGCTTCGTCAATCCCGGTATTCAATCCTCGCCTCGCACCGCTGGTCGCACGCATTGCGGCAAACTGTACTCGCGGTCCACGGGACCCGCTTTCTTCGCACGGTAAACAGCAGTCGGTGCGTTGATGTTCGAGCGTGTAGAGGGGCGATGACGGTAGCGGCCTCCACACGCCTTTCCTTTCAGGTCGACGCACCGGTGAAAAAGGGGGATGCGTCGAGGCGAGCTTGCTTCACGACCCACCCTTGTAGGTTGCAACAACGCCAGCAAGGTCTCCCCAGTTCGGCGACGAGAGCAACTCCGGATGATCCTGTTGAACTTTCAGCGCGACGCTGCGAAACGCTTGAGCACATGCCGAGAGACCTGTTGGCGACGCGGCAGGAGGCGGTGCAGGTGACTTCCGCGGTATGGGAACGTTGAGCCTGGGCGCGGCGCCCGGCGTTTTCACGTCAGACAGCGCGGAGCTGAGCTTCGCGAGTTGTGTGCGTGCACTGACCGGAGCGGAGTATGTGCCGCCGGCGTTGAATTTATCCGCGAGCAGTTGAAGTATCGACGTATGGTCCAGATCGCCGGAAAAAACGCCGCCAGGTGTGACATAGGGCGAAATCAGGAATGCGGGCACCCGCAGCCCGGTGGTTTGAAACTGGTAACCGGCGACATTGGTGGGAATCGCAAGGGGACTCACATGGTCGAAGAAGCCCCCGTGCTCGTCGTACGTGACAATCATCAGCGTCTCGTCCCACCGCTTCGACGCAGAAATCGTTTGATAGATGTCGGCAAGGAACGCTTGTCCTGGTGCAACGCCAGTTGGCGAGTGATCGTCATTCGGTGCCAGGTGTGGCCCATCCGTATATTCCGGCTCGATGAAGATGACTTGAGGCATGCTCAAGCCGTTCGTCCAGTCGGCCTTGAAGCGCGAATACCGCCTGAACCTCCCTCCGTTGCCATCGAGCGGCAAAGCGAGCGAAGTCACTATTTCAGGTAGCCATTTGGGCATCAAGCTAAAGAACGGGAAGAAGCCTCCTGACTGATAGACACACCAACTTGCGCCATGTGCGGTCAGCCAGTCATAAACCAGCGACTGCTCAGGAAGAAAACCCGAAACATTGTCGCTAATCGCACTTTCTCCCGCCATTGCCATCAGGCGGTTTGCCTGGGTACCGGTGGGAAGCGGCGCGAACCAGCTATCGCAAACCGTGAAATTTTTGGCGAAGAAATCGTAAACGGGGAGCGCGTCGGCGGTGTAGTAGCCCATCACCATCGAAAGGTCGGCTGGCGGCGGGTGTCGCGTTGCGTAGCTCGCGACGAATCCACCCAGTTCCGGGCAGCCTCCGTTCGCACACGGTGTGTTTATTTGCGTGGCAATCGGCGCGCGGTCATGCGGCGGATCGGGGATGAGTTGGGTCGACGGCGAAAGAGCGTGGATGGCATATGTCTTGTCGTCGTAGAGGTTCGTGAAATTCTGTTGCCAGGCGGGGTCGGCCGAGAGTCCGTTGACGTCCTTCCCGTTGAGGCTCAGGTAGCCGAGAACATGGTCGAACGACCTGTTCTCCATCATGACAACGATGATGGTCTGGATGTTGTCCACTGACATGCTGTCTCCGATAGTTCGGCATCACGGCGACGAAGTCGCCTACGTAAGCGCCGGCGCGAAGGAGGCCAAAGTAGCGCGGCACTGCGGACGTTCCACTCGAATCTGTTCCGTTTTTCCACGTCGTGCGGTTTGGACCGGGACCGGGAGAGTCGGCTGATCACGGCAGGGGCTCGCACTTTCGACGGGCGCTTGATGCAAAGTCTTGCTTCCCGGTAGACGTTAAGGCTAGTTCACGTTACATCACTGTTCAACTTCAGTTGCGGTTTAGCGTCACCGGAAGAGGGGTGATTTCCAATGACGCTCGTGGCTTTGCCGTCGATCCTCGTGGTCGAAATATTTTGATCGCTGCCTGGTCAACTTGCGGAACAAGCTTGGCGTCGGCGCGAGGTCGGGTGAAGGCATGCGATGCCATCTGGCTTTTCGGGGGCTTCGGTCTGCGCGGTGGTGATGACGGGGAGCGAATGGTTTCGTTTGCTACGACTCATCCTCGACCTCCTATAACCACCGGTGCTCCCATTGGTTCGAGATGTCGCCTAAAATTTAAGCGTGGCCGTGACGTTTGGAGGCTGCCATGAGCGACTCATTGTTGGCGACTTTGATAGGAACTATTTTGATTGTGTTTGGCACGGCGCTCTGGGTCACGTCCGAGAACGAGGCGCGCCTGTCCCGCTGGTTCCAGGAACATCACCTCCGGGACCTGATGCGCCACAAGCACTAATTTGCCCATCCGAGGACATTCGCGTGTTTGGTGGGTTCTTTCGCGGATTCTTTGGCGGGTAGAAACGAAAAACGGGCCTCTCGGCCCGTTTCCATTGATATCCTGGCGGAGGCGGTGAGATTCGAACTCACGGAAAGATTGCTCCTTCGCCGGTTTTCAAGACCGGTGCCTTAAACCACTCGGCCACACCTCCAAGCCCTAAATTGTAACCTGAAAAAACCTGACTGCGGCATGCAGTCGAACCGCAATCACTTCGGATCTTTCAGAAACAGCTCTTGCAGATCGTTCAGGAACGCCTGGCCAAGCGGCGTCGGCGCAATTTTTTCGTGGTCTCGCGTGATCAGCTTGCGCCGTTCGGCTTCCTGCAAAGCCGGTTCGATCGACGTCATCGACATGCCCGTGCGCTCGATGAACCGATGCACCGGAAATCCCTCCACCAGCCTCAGCGCATTCAGCATGAACTCGAACGGCAGATCGCGCGTGCCGACTTCATGCTCCTCCTGCACCGCATTGCCGGCCTTCGCCTGCTCGATGAACGTGGTGGGATGCTTGTAGCGCGCCTGGCGCAGCACGCGATTCGGGAACGACAGCTTGGTATGCGCGCCCGCACCGATACCGAGATAGTCGCCGAAACGCCAGTAGTTCAGATTATGCTTGCTCTGCCGATGCGGCTGCGCATACGCCGACACCTCATAACGCTCGTAACCCGCAGCCGATGTGCGTTCGTGAATCCAGTCCTGCATGTCGGCGGATGCATCGTCGTCAGGCAGGGCGGGCGGAAATTTCGCAAACAGCGTGTTCGGTTCGAGCGTCAGGTGGTAGAGCGACAGATGCGGCGGCGCGAACGACAAGGCCGTCTCGACATCGGCCTGGCATTCGGCGAGCGTCTGCCCCGGCAATGCGAACATCAGGTCGAGATTGAAGTTGTCGAAGGTGGTCGCAGCCACGTCGACGGCATGGCGCGCTTGCGCCGAATCGTGAATGCGGCCGAGCGCCTTCAGATGCGCTTCGTTGAAACTCTGAATGCCCACCGAGAGCCGGTTCACACCGCTTGCGCGAAACTGCGCGAACTTGGCGGCTTCGAACGTGCCGGGGTTGGCTTCGAGCGTGATTTCCGCGTCGGCGTCGAGCGGCAGCAGCGCGCGCACGTCCGACAGCAGGCGATCGAGCCCGGCCGCCGAAAGCAGGCTGGGCGTGCCCCCGCCGATGAACACCGTATGCACCTGGCGCCCCCAGACGAGCGGCAACGCCATCTCGAGATCGGCGCGCAAGGCGTCGAGATATTCGTTCTCCGGGAACGTGTCGCCTTTCCATTCGTGCGAGTTGAAATCGCAATACGGACACTTGCGCACGCACCACGGGAAATGCACATACAACGCCAAAGGCGGCAACGACGTCAGCCGGATGCTGCCCGGCGACGTGAAAGCCTTGATGACGCCGTTGCCGATATCGGCGGGCGCCGGTTTGATCGGAATCACGCTTCCTCCGTCAGGCGCGCGAGCAGTTGCCGCAACGCAATCGCGCGGTGGCTGCTGGCATTCTTCACCGCCGGTTCGAGTTCGGCGGCGCTCGCATTCAGCGATGGCAGGAAGAAGTACGGGTCGTAGCCGAAGCCATGCGCGCCGCGCGGCGCATCCAGTATTTCGCCATGCCAGCGGCCTTCCGCGATCAGCGGCTCGGGATCGTCCGCGTGACGCACCAGGGCCAGCACGCAGAAGTAATACGCGCGCCGGTCGGTTTCGCCCTGCAATGCCGTCATAAGGTGGGCGTTATTCGCCGCGTCGCTCTTTTCACCGCCGGCCAGTTGCGCGTAGCGGGCCGAATAGACGCCCGGTGCGCCACGCAGCGCGCGCACGCACAGGCCGGAGTCGTCGGCAAGCGCGGGCAGGCCGGTCAGCTTCGCCGCGTGCCGTGCCTTGGCGAGCGCGTTTTCGACGAACGTGGGATGCGGCTCTTCGGCTTCCGGCACGTTCAGCTCGCCCTGCGCAATCAGTTCGATGCCGGCGGCGCCGAGCAACGCCGCGAATTCGCGCAGCTTGCCCGCGTTGTTCGACGCCAGCACGACTCGCTTCAACGGCGAAGCGGACGCGGCCACGCCGTCGTCCGGACTCGCCTGATTGGCCCTGTCATTCACCCTTTTGCTCCAGCGCCGCCTTTTGCTTCGCGATCAGCGTATTGATGCCGTCACTTGCCAGATCCAGCAGCGCGGTCATTTCGTCGCGCGAGAAGGGCACGCCTTCGGCGGTGCCCTGAATTTCGACGAAGCCGCCGGCGCCCGTCATCACCACGTTCATGTCGGTATCGCACTGCGAGTCTTCGTCGTAATCGAGGTCGAGCACCGGCAGTCCGTCGTAGACGCCCACCGAAATCGCGGCGACATAATCGGTGATCGGCGAGCTTTCGATGCGGCCCGTGGCCAGCAGTTTGGCCACCGCGTCATGCGCCGCCACGAACGCGCCGGTAATGCTGGCCGTGCGCGTGCCGCCGTCGGCCTGGATCACGTCGCAGTCGATATGCAGGGTGCGCGCGCCGAGTTTCTCGAGATCGAACACCGAGCGCAGCGCGCGGCCGATCAGGCGCTGGATTTCCTGGGTGCGGCCCGTCTGCTTGCCGCGTGCGGCCTCGCGGTCGCTGCGGGTGTGCGTGGCGCGCGGCAGCATGCCGTATTCGGCCGTAAGCCACCCCTGGCCGCGGTCGCGCAGGAACGACGGCACGCTCTCGGCGATGCTCGCGGTGCAGATCACTTTCGTATCGCCGAATTCGACCAGCACCGAGCCCTCCGCGTGCTTCGTGTAGTGGCGCGTGATGCGCACGTCGCGCAGCTGATGGGCCTGGCGGCCGCTGGGGCGTTGGGTGTTGTCGGTCATGTTGGAATCGGTCAGGAAGAAAAGCGGGAGGGAAAGCGCGATTTTACAGCCGATCGGGCGAGGCGGCTGCCCGCGTGCGCCTTGGCTCTCCACGGGGCTCATCGCCAAAAATGGGATAATGGCGTTTCCCCGCCCCGCGTCTCGTACACGCCGGGCGATTCGACTCTCCGGCCATCGTCGAACGCATGGCCACAATCGCGAGAAATACGATGATCTACAGCATGACTGGCTATGCGAGCGCCACGCGCGAACTCGTCCCGGCCTCGGGCACAGGCGGCGTGAGCGTATCGGTCGAACTGCGCACCGTGAACTCGCGCTTTCTCGACCTGAACTTCCGCATGCCGGAAGACGTGCGCGCGTGCGAACCCACGCTGCGCGAGATGTTGATGAACAAGCTGTCGCGCGGCAAGGTCGATATCCGTATCAATCTGCAGCGCAGCGATCAGTCCGCCAACGCGGGTTCGATCAATCGTGACGCGCTTGGGCAACTCGCGTTGCTGGAACGCACGGTGCTCTCGACGTTTCCGGAAGCAGGGCGTCTGCGCACCGGCGAAATTCTGCGCTGGCCCGGCATTCTGGCCGAGAGTGGCGTGGCGCCAGACGTGCTGCGCGACGCCGTGCTCGCCTGCGGCAAGCAGGCCATCACGGACCTGATCGACGTGCGCGCTCGCGAAGGCGCGCAACTGGCGACCATGCTGCTCGCCAACGTCACCGAAATGGAAGCGATCGTCACGAAGATCACCCCGCTCGTGCCGGAGCTGATCGCCAAGCATCAGCAGAAGATTGTCGAACGCTTGCAGGAAGCGCTCGGCATCGCCGCGCCGGATACGGCGGCCACCATCGTCTCGCGCGAAGAAATCAACGAACGGATTCGCCAGGAAGTGACGATGTACGGCATCCGTATCGACATCGCCGAAGAACTCTCGCGCCTCACCGCTCACCTGAACGAAACGCGTCACGTGATCCAGAAAGGCGGCAAGGTCGGCAAGCGCCTCGACTTCATGATGCAGGAGCTCAACCGCGAAGCGAACACGCTCGGTTCGAAGGCGGCCGCGAAGGAACTGGCGGATTCGTCGATGACGTTAAAGCTGCTCATCGAGCAGATGCGCGAGCAAGTACAGAATCTGGAATAAGGCTGGAGCACGACAAAAATGACCGACCACCACACGCGCGAAACGCCGCGCAATCCGTACGCCGGTGCTTACCCTGGCAACCTGTTCATGGTCGTCGCGCCCTCGGGAGCGGGCAAGTCGACGCTGGTGAACGCGCTGCTCGCCGGCGACGACGCGATCCGTCTGTCGATTTCGTACACGACGCGCCCGCCGCGTCCGAAGGAGCAGGACGGCGAGCACTACCACTTCACCACCGTCGACGATTTCATGAAGCGTCACGATGCCGGCGAGTTTCTGGAAAGCGCCGAAGTGCACGGCAACTACTACGGCACCTCGCGCGTGTGGATCGAAGACCAGATGAAAAGCGGCCATGACGTGCTGCTCGAAATCGACTGGCAGGGGGCGCAACAGGTGAAAAAGCAGTTTCACAACGCGGTCGAAATCTTCATCTTGCCGCCGTCGCTCGAAGCGCTCGAAGAGCGTTTGAAGAAGCGCGGCCAGGACGAGCCGAACGTGATCACGCGGCGGCTCCTCGCGGCCGGCAGCGAGATGGCGCACGCGGCGGAAGCGGAGTACGTGGTGATCAACGAGAACTTCGATCGCGCGCTGAGCGAGTTGCAATGCCTGGTGGCGGCGACGCGTTCGCGCTTCGCCTCGCAATACGCGCGCCACACGCAGCTTTTCGTGCAGCTCGGCATTCACCTGCCGCACGTGTGAGCGCGGCGGTGACGCCAGCACATAAGGTAGAATAAGCAACATACTGAGAAGGAACCCAACATGGCCCGCATTACCGTCGAAGACTGCCTCAAACAGATCCCGAACCGTTTCGAACTCGCGCTTGCCGCAACCTATCGCGCGCGTCAGCTCGCTCAAGGCCACACGCCGAAGATCGAAAGCCGCGACAAGCCCACGGTCGTCGCGCTGCGCGAAATCGCGGCTGGCCAGGTCGGCGTCGAAATGCTGAAGAAGGTGCCTGTTTAAGGCGCAGTGTTCGGTTTTCGATTGCGCATTTGCCTCACCTGTAATTGATCAACGTGCAGACCGGCGTCCAACCCTAACCGCTACGGAGGCGAACATGAGTGCTACCCCGCCCACCGCCACGGAAGTGGAACACGACGCCGACTCGCCCTCGTCTGCACGCAAGTACATCGACGCGGTCCTCGAACAGTCGTTTCGCCATCTGTTCGGCCCGACCGCCACGCCGGAGCAACCGCGCCGGCATGACGTCGTCTCCATCGCCAAGCTGACGTCCGCCTTGTCCGGCTATTTGCAGCCGGAAGAGATCAAGGAAGTCAAGGCGGCCTTCCATTTCAGCGACGAAGCCCACCTCGGCCAGTACCGCCAGAGCGGCGAGCCGTACATCACGCACCCGGTCGCCGTCGCAGAAATCTGCGCCGGCTGGAATCTCGACGCGCAGTCGATCATGGCGGCGCTGCTGCATGACGTGATGGAAGACCAGGGCGTGACCAAGGCCGAACTCGCCGAGCGTTTCGGCGCGAAGGTCGCGGAACTGGTCGACGGCTTGTCCAAGCTGGACAAGATGGAGTTTCGCAATCGCGAAGAGGCGCAGGCGGAAAACTTCCGCAAGATGCTGCTCGCCATGGCGCGCGACGTCCGCGTGATCCTGGTGAAGCTCGCCGACCGACTGCACAACATGCGCACGCTGGGCGCGGTGCCGCCGGAAAAGCGCCGCCGCGTGGCGCGCGAAACGCTGGATATCTATGCGCCGATCGCTCACCGGCTCGGCCTGAACAATACCTATCGCGAGCTGCAGGACCTGAGCTTCGCGAACTTCAATCCGCATCGGTACGCCACGCTCGAAAAAGCCGTCAAGGCGGCGCGCGGCAACCGGCGTGAAGTGGTCGGCAAGATTCTCGAGTCGGTGCAGCGCGCCATTGCGGATGCGAAGCTCGACGCCGAAGTCACTGGTCGCGAGAAAACCATCTTCAGTATCTACAAGAAGATGCGCGACAAGCAGTTGTCGTTCTCGCAGGTGCTCGACGTGTATGGCTTCCGTGTCGTGGTGGATAGCGCGCTGGAGTGCTACACCTGCATCGGCGCGCTGCACGCGCTGTACAAGCCGGTGCCGGGCAAGTTCAAGGATTACATCGCGATCCCGAAGGTGAACGGCTATCAGTCGCTGCACACCACGCTGGTCGGCCCGTTCGGCGCGCCGATCGAGTTCCAGGTGCGTACGCGCAAGATGCACGAGATCGCCGAAGCGGGCGTGGCCGCGCACTGGCTCTACAAGAACGGCGGCGCGGATCTGAACGATGTGCAGAAGCGCGCGCATCAGTGGCTCAAGTCGTTGCTCGACATTCAAAGCGAAGCGGGCGATTCGAGCGAATTCCTCGAGCACGTCAAGATCGACCTGTTCCCGGACGCGGTCTACGTCTTCACGCCGAAGTCGAAAATCATGGCGCTGCCGCGCGGCGCCACGGCGCTCGACTTCGCGTATTCGATCCACAGCGACCTGGGCAACCAGTGCGTCGCGGTGAAGATCAACAATGAACTGCTGCCGCTGCGCACCGAGCTGAAGAGCGGCGATATCGTCGAAGTCATCACGGCGCCATATTCGAAGCCGAATCCGGCGTGGCTCGGTTTCGTGCGCACCGGCAAGGCGCGCTCGGCAATCCGCCATTATCTGAAGACCATGCGCCTGAACGAGTCTGTGCAGCTCGGGGAGCGGCTCGTCGATCAGTCGTTGAAGGGCTATGGGCTGGCGCTCTCGGATGTGACGCCGGAAGCGTGGGAAAAGCTCGTGCAGTGGACGGGCAACAAGAACCGTCAGGAAATTTTCGCGGACATCGGTCTCGGCCGGCGTGTCGCGGCGGTCATGGCCAAGCGCATCGAAGTGCTGATGAGCGGCCGCGACGCCGACGACGACGGTTCGCGCTCCGACAGCAACGCCCCGCACGCGCCACCGGTCGTCATCACCGGGACCGAGGGGATGTCGGTGCAACTGTCCGCATGCTGCCGTCCGATTCCGGGCGACGACATCATGGGCTATATCGGCATCGGTCTGGGCATGGCCATTCATACCACCGACTGCCGTGTCGCGCAGCGTATCCACCGGCGCGACCCCGGCCGCTGGATCGACGTTGCGTGGGCGCCGCAACCTGGGCGTCTGTTCGATGTCGCCGTGAAGGTGCTGGTCAAGAATACCAAGGGCGTGTTTGCACGCGTCGCGGCGGATATCACGTCGGCGGATGCGAACATCGTCCACATTGCAATGGACGAAGACCTGTCGCAGGAATCCACGGTGTTGCGCTTCGTGATTCAGGTCAGCGACCGCGTGCACCTGGCCAATGTGATGCGCCGCGTGCGGACCAACCCGGATGTCATGCGCATTGCGCGCGAGCGGCCGAGCGAGGAAGGCCATCACCGTCACGACGGCGGGATGCGGATCGACCGCGAGCGGGCGGATTATTGATCGGCGACGGTTGCCCTGAGCCGGTTTCAGGGCCGGTTTCAGGGCCGGCGTCGGGGCGTTTCCAATCTCTTCGCTCCAATCTGAACGTGCTTGCTGCGCACGGGTCTCACCTGAAACTCAGGGAGAACGCTTGTGAATGTAGCTGACCTCACCGGACTGGCACTCGATTATTGGGTCGCCCGCAGCCTGCACGACTTCGTGCGCGAAATCCACTTTACCGATAGCGGCGAAACCGTTTCGATTCGCGGCAATGACCGCGGTCGTCCGTGGGATGGCCGTTTCACGCCGTCTACTTCATGGGAAGCTGCGGCGGCCGTGCTGGAGCGCGCGCAGCGGCTCGAGGTGCGCGAGAGAACCCACCGCGGCGCGGCACACTGCATCGCGGAATTCGAAGGCGGTCACCGAACCGTGGAAGGGCGGGGCGACTCGTTGCGGGTTGCGCTGCTGCGGGCGTTCGTCGAAAGTCGCTTTGGCCATACCGTGGACGATGTGCTGCACGAGGCGCAGGCGCTGACTGGCAGCCGGGCTCAACCGATCGGAGAGCGGGAGATCGCCGGCGATCATGTAGCGGGACATTCATTCGGGGATGCCCCCAGCCCGGATGGGCAGATCGGGGATATTCAGTCGCCGCCGCGTTAATGGCGCATGCTGCGCTGCGGCGCGACCTTCAGGATCGCGGCGGAACGCTGTGAGACCTGGAATTGCCGGACCCAAAAAAACAAAGGGCCTTCCGATCGGAAGGCCCTTTATAGGTGGTGCGGCTGGCAGGATTCGAACCCACGACCCCTTGGTTCGTAGCCAAGTACTCTATCCAACTGAGCTACAGCCGCACGCTAAACGGGTGATGCATTACTGCAATGAACTGGGTAAAACGTAAGGGCCTTCCAGGAGGAAGGCCCTCGAATAAGTGGTGCGGCTGGCAGGATTCGAACCCACGACCCCTTGGTTCGTAGCCAAGTACTCTATCCAACTGAGCTACAGCCGCACGCAGAAACGAGATTATAGCAAAGGTTTTGAAAAAGGGAAGCATGTAACTGCGATTTGTCTCATCGTCGTGATCGTGTACCCTTGATAGGCAGTCGCTTGCTGCAGTTACCGGATCATCATGAACAAGGCCTTTGTCAAAGAGTCGAGCGAAGAGAATGACGACGATCTCGACGTCGCCCAGCCGGACGTTCCCGCTGGTACGAAAAACTACATCACGCCCGCCGGCTACCGGCGCATGCGAGACGAACTGTTGCATCTGATCGACGTCGAGCGGCCGGAGGTGGTCAAACTGGTGTCGTGGGCGGCCTCGAACGGCGATCGCTCCGAGAACGGCGATTACATCTACGGCAAACGGCGGCTGCGCGAGATCGACCGGCGCATCCGTTTTCTCACCAAACGCCTCGATCTTGCTGAAATCGTCGACAGCAGCAAGCAGGAGAACGTCGACCAGGTATTCTTCGGCGCGACTGTCGAGTACGCGACGGAAGACGGCGAGGTGCACACCGTGACGATTGTCGGCATCGACGAGGTCGATCTGGATATCGGGCACGTGAGCTGGATCTCGCCGATTGCGCGTGCGCTGCTCAAGGCGAAAATCGGCGATACGGTCACGTTGTATACCCCGGCCGGCCCCCAGCCGATCGACATACTGGACGTCAAATATCCGGCTCCTGACACCGGCAGTTAGGCCTGCCCCGGTTGGCCAGGCCGTCTTGTTCCCGCCCGACACCGTGGACGACGCGGCATAAAAAAGGCGCCGCGAACGGCGCCTTCGAGACGGCGGTTACGCTTCGCAGCTTTAGAAGCGGTGACGCAGACCCGCGGTCACGGCAATTTGCTTGTTGTTGCTCGAAGCGGCCAGACCGTTGATGTCGGCATCGACGATGGCGTTTTCGTTGACTTGCTGATACTCGCCTTGCAGGTACACGTCGGTACGCTTGGACAGCGCGTATGCGGTTTGCAGGTTGAACTGGTTCCAGTGCGGACGCGTACCAGCCAGGCTTGCGCGGGTGTACGTGTACGAACCGGCAATGCTGACGGCCGGCGTCAAAGCATAACGGGCGTTCGCTTCAAAGTTCTGGAAGTGAGCGCTGTTGTTGGCGAAGCCGATACCGCCCGTTTGACCGGATGCGCTGGCGCCGATACCCGCGAGGTTCGACAGGTTCGTTTGCGAGTACACGAGACCAAACGTTGCCGGGCCGAACGCGTAGTTCGCACCTGCGCCCCACGTCTGCTGGCGGCCGGCGAAGAACGTGTTGTCGCTCGACACCGCGCCACCCGAGTTGAACGCCGCAGCCGCGCCGGTTGCGCCATTGCTGTTCAGTTGCAGGTAAGCAGCGGCGAGGTTCAGGCCGCCCCAGTTGTACGACGCACCCGCGCTATACGCACGGTTGTTCGCGAAGCCGTCGGCCTGGTTCGAGAAGCCGTACAACGCGCCGAACTTGAAGCCGCCGTAGTTCACGCTCTGGTACTTGACCGAGTTGTTCACGCGGAACGAGTTGTTCAGGTTGTCATTGTCGAACGGGTGCGCGAACTGCGTGCCGCCGTATTGCGTGCCGGTCAACGCCAGCGGGCCGACGTAGTCGACCATGCTGTCATATTGACGGCCCAGGGTGACAGCGCCGAACTGGTCGCTGGTCAGGCCCACGAACGCTTGACGGCCGAACTCGCGGCCACCTTGCTTGAGCGTGCCGTCATTGATGCCGAAGCCGTTTTCCAACGTGAAAATGGCCTTCAGACCGCCGCCCAGATCTTCAGAGCCGCGCAGGCCCCAGCGGCTGCCGTTCACCGAGCCGCTCGTTTCCTGCCAGTTGCTATGACCGTGCTGGTTGTTTGTGTAAGTGATGCCGGCGTCGATCAAGCCATACAGCGTGACGCTGCTTTGGGCGTGGGCAGCCGTTGCGAAAACCCCCGTGAGGGCCGTGACCATGAGTGTCTTTTTCATCTTGTAACTCCGAGAGCGAGAGTGGGCATTGAACCCAGGCTTAAGGAGACCATCACCCGGGCGCTGCGAGAGGCGTAATCCGAGTGAGAAGCGCGTAGAACACGTTTGCGCCGGTTTCCGGTTAAGCAGAGTGTAGAGAGGCACTTCGCAAACGGGACGTTCCGATTTTCGCAATAAAGTATTACGCGTTGTGAAACGATATGCGAAGGCGGTTTAAGCCTTATAGGCTAAGGCTTCCGGCGGTTTTGAAGAGGCGGGGCTGGAGCAGCGATGAAGTTGCGTTGCTGATTTGCGACAGTAATCGATGCAAAAAAACAACGCAATAAATCGTAATAAAGAATTGTTGTGGTTATTGCAATAGATGATTGTTATTTGTGTGAATAATCGAAATGAGCCGAGCGGCTATACTTTGATTTCTGCTTTCCGAAGCGGACTTTTTCGTTGACGAAAAAGATCTCCAAACCTTTGTCGGCGCGACTTTAACAGTCGCGCTTTTTTTCGCCCGCCCTTCGTGAATAGGTGAATGCGCTCAGTGCGCAGGCGCTGCGCCGTCCGCTTCGTTCCAGTTGTCCGTCGTGGAGATGCTCCAGTCTTCCATGACATAGCGGCGGGCGTCCATGGGCGAGGACAGCAGGTTCTGCCAATGGTCTCCGTGCCACATCGGATCGAATTCGAACGCGGAGGGTGCATCGGCGAGCGGCGCGGGCGACTCGGAAGCCGTGTTCGCGTGCGAGTGGGTCAGCCAGGTGACGAGACGGCGAATTTCGTTGAACAACATGGCAATCTCCTAAAGCGCGTTACTACCGACTACTGTTTCCATCATCACGTCGTGGATGCGATGCAGCAAGTCGGACAAACACTTACGGAAAACATCTTTTGTTACATCGTCCGTGAGTTGCGCTGAAAATTTTCCCGATTATGTATCTATTTCAACGGTTCTTTAAGTAATATTGACGTTCAGGTTATTGCGTTGCCGCTGAACAATCGATTCGCGCATTTTAATGGCGACATATAGACTTCCAGAAATCCTCATATCCTGAATTCGTTCGACGGTTTTCGGCAATGCCTGACTTTGATAATTCATCGAAGAAAAGTGGAAATGGAAACAGTATCGTCAAATGATTTAGCGATCCGAAGGGCCTTGGTTCTATAAAGTGGCATTTGGGCGGCGAGGATCTATTCGCACATTTCGGAAATTCGCACGGAGGGCTTCAAGTCGCTAAAGAACCACCAGCGCGTTTTCCTTCGACGTCATGGCGTGGCCGAAGGGCGAGCAAGCATCGAACTTCCAGCCGCTGTAATAGTCGGTGAACGCCATTGCGCGCTTCACCGGGCAGCGAGATGCACGACAGCCTTCGAAAAACGCGAGCGCTTTTGTTCACCGCACTGGCTGCCTTTTGCTGCAGCTTGAGTTTAACTATCTGGTCCGGAATAGTTTGAAAGACGGAGAAAGTCACCCGCAACTTTCTTTGCGATTTCTGACCGTCTATGGCGAAGAAGCATAACGAATTGTGCTTTCAGCACCACCGCACGCTCACAGGAAAAAAGCCGCCGTCACGCCGCGGCACGGCCGCCGTAATACGATGGAGGCCGGGTACACTCGGGCCAACTGGTGCATACTTGCCGCAAAGCCACGCGTCCAAAGTAATCTTTTCCATGTCTGAACAGTTTTTGCCGGAACCGGCCCTGGATGGTCCGATCGTCTTCGTCGACCTTGAAACCACTGGCGGCTCGACTGCCGAGCATCGCATCACCGAAGTCGGTGTGGTCGAAGTTGGACCGGCCGGCGTGTCGCGCTGGAGCAGTCTGGTCGATCCTCAGCAACCGATTCCTTCATTCATTCAGCAGCTCACCGGCATCACCAATGCGATGGTGCGGGGAGCACCGACTTTCGAAGCGATCGCACCGGCTCTTTTCGAGCGTCTGAACGGCAAACTGTTCGTCGCGCATAACGCGAGTTTCGATCGCGGTTTTCTGCGCGGCGAGTTTCGCCGGGTAGGGCTCGCCTTCGATCCCGATGTGTTGTGCACCGTGCGTTTGTCGCGCGCGCTGTTCCCGGCGGAGAAGCGCCACGGTCTCGACGCTCTGGTCGAGCGCCATACGCTGGTGCCGGCGGATCGCCACCGCGCACTCGCCGACGCCGATCTGATCTGGCAATTCTGGCAACGTCTGCACGGCCTCGTGCCGCTCGATGTACTGCGCGCGCAGATCGAGCGCACCACGCGGCGCTACCGGCTTGCCGGCGGCATCACCGAAGACCTGCTCGACACCGCGCCTGCGGGGTGCGGCGTGTATGCGTTCTATGGAGAGCAGGACTTGCCTCTCTATGTCGGGCGAAGCGTGCGCGTGCGGCAACGACTGCGGTCACATTTGACCGGTGAGCGGCGCTCGTCCAAGGATATCCGGCTTGCGCAACAGGTGCGGCGTGTCGAATGGCGGGCAACCGGCGGCGAATTGGGCGCAATGCTCGCGGAGGCGCAATGGATCGCGAAGCTGCGACCCGGCCATAACCGGGTGCCGCGCGTCGCGAAGAGCGATCCCGCGGACGCGCCTTGGCCGTTCGAGGGGCCGATCGTCTTCGAGGAACGCGAGGAAGCCTCGCAGGCGCGCGCGTTTCATGTCGTCGACCGTTGGCGCTATGTGGGCCATGCGGCTTCGCTCACGGAGGCTGCCGAGTTGCATGCGTCGAGCGCCGTGGGAACGTTCGAGCTGTCGACGTATCGTATTCTGCAAAGCCATCTTGCCCGCGGCCTGCGTGTGATGCCATTGAGCGTGTCGGGCGGAACGCTCGTGGCGAATGTCGCCTGACGAAGCCCGAGCGCTCGGGATCTAGCGGTTCCGCTTTGCCGTGCTCGGTTTTCAGCCAATAGATTGCTCGCCGCTCAAGGCGGGCGGGTGCGCTGCACCACCATGGCGGACTTGCGGATGCGAGTGGCGCGCTTTATGCCGGCGCCAATTAGCCCGTCGCGCCCACTCCGCCCGTTTCGCAGACGTGCCCAAGCGCCCGGGTCAAAGCGCTCGAGCGAAGAGAATCGTAGCGCGTCAGCGATTTCCAGTTGGCGAGCGATTGCGCGACGCGCGACGGACAATCCGGCGCAGCGCGCAGCGGTTGGACGCGCGCGAGGCCGGCCACGAGCGATTGCGTCAGCCGGTCCAGCTGCGGTCGCGTGCTGGTCGCGAGATCGGGCGCGGGCCCCTCAGGCGCTTGCGTACTGCGCCAGGTGGCGAACAGTGCGTTTTGCACGTCCTTGCTGGCGTCGATCTGATCCTGAAAGAAGGCGCGGGCGAATGCGGGGTCGACGTTCGCCGCAGCGGCGCGTTTTTCCACATCGGCGAGGAGTGCGTTCTCGCGCGGCGTGTCGGTGATGTCCTGATGGTTTGCCCATTTCCAGCGCGCCACCGGTTCCGCGAGCGCCAGACGCTGCGAAGCCAGCGCAATCAGATTGGTGAGCGCGGTATCGTCACCATCTGCGACGGCCGGAGCCGGCATGAATGCAAGTGTGGCGAATAGCGCGAGCGCGCATGACGCACCGAAGCGGTATGAACGGTTCATGGAAGAGGGCAGTAGCCGAGCGGCTGCGGAAGAAAAACCAGAAGAATAGACGATGCGCCGATCATGCGGCGTCTCTTCATTTCACGCGAAGCAAACGGTGGCCGAATTACATGGGCTCGGTTTCTGAAGGCGCGCGGAAACAAACGCGGGCCACGCGGCCGCGCGTCATGCGAATCAGGCCGACTGACCCCGCGTCACGAATCGGCCAGAGCATGCGAACCTGGGCGCGTGCGAGCATCCACCGCGCGCCGGGCGCGCGGACGCTGATGCTGCATAGCGCAACTGCACAGTTATTTCGAATCGCACGACTTGCGTTGTTCGTCGAAAAAGGCGCGAACGTGCTCAGGCAGTTCAGCACCCAGAAACTCGACGCCAGCGGGTTCCGGATCCGGGCAAAAGACTTTATCCGGGGTCGGAACTTTCGGTGGTTTGGCATCCATGATCTTTCTCCTTTACAAACCGATTATCTGCCTCGGTCCCCGTTTTGCACTAGAGGCTGATGCGGATCACATCTTCTTTGTTGCTTTAACGGCACAGGCCAACAATGGAACGGAATGTTTGAATAGAATTTATCGGTTCACTGTTGATGCGCCGATCGGACTGCACCGGTCAAATCATTCCGATATTTCTCCACCATCCTTCCCAGCCTTATCCCACGGGCGATCCAGCACACACTGTCTGTTTCTTCACACTAGCCAGTTTCAATTGACTGATATCAACGAGGCGTCCTGGATTTTGTGCGCTGCCGCATTCGTAGGATTTTCTCCTTAAAGGGCCGAACGTTCGTTAATTACCGACCGCTTCAATTCAGCCATTCAGCCCTCATTGTTTCGTAAACGATCGATTTGCGGGTTTCGTTGACGAGGAAAACACTTTTCCTGATTAGTGCGTGAATAAAAGTTCGGCCCACCGGTGCGTCGGAAACGGTGGGCTAACGCGGGGCTTTTGTCGCACGGTCTTTGTGACCCCGAGCGCGGCGGCGTCGATCTGCGTGACGCGATCCCACGTGTGCAGGTCGTACGATAGGTCGATGTGGTCGGCGTCGAATTGCTTGAGCGAGCCATCGAGCGCACGCAGCAGATTCTTGCGCCGGCTGCCGCCCGCACGTGAATCGCCGGACTCGGCCATGTAGGCGTATTTTGTCGCGCTCGCGCCTCCAGCTCAGACCGCGCTCACGCTGCCCCCGTCATCACGCTACGAGTTGTTCCCGCAGGTACTCGGCGGTGCGGCTGTCTTTCGCGCGCACGACCTGGGCTGGCGTGCCGCTTGCCACGATTTTGCCGCCGGCATCGCCGGCGCCCGGGCCGACGTCGATCACCCAGTCGCTTTGCGCGGCCACCCGCATGTCGTGCTCCACGACCACTACCGTATTGCCCGCATCCACGAGTCCCTGGAGTTGCACCATGAGCCGGTCGACGTCGACGGGATGCAGGCCGGTGGTCGGTTCGTCGAGGATGTACAGCGTGTCGCCGCGTTGCGCGCGTTGCAGTTCGGTGGCGAGTTTGATGCGCTGGGCTTCGCCGCCGGACAGCTCGGTGGCCGGCTGGCCGAGCCGCAGATAGCCGAGGCCGATGTCGCGCAGCACTTTCAATGCGCGCATCACGCTGGCTTCGTCGGCGAAGAAGTCGCAGGCCGCGTCGACCGTGAAGCCGAGCACCTCGGCGATATTTTTATCGCGCCACGTGACTTCCAGCGTCTGCGTGTTGTAGCGGCTACCGTGACACGTCGAGCAGGGCGCGTAGACGCTCGGCAGGAACAGCAGTTCGACGCTGACAAAGCCTTCGCCTTCGCAAGTCGGGCAACGGCCTTGCGCTACGTTGAACGAAAAGCGGCCCGCGCTGTAGCGGCGCTTGCGGGCGAGCGGCGTATCGGCGAACAGTTTGCGCACGTGGTCGAACAGGCCCGTGTAAGTGGCGAGGTTGGAGCGCGGCGTGCGGCCGATCGGTTTCTGATCGACGCGTACGAGCCGTCGCACGGCGTCCATCCCTGCGGCGATGTGGCCGCCGGTCGGCATGGCGGTAGCGGCGAGCAACGGGTCTTGCTCGTCGTCGTCCGGGTTTTCGAAGGCGCGTCCAAGGTGGCTTGCGATCAGCTCAGGCAATGCCTGGCTCACGAGGCTCGATTTGCCGGAGCCGGACACGCCTGTGACGGCAGTCAGACAGCCGAGCGGAAACGCGGCGTCGAGCCCGTGCAGATTGTTGCGCGTGATGCCGGCAAGCCGCAGCCAGCCCGCAGGCTCGCGCGGCATGCGTTCGACAGGCGCTGGCGGCGCGAACAGATGCCGGCGCGTTTGCGACGCCTCCACCTTCGCGAGTCCGGCGGGCGGCCCGCTGTAAACCACATGGCCGCCGGCTTCACCCGCTGCGGGACCGACGTCGACCAGCCAGTCGGCGCGCCGCATCATCTGCAGATCGTGTTCGACGACAAACAGCGAATTGCCCGCCGCCTTCAATCCTTGCAACGCGCTGAAGAGTGCTTCGCCATCGGCGGGATGCAGACCGGCTGATGGCTCATCGAGCACGTACACGACGCCGAACAATTGCGACGACAACTGTGTGGCGAGTCGCAGGCGCTGCAGTTCGCCGGACGATAGCGTGGGCGTGCTGCGCTCCAACGCGAGATAGCCGAGGCCCAGATCGACCAGCGTCGTCAGGCGCTCGAGCAGTTCGGCCGAGATGCGTTGGGCAGCGACGCGCTTCTCCTCGGACAGGTTGGGCGTGCGCCGCACGTCGGGCGAGGCTTTGTGCGCGGAACCGCCTGCGGCGACCCGCTTGTCGACGGCATCGCGCATGGCGCTCTTGCTGAGCACGCTGCCTTTGCTGGCGGCTTTACCCGCGCTGTTGCCTGCGCCGTTGCCTGCGCTGTTGCCTGAATTCGCGGCGTCCGCTTCGGGCCATTCGCCGCGTGCGATCGGTTCGAGCATCGCGGCAAGCCGGGCGAGCGGCAACTGCGAAAACTCGCCGATATCGAGCCCGGCGAACTTCACGGACAGCGCTTCTTTCTTGAGTCGCTTGCCATGACAGGCCGGGCAGACGCTGCCGATCATGAACTGCGAGACGCGTTTCTTCATCAGCGCGCTTTGGGTGTTCGCGAACGTGTGCAGCACGTAGCGGCGTGCGCCGGTGAACGTGCCCTGATAGCTCGGCTCGTCCTTGCGCTTGAGCGCGGCGCGGGTTTCCTTCGGCGTGAGGCCCGCGTAGACGGGCGCGGTCGGCTGTTCGTCGGTGAAGAGGATCCAGTCGCGGTCTTTCTTCGGTAAGTCGCGCCACGGCGTATCGACGTCGTAACCGAGCGTCACCAGAATGTCGCGCAGATTCTGTCCATGCCACGCGGGCGGCCATGCGGCAATCGCGCGTTCGCGAATGGTCAGCGAGTCGTCGGGCACCATCGATTTTTCGGTGACCTCGTACACGCGGCCGAGTCCATGGCAAGTCGGGCAGGCGCCTTGCACCGTGTTCGGCGAGAAATCTTCGGCGAACAGCATGGGCTGCTTCGGCGGATAGTCGCCGGTGCGCGAATACAGCATGCGCACCAGACTCGACAACGTGGTCACGCTGCCCACCGACGAGCGCGTGCTCGGCGTGCCGCGCTGCTGCTGCAAGGCGACCGCGGGCGGCAGGCCTTCGATAGCGTCGACTTCCGGCACGCCGACCTGGTCGATCAGACGCCGCGCATACGGCGCGACGGATTCGAAATAGCGCCGCTGCGCCTCGGCATACAACGTGCCGAACGCCAGCGACGATTTGCCTGAACCGGACACGCCGGTGAAGACGACCAGCGCGTCACGTGGAATCTGCACGTCGACGTTCTTCAGGTTGTGCTCGCGAGCGCCGCGCACGCGTACGAAGCCGGTGAATGCGGCCGTGCCGGAAGCGGGCGGTGCTGGGCGAGGCTTGTTGCGGATGGCGTCCATATCGATGAGTAGCGAATAAGCGTGGGCGGCCGGAGCGGGCGAACGCTAATGAGGTCGCACGGAACATGCCTGTCGAAGTCGTGATGATGCCAGTGAAGGCGAGGGCGGCGCGCGCCCTGTCCGCCAGGCATCACGGCCTGTTATTGATAGCAGCTATCTGCGGCCCACAGTGCGGTGGCCAACGGACGCGCCATCACGAACACGGATGATGGCAGTCTTCGCCCTTCGGAGAATGTCGCCATGGAAAACGCTGTGTACTGGAAAGGTCGTCAGGTCGGAATCGAGTGTGCCGGCCGGATTTTGTGGTTTTCTTCGGCACCGCACGAAGCGGTCGCGGCCTACAGCACTCAGCGGCAGGAGCCGGCGCGCGTGGAAGATTCCATCGTGGCGCGCAACCTCGTCACGACCGCGCAATACGATCGGCTGGATTTTCGTGGGTAACGGGCAGCACGGGATGCTCGAGCGCTAGCGTGCGCCAACCACTCAGGAAAGCAGGCGCGGAAAACAAAAAGCCCAGTCGCGAAGACTGGGCTTTTTGCTTGAATCTTGATGGTGCCGGAAAGAGGAATCGAACCCCCGACCTTCGCATTACGAATGCGCTGCTCTACCGTCTGAGCTATTCCGGCATCAGGAGAAACGAGATTATATGGACTTATTTAGGAGTTTGGCAAGCCCCTAAACTCACTTTTTTGCTTCGAGGTGGTAGCGGGTGACCCGGTCCACCTCGCTCTTCGAGCCGAGGAACACGGCCACGCGCTCATGCAGGCTTTTCGGCTGGATGTCCAGGATGCGTTTTTCGCCATTGGTCGCGGCGCCGCCCGCCTGCTCGACGATGAACGCCATCGGGTTCGCCTCGTACATCAGGCGCAGCTTGCCCGGCTTGTCCGGCGTGCGCTTGTCGGCCGGATACATGAAGATGCCGCCGCGATTCAGGATACGGTGCACGTCCGCCACCATCGACGCGATCCAGCGCATGTTGAAGTCGCTTTGACGCGAGCCTTCCTTGCCGTCCTTCAACTCGCCGATGTACTGCTGGACAGGCGGATACCAGTGACGCTCGTTCGACGCGTTGATCGCATATTCACGAGTTTCGACCGGAATACGCATATCGCTTTGCGTGAGCACCCACGAGCCGAGTTCCCGGTCGAGCGTGAAGCAGTTCACGCCGTTGCCGGTGGTCAGCACCAGCACGGTTTGCGGACCATACACCGCATACCCCGCGGCGACCTGCTGCGTGCCGGGTTGCAGGAACGATTGTTCGGTGGGCTGCTGGCCGTCCGGGCAGCGCAACACGGAGAAGATCGTGCCGATCGAAACATTGACGTCGATGTTCGACGAACCGTCGAGCGGATCGAACACGAGCAGGTATTCGCCCTTCGGATAGTTCGCCGGGATCGGGAAGAACTGTTCCATTTCCTCGGACGCCATGCCCGCGAGGTTGCCGCCCCATTCATTCGCTTCGAGCAGGATTTCGTTCGACAGGATGTCGAGCTTCTTCTGCACTTCGCCTTGAACGTTCTCGCTGCCCGCCGTGCCGAGCGCATCGCCCAGCGCGCCCTTGCTGACGTGGTAGCTGATCGCCTTGCATGCACGCGCGACAACTTCGATCAAAAGGCGCAGATCGGCCGGCAGGTTGTTGGTCTCGCGCTGCTGCTCGATCAGGTACTTCGTGAGAGTGGTACGACGTTGCAATGCCATTGCTGTACTCCGGGAAGGCTTGAGGAATAGTTCGATTTTAACCGTTCGTTGTGTCGGCTCCGTGCTTTTGCGCGCGAACCTTATACGGCCATGCCGCCGGACCCACCGATGCATGCCGGAAATCAGGCTTTGCGGCGCGCCTTGCTGGCTGTGAGCTTGCCGCTCACGCTCGCGGCGAGCGCCGCGGCCCGGGCGTGTTCGCTCGACACCTTCGGCAGTTTCGGGCGGTCCGCTTTCGGCATGGGCTCGATTTCACGTTCGATCTGTTCGCCGGCGGCCGCGGTGGCGACGCGCAGGTCGTAAGCGATTTGCAGGTTGAGCCAGAACTGCGCGCTCGCGCCAAAGTAGCGCTCGAGCCGCAACGCGGTGTCGGCCGAAATAGCGCGCCTGCAGCGCACGACGTCGTTGATGCGCGGCGCCGGTACGCGCAGCGCCAGTGCGAGTGCATTGACGGACATGCCGAGCGGTTCGAGGAACTCGCTGCGCAGAATCTCGCCCGGATGAATTTCCGGGATGCTGTTGCCGGTGTCAATGTCCGAGAAATCGATGCTGTCCAGATCGGAGCGTTTGATAACCATGCCGGTCTCCCAATAATCAGTGATAGTCGACAATTTCGACATTCAGCGCCTGCCCGTCGACGAAATGAAAACAGATGCGCCATTGCGCATTGATCCGGATACTCCACTGCCCGCTGCGTTGGCCCTGCGGTGCTTCCAGCCGGTTGCCGGGTGGCGCGTGCAGGTCGCGGACGGATTCTGCGGAGTCGATCATCAGCAACTTGCGGCGCGCGAGCGTCGGCATGTGAAGCGGCAATGAATACACGAACCTGCCTTGAAAAATGCTCGCCGTAGCTTTGTCGCCGAATGTCGCGATCATGGGAGAATATAATGCAGTGCGTTAAACGTAAGCCGTTAAGTGAAGACTTTTACTTTCACCCCGCCGACGCGAGCCGGCCAGTCGTCCGGATGGCCGACGTTGCGGCCGCGCACCGCCGCGCCGGCGAACGCAAGACGAAAAAAAGCCGGCAACACGCGCCGGCTTTTCGATGCGGGAACCGCGCTCTGGCGGACATCAGGCCAATGCTTTCTCCACGATCTCGCGCACATCGCGCGATTTCACCTGAGCGGCGACTTTCTCCAGCGCCGCACGCATGCCGTCGCGCAGCGTCGGCGTGAAGCGGCGCCACAGTTCCAGCGAGCGGGCGAGACGGGCGGCCACTTGTGGATTGATGGCGTCGAGCGCGATCACCTGGTCGGCCCAGAACGCGTAGCCTGACCCGTCTTCGGCATGGAACTGCGCGGGGTTCGCCGCACAGAAGCTGAAAATCAGCGAGCGCGCGCGGTTCGGGTTCTTCAGGTTGAAGGCCGGGTGCGACATCAGCTTGCGCACGATGTCGATCACCGGACGTTGCGCGCTGCCTCGCTGCGTGGCCTGCAAGGCAAACCACTTGTCGATTACGAGCGGCTCCTTTTCGAAGCGCTGGTAGAAGTCGTCCAGCGCCTGCTGCGCCTCGGCGCTGCCGCCGTTGGCCGCCGACGCGTTGAGCAACGCGGACAGCGCCGCCGCGCGGTCGGTCATGTTGTTCGCCGCGTCGTATTGCGCGGACGCGAGACGCACGGCCTCGGCCGGATCGTCCAGTTCCGCGAGGTACGACAGCGCGAGGTTCTTGAGCGCACGATGACCGGACGCTTCCGGCGTGGCCTCATACGCGCCCGGCGTGCGGTGCTGCTCGTACAGCTTGAGCCAGTCGCTCCTGAGCGCATTGGCGAGGCGCTTGCGCACGAACTGCCGCGCGGCGTGCACGGCGGCCGGATTCGATTCGGCCATCTGCTCGGCCAGATACGCTTCCGAAGGCAGCATCAACGCGAGTTCGCGGAACGAAGGCGAGAGCGTTTCGTCGGTCAGCACGCGTGCGAACGCGGCGACCACCGAGTCGTCGAGTTGCAGCGGCACGCCGGTGGCGGCGCGCCCGGCGAGCGTGAGCAGCTCGCGCGTGGCAAGCCGCTGGCCGGCTTCCCAGCGGTTGAACGGGTCGCTGTCGTGGGCCAGCAGAAACGCCAACTGTTCCGCCGAGTAGTCGTATTCGACGATCACGGGCGCCGAAAAATTGCGCAACAGCGAGGGCAGCGGCTCCTGCGCGACGTTGACGAACGTGAAGGTCTGTTCGGTCTGCGTGAATTCGAGGACGCGCGTGGTCGCCTTGCCGGCCTGCGCTTCGCCTTCCAGTTGCAGAGGCAGGTCGCGGCCGTCTTTGCCGATCAGGCCGATCGCGAACGGAATCAGCAGCGGACCCTTTTGCGTCTCGCGCGCGGCCGGCGCGGCTTCGCCATAGCCTTGCGTGAGCGTCACGCTGTAACGATGCTGCGCGGCGTCGTATTGCGTGCGCACGGACACGCGCGGCGTGCCGGCCTGGCTATACCAGCGCTCGAATTGCGCGAGGTCGCGGTCATTCGCGTCGGCGAGCGCATGACGGAAATCGTCGCAGGTCACGGCCTGGCCGTCATGGCGCTTGAAGTAAAGGTCCATGCCCTTGCGGAAGCCGTCGCGGCCGAACAGGGTCTGATACATCCGCACGACTTCCGAGCCTTTTTCGTAGACCGTCATCGTGTAGAAGTTGTTGATCTCGACGTAGCTTTCCGGGCGCACCGGATGCGCCATTGGACCCGCATCTTCGGCGAACTGCATCTGGCGCAGCACGCGCACGTCCTCGATGCGCTTGGTGGCGCGCGCGGCTTCGTCGGTCGCGCCGCCGGCCATGTCAGCCGAGAACTCCTGATCGCGGAATACCGTCAGGCCTTCTTTCAGGCTCAGCTGGAACCAGTCGCGGCACGTCACGCGGTTGCCGGTCCAGTTATGGAAGTACTCGTGGCCGACCACGGCCTCGATGTTCGCGAAGTCCGTGTCCGTTGCCGTTTCGGGATTCGCCAGCACGTACTTCGTGTTGAAGATGTTGAGCCCCTTGTTCTCCATCGCGCCCATGTTGAAGTCGCTCACCGCGACGATCATGAAGCGGTCCAGATCGAGTTCGAGCCCGAAGCGTTCCTCGTCCCAACGGATCGAATGGATCAGCGAATCCATGGCGTGACGGGTCTTGTCCAGATCGTGCGGCTCGACCCATACCTGCAGCAGCTTTTCCTTGCCCGAGCCGCTCTTCACGCGCTCTTCCAGCGCGACGAGCTTGCCGGCGACCAGCGCGAACAGGTAGCTCGGCTTTCTGAACGGATCTTCCCAGCGCGCGAAGTGGCGGCCGTCCGGCAAATCGCCTTCTTCGAGCAGATTGCCGTTGGACAGCAGCACCGGATAATCGGCCTTGCTGGCGCGCAGCGTGACCGTGAAGGTCGCCATCACGTCCGGGCGGTCGAGGAAGTACGTGATGCGGCGAAAGCCCTCGGCCTCGCACTGCGTGAAGAAGTTGCCGCCCGACACATAAAGGCCCGACAGCGTGGTGTTCTCGGCCGGATTGCAGATGCTCGTGAGCGTCAGTTCGAAGTGGTCCGGCACATTGTCGAGCAGCAGGCCGTGTTCGTGCGCGTGGGCATTGGCGAACGGCTGGCCGTCGATGGCGGCGCTGACGAATTCGAGCTGTTCGCCCATCAACTCCAGATGCGCGGCGCGCGACGCCTCCGGATTGCGGCGCACGCGCATCGTGTTCCTGACAACCGTGCGTTCGGGAACCAGATCGAACTCCAGGGCGACGGTGTCGATCAGGAAGGCGGGCGGCGCGTAGTCGGCGCGGCGAATCACATTGGGCGTTGCGGTATCGGCCATGGCGTTCTGTAGTGTTGGAACTCGAGCCGGCAGGCGCGCTTCTGGCGTGCGAGCCGGGCATGTCGAGCCATTGTACAAAGCCTCGGCGAATTGTGCGGAGCGAACTTTTTACCGATATGCCTGGTCAGCGTATTATCGGGCGGCCGCGCGGTGCAAAAAGGCTTGCGCGCCGAGCGGGCCGGTCATGACGAACAATACAGAGGCATTGAGAAGTTTCACGAGGTAGACCATGAAAATCGATCGATGGACCCGCCGCGCCACGCTGCTGCTCGCCGCGCTGACGGTGCTGCTTTCCGGCTGCACGACCTACGTGACCACCCAGGTCACGGCCTTCTCCGACTGGAGCGGCAACGATGCCACCCGTACCTATGCATTCACGCGGGCCGCGGACCAGCAGAACAATCTCGAACTCAGCACCTACGAGCGCTTTGTCGCCAGCGAGCTCGCCACGCACGCGTTCCGGCAGGTCGACAGCGCGCAGGCGCGCTATCTGGTCGGACTGTCGTACGGGATTCGTTCGGATATGGTGACGGTCGCTGAACCGGTGTATTACAACCCGTGGCCTGCGCCGTACTGGGGGCGGCCGTTCGATCCGTGGGGTCCGTGGGGACCGTATCCCACCACGTACGTGAATCAGAGCTATCCGATCTTCACGCATCTGCTCGGCATACGGATCACCGAGCGGACAACCGGCAAGGAGGTCTACAACGTGACGGCGCGCAATTCGGGCGGCGAGTCGTCGCTGGTTCGCGCCATGCCCTTTCTGGTGCGTAGCGCGCTTGCCGATTTCCCGCTCGGCAACGGTGTGGTTCACACGGTGAAGATTCCGCTCAACGGGAATGGGGCGGCATCGAATGAAATTGCTGCTACCGGCGCCGCGCCCGCGGCGGCGCCGGCGCCGGCCTCCGGCGCGAAAGTCGTGCAGTAGCTTCTGTCGACGGGCGACGCGTGGAAGCGCGAGCGCCGGCAGCGAACAAAACGAACGGCCCCGCAGGGATGAGCTGCCGGGCCGTTTGTCCTGGTGGAGCCCGGCCAAGCGCGAAACGGCCTAAACTGCCGCGCTAGCGGAACGGCGCACCGAGAACGGCGAGCGGACCCCGGCGAGCGCGACCGGCGACGGCAAACGGCAAACGGCAAACGGCAAACGGCAAACGGCAAACGGCAAACGGCAAACGGCAAACGGCAAACGGCAAACGGCAAACGGCAAACGGCAAACGGCAAACGGCAAACGGCAAACGGCAAACCACGACCGGAGACCACGCGCCGGCCGCGGGCCGACCAACGACGCACCAACGGCCGACCTAGACCCCGCCTGGCCGCCCACCCGCCTAAACGCCCACGCCGAACAACGCCATCGTCCCGAGAATCACGAACATCACCGCCGCGATGCCGTGCACCAGTTTGGTCGGAAGCCGATGAGCGAAACGGTCGCCGAGCAGGATCGCGGGCACGTTGGCGATCATCATGCCGAGCGTGGTGCCGGCCACCACGCCGAAGAAGTCATGAAAACGCGCGGCGAGGGCCACCGTCGCGATCTGCGTCTTGTCGCCCATTTCCGCGAGAAAGAACGTGACCACGGTCGCGCCGAACACGCCGAAGTGCGTGCGGCTGGTATTGGCTTCTTCGTCGTCGAGCTTGTCCGGAACGAGTATCCACAGCCCCATGCCGATGAACGACGCGGCCAATGCCCAGCGCATGATGGTCGGCGTGAGCAGCGAGCCGAGCCAGGCGCCGAGCGCGCCCGCGCAGGCGTGGTTCACGAGCGTGGCGGCGAGGACGCCCAGAATGATCGGCAGCGGCTTGCGATAGCGGGCCGCCAGAACGAGCGAGAGCAATTGCGTCTTGTCGCCGATCTCGGCGAGCGCGACCGCTCCGGTCGAAATGAGAAAAGCGTGATCCACGTTGTGTCGATTCCCCGGGCCGAGATATGAACGAGCGACGACCCACGACACGCCGGGCCCTGTTGCGGCGGTGTGTGGATCATCGGTCTCGCCAGGCCAGAGGCTGCGGCTGCCATGGCCGTACAGGCCAAGTCTGTTGACAGGCGCCCCCGCGAACCACACGTGTGGCGCATCCGGATGACCGTGGTGCGCACGTGCCGCGGGGCGGCTACTCCCCAATGAGGGACGGAGTATAACAGGCGCAGTCGCGCCCCATGAGGGATTGCGTCCGCCGCATTCACGGTTGTTGCGCGCCGAACGAAGTTGAGACGGACCCGGCGTCGTATATTTCTGTGCAAATGGCTCGCGGCGTGTGAGTGCTTTGCCAGCGCAATGCAATCCCGCCAATCTGAAACATTTTTTCAGAAAGTTAATTGAAAGTAATGGCGGAGAGCCGCGAATTGTTTTCGCGTCCAGACGACTGCAAGTCACGCCGCTAGTGGGTTTTGCATTTGGCCGCGCATCCGGAAAACATCCCGTCGGCGTGCGCAACGGCTTTTTCGCCGGGCGTCGCACGACAGATACGGATACAGATGGATACGTCTTTTATGGCTGATTTATCCCAGAATATTCAGTATGATTCCGCGACCATAGGGAGCCGGAGACGATTCTCCAGACAAACGGCGAGGGTACCTCAATAAACGGGGCCAAGTGCCGTTATATGGCTGAACCCTATATAAGATCAGAAGATTGGATCGACCCCGGCTGGAGGTTGCCGGTCCGCGCGGCGCGTACACGCTGTGACGGTGCCGTAGTCCGTCAGGCGCTTCAGCCTCTCCTCGCTTCTACGCGCGAACACCGATATGCCCGATCTGCACTGGACTATTCCGGTCGCTCGCTGGTCTAGCTGGCCTGCTGCCGCATCTGCCGCACCCGATATCGGCTTCATCGAGCCCATCGTGCGGCGTCGTCTGAGCACTCTGTCCAGAGTGGCGCTGAAGGTCGCGCACGACTGTGTCGCGCACAACGCGACGCGGGTCGTTTTCGCCTCGCGCCACGGCGAACTGCGGCGTACCACGGATATCCTGCGCGCCATCAGCGCGGGCGAGCCGGTGTCGCCGACCGCCTTCAGCCTGTCTGTGCTCAATGCGATGACCGGCGTGTTCGGCATTGCGCGTGGCGACCGCTCGGCGGCGAGCGCGATTTCGGCCGGTGCTGAAACGCTCGGGTACGCGCTGCTGGAAGCCCACGCGCAGTACGCGACACAGCCGGATTCGCCGCTGCTGCTGGTCTATGCCGACGAGCCGGCCGACCCGGCGTACGGCACGATTGAAGACGAAGTGCCGGGCGGTGCGATCGCGATCCTGCTCGGTAGCAAAACGGCAACCGGCGCACTGGAGTGCATCGTGTCCCGCGAGAGTTCGCGGGAGTCCGCGCCGGAGAGCGAAGCCACGGCGAGCGAGGCCGCCTCGCCAACCCGGTTCGCGACCCAGAGCCAGGCCGTGCAGCATTGTCTGGAAACCGGCCTGTCCGCTGCATGGCAAGGCGCCGGCGCCATCTGGCATTGGAGTTGGCATGACCGCGCGGCTTGATTATCTCTGGCGGTTCTGCGCAACCGGCATGGCCTTCGTGGTCTTCGGCATATGCGGCGTACTGTTTTCCGTGGTGGTGTTTCCGCTTGCATGGGTGTGGCCGCATCGCGCGTCACGGCAGTTCGCGGTGACGAGCGTGATCCACTGGTTTTTCCGCGCGCTGGTCGCGGTGTTGCAGCGCATCGGCGTGATGGAACTCGAGGTGTCGGGCGTACAGGCGTTGCGCACCGGCAGGCCGGCGATCGTGGTCGCCAATCACCCGACCTATCTCGACGTGATGGTGCTGCTGTCGCTTACGCCGCATGCCTGTTGCGTGGTGAAAAACGCGCATTGGAGCAACCCGTGTTTCTGGGGCATCGTGCGCTCGGCGGAATACGTCAGCAATGCCGATCCGGCGGAGCTGGTCGAGGCCGGCGCGAGACAGCTCGCGGCGGGCTATACGATGATCATTTTTCCGGAAGGCACGCGCAGCCCCGCGCCGAACCGGCTGCACGCTTTTTCGCGCGGTTTTGCGCACATGGCGCTGAAAGTCGGCGCACCCATCGTCCCGGTGCTGATGGACTGCGATCCGCCCGCATTCACCAAGCAGATGCGCTGGTACGACGTGCCGGCACGCGCGTTCCGAATGCGCGTGAACGTGCTCGAGCCGCTCGGCGTCGACCGGCTCGCGGCCCATGACACTCCACCGGCTCTGGCTGCGCGCAGCGTGACGAGCGCCGTCGAAGCACACATTACTCAGCACCTGTTCGATTATGGATTCTTTAAAACTGGAAATTAAACAGCTTCTGATCGAAGCGCTCGATCTGGAAGATCTGAGCCCGGCGGATATCGACGACGATGCACCGTTGTTCGACACCGACGGCATCGGTCTCGATTCGATCGATGCGCTCGAAATCGGCATCGTGCTGCGCAAACAATACCAACTGACCATCGCAGCGAACGACGAGCGCACGCGCGAACACTTCCGCTCGATCAGCACGCTGGCGGCGCTCGTGACGAGCCAGCGCGAAGCGGCGCACGCTGTGAACGAAACAACCAGAAAGGGGGAGTAAATCGTGTCCGAGGCAGAGATTCTGGAGCGCATCCGCGCCATCTTCAAAGAGAACTTCGCGATCGAGCCTGAGCGTGTCACGCCCGACGCGCATCTGTTCGAAGACCTCGATCTCGACAGCATCGACGCCGTCGACCTCGCGATCAAACTGCAGGAAATGACCGGACGCCGCATCAAGCCGGAAGAGTTCAAGTCGGTGCGTACCGTCGGCGATGTGATCGGTGCGGTCGAATCCCTGCTGGCGGCACAAGGCTGATGTCCGCCGCGCGCTCGCGAACGCAAGCGGCGGCGCAGCGGGCCGACGGTGCCTCGCCCGGCACCGCGCGCCAGCTGGGCAAAACCGCCGTGCAGATCCTGTTGAAGCTCGCGTACCCCGCGCTGATCCTGTGCGCGTGGCGCTGGGACACGCCGCGTTACGTCGGCTGCATGCTGTTCGCGATTCTCTGGCTACAGCGTTGGGCCGGCAGCGGGCCGGTCGCGAGCTCGCTGCGGCGGCTCTCCGCGATCGACTGGACGGTGGTCGGTTTGCTGAGCTGCGCGTCCGCGGCGATCGTGCTGACCAATAGCGAACTGCTGTTGCGTCTTTATCCGTCGCTCGTCAATCTGGGCCTGTTGATTGCGTTCGGCGCGACGCTCGTGCGCGGGCCGTCGATGATCGAAAAATTCGCGCGCCTCGGCAATCCGGACTTGCCGCCAGGCGCGGTGCGCCATACGCGGCGCGTGACCCAGGTGTGGTGTGGATTCTTCGCGCTGAACGGCGCGTTTTCCGCTTATACGGCGCTGTACTGGAGCCGTGCGAACTGGTCGCTCTATAACGGCGCGATCGCTTATGGGCTGATCGGCGTATTGCTGGTGGCCGAGGTCATCTGGCGTTACTTGGTCGTGCTGCCGCGCGCCGCGCGGTCGGAGGCGGCATGATCGCGTTGCACGATCTGTTGTCGGTGGTCGATGCGAGCGCCGCGTTGCCGACACCGGTTTGCCGCGACGGCGCCACCGTGCTCGATCGCGCGGCGTTTCGCGCGCGCGTCGCCGCGTTGATCGCGCTCGTGCAAACGCAGGGCGCGCAACGCTATGCGTTGTGTATCGACGATCCGTTCGATTTCGCCTGCGCGCTCTTCGCGTTGCTTGCGTGCGGCAAGGAGCCGGTGATTCCGGCCAATGCGACGCCGGGCTATCTGGCCGATCTCGCCGATGCTTACGACGCCGTGCTGACCGACGCGGATTTGCCGCCGTTTGCGCCCGGCGCCGAAGCCGCCGTCAACCACGAAGCGCACATCGACGCTCGAGCCCCGCTCACGCTCTACACCTCCGGCAGCAGCGGCCGCCCCAAGCCGATCCGCAAGACGCTCGCGCAATTCAACGCCGAAGTGCATACGCTGGAACAGCAGTGGGGCGCGCTGATCGGCGACGCGACGATGCTTGCGAGCGTGCCGCATCACCACATCTACGGTTTGCTGTTTCGCGTGTTGTGGCCGCTTGCCGCCGGCCGCGCATTCGACCGCGCGATCAGCATCGAACCGCTGCATCTGCAAACGCAGATCGACCAATGCGGCGCGGCGGTGATCGTTTCGACACCCGCGCAATTGTCGCGCTGGCCCGCGTTGCCCGGCTTCGCCGACCTGATGCCGGCGCCGCGCGTCTTCTTCTCGTCGGGCGGGCCGCTCGCGCTCGAGGCCGCGCAGGAATACGCCGCGGCCTATGGCGCCGCGCCGCTCGAGATTTATGGCAGCACGGAAACCGGCGGCATCGCGTGGCGACGCCAGGATCAGACCGACGCGTGGCAGCCGGTGGCGGGCATCGAAGTGCGCCGCGACGAAGACGGCGCACTGAACGTCCGCTCACCGCATCTCGATCACGCGGGCTGGCATCGTACCGACGACAGGATCGCCTTCGACGCCGATGGCCGTTTCCGTCTGCAAGGCCGGCTCGACCGCGTGCTCAAGCTGGACGGCAAACGCGTGTCCTTGCCCGAACTGGAGGCGCGCCTCGCGCTGCATCCGTATGTGGCGCAAGCCGCGATCGTGCCGCTTGCCGGCGCCTCGCGCGAGCGCGTCGGCGCCGTGGTGGCGTTGACTGAAGCGGGCGGCGCGGCATTGCGTGACGAAGGCCGCGTCGCGCTCGCAAAGGTTCTGCGCCGGCATCTCGCCGAATATTTCGACGTGGTGGTGTTGCCGCGCCACTGGCGTTTTCGCGTCACGTTGCCGTTCGACGCGCGCGGCAAACTGCCGGTGGCCGCCGTGGCGGCCGCCTTCGAGCCGCGCAGCGAAGGCGTCGAGGTGCTGGCCGAAGCGCGCAGCGGCGACACGCTGCATTACGAGCTGCGCGTGCCGCCCACGCTCGCGCATTTCGCCGGCCATTTTCCCGGCCTGCCGATTCTGCCCGGCGTCGTCCAGGTCGACTGGGCCATACGTCTTGCCGCCGATCACTTGCCGGCCGTGCGCGCGGTGGCGTCCGTCGATCGTCTGAAGTTCATGGCGCCGGTGTCGCCGGGCGCGGTGCTCGAGCTCACGCTCGCGCACGAGGCGGCGCGCCGGCGCGTGCAGTTCGCGTACCGCGCGAACGGCCGCGAATGCGCGTCCGGCGTAATCGTCTACGGGGCGCCGGCATGACGGCTTTCTCCCCCTGCATCGTCATTCCGATCTACAACCATCAGGACGCGATCGGCGCGACCGTCGCCCATCTCGCGGTTCACGGCCTGCCGTTTTTCGTCGTCGACGACGGCAGCGACGAGGCTACCCAGCAGGTGCTCGCCGCGCTCGCGCAGCAATACGCGGGGCAACTCTCGCTGCTGCGTCTGCCGGTCAACGGCGGCAAAGGCGCGGCGGTGATGGCGGGGCTGCGCGCCGCGCGCAAGGCGGGTTACACGCACGCGTTGCAGATCGACGCCGACGGCCAGCACGACGCCACGGACGTGCCGCGTTTCATCGAAGCGGCGCGCGCCGAACCGGGCGCGGTGATTCTCGGGCGCCCCGTCTACGACGAGAGCGTGCCGAAAGCGCGTCTTTATGGCCGCTATCTGACGCATGTGTGGGTATGGATCGAAACGCTTTCGCTGACCATCCGCGATTCGATGTGCGGCTTTCGCCTCTATCCGCTCGCGCTGGCCTGCAATTTGATCGACAGCGTGAGGCTGCCCACGCGCATGGACTTCGACATCGAAATCCTCGTGCGTCTGTACTGGCGGCGCGCCGCGTTCCGCTCGATCCCGACGCGCGTCACCTATGCAACGGACGGCGTCTCGCATTTCGACGTGCTGTGGGACAACGTGCGCATCAGCCGCAGTCATACGCGGCTCGTGTTCGGCATGCTGTGGCGTCTGCCGATGCTGCTCGCGCACAAGGTGATCCCGCGCCGCGCCGCGCACGCCGAAAGGCAGAGCGAACCGGGCGAGCAGAACGCTCAGGACTGGTGGCGTATCGCCGAACGCGGCAGCCATCTGGGCATGTCGCTGCTCGCGCTCAGTTGCAAGCTGTTCGGCCGGCGCTTCACCGCGCTCTGGCTGCATCCGATCGTCGCGTATTTTCTGCTCACCGGCCGCGCCGCGCGCGAGGCTTCGAGCAACTATTTCAGGCATCTCGGCGCAGCCGCGCCGCAGGGCGGCACGCCCCGTCCCGGCTGGCTGTCCGCGTACCGCCATATGCTGGCGTTCGCGCAGTCGGGCTTCGACAAGCTCGCCGCCTGGTCGGGCCGCGTCAACAACGCCGACGTCAAGTTCGAAGATCCTTCGGCGTTCGAAGCATTGGTGGCGAGCGGCAAGGGCGCGCTCGTGATCGGCGCGCATCTCGGCAATCTGGAGATGACCCGCGCGCTCGCCGCGCAGGGCGCGTATGCGAAGGTCACAGCGGTCGTCTACACGGAGCACGCGCGCCGTTTCAATAGCGTGCTGGCGTCGGCCAATAGCGAGTTCGCGCGGCATCTGCTCGAAGTCCGTGACTTCGGACCCGATACCGCGGTGATGATGCAGGAGCGCGTGGATGCCGGCGAGTTGCTGGTGATCGTCGGCGACCGCGTGCCCGCGCACGAAGCAGGCCGCACGACCGAGGCGCAATTTCTCGGCTCGACCGCGCCGTTCGCGCAGGGGCCTTATGTGCTCGCGCACGCGCTGGGCTGCCCTGTCTATCTGTTCTTCTGTCTGAAAGAGCACGACGGCTACCGTCTTTACTTCGAGCCGTTCGCCGAGCGCATCGAACTGCCGCGCCGCGAACGCGCGCAGCATCTCGCCGCGTGGGCGCAGCGCTATGCCGTGCGTCTCGAACACTATTGCCGCAAGGCACCTTACCAATGGTTCAACTTCTTCGATTTCTGGGCCAGCCCCAAGCGAGGCGCGAATGGCCGAACATGATCTGATCGATGTGCCGAACGCGGGCGCCGGCTTGAAGCCGGCGGCGGTCGTCATCGGCGGGCGCAAGCTGACGATCGAGGAGGTCGTCGCGATCGCGCAGCACGGTGCGCCGGTTGCGTTGAGCGCCGATCCGGCATGGCGCGCGCGCATCCAGCGCGGCGCGGATTTTCTGCGCCGGCATCTGGCCGCGGGCGCGACCGTGTACGGCGTGAACACCGGTTACGGCGACGCCTGCGTGGTCGACGTGCCGACGGACCTGGTCGAAGCGCTGCCGCTGCAACTCACGCGTTATCACGGCTGCGGCATGGGCCAGTATCTCGACGACGCGCAAACGCTCGCGGTGATCGCCGCGCGGCTCAATTCGCTCGCATATGGCTTTTCCGGCGTGCGTTCGGTGTTGCTCGAACGTCTGGCCGATCTGGTCAACCATCGTGTGTTGCCGCGCATTCCGTCGGAAGGCTCGGTCGGCGCGAGCGGCGATCTCACGCCGCTCTCGTATGTGGCCGCCGCGCTGGCGGGCGAACGCGACGTGATGTTCGCAGGGCAGTTGCGCAGCGTGCGCGACGTGTGGACCGAGCTCGGTCAAACGCCGCTCACGCTGGCGCCGAAAGAGGGGCTCGCGCTGATGAACGGCACCGCCGTGATGACGGGTCTCGCCTGTCTTGCGTTCGCGCGCGCCGACCATCTCACGAGGCTTACCGCGCGGCTGACGGCGCTGTGCACCGTCGCGCTCGACGGCCGCGCCGCGCATTTCGACGCCATGCTGTTCGAAGTGAAGCCGCACGCCGGCCAGGCCGAAGCGGCGGCATGGATCCGTGACGACCTGGCCGGGCGCGACGACACGCCGGGCCACCGTCTGCAGGACCGTTATTCGATTCGCTGCGCGCCGCATGTGATCGGCGTGGCGCGCGACGCGCTCTCGTGGGTGCGCCGCGATATCGAGAACGAACTGAACAGCGCGAACGACAACCCGTTGATCGATCCCGACAACGAACGCGTGCTGCACGGCGGCAACTTCTACGGCGGTCATATTGCCTTCGCGATGGATTCGCTGAAGGTGGCCGTCGCCAATCTGGCCGATCTGATGGACCGGCAGCTCGCGCTCCTCGTCGACGTCAATTTCAATAACGGCTTGCCGCGCAATCTGTCGGGCGCGACATCCGCGCGCGCCGCGATCAATCATGGTTTCAAGGCGGTGCAGATTTCGTCGTCCGCATGGACCGCGGAAGCATTGAAGAACACCATGCCCGCCAGCGTGTTCTCGCGCTCCACCGAGGCGCACAACCAGGACAAGGTCAGCATGGGCACGATCGCCGCACGCGACTGTTTGCGCGTGCTGGAACTGACGGAGCAGGTCGCCGCCGCGCATACGCTCGCGACGGTGCAGGCCGCTCGCCTGCGGTTGAAGATCGACAGCGCAACGCCGGTGCCCGCGCCGCTGCGAACGTTTATCGACAGCGTAAGCGCGCAGTCGCCCTTCGTCGAGGAAGACCGCGCGCTCGAACACGAGCTGCGCGCGCTGACCGCGCGCATTGCCGCGTGCGATCTGCTGCGGGACGATCGTGGAGGATCGAACGTATGACCGGGTCCCGCAAGGTGTTGAGCGCGAGCGCGACCGTGGAAGTGCCGTTCCACGACGTCGACGCGATGAACGTGTGCTGGCACGGTCACTATCTGAAGTACTTCGAGATCGGCCGCGCGGCGCTGCTGCGCGCTTTCGACTACGACTATCGCGAGATGCAGGCGTCCGGTTACCTGTGGCCGATCGTGGAGGCGCATCTGAAGTACGTACGGCCGGCCACCTACGGTCAGCAGATCGAAGTGCGCACGCAACTGCTCGAACACGAAAACCGCCTGAAAATAGGCTATGAAATCGTCGATTGCGCGTCTGGCACGCGGCTGACCAAGGGCTATACGATCCAGGTCGCGGTCGATGCCGCGACCCAGGAGTTGCAGTTCGTTTCGCCGCCGGTCGTGTTCGACAAGCTGGAGCGCGTATGGGGACGATGAATGTGCGTGCCGCGCTCGTGGGCGCATTGAGCGCGTTGAGCGTGACGACCGTAGCCGCTGTGTTCGCTGTGTTCGCCGTGACCGCATGGACGCAGCCTGCCGCGGCGGCATCGGCGACCCAGGGCGCGCCTGCCGCGGGCAACCCCGCGCTCGTCGCGCAGATCGCCGCGCGCCTCGCGCAAGCCAAGGGCGTGCGCGCCCAGTTCACGCAGACGCAAACGCTCGCCGCGATGAAGCAGCCGCTCGTCAGCACCGGCTCGCTGGTGTTTTTCCGCGAGCGCGGCGTGATCTGGCAGATCGACAAGCCCTACCAGGCCACCTACATCATCACCGACGCCGGCGTCGCCGAAGTCGACGCCAATGGCGGGCGCGTCACGACTCACGGCGCACAGGGCACGCGCGGCGTCGCGCAAGTCTCGAAGATGATGCGCGCCATGCTCGGCGGCGATCTGTCGGCGCTGTACTCGCAATTCGACGTCGAAGCCCAGGGCAGCGCCGCGCAATGGCGCATGCAACTCACACCGAACCAGCCGCAGATCGCCCAGTCGATCAAAGGTCTGGCGATGAGCGGCGGCGACTATCTACAGAACTTGCGCATCACGCTGGCGAACGGCGACGTCACCCAACTCGAGTTTACAAAGAGCGCGGCCGTCACCGAACTCACCGCGGCTGAGCGCGGCCTGCTCGGGGCGCCGTGATGGAGATGCTGCAACAGCGGTCCACGAAACAGGCGTGGGGCATGCGCGCCGCGTGGTTGCTGCTCGCGTTCGTGGCGGCGCTGTATTGCGGCTGGCGTTTCGCCGGACCGTCGCCGCTGCAAACCAATCTGCTCGCGCTCTTACCCGCGACCGAGGCAGATCCGGTCGCCGAAAAGGCGGTCGATACGCTGGCGAGCGCGCTCGGCGACCGCACGGTTTTTCTGGTCACCAGCAATGACGACGCGCACGCGAAAGCCGCTGCGAAGCAACTGGGCGCTTCATTGCAAAAGAGCGGCGCGTTCGGTTCCGTGACGGCGGAACTGCCGCCGTTCGACCTGTCGCAGATCGCGGCGCTATACATGCCGTACCGGTTCGGCTTGCTGGCGCCGGGCGACCGAACGGCGCTGGCGGGCAACGCCGTGGGCGCCACGCTGCGGGACACGCTTGCCCAGCGCATCTACAGCCCGCTGCGCGGCGGACTCACCACGCCGCTCGCCGACGACCCGTTCGGCTGGCTCGAACATTGGCTCGGCGGCCTGCCGCTCGCCACCTCGAATCTCGAACTCGAAGACAACATGCTGGTGTCGCATCGCGGCGCCGCCACCAGCGTGCTGATCGTCGCGACGCTGCCGGGCTCCGCCTACGAAACGAAGACGCAGCACGCCGTGCTCGCGGCGCTGGCCCAAGGCGAAGGCGCGTTGAAGCAGGCGTTCCCGGATGTCTCGGTGGCGCGAACCGGCGCCGTGTTTTACGCGCAAGCGGCGCGCGGTGCGTCGGAGCATGAAGTGCATCTGATCGGCATTGCTTCGCTGTGCGGCATCGCGCTGCTGATGATGTGGGTGTTCCGCTCACCGCGTCTGCTGTTGTTCGGCTTCGTGTCGACCGCGCTCGGCATTGTCTGCGCGCTGGCGGTGACGATGCTGGTGTTCGGCAAGCTGCATCTGTTGACGCTCGTATTCGGCGCGAGCCTGATTGGCGAGGCCGTCGACTATTCGATTCAGTACTTCGTCGTCTATCTCGGCGCGCAACGCGATTGGGACGCGCATCGTGGCGCGCGCGCCGTGCGTCCCGCGTTGAGCGTGGCGCTCGCGACGAGCCTGCTCGGCTACGCAATCCTCACGTGGGTGCCGTTTCCTGCGCTCAAGCAGATTGCCTGTTTCGCGATCGCGGGCATCACCACGGCGTTCGCCTCCGTGCTGTGGCTGCTGCCCGCGCTGCTCACGCGCGCGCCCAAACGCAGCCCGCAGCGCGTGTTCGCGGGCGCGGCGCGCGTGCTGACCGGGTGGCATCGCACGATCGGCGGCAAGCGGGCGTGGTTCGTGGCGGCACTGTTGCTGTTGCTGGCGATTCCCGGCTGGCTGCGTCTGACCAGCGACGACGATATCCATCTGCTGATCCAGCGCGATCCCGCGCTCGTCGCGCAGGAAGACAAGGTGCGCGAGGCGGTCGGCGTGGATAACAGCGCGCAGTTTTTCGTGGTGCGCGGCGAGACGCCGGAGCTCGTGCTCCAGCGCGCCGAAGCGTTGGGCACGAAACTGGATGCGCTGAACGGCACGGCGAACAAGGTCGGCAGCTATCAGTCGGTCGCGCAATTCGTGCCGTCCGCGAAACAGCAGAATGAAGACCGCGCGTTGCTCGCGCAACGTGTGTTCGACGATCGCGCCGCATTGCGCGCCACGCTCCTGCAAGCCGGCTTCAAGGATGAAGTGGCCGACGCCTGGCTCGCCGCGTACGCGAAACCGCAAACCCCGCTGACGATCGATACGTGGCTCGCGGCGCCGTGGTCGCAACCGTACAGACACCTTTGGCTCGGCGAAGTCGATGCGTCGGCGAAAGCCTATGCCGCGGTCGTCATTCCGCAAGGCGTGACGCCGCGCAACGAACCCGCGCTGATCGCGACCGCGCGAGGTTTGCCTGGCGTCGCGTTCGTCGACAAGGCTGCGAGCGTGTCGAAGCTGTTCGGCGCGTATCGCGTGGATAGCGGCTGGTGGCTCGGCGGCGCATTGTGCCTCGTGCTGGTTCTGCTGATGCTGCGCTATAGCGTGCGCGGCGGCATTGCCGTGGTGTTGCCGGTGCTGCTCGCCGTCGGCGTCACGCTCGCCGTATTCGGCTACGCGCGCGTGCCGCTGAATCTGTTCAACTGGCTCGCGCTGATGCTCGTGCTGGGCGTGGGCGCAAACTATGCCGTGTTCCTGCGCGAAGGCTGTCTGCGCGCGGACGCCGACCTCGGCGCGGTGTGGACGGGCGTGTTGTTGTCGGCGGCCACCACGTTGTTGTCGTTCGGCATGCTCGGCATGAGCGCGATGCCCGCGCTGAAGAGTTTCGGCGCGACGCTCGCGCTCGGCATCGCGGTCTCGGTGCTGCTCGCGCCGATCGGCATGCCATCGGAATCAAGGAGGGTCGCATGAAGGCGCCATCAGTTTATTTGCACGCGCTCGGCATGATCAACGCGCTCGGCGGCGACCTCGAGAGCATTGTCCCGGCGCTCGCCGCCGGCCGCTCGCCGGGTATGGCGAACGCGCATACGGGGATCGGCGAGGCGTTCGTCGGCAGCGTGCTCACGCCGCTGGAGCTCGCGCCGCGCGCCGAACTCGCCCGCTACGACTGCCGCAATAACCGCTTGCTGCTCGCCGCGCTGGCGCAGATCATGCCCGCTGTGGAAGCGGCGCGCGAGCGCTACGGCGCGCACCGTGTCGGCGTGGTGCTCGGCACCAGCACGTCGGGCATCGAAGCGGCCGAAGCCGCCTTCGTCTATCAGGCGCAAGCAGGCGATCTGCCCGCCAACTTCAATTACCGGCAAATGGAAATCGGCACGGCCGCGCCGTTCGCCGCCGCCGGGCTCGGCCTGCATGGTCCGGCGTTCACCATCTCGACCGCGTGCACGTCCAGCGCGAAGGCGTTTGCATCGGCGCGCCGGCTGCTGCAGTTGCACCTGTGCGATGCCGTGGTGGTGGGCGGCGTCGATTCGCTGTGCGAGTTGACGGTGCAGGGTTTCGCATCGCTCGAATCGACCAGCGCCACGCGCGCCAATCCGATGAGCCGCAATCGCTGCGGGATCAACGTCGGCGAAGGCGCGGCCGTGTTCCTGATGAGCCGCGACGAAGCGGCGGTGCGCCTCGCGGGCGTGGGCGAATCGAGCGACGCGCATCACATTTCCTCGCCGGATCCGCAGGGCGTGGGCGGCGAACTCGCGCTGCGCGCGGCGCTTGCCGATGCGGGCATCGAATCGTCGGCGATCGGCTACGTGAATCTGCACGCCACCGCCACGCGCAAGAATGACGAGATGGAAGCCAACCTGATGGCGCGCGTGTTTCCCGGCGGCGTCGCGACGAGCGGCACCAAGCCGCTGACCGGTCACCAGCTCGGCGCGGCGGGCGCCACCGAACTCGGCTTCGCCTGGCTGACGCTGGCGCGTGAGAACGTGCCTTTGCCGCGCCATCTGTGGGACGGCGAAAGCGATCCCGCGCTGCCCGCGCTGGATCTGGTCGAAAACGAGCGCTTCCTCTCGCAAGGCGGCGCGCAATACGCGATGAGCAATTCGTTCGCTTTCGGCGGCAGCAACGTCAGCCTCGTTCTTGCGCGATGAATTGCCCGACGAGTTGCCCGATGAGTTGCCCTATGACCCGCGCGATGCCCCCCACGCCCACCGTTGACGAACTGCTCCAGCAGCCGATCGAAGCGATCATCCCGCATCGCGGCACCATGCTGCTGATCGACGCGGTGCAGACGTTCGACGAAGAGACGCTGAGCGCGCGCGCCACGGTGCGCGCCGACGCGTGGTATGCCGATGCCGACGGCGCCATGCCCGCCTGGATCGGCATCGAACTGATGGCCCAGGCCATTGCCGCGCACGTCGCGTTGCTGGCCATGCGCGGCGGCGGCCGCGCGCGGCCCGGCGTGCTACTCGGCTCGCGCAGCTACAAGGCATTGCAGCCGTCGTTCGCCGGCGGCGCGCAGTTGTCGATTCACGTGACGGAACTGCTGCGCAGCGAAGAAGGCCACGGCGCCTACGAATGCACGATCCGCCATGGCGACGTGGACTGCGCCGAAGCCGTCATCAAGGTATTTCAACCGCCCGATTTTCAGTCATTCATCGAAGGGAGTTTCAATTCATGAGCCGGCGCGTTCTCGTTACCGGCGCAAGCCGCGGCATTGGCCGCGCGATTGCGTACAAGTTGGCCGCCGACGGCTTCGCGGTCTCCGTGCATTGCCGCACCGGGCGCAGCGAAGCCGACGCGGTGGCGACGGGCATCGCCGCGCAGGGCGGCACCGCGCGCGTGCTGCAATTCGACGTGCGCGAGCGCGCCGTGTGCCGCGAAGTGCTCGAAGCGGATGTCGCGGCACACGGCCCGTATTACGGCATCGTATGCAGCGCGGGCGTGACCCGCGACGCCGCGTTCCCGGCGCTCACCGAAGAAGATTGGGACATCGTGATCGAAACCGGTCTCGACTCGTTCTACAACGTCGTGCACCCGTTGACCATGCCGATGGTGCGGGCCCGCAAGGGCGGCCGGATCGTCACGATCGCTTCGGTGTCCGGCGTGATGGGCAACCGCGGCCAGGTCAACTACAGCGCGGCAAAGGCCGGCCTGATCGGCGCGACCAAGGCGCTCGCCGTCGAACTGGCGTCGCGCAGCATCACCGTCAATTGCGTCGCGCCGGGTCTGATCGAAACCGGTATGCTCGACGACATGCCGCTCGAACAGGCGTTGAAGACGGTGCCGATGAACCGCGTCGGCCAGCCTGCCGAGGTGGCGTCCGTGGTCAGCTTCCTGATGTCGGACGCGGCCTCGTATGTCACGCGCCAGGTGATCGGCGTCAATGGCGGGATGATCTGATGAAGCGGGTCGTCATAACCGGCATGGGCGGCGTCACGGCGTTGGGCGATAGCTGGGACGTCATCGAAACGCGTTTGAGGAGCGGCGTGAACGCCGTGCGGCGCATGCCCGAGTGGGATTACTTCGAGTCGCTGCATACGCGGCTCGCGTGTCCGCTGCCGGACTTCACGACGCCCGCGTACTATCCGCGCAAGAAAACCCGCTCGATGGGGCCGGTCTCGATGTATTCGGTGCGCGCGAGCGAACTGGCGCTCGCCGACGCGGGCCTTGCCGACGACGCGCTGATCAAGGACGGCCGCATGGGCGTCGCCTACGGTTCGTCGTCGGGCTCGGTGCAGCCCATCCGTGCATTCGGCACGATGCTCGAAACCGGCTCGATGAGCGACGTCACCTCCAACAGCTACGTACAGATGATGCCGCATACCACCGCGGTCAATGTGAGCCTGTTCTGGGATCTGAAAGGGCGGATCATTCCGACTTCGTGCGCGTGCGCCTCGGGCAGCCAGGCAATCGGCTATGCGTATGAGGCGATCCAGGCCGGCAAGCAGACGCTGATGCTGGCGGGCGGCGCGGAGGAACTGTCGGGTCCGGCGGTCGCCGTGTTCGACACGCTGTACGCCACCAGCACGCGCAACGACGAGCCGCATTTGACGCCGCGTCCATTCGATGCCGCGCGCGACGGCCTCGTGGTCGGCGAGGGCGCGGCCACGCTGGTGCTCGAAGAATACGAACACGCGGTGGCGCGTGGCGCGCGGATTCACGCTGAGATCGTCGGCTTCGGCTGCAACTCGGACGGCGCGCATATGACGCAGCCGACCGCCGAAACCATGGCGCTCGCGATGCAGCTCGCGCTCACCGACGCTCGACTGCCGCCTGAAGCCATTGCCTACGTGAACGCGCACGGCACCTCGACGGATCGCGGCGACATCGCGGAAAGCCATGCGACCGCGCAGACCTTCGGCGCGCGCATGCCGATCAGTTCGCTCAAGAGCTATGTCGGCCACACGCTCGGCGCGTGCGGCGCGCTCGAAGCCTGGTGGACCATCGAGATGATGAAGCGCAACTGGTATGCGCCGACCTTGAATCTGACGAACGTCGATCCGGCCTGCGCACCGCTGGACTACATCGTCGGCACCGGACGCGAGATCGATGCCGGGCATGTGATGAGCAACAACTTCGCGTTCGGCGGCATCAATACGTCGCTGATTTTCAGGCGCGTTCGATGAGCGTGGCGCTGCAACGCGTGGTCGTGACCGGCATGGGCATCGTGTCGTGCCTGGGCAATACGCTCGACGAAGTCTGCGCCGCGTTGCGCACGGGCCGCTCGCGTATCGAGCGGATCGACGCGTGGCGTGAGCGTGGGTTTGCTTCTCAGGTGGCGGGGGTTGCGTCGGTTGCGCACGAGCCGCCGTTCGAGCGCAAGCTCGAACGCTTCATGGGCGACACCGCGCGATTCGCCTGCCATGCGGCGCGCAAGGCGATCGGCGACGCGGGGCTCGATCTGGCGGCGTTGCGCTCGCCGCGCGCCGGCACGGTGATCGGATCGGGCGTCGGCACGATATCCAGTTACGACGCGGCCATGGCCGTCGCCCAGGCTCGCGGCGTCGACAAGGTGCCGCCGTACACGGTGCCGCATGCGATGAGCAGCACCGCGTCGGCCAACGTCGCGCAGGTGTTCGGGCTGGAAGGCGTCGGCTATTCGCCGTCATCGGCGTGCACGACCTCGGCGCTTGCGATCGGCCAGGCCATGCAGTTGATCCAGACCGGCCGCCAGCAGATCGTGCTGGCCGGCGGCAGCGAGTCGCTGCACGACAACATGACGCTCATGTTCGACGCGATGGGCGCGTTGTCGCGCCGCTTCAACGACGCGCCGCATCGCGCGTCGCGCCCGTACGACACGGAGCGCGACGGTTTCGTGATCGCCTCGGGCGGCGGCGTGCTGGTGCTCGAAGCGCTCGATCATGCGCTCGCACGCGGCGCGCGTATCTACGCGGAACTCACCGGATTCGGCGACTGCACGGACAGCTCCGGCATGGTCGCGCCGCGCGCGGCGGGGATCGCGCGCGCCATGCGCGGTGCGCTGAACGAAGCGGGCAAGCGGCCCGACTACGTCAATACGCACGCACCGTCCACTCCGCTCGGCGACCTGGAAGAACTACGCGCGTTGCACGAAGTGTTCGGCGCGGCGTCCGACCGCCGCATGCCGGCGTTTTCGTCGACCAAGGGGATGACGGGGCATCCGCTCGGCGCGTGCGGCGCGCACGAGGCGATCTATACGCTGCTGATGATGCGCGATGGTTTCATCGCGGGCACGGCGGGCATCGACACGCCTGAACCGGCTGTCGAGGGCATGCCGCTCGTGCGTGCGACGCGCGAGGCGCGCATCGGCACGGCGATGTCGGTTTCATTCGGGTTCGGCGGCAGTTGCGCGAGCCTGATGTTCGAAGCATGGCAGGGCGGCTGAAACGGCCGCGACTTTAAAAAACGAGGGCAAAAAAATGAAAAGAATCGCTGTATTGGGCGCGCTGGCGATCGTGGCTTTGACGCAGACGGGATGCGCCACGCAAGTGAAGTCGCTGCCGCTCGCGGCAGCCGGCGGCGAATCGCGCGGCGGCGTGCCGGTGTATTTCGGCCAGCAGGACCACCCGGCGGTCAAGACGCAACTGGGCGACGTGTCGTATTCGGTGCGGATCGCGCGCAAGGTCGCCGGTCCCGACGAAGCCTGTCACGAAGCGCTTGCCGAAGCCGTGCGGAAGTTGCGCGCGGCGGCGAACGAACGCCACGCCAATGCCGTCGTCGACGTGTCGACGCGCTTTCATAGCACCGAGAGCAATTCGTCGACCGACTTCACGTGCGGCGTCAGTCCTAGCGCCGCCGCGATCGCGGTGAAGGGGCAACTCGTCGTGCTGGATTCGAACTGAGCCGAATCGAAAATAGACCGCAATAGAACTCACCAGAGCAACGACAACGACCAAGGAGTCTCAATGAAACGCCACGTGCTGTTTGCCGCATTGTTTGCTTCGTTTGCCACGCTAAGCGCCGCGCCGGCTTTTGCCCGCGACACGGTCAACTACTATCCGGTGGATCAGGCCTTGCAAAGCGAGCCCGGCAAAGTGAGCGAGGACATCTCGCTGTATTTCGCGGGTCAGCACCATCCGGCCGTTTCGAAGACGATGGGCGAATTCGCGACCAACAAGAAGACCAACGCGTTCGGCAAGAGCGATTTGCAAGCCTGCCAGCACGTTTTCCTCTCGGCGGTGATCGAGTTGCAGGAACGCGCGCGCAAGGAAGGCGGCAACGCGGTGATCAACATCAAGAGCAACTACAAGAACGAATTGCGTGAGAGCGCGACCGAGTACACCTGCGGCGCGGGCGCGGTGATCGCCGGCGTGGCGTTGACGGGCGAAGTGGTGACGCTGCGCAAGTGAACGCGGATCCGTGCGCATCGGCGCGATGCCGGCATGAACTGGCGCGAAGGAGCAGCACGAACCCGCGCGAGAGGTAGTGAGAAGGAGCGGGAAGGCGAGGCACTCGCCGCCGCCCCGCGCTGTTTTACCGCATCAGGCGCGTGCCTTGCTGCATGACCATGCCGGGTGCGTTGCCGGGCTCTAGCCGGCTTTGACCGCCGCGACATTGACCAGCGTTTCACGACGCTTGCCGGGTTGCGGACGGTACAGGCCGAGCCGTTCGAGAAGACCGAAGTCTTTCGCGCGGCTCCACCAGAGGTAGGGTAGCGAGATGTTGCGCTCGCTAAAGTTAAAGCCGCCGCGGCGGATCATGTCGAGGTAGCCGTCGGCGCTTTTTTGCACCTGCATGGGATGACGGAACAGCAGCCGGATCACCCACGATTTGATGTACGCATCCGTGGATTCGGCGAACAGCAGCACGCCGCCGGGTTTGAGCACGCGGCGAAACTCGGCGAGCGCGCGTTCCTGCTCGACGAGATGATGGAAGGTTTGATGACAGAACACGATATCGGCGCTCGCGTCGGGCAGCGGCAGCTTCGCGCAGTCGCCATGCAGCAGTTCGATATCGGCGAGCTTGTCGCGACAGGCGCGGGCCGCTTGCGCGGCGAGCGTCAAGGACGGTTCGTGAAAGTCGATGCCGACGATGCGCCGCGGCTTGAACGCCTCGGCGAGCAGACGGAACGACAGCCCCTGGCCGCAGCCGACGTCGACGATCACGGGTGCCTCGGGCAAGGGCGTGTCGATCAAACGTTTGAGGTCGTTGATCGCGACCCGCAGCACATGGTGTTCCCAGGTGTAGGTACGCAGGAACCAGATCCCGAACGCCGTTTCCGGCACGAAAGGGACGCTGGATGATTCGGATGGCGACACGCTGGGCTCCCCGGCGAAATATTGTTCTTGCTGTCAGAGTGTAATTGCAACGAGATGTAAGGATGCAGCGAATCGCTGTTCCGGGCAAGCCAAACGATTGAGGCAAATTTGAGTACACATTCGTCAAAGCGCACGACGGTCGATGTCGTGATCATCGGTGCCGGACCGGCGGGCGCTGTCGCGGCGGCGCTGCTGCGCAAGGCCGGGCGTTCCGTGCTGGTGCTGGAGCGCCAGCATTTCCCGCGCTTCTCCATCGGCGAAAGCCTGCTGCCGCAAAGCATGGCCTACCTCGAAGAGGCGGGCATGCTGCAGGCCGTGGTCGAAGCCGGCTTCCAGTACAAGAACGGCGCGCATTTCGTGTATCGCGACCAGTCGTCGGCGTTCGACTTCCGCGACAAGCATTCACCGGGTTGGGGCACCACCTACCAGGTCGAACGCGCGGTATTCGACGACATCCTGATTCGCTGCGCAGCGGAGCAGGGCGCCGCCGTGCGCTTCGGGCACACGGTGCGCGCGGTTCACACCGGCGCCACGCCGTTGGTCGACGTGGTCGACGAAGCGGATCGCGCGTATCAGGTCGAAGCGCGTTTCGTATTCGACGCAAGCGGCTTCGGCCGCGTGTTGCCGCGCTTGCTGAACCTCGAAGCGCCGACGCGCATGCCCACGCGCGCCGCGCTCTTCACGCACGTGCAGGACGGCATTCCGGCCGGCGTCACCGACCGCAACAAGATCTGCGTGGCGACGCATCCGGAGCGTCGCGACGTGTGGTTCTGGATGATTCCTCTGGCGGGCGGACGCTCGTCGGTGGGCTGTGTCGCCGAGGCGAGTTTTCTCGACGTGCCGGACGCCGGGCGGGACGCGACACTGCGTGAGTTGATCCAGCAGGAGCCGACGCTGAACCGCCTGATCGGCAACGCGCCGTTCCTGATGCCGGTGCGTCACATCGGCGGCTATGCGGCGAACGTGGAGCGCCTGCACGGGCCGGGTTACGCGCTGCTCGGCAATGCGGGCGAGTTTCTCGATCCGGTGTTTTCGTCCGGCGTGACGATCGCGCTGCGCTCGGCGCATCTCGCGGTGCAGACCCTGAACCGGCAACTGGATGGTGAGCCGGTGGACTGGTCGGCGGATTACGACGTGCCGTTGCGCAAGGGCATCGATACGTTCCGCGCGTTCGTCGAGCGCTGGTACACGGGCGCGCTGCAGGACATCATTTTCTATCCGGAGCAGACGCCGTCGATTCGCCGCATGATCAGCGCGGTGCTGGCGGGCTATGCGTGGGACGAGTCGAACCCGTATGTCGCCGATCCGGTGCGGCGGCTGAATGCGTTGCATGAGGTGTGCATGCAGCGGTGATTGGCCCGCGCGATGCGCAGCGGCCTTCACCGCAGGCATGAATGAAAACGGCGCCTCGCAATCGACGCGCCGTTTCTTTATTCAACCGCTTGAATCAGATCGCTCAAGCCGCGATCCTCGCCGCGCCCGCCGCAGCCTGCCGCCCATCATCACGGCGATGCACGCGCTTGCCGGCCGCATACGTTTCGTAGATCGCGCGATCATCGCCGAGCAGCGCGAACGCGAACAGCAGTTCCTCGAGCGACTCGGTGCGCGCGGTGCGGCGCGCGAGCAGCGGCGTTGCGCGCGGATCGAGCACGACGAAGTCCGCTTCCGACTTCGGCTTCAACGTGCCGACCTTGTCCGCGAGATCGAGCGCTTGCGCCGCGCCGGCGGTGGCCAGATAGAACATGCGCGTGGCCGTCAGATGATGGCCGGTGAGGCGCGCCACCTTGTGCGCTTCGTTCATGGTTTGCAGCATCGAGAACGAGGTGCCGCCGCCGACGTCCGTCGCGAGCGCGATCGGCATGCCGGCTTCATCGGCCTTGTCGAAGTCGAACAGGCCGCTGCCGAGGAACAGGTTCGAAGTCGGGCAATGCGAGGCGAGCGTGCCGGTTTGCGCCATGCGCTTGCGGTCTTCCCCGTCGAGGTGGATGCAATGGCCGTACACGGCGCGGCGGCGCAGCAGGCCGTAGTGGTCGTAGATGTCCAGATAGCTGCGGTGGCCCGGGAACAGATCGGCCACCCATTTCACCTCGTCGTGATTTTCCGCGACGTGGCTCTGGATGAAGATATCCGGATGCTTGCCCGCCAGCACGCCGCACGCTTCCAGTTGCGCTTCGGTCGAAGTCGGTGCGAATCGCGGCGTGAGCGCGTACATCTGGCGGCCGCGATTGTGCCAGCGGCCGATCAGCTCGGCGCTGTCGTCGTAGCCCGACTGCGCGGTGTCGCGCAGGAACTCGGGGCAGTTGCGGTCCATCAACACCTTGCCGGCCACCATGCGCAGATTGCGCGCTTCGCTCTCGGTGAAGAGCGCGTCGGCCGATTCCTTATGGACCGTGCAATACACGAGCGCGGTGGTGGTGCCGCACGCCAGCAGTTCTTCGACGAAAAAGCTCGCCGTGTCGCGCGCATAAGCCGGATCGGCGAAGCGGCGCTCGGTCGGGAACGTGTACGTCTCGAGCCACGGCAACAAACCCGGCGCGGGCGACGCGATCATGTCCGTCTGCGGATAGTGAATGTGCGTGTCGATGAAACCCGGCGCGATCAGCTTGTCGCGCATGTCCTGCACCTGGGTGCCGGGCGCGAGTTGCGGCGCGAGCGCCGCATACGCGCCCGCCGCGACGACATGGCCGTCCTCGACGATCAAGAGGCCGTCCTCGTTGAAGATCGCCGCGTGCGGCGATTGCGCGGGATCGCCGTTGAAGGTCAGCAGTTGCGCGCGGAATGCCGATTGGGCTGCTTTGGCCGGGCTGGCAGATTGAGTCATGGGAAAACCGTCTCCGAATGTGAGAAGCTGAACAGCGCGGGCGACGGTTCGATCAAGGGCTCTCACATGCCCCGTGCCGCCGCCGGCTGCGATACATCGGCCCGTCAGCGCGGGCCGCCTGGGTGCCAGTGCGCGTCGAGCTTCGCGATCAGTTCGCGGCGTTGCTCGGGCGTGACGAACGACGCTTCGAAGCTGTTGCGGATGATCGTGTAGACCTCGGCATCGTTGAGCTTCAACGCGTCGATGGTGGCGAGATAGTTGGCGTTCACGTAGCCGCCGAAGTAAGCCGGATCGTCGGAATTCACCGTCACGGCCACGCCGCGATCGAGCAGGTCCTTCAACGTGTGTTTGGTCAGATCGTCGAATACGCAGAGCTTCAGGTTCGACAGCGGGCACACGGTCAATGCAACACGCGAGTCGGCCAGACGCGCGACCAGTGCCGGATCCTCGATGCTGCGCACGCCGTGATCGACGCGGTCCACTTTCAGCAGATCGAGTGCTTCGTAGATATACGAGGGTGGCCCTTCTTCACCCGCATGGGCGACGAGTTTCAGGCCGAGCGCGCGCGCCTTGGCGAAGACGCGTTCGAACTTCGAGGGCGGGTGGCCGCGTTCCGACGAATCGAGGCCCACGCCAATCAGACGATGCTTGTATTGCTCGAACAAAGGCAGCGCTTCTTCGAAGGTGGCGAGCGCATCTTCTTCGGGCAGATGGCGCAGGAAGCACAGAATCAGCTTGCTCGTCATGCCGCGCTTTTCCGCATCGGCGAGCGCGCGCTCGATGCCGGCCACGACGGTCGCGATCGGCACGCCGCGTTCGGTGTGCGTCTGCGGATCGAAGAAGATTTCGCTGTGAATCACGTTGTCCGCGAGGCACCGTTCCACGTAGGCCATCGTCATGTCGTAGAAGTCCTGCTCGTGCAGCAGTACGCTCGCGCCCGCATAGTAGATGTCGAGAAACGATTGCAGGTCGGTGAACGCGTAGGCGGCGCGCAGCGCGTCGATCGAGTCGTAGGCGAGTTTCACGCCGTTGCGCTCGGCAAGCGCGAAAATCAGTTCGGGCTCGAGCGAGCCTTCGATGTGAATGTGCAGTTCGGCCTTCGGCGCCCGTGCGGTTTTCTCGGCCAGCGGCGTGGAGGTAACGGTTGTTGTAGTCATGGTCGGTCAGGAGTTCGTTGGAATGGATTCGCGCCGGATGCGCCGGATGCGCCGGATGCAATAGCTCGATGGCGACGCGGCAAGACTCCGCGCCGCCGCGCATCACACCGCCTGCGTGGCGCGATGCGTGCCCGCGTTCGCCTCGACGGCCTGCAGCACCTGCGCCGCCGCCGAGATCGCGATGATCTCCGGCGACTTGTCGACGATGCCGTCCACGCCGAGCGGGCACTTCATCCGCGCGATCAGCGACGGATCGATGCCGCGCGCGGCCAGCCGGTGCTCGAACTGCTTGCGCTTGCTGTGCGAGCCGATCATGCCGAAGAACGCGAAGTCGCCGCGTCGCAGGATGCGTTCGGCCAACTCGAGATCGCGCGCATGGTTGTGCGTCATCACGATGAAGTACGTGTTCGGCGCGGCCTCGTCGATGGCTTCGTCAGGGGCGTCGTTCGGATCGATCTTCACGTTCGGCGCGTGCAGCGATTGGGCGGGCGGAAATTGCGCGTCGCGCTCGTCCACCCAGCGGACCGCGCAAGGCAGCGTGGCCAGCACGCGAACCAGCGCGGCGCCCACATGGCCGGCGCCGAACAGCACGACCGCAAAGTCGCCAGGCGCGATGGTTTCCGTGAGCAGCGCGCCGCTGTCGTCGAAACCGGCGCCGTCCCACAGCAGGCAGTCAGCTCCGTCGACGCCCGGCTCGGGGTCGGACAGCATCACCGCATCCGGCGCGGGGCCGAATGATACGCTACGCACCGTCGAAAGGCCCGCGGCCACGCGCTTTGCGAGCGACGTGATCCAGCCGAGGTCGCCCACATCCAGCCGCTCGAAAGCGAGTATCACCGCGCCGCCGCAGCACTGGCCGAGGCTCGGGCCGAGCGCGAAGCGCTCCAGCCGGCGCATGTGCGGCGAGCGCATGCCGTCGCGCAGCACCTGGCGCGCGGTCTCGATGGCTTTCCATTCGAGGTGTCCGCCGCCGATGGTGTGCTTCGCCGAATCGCGCGTGACGATCATCTTGGTGCCGGCTTCGCGGGGCGCCGACCCTTCGACGCGCGCGACCGTCACCAGCACGGCGGCGTCGCCATGCGCGAGCAGTTGTTGCAGGTCAGGCAGCCAGGCTTGCATCCGGCGTTCTCCATACAGGGCCGCGCGGGGTGTCCGTGCAGCCGGTTGACTGTGGTCTGACGCGTTCGTGTCGTGTCAGGCCGTGGGCTTATCGTTTCACGCGGTCGTGTCGGTCGTGTCGGTCGTCGCCGGTTCCGTTGCCGATTGGGGCGCGGGCTGCGGCCGCAATGCGTCCAGTGCGTCGAGAATGGCCTCGGGCGTGGCCGGCGCACGCAACGCAGGCGCCTCGCGCGCGTCCGGCACGGCCGCCGCGATCGCATCGCGAATCGCGAGGAACACGGAGAACGGCAACAGCAACGGCGGCTCGCCGACGGCCTTCGAGCGGAACACGGTCGGCTCGGCGTTGCGGTTCTGATAGAGCTGTACATGGAACGCGGCGGGCGTGTCGCTTACCGCGGGAATCTTGTACGTGGACGGCGCGTGCGTCATCAGACGGCCATCGCGGTTCCACCACAGTTCCTCGGTGGTGAGCCAACCCATGCCCTGAATGAAGCCGCCTTCCACCTGGCCGATATCGATCGCCGGGTTGATCGACTGGCCGGCGTCGTGCAGCAGGTCCGCGCGCACCAGTTTCCATTCGCCGGTCAGCGTGTCGATCACGACTTCCGACACCGCCGCGCCGTAGGCGAAATAGTAAAACGGGTGGCCGGTCAGCGTTTTCGCGTCCCAATGCACTTTCGGCGTGGTGTAGAAGCCGTCCGACCACAACTGCACGCGCGCCAGATAGGCCGCGCCGACCAGTTGTTCGAACGGCATCGCGCCGCCGTTCACCGCCACCTGGCCGTTGGCGAATTGCACGTCGCCGGCGTTGCCGCCGAGCTGTCTGGCCGCGAGTTCGGCGAGCCTGTCGCGAATCGTTTTCGCGGCCGCCTCGGCGGCTTTGCCGTTCAGGTCGCTGCCGGTGGAGGCCGCGGTCGCCGATGTGTTGGCGATCTTCGAGGTGTCGGTAGCCGTGACCCGCACGCGGGAAAGCGGCAGACCGAGCGCATTGGCGACCACTTGCGCGACTTTGGTGTTGAGCCCCTGGCCCATCTCCGTGCCGCCGTGGTTGACGAGCACCGAGCCGTCCTTGTACACGTGCACCAGCGCGCCGGCCTGATTCAGAAACGGCACGTTGAACGAGATGCCGAACTTGACCGGCGAAAACGCGAGGCCGCGCTTGAGCACCGGGCTGCCCGCGTTGAACGCCGCGATCGCCTTGCGGCGGGCGCGATAGTCGCTAGTGCCGAGCAGTTCGTCGGTCAGCGGCGCGATGATGTTGTCCTCGACGCGCTGCCCATAGGGTGTCGTATCGCGCTCGCCGATGCCGTAGTAGTTGGCGAGCCGCACGTCGAGCGGGTCGCAGTTCAACTGACGCGCGATGCTGTCGAGCATCACCTCCATCACGAGCGCGCCTTGCGGACCGCCGAAGCCGCGGAACGCGGTGTTCGATTGCGTGTTGGTCTTGCAGCACAGCGCCACGATATCGACATCGGACAGGTAGTACGCGTTGTCGAAGTGGCAGACCGCGCGTGTGGCGACGGCGCCGGACAGGTCGGCGGAATAGCCCGCGCGCAAAGCGATTTCCACGCGCGCGCCGAGAATGCGGCCGCTGTCGTCGAAGCCCGCCTCGTACGCGTAGAGCGCGTCGTGGCGCTTGCCGGTGATCATGAAATCGTCGTCGCGGTCGGCGCGCAGTTTGACCGGACGGCGCAGCAATTTCGCCGCCAGCGAGGCCACGCAGGCGAACAGCGCGGATTGCGACTCCTTGCCGCCAAAGCCGCCGCCCATGCGCCGGCATTCGCACACCACGTTGTGCGCCGGCCAGTCGAGCATATGCGCGACCACCTGCTGCATTTCGCTCGGGTGCTGGGTCGAACTGTAGACGAGCATGCCGTCCATTTCTTTGGGCACCGCATACGCGATCTGGCCTTCCAGATAGAACTGTTCCTGGCCGCCCACTTCGAACGTGCCGCTGATCCGGTTCGGCGCGGCCGCGATCTTCGCAGCCGGTTCGCCGTGTGTCAGATGCAGCGGCGGCAGCACGAACTGCTGGCGGGCCTTCGCTTCGGCGGGTGTGAGCACGGCTTCGAGCGGTTCGTAGCGGATCACGTCGTCGCTTTTTGCGAGCGCGGCTGCACGGCGTGCGAGCTCGTGGCTTTCGGCGATCACGGCGAACACCGGCTGGCCGAGATACTGCACTGTGTCGACGGCAAGAATCGGATCGTCGTGCAGCACCGGGCCGCAATTGTTCTCGCCGGGGATGTCTTCGGCGCTCAGCACGGCGATCACGCCCGGTGCTTTCCTGACCGCGTCCAGATCCATCGACACGATGCGCGCGTGCGCATGGCGCGACAGGCCGAGCGCCGCGTGCAGCGTGCCTTGCAACTCGGGCACGTCGTCCGTGTAGGTGGCTTCGCCGCTCACATGCAGCGCGGCCGATTCATGCGGCAGCGAAACGCCGATCGACGCGTCGCTTTCCTGAGCGGCGGCGTGCGTGGCGGCAGGTTCGATGAAAGCATCGGTCCGGTTCATCACGACGGCTCCTTCGCAACGGCGGCGTCCGGCGCGCCGGCTTCGAACGCGAACGCATTCACGTCGAAGAGGGCGAGCGGCGCGTCATCGCGCGTTTCGAGGTGAAAGCGCCATAACAGATTGCGCGCCACCTTCAGTCGATAGGCGCTCGAAGCGCGCATGTCGGTGAGCGGCTGGTAATCGGCGGCGAGCGCATTCATGGCTTGCCGCGCGGTGCTTTCATCCCATGTTGCGCCAGTCAGAGCGGCTTCGGTTTGCGCGGCCCGCTTCGGCGTGGCGGCCATGCCGCCGAACGCGACGCGGGCCGCGCGGATCGCGCCGTGTTCGTCGACGTGTAGCGCGAACGCCGCGCACACGGCGGAGATATCCTGATCGTAGCGCCTGGACACCTTGTAGGTGCGAAAGCGCAGGTTGCCGACCGGCCGCGGCACGCGCAGCGCCGCGACGAATTCGCCGGCGGCGAGGGCGGTCTTCTGATAGCCGAGGTAGAACGCGTCGAGCGGCAGCGTGCGCGTTTGCTGACCATGGCGCAGCACGACTTCGGCGCCGAGCGCGAGCAGCGCCGGCATCGAATCGCCGATCGGCGAGCCGTTAGCGACATTGCCGCCGAGCGTGCCGGCATTGCGAATCGGCAGCGACGCAAAGCGCGTCCACAGTTCGGCGAGTTCGGGGTAGTCGACGGCAAGTGCCGCGTAAGCGTCTTCCAGCGTGACGGCGGCGCCGATCGTCAGCGTTTGCGCATCGCGCTCGATCGCCTTCAATTCGGCGACGTTGCCGATGTACAGAAGGTCGCCGAGATCGCGGAATTGCTTGGTGACCCACAGCCCGACGTCGGTGCTGCCGGCGAGCAGACGTGCCTGCGGATGCTCGGCGCGCAGTCTGGCGAATGCATCGAGTGAAACCGGCGCATAGAAGGCGGGTGAGCCGAACGCGGCGCCGCGTGTGTCGGGCGCACGGTATTCGAAGGTATCGCGCCGTTGCAGTTTGCGCAGCTGTTGCGCGACGCTCTGGCGGTCCAGCGTCACGCGCGGATAGTGCGGATAGTCGAACATCTTCTGCGCGGCGTCGACAATCGGCCGGTAGCCGGTGCAGCGGCACAGATTGCCGGAGAGCGCGGTATTGATTTCGTCGCGCGTGGGCAGGCCGACGGCGACCGGCTGGTTTTCGTACAGTGCCCACATCGACATCACGAAGCCGGGCGTGCAGAAGCCGCATTGCGAACCGTGGCAGTCGACCATGGCTTGCTGCACGGGATGCAGCGTACCGTCGGCGGCGCGCAGGTCTTCGACCGTGAAGAGCGCGCGGCCGTCGAGCGTGGGCAGGAACTGGATGCAGGCGTTGACCGCTTTCAGCGCGAGGCCGCCTTGAGCGTCCAGTTCGCCGATGACGACCGTGCAGGCGCCGCAGTCGCCTTCCGCACAGCCTTCCTTGGTGCCGGTGCAGTGCAGATCCTCGCGCAGGTGCTGAAGCACGGTGCGCGACGCGGGAACGTCCGCGACCTCACGGACGGACCCCTGGTGATAAAAGCGGATGGTTTGCGTTGTCATGGCGAATCCGAAAGACAGTGCGGACCGGGCGCGCGTTACGCATGGGGTCGCGCCAAAGCCGGCCTCGCGCACGTAGATCGCCATCCAGGTTCGACGATAGCATTACCTTGTCCCAAAAATATTTCCGATGTCGCATGAAGCTTATTCGGAAGCGGTCATGAGATAGGTACGATTCGCGCCGAGGCCGGAAGTTGCGTGGGCGGGGTGCGGGGCGGAAAGCCAGGCGGGGCGGGGTGCGGCGGGGCAAAGCGAGCGTCCATCAGCCGCCGGATCGGGGGATCGTGGACGAAAAAACGCCGGATTTCGCGCTGCCGCAGGTGGCGGCGCGAAATCCGGCGCTGTCAATGCAAGTGGGCCAGAGCCGGGACGGCAACAGCCCGATCAGGCGATCCGGCGACGGTTGCGCACGAGACTCAGCGCCAAAGGGATGAACGCGATCACAAACGCGACCAGCGACCATTGCGGCAGCGTCAGGCCCAGGATCGGCGGATAGGCGGTTTCGCACAGTCCGGCAACCTTGAACACGCCCGGCAGCCAATGCGCGGGCGGCAGGCTGTCGACCAGCGGCTGCAGCGCGTCGAAGCCGCAGCTAAAGCCCGGATTCGCCTGAACATACACGTGGCGCGCGGCCGTCACGATGCCCGCCAGCGCCGACAAGGCCGCCAGCACTTCCAGCAGACGCACGCCGCGCCAGCTGTTAAAGCGCGCGCCGAGGAATGCGAAGATCGCGATCAGCAGGAAGAAATACCGCTGGATGATGCACAGCGGGCACGGGTCTTCGTGCAGGAAGTACTGCAGATACAGCGCGCCGCCCACCAGGGCGAGGCAGATCAGGGCAAGCAGAACCAGCAGGGAGCGCTCGCGGCGCAGCATCGCAGTGTCGTTATTCATGGATCGTGTGGCTGTCTCTGGAAACGAAAAGGGCGGAGTGCCCGCGATTCTAGCGCGAACCTCCGCCCCGCCGCTTATCCTGCTTTTACGAGGTATTTCCCGATCAGCGAATCGCGTTGAGCACCGCTTCGGCGCCGCGGCCGATCGCCAGCAGCGCGTCGTCGGCGTGCGGCGCGCCGGCCAGCATCAGGCCGACCGGCGCGTCGCCGCGCAGGTGGCACGGCAGCGACAGCGCGCAGGTGTCGAGGAAGTTGAACACGCTCGGATTGCGCAGGATCAGCGCGTTGGTGCGGCCAAACGCGTCATCGTCGTCGACCAGATCGGCGACGCGCGGAGGCACCACCGGCACCGTCGGCGCCACGACGGCGTCGAAACGCTGCCACAGCGTGCGCGCGGCTTCGGCGAGCATGGCCTCGCGTTCGGCGAGCAGGTCCAGATAGTCGGCGGCGCTGGCGGGCTGGCCTTTCAGAATCCGCACCAGCACGCGCGGGTCGTATTGATCGCGATGCTTGTCCAGCAACGGACGGTGCCACGCATACGCCTCGATCGGCGAAAACCCGAAGCGGTTGATTTCCGGCAGACGGTCGAGCGGCGCGAAACGCACTTCGCTGACAATCGCGCCGGCCGCTTCCAGATGCTTGAGCGCGGTGTCCACCGCCGCGGCGACGGCCGGCTCGACACCGTCCGTGACGAAATTGGTCAGCACGCCGAGGCGCACGCCTTCGAGCCGGCGGGCGGCCGGAATGCGCGGTTCGAGCCCGGCCAGCATGCGGTCGACCAGCGCGCAGCACGCCACCGAAACGCCGATCGGCCCGAACGAATCGAGGGTCGACGACAGCGGCACGCCGCCTTGCCTTGGAATGCGATCGGCGGTCGGTTTGAAGCCGGTCAGGCCGCACAGCGCAGCCGGAATGCGGATCGAGCCGCCGGTGTCGGTGCCGAGCGCGATGGCCGCCATGCCGTCCGCGACGGAAGCCGCCGCGCCCGACGACGAACCGCCCGAAATCCGTTCATCGCCCTTCACACCGCGCCGATACGGCGACAGCGGATTGCCGTAGTGCGGGTTCAGGCCGAGTCCGGAAAAGGCGAACTCGCTCATGTTGGTCCGGCCGACGAGCACCGCGCCGGCGCGCTTCAGGCGCGCCACCGCCACGGCATCCGCCTTGGCGGCGGGGGCGTCGGCAAGGACGACGGAACCGGCGCGGGTCGGCTGGCCTTCGATATCGAACAGGTCTTTGACCGACACCGGAATCCCGGCGAGCGGCGAGAGCACGGTGCCGGCGGCGCGCAGGCGGTCGTGCGCGTCGGCGGCGGCGCGGGCGCTGTCGGCGTCGACGTGCATGAAGACGGCTGAGCCCTGGCCGGCCGGATCGGCGATCCGTTCGAGCGCCGTTTCGACGAGCGCGCGGCTCGTGGTGCGTCCGGCGGCGAGGTCGGCGGCAAGTTGGACTAGCGGCGGGAAGGGCGTGAATTCAGTGGCCATGATGTCGGTGAGAATCCGGTTGGACCGAGTGAAGCCGCGTAGCGCCTCAAACGATGTGGCTTAACAAACGCGGTGGCTTAAATGCTTTCGAATCAGATGCGATTGAAGAGTGTGGCGCGGAACGCTTCGATATGCTTTTGCACCGATCGGCGAGCGCCTTCGGCGTCGCGTTCACGCAGCAGGCGAAACAGTTCGAGGTGTTCCTCGTGCACGTCTTCCAGATGATGCGGCTCGGACAGCGAAATGAACCAGAAGCGCAGCGAGCGCTCGTGCAGCCCGCGCAGGATGTCGGCCAGCACGGGGTTGCGCGAGGCGGCCGAGATCGCCAGATGAAACTCGCGGTCGATATCCATCATGCCTTCGATATCGTGCGCGGCGACGCACACGGCCGAGCGGTCCAGTAGCGCCTGCATTGCGTCGTAATCATGCTGTTGGGCGTGCCGCGCGGCCAGCTCCACGCAGTAGCTTTCGTTGACGAGGCGCACGTCGATGATCGCGAGCACGTCGTCGAGCGAAACCGGGCGGACCATGATGCCCTTGCGCGGCATGATGGTCAGCATGCCTTCGTGCACCAGCCGGTGCAGCGCCTGATGAACCGGTGTCCTGCCGATGCCGGTCAGCGCCATCAGTTCCGCTTCGTTGAGCACCTCGCTCGGCCGCAGGCGCAAGGTGATGATCTCGCGCTTGACGAACGCGTAGGCCTGCTCGGCGAGACTCGCGGCGGCGCTCGCGCGGCTGGGGCTGGAAGGACGGGCGGTCTGCAAAAGCGTCATGTGAAGAGGAAGCGGGCGATGTCGTCCGCATTGTAGAGCAAGGTTTTGCGGGCGCGGCGCGGGCCGGGCGCGCAACACGGCCGGTGAGCGATCGGCCGGCGCTCTCCAGACAGCAGGCGCCGGAATCGCGGTCCCGCGCCCGCGCCGTTCGCGCCTGCGTTCGTTTCGCACGACGCCCTCGTTCCCCGCCGGGGGCGTGGCCAGATCGCGTCCATCCCCGCCTGTCAGGCGCGGCTCGGCGAAACCGCCGGCGCATGCTGCACCTTGACGCGCGGCATCATCAGCGTGACCAGGCCGCCTACGATCAACGCCCCCGCGATCAGCACGAGCCCGAACGTCACGCTATGCGTCGCGTCCTTGACGAGGCCGAGCACATAAGGGCTCACGTAGCCCGCCAGGTTCGCGATCGAGTTGATCACGGCAATCCCGGCGACGGCGGCCGTGCCTTGCAGGAACGTCGTCGACATCGACCAGAAGATGCCGAAGCCCGCGAGGATGCCGATATACGCGATCGACAATCCGGTGACGGCGAGCGGAATCGAGTCGGTTACCGAGGCGCTGCCGAGCAGGCCCGCCGCGCCGATGAAGCAGCACACGGCATAGTGCCAGCGCCGCTCGCCGGTGATATCCGACGAGCGCCCGATCAGGATCATGCCGATGCCCGCCGCCAGATACGGAATCGCGGTGACGAAGCCATTGGTGACGAGGTTCGTCACGCCGAGATCCTTGACGATCTGCGGCAGCCAGAACGAGAAGCCCGCATTGCCGGTGACGAGGCAGAAATAGATCAGCGTGAGCAGCCAGAAGCGGCCCGAGCGCAGCGCGACTGCGAGGCTCTGCTCCGCGCCGGCCGCCGCGGCCGCGCTGTTTTCCCGCGCGAGGCGGCCGAGAATCACGCGCTTTTCGTCGGCGCTCAGCCACGCGGCTTCGGCAGGCGTGTTGCGCAGCACGGCGAGCGCCCAGAAGCCGGCGAGAATCGACGGAATGCCCTCGATCAGGAACATCCACTGCCAGCCGCGCAAGCCGTGCGCTTCATGCAGCGCCGACATCAGAAACCCCGACAGCGGCGCGCCGATGATGCCCGCCACCGGAATCGCCGCCATGAACACGGCGACCATGCGCGCGCGCCGGTCGGACGGAAACCAGAAGGTCAGATACAGCACCACGCCCGGCACCAGGCCGGCTTCGGCGACGCCGAGGAGAAAGCGCAGCACGTAGAACATGGTTTCCGAGCGCACGAACATCATCAGACACGACAGCACGCCCCACAGCATCGTGATGCGGGCGATCGTGGCGCGCGCGCCGAACTTCCTGAGCAGCAGGTTGCTCGGCACTTCGAACACGAAGTAGCCGAAGAAAAAGATCCCCGCGCCGAGTCCGTACGCCGCATTCGACAGGCCAAGGTCGCCGGTGAACTGCAGCTTCGCGTAACCGATGTTGACGCGGTCCAGATATGACAGCACGTAGACGAGAAACAGGAACGGCATGATGCGCCACGTGATCTTGCGCAGGGCGGCGGCTTCGAGCCACGCGTCGGAAGACGCGTCGGCGGCGGATTGCGAAGGGGAGCTCATGGGTGCCTCATTCGACGATAGGTAGCGCGCGCACGCGGTACGCGTGACGCAGCGTGCGGTTCAGGACGGGATCGTGCAATTCGAGTTCGAGCGCGTCGCCGTCGGCCATGCCGACGATGCCGCCCTGTACCGGCAACGTGCCGCAAAACATCGCCGCGCCGGATGCGAGCGGCGCGCGCGCGAGCAGGTCGGCGGCCGGCAGCAGCGCGGCGACGCTGCCTTGCTGATAGACGCGCCGCTCGCCGTTGGTCACGGCGTAGGCGCGCAATTCCAGTTGATCCCAGTGGCCGGAGACCTCGTCGAAACGCCAGGCGTCGCGCGCGACCGGTTTCGGGCACACCTGCTTGGAGACGGTGACGCCGTAAGCCTCGACTTCCCGGTCGGTGTGGTCCGAACCGACGGTGACGAGCAAGCCCGTCTTCGAATGCACCAGCACGCATTCGGCTTCGCCGCTGGACTTCACGCCGACCACGTCGATCTGCTCGGCCTGCGTCAGCAATTCGGCGCCGAGGCGATAGAAGCAAGGCGTGGTGGAGGGCCGCCTGACGCCGAGTTCGGCCAGCTCGGCAATGTGATGCTCGATGGCGGCCTGGTCGCGCCCGGCCCATCCGGCGATGGTCAGACGATTCACCTCGGCGATATCGGCACGGCTGCCGCCGGCCGGCTCTGCGACGTTGAAGGACACCTGCTGCATAACTCGACTCCACTGAAAATATTCGGCAAATATTATTGTGATATTTCACAGGAGTCCAGCGTGTCAAAAACATTCTGCTGCGCGGGTTCGGTGAGGTGTCGACAGCTGCAGGCGCCCTGCGGGCCAACTCGTGCTACCACGGCAATCCGGCGCCGTTCGGCGGTTTGCGCGATTCAGCGCGGCGCGTTCGTTTGTTACACTGCGCGTCTGGAACATTACTTTTTGTAAGGAATCGCTCATGCATCATGGCATCGGCTTCATTCAGGACCTGGCGGTCGTGATGGCGCTCGCCGGCGTCGTCACCGTGCTGTTCCATCGCCTGAAACAGCCGGTGGTGCTGGGCTACATTGCCGCCGGCGTGATCATCGGGCCGTACACGCCGCCGTTCCAGTTGATCCACGACGAGCAGACCATCCAGACGCTCGGCGAACTCGGCGTGGTGTTCCTGATGTTTTCGCTCGGCCTCGAATTCAGTCTGCGCAAACTCTTCAAGGTCGGCGCGACGGCGATCGTCGCGGCGCTCTCCGAAATCGTGCTGATGCTGTGGCTCGGCTACGAAATCGGCAGCGCGTTCGGCTGGAGTTCGATGGATTCGCTGTTTCTCGGCGCGATCCTCGCGATCTCGTCGACCACGATCATCGTCAAGGCGCTCTCGGAACTGGGTCTGAAGCGCGAAAGCTTCGCGCAACTGGTGTTCGGCATTCTGATCGTCGAAGACATCCTCGCCATTGCGATGCTGGTCCTGCTGTCGGGCATTGCGCAGACCGGGCAGTTGAGCGCGGGCGTCGCCGTGGTCACGCTCGGCAAACTGCTTCTGTTCATGACGGTGTCGCTGGTGGTCGGCATTCTGGTGGTGCCGCGCGCGTTGAACTACGTGGCGCGCGCGAAGAGCGACGAGATGCTGCTCGTCTCCGTGCTCGGTTTCTGCTTCGGCTTCTGTCTGCTGGTCGTGAAGCTCGACTACAGCATCGCGCTCGGCGCGTTCCTGATCGGCGCGATCATGGCCGAATCGCGCCATCTGCATCGGATCGAGCATCTGATCGCGCCGCTGCGCGACGCCTTTTCCGCGATCTTCTTCGTGACGATCGGCCTGATGCTCAACCCGGCCGTGCTGGTCGACTACGCATGGCCGATCGCGGTGATCACGGTGGCGGTGATCGTCGGCAAGATCGTGTCGTGCGGGCTCGGCACCTTTCTCGCCGGCAAGGACGGCCGCACGGCCATGCGCGTCGGCATGACCGTGTCGCAGATCGGCGAGTTCTCGTTCATCATCGCTTCGCTCGGCTTGACGCTCAAGGTGACAAGCGCTTTTCTCTATCCGATCGCGGTGGCGGTGTCCGCCTTGACCACGCTGTTCACGCCGTATCTGATCCGCGCGGCCGATCCGCTGACCCAGCGCCTCGGGCACGCCATGCCGCGCACGCTCGCGAACGTGTTCAGCCTGTACGGGCAATGGCTGGGCAGTCTGAGCACGAAAAGCGGCGAGCCGACGCTGTTCAGCATGACGCGGCGAATCATTCTGCAGATTGCCGTCAACCTGGCGCTCGTCGCGGCGATTTTTCTGGTCGTGTCGTATAGCGCGCCGTATACCAGCTCGCTGCTCGCGCACTGGCTCAGTTCGGAGCCGATGCAGCGCGTCGTGCTGTGGAGCGCCGCGCTGGTGGTGTCGATGCCGTTTCTGGTGGCCGTGTATCGCAAGACCAAGTCGCTGGCTTTGCTGCTTGCCGAGGTCAGCGTGCAACCGGCTACGGCGGGGCGCTTCACGAGCGCGATCCGTTACGCAATCTCCGATCTGGTGCCGGTGGTCTCGATGGTCGGCGTGTTCCTGCTGGTCGCGGCGCTCTCGGGCGGCATTTTGCCGCCGACCGGCCTGCTCGCCGCGGTGCTCATCTGCGCCGCGTTGCTGCTGGCGCTCGTGTGGCGCTGGTGCGTCAAGATCCATGCGGCGATGCAGATCGCCTTGCGCGAAACTTTCGACGAACAACCGGATCCTTAAGACAGACTCGCGTCGCAGCCACTCGGTGGGGATTCCTTCGAGGCGTCACAACAATGTGAGCAATTGTGTGCGGGTTTGCGGGGCTTGCCTCGCTAGCGGATAATCAGGGCATATTCATTCGTTCGCGTGGAAGGCGCCTGTCTGACTGTCATGAGCGAAAACAAACCTGAAAGCGCCGGCACGCCCGGCAATCCCACGCCTTCGGCGTCGCCAGTGCCGTCCGGCGCAACGGCCGGCGCGTCGACACCCGGCTTTACGCCGGAGGAACCGGCGGCCTCGCTGCCGCTCTCGCACGAAGATGCCATTCAGTCTCCGATCAAGGACACGCTGACGCCGTCGGCCGCGTCGCCCACTCACGCAGCCGCTGGGGCTGCCGCCACGCCGGCTGCCGGGCAGGCGGCCGTGCGATCGTCGACTGACGATCCCGACAGCGCGTCGGCCGTCACGCCCACCGATGCGCAAGCGGCGCGGCAACGCGACGCGGCGCAGGCACGCAGTTCGGCTGCCGCATCGACCGCGCAGCAGGAAGCCGAGGTTCATGAAAAGGAAGCGCGTCGCGCTGGAACGTTCGCCACGAAACCCGCACCGAAACCCGCGCCGACGTTCGCGAGCAGCGAACCCGTCGAGGGCGAGCTGATCACCTCGGTGGAAGACGCCACCATCATCGAAGAGGTCCCGCGCCCCGCCGAGCAGAAGGCCGGCTCGCCGCCGCCCGGTTTCGGCGCGGCGCCTGACTTCAGCGCGTCCAATCCGCCGCCGCCCAACGCATTGCCGCCGTCGCCGCCGCGCTATCTGAAGCACAGCGATTCGGCGTGGACCGTGTTCGGCCGCATCATCGCGGCGCGCGCGCGTCAACTGTTCGATCGCGCGGGCCAGCGGATCACGCAGCGCACGCTGCGTATCGGCGTGTCGGCGCGCATCTTCCATCCGGAGCCGGGCGCGAAGGGATTGCGCGGCAAGACCTTGCAGTATCTCGAGGAATCGATTGCGCATTGGGTGATGTCGCGCGACGTGCTGGTGTTCATGATTCCGACGGTCGGCCATCAGGGCATGCTGCATCCGAGCAATATCCGCTTGCGTGACTACGCGAAGCATCTCGACGGCCTTCTGCTGCAAGGCGGCGCGGATGTCTCGCCGCAGTCTTACGCGGAGCAGGCCGCCAGCCACGAGTGGCCCGGCGACCGCGTGCGCGACATGTACGAGCTCGAACTGCTGCACGAGTTCATCGAGTCGGGCAAGCCAGTGCTCGGCGTGTGCCGTGGCTGTCAACTGATCAATGTGGCGTTCGGCGGGACCTTGTATCAGGACATCGCCACCGATGTGCCGACCGCAGGCGCCCACGTCAACGAAAACTACGATCAGCATCGGCACGGGATTCACTTCCCGGACGGTTCGACGCTCGCCAATATGTTCCCGGGCCGGCGCGACGCGATCGTCAATTCGATTCACCATCAAGCGGTCAAAACGCTCGGCCGCGATCTCAATATCGAAGCCGTGTCGGCATCGGACGGGATCATCGAGGCCGTGCGTTACCGGCGGGCGCCGTTCGTGATGGGTGTGCAATGGCATCCGGAGTTTCATCGTGCGGGCGGCGACGAATTGCTCGACTGCACGCCGTTGCTCGATACCTTCCTGCGGGTGGCGCGCGAAACGCGTTTTTAATGCGGCTCGCTCGGCCTTCGAACCTGCGCCTTTGGCGGCACGGTTCGAAGGCCGAATGACAGAAGCTGGTTCCTTCGAGGCGCACCATTGCTATTCGCGATGGTGCGCCTCATGCGTTTTGCCGTACTGTGCTTCCGTGGCGTTGCTGTTCGGCAACTGGCTTGCCTCTTCGAACTTTGCTTCGCGTTGCGTGCCGCTCGAGGCGTCGCGATCGACGGAAATCCTTGTTCTTTGAAATCTCGGCGAGTTCCTCGTCGAACCAGATAGTCAGGAATGCGAGTTATTCTGAAGCGAAGTCCGTGTTCATCGCGATCGGCACTCTATCTCGCTATTTCACGCCCGTTTTCTGTTGGATTCGCGCCAATCCCCAATATGTTCGGAATTATCCGAACGAGACCGGGCGATTGCATTTTGACCATATCCAAACGGGTTTTATTTCGGGACTGTCGCAATGATTCGGCTAAATCATTCGCCCGCCATTTATCTCGATTTAAAGTTCGTCTGCGCGACATTTGAATACTTCGCTTAAAGGCCAATCCGCGCGATAATCTGCGGCTGATCTGGATTCGCATGGAGCATGCACGTATGAAGTACCCCTTAGTTGTTCGGCGCGCCGTGCTGCTCGCGACTTCGTGTGCGCTGTTGCAGCAGGGCGGTCTCGTGCTGGCGGCGCAAGGCGGCGAGGCCGCGCCGATGGCCGGCACGAGGCCGGCTATCAACACCCTGACGCCGCAGCCCGTCGCCGACGCGCTGCGCAGCGCGGCGTCAGCCACACCGGCCACGGCGGGCGACGCGCAAGGCAATGTCGCCGAGCTGATGCAGATGATTCACGAGGCCAAGCTGAGCGAACTGCGCACCACGTATAACGGCAGTTATGGCGCCAGTCTGTTTTTCTATCCGCTGGAAATGACGTACTACATCGCGTTATTTCAGGACAAGCATTTCTGGCGCGTCATCAAGACTGAAGACGTGGCGCGCGCGGAAGCAGTCTATGCCGGCTTTGCGCAGCAGACCGCGCAACTCGCCGACGTCGAGATTCGTCGCACGCAGTTGCAGGCGCAGAAGGCTTACATCGAAGACATCATCGCGTTATCCGAAGATCGCGCCAAACGCCTGCAAGCCGACCTCGAGGTGGCTCGCACGCAGCAGGCCAAGGTCAACGACTATCAGCGGCAAACGCAAGGCGAAGCGGCCGCGTTGCACGCGGAGAAGGAAAGGGCACAGGCGCAATTGCGTCAGGTGCAGGGCGAAGTGATGCAACTGCAGCGGCAAACCGAAATGGGATTGCCCATTCAGAAGTAAATGCGGGAGCGTAAAAAAGCCCGGCCATTCGCACGAATGGCCGGGCTTTTTTTTGCCACGCCGCTGAAAGCGTGTCGTGCTCACTTCGCGAATTGATCGGGGATCTCGGTCACTCGCCGCTGAGACAGATGGTTCATCCACTCCGTTCCATTGGTGCCGGACGTGTTGATCGAGGAGCCGGCGTGCGGTGGCGGGGCAAGGTCACGCCGGCGCATGGCTGCGGACATCGACACGCCGGCATATTCGTCGACACCGAGTCGAGCCGGAGCGGGAGGCGAATACGATCCCGCAGCCGAAGGCCTTGGCGACAAACTTGCCGCCACCCCCGGAGCCGCGATGCGAGGCAGGTCGCCGGCGTACGCCGCTGCGTGCGGCGATTGGTTTGCGGCGACGAACCGCGCGCCATGCTGGCGGTTTTGTTCGTGCGGCCTGCCGGCCTTCTCGCGAAGGTGGCTCTGGCGACGTGAGCCCGGTCTATCAGTGGAGATGCGCGTAGGAGCGGACGGCACTGCCTGGGTCGGAGCTGTTGACGATGCCGGTGCCGCCGGAAGGCTGGCCGCCGGCGCAAACGCCGCGGCCGGGTTTGAAACCGAGCGCACGGACGCCGCGCGTGCCGCGGGCGCACTCACCGTAGGGTTGGTCACCGCGCGATTGGCAAGCGGTGCGGGCGGCCGAAGGTCCACCGACTGCGAGCCCCGATGAGTCGCTACGTTGCCCGCGACATGCGCGCCCGGGTGACGAGGCGCCAGATGATCGAACCCGATCCACGCCAGCACCGCGGCGCCACCGAGTACGCAGGCGCCGCCCGCTAACGCCCCCCAATGGTTGCCATACCCGCGCGCCGCCGTTGCATAAGCAGGCTCGACCGCGTGCGCGGTAACGGGAGTTTCAACGGCCATGTGCATGGCCGCCTCGGGCGATACGCCGAAGGCCGTTGTCTGCGCCGCTATCGCAGCAGACTCAGACCGATCCGCAGATGCGCTCGCGCGTGGTTCCCCGAGTGGCGACCATCGGCAGAGTGAGCGGATGGCCTGATCACTCAGGCAGAACGTGCGCAGCATGGCTGCGTACAGCGCCTTGAGTTCCGCCCGCACACTGTAGCCCGGCGGAAGCAGCGCCCAGTCCCGGCCGAAGGGCGCCGGCACATGACCGAGCGGGCGAATGCGCGGCAGTGCCAGGTAGCCTTCGATCGGGGTGAAGGGAATAGTGGACATCGGTCTTTTCCAGCGCCTCGTAAAAGGAGCGCGGATCGGCGCTCCCGTGGTCTGCGGGGACTCAGGCCTCGGTGCGATGCGCGCGGACGCCATACCTGAACGGCACGGCACACGTCAACGCCAGGCGCCGGCGTCGTGCTCACGACGAGCAAACGAGGCGCAAGGACGTGTCGCTATGAAGCCATCGGAGTGCGGAAGATGATGCCTGGAAGCAGCCGGGATGACGATCGGACGGTTCCGAAATGAGGTGCCGATGCGTCCATGATCGGTCGAACCCGGGACGGCGAACCGCAGCCGTTCTATCGGTCGAGTCTGTATACGTAACGCAACGCCGTAATGTCCACGCCGCCCATATGATCCGGCTCGGCGCCGACGAACTGCCAGCCCTGCCGTTCGTAAAAGCCGATAGCCGGCGTGTTTCCTTCGAGCACGTACAGATAGAGTTGCACCTCGCCTTGCGCGCGAGCCCAGTCCTCGGCGGCTTGCATCAGCAGCTTGCCGACCCCCATGCCCTGATAGGCCGGCCGCGCGTGCAGGTTATCGAGCAGCACGCCCCACGCTGACTCCGGTTGGCGTTCAACACACACAAAACCGGCCGGTTCGCCGCCAAGTTCGGCGATCAGCACGATGCGCCGTTCGCCGCCGGGCGCGCTCAGGCGCGCTTCCCAGTAGGCGGCGCGCTCCCGCGTGACTTCGCCGTCAAGAAAGGCCTCGGGCAACAGGCCGCGATAGGTGGCCTGCCAACTGCTGCTGTGGATCGAAGCAATGAGCGCTGCATCCGCGAGCGTCGCGGGGCGCAGCGAAAGACCAGGGGTGGTTCGCATCGGTAGTGCTCAACGGAAATGCCGGACTGCAAAAATGTGACCACAGGTGACACTGTAATGAAACTGTATGCAATACACGACAATATCATCACCGGTAACATTACGTGGAGCGAGCGTCGCATGTTTCACAACGTTTACCCTGATATCGGGAGAATGCGTTCAGCATGAAAATTCAGCGCCCCCGGCGCGCGTTCCAGTATCCGTCCGAGGCATCCGCTTGCCGAGCGCGGTGGATCGATTCAACTGCCTGGCCGCCACAGCCCGTTTCGTGGCAGCGGGCCCTTCAGAGAATGTCATGTCAACTGCGTCACACGCTACTTCCGGGTCGGAAGAATCCAAGGTCAAGACAGTTTTCCGCGTGGTCAGCGGCAACTTTCTTGAGATGTACGACTTCATGGTCTACGGCTACTACGCTTCGGCGATCGCCAAGACCTATTTCCCGAGCGGCAACGAATTCGCCTCGTTGATGCTCTCGCTGTCGGTGTTCGGCGCGGGCTTCCTGATGCGGCCGCTCGGCGCGATCGTCCTCGGCGCCTACATCGACCATCACGGCCGGCGCAAAGGCCTGATCCTCACGCTCGGCCTGATGGCGCTCGGCACGCTCACGGTGGCGTCGATTCCAGGTTACGCGACGATCGGCGTCCTCGCGCCCGTGCTCGTGCTGTTAGGCCGGCTGTTGCAGGGCTTCTCCGCCGGTGTCGAACTGGGCGGCGTCTCGGTGTATCTGTCGGAGATCGCCACCAAGGGCAACAAGGGCTTCTACTGCGCGTGGCAGTCGGGCAGCCAGCAGGTTGCCGTGGTGTTCGCCGCGCTGATCGGCGTGCTCCTGAACAAGATGCTGCCGGCCGACCAGATGAGCGCCTGGGGTTGGCGCGTGCCGTTCCTGATCGGCTGCCTGATCGTGCCGTTCCTGTTCCTGATCCGCCGTTCGCTGCAGGAAACCGAGGAATTCAAGGCGCGCAAGCATCACCCTAAGATGGGCGAGATCATGAAGACGATGGCCGCGAACTGGGGCATCGTGCTGGGCGGCATGGGCATGGTGATCATGACCACCGTGTCGTTCTACATGATCACGGCCTACACGCCGACCTTCGGCAAGGAAGTGCTGAAACTGTCGTCGATCGATACGCTCGTCGTCACTGTCTGTATCGGTCTGTCGAATCTGATCTGGCTGCCGCTCGCGGGCGCGCTGTCGGATCGCATCGGCCGCCGTCCGGTGCTGCTGGCCTTCACGATTCTGACCATCGTCACCGCGTATCCGGCGCTGCAATGGCTGGTGGCGGATCCGTCGTTCGCGCGTCTGCTGGAAGTCGAATTGTGGCTGTCGTTCCTGTACGGCAGCTATAACGGCGGGATGGTCGTGGCGCTGACCGAAGTCATGCCGGTGGAAGTACGGACCGCCGGTTTCTCGCTCGCCTACAGCCTCGCTACGACGATCGGCGGCTTCACGCCGGCTATCTCCACGCTGCTGATTCACAGCACCGGCAATAAGGCGGCGCCGGGCCTGTTCCTCGGCGTGGCCGCGATGTGCGGGTTGATTGCGACGCTGGTGTTGTATCGCACGCCGGAATCGCGCGATCAGTACCGGACGGCCTGAGCTGCGCGGTTCGCGGTTCATCCGGTAAAAAACAAAACCCTCGCGTTCGTCAGAACGCGAGGGTTTTTTGTTTGGCTCAACCGTCCGGTCAGTGCTTGCGCAATTCGTTCGCCACGGCCTCGACGACCTCGTCCCACGCCCCGGGTTGCGGCTGACGCACCAACGTCGCACCCGGATACCAGGGGCTGCGTGCCTCGCCGGCAAACCAGCGCCAATCCGCCGCGAACGGCAGCATCAGCCAGAGCGGCTTGCGAAGCGCGCCGGCCAGGTGCGCGATGGCGGTATCGATCGACACCACGGCGTCGAGCCGTTCGATGATCGCCGCCGTGTCCGCGAAGTCGCCGATCCTGGCGTCGAAGCGATGAATCGACGCCGCGCGCGGATGCGCGTCGAGCGCCGCGCGCTCGTCGGCGCTCAACTCGGGTTGCAGCACGATCCAGTCGATGCCTTCGAGCGCGAACAGCGGATCGAGCGCGGCGAGCGGCATCGAACGTGTTTCGTTTTGCTGGATGCGCCCCGACCATGCAACGCCGATCTTGCGCTTTGCCTGGCCGCCGAGCGAGCCGCGCCATTTGCGCCCGTAGGCGGGCGGCGCGCCGAGATAGGGCGTGCGGGCGGGAATGGTGTCGTAGGTGGTGCCGAGTGCGAGCGGCAGGCTCAGCAGCGGACATTGCAGATCGGCGGCGGGGCGCGGCGCGCCCTGGGCGATCAGCGTCACGCGCCAGGCTTGCGCGGCGGGCGCCAGCAACGGTATCAGTTGCGCCTGCACTTCGAGTATGATGCGCGCCGCGCGCTGCGCGACGAGCGGGACGAAGCGCACGAACTGCAGCGTGTCGCCGAACCCCTGCTCGGCATGGACCAGCAAGGTGCGTTGCGCGATCGGCTCGCCATGCCAGCGCGGCAGCGTCTGGATCACCGGCTGCGCCATGGTTTGCAGCCGCCACTCGTACTCCGGCAGCCCGCGCGCGAAATCGCGCAGCGCGAGCCATGCCAGGGCGCGGTTCATGTGCGCGGAGGCGAGCTCGGGGCGCAGGCGCAGCGCCTGATCGAATGCGCGCACGGCGGGGCCATGCGCGCCCAGCGCCAGGTGCGCGGTGCCCAGACTCAGCCACGCGAGCGCGAATTGCGGATCGAGACCCACCGCGCGCTCGAGGTAGGGCAGCGCCTGCGCATGCCGCCCCAATGCCGCGAGCGCATTGCCCATGCCGAAGATGGCCGGCGGCAGGTTCGGCTGCAACGCCAGCGCCGCGCGGAACGATGCGACGGCTTCCGCAGGGCGGCCGGTGGCGTCGAACGTGTTGGCGAGGTTGAAGTGCGCGGCAACGAAGCGCGGCTCGGCGGCCAACGCCGTCTGGAAACAGGGGATCGCCTCTTCCGCGCGACCGAGCGCGTTCAGCGACATGCCCATGTTATTGAGCGCGCCGGCGTGACCGGGCCGCAGCTCGAGCGTGCGGCGGAACGCCGCGATGGCTTCCGTGTGACGTCCGAGCGCGTGCAGCGCGTTGCCCAGGTTGTTATGCGAGGAGGCGTCGTTCGGTTGCAGGCGCAACGATTTCTCGAACGCGTCGGCGGCGTCTTCGTGACGGCCCGCCGCGGCGTAGGCGTTGCCCAGGTTGTAGTGCGCCATGGGGAACGACGGCGCCAGCGTCAGCGCATTGCGGAACTGTTCGATCGCGTCGTCGATCTGGCCCAGCGCCTTCAGCGCGTTGCCCAGGTTCAGTTGCAGCGCGGCGTCTTCCGGGCGCAGGTTCACTGCGCGCCGCACGAGCTCGGCGGCTTCGGCGTGCTGGCCCTGCTGGTGGCGCAGGACGCCCAGCAGATGCAACGCATCGACGTGCGCGGGGTTGCCGTCGAGCGTCGCGCGGTAGCCGCGTTCGGCGTCTTCGAGGCGGCCGTCACGATGCGCCGCGAAAGCGCGGTCAAAAACAGGTTGCATGACGGGGGATGGCGTTCGGGTGAGGCAAAGGCCGCATTTTCCCACACTCGCCGTGGCACGCTCCGATTTGACCGGTCGTCCCAATATCTATAATGTGTGAGTACATGTTCATATGTACTTCCTGGCTGCCCTCCGTCATGGCGTCTTCCCTCGCTTCATCCACTTCGGTTGCCGGCTTCGACGATCTTTCGGTCGACACCATCGTGCCGCTCGCCGACCTGTTTCGCCTGCTCGGCGACCCCACGCGGTTGCGCATCGTGCTGGCGTGTCTCGACGAGCGGCGCGCGGTCGGGGCGATCGCCGGGGCGCTCGGTTTATCGTCGTCGCTGGTGAGCCACCACTTGCGGTTGCTGCGCGCGGCGCGGATCGTGCGCGCGGAGCGGCAAGGCAAGCAGGTCTTCTATCTCGCCGCCGATCGCCACATCAGCGCGATGCTGGCCGGCATGCTCGAACACGTGGCCGAACCGGCCGGCAACGATGCCCTGGACCCGTCATGAAGAAACCGGATACCGCGAGCGGCGCTGCGGCAGATCACGAGGGCGCGCCCGCGCCTGGAGCGCTCGATGGGCGCGGCAGCAGGGGCGCCCGTTCGGGTGACGAAGCGCAGCGAGCCGCGCACGCTGCGGCGGAACCTGGCTGGGCGGGAAGTGGGGGGGGGCATGAAGCGCATGAGCAGGGCCAGCCGGGAGAGGGGCAGAGGCACGGCCACGGTCACGGCAGCGACGGTCATAGTCACGGTATCAAAGGTAGCCACGGCAACCACGGCAACCACGGCAACCACGGCAACCACGGCAACCACGGCAACGCTAGCCACACTCATAGTCACGCCCACGGCCACGCCGGCCACCACCACGCTCACGCCCCCGTCGCCGGCCACGGGCGCGCGTTCGCCCTCGCCGTGGTGCTGAACATCGCCATCGTGGTGGCGCAGACGGTCTACGGCGTGCTCGCCCATTCCACCGCGCTGCTCGCCGATGCCGGCCATAATCTCTCCGACGTCCTCGGCCTGCTGCTCGCATGGGGCGCCGCCTGGCTCGCCACGCGCCGTCCGTCGGCACGCTACACGTTCGGCTATGGCAGCTCGTCGATCCTGGCCTCGCTCGTCAATGCCGGACTGTTGCTGTTCGCGTGCGGCGTGATCGTCGCCGAAGCAGTCGGGCGGCTGATCAACCCGACGCCCGTGGCGGGGCTCGCGGTGTTCGTCGTGGCGATGGGCGGCGTGGTCATCAACGGAATTTCCGCTTGGCTTTTCATGCGCGGGCAGCAGGATGATCTGAACATCCGCGGCGCGTTCCTGCACATGGCGGCCGATGCCGCCATCTCGGCGGCGGTCGCGATAAGCGGCCTCGTGATTCTCTACACCAACTGGACGTGGCTCGACCCGGTAATGAGCCTGCTCGTGGTGGCGGTCGTGGTGGCCGGCACCTGGAGTTTGCTGCGCGATTCGGTGCGCCTCGCGCTCGACGCCGTGCCGCCCGGCGTCGATCTGCAAGGCGTGCGCGACTATCTGGCAGGGCAGCCCGGCGTCGTCGACGTGCACGATCTGCACGTGTGGGCGCTGTCGACCACCGGCAATGCGCTCAGCGCGCATCTGGTGATGCCGGCCGGCCACCCCGGCGACGAATCGCTCGACGGCATCGTTCTCACGCTGCGCGAACGTTTTTCCATGCATCACGCGACGCTGCAAGTGGACCTTGGCACGACGCAGCATCGCTGCGCAATGGATCACGCGCCGCACACGCATTGAGGCTGACAGGAACCCGCGGCGAGGCGACGGCACAGACGTGGCGTGGTGATCCGCCTCATGCCGGCCGCGCGCTTGATGCAATGCGACCGTCGTCGAGCAGGTTCGCGTCGCTGCCCAAGGGGGCTCCCTCCGGGCGTACACTAGAACGCATTGTTGTCTCCGGAGTTCCGCATGGACGCTGCTGCAAACGATGCGTCGCCGGTGCTGATCGTCGGGGCGGGCCCAACCGGGCTTGCCGCAGCGATGAGTCTGGCGCGTGCCCACATCCCCGTGCGTCTGATCGACAAAGCCATGCAGCCCAACCCGTATTCACGGGCCATCGGCATCCAGGCGCGCACGCTCGAATTGCTGGAGCAGCATCGGCTGATCGAACCGTTTCTCGAGCTCGGCCATCGCGCGCGCATCGCCAATCTGTTTTCGAACGGCATGCGTCTCGCGCAGCTCGATTTCGATCCGCTGCACACGCGCTATCCGTATCTGCTGTTTCTCGATCAGTCCGTAACCGAGCGCCTGCTGACGGAGCATCTCGCCACATTCGGCGTGACGATCGAGCGGGGTGTCGAACTGACCATGTTCTCGCAGGGCGCCGCCGGCCTTCAGGCGACGCTGCGCCGCGCGGACGGTCACACGGAGACGATGCGCCCGTCGTACATGATCGCCGCCGACGGCGCGCATAGCACGATCCGTCACCGGCTGGGTTTGGGCTTCGAGGGCAAGACGCTCGAGCAGACTTTCCTGCTCGCCGACCTGCACGCCGAAACCGACTGGCCGGAAGACGAGTTCCATATCTTCGCGTCAGGCGAAGGACTGGTGGCGCTATTTCCAATGGGCCACGGCCGGCATCGTCTGATCGCGGATCATGCCATCGAGCCTGCCGCCGTCGCGCCGCCTGGGACGCCCGCGGTGCTGGGCGAGCCGCCGCTGAACAGGGTGCCGTCGCCGTCGCTCGAAGCATGCGAGGCGCTGATTGCCCGGCGCGTGCGCGAGCGGGTCGACGTGTCGGACCTGGCCTGGTCCTCGTATTTTCATGTGAATAGCCGTATGGTGGACCGGCTGCGCGTCGGCCGCATCTTCCTCGCGGGCGACGCCGCGCACGTGCATAGCCCGGCCGGCGCGCAGGGCATGAACACCGGAATTCAGGAAGCGTTCAATCTCGGCTGGAAACTCGCGCGCGTGTTGAAAGGCGCGGCGCCGGACCGCCTGCTCGACACCTATCACCTCGAACGTCATCCGATCGAACGCGACGTGCTGCGTCAGACGGGCTTCATTACGCAAATGGCCGAGGCCGATCATGGACCGCTGAAGCTGCTGCGCGAACGGGTGATGCCGGTCCTCGCCGCACTGGGGCCGTTGCGCGACGCCGCGCGCCTCACCATCAGCGAGTTGTCGATCCAGTACCGGCGCAGTCCGCTGACGCTCGAACGGGTGCTCGACGGCGGACCTCGTGCGGGCGAGCGCGCACCGGACGCGCTGGTGCATGTGGTGGACGGACCGCTCGGCCGTGCGCCCGGCGTCGGCTGCATGTTCGATCTGCACGACCCGGCGTTCTTCTCGCTGTTCCTGCTGGTGCCGCCGCTGCCCGTCGACGAAACGCCGCTCGATCCCGCGGCGAAGCATGCGCCACCGCCGGACGCGGAACTGGAGCGCGTGGCGGCGGACGTCGAAAGATTGTTGCCGGGCGCGGTGCGGATCTGGCGCATCACGGACACCACCGGCGACGGCGGCCCGGCACTTTCCGAATCGTATGGCCGCACGCGCCCGTCGTTCTATCTGGTGCGGCCGGACGGCTACATCAGCGCGCGCGGACGCACCGGCTCCGATCTGCACGGTCTGCTGCGGCATTGCGAAGCCTGGTTCGCGGTGAGCGGGGAAATACCGGAGCAGGCGGCCCTGTGATGCGGGCCGCCTGAGTCGCGCGGGCCATGAGCGGCCGCGAGCGCGGCGCGCCTTACACCGTCGCGGGCGTGGCGGGCGTCAGTTGCGCGCGATGTTTGACGAGCGCTTCCTTGACGATGCCCGCCATCGCGATACCGCTCGCATCCGGGTGATCGAGCTCCGCCAGCAACGCGCGCCGCATGCGCGGCTCCCAGAAGCGGCGGATATGGTCGGCGATGCCGGCGAGCGCTTCCTCACGGTCCGGCATCGAATCGAAAAAGTCGCCGATCCGGTTGGCCATGTCGATCAGGTTCTGATTGTCCATGGCGTGCCTCACTTGCCCGAGGTCGCGTTGGCCAGCTCGCGCTGCTTGAGCAGGTCGAGCTGTTCGGTGTTGAAACGCGAATAGTCTTTCTGCCATTGCGACGGCTGTTCGACCGGCATCACCTGCACCGCGGTCACCTTGTATTCCGGACAGTTGGTCGCCCAGTCCGAGCTGTCGGTGGTGATCACGTTCGCGCCCGATTCGGGGAAGTGGAACGTCGTATAGACCACGCCCGGCTGCATCCGCTCGGTCACCTTCGCGCGCAACACGGTCTGACCCGCGCGCGATTCGATGCCGACCCAGTCGCCGGTCTTGATGCCGCGCTCTTCCGCATCATGCGGATGCAGTTCCAGCCGGTCCTCGTCGTGCCAGCGCGAGTTCTCGGTGCGGCGTGTTTGCGCGCCTACGTTGTATTGCGACAGGATGCGGCCCGTGGTGAGCAGCAGCGGGAATTTGCGCGTGACTTTCTCGGGCGTCGCAATGAACTTCGTAATCACGAACTTGCCCTTGCCGCGCACGAACGTATCGATATGCATGGTCGGCGTACCGTCCGGCGCATTCTCGTTGCACGGCCACTGGATGCTGCCGAGCTCGTCGAGCTTTTTGTACGACACGCCGTGGAAGGTCGGCGTGAGACGCGCGATCTCGTCCATGATCTGCGACGGATGCGCGTAGTCCATTTCATAGCCGAGCGCGCGCGCGAGCATGACCGTGACTTCCCAGTCGGCGTAACCCGGCACCGGTGGCATGACCTTGCGCACGCGCGAGATGCGGCGCTCCGCGTTGGTGAAGGTGCCGTCCTTTTCGAGGAACGACGAACCCGGCAGCAGCACGTGCGCATACTTGGCGGTCTCGTTCAGGAAGATGTCCTGCACGACGATGCATTCCATCGCCGACAGCGCAGCGGACACGTGATGCGTATTCGGATCCGACTGTACGATGTCCTCGCCCTGACAGTACAGACCCTTGAAGGTGCCATGCACGGCGGCGTCGAACATGTTCGGAATGCGCAGGCCGGGCTCCGGCTGCAGCGTGACGTTCCACGCCTCTTCGAACAGCGTGCGCGTGACCGTGTCGCTGATGTGGCGATAACCCGGCAGTTCGTGCGGGAACGAGCCCATGTCGCACGACCCCTGCACGTTGTTCTGGCCGCGCAGCGGATTGACGCCCACACCTTCACGGCCGATGTTGCCCGTCGCCATCGCGAGGTTGGCGATGCCCATCACCATCGTCGAGCCTTGCGCGTGTTCGGTGACGCCCAGGCCGTAGTAGATCGCGGCGTTGCCGCCGGTCGCATAGATGCGGGCGGCCTCGCGCACGGCTTGGGCCGGCACGCCGGTCACCGCTTCGGTCGCCTCCGGCGCGTTTTCCGGCAGTGCGACGAAATCGCGCCATTGCTCGAACGCACGCGTTTCGCAACGCTCGGCGACGAACGCTTCGTTGAGCAGGCCTTCGGTGACGATCACATGCGCCAGCGCGTTCACAATGGCCACGTTGGTGCCCGGCCGCAATTGCAGATGATGGGACGCCTTCACGTGCGCCGTATCGACGATATCGATGCGCCGCGGATCGACCACGATCAGCTTCGCGCCTTCGCGCACACGGCGCTTCAGGCGCGAGCCGAACACCGGGTGGCCGTCGGTCGGATTGGCGCCGATCACCACGATCACGTCGGCTTTATCGACCGAGGCGAAAGTTTGGGTGCCTGCCGATTCGCCGAGCGTTGCTTTGAGGCCGTAACCAGTCGGCGAATGACACACCCGCGCGCAAGTGTCGACGTTGTTGTTGCCGAACGCGGCGCGCACGAGTTTTTGCACCAGATACGTTTCTTCGTTCGTGCAACGCGAGGACGTAATGCCGCCGATCGAATCGCGGCCATGCTTCGCCTGAATGCGGCGGAATTCCGACGCCGCATACGTGAGCGCTTCTTCCCAACTCACTTCGCGCCACGGATCGGTGATCTTCGCGCGAATCATCGGCTTGGTGATGCGGTCCTTGTGCGTCGCGTAGCCCCATGCGAAGCGGCCTTTCACGCAGGCGTGGCCTTCGTTGGCCTGGCCGTTCTTGTGCGGCACCATCCGCACGACCTGGTTGCCCTTCATCTCGGCCTTGAACGAGCAGCCGACGCCGCAATACGCGCACGTGGTAACGACCGAATGCTCCGGCTGGCCGAGCATGATGACGGTCTTTTCCTGCAACGTCGCGGTCGGGCAGGCGGCCACGCACGCGCCGCACGACACGCATTCCGATTCCATGAACGGCACGTCTTCGCTGGCGGCCACGCGCGACTCGAAACCGCGCCCGGCGATCGTCAGCGCGAACGTGCCTTGCGTTTCTTCGCACGCGCGCACGCAGCGATTGCAGACGATGCACTTGGACGGGTCGTAGGTGAAGTACGGGTTCGACTCGTCTTTCTTATCCTTCAGGTGATTCGCGCCGTCAAAGCCGTAGCGCACTTCGCGCAGGCCCGTGACGCCGGCCATGTCCTGCAGTTCGCAGTCGCCGTTGGCGGGGCAGGTGAGGCAGTCGAGCGGGTGATCGGAGATGTACAGCTCCATCACGTTGCGGCGCAGTGACTGCAGACGATCGGTTTGCGTGCGCACCTTCATGCCGGCTTCGACCGGCGTCGTGCACGAGGCGGGATAGCCGCGTTTGCCTTCAATTTCCACGAGGCACAAGCGGCACGAGCCGAACGGTTCCAATGAATCGGTCGCGCAGAGCTTCGGCACGTTGACGCCCGCTTCGACGGCGGCGCGCATCACGGAGGTGCCGGCGGGTACGGTGACCGACTGGCCGTCGATCTCCAGCGTGACGTCGACATCGGCGTGGCGCTCGGGCGTGCCGAAATCGGTGTCGTCGAAGAACGAACGCGTCGCGCGCTGCTGGGCTTGCGCCTTGCACGCGCAGTTGCCGGAGCCGCAGCCGCCGGCAGGTGAGTTAAGCATGTCGGACATGGTGGGCTCCTGGGTCAGGCCGCTTTCGGCGCGTGTTCAGACACGTTGGCGAGACCGAAGTCTTCGGGGAAATGATCGAGCGCGGACAGCACCGGGAACGGCGTCATGCCGCCCATCGCGCAAAGCGAGCCGGACACCATCGTGTCGCACAGGTCGCGCAGCAGCTGCACTTGCCGGGTGGACGTATCGCCGTTGCGAATCCGGCCTATCACTTCGACGCCGCGCGTCGAGCCGATCCGGCACGGGGTGCATTTGCCGCACGATTCGAGCGCGCAGAAGTGCATGGCGTACTGCGCGAGTTCGGCGAGATTCGACGTGTCGTCGTGCACGACGAGGCCGCCGTGGCCCACTACCGCGCCGACTGCCGCATAGGCTTCGTAATCCATGGGAATGTCCCACTGGCTTTCCGGCAGGTACGTGCCGAGCGGGCCGCCCACCTGCACCGCGCGCGCGGGCCGGCCGCTCGCCGTGCCGCCGCCGTACTCATAGAGCAATTCACGCAGCGTCACGCCGAACGCGAGTTCGACCAGCCCGCCTTGCTTGACGTTGCCCGCGAGCTGAAACGGCAGCGTGCCGCGCGAACGGCCCATGCCGAAGTCTTTGTAGAACGCCGCGCCACGCGCGAAGATGATCGGCACGGTGGCGAGCGTGATGACGTTGTTGATCACGGTCGGCTGGCCGTAAAGGCCGATGAGCGCCGGCACCGGCGGCTTGGCGCGCACAATGCCGCGCTTGCCTTCGAGCGATTCGAGCAGCGCCGTTTCCTCGCCGCACACATAGGCGCCCGCGCCTTTGGCCACGAACAGTTCGAAGCGATGCACCGTCGAGCCGAGCACGCTGTCGCCGAGCCAGCCGGCGGCGCGTGCTTTCGCGATGGCCGCTTCGAGCGTCGCGATCGAATGCGGATATTCGCTGCGCACGTAGATATAGCCCACCGTCGCGCCCGTCACGACCCCGGCGATGATCATCCCTTCGATCAGCACGTACGGATCGCTTTCCATCACGAGGCGATCGGAGAACGTGCCGGAGTCGCCTTCGTCCGCATTGCAGACGATGTATTTCTGCGCCGCTTTCGCGCCGCGTACCGTGCGCCATTTGATCCCGGCAGGGAAGGCCGCGCCGCCGCGACCGCGCAGACCGGATTCGATCAGCGCTTCGCAGGCGGCGTCGCCGTCGGTCTGCAACGCCCTGCGCAAACCTTCGAGGCCGCCGTGGGCGACATAGTCGTCGATGGAAAGCGGGTCGGTGATGCCGATGCGCGCGAACGTCAGACGCTGCTGTTTCTTCAGATACGGAATCTCGTCGACCGCACCGACCTGCTTTGCGTGCGCTCCGCCTTCGAGCAAGCCTGCATCGAACAGTGCGACGACGTCGTCGGCTTCGACATTCGCGTAGCCGATGCGGCCTTCGGGCGTTTGCACTTCGACGAGCGGTTCGAGCCACAGCAGGCCGCGCGAGCCGTTGCGAACGAGTTCGACAGCGAGGCCGCGGCGCGCCGCTTCGGCCTCGATCGCCTGAGCGAGCGCATCAGCGCCGAGCGCTAGTGCCGACGAATCACGGGGAACGTAGATGCGTGTCATGCCGTCACCTCCACGCACTTGCTGGCGGCCGCGAAAATCGCGTCGAACTTTTGCGGCGTGACCCTGGCGTGCAAGATCCCGTTGAGCATCAACGCTGGCGACAGCGCACATTGGCCGAGGCAATACACCGATTCCAGCTCCACCGTCGCGCCGTGCTCGTGTTCGGCGTCGAAGCGGCAGCCGGTGTGCGTCTCGATATGGCGGGCGAGCGCCTCGGTCCCCATGCTGCGGCAGGCTTCCGCGCGGCACAGCTGCACCGTGACCTGGGCGGCCGGCTGCGTGCGAAAGTGGTGGTAGTAGGTGATGACGCCGTGCACTTCCGCGCGCGACAGATTCATGACGCGCGCGAGTGGCGCGACCGCCGCGGGCGGCACGTAACCGAGTTCGTCCTGAATCGCATGCAAGACCGCTAGCAGCGACATTCCCGGCTGCGCGTGACGCTGCACGAGCTGATCCGGCGCGATGGCGATGGAATCATCCAAGTGGGGGCTCCTCCAAAGTCATATATGCACTTGTCATTCATAATGCGTGCACTTATGCTTCGTATATTCGATATGGGATAGCCGAACAATAGGCGGGCGATTCGGCTCGCGCAATAGGAAAGAGTTGAGCATATATGATCAGGATCGAGTGCCAGGCGCAGTTGGTGGTGAAGGGCCCGGATGGCCGCGAGGCCAGCCTGTCGGACGTCGTGCCGTTGCTCGCGCTGGTGGACGAGTCGGGCAGCATCGCGCAGGCGGCCACGCTTAAGGGTTTGTCCTACCGTCATGCATGGGGTTTGCTGCGCAGCATCGAAGAGCGTTTGGGTGGTCCGCTGATCGCCAAGGAGCGCGGTCGCGGCTCGGTGCTCTCCGAACTCGGGCAAGCGGTATTGCGTGCGCAGCGCCTGTGCGGCGAACGGCTCGACGGCAATATGCAGGCGCTTGCCAGCGAGGTGGCGAGCGATCTGAACCGCTGGCTCGCTCCACCCGCCGACGACGTGCGCATCTTCGCGTCGCACGGCTATGCCGTGGCCGCGCTGGTCACGGCGCTGGTCGCCAACGATCTGCCGGTGGACATCAAGTATCGGGACAGCGCGGACGCTGTCAGCGCGCTCGCGCGCGGCGAATGCGATCTGGCCGGCTTCCATTTGCCGCGCGGCGAGTTTCGCGCGGAGTGCGCCGATGCCTATCGACGCTGGCTCGATCCGCAGCGCCACGTGCTCGTGCATCTCACGCGGCGCAAGCAGGGACTCTTTCTCGGCAAGGGCAATCCCAGGGCAATCGCAGGTCTGGGCGATCTCGCACGCGACGACATTCGCTTCGTCAACCGGCAACCCGGCTCCGGCACGCGCATGCTACTCGAGCTCGCGCTACGGAAAGTCGGGGTGGATCCGGACCGGGTCAATGGTTATGCGTCAGCCGAACTCACGCATTCGGCGATAGCGGCGTTCGTTGCGAGCGGCATGGCGGATGTGGGCTTCGGTGTGGAGCCTGCGGCGCATCACTTCGGTCTCGACTTCATTCCGGTTGTCGACGAAGACTATTATTTCGCCTGCGACCGCGCGCGCCTCGAGCGTGCGCCGCTTGCGAGCGTGATCGGTCTGCTGCGCGGCAGCGCGTTTCGTCATAGCGTCGACCAACTCGAAGGTTATGACCCGCAGGACTGCGGCAAGGTGGTCGAGCTGGAAGAGGGCCTCGGCGAAGCCGTGGCGTAAGCAGCCGTAAACATCAGGCTGTGTTCCGCGCTGCGTATGGCGTTCGTTTGGGATACTCTCTAAGCTTCCGCTTCCGCCTTAACCGCGCGCCATGTCGCGCCGAACAATATGAAAGTTAATTTTCACGTATGTGCCGCCGTGGCGACGGCTGGTGTGCTGCTCGCCACCGCCTCAGTTGCCTTCGCGCAGAATTCACCGGGTGTGCCGGGCGGTATCCTGCAAGATCAGTTTCGTCTTGCCGAACATCCGCAAATGCCCTTCGCCGCGTCGGCGCCCTCGGACAAATACCAGAGCAGCAAAAAATCGGCGATGCGCAAGCGCGGGGATATGGGCGATCCGAATGGCTGCAATCTGCAGTGTCCTAAAGACGAATAAGCGGACACGCGAGTCCGCTTATCGTGCGGCGCCGGCTTTCTGCCGGCGCCTTTCCGTTTGATCTTCTCGTTTGATCGTCAGGTTTGGCCTGGCGGCGGTGCCGCCGCCATTGCCTCGTAGCGGGCGCTCAAGGTTTGGCCGTGTGCCACATGTCCTTGAAGCCGTCTCCCTTCATATCTCCCGCCTGCTTGTCCGCCGCGAAGCGATAAAGCGGATGGCCTTTATACGCCCATTGCTGTTTGCCGTCGGCGCCGGCGATCAACGTCCACTCTCCGGACGGTTTGTCCGACGCGCTGGCCGTGGCTGCCGGCCAATTGTTCAGGCAGGCGCCGGTGCAGGTGCTCACGCCCGGCGTGGTGTCTTTGTCGAAGGTGTAGAGCGTCATGCCGTCCGCCGTGACGAAGCGCCCGTCGACGATTTTCGGCGCCTCGGCGAAAGCGCTTTGTTGCAGCGCGAGGAGGGCGAGGCAGAAGAGAGTTTTGCGCATGATGTCGGCTCCTGATCTTGGTGTTGGTTTCGCGCGAGACGCGGCGTGCGCGCGCGTGAGGATTAAACGAATGAGCGGACGCGTTTATTCCATTCACCTCGTTGCAGGTGGCTCGGGATCTCGGTTCGTCAGGAAGCGGCAGCGTACGAGTTGATGAGAGGAAGCGGCGGACAACAAAAAACCCGCAAGCAGCAGGCCACTTACGGGTTCTCGGTGAGACTTGAATGTACTGCCTGAAACGTGTTCTGGTGGAGGCGGCGGGAATCGAACCCGCGTCCAGAAGCACTCTACGACCAGTTCTACATGTTTAGTTCTGTCATTTGATTTAACCGTAGCGACGCGGACGAACACGCTGCACTACGGCGATTCACTAGGTTTTCGACCCGGACGTCGTGACACCGCCAAGGCTTAACTGACGTATATGACCTCTGTCGGTATTGCTACCGGTCTTGCGACTCTAGCCCGTCAGTAAACTAGGCAGAGGACGGCGGCCCTTAGGCTGCCAGTGCGAACGTATCGTCGTTTGCAGTTACGTTTTTCCCATTGATTAACGAGGTGACGGGTCCTCGACATGCCCTAGCCGCTTCGCAACCCCTGTCGAAACCAGGTCGCCCCCGCGGTTCGTTGCTCAATACATATGAGCCAAAGTAGATTTTACAATAGATTGACGGCTACGTCCTGGCTCATTCACGCGGCGAGCGCGATAGTGCGCCGGCTTTGCGTTGCCGGCCGCGGTGCTTCAGCCGAGGTCGCGCAACAGTCTCTGCAATTCAGCCGGCGATTGGACCACGTGCTGCGCGTGCCATTGCGTCGGTGGAATATCGTTGCCGCAGTAGCCGTACGCCGCTGCGATGGTCTTCATGCCCGCGGCGAAGCCCGCCTGCACATCGCGCAGATCGTCGCCGACGTACACAACGCGTTCCGGCACCATGTCCAATTCGCGCGCGGCGTGCAGCAGAGGCGCCGGGTGCGGCTTCGAATGCGGCGTCGTGTCGCCGCTGACGACGCAGCCGGCGCGCTCTTCCAGTCCGAGTTGCGCGATCAACGGTTCGGTAAGCCTCGCAACCTTGTTGGTGACGATGCCCCAGCGCACGCCACGGGCGTCGAGTTCGTCGAGAATCTCGGGAATGCCGGGAAACAGCGTGGTCTCGATGCACAGGTCCGCTTCGTAGTTGGCGAGGAATTCCTCGCGCAGCGACGCGAACTCGTGATGATCGGGGCCAATGCCAAACGCCCCGCCGATCAGCCCGCGCGCGCCCGCGGACGCCAATGGGCGCAGATCTTCGAGCGGCACCATCTCGAGCCCGCGATCGTGGCGCATTTTGTTGACGGCGGCCGCGAGGTCGGGTGCCGTGTCGGCGAGCGTGCCGTCGAGGTCGAACAGCACAGCTAGGCAAAGACCGAGTGCGTCTTCGTTGTCTTCGCGTTGGGGCAGGGGTGTGGGATCGCTCATTGATTCGGTAGGTCCGGCAGGTCGGGGCGGTTCAGATGTCGCGCCGGCAGGCGAGCATGTAGTTCACGCTCGTGTCGGCGGACAGCGTGAAATGCTTGCTGAGCGGGTTATAGACGATGCCCTTGATATCGGCCGTGCGCAGGTTGGCGGCGCGGACGAAGCTCGCCAATTCGGACGGGCGAATGAACCGCGCGTAATCGTGCGTGCCCTTGGGCAGCATTCGCGCGATGTATTCGGCACCGATCACGGCGAACAGGTACGACTTCACGTTTCGGTTCAGGGTAGAAAAGAACACCCAGCCGCCGGGCTTCACCAGCGTCTTGCACGCCTCGACGATGGCGGCGGGTTCAGGCACGTGCTCGAGCATTTCCATGCAGGTCACGACGTCGTACGTACCGGGCTCGCGGGCGGCGAGCGCCTCGGCGGCGATTTCTTCGTAATCTACGGTTACACCGCTTTCAAGGCTGTGAAGATCGGCCACCCCCAACGCTTGAGTTGACAGGTCGATACCTTTGACGTGCGCACCCAGGCCGGCCATTGACTCGGACAAAATGCCGCCCCCGCAGCCGATATCCAGCACGGTCTTGCCCGCGAGGTGCGCATGTGTGTCGATCCAGCTCAGGCGAATCGGATTGAGCTCGTGCAGCGGCTTGAATTCGGCATTCGGGTCCCACCAACGATGTGCGAGGTCGCTAAATTTCTGCAGTTCGTGGGGATCGGCGTTGGTCATGGCGGAAGCTGCCTCGAAGAGAGCGGTGAGCGGGCGCTCGAGGATAAACCCTGAGTATATAGGTCGAGGGACAGGGCGGCAAAATGCCACCCCATCAAGGTTCGGCCGGTTGCGCGAATACGGCGCTCGCAAGGGCCGGACATAAAAAAAGCCCCGCCGGAGCGGGGCTTTGATACTGCGGTAAGGTGAGGCTTACTGCTTCGAAGTACCGACAACTTCGACTTCCACGCGACGATCCGGCGCGAGGCAGGCGATGAGTTGCTTGCGGTTCTTCTGGTTGCAGCCGGTCGTGACCGGGTTGCGCTTGCCCTTGCCTTCCGTGTAGATGCGGTTGGATTCGATGCCCTTGCTGACCAGGTATGCCTTCACAGCTTGAGCGCGGCGCAGCGACAGACGGTCGTTGTACTTGTCCGAACCGATACGGTCCGTGTAACCCGTTGCGACGACGACTTCCAGGTTCAGCGCGCCGATCTTCGATGCCAGATCGTCCAGCTTTTCCTTGCCAGCCGGCTTCAGGATTGCCTTGTCGAAGTCGAACAGAGCGTCCGCTTGATACGTAATCTTTTGGCTCGTGATAGCCGGTGCAGGTGCGACCGGAGCCGGCGGGGTCGGAGCCTGGGCAACCAGGGCGCCATCGCACTTTGCGTTAGCCGTTGCCGGCGTCCAGAATGCATCGCGCCAGCAAAGCTCGTTCGTGCCGTTCATCCACACGTATTCGCCGGTACCATTCACCCAGTTGTCGTTCGTGGCTTGTCGCGACGCCGGCACCGATTGCGCCATGGCGGATGCAGCCATAACTGCGGTAGCTGCAATGAACGCGAGCTTTGAAAGTTTATTCATATTTCTCCTCTCGAAATTGAGATTACCGCAGGTTTACTGCGAGCCTGTTGACGAAGACAAGTCATACATTGCTCGAAGTATAACATCGGTGTAGAACAAAAAACGTGCTGTGTAGACTTCGAGCAGTGTCTAACTCTTTGTGCGTTGGCATTTTGCCATATCGTTCCCTTCCAACGATAAAAAAATCTGCCCCCCATCAAATCACCTTCCAATTGTGGTGCATGCGCAACAGAAGCAATCGCCCGGAGGGGCCGCCAGTCATGGCTCAGCGGCGAATTGCCCCACGCACGAATCGAGCCTGCTCCCACTCGAAATCAGGGCGTCGAGGCGCGTTTCGGATTCGCTGCCTAATAGGTATACGTACCTTCGTCGGGAGCGGATTCGCGGCATGTTAGAATCGCGTGATGCGTTGCGTCTGCAATGCTTACGCGAAGACGCGGCGATATGTAGTTATGCCGCCGTCTTGGCACGTAAAAGATACGGATAATGGATCAATTCGCCAAAGAGACTCTGCCAATCTCCCTAGAGGAGGAAATGCGCCGTTCGTATCTCGATTACGCGATGAGCGTGATCGTAGGGCGTGCGCTTCCCGATGTTCGCGATGGCCTGAAGCCGGTGCACCGGCGCGTGCTGTACGCGATGCACGAACTGAACAACGACTGGAACCGGGCGTACAAGAAGTCCGCGCGTATTGTCGGCGACGTTATCGGTAAATATCACCCGCACGGCGACACGGCTGTTTACGACACCATCGTCCGGATGGCGCAGGACTTTTCGCTGCGCTACATGCTGGTGGACGGTCAGGGCAACTTCGGCTCGGTCGACGGCGACAACGCCGCGGCCATGCGGTACACCGAAATCCGCATGGCGAAGATCGGCCACGAACTGCTGGCCGACATCGACAAGGAAACGGTCGACTTCACGCCGAACTACGACGGCAGTGAAAACGAACCGGCCATCCTGCCGGCGCGTATTCCCAATCTGCTGATCAATGGCTCGTCCGGCATCGCGGTCGGCATGGCGACCAACATCCCGCCGCACAACCTCAATGAGGTTGTCGACGCGTGCCAGCATCTGCTTAAGAATCCGGAATCCACGATCGACGAGCTGATCGAGATCATTCCGGCGCCCGACTTCCCGACCGCCGGCATCATTTACGGCGTGGCCGGCGTGCGCGACGGCTATCGCACGGGCCGCGGCCGCGTGGTGATGCGCGCGCTCACGCACTTCGAGGAAATCGACCGCGGGCAGCGCATGGCGATCATCGTCGACGAGCTGCCTTACCAGGTGAACAAGCGCTCGCTTCTGGAGCGTATCGCCGAGCTGGTCAACGAGAAGAAGCTCGAAGGCATTTCCGACATTCGCGACGAGTCCGACAAGAGCGGCATGCGCGTCGTGATCGAACTCAAGCGCGGCGAAGTGCCGGAAGTCGTCCTGAACAATCTGTACAAGGCGACCCAGCTTCAGGACACCTTCGGCATGAACATGGTCGCGCTGGTCGACGGCCAGCCGAAGCTGCTGAATCTGAAGGAAATGCTGTCGTGCTTCCTGTCGCATCGCCGGGAAGTGCTGACGCGGCGCACGGTATACGAGCTGCGCAAGGCGCGTGAGCGCGGCCACGTGCTCGAAGGTCTGGCGGTCGCGCTCGCTAATATCGACGAGTTCATCGCGATCATCAAAGCGGCGCCGACTCCGCCGATCGCCAAGCAGGAATTGATGGCGCGTCCGTGGGATTCGTCGCTGGTGCGCGAGATGCTGGCGCGCGCCGAGTCGGAAAACGCGTCGGCGGGTGGTCGGGAAGCCTATCGTCCTGACGGTTTGAATCCGTCGTTCGGTATGCAGTCCGACGGCCTGTACCGTTTGTCCGACACCCAGGCTCAGGAAATTCTGCAGATGCGTCTGCAGCGTTTGACCGGCCTGGAGCAGGACAAGATCATCGGCGAATACCGCGAAGTCATGGCGCAGATCGCCGACCTGCTGGACATTCTGGCCCGCCCGGAACGCATTACGGCCATCATCGTCGACGAACTCACGTCGATCAAAGCCGAATTCGGCGACGCGCGCCGCTCGAAGATCGAGCTGAACGCGACCGAGCTGAACACGGAAGATCTGATCACGCCGCAAGAGATGGTCGTGACCATGTCGCACGCGGGCTACGTGAAATCGCAGCCGCTGTCCGAGTACAGCGCGCAGAAGCGGGGTGGTCGCGGCAAGCAGGCCACGGCAATGAAGGAAGACGACTGGATCGACACGCTGTTCATCGCGAACACGCACGATCACATTCTGTGCTTCTCCAATCGCGGCCGTGTATACAGCGTGAAGGTCTATGAAGTGCCGCAAGGTTCGCGGAACTCGCGCGGCCGCCCGATCATCAATATCTTCCCGCTTCAGGAAGGCGAAAAGATCACCGTTGTCTTGCCGGTCAAGGAATTCTCGGCAGACAAATTTGTCTTCATGGGCACCGCGTTAGGAACTGTAAAGAAGACGCCGCTGGAAGCCTTTGGCCGTGTGCTGCGCAAGGGTATTATTGCGGTCGGTCTGGACGACGGCGATTACCTGATCGGCGCTGCCATCACGGACGGTCAGCACGACGTGATGCTGTTCTCGGATTCGGGCAAGGCGGTTCGCTTCGATGAGAACGACGTGCGTCCGATGGGCCGCGAAGCGCGCGGCGTACGCGGCATGCAGCTCGAAGACGGCCAGAACGTGATCGCGTTGCTGGTGGCCGGCGACGAGCAGCAGTCGGTGCTCACCGCGACGGAGAACGGTTTCGGCAAACGTACGCCGATCGTCGAGTACACCCGTCATGGGCGCGGCACGAAGGGCATGATCGCGATCCAGACCTCGGAGCGCAACGGCAGGGTCGTCGCCGCCACGCTGGTGGATCAGGAAGCGCAGATCATGCTGATCACCAATACCGGCGTGCTGATCCGTACGCGGGTGTCGGAAATTCGGGAAATGGGACGCGCAACCCAAGGTGTTACACTCATCAGCCTTGACGAAGGGACCAAGCTTTCAGGTCTGCAACAGGTTGCTGAGGCGGAAGCAGAAGGTGACGCGGAAGGCGACGCCGAGGGTCCCGCCGAAGGTGGCAACGGCGGCGAAAATGGCGGCGAATCGGGCGGTGCTGCCTGATTCGTGTCTGCGTCTTACAGTCTCAGTGATTGGTTGAAAGCTGCGCCGGGAATAATGGCGTGTCGGGCCGATACGCGTCCCGCGCAGCTTGCTGTTCAAGTTCATTTCTATTAGGGAGTAATGATGCAAAAACGATTCAAACAACTGATGTTGCTGGCTGCTCTCGTGCCGACCTTCGCCATGGCTCAAGCGCTTCAGAGCTCGGCTCCGGCGGCTCCGGCTGCTGCCGCGGCACCGGTTGACCCGGCCAAGCAGGCTGCAATCAAGGACCTGTTGGACGCAATCGACGCGCAGAAGCTCGTCGGCGCGATCGGCAACAGCGCCCAGATGCAAGCCAAGCAGCTGGTTCCGGCAATCCTGTCGGACGCCCTGAGCGAAAACAAGACGATGACGGACAAGCAGAAGCAGGCTTCCGTCCCGACGCTGCAAAAGAACGCAGTGCCGAAGCTGGTTGACGGCGCAGGCCAGGTGTTCGCAACGGACAGTTTCCGTCAGGACGCCATGCAAGCTCAGTACGACGCGTACGCGAAGTACTACAGCACGTCGGAAATCAAGGATCTGACGACGTTCTACAAGAGCCCGACCGGCCGCAAGTTCATCCAGGTGCAAGACCAGGTTGGCCGCGACGTCGTGAACGGCTTGATGCAAAAGTACATGCCGCAATCGATTAAGGCAACGCGTGACCAGGCCGACAAGGAAGTCGCTTCGGTCAAGCCGGCCAAGTAAGCTCGAGCCCTAAGGCTGCGTTGATATCGCGCCAGCCGCCAATCGGCAAGGCCGCCTCGTAGGCTGATGGCATGCCGGGTTTGGCGGCTTGGCGGTGACAATGCGATAATGGCCGTTTGCGCACACGCGCAGACGGCCATTTTCTTTTTCGGTGCGAAACCCGGTCCGAAACCCGCGCCAGAAAATCGCGCCTGCAAGATTGCCTTGTCAGCTGCACGGCCATTGCCGGCCGGCTGTTAATTTCGCCGATTTTTGCGCGATCTTCGTTTTTCGCGCCTGCTTTCAGGATCTCACGATGCGTGTCTTCAATTTCTCCGCCGGTCCCGCGGCCATGCCCGAAGAGGTTCTGCGTCAAGCCGCCGACGAAATGCTCGATTGGCGAGGCAGTGGCATGAGCGTGATGGAAATGAGCCATCGCGGCAAAGAGTTCATGTCGATCCACGAGGAAGCGCTCGTCGATCTGCGCGATTTGCTCGAGGTGCCGGCCAGCCATCGCATCCTGTTCCTGCAAGGCGGCGGCCTGGGTGAAAACGCGATCGTGCCGATGAATCTGATGGGCGCAAAGCCGCGCGCGGATTTCGTCGTGACGGGTTCGTGGTCGCAGAAGTCATTCAAGGAAGCGCAGAAGTACGGCACCGTGCATCTGGCGGCGAGCGGCCAGACGGCCGAGGGTTTCACCCGCGCGCCCGCGCGCTCGGAGTGGCAACTGTCGGACGACCCGGCTTATGTGCATCTGTGCACGAACGAGACGATCCACGGCGTCGAGACGTTCGAGATTCCAGATCTCGGCGATATTCCGCTGGTGGCCGACGCGTCGTCGCATATCCTGTCGCGTCCCATGGACATCGCCAAATACGGCGTGCTGTTCGGCGGCGCGCAGAAAAACATCGGCATGGCCGGCGTGACGGTGGTGGTCGTGCGCGAAGACATGCTGGATCGCGCGCAGCCGATCTGCCCGTCGGCGTTCGAATGGAAGATCGTCGCGGAGAACAATTCGATGTACAACACACCGCCCACTTATGCGATCTACATCGCGGGGCTGGTGTTCAAGTGGCTGAAGAAGCAGGGCGGCCTTGCCGCGATGGAAGCGCGTAACTTCGAAAAGTCGAAGCTGTTGTACGACGCGATCGACTCGAGCAGCTTCTATCTGAACAAGGTCGAACACGGCTCGCGCTCGCGGATGAACGTACCGTTCTTCCTCGCCGACGAGTCGCGCAACGAAGATTTCCTGGCCGGCGCGAAAGCGCGGGGAATGGTGCAGCTAAAGGGCCACAAGTCCGTCGGCGGCATGCGGGCGTCGATTTATAACGCCGTCCCGCTCGAGGGCGTCAAAGCGCTTGTCGAATACATGAAGGAATTCGAACAGCGCGGCGCCTGAGTCATCAGGGCGCGCGCATCCTTTCCAGCACGCATTTGTGCAGTAGCTACCGGCAGGGCCGTTTTCACGCATGGACGACGAACTCAATAACCGACTCAAGCCTCTTCGCGAACGTATCGACGCGCTCGATGCGCAGTTGATCGCGCTCCTGAACCAGCGCGCCGCGGTAGCGCTCGAAGTAGGCGAGGTCAAGAAGCATTTCAACGCGCCGGTGTTCAGGCCCGAGCGCGAACAGCAGGTGATCGCGCGTCTGCAGGACATGAGCGAAGGGCCGCTCGCGAGCGAGCATATCAGCGCGATCTGGCGCGAGATCATGGCAGCGAGCCGCGCGCTCGAGAAGACCATCAAGGCCGCTTACCTCGGCCCGGTCGGCACCTACAGCGAACAGGCGATGCACGAGTACTTCGGTCAGTCGATCGAAGGCCTGCCGTGTCCGTCGATCGACGAAGTGTTTCGCTCAGTCGAAGCCGGCGCTGCGGAATTCGGCGTCGTACCGGTCGAGAACTCGACCGAGGGCGCGGTGTCGCGCACGCTCGATCTGCTGCTGCAAACGCAACTCACGATCGGCGGCGAACTGGCTTTGCCGATCCATCACAATCTGTTGACGCTGAACGGCGGCCTCACCGGCGTGACGCGTGTGTGCGCGCATGCGCAGGCGCTCGCCCAATGCCAGCGCTGGCTGTCGACCAACGCGCCGCATCTCGAGCGCCAGGCGGTGTCGAGCAACGCGGAAGCGGCGCGCATGGCAGCGGAGGACCCGACCGTGGCGGCGATCGCCGGCGACCGGGCCGCGACCCATTACGGCCTGCAAGTGGCCTATGCGCTGATCCAGGACGATCCGCACAACCGCACGCGCTTCGTGATGATCGGCAAGCAGCCGGCCGGCCCGAGCGGTTACGACCAGACGTCGCTGATCGTGTCGGTGGTGAACGAACCGGGTGCGATGGTCAAACTGCTGGAGCCACTGGCACGTCACAGCGTGTCCATGACGCGCTTCGAATCGCGGCCGGCGCGTGTCGGCACGTGGGAGTACTACTTCTACATCGACATCGAAGGCCATCGCGACGATCCGGCGGTTGCCGCGGCGCTCGCCGAGCTCGGCAAGAAGGCCGCGTTCCTGAAGATTCTGGGCTCGTATCCGCGCGCCCGCTGATGATATTCAAGCGGCGGCCCGCAGCAACCCGGCGCGCCAGCCGCACATTCCATTACTCATAGTCGTTCGGAGATTCTCATGACAGCGTCTTTCGGTCCTTCCTACGTACGCGCCATTGCGCCTTACATCGCAGGCAAACCGATTTCGGAAGTGGCCCGCGAATTCGATCTGGACGAGAAGACCATCGTGAAGCTCGCGTCGAACGAGAATCCGCTCGGCATGCCGGAATCGGCGCAGCGCGCCATGGCGCAGGCCGCCAGCGAACTCGGCCGCTATCCGGACGCCAATGCGTTCGAGCTGAAGGCCGCGCTGAGCGAGCGCTACGGCGTGCCGGCCGACTGGATCACGCTCGGCAACGGCAGCAACGACATCCTCGAAATCGCCGCGCACGCGTTTGTGGAAAAAGGCCAGTCGATCGTCTATGCGCAGTACTCGTTCGCGGTGTACGCGTTGGCAACGCAGGGCCTCGGCGCTCGCGCGATCGTCGTGCCGGCCGTCGAGTACGGGCACGACCTCGACGCAATGCTCGCGGCGATTACCGACGACACCCGCCTGATTTTCGTCGCCAATCCGAACAACCCGACCGGCACGTTCATCGAAGGGCCTAAACTCGAGGCGTTTCTCGACAAGGTGCCGCGCAACGTGGTCGTCGTGCTCGACGAGGCGTACACGGAATATCTGCCGCAGGAGAAGCGCTACGACTCGATCGCGTGGGTGCGCCGCTATCCGAATCTGCTGGTGTCGCGTACCTTCTCGAAGGCCTTTGGCCTCGCCGGTTTGCGGGTGGGTTTCGCGATTGCGCAGCCTGAATTGACCGATCTGCTGAATCGCCTGCGTCAGCCGTTCAATGTGAACACGCTGGCGCAAGCCGCGGCGATCGCCGCGCTAAACGACAAGGCGTTCCTGGAAAAGAGCGCGGCGTTGAATGCGCAGGGCTATCGCCGGCTGACCGAAGCGTTCGACAAGCTCGGTCTGGAGTATGTGCCGTCGGACGGCAACTTCGTGCTGGTGCGTGTCGGCAACGACGACGCGGCCGGCAACCGCGTCAACCTCGAGTTGCTCAAGCAGGGCGTGATCGTGCGACCGGTTGGCAACTACGGCTTGCCGCAGTGGCTGCGCATCACGATCGGCCTGCCGGAAGAAAACGAAGCGTTCATCGCCGCGCTCGAAAAGACGCTGGCCGCTGCGTAAGCAGTAACCCTTGACCCGCGCGCCTCGTCGGCATGAAGGGCGCGCTCAATCTGTGACCGATGTGGCCGAGTTTTCATTTAACAAGCTGGTAATTTTCGGTGTCGGCCTGATCGGCGGATCGCTCGCGCGCGCGTTGCGCGAGCGGGGCGAGACCGAGGGCGCGCGCACGGTGATCGGCGTCGGACGTTCGTCCGCGTCCACCGGGCGCGCTCTGGAGCTGGGCGTGATCGACGGGTCGGCGGCGCTGGACGACGACGCCTCGCTGCGTGACGCGCTGTCAGGCGCCGACCTCGTCCTGCTGGCCGCGCCTGTCGCGCAGACGCAGCCGCTGCTCGAGCGCATCGCGCCGTTTCTCGAGGCGGCGACGATCGTCACCGACGCCGGCAGCACCAAGTCGGACGTGGTCGCCGCGGCCCGTGCGGCGCTCGGCGCGCGCATCGGCCAGTTCGTACCCGGGCATCCGATTGCCGGCCGCGAAGCAAGCGGCGTGGAGGCGGCGCTGCCTGACCTGTATGTGGGCCGCAATGTCGTGTTGTGTCCGCTGCCGGAGAATGCCCCGGCCGCCGTGGAGTGCGTCGCGGCCATGTGGCGCGCCACCGGTGCGCTGGTGCGGAACATGGCGCCCGAGCAGCACGACCGCGTGTTCGCGTCGGTCAGCCATTTGCCGCACGTGCTTTCGTTCGCGCTGGTCGAGCAGATCCTCAATTCGCCTGATGCCGCGCTGAAATTTTCGTTCGCCGCGGGCGGCTTTCGCGACTTCACGCGCATTGCCGCGTCGAGTCCGGAAATGTGGCGCGACGTGTGCGTGGCCAATCGCGTCGCTCTGCTCGACGAACTCGACGCCTACACGGCGGTGCTCGCGCGCTTGCGCGCGGCGATCGAAGCCGCCGACGGCGCCGCTCTCGAAGCCGTGTTCGCGCGCTCGCGCGTGGCGCGCACCGAATGGCAGGAACAGCGCGCTGCCGGCGTCGCCAATAGCGACGCGTCGAAATAACCGGAAACTGGACTCAATCATGGAATTCCTCGATCTCGGACCGTTCTCTCGCGCGTCCGGCACGATTCGTCTGCCTGGCTCGAAGAGCATCTCGAATCGGGTGCTGCTGCTGGCGGCGCTCGCCGAGGGCGAAACGACGATCACGAATCTGCTCGACTCCGACGACACCCGCGTGATGCTCGACGCGCTCGAAAAACTCGGCGTGCGGGTAAAGCGCGAAGGCGACACGTGCGTCGTGAGCGGCACGCGTGGCGCATTCACGGCGCGCACGGCGGACCTGTTTCTCGGCAACGCCGGCACGGCGGTGCGTCCATTGACGGCGGCGCTCGCCGTCAATGGCGGCGACTATCGGATTCACGGTGTGCCGCGTATGCACGAGCGGCCGATCGGCGATCTGGTCGACGGTCTGCGCCAGCTCGGCGCGAAGATCGACTACGAAGAGAACGAAGGCTATCCGCCGCTGCGGATCCGCCCGGGGCAAATCAACGCCGACGCGCCGATCACCGTGCGCGGCGACGTATCGAGCCAGTTCCTGACCTCGCTTCTCATTACGCTGCCGCTGGTGCGCACCGAAAGCGGCGTGAGCACCGTACAGGTGGATGGCGAACTGATCTCGAAGCCGTACATCGAGATCACCCTCAAGCTGATGGAGCGCTTCGGCATCAAGGTCGAACGCCATGGCTGGCATCGCTTCGTGGTGCCGGCGGGGCAGCGTTATCAGTCGCCGGGCACGATCATGGTGGAGGGCGACGCGTCGTCCGCTTCGTATTTCCTCGCGGCCGGCGCGCTCGGCGGCGGGCCGCTGAGAGTGGAGGGCGTCGGCCGGGCCAGCATCCAGGGCGACGTCGGCTTTGCCGATGCGCTCATCAAGATGGGCGCGAATCTGCAAATGGGCGACGACTGGATCGAAGTGCGCGGTGTCGGCCATGACAGCGGCAAGCTCGAGCCGATCGACATGGACTGCAATCTGATTCCCGACGCCGCGATGACGATCGCCGTCGCGGCGCTGTTTGCGGACGGCGCGACCACGCTGCGCAATATCGCCAGCTGGCGCGTGAAGGAGACCGACCGGCTCGCCGCGATGGCGACCGAACTGCGCAAGGTCGGCGCCAAGGTGCAGGAAGGCGAGGACTTCATCGTCATCGAACCGCCTGAACAGCTGATTCCGAACGCCGCCATCGACACCTACGACGATCACCGTATGGCCATGTGCTTTTCGCTGGTGAGTCTCGGCGGCGTGCCGGTACGGATCAACGATCCGAAGTGCGTCGGCAAGACTTTTCCCGATTATTTCGAGCGCTTCATTGCGCTTGCTCAACCCTGATTCGACCCCGAATCGACTGACGTGCGACTTTTTCGATGAAACCGACCCGTCCCTTTCACCAGACGCCCGTCATTACGATCGACGGCCCGAGTGCCTCCGGCAAAGGCACCGTGGCCGCGCTGGTTGCCGCGAGCCTCGGCTTCCACTTGCTGGATAGCGGCGCGCTGTACCGTCTCGCCGCGCTTGCCAGCCTGCGCTACAACATCGAGGCGGCAGACGCCGCCGCGCTTGTGAAGCTGATCGACGATCTGCATATCACTTTTCGCGAAGGGCTCGCGCAGCTCGACGGCGCCGACGTGTCGGCCGAGATTCGCGCCGAGGAAGTCGGCAGTCGCGCCTCGGCAATCGCCGTGCACGCGCCGGTGCGTGCCGCGCTGGTGGCGCGCCAGCGGGCTTTTCGCAAGGAACCGGGACTGGTCGCAGACGGCCGCGATATGGGCACCGTGATCTTCCAGGACGCCGTGCTGAAGGTGTTCATGACAGCCAGCGTGGAGGCCCGCGCAGCGCGCCGGCATAAGCAATTGATCCAAAAAGGATTTTCTGCTAATATAGATGACTTGCTCCGGGATTTGCGTGAGCGCGACGAGCGTGACAGTCAGCGCGTAGCCGCGCCACTCAAGCCCGCAGCGGATGCAAAGCTGCTTGATACCTCTGCATTATCGGTCGACCAGGCGGTCGAGCAGGTGGTGCAATGGTATGAAGCTTTAGTCCCGCATGCCTGATGAAAGTACCGGTTGTGCATCAGCGCCGGGCGCAGTAGAAGTTCGTTGTCAGTAGGTGCTTCGCGATCGTCGCGCAGCGTTGTATTAACCCTTTAACCCCGCGTGGCATTCGCATTCTTGGCCGTTGTTGCTGACCGTCCGGCCAGCCGGGCACCGCGAGAACCATGCAAATTTTGATTTTTATGTCCGACCTGCAAACCTCTACCCCGAATACCGAATCTTTTGCGGCTCTGTTCGAAGAGTCGCTGACCAAGCAAGACATGCGCGCCGGCGAAGTGATTTCCGCCGAAGTCGTGCGCGTTGACCACAACTTCGTGGTCGTCAACGCTGGTCTCAAGTCCGAAGCCTACATCCCGCTCGAAGAGTTCCTGAACGACGCGGGCGAGGTAGAAGTGCAGGCGGGCGACTTCGTTTCCGTCGCGATCGACGCGCTGGAAAATGGCTATGGCGACACGATCCTGTCGCGCGACAAGGCGAAGCGTCTGGCTTCGTGGCTGTCGCTGGAAAAGGCCCTCGACAACAACGAACTCGTGACCGGCACGATCACGGGCAAGGTCAAGGGCGGCATGACCGTCATGGTCAACGGCATCCGCGCGTTCCTGCCGGGTTCGCTGGTCGACACGCGTCCGGTCAAGGACACGACCCCGTACGAAGGCAAGACGCTGGAATTCCGCGTCATCAAGCTCGATCGCAAGCGTAACAACGTGGTGCTGTCGCGCCGTGCCGTGATCGAAGCGACCCAAGGCGAAGAGCGCGCAAAGCTGCTCGAAACGCTGAAGGAAGGCGCGATCGTGGAAGGCGTGGTGAAGAACATCACGGATTACGGCGCGTTCGTGGACCTCGGCGGTATCGACGGCCTGCTGCACATCACCGACATCGCATGGCGTCGTGTGCGTCACCCGAGCGAAGTGCTGTCGGTTGGCCAGGAAGTCACCGCAAAGATCCTCAAGTTCGACCAAGAGAAGAACCGCGTTTCGCTGGGTATCAAGCAACTGGGCGACGATCCGTGGGAAGGCATCTCGCGCCGTTACCCGTCGGGCACGCGCCTGTTCGGTAAGGTCACCAACATCACCGACTACGGCGCATTCGTCGAAGTCGAATCGGGCATCGAAGGCCTGGTTCACGTGTCGGAAATGGACTGGACGAACAAGAACGTTGCACCGTCGAAGGTTGTGCAACTGGGCGACGAAGTCGAAGTCATGGTTCTCGAAATCGACGAAGACCGCCGCCGTATCAGCCTCGGCATGAAGCAATGCAAGCCGAACCCGTGGGACGACTTCAGCCGCAACTTCAAGAAGGGCGACAAGCTGCAAGGCGCAATCAAGTCGATCACCGACTTCGGCGTCTTCATCGGTCTGCCGGGCGGCATCGACGGTCTGGTTCACCTGTCGGACCTGTCGTGGTCGGAAACGGGCGAAGAAGCAGTTCGCAAGTACAAGAAGGGCGACGAAGTGGAAGCGATCGTTCTCGGCATCGACGTCGAGAAGGAACGTATCTCGCTGGGCATCAAGCAGCTCGAAGGCGACCCGTTCAGCAACTTCGTTGCAATGAACGACAAGGGTTCGATCGTCGACGGCGTGGTCAAGTCGGTGGACGCGAAGGGTGCCGTGGTTCAGCTGTCGGCGGAAGTCGAAGGCTACCTGCGTGCTTCGGAAATCGCACAAGACCGCGTGGAAGATGCTCGCAACGTGCTGAAGGACGGCGACAAGGTCAACGCGATGATCATCAACATCGATCGCAAGTCGCGTGGCATCAACCTGTCGATCAAGGCCAAGGATTCGGCTGAGCAACAGGAAGCGATCCGCGGCCTGGCTTCGTCGGACTCGAGCTCGGCTGCCACCGGCACGACGAACCTCGGCGCGTTGTTGAAGGCCAAGCTCGACGGCCAGAACCAGTAAGTCTGAGAGGTCTGCTGCAGTATGACCAAATCGGAATTGGTCGCCCAGCTGGCTACGCGATTTCCGCAACTTGTTCTTAAAGATGCGGATTTCGCCGTGAAGACGATGCTTGATGCGATGTCGGAGGCGCTTGCCAACGGTCATCGCATCGAAATTCGCGGCTTCGGCAGCTTCGGCCTTAACCGCCGTCCCTCCCGCGTCGGGCGTAATCCCAAGTCGGGCGAGAAGGTGTTGGTACCTGAGAAGTACGTACCGCACTTCAAGCCGGGCAAGGAGTTGCGCGAACGGGTTGATCGTCGCGCGGGTGAGCCGCTGAAGGCCGAAGAGCCGGATGACGACCTGTAAATGCCTCGCTGTGTTATTTGCAGCGTGGCATGGGTAGCGTCAGCGGCCAAAGCCAGTCGGCAAAAGACCAGAAAAAGCGCCTTCGGGCGCTTTTTTTTCGCCTGTACGTTTTGCTCGGTTTCGCCCGGACTGACGGGCGACCGACCCACTTAGCCCGCCTGCGTGGACCGTAAACCGTGGAAAACTCACCCGCCCGCCGATGCATTGACGTGCGGCGAGATGCAGCACGATCAAGCCGTGTAAGCCTGCAATCCGCCCATTCCTGCCCAGCCGCGAGGGCTTCAATTACAATACGGGTCACTTCGGCGCGGGCAACACCGTGGCGCGACGCGTCATCAAGCCGGCGTCCCCCCGCAACTGCCGTCAAGAGACCTATACATGAAATTTATCGTCTGGCTGATCCGTGTGCTGGTGTTCGTGCTGCTGCTGGTGCTGGCGCTCTCCAATACACAACCTGCTACGCTGAATTTCCTCGCCGGCTACGCATGGTCGGCGCCGTTGATCCTGATCGGCCTCGCGTTCTTCGTGGTGGGGTTGCTGGCCGGGCTGGTGTCGTCGATGCCGGCTATGCTGCGCTTGCGTATGGAAAATGGCCGACTCAAGCGCGAGTTGCGCGTGGCGCGCGAAACCCCGGTCGTGGTCGAACAACCGCCCATGCCGCCGCTGATCTGAATTTCTCCTGCCGCGCATCTTGAGCGCGGCTTTCCGTTTTCGCTTTCCCGCACATTTGCATTAATCGCATGGATCTAGACTTCTGGTGGCTGCTCGTCATACCCGTCGCTTTCGCGTTCGGCTGGATGGCTGCGCGCTACGACCTCAAGACGCTGCTGTCCGAAAGCGCCAACCTGCCACGCTCGTATTTTCGCGGCCTGAACTTCCTGCTCAACGAGCAGCCGGACCAGGCGATCGACGCCTTCATCGAGGTGGTCAAGCTCGATCCGGAAACCGTCGAGTTGCACTTCGCGCTGGGCAATCTGTTCCGTCGCCGCGGTGAAACGGACCGCGCGATTCGCGTGCATCAGAATCTGTTGAGCCGCGCCGACCTGCCGGTCAGCGAGCGCGATCACGCGCTCTACGAGTTGGGGCAGGACTTCCTGAAAGCGGGGCTGCTCGATCGCGCCGAGGAAACTTTCCGCTCGCTCGAAACCGGCGACTACGCGCTGGGCGCGCAGCGCGCGCTCCTCACCATCTACGAAATCGAGAAGGACTGGGTCAAGTCGATCGACACGGCCCGCCATCTGGAAACCATGGGCGCGGAGTCGCTCGACAAGGAAATCGCGCAGTTCCACTGCGAGCTCGCGCAGGAAGCGCTGCAACAGAAGAAGCCCGACGAGGCTCGCCGTCAGCTCGGTTTCGCGTTGAAGGCGAACCCGACCAACGTGCGCGCCACGATCCTGTTCGGCGACGTCGACGCGGCCGGCGGCGCGCCGGAAGCGGCGATTGCCCAATGGCGGCGTGTGGAGGAGCAGAATCCAGCCTATCTTCCGCTGGTCGCGGAAAAGTTGATGAAGGCCTACGAGGCGCTCGGCCGTCCGCAAGACGGCGCCGATCTGCTCACCACGTGGGTGGACCGCTATCCGACCAACGATCTGCTGGACGTGGCCTATCAGCACGTCGCATCGTTGCGCGGACCCGAGGCCGCGCATGCGCTCGCGCGCTCGCAAATGCAGAAGTCGCCGAATCTGGCGGGCATGACGCGGCTGCTCGAGGCGCAGGAAGCCGTCGCGGAAGAACCGCGCCGCAGCGAACTCGAATTGATGCGCACGCTGATTCGCCAGCGCACCAAAAATCTGCCACGGTATACGTGCCAGAATTGCGGTTTCAGGGCGCGGCTCTTCTACTGGCAGTGCCCGGGTTGCAGCGGTTGGGAAACCTATGCGCCGCGCCGGGTCGAGCCGATCACCGCATCGAACTGACGCTCAGGCGGCCGCGCCGGCTTCGGTCGCGCGGTCGCGCCGTCGCGGGACGCATGGCAAGTGCCCCTGCGCGGGCGAAATTCGCAACCTGTTCATGACCGGCCTTATCGCCGGGAATCATCACCGGAACCTTCTACCGGAAAGCGTATGAAAATCACCATTATCGGCACGGGCTATGTGGGTCTCGTCACCGGCGCGTGTCTCGCCGAGATCGGTCACGACGTTTTCTGTCTCGACGTCGATCCGCGCAAGATCGAAATCCTCAACAACGGCGGTGTGCCGATTCACGAGCCCGGCTTGCAGGAGATGATCGCCCGCACGCGCGCGGCGCGCCGCATCACGTTTTCCACGGATGTCGAAGCCAGCGTCGCGCACGGCGACGTGCAGTTCATCGCCGTCGGCACGCCCCCGGATGAAGACGGTTCGGCCGATCTGCAATACGTGCTCGAAGCGGCCCGCAACATCGGCCGCACGATGAACGGCTTCAAGGTGATCGTCGACAAATCGACGGTACCGGTCGGCACCGCGCAGCGTGTGCGCGCGGTGGTCGAGGAAGAACTGGCCAAACGCGGACTCGCGGGCAGCGCGCAACATCGCTTCTCGGTGGTGTCCAACCCCGAGTTTCTGAAGGAAGGCGCGGCGGTCGACGACTTCATGCGCCCCGACCGTATCGTGATCGGCCTCGACGAAGACGAAGCCGGCTCGCGCGCACGCGAACTGATGAAGCGCCTGTATGCGCCGTTTAACCGCAATCACGAACGCACGCTCTACATGGACGTGCGCTCGGCCGAATTCACGAAATACGCCGCCAATGCGATGCTCGCCACGCGTATTTCGTTCATGAACGAAATGTCGAATCTGGCGGACCGCGTCGGCGCGGATATCGAAGCGGTGCGCCGCGGCATCGGCTCCGATCCGCGGATCGGTTATCACTTCCTGTATGCCGGCTGCGGCTACGGCGGCTCGTGTTTCCCGAAGGACGTCCAGGCGCTGATCCGCACGGCTAGCGAAAGCGGCCACAATCTGCGCATCCTCGAAGCGGTCGAGGAAGTGAACGACAAGCAGAAGGACGTGCTGGTGCACAAGATCACGGGCAAGCTCGGCGACGATCTGAGCGGCCGCACGTTCGCCGTGTGGGGCCTCGCGTTCAAGCCGAATACCGATGACATGCGCGAGGCGCCGAGCCGTCGCCTGATCGCGGAACTGCTCGCGCGCGGCGCCCATGTGCGCGCCTACGACCCGGTCGCGGTGACCGAAGCGCGCCGCGTGTTCGCCATGGATCTGCATGACGCACCGGATCAGTTCGCGCGTCTGACCTTCGCGAGCACGCAGGACGAAACGCTCACGGGTGCCGATGCCCTCGTGATCGTGACCGAATGGAAAGAATTCAAGAGTCCGGATTTCGTCCATCTGAAGTCGGTGCTGAAGTCGCCGCTGATTTTCGACGGACGCAACCTGTATGAACCGGACGCGATGACCGAACTCGGCATCGACTATCACTCGATTGGACGCCCTTATGCCCAACCCTCTGAACTTCCGGCCGATGCCTGAGACCGTGCCCGGCGCCACGCCGTCCTCGCCCGCGCCGCAGCTCACCGTCGTGCCGCGCGAACGGCTTGCCGCAGCGCGCGTGCTGGTGGTGGGCGACGTCATGCTCGATCGCTACTGGTTCGGCGACGTGAACCGCATTTCGCCGGAAGCGCCGGTGCCGGTCGTGCACGTGCAGCGTCAGGAAGACCGCCTGGGCGGCGCGGCGAACGTCGCGCGCAACGTGGCCGCGCTCGGGGCGCAAGCCGGCTTGCTGTGCGTGGTCGGCCACGACGAACCCGGCGAGCGCATCGTGCAACTGCTGGGCGAAAGCGGAGTGAAGCCGCATCTCGAACGCGATCCGGCGCTCCTCACCACGATCAAGCTGCGCGTGCTATCGCGCCAGCAACAGCTATTGCGCGTCGACTTCGAAAACTCGCCGGCGCACGAAGTGCTGCTCGCGGGTCTTGCCCGCTTCGACGAACTGCTGCCGTCGCACGACGTGATCCTGATGTCCGACTACGCGAAGGGCGGCCTGACCCACGTCACGCAGATGATCGCGAAGGCGCATGCCGCGGGCAAGCCGGTGCTGGTCGATCCGAAGGGCGACGACTGGGAACGCTATCGCGGCGCGACGCTGATCACGCCGAACCGCGCCGAGTTGCGCGAGGTGGTCGGCCAGTGGAAATCGGAAGACGATCTGCTCGCGCGCGTGACGAAATTGCGCACCGAGTTGCAGTTCAAGGCGCTGCTGCTGACGCGCTCGGAAGAGGGCATGACGCTCTTCTCGGACGACGGCGTGCTGCACGCATCGGCTGTCGCACGCGAAGTGTATGATGTCTCGGGCGCGGGCGACACCGTGATCGCCACGCTGGCCGCCATGCTCGGCGCGGGCCTCACGCTGGTCGAGGCGGTCGGGCTCGCGAATCGCGCGGCCGGCATCGTGGTCGGCAAACTGGGCACCGCCACTGTCGACTACGACGAACTTTTTCATTGATGTGACCCGCCGGATCCCTCGCTGTGCTTTGATGGACAGCGTGTCGAAGGGATCCGCGCGGCGTCGACTGAACCTGTCGATCGGAGCGAGTGCCAGGCGCTGACTCCGATCCAATGCCAAGCTCACTACCGCAGGATCATCAATCATGACCCTCATCGTCACCGGCGCGGCCGGTTTCATCGGCAGCAATCTCGTGAAGGCGCTCAACGAGCGCGGTGAACAACGCATCATCGCGGTCGACAATCTGACGCGCGCGGACAAATTCAAGAACCTCGTCGACTGCGAGATCGACGACTACCTCGACAAGACCGAGTTCGTCGAACGCTTCAAGCGCGGCGACTTCGGCAAGGTGCGTGCGATTTTCCACGAAGGCGCCTGTTCGGACACGATGGAAACCGACGGCCGCTACATGATGGACAACAACTTCCGCTATAGCCGCGAGGTGCTCGACGTCTGCCTCGCGCAGGACGTTCAGTTCCTGTACGCGTCGTCGGCGGCAACGTATGGCGGGTCGAGCCGTTTCGTCGAAGAACGCGAAGTCGAGCAGCCGCTGAACGTCTATGGCTACTCGAAGTTCCTGTTCGATCAGGTGATCCGGCGCGTGCTGCCCACCGCGAAGAGCCAGATTGCCGGCTTCCGCTATTTCAACGTGTACGGGCCGCGCGAAACGCACAAGGCGCGCATGGCGTCGGTGGCATTCCACAACTTCAACCAGTTCCGCGCCGAGGGCAAGGTCAAGCTGTTCGGCGAATACAACGGTTATGCCGCGGGCGAACAGACGCGCGACTTCGTTTCGGTTGAAGACGTGGTGAAGGTCAACCTGTTCTTCTTCGACAATCCGGACAAGTCGGGCATCTTCAATCTCGGCAGCGGCCGCGCGCAACCGTTCAACGACATCGCCAGCACGGTGGTCAATACGCTGCGAACGCTGAACAACGAGCCGGCGCTGTCGCTCGCGGATCAGGTGCAGCGCGGGCTGATCGAATACATTCCGTTCCCCGACGCGTTGCGCGGCAAGTACCAGTGCTTCACGCAGGCGGACCAATCGAAGCTGCGCGCGGCCGGCTACGACGCGCCGTTTCTGAGCGTGCAGGAAGGGGTCGATCGCTACGTACGTTGGCTATTCGGCCAGGTGTAAATAATTCGGATCCCTCTTTAAACTGGAATCTCCCGGTTGGTGATGGTCGCCAACCGGTTGTACGAGGGAGATTCCATATGTTTCGAAAAATTCTGGTTACCGCGGCCATGCTCGCCGCTTTCGGCCACGCTTATGCGGCGGTCGACGTCAACACGGCGAATGAGGATGCGCTGCGCGGCATCAAGGGCATCGGTCCCGCCAAAGCGAAAGCCATTCTCGACGAGCGTGCAGCGCATGGTCCGTTCAAGGACCCGGCCGACCTCGGCAAGCGCGTCAAGGGCATGGGCGGGCATACCGTCGAGCGCCTGCAGGCGGAGGGTCTCGCTATCGGTCCGGCTGGCGCGGCTGCTAACCCGCAGGCTGCGGCGTCTGCACAGACCAAAGGCGCGGCCGCTGCGGCCAACACGCCAAAGAACAACGCCACGGTGGCCGTGAAGAAATAGCCTGACACGGATCCGGCGCACGGCCCGGTGGGTCGCGCACCGGGTCCGTCCCGTCGTTTCCCGTCATGGTCGGAGTCGTCACGAACACTCCTTCAGCTGTCATGCAGATGACTGGCTCCCGCGGTTCTCAGCCGCGGGCTTTTTGCGTTGCGGGCGCTCGCTGGCAGGCGCCTGCATCCATGCGGACAGAAGGGCCGCGCGGCAGCCGCGGGCACGGTGGTTTAGAATCGACAGATTAAGACTCTGCGCAGCGACAGCACCAGAACCGATATGGCTTACAAAACGATTGAAGACACGATCGGCAATACGCCACTCGTGCAACTCGTCCGTCTTCCCGACGACGAGATCCGCAGCCGCAACAACGTGATCCTTGCGAAGCTCGAGGGCAACAACCCTGCGGGCTCGGTGAAGGATCGCCCGGCGTTGTCGATGATCAAGAAAGCGGAAGCGCGCGGGCGCATCAAGCCGGGCGACACGCTGATCGAATCGACCAGCGGCAACACCGGCATCGCACTCGCCATGGCAGCCGCGATCCGTGGCTACAAAATGGTGCTGATCATGCCGGAAGATCTGTCGGTGGAGCGCCGTCAGAGCATGGCCGCCTATGGCGCGCAGATCGTTCTCACGCCGGTCACGGGCGGCATGGAGTACGCACGCGATCTGGCCGAGCAGATGCAGCGCGAAGGCAAGGGCATCATCCTCGACCAGTTCGCCAATCCGGATAATCCGGCCGCGCACGTCGAAGGCACGGGCCCGGAAATCTGGCGCGACACCGAAGGGCGCATTACCCACTTCGTGTCGTCCATGGGCACGACCGGCACGATCATGGGCGTGTCCACCTATCTGAAAGAGCAGAACCAGGCGATCGAGATCATCGGCGCGCAGCCCGAAGAGGGGTCGCGCATTCCGGGCATCCGTAAATGGCCGGAAGCCTATCTGCCGAAAATTTTCGATCGCAGCCGCGTGGATCGTGTGGAGAACGTGAGCCAAGCCGCCGCCGAGGCCATGGCGCGGCGCATGGCGTCGGTGGAAGGCATCTTTGCCGGTATCTCGTCGGGCGGCGCGTGCGAAGTGGCGCTGCGCGTCGCGCGGCAAGTCGAGAACGCGACGATCGTGTTCATCGTTTGCGACCGCGGCGACCGCTATCTGTCCACCGGTGTGTTTCCGGCTTGAACGCGTCGCGGCGTTTCTGGTCCGTATCCGGCCGGCTTCTGGGCCGTCAATGAAAAAAAGCGCCGATTCACAACCGGCGCTTTTTTTGTCTTCGCGTGAGGCGGACCTGCCGCGCCCACTACCGTCTATTGTGAAGCGCCAGCCGGCACCGCCGCGTTGTTGCCGGCATTCGTCGCATCGCCAGCCTCCATCTGTGCCTTGACCCGCTGACCCAGTTGATAGACCGCGAGCGCATAAAAGAAACTGCGGTTATAGCGCGTCAGCACGTAGAAGTTCTTCAAGCCCAGCATGAACTCGGTGCCGCGTCCGGGCGAAGGCAGATCCACCACCGTGACCGGCGTGCCGGCTTCCGACGCGATATCCACGCCGGGTTCGTTCAGCAGCAACCCGGCGCGCAGCAATTGATCGAGCGGCCAGTGCGGCTCGGGCTGGCCGTCGGCCGCTGCTTGCGCGACGCCGAGGCTGCCGGCGTCCGAGCCGATCTTCCACACGACCGGCCGGCCGCTTTCCCAACCGTTCTGACGCAGGTAATTCGCCACGCTGCCGATCGCATCGGCCTGGCTCGTGCGCAAGTCGATCTGCCGGTTGCCGTCGTAGCTCACCGCGTATTGGACGATGCTGCTCGGCAGGAACTGCGGAATGCCGATCGCGCCGGTATAGGAGCCCAGCACCGTGGTCGGGTCGATCTGCGAGTCGCGCGTCCACACCAGGTAGTCTTCGAGATTCTTGCGGAAGGTCGCCTGGCGATCCGCGCGATTGGCGGTGCCCGGATAGTCGAAGCTGAGCGTGGTCAGCGCGTCGAGCACACGGAAGTTGCCCATGAAGCGCCCATAGATCGTCTCCACGCCGATGATGCCGACGATCACCTCCGGCGGCACGCCGAACTCTTCATAGGCGCGCTGCAGCGTGGCCTGGTTCGCGCGCCAGAAGCGCACGCCGGCATTGATGCGGACCTGGTCGAGAAAGCGCGATTGGTACACGCGCCAGTTCTTGACCGCCGGGGAGGGCGGCGGCGTCACGAGCTTGACTGCGGTCGCCGAATAGCTCACGCCGGCAAAGAGCGCGTGCAGCGCGGACTCGTCGAAGTCGTAGCGCGCGACCATGTCGTTGATGAACGCGTCGACATTGGGATTGTTCGCGTAGCGCTGCGGGATGATCTCTTCTTCAAACGTTTGCCCTTGCGGCACAGCGGGTTGCGGCTGGCCTTGCGCGAGCAGCACCGGAGGTTTCTTGCCGGCGCTTTGCGCGATCGCGGGACTGGTTGCCATGAACATGCACGATGCGACGGACAGTGCGGCGGCCATGGTTCTGGTGCGTAGCCGGTTTCGTGCAGACAGAGCAAGCGTGACGGTCATAGTGAGCTAAGGCGCGGTGCGCAGGAGACAAGGGAGAGACGGGGGAAAAACCGATCGGCGCAGTATACCCGACGCTTTCCGCAAAACTGTGCCTGACACGTTACGGCCGCATCGTGTGGTAACTTGATGAATGTTGGCGCGCCGAGGGCGCGCGCCGTTGGATGGAGACACGCCGCGCGCGCCAAGAAACGCGTCGCCGCCGAAAAGAATCATGGCAACTGGCTTTTATTCCCACCCCGACTGCCTGCTGCACGATATGGGGCAATGGCATCCCGAATGCCCGGCGCGCCTGCAGGCAATCGAAGACCAATTGATCGCGAGCCGCATCGACTCGCTGATCGAGCGCGAGTCGGCGCCGCTCGCCGACGAAGCCGCGCTGCTGCGCGTGCATACGCAAGCCCACGTCGACTACATCCGCAGCCGCTCGCCCGCCGAAGGCATGGCCGAAATCGATCCCGATACGACGATGAACCCGCACACGTTGCAAGCCGCATTGCGCGCATCGGGCGCAGCGGTAGCGGCGACCGACGCGGTGATCGAAGGCCGCTACGACAACGCCTTTTGCAGCGTGCGGCCGCCGGGCCACCATGCCGAGCCGGCACGCGCCATGGGCTTCTGCTTTTTCAACAATGTCGCGATCGCCGCGCGTCATGCGCTCGAAGTGCACGGCCTCTCGCGGGTCGCGATCATCGACTTCGACGTGCATCACGGCAACGGCACCGAAGCGGCTTTTTCGGGCGACTCGCGCGTGCTGATGTGCAGTTTCTTCCAGCATCCGTTCTACCCGTTCACCGGCGCCGACAACCAGGCGCCCAACATGTGCAACGTGCCCATGCCTGCGCGCTCGAAAGGCATGGCGGTGCGCGAGGCGGTAGACATGCTGTGGTTGCCGCGCCTGCATGATTTCAAGCCGGAGATGGTGTTCATCTCGGCCGGTTTCGACGCGCATCGCGAGGACGACCTCGGCAACATGGGCCTCGTCGAAGACGATTATGCGTGGATCACCGACCAGATCCGCGAGATCGCGAAGCGCTATGCGCGCGGGCGGATCGTCAGCTGTCTCGAAGGCGGCTACAACCTGTCCGCGCTGGGGCGCAGCGTGGTCGCCCACGTGCGCTCGCTGGCCGGGATCTGAGCCGCCGCGCCAGGCGCGGGCGCCATCCATTCAATCAGGAGCGAGCCATGAACGCCGACGCGCGCCATGCTTCACTGGTCGAGATCGAACCCGACGCGTACGGCGTGCCGGGCGTCGTGCGTTTGACGATGAACCGGCCCGACGCCTTCAACGCGCTGTCCGAAGCCATGCTCGACGATCTGCAGTCCGCGTTGAGCGAGATCGGCCGGTCGGACGCGCGCGTGGTCGTGATCGCCGGCGCCGGCCGGGCGTTCTGTGCGGGGCACGATCTGAAGGAAATGCGCGCGGCGCCGTCGCTCGCGTACTACCAGACGCTGTTCGCCCGCTGCACGAAGCTGATGATGACGATCCAGCGCCTGCCGCAACCGGTGATCGCGCGCGTGCAAGGTATAGCGACCGCGGCCGGCTGTCAGCTCGTCGCGATGTGCGATCTGGCGGTCGCGGCCGATACGGCGCGTTTTGCCGTGTCCGGCGTGAACCTCGGGCTCTTCTGCGCGACGCCGTCAGTGCCGCTGTCGCGCAACCTGTCGCGTAAGGCCGCGCTTGAAATGCTGCTAACCGGCGATTTCATCGACGCTGTGGGCGCGAAGCGGGAGGGTCTCGTGAACCGCGTGGTCCCCGCCGATGCGCTCGACGCGGAGCTCGCGCGGCTCGCCGCCAGCATCTGCGCGAAGCCCGCCGCAGCCGTGAGCGCCGGCAAGGGGCTCTTCTATCGTCAGTTGGAGATGGGCATCGAAGCGGCTTACCAGCTTGCCGGCCAGACGATGGCTTGCAACATGATGGATGAGTCGGCGCTCGAAGGCGTGCAGGCTTTCATCGACAAACGGCCGCCCGACTGGAAGCGTGACGCGGGCTAGCCGCGTCGTTCAGGCTTTCAGGCGCTCGCCGCCAGCCGTTTGTCGATCCACTCGATCAACGCCCCGATCACCCGGTCGCGGTCGATGTCGTTCATCGTTTCGTGATAGCTGCCTTCGTACAAGGTCAGCGTCTTGTCCGGCGAGCCGGCGTGCTGGCCGAATTCGCGGCTGCCGTCGGGTTCGGTGAGCTTGTCGGCGGTGCCGTGATAGACCAGCAGCGGGACCCGCAAGCCCGCCCGTCCGCGTTCGATGCGCGCCATCGCCAGCAACAGTTCCGCGCCGGTGCGGGCGGGAATCGCGCCGTGATGCACGAGCGGATCGTTGCGATTGGCGTTCACCACGGGTTGCAGGCGCGAGAGCAACGCGGCGTCGATTTTCATCGCCGGGAAGCTCGGGTAGAAACGGCTGATCACCTGGCTCAGCTTGAGCATCCAGCGCGGCACGTCGCGGCCGGGCGCGAGCGCCGGGCTCGACAGGACCAGGCCGTTCAGGCGCCGGCCGCTCGCCTGGAGGCGCTCGATCGCGTAGAGCGCGGCCACGGCGCCGCCCATGCTGTGACCCATCAGGAAGAGCGGCGCGCAACTTTGCGCCGCGGCGTCGAGCAAGGCTTGCGCGTCCAGCAGATAGTCGTCGAAGCGCTTCACATAGGCCCGCTTGCCGGGCGCGTGGCCGTGGCCGCGCAGATCGATCGCCACCAGTTCTATGCCGGCCGCGTTCAGCCTTGCGGCGAGCGCGGCGTAACGCCCGGCGTGCTCGGCGAGCCCGTGGATCAGCGCCACGGTGGCGCGCATCGGCGCGACGGCCGGCCAGCGGTACAGCGGTAATTCCACGCCGTCGCCGGTCGTGACCGACGAGCGCAGCGGCTCGCCGGCGTGCCGCTTGCCCCCGACGGGCCGCGCGGTGCTGCTTGGGGATATCTCCATGGCTGCCGCTTATCCTGATTTCGTCCCGCCCGATCATAGTCGCAGCGGCGGGCCGCGCGCGAGCATCCGGCACCGGGCGGCCCTCTAATTCCAATGGGTTATGAAAAGATCGTAATTGATTATTAAAGGGAATGTCAGCGCTGCGGTAGAATTGCGGGCTCAAATCCCAATAAAAGCAACGGCGGCCGCTTGTCGGGAGCGCATCATGCTCGCCGGCAGCCTCCGCCGTTTCGTTTTTCCATGATCGAAATACGCAATCTCTCCCAGCGGTTCGCCGGGCCCCGGGGCTGGGTCGAGGCGCTGCACAACGTCAATCTGTCGATTCCGGCGGGCGAGGTGTTCGGCATCATCGGCCGCAGCGGCGCGGGCAAGAGTACGCTCGTGCGCACCCTCAACCTGCTGACGCGCCCGAGTGAAGGCAATATCGTCGTCAACGGCCGCGATCTGACGACGCTGCCCGCCGCGCAATTGCGCGAGGCGCGCCGCGAGATCGGCATGATCTTCCAGCACTTCAATTTGCTGTCCTCGCGCACGGTGTACGAGAACGTCGCGCTGCCGCTCGAACTCGCCGGCATGAAGCGCGACGAAATCGAAGCGAACGTGCTGCCGCTGCTCGACCTGGTGGGCCTGTCGGCGCAAAAAGACCGCTATCCGGCGCAGATCAGCGGCGGCCAAAAACAGCGCGTCGGCATCGCACGCGCTCTGGCGAGCAAGCCGAAAGTGCTGCTCTCCGACGAAGCGACTTCCGCGCTCGACCCCGAAACCACCCGCGCGATTCTCGACCTGCTCAAGCGCATCAATCGCGAACTGAACCTGACGATCGTGCTGATCACGCACCAGATGGACGTGATCAAGCAGGTCTGCGACCGCGTCGCGGTGCTGGACGCGGGCCGTGTGGTCGAAGAAGGCAAGGTCATCGACGTGTTCCTGCAACCGCATCACGAAGTCACGCGCGCGCTGATCGGCGACGTGATCGCGCAGGAGCTGCCGCCCGCCATGAAGGCGCGCGTCGCGGAGCGCCTGAAGACCGGCAGCGGTCACTTGCTGCGACTCGCGTTCACCGGCTCCGGCGTCGATCAGCCGATCCTGTCGGAAACCATTCGCCGTTACGAACTCGACTTCAACATCCTGCACGGCCAGATCGACGAGATCCAGGGGCAGGCGTTCGGCTCGCTCGCGGTGCTCGCGGGCGGCGAACCGGCGAAAGTGGCGCAGGCGCTGACGTATCTGCGTGAACAGGGCGTGGTGGTGGAGGAGCTGTCGTATGTTGAGTGAAATGTTGGACATGTTCGTCCAGTCGTTCTGGGAAACGCTCGTCATGGTGGGCATTTCCGGGCTGGTCGGCGCTCTGGTGGGCTTGCCGCTCGGCGTTCTGTTGTATCTGACGGATCGCCAGGGCGTGCTGCAGAACGTCGCGGTGAATCGCGTGATGGGCGTGGTCGTCAATGCGGTCCGCTCGACGCCGTTCATCATTCTGCTGGTCGCCGTGATTCCGTTCACGCGCCTCGTGGTGGGTTCGTCGATCGGAACAGCGGCCGCCGTCGTGCCGCTGACGATCGCCGCCGCGCCGTTCATCGCGCGTCTGGTCGAGACGGCGTTGCGGGAAGTGGATCGCGGACTGATCGAAGCCGCGCAGGCGATGGGCGCGACCACCAGCCAGATCGTCTTCAAGGTGTTGTTGCCGGAATCGCTGCCGGGCGTGGTCGCCGGGCTGACGATCACCTTCGTCTCGCTGGTCGGCTACTCGGCGATGGCCGGCGCGATCGGCGGCGGCGGTCTTGGCGATCTCGGCATTCGTTATGGGTATCAGCGTTTCCTGCCGGAAGTGATGTTGACGGTCGTGGTGATTCTGATCGTCTTCGTGCAGTTGGTGCAGTCGTTCGGGGATTGGCTCGTGCGTCGTTTGAGCCATAAGTAAAACAACAATTTCGAATAGGTTTGGAAAGGTCCATCATGCAACGTCGTTTCATTCTCAAACTGGCCGCCGTGCTCGGCGCGGCGTCGCTGTTCGCTGCCGGCGCGGCTCGCGCTGAAGATTCGATCAAGGTCGGCGTCACCGGCGGCCCGCACGCGCAGATCATGGAAGTCGTGAAGACGGTCGCGGCGAAGAACGGTCTGAACATCAAGATCGTCGAATTCTCGGATTACGTGCAGCCGAACGCCGCGCTCGCCGGCGGCGATCTGGACGCGAACAGCTACCAGCACGACCCGTATCTGCAGGCGCAGGTGAAAGACCGCGGCTACAAGCTGATTCGTGTCGCGGATACGGTCACGTACCCGATGGGCATCTATTCGAAGAAAGTGAAGACGCTGGCCGAACTGCAGCCGGGCGCGAAGATCGCGGTACCGAACGATCCGACCAACGGCGGCCGCGCGCTGCTGTTGCTGCAAAAGCAGGGCTTGCTGAAACTGCGCGCCGACGCGGGCCTGAAGGCGACGCCGCTCGATATCGTCGAGAACCCGAAGAAGCTGAAGATCGTCGAGCTCGACGCCGCGCAGATTCCGCGCTCGCTGAACGACGTGGACGCTGCCGCAATCAATACCAACTTCGCGATGGAAGCGGGTCTGAAGCCCAAGCAGGACGCCATCGCGATTGAAGACCCGAAGGGGCCGTATGTGAACATCATCGCGATTCGCGAGGCGGACAGGAACAAGCCGTGGGTCGCCAAGCTGGTCGCGGCGTATCATTCACCGGAAGTGAAGCAGTTTGTTGAAAGCAAATTCGGCGGGGCCGTGATCACCGCTTGGTGAGCCGGCGGCCTGCAGAGCAAGCAAGATACGACGGCAATGCAGAATTAGAGTCGTAAGTCGGGACCCGGGGTTGTCTCCCGGGTTTTTTCGAGATTAAAATAGAACGATCGTTCGATATTGCCGTCACGCCGCTGAGGAGCGATATCCTCCTGCTAGAGCGCCCGCGACAGGGCTGCCGCGAGGGCAGTCGTTATAATGTTCGTTGGGTTGACGTATTCGTAACTTTGGAGCGTGTGCATGAAAATCCTGGTGCCAGTCAAGAGAGTGGTCGATTACAACGTGAAAGTTCGAGTCAAATCGGACGGCACGGGCGTCGACATCGCGAATGTGAAGATGTCGATGAATCCGTTCGACGAAATCGCGGTTGAGGAAGCGGTGCGTTTGAAGGAAGCGGGCGTGGCGACCGAAGTGATCGCCGTGTCGGCGGGTGTCACGCAGTCGCAGGAAACGCTGCGCACGGCGCTGGCGATCGGCGCGGATCGCGCGATCCTGATCGAGTCGGGCGAAGAACTGCAGCCGCTGGCGGTAGCCAAGCTGCTGAAGGCGCTGATCGACAAGGAACAGCCGCAGCTGGTGATTCTCGGCAAGCAGGCCATCGACGACGATTCGAACCAGACCGGCCAGATGCTGGCTGCGCTGGCCGGATTGCCGCAGGCGACGTTTGCCTCGAAGGTCGTCGTGGCAGACGGCAAGGCGACGGTTTCGCGTGAAGTGGACGGTGGCGCTGAAACGCTGTCTTTGAAGCTGCCCGCCGTCATCACCACCGACCTGCGCCTGAACGAACCGCGCTACGTGACGCTGCCGAACATCATGAAGGCGAAGAAGAAACCGCTGGAAGTCATCAAGCCGGAAGACCTGGGCGTTGATGTGACGCCGCGCCTGAAAACGCTGAAGGTTGTCGAGCCGCCCAAGCGCTCCGCCGGTGTGAAGGTGCCGGACGTGAAGACGCTGGTCGAGAAGCTGAAGACCGAAGCCAAGGTGCTGTGAGGAGACGGACGAAATGACGAATCTGGTAATTGCTGAACACGACAACGCGTCGATCAAGGCCGCGACGCTGAATACGATCGCAGCGGCCCAGAAGATCGGCGGTGATATTCACGTGCTGGTCGCGGGTCACAACGCGCAGGCCGCGGCGGATGCGGCAGCGAAGATTGCAGGCGTGAGCAAAGTGCTGCTGGCTGACGCGCCGCAACTCGAAGCGGGCCTCGCGGAAAACGTCGAAGCGACGGTGCTGAACATCGCGAAGGATTACACGCACATCCTCGCGCCGGCCACGGCCTACGGCAAGAACATCGCGCCGCGTATCGCCGCGAAGCTGGACGTCGCGCAGATCAGCGACATCACGGCCGTGGATAGCGCCGACACGTTCGAGCGCCCGATCTACGCAGGCAACGCAATCGCCACGGTGCAATCGGCTGATCCGATCAAGGTCATCACGGTCCGCTCGACCGGTTTCGACGCGGTTGCAGCGGAAGGCGGCAGCGCATCGGTGGAGAAGATCGAAGCGGCAGCGGACAGCGGCATCTCGCAGTTCGTGAGCCGTGAAGTGACGAAGCTGGATCGTCCGGAACTGACGTCGGCGAAGATCATCGTGTCGGGCGGCCGGGGTCTGGGCAACGGCGAAAACTACACCAAGGTACTCGAACCGCTGGCTGACAAGCTGAACGCAGCGCTGGGCGCATCGCGTGCCGCAGTCGATGCGGGCTTCGTACCGAACGACTATCAGGTGGGGCAGACCGGCAAGATCGTCGCGCCGCAACTGTACGTCGCGGTCGGCATCTCGGGTGCGATCCAGCATCTGGCCGGCATGAAGGACAGCAAAGTGATCGTCGCGATCAACAAAGACCCGGAAGCGCCGATTTTCAGCGTCGCCGACTACGGTCTGGTGGGCGATCTGTTCACGGTCGTGCCGGAACTCGTTAGCGAGCTGGGCTAAGCGCCGAAGCGCCTTGTAAAAGGCGTCTGGCAACACGGGAAGGGCGCGGACCGATCAAGTCCAGCGCCCTTTTTTATTAGAGTCGGAGGAGACGGAAATGAGCTATACGGCACCCATCAAGGACATGCTGTTCGTGATGAAAGAACTGGCCGGTCTCGAACACATCGCGACGCTGCCGGGCTTCGAAGACGCGAACCTGGACACCGCGCAGGC
>Ga0255336_100102_pt1 | contig 198567 bp, 176 predicted proteins | sample MeOH1_35cm_T3_17_FD_189102 | JGI IMG/M metagenome (GOLD analysis project Ga0255336, IMG submission 189102) | Sandy soil microbial communities from University of British Columbia, Vancouver, Canada - MeOH1_35cm_T3_179 | ecosystem: Engineered > Artificial ecosystem > Sand microcosm > Unclassified... | reverse complement strand
GGCTGGCACGCAACAGAATTGACTATCAGGAGCGAATAATGCAACTCAATCCCTCTGAGATCAGCGAGCTGATCAAGAGCCGGATCCAGGGCCTTGAAGCGAGCGCAGACGTTCGCAACCAGGGCACTGTGATCTCCGTGACCGACGGTATCGTGCGTATCCACGGCCTGTCGGAAGTGATGCAGGGCGAAATGCTCGAATTCCCGGGCAACACCTTCGGTCTCGCGCTGAACCTCGAGCGCGACTCGGTCGGCGCCGTGATTCTGGGTGAGTACGAACACATTTCGGAAGGCGACGTCGTCAAGACGACCGGCCGCATTCTGGAAGTGCCGGTGGGTCCGGAACTGCTCGGCCGCGTGGTCGATGCACTCGGCAACCCGATCGACGGCAAGGGCCCGATCAACGCGAAGAAGACCGACGCAATTGAAAAGATTGCTCCGGGCGTGATCTGGCGTAAGTCGGTTTCGGAGCCGGTCCAAACCGGCCTGAAGTCGATCGACGCGATGGTGCCGGTTGGCCGTGGCCAGCGTGAGCTGATCATTGGCGACCGCCAGTGCGGCAAGACCGCAGTCGCAGTCGACACGATCATCAACCAGAAGGGCAAGAACCTCTTCTGTATTTACGTCGCGATCGGCCAGAAGGCTTCGTCGATCATGAACGTGGTGCGCAAGCTGGAAGAAACCGGCGCGCTGGAATACACGATCGTCGTGGCCGCTTCGGCTTCGGAATCGGCTGCCATGCAGTACCTGGCGCCGTATGCAGGTTGCACGATGGGTGAATACTTCCGCGACCGCGGTCAAGACGCGCTGATCGTTTACGACGACTTGACCAAGCAGGCTTGGGCGTACCGTCAGATCTCGCTGCTGCTGCGCCGTCCGCCGGGCCGTGAAGCGTACCCGGGCGACGTGTTCTATCTGCACTCGCGTCTGTTGGAACGTGCGGCTCGCGTCTCGGAAGACTACGTCGAAAAATTCACCAACGGTGAAGTCAAGGGCAAGAGCGGTTCGCTGACGGCACTGCCGGTCATTGAAACGCAAGCAGGCGACGTGACTGCATTCGTTCCGACGAACGTGATTTCGATTACCGACGGCCAGATCTTCCTGGAAACCGACCTCTTCAACGCAGGTATCCGCCCGGCAATTAACGCCGGCGTGTCGGTGTCGCGCGTCGGTGGCGCGGCTCAAACGAAGGTCGTGAAGAAGCTGTCGGGCGGTATCCGTACCGACCTCGCGCAGTACCGTGAACTGGCTGCGTTCGCGCAGTTCGCCTCGGACCTCGACGAAGCAACCCGCAAGCAGCTGGAACGCGGCCGCCGCGTGACGGAACTGCTGAAGCAGCCGCAATATCAGCCGCTGCAAGTGTGGGAACTGGCTGTCGCGCTGTTCGCAGCGAACAACGGTTACCTCGACGATCTGGAAGTTTCGCAAGTGCTGCCGTTCGAAAAGGGCCTGCGCGACTACCTGAAGTCGAAGCACGCTGACCTGATCAAGCGCGTCGAAGACACGAAGGAACTCTCGAAGGACGACGAAGGCCTGCTGCATACGGCCCTCAAAGACTTCAAGAAGTCCGGCGCTTATTGATCCGCGAGTGACCTGCAAGGCATAAACGGACCTTGAAGCAGCGCGGCCCACAGGCAACTGAACCCGCGCTGCTTCGATCAAGGAGCAAGCAATGGCTGGAATGAAGGAAATTCGCGGCAAGATCAAGAGCGTGCAAAACACGCGCAAGATCACGAAAGCGATGGAGATGGTGGCCGCATCGAAGATGCGCCGCGCTCAGGAGCGCATGCGCGCTGCTCGCCCGTATGCCGACAAGGTCCGCGATATCGCTGCACACATGAGCCGTGCGAACCCGGAGTATCGTCACCCGTTCATGGTGTCGAATGAAGGCGCGAAGACGGCCGGCATCATCCTCGTCACGACCGATAAAGGTCTGTGCGGCGGCATGAACACCAACGTGCTGCGCGCGTCGCTGCAGAAATTCAAGGAACTGGAAGGCCAGGGCAAGACGATCGAAGCAACCGCGATCGGCAGCAAAGGTCTGGGTTTCCTGAACCGTCTGCGCGCCAAGGTGGTGTCGAATGTCGTGCATCTGGGCGATACGCCGCATCTGGAAAAGCTGATCGGCGCGGTGAAGGTGCAGCTCGACCTGTACTCGGAAGGCAAGGTTTCGGCGGTGTACCTGGCGTACACGCGCTTCGTCAATACGATGAAGCAGGAGCCGGTGATCGAGCAACTGCTGCCGCTGTCGGCAGATCAGTTCGAGCGCAAGGAAGAAGACGGCACGACGCCGAGCACGCAGTGGGACTACATCTACGAGCCGGACGCGCAGGCAGTGGTGGACGAGCTGCTGGTGCGTTATGTCGAAGCGCTGGTCTATCAGGCCGTCGCGGAAAACATGGCATCGGAGCAGTCGGCACGGATGGTCGCGATGAAGGCCGCTTCGGACAACGCGAAGACGGTCATCAACGAACTGCAGCTCGTGTACAACAAGAGCCGTCAGGCCGCGATCACGAAAGAACTGTCGGAAATCGTCGGTGGCGCGGCGGCGGTCTGACCTTAACGGTCAAGCATGCCGCTTCGTGTGCGCCTTCGTGGCGCACCCATCGAAACTGCGCCTTTGCGCGAGTGAAGAATTGAGTATCTAAAGGAAAAGCGATGAGTACTACTGCTTTGGTAGAAGGCAAGATCGTACAGTGCATCGGCGCGGTGATCGACGTGGAATTTCCGCGTGAATCCATGCCGAAGATTTACGACGCGCTCATTCTCGAAGGTTCGGAACTGACCCTCGAAGTTCAGCAACAGCTGGGCGACGGCGTCGTCCGTACCATCTGTCTGGGTGCATCGGACGGTCTGCGCCGCGGTACGACGGTGAAGAACACTGGCAAGCCGATCAGCGTGCCGGTCGGCAAGCCGACCCTCGGCCGGATCATGGACGTGCTGGGTCGCCCGATCGACGAAGCCGGCCCGATCAACTCGGACGTGGTTCGCGGTATTCACCAGAAGGCTCCGGCGTTCGACGAACTGTCGCCGTCGACGGAACTGCTCGAAACCGGCATCAAGGTTATCGACCTGATCTGCCCGTTCGCCAAGGGCGGTAAGGTTGGCCTGTTCGGTGGCGCCGGCGTGGGCAAGACCGTGAACATGATGGAACTGATCAACAACATCGCGAAGGAACACGGTGGTTACTCCGTGTTCGCGGGTGTTGGCGAGCGTACCCGTGAAGGGAACGACTTCTATCACGAAATGAAGGACTCGAACGTTCTCGACAAGGTCGCGCTGGTGTACGGCCAGATGAACGAGCCGCCGGGCAACCGTCTGCGCGTCGCGCTGACCGGTCTGACGATGGCTGAGCACTTCCGTGACGAAGGTCTCGACGTGCTGTTCTTCGTGGACAACATCTACCGTTTCACGCTGGCGGGCACGGAAGTGTCGGCACTGCTCGGCCGTATGCCGTCGGCAGTGGGCTATCAGCCGACGCTGGCTGAAGAAATGGGTAAGCTGCAAGAGCGTATTACGTCGACCAAGACCGGCTCGATCACGTCGGTTCAGGCCGTGTACGTCCCTGCGGATGACTTGACCGACCCGTCGCCGGCTACGACTTTCGGCCACCTGGACGCAACGGTCGTGTTGTCGCGTGACATCGCTTCGCTGGGTATCTACCCAGCAGTCGACCCGCTCGATTCGACCTCGCGTCAGATCGACCCGAACGTGATCGGCGAAGAGCACTACTCGATCACGCGCGGCGTGCAGCAAACGCTGCAGCGCTACAAGGAATTGCGCGACATTATCGCGATTCTGGGCATGGACGAACTGGCGCCGGAAGACAAGCTCGCCGTCGCGCGCGCTCGTAAGATCCAGCGTTTCCTGTCGCAGCCGTTCCACGTCGCTGAAGTGTTCACGGGCTCGCCGGGCAAGTACGTGCCGCTGAAGGAAACGATCCGTGGCTTCAAGATGATCGTTGAAGGCGAGTGCGACCACCTGCCGGAGCAGGCGTTCTACATGGTCGGCACGATCGACGAAGCCTTTGAAAAGGCCAAGAAGATCCAGTAAAGGTCGGGTGTAACGAAGCGGGCGCCGGCGTCCGCGTGGAAGGAATACCATCAAGGTATGGAATCCCGAAGCCAGCGCCTCTTAATACGCTCAACCCAGCCTTGCATGGGACGAGAGTCAGCGCTAAAGCGTGCGCTCTCGTCGAGCTTTGCAGGGGACCAGAGTAAGCGCTAAAGCGCCCACTCTGGTCGCAACAGGAGTCGACACTTATGGCAACAATCAAGGTAGACGTCGTTAGCGCGGAAGAGCAGATCTTCTCGGGCCAGGCGAAGTTCGTCGCGCTGCCGGGCGAAGCAGGTGAGCTCGGCATTCTGCCGGGCCACACGCCGCTCATCACGCGGATCCGTCCGGGTGCGGTGCGCATCGAAGCCGAAAATGGCGAAGAAGAGTTTGTCTTCGTCGCCGGCGGCATCCTCGAAATCCAGCCGGGCGCTGTGACGGTTCTCGCCGACACGGCAATCCGCGGCAAGGATCTCGACGAAGCCAAGGCTGAAGATGCACGCAAGCGCGCGGAAGAAGCGCTGCAGAACACGGGTTCGAACCTCGAATACGCAACCGCGCAAGCGGAACTGGCGTACGCGACGGCTCAGCTCGCTGCGATTCAGCGTCTGCGTAAGCTGCGCGGTCAGCACTAAGCAATACGTATCAGAGAGAAAGCAGCCCGTGTGGCTGCTTTTTTTTGACCTTCACTTGACGTTTACGGAAAGGTGAGCAGAATCGTATCCATCGACTCGATGGCGCCGCGCCTCGATGTCTAGCGATGCGCTGCGGGTAAGACTTGATGCCTCGCGGACTCATGCAGGTGGCACAATCGGTTTCAAATTCATTTCAATAAGCGAGCTTCCGCTCAGTTCACGGAGACAACACCATGGCAACGCACGTGTCAGGCGAAGGTGCACTCATCGAGCCCAAGGACGGGCAGTCGTACGTCCGCGGTCCGACCGACATCCCGTTGAGCGAAGCGACTGTAGGTCAGTTCCTGCGCGACACGGCGGAGCGCTTTCCGGATCGTCCGGCTGTGGTGTTTCGCGAGCAGCGTATTCGCTGGACATGGAAGGAGTTCGCGGAAGAAGTCGATGTGTTGGCCGCCGGTCTGCTCACACTCGGTATAGTGAAAGGCGATCGCGTCGGGATTTGGGCACCGAATCGCGTGGAATGGCTGCTCACGCAGTTTGCGACCGCTCGCATCGGCGCCGTGCTGGTCAATATCAATCCGGCGTATCGGCTCGCGGAACTGGAGTACGCGCTGAACAAGGTCGGTTGCAAGGCGATCATTGCCGCGGAACGTTTCAAAACGTCCATGTACCTCGAGATGTTGCAGGAGCTCGCGCCTGAACTGGCCACACAGGCGCCGGGCGAGTTGCATGCGTCGAAATTACCCGATTTGCGCTATGTGATTCGCATGTGCGACACGGAAACGCCGGGTATGTTGACCTTTTCAGACGTAATCGAGCAAGGTCGCGCGTCGCTGGACGTAGCGAGGCTCGATGCCATCGGTGCCACGCTCTCGTCCCACGAGCCGATCAACATCCAGTTCACCAGCGGCACGACAGGCAATCCAAAGGGCGCGACACTGACCCACCGCAACGTGGTCAACAACGCGCGCTACATCGCGATGGCGATGCGGCTGACCGAGCAGGACGGCTTGTGCATTCCCGTGCCGTTGTATCACTGCTTCGGCATGGTGCTGTCGGTGCTGGCGTGCGTGTCGGTCGGCGCGAATATGGTGTTTCCCGGCGAAGGATTCGATCCGGCCGCCACGCTGGCCGCGGTCGCGGAAGAGCACTGCACCGCGCTGCACGGCGTGCCGACCATGTTCATCGCGGAACTCGATCATCCGGACTTTGCCACCTGCGACCTATCGCGCCTGCGCACCGGCATCATGGCTGGCTCGCCTTGTCCGATCGAGACCATGAAAAAGGTCGTCTCGAGGATGCATCTGGGCGAAATCACCATCGCCTACGGCATGACGGAAACCAGCCCGGTCTCGTTCCAGAGCTCGACCACCGACCCGCTCGACAAGCGCACGACGACAGTCGGGCGTATCCAGCCGCATCTGGAGGTGAAAATCGTCGATCCCCTTGGAAACATCGTCCCGGTTGGCGAAACCGGCGAGCTTTGCACACGTGGTTATTCGGTGATGCTGGGCTATTGGGACGACGAGACGAAGACGCGCGAAAGCATTGTCGACGGCTGGATGCACACCGGCGATCTGGCGACGCTTGACGCCGAAGGCTACTGCAACATCGTCGGGCGTCTGAAGGACATGTTGATTCGCGGTGGCGAGAATATCTATCCGCGAGAGATCGAGGAGTTTCTCTTCCGCCATCCGAAGATCCAGAGCGTGCAGGTGTTCGGTGTGCCCGACTCGAAGTACGGTGAAGAGGTGTGTGCGTGGGTTGTATTGCGCTCGGGCGAGCAGGCAACCGCTGAAGAGATCCAGCAATTCTGCCAAGGCCAGATCGCGCACTACAAGGTGCCGAAGTACATCCGTTTCGTTGATGAACTGCCCATGACGGTGACCGGCAAGGTACAGAAGTTCATCATGCGCGAGCGGATGATCAGCGAATTGAAGCTGCGGGAAGACAAGACGGCGTGACGTTCGAAGGCGGGTCCGTCGCGCCACACATCTGGCGCGACGGACCCGCCTTTAAAGAACAGAACAAACCGTTTGCTGAGCTGAAGTCGCCAAAAACCGCGAACATGCTCAAAACGGCGCGTTACTACGCCGCGCAAACGTTTGGCAGGACGAAAAAAAAGCGGGCCTGGAGCCCGCTAAAAACCACACGCTACGGGGTTAGCGCGAGGAGACCAAAGAAGGAACCGACTGAGACGACGACCCTGCGCCGACTACGGCCCCAGCAGGGATGCCCCTTCACAGGGCTTCGGCATGCGCCGACCGGCAAGTGCATCGTATCCGCTCACACCACGCACCCAGCCACATCCGTGTTGAAACCGTTGAGGGCATTGTGGGCGAATTAGCCTACGAGCGCGGTAACAAAGTGTTTCAGGTTGTAACGCCCGCCGGATAAGGCGTTGCAGGACATATTGCCAAAAAAAGTCGTTTGAAACGTAATTTTTACCGATGACTGGCTCGCAATTTCATACGCGTGATTGATGCTATTCGTGACGCATATTGCGGCGTAATCCGTTCAGTCGATTCCGTATGAAATGGTTGCACAGTCATCTTTTTAGGTGTAGAACCGCTTGTGTTACGGGTTCTCGCGAATGGGCAGGGTATTCAACTGCGCAATTGAGCTGGTCGTTTTGCCTCGCAGCATTCGCTGAATGTGCAATTGCCTGTGAAAGGGTCAGTTCGTCGATGGCCGATGCACCTTCATCGTTCCGCTTTTGCTTAATTTCGGCCCGGCATCGTTACATGATTCCGGCGAGAGCGACATCCTTCAGCTCTTTTCGACCGCCTGGCCTCGCCCAGAAAATGGGAAAAATCGGCGGTCGAAAAGGGCGTCATCTACTTCAGCCATTTGTCCGAAATGGCCTGATACTCGCCGGTTGCCCGCGCAAGGTGCAGCCATTGGTCGACATACTCCTGGAAGGCCACGTCGCCGCGCGGCAGCAGCCAGGCTTTTTCTCCATACTGGAAAGGCTTGTCCGGATGCACCGAGCAAAGGCCTGGATTCAGCTTCTGCTGTAGCAGGGTTTCGGACGCGTCCGTCACCATAACGTCGGCTTTGCCGGCGAGGATCTGCTTGAAGATCGTCACGTTGTCGGGATAGACAGTCAGGTTGGCATGCGAAAAGTACTGCTTCGCGAACCGCTCATTGGTGCCGCCCGGATTGACGATCACGCGTGTTGCCGGCTGGTCGATCTGCGCCACCGTCTGATATTTGTTGACGTCGTCGCATCGAACGATCGGCGTCTTGCCGTCGATCATGTACGCCTGGGTGAAAAACGCGCGCTTCTGCCGTTCGAGTGTCGGCGACACGCCGCCCACGCCGACGTCGCACTTGGCGACGAAGTCGTTCATCAGGTTCGACCACGATGTCTTGATGTACTCCGCCTTGACCCCGAGCGATTTGGCGAGCGACTCCGTCATGTCGATATCAATGCCCTCGAACTGGCCCTCCGCCTTGTAGAACGAGTACGGTTTGTAGTCGCCGGTGGTGCAGGCGCGCAGCGTGCCGCGTGCGATGATTTCGTCGAGTCTTGAGGACGGCGCTGCGGTAGTGCTGCTTTGGGCCCAAGCCGCGCCTGCGTGCATGAAAACACAGGTTAGCGTGCCGAGCAGCGCGAGTGTCGCCTTGTTCATCGAGTCTCCTTGGTTGTATGTAATTGTGTGGTAAGTCCGCCCGATCATAGCGCGGCTGTTCGGGCTTGAACATTGGCCTTTCAGCCAGGTACGGCGCCGCCGTCGCCCCATGGAAAACCCGCGGCGAGCGAAGCGCGCTACAGTTATTGCCCGCATCGAGCGCGATGCGGCGAGCGCGCTCCGGTAAAATGCCCCTTTGCCCTCAGTCGTACGCAACGTGGCCCATAAACTCCTGAACGATACTTTCCTGCGCGCCCTGCTGCGCCAGCCGACCGACTACACGCCGATCTGGCTGATGCGGCAAGCGGGCCGCTACCTGCCGGAATACAACGCCACGCGTGGCCGCGCGGGCAGTTTCCTCGGCCTGGCGAAAAACCCGGCGTTCGCAACGGAGGTCACGCTGCAGCCGCTCGAGCGGTATCCGCTGGACGCCGCGATTCTCTTTTCCGACATCCTGACCGTGCCCGACGCCATGGGTCTCGGGCTCGAATTCGTGACCGGCGAGGGACCTCAATTCGCGCGCCCGGTGCGAACGGAAGACGATGTCGCGCGCCTCGCGGTGCCGGACATCGACACCACGCTGCGCTACGTGACCGACGCGGTGCGCGAAATTCGCACCGCGCTCACGGACGCGCAGGGCCGTCAGCGCGTGCCGCTGATCGGTTTTTCGGGTAGTCCGTGGACGCTCGCGTGCTATATGGTCGAAGGCGGCGGCTCGGCGGACTTCCGCACGGTCAAGTCGATGTTGTATGCGCGTCCGGACCTGATGCATCGCATTCTCGACGTCAACGCGCGCTCGGTCGCGGCTTACCTGAACGCACAGATCGCAGCCGGCGCGCAAGCCGTGATGATTTTCGACACGTGGGGCGGGGCACTGGCGGACGGCGCCTATCAACGCTTTTCATTGCACTACATCCAGCAGGTGGTGAGCCAGTTGAAACGCGAGCACGACGGCGAAAAAGTGCCGGTGATCACCTTCACCAAGGGCGGTGGCCTGTGGCTCGACGAGATCGCCGAGATCGGCGTGGATGCGGTCGGTCTCGACTGGACCGTGAACCTGGGCAAGGCGCGTGAACGCGTGGGGGAAAAGGTGGCGCTGCAAGGCAATATCGATCCTTCGGTTCTGTTTGCCCCGCCCGCTGCGATTCGCATGGAAGCGCGCGCCGTACTCGACAGTTTCGGCAATCATCCGGGCCACGTGTTCAATCTCGGCCACGGCATTTCGCAGTTCACGCCGCCGGAACACGTCGCCGAACTCGTGGACGAAGTGCATCGCCACAGCCGGGCTATTCGCAGTGGCGCTCATGCACCGACATGAGGCCGTAATCGTTACCATTTTTGTTGCAACGCAGCGAACTGGGCTCTCGGTCTAAGGGGAAATTTGCAGTCAGCAGGCCGTCGGATGGCGGTCCTGAGAAAGTCAAGACTTGACTTATGCACATTCATCACGCTGCGGCGCGGTAGAAGCTTTAGTCGCATTCCGACCCTTGCACATTGCAGGCGCATTTGATCTAAGCCTTGTCTGGCAAGGCTTTGACGGGGGCGGTGCGGAATGTACGGAATCCCACAAAAGGCCGCTGCGCGGTGGTTTCGGGCCCTTCCGGGCAAAGTTCTCAACAAAGTTATCCACAGGCACGCGGGCCGATTGCAATTGTTCAGCGGAATCCAAAACTTAGCGCGGAAATTGAAGTTTTACTTTAACTTCGGGATGAGCGCCGACCATGCGCCGGGCACCACGATGCGGCGTCCTGTCGCACCCGCTATTCTGATTGCCGGCCACGCGTGAGTGACGTGTTCGTCCGCGTCGCGCTGGATCATCCGCTGCCGACCTTGTTCGACTACCGGTACGACCAGGCTGCGCCGGTCGCGCCGGGCATGCTGGTCAGCGTGCCGTTTGGTAAGCGCGACGTAGTGGGGCTTGTATGCGAAGTGACCGCTCACAGTGAGGTGCCGCCCGACCGCCTTCGCCCGGTCAATAGCGTGTGCACCGCGTGTCCGCCCCTGTCGCCGGAGTGGTTGAGGCTGGCCTCCTTCGCCGCGGATTACTATCAGCGCGGTCTCGGCGAAGTGGCGTTGCCGGGTTTGCCGCAGGCGCTACGCGATGCCTCGCGCTGGTCGCGCCTTCTCGCACCGCAAGAGCGCTACAGCCTCACGCCGACGGGCCGCGCGGCACTGCCCGACGCACTGCCGGTCCGGGCCAGCGCGCTGCGCAAGCTCGCGCAGACGTTGGCCGAGACCGAATTCCTGCTGGCCGCCGAGGCTCGCGCGCTGCACCCCAAAGCGATCGCATCGCTCGATGCATGGCGGGCGGAAGGCTGGGTCGCGCTCGACATCATCGAGGCGGCCGCCGCACTCGCTATTCCTGCATCGTCCGATGCACCCGCGCCCACGCTGCCCACGCTTACTGACGAGCAGGCCGCCGCCGTCGAAGCGATTCGCGACGCCGACGGTTTCGCACCGTTCCTGCTGCACGGCGTGACGGGCAGCGGCAAGACCGAGGTCTACCTGCGCGCCTTGGCCGAAATCCTCGCCGCGAAGCCCGACGCCCAGGCGCTCGTCCTCGTGCCGGAGATCAATCTGACACCGCAGTTCGAGGCGGCCTTCCGGGCCCGCTTCGCCGCGCTCGAGGGCACTTCGATCGTCACGCTGCACAGCGGTCTCGCGGAAGGCGAGCGCGCCCGCAGCTGGTTCGCCGCTCACACGGGCCGCGCCCGCATTGTCCTCGGCACGCGGCTGGCGGTGCTCGCGTCGCTGCCGAAGCTCGCGATCATCGTCGTCGACGAGGAGCACGACCCGGCTTACAAGCAGCAGGAAGGCTTGCGCTATTCGGCGCGCGATCTGGCGGTCTATCGCGCGAAGCAACTCGGATTGCCGGTGGTGCTCGGTTCGGCCACGCCGTCGCTGGAAAGCTGGTGGCAGGCCGACCAGGGTCGCTACAAGCGGCTCACCTTGTCGCGTCGAGCGGTCGCTGACGCCGTGCTGCCCACCGTCAAACTGATCGATCTGGAAGAAGAGCGGCGGCGCGGCCGGGCATCCGTGGAAGGCTTGTCGGGGCCATTGATCGCCGCGCTGAAGGCACGGCTCGAACGCGGCGAGCAAAGCCTCGTGTTCCTGAACCGACGCGGTTACGCGCCGCAGCTGGCCTGCGACGCCTGCGGCTGGGTCGCCGGTTGTCCGCGTTGCACCGCTTATGTCGTGCTGCATAAGCCCGAGCGGGCGCTACGCTGCCATCACTGCGGCTGGGAAGCGCGCATTCCGCGTTCGTGCCCTGAGTGCGGCAACGTCGACATCGCGCCGATGGGCCGCGGCACGCAACGCGTCGAAGAAACACTGGCGAGCGCGGTGCCCGGCGCCCGCGTCCTGCGTATCGATGCCGACAGCACGCGCCGTAAGGGCAGCGCACAGGCGCTGTTCTCCGACGTTCACGCGGGCGAGGTCGATATCCTCGTCGGCACGCAGATGATTGCCAAGGGCCATGACTTCCAGCGCGTGTCGCTGGTCGGCGTGCTGAACGCCGACACCGCGCTCTTTTCCCACGACTTCCGCGCAAGCGAGCGGCTGTTCGCTCAACTGATGCAGGTGAGCGGCCGGGCAGGCCGCGCGGGATTGCCCGGCGAAGTGCTGGTGCAAACGCGCTATCCGCGTCACGCCCTTTACCATGCGCTCGGCCGCCACGACTATGTCGGCTTCGCCAACTCCACACTCGCGGAGCGGCGCGACGCGCACTTGCCGCCATTCGTCTACCAGGCCTTGTTGCGAGCCGAAGGCCGCACGCTCGAGGCCGCGCTCGCCTTTCTGCAGCAGGCGGCGGCCGGCCTGGCCGGCATTCCCGCCGCCGAACGCGTGACCGTCTACGACGCGGTGCCGCTCACCATCGTCAAGGTGATGCATGTGCATCGCGCGCAACTGCTGATCGAAAGTGCATCGCGTGGCGCGTTGCATGCGACCTTGCGTGCCTGGCAGCCGCTGCTGCGCGGTATGAAGGGCGTGCTGCGCTGGAATCTCGAAGTCGATCCGCTCGACATTTGACGAGCGTCCGCCAGGCCGGCCACGCCGTTACTCCTTTCGGTCATATTCATAGAGCGAATGGTCGTTTCGTTTTGCGACGCCGCTCGCCTATATTTCGCCGAATCGGCGCATATTCCAGCAAAACTCCAACAATCCGGCGCCGACGCACCTCAACTCTCTCGGGGGCATGGCGATGAGCGATACCAATCAAACGCTACCAACCGGCGCGGCGCCGGCGAACCGGCAAAGCACGCACGGTGGCGGACTTTTTTCGACGGAAGACTGGTGGGCGGTCTGGGTCGGCCTGCTGGTGGTGGTGATTGCCTGGGCCCTGTTCGCGTCGGGCAGCAGCATCAAGTGGCTTGCGGTTGCGCCAGCCAAATGGTCGAGCTTGGGGCAGACCGCGCAGGACATGGGCAAGCATTTGCCGAACTATGCTGCGCTCTTTGTCGTGTTCGCATCGCTGTTCGGCGTGAGCCTCGCAGCGCTCAAGCAACGGGTCGGCGCTTTCCTCGGGTCGTTCCTGATCCTGTTCATCGCGTCGGCGCTGATCTTCACACTGGGCGCGTGGGTCAACGCGTCGAAGTACAACCTCGAGCCGCCGCTCGTCGCACTGGCGCTCGGCCTGCTGACCTCGAATATGTTCACGCTGCCCGAATGGTTTTCCGCGGGCTTGCGCGTCGAGTTCTATATCAAGGTCGGTATCGTGCTGCTCGGCGCGACGTTGCCGTTCACGCTGCTGGTGTGGGCCGGACCGGTGGCGGTCGGGCAGGCGAGCATCGTCTCGCTCGTCACGTTCTTCGTGATCTTTTTTGCTGCGAAGGCGTTCGGGCTCGACCGGCGCTTTGCCGCCGTGCTCGGGGTCGGAGGCGCGGTATGCGGCGTCTCGGCGGCGATCGCGATTGCCGGCGCGGTGCGCGCCAAGCGCGAACAGGCTTCGGTGGCGATCACGCTGGTGGTGCTATGGGCGATCGTCATGATCTTCGTGCTGCCGTTCGCGTCGCGCTCGCTCGGACTGTCGACCGCGGTCGCCGGCGCATGGATCGGCACCTCCGAATTCGCCGACGCCGCCGGGATCGCGGCAGCGCAAGCTTATGGCGACTTCGCCAGACACGCGGGTGGGGCGATTGCGGGCGCGCCCGAGGCGTCGCTACAGGCGTTCACGCTGATGAAAGTGGTCGGCCGCGATATCTGGATCGGCATCTGGGCGTTCGTGCTGGCGATCGTCGCCACGACTCGCTGGGAAACGCAGGACAGCGGCGTCAAAGCCAAGCCGCGCGCGGGCGAGATCTGGGCGCGCTTTCCGAAGTTCGTCGTCGGCTTCGTGATCGCTTCCGCGCTGGTGACGTGGGTTGCCAGCCACTATTCGCTGGCCGATTACCGCAAGGTCGTGACACCCGAATTCGTCGCGCCGATCACCGCGATGCGCACCTGGGCGTTCACCTTCTGCTTCCTGAGCATCGGGCTGACCACGCGCTTGCGCGCGCTGAGCGCCACCGGCTTGAGGCCGTTCCTCGCCTTTACGGTGGGCGTGGTGGTCAATATCGCCATCGGCTACGCGCTGTCCGCGCACGTGTTCGCACCGTACTGGAATAGCGTGGGGCAGGGCTCATGACGAGCGGCGCGCTACGCTGCGCCAGCACGGCTGACGCACGCGACGAAGCGTGCGCGCCGTGCTGCGCCGGCTGCCGGTATCGCGCTGAGAGTCGGGACGCGTTGGAGCAGAGCATTCCTGGCCTCGCGGTGTTCGGTTCCGCATTTGGCGCGAGCGTCGCGGACAGCCGGCTTTGCCGCCTGCACGACCAGCTCGTTTCGCCCGGCGACGCCTGTCCGCGGTTCGAGCCGGTTCTGCGGAAGTGACACGCGGGCTGCGCGTCGCCGTGGCGGCAAACCGGGCGTCGCGCCCGTCTTCTGCTGGCTCAGCCGGACAGCGGCCTGGCTAACTTCGCCACGCCACGCCGGACATCACCGCTCAATCATTCAACGCGGTCCGCGGATCCCGCGCGGATGCACGCGAAGCCGCGGGCGTGCGCTCGTCGGCCGCCTCGCGCCTGCCTGGGCCGCTTGTCGCGCCACGGATGAACAGCACCGCGCAAGTCGCGCACATTGCCCAGATGCCTACTACCACCAGCCATTTTTCCATTTCGCCTGTCCTCTAAAACCCCGTACCGTTTTTTTGTGCGTGCCAGAAAGGCCGCGCGCCGCTATGTTCCGTATAACGGCGCGCCGACCCGTTCTGATAAGGGTAAATGCAAAAAGAATCACGCCAGGGAAAGTACTGATCGCAACCGGCGTCCTCCCGCGCGGCGCCATGGCGCGAAAACCCCCGTCCCATAAGGCTCCCCGCAAGGTGCAACCATGCACCCGGCATGGTTGCACCTTTTTATTGGGAGGCGTACGATTCGCTCAACTTTTAGTCTTTTGCCAGCACGTTCGTCTGGTATCCGAAGAAGGAAACATGGCTAGCACCACCCTTGGCGTCAAGGTCGACGACCTCCTGCGTTCCCGGCTGAAAGATGCCGCTACCCGTCTCGAACGCACTCCGCACTGGCTCATCAAGCAGGCCATTTTTGCTTACCTCGAAAAGATCGAGCACGGCCAGTTGCCGCCCGAGCTGTCGGGCGTGGCGGGCTCGGCCGATCTGACCGACGGCAGCGCCGTCGAGCACGAGGAAGACGGTGCCTCGCATCCGTTCCTGGAATTCGCGCAGAACGTGCAACCGCAATCGGTGCTGCGCGCCGCGATCACGGCGGCATATCGTCGTCCCGAGCCGGAATGCGTGCCGTTCCTGCTGGGCCAGGCGCGCTTGCCCGCCAACCTCGCGGGCGACGTGCAGGCCATGGCCGGCAAGCTCGTCGAAACGCTACGCACCAAGAGCAAGGGTGGTGGCGTCGAAGGTCTGATCCACGAGTTCTCGCTGTCGAGCCAGGAAGGCGTGGCGCTGATGTGTCTCGCTGAAGCCTTGCTGCGCATTCCCGACCGCGCCACGCGTGACGCGCTGATCCGCGACAAGATCAGCAAGGGCGACTGGAAATCGCACGTCGGCCAGGCGCCGTCGCTGTTCGTCAACGCCGCGACCTGGGGCTTGATGATCACCGGTAAGCTGGTGACGACCAATAGCGAAACGAGCCTTTCGTCGGCGCTCACGCGTCTGATCGGCAAGGGCGGCGAGCCGCTGATCCGCAAGGGCGTGGACATGGCGATGCGCCTGATGGGCGAGCAGTTCGTCACGGGTGAGAACATCTCCGAGGCGCTCGCCAACAGCCGCAAATACGAAGCCCGCGGCTTCCGCTACTCGTACGACATGCTCGGCGAAGCGGCCACCACCGAAGCCGACGCACAGCGCTACTACGCGTCGTACGAACAGGCGATCCACGCAATCGGCAAGGCCGCCGGCGGCCGCGGCATCTACGAAGGCCCGGGCATCTCGATCAAGCTCTCCGCGCTGCACGCACGCTACTCGCGTTCGCAGCAGGAGCGCACGATGAGCGAACTGCTGCCGCGCGTGCGCTCGCTCGCGATCCTGGCGCGCCGCTACGACATCGGCCTGAACATCGACGCCGAAGAAGCCGATCGCCTCGAAATCTCGCTCGATCTGCTCGAAGCGCTGTGCTTCGATCCGGAGCTGGCCGGCTGGAACGGTATCGGCTTCGTGGTGCAGGCGTATCAGAAGCGCTGCCCGTTCGTGATCGAATACCTGATCGATCTGGCGCGCCGCAGCCGTCACCGCATCATGGTGCGCCTCGTGAAGGGCGCGTACTGGGACACCGAAATCAAGCGCGCGCAAGTGGACGGCCTGGAAGGCTATCCGGTGTACACACGCAAGATCTATACGGACGTGTCGTACCTCGCCTGCGCGAAGAAGCTGCTTAGTGCGCCGGATGCGGTCTATCCGCAATTCGCCACGCACAACGCGCACACGTTGTCGGCGATCTATCACCTCGCGGGCAACAACTACTACCCCGGCCAGTACGAGTTCCAGTGTCTGCACGGCATGGGCGAACCGCTGTACGAAGAAGTCACCGGCCGTGACAAGCTGAACCGTCCGTGCCGTGTGTACGCGCCGGTCGGCACGCATGAAACGCTGCTCGCGTACCTCGTGCGCCGTCTGCTGGAAAACGGTGCCAACACGTCGTTCGTGAATCGTATTGCCGATGAAACCGTCGCGATCAAGGACCTGATCGCCGACCCGGTCGACGAAGCCTCGAAGATCGTCCCGCTCGGCGCGCCGCACGCGAAGATTCCGCTGCCGCGCAATCTGTACGGTTCGGAGCGCCTCAATTCGATGGGTCTCGATCTGTCGAACGAGCATCGTCTGGCGTCGCTGTCGTCGGCATTGCTGGCGAGCGCGCACCATCCGTGGCGCGCCGCGCCGATGCTCGAAGACAACGAAATCGCGGTGGGCCTCGCGCGCGACGTGCGCAATCCGGCCGATCATCGCGACCTCGTCGGCACGGTCGTCGAAGCGACGCCGGAGCACGTGAGCGCCGCTTTGGCACACGCGGTGGCCGCCGCGCCGATCTGGCAAGCCACGCCGGTCGATGCGCGCGCCGATTGCCTCGCGCGTGCCGCCGATCTGCTCGAAGCGCAGATGCATACGCTGATGGGCCTCGTGGTGCGTGAAGCCGGCAAGTCGCTGGCGAACGCTGTCGCGGAAATCCGCGAAGCGATCGACTTCCTGCGTTACTACTCCACGCAGATTCGCGACGAGTTTTCCAACGACACGCATCGTCCGCTCGGTCCGGTGGTGTGTATCAGCCCGTGGAATTTCCCGCTGGCGATTTTCATGGGCCAGGTAGCCGCGGCGCTCGCCGCCGGCAACACCGTGCTCGCGAAGCCGGCCGAACAGACGCCGCTGATCGCCGCGCAAGCCGTGCGCATTCTGCGCGAAGCCGGCGTGCCGGCGGGCGCGGTGCAACTGCTGCCGGGCAACGGTGAAACGGTCGGCGCTGCGCTGGTCGCCGACCCGCGCACCCGCGCGGTGATGTTTACCGGCTCGACCGAAGTCGCGCGCCTGATCAACAAGACGCTGTCGAGCCGGCTCGACCCGGACGGCAAGCCGATTCCGCTGATCGCCGAAACCGGTGGTCAGAATGCGATGATCGTCGACTCGTCGGCGCTCGCCGAACAGGTGGTGGCGGACGTGCTGCAATCGTCGTTCGACTCCGCCGGTCAACGGTGTTCCGCGCTGCGCGTTCTTTGTCTGCAGGACGACGTTGCGGACCGCACGTTGGAGATGCTGACCGGCGCGATGCGCGAACTGGCCGTGGGCAATCCGGACCGCCTGTCGATCGACGTCGGTCCGGTGATCGATCTCGACGCGAAGCGCGGTATCGACGCGCACATCGCGGCGATGCGCGAGAAGGGCCGCAAGGTCGAACAACTGCCAATGCCGGACGGTTGCGCGCAAGGCACCTTCGTTGCGCCGACGCTGATCGAGCTCGACAGCATCGACGAACTGAAGCGTGAAGTGTTCGGTCCGGTGCTGCACGTGGTGCGTTACCGCCGCAGCCAGCTGGACAAGCTGCTCGAGCAGATCCGCGCGACCGGCTACGGCCTGACGCTCGGCATCCATACGCGGATCGACGAAACGATCGCCCATGTGATCAGCCGCGCGCACGTGGGCAACATCTACGTGAACCGTAACGTGATCGGCGCGGTGGTGGGTGTTCAGCCGTTCGGCGGGGAAGGTTTGTCGGGCACGGGTCCGAAAGCGGGCGGCGCGCTGTATCTGCAGCGGCTCCTCGCCACGCGTCCGGCAGGTTTGCCGAAGTCGCTCGCGCAGGCGTTGATCGCGGATGCACCGCGCGCTGCCGAAAACGGCGACAATCCGACCGCCGCGTTGACGGCTTACCGCGACTGGCTGATCACCGAACGCGAGCCGCAACTGGCCGCGCGCTGCGACGGCTATCTGTCGCATGTGCCGGCAGGCGCCACGGCGGTATTGTCGGGACCGACCGGCGAGCGCAACACATATACGCTGGGCGCGCGCGGCACGGTGCTGTGTATGGCGTCGACGGCGAGCGGTGCGCGCGTGCAGTTTGCCGCGGCGCTGGCTACGGGAAATCGCGCGTTGTTCGAAGGCGCGGCCGGTGAACAATTGGTGTCGCAATTGCCCGCCTCGCTGAAGTCGCACGCAAGCGTGAAGAAGAACGCCGATACGCCGTTCGACGCCGTGCTGTTCGAAGGCGATAGCGACGAATTGCTGGCGCTGGTGAAGGAAGTCGCGAAGCGTGCGGGCCCGATCGTGTCGGTGCAGGGCGTCGCGGCGCGCGCGCTGGAAAGCGGCGATGAGGACTACGCGCTGGAGCGTCTGTTGACGGAACGCTCGGTCAGCGTGAATACGGCAGCAGCGGGCGGTAATGCGAATTTGATGACGATCGGTTGAGCGAACCTCGGCGATTTCTCAATAAAACGGAAGCGGTACGGCGACCCCGAAACCGCTCCATCCACACCTGGTACCAAGGAGAAGCTATGCAACACAAGATGAAACAGCTGGCAGGCGCCGCACTGGTTGCGGCGATGTCGCTGGCGGGGACGGCCAACGCTCAATCGACGGAAGATGTGAAGGTCGGCTTTGCCGGCCCGATGACTGGCGCGCAGGCGCACTACGGCAAGGACTTCCAGAACGGCATCACGCTGGCAGTGGAAGACATGAACGCGACCAAGCCGGTGATCGGCGGCAAGCAGGTTCGCTTCGTGCTGGATTCGGCCGACGACCAGGCCGACCCGCGCACCGGCACGACCGTTGCGCAAAAGCTGGTGGATGACGGCATCAAGGGCATGCTCGGCCACTTCAACTCGGGCACCACGATTCCGGCTTCGCGCATTTACGCGAACGCTGGCATCCCCGAAATCGCCATGGCGACGGCGCCGGAATACACGCAACAAGGCTTCAAGACCACCTTCCGCATGATGACGTCAGACACGCAGCAAGGTTCGGTTGCCGGCACGTTCGCGGTGAAGACCCTGGGCATGAAGAAGATCGTGATCGTCGACGACCGCACGGCTTACGGCCAGGGTCTGGCCGATCAGTTCGAAAAGGCGGCGAAGGCGGCGGGCGGCCAGATCGTCGACCGTGAATACACGAACGACAAGGCCGTCGACTTCAAGTCGATCCTGACCAAGCTGAAGGCGGTTCAGCCGGACCTGATCTATTACGGCGGCGCGGATTCGCAAGCGGCACCGATGGTCAAGCAAATGAAGGCACTGGGCATCAAGGCGCCGCTGATGGGCGGCGAAATGGTCCACACGCCGACGTTCATCCAGATCGCGGGTGACGCGGCGAACGGCACGGTGGCCTCGCTCGCCGGTCTGCCGCTGGAAGAAATGCCGGGCGGCAAGGACTACGTCGCGAAGTACAAGAAGCGTTTCAACGAAGACGTGCAAACGTACTCGCCGTACGCTTATGACGGCGCAATGGCCATGTTCGACGCCATGAAGAAGGCGAACTCGACCGATCCGGCCAAGTACCTGCCGATGCTGGCGAAGACGTCGATGCCGGCAGTGACGTCGTCGAACCTCGCATACGACAGCAAGGGCGACCTGAAGAACGGCGGCATCACGCTGTACAAGGTTGTCGACGGCAAGTGGACGACGCTGCAAAGCGTGGGCGGCAAGTAAGCAGCCGAGCTGCCTTGGCATCCGGCTGCGGCGTGATGGTATGACGCAGCGCCGGACTCAAAAAAGCCCTGTGGTTTTCCTAACCACAGGGCTTTTTGTTTACCGCTTCGCTATATGTGCCGATAGGCGGCGACCGCGCGGCAACTCAGTCACTCCCCTCGCAGCTTCCTCCCCTGCTCGCGAATCTGCTCCAGCGTCGCTCCTGGCGTGCTCGCTTCCTGCGGCATGCGGATCTCGATCACCGCCGCGCGCTTCGCGTCCATCGAGCGCTTTAGCGCAGGCAGGAAATCCTCGGTCCGCTCCACCGTCTCGCCATGCGCGCCGAACGAACGCGCGAACGCCGCGAAATCGGGATTCGTGAGTCCGGTGCCGTGCACGCGATTCGGATAATGCCGCTCCTGATGCATCCTGATCGTGCCGAAGTGGCTGTTATTCACCACGATGAAGAGCACGTGCAGGTCGTACTGCATCGCCGTCGCGAGTTCTTGCGCGGCCATCATGAAGCAGCCGTCCCCGGCCAGCGCGACGACAGCGCGTTGCGGATACATCGACTTCGCCGCGATCGCCGCCGGCACGCCGTAACCCATCGCCCCGCTCGTCGGCGCGAGCTGCGAACGGTAATGGCGATACGAAAAGTGCCGATGCAACCAGGTCGCGTAATTGCCCGCACCGTTGGTGAGAATCGCGTCGTCCGGCAGATGCGCGCGCAGCTGCTGGATTACTTCGCCCATCTGCACGTCGCCCGGAATCTGACGTGGTTTGCGCCACTCGAGATACGCGCGATGCGCCTCTTCTGCCGCGCCCGACCACGCGAGCCTGTCGGACGGAGGCGCCAACGCCGCCAGCAGCGAGGCGAGCTCCGGCATGCCGGAGACGATCGGCAGATCCGCCGCATACACGCGGCCCAATTCCTCCGCGCCTTGATGCACGTGCACGAGGGTTTGTTTGGTCTTCGGAATGTCGAGCAACGTGTAGCCATTGGTCGTCGCTTCGCCTAAACGCGGTCCGATGGCGAGCAACACGTCGGCGTCGCGGATACGCTGCGCCAGCGCCGGATTGATACCGAGGCCGACGTCGCCGGCATAGTTCGGATGCTCGTTGTCGAGCGTGTCCTGAAAGCGGAACGCGAGGCCGACCGGCAGTTGCCAGTTTTCGACGAAGCGTTGAAAGTCCGCGCACGCAGCAGGCGTCCAGCCGCTGCCGCCGGCGATCACCATGGGCCGCTTGGCGCTTTCGAGCAACACGCGCAACTTCTCGATCTGCGCCGCCGACGGCGACGCCGCGACGCGCTGATACGCCGGCGCGCCGGCCACGACCTCGCATGCGTCGCTCAGCACGTCTTCCGGCAACGACAACACGACGGGTCCAGGCCGACCGGATGTCGCCGTGTGAAACGCGTGGCTGAGATATTCGGGAATGCGTTTGGGATCGTCGATTTGCGCGACCCATTTCGCCATCTGGCCGAACATGCGCCGGTAGTCGATCTCCTGAAACGCCTCGCGGTCGAGATGCTCGCGTGCGCATTGGCCGATCAGCAGGATCATCGGTGTGGAATCCTGAAACGCGGTGTGCACACCGATCGACGCGTGCGTGGCGCCCGGCCCGCGTGTCACGAGTGCGACGCCAGGCCGGCCGGTCAATTTGCCGACGGCCTCCGCCATATTCGCCGCGGCCGCTTCGTGACGGCAAACAATGGTCTGGATGCGTTCGGTTTCATCGTGCAGTGAATCCAGCACGGCGAGAAAACTTTCGCCAGGCACGCAGAAAACACGTTCGACACCGTGCGTCAGCAAAGCGTCGACCACGAGCCGCGCGCCGGTGGTTTGGGCGGCGGCGGAACCGGAAACGGAAACGGGAGCATTCGGCAGCGACATTGCGATGAAGCCTCCAGGCAGTGCGTGAGTGCGATCTGATGAAGCCGCTTCGACCGGACGCTGGCCGACGTGGCGCTTCGACAGCTTACGCCGGCAGCGCGTGCGCTGTCACGGCGCAGCGCAACCGGAGCGCTCGCGCATAACGCGCCGCGCAAATGAAAACGCGGGCCCGATAGCCCGCGTCCTTGCAGTCATGCGCCGTGAAGCGCGGGACTCAGCACTCGACGATATTCACCGCCAGGCCGCCGCGCGACGTTTCCTTGTACTTGGTCTTCATATCCGCGCCGGTCTCGCGCATGGTCTTGATCACCGAGTCGAGCGACACATAATGGCTGCCATCGCCGCGCAAGGCCATGCGCGCCGCATTGACGGCCTTGACCGATGCCATCGCATTGCGCTCGATGCACGGAATCTGCACCATGCCGCCGACCGGGTCGCACGTCAGGCCGAGGTTGTGTTCCATGCCGATTTCCGCGGCGTTCTCGACCTGCCGCGGCGTGCCGCCCATGACCGCGGCGAGCGCGCCCGCCGCCATCGAACAGGCGACGCCCACTTCGCCCTGGCAGCCCACTTCGGCGCCGGAAATCGACGCGTTCAGCTTGTAGAGTATGCCGATCGCCGCAGCGGTCATCAGGAAGTCGATCACGCCTTGCTGATTCGAGCCCGGCATGAAGCGCGTGTAGTAATGCAGCACCGCCGGGATGATGCCGGCCGCGCCGTTGGTCGGCGCCGTGACCACGCGGCCGCCGGCGGCGTTTTCTTCGTTGACGGCAATCGCATAGAGATTGATCCAGTCGATCATCGAAAGCGGATCGCGCAGCGCCAGCTCAGGATTGCCCGACAGCGCGCGATACAGCTGCGGCGCACGACGCTTCACCTGGAACGGGCCGGGCAAGTTGCCGTCGGCGTCCGGATTGTTGATCCCGCAGCCGCGTGCGACACACGATTGCATCACGTCCCAGATCTTCAGCAGCCCGGAACGCGTCTCTTCTTCCGTATGCCAGACGCGCTCGTTTTCCCACATCAACTGGGCGATGCTCTTGCCGGTCGATTCGCACAGTGCGAGCAACTCGTTGCCGCTGCGAAACGCGTGCGGCAATTGATCGACGGCGCTCAGCACCTTCGTGTTCGGCGCGCCCGCCGTCACCACGAAACCGCCGCCCACGGAGAGATAGGTCGACTCGCGCAACGTCTCGCCCTGCGCGTCGTAGGCGCGCAGCTTGAGACCGTTCGGATGCTCGGGCAGCGCCTGACGATAAAACGCAATGTGATCTTTCTGCACGAACGGCACCTCGTGCGTGCCGAGCAGCGCCAGCTTGCGGGACACACGCACGGCGTCGAGGCGCTCGGCGATCGTGTCAGGATTCACGGTGTCGGGCGCATCGCCCATCAGGCCAAGCATCACGCCGCGATCGGTGCCGTGACCTTTGCCCGTCGCGCCGAGTGAGCCGTACAACTCCGCCTTCACCGATGCGCTCGCAGCGAGCAGCCCGTCGCGTTCGAGCCCTTGAGCGAACATCAGCGCCGCGCGCATCGGCCCGACCGTATGCGAACTGGACGGACCGATGCCGATTTTGAAGAGATCGAAAACGCTAACTGCCATTTACTGCTCCCTGCTGATAGATGGTGGGTTCATCGCGCCGGCAGCGGCAGACACACGGCGAGCCAGGCAGGCGGTGTGGGTGCGAGTTGTAGCGCGATCGGCGTATAGCGGCCGTCGAGGCGCGCCGCCAGGTGAAACAGTTCGGTCGCGTTCTTCGGGTCCCACTGACCTGAATAGCCGGGCAAGCCGGCCTCGCGACGTTTTGCATCGAACGGAACGCTCGAATGCACGAATTCTTCGTGGGTCTTGTTGCCGGCCGCGTACGGCGCCAGCCAGTTCAGCGCCGCTTCCAGCGAGGCGCCGTCCGCGCCCTTCTCCGGCAGCCAGTTGCGGTTATGGCGGCGCGCTGCCAGCGCGGCTGTCACGAGCGGCTGTAAATCGTAGGTGACGTAATGCAGCGCGTCGCGTTCAGTGAAATCGATAGTCGAACCATCGGGCTCGATGTTGTCGCCGATATGCTCGACGAACAGACGCTGGGCCGCGTTGATCATCTTGCGGTTATCGAGCGTGAATGCGGCCATGGCGATCAGCTTGACCCGATGGCTCTGCCAGTTGTTTCTGAACGTGCCTTTGAGCGGCCGCGGCTGCGCGTCGACTTGCCCGATGTAACCATTGGCGAGTTTCGTGAGGAACGCCATCGACGCATTGCGCGTCTTCACGGGCAACGCGCTCGCCGTCATGTCGTACGCGAGAATCAACCCTTCGAAACGCGTTTCGTCGATGGGATTGAAGCTCGGTTGATACGTCGTGACCCAGGCGAACAGCAAACGGTCGACAAGCTTGAGATACCGGTCGTCGCTAGTGGCGCGCCAGGCGAGCGCGGCGTCGCGCAACAGATCGAGATCTTTCTCCGCTTCCACGCTCTGGTCGTAAATGCCTTCGTGCGGCAGCGTGCCTTCGGTATGCAGTTTCGCCAGCGCATGCGGCTGGTCGTTCAGATGGGCCTGCACGTTGCTCACCAGTGCTTTCACGCCGGGATCGGCGTTCGTGCGTTCGCTGGTTTGCAGTGCGGGCGCCGCACAAAAATTCATCGCGGCCTGCGCTTGCCGCAGCGGCAGCAGCACGGCCGCGCCAGCCAACAGCAATGTGCAGGCTTGCCGCCATCTCGGGGCTCGCCCTGGTTCGGTCCGGCTTTGCATCGATCGCACCTTTCGCGCCATGCGAAACTCCTCGTTGGGCTGATTCGGTGTGTGATGTTAGCCGTTTGCGGCCAGGAGCGACAGATAACTGAGGACAGAACCACGCACCGCCCTGCCGCCTCTTTTCGAGACAACGGGGCGATGCGCGGCGGCGATCCCGCTTATTCGTAGTCGGCGATCGGCACGCAGGAGCAGAACAGATTGCGGTCGCCGTACACGTTGTCCGCGCGGCCGACCGGCGGCCAGTACTTCTTCGCGATCAGTGTGGGCAGCGGATATGCCGCGGTTTCACGCGCATACGCATGCTTCCAGTCGTTTGCGATGACCACCGCCGCGGTGTGCGGCGCATGCTTCAGCGGATTGTCCTCACGGTCCGAGCGGCCTTCTTCGACTGCGCGGATTTCCTCGCGGATCGCGATCATCGCTTCAATGAAACGGTCGAGTTCTTCCTTCGATTCCGATTCGGTCGGCTCGACCATCAGCGTGCCCGGCACCGGGAAGCTCATGGTCGGGGCATGAAAGCCGTAATCGGCGAGACGCTTGGCGACGTCGTCCACGGTGATGCCGCTGGTTTCCTTGATCGGGCGCAGATCGAGAATGCACTCGTGCGCGACCAGTCCGCCCGGGCCCGAATACAGCACCGGATAGTGCGGCGCGAGCTTCTTCGCGACATAGTTCGCGTTGAGGATCGCGGTTTCCGTGGCGGCGGTGAGGTTCTTCGCGCCCATCATCGCGATATACATCCACGAGATCGGCAGGATCGACGCCGAGCCGTACGGTGCGCCGGACACTGCGCCGATGCCGTTCGGCGCGCGTTCATAGCCCGACGAGATCTGATTCGGCAGGAATTGCGCGAGGTGCGCGCCGACCGCGACCGGACCGACGCCCGGTCCGCCGCCGCCGTGCGGAATGCAGAAGGTCTTATGCAGATTCAGGTGCGACACGTCGCCGCCGAACTGGCCAGGCGCGGTCAGGCCGACCATGGCGTTCATGTTCGCGCCGTCCACATACACCTGGCCGCCGTGCGCATGGACGATCTCGCAGATTTCGCGCACGTTCTGTTCGAACACGCCGTGGGTGGACGGATACGTGATCATGATCGCCGCGAGTTTGTCGGCGTGCTGATCGGCTTTCTTCTTCAGGTCTTCGATATCGACGTTGCCTTGCGCGTCGCACGCCACCACGACCACCTGCATGCCGGCCATCTGTGCCGACGCCGGATTCGTGCCGTGCGCGGAAGCGGGAATCAGGCAGACGTTGCGATGCGCTTCGCCGCGCGAGGCGTGATACGCGTGAATGATCAACAGACCCGCGTACTCGCCTTGCGAGCCGGCGTTCGGTTGCAGCGACACGGCCGCGTAGCCGGTGGCCGCGACAAGCATCTGTTCAAGCTGATCGATCATTTCGCGGTAGCCGACGGTTTGCTCAGCCGGCGCGAACGGATGGATCTGGCCGAATTCAGGCCACGTGACCGGGAGCATCTCCGAGGTCGCGTTCAGCTTCATCGTGCACGAGCCGAGCGGAATCATGGAGCGGTCGAGCGCGAGGTCCTTATCCGACAGACTGCGCAGATAGCGCAGCATTTCCGTTTCCGAATGATGACGGTTGAACACATGGTGCGTGAGATACGCGCTGGTGCGTTCGAGCGCGGCCGGCACGGATGCGGTGTTCGACGCGGCGAGCTTTTCGTCGAGCGTATCGACTTGCGGCACGTCTTTCGTGCCGGCGGCTTGCGCGAACACGTCGAGCAGATCGGCCAGATCGCGGCGCGTGGTGGTTTCGTCGATCGACAGGCCGACTTGCGTATCGCTTACGCGGCGCAGGTTGATGCGCTTCGCTTGCGCCGCGTCGTGCAGCGCTTGTGTGCGCGCGCCGGATTCGAACGTGAGCGTGTCGAAGAAGGTTTCGTTGGCGAGCGTGTAGCCGAGTTGCTTCGCGCCTTCCGCGAGCAACGCGGCGATGCGGTTCACGCGCAGTGCGATGGTCTTCAGGCCGTGCGGGCCGTGATAGACGGCGTACATGCTGGCCATGATCGCGAGCAGCGCTTGCGCGGTACACACATTCGAGGTGGCCTTCTCGCGGCGGATATGTTGTTCGCGCGTTTGCAGCGCGAGACGCAGCGCGGGATTGCCTTGCGCGTCGACGGTCACGCCGACGAGGCGGCCCGGCATCTGGCGTTTGAATTCGTCGCGCACGGCCAGATATGCCGCATGCGGGCCGCCGAAGCCGACCGGCACGCCGAAGCGCTGCGTATTGCCGACGGCCACGTCCGCGCCCCATTCGCCCGGCGGCGTGAGCACGGTCAGCGCGAGCAGGTCGGCGGCGACCACCACGTGGCCGCCCGCGGCGTGGATCGCTTCGGTGAGCGCGCGGTAGTCGCGCACGTCGCCGTTCGCGCCCGGGTATTGCAACAGTACACCGAACGCATTTGCGTTCGCCGCTTCCACAGCCGGCCCCACTTTCACTTCGATGCCGACCGGCGTGGCGCGCGTTTTCACCACTTCGATGGTTTGCGGCAGCACGTCGTCGGCCACGAAGAACACGTTCGACTTCGGCTTGCCGATGCGTTGCAGCAGCGTCATCGCCTCGGCCGCGGCCGTGGCTTCGTCGAGCAGCGACGCATTCGAGATCGCGAGACCGGTCAGGTCGACGATCATCTGCTGGAAGTTCAGCAGCGCTTCCAGACGGCCTTGCGAAATTTCTGGCTGGTACGGCGTGTACGCGGTGTACCACGCCGGATTTTCCAGCACGTTACGCAGGATCACCGTCGGCGTGTGGGCGTTGTAATAGCCCTGGCCGATGTACGAGCGGAACACCTGGTTCCTGTCCGCGAGTTCGCGCAGCGCGGCAAGCGCTTCGGCTTCGCTCTTCGGTTGCGCGAAGGGGCCGAGCGGCAGCGTTTCGGTGCGGCGGATCGTCTTCGGAATAACGGCGTCGATCAGCGCGGCGCGCGACGCGAAGCCGAGGGCTTCGAGCATCGCTTGCTGGTCGGCCGAATCCGGGCCGATGTGCCGTTCGGCGAAGGCGTCGTGCACTTCGAGCGCGGCGAGCGAGAGAGGAGTGCGGTTCATCAGACGATCCGGGTGTTCGAGCTTCATGGGTGTTCCTGGCGGTGCGGCGCGCCATGCCTGACGGCCGCCGCACCTGACGGTTTGACTTTAATGAATGGTGACTCAGGCGCCGATCGACTTGCTGTACGCGTCGGCGTCGATCAGACGGTCCAGCGCGGCGTCCGCGGCCGGCTTGATCTTGAAGAGCCAGCTTTCGTACGGCGTGCTGTTGACCGAATCAGGCGTGTCGGCCACGGCGGTGTTCGCTTCGATGATCTCGCCCGAGACCGGCGCATAGATATCGGAAGCGGCCTTGACCGATTCGATCACGGCGACGGTGTCGCCCGCGCTCACGGTCTTGCCCAGTTCCTGGACTTCGAAGAAGACGATATCGCCGAGCGCTTCCTGCGCGTGGTCGGTGATGCCGACCGTCAGCGTGCCGTCCGCTTCGGTACGGACCCATTCGTGCGATTCGGTGTATTTCAGATCGGCCGGGATGCTCATCGGATGCTCCTATGCGGTGTGATTCGGGGATAACTTAAAAGTGGACTACGCACGCGCCGGTGTGCTTAAACCGCGAGTACCTTGCCATTGCGCACGAACGGCAGTTTTACCACGCTTGCGGGAACGTTTTTGTCACGAATCTGAACGTGAACGGTGTCGCCCGGCTGCACGCCTTTCGGCACGCGCGCAAAGGCGATCGATTCCTGCATGGTCGGGGAAAAAGTGCCGCTGGTGATTTCGCCTTCGCCTTGCGGTGTGACGACTTTCTGATGAGCACGCAGCACGCCTGCCGCCTTGCCGTTTTCCTTCAGCAGGATCAGGCCGACAAACGCGGCTTGCGAACCGCCCGCCTCCAGCTTGCTCTTGCCGACGAAGTCGCGCGGCGAGGTGAGGTCGACCGTCCAGGCGAGGCCGGCGTCGAGCGGCGAGACGTTGTCGTCCATGTCCTGGCCGTACAGGTTCATGCCGGCTTCGAGGCGCAGCGTGTCGCGCGCGCCGAGGCCGGCCGGGCGCACGCCTTGCGCGAGCAGCGCGTTCCACAGCGCTTCCACGTGATCTGCCGGCACGATGATTTCAAAGCCGTCTTCGCCGGTGTAGCCGGTGCGGGCAACGGTCAATTCACCGAACGGCGTGTCTGCGATACGGGCGGCGTTGAACGGCTTCAACGCCTCGGTGGCGGCGCGCGTAGCCGGCACGGTTTGCCAGACTTTTTCGCGAGCGTTCGGGCCTTGCACGGCGACGATCGCGTAGTCGCGGCGCGGCGTGATGGTCAGGCCGAAGCCGCCTTCGGCGTTGAGCTGGCCGAACCAGGCGATGTCCTTGTCGGCGGTGCCGGCGTTGACGACCACCCGGAAGTGATCTTCGCCGAAATAATAGACGATCAGGTCGTCGATCACGCCGCCGTTCGGGTTCAGCAGGCAGGAGTACAGTGCGCGGCCGGGCGTTTGCAGCTTGGCGACGTTATTGGCCAGCGCATATTCGAAGAAGGCGCGCACGCGCTCGCCGGTGAAATCGACCACGCACATGTGCGAGACGTCGAACATGCCGGCGTCGGTGCGCACGGCGCGATGTTCGTCGATCTGCGAGCCGTAGTTGACGGGCATGTCCCAGCCGCCGAAATCGACCATGCGGGCATTGAGCGCACGGTGGGTGGCGTTGAGCGGGGTGTGTTTGAGTTCGGTCATGGGGCCTCGGGCATCTCGCGAAACAAAAAAGGCCATGCGGCGCTACGCCTCGCGGCCTGACGGCTGCGAGCGATGCGTTGCATGGCCCCTCTGTCCTCGATACCTGAGAGATTGCGTCGCCGTGAGAACGTGAATCCGTCACGGTGAAACGCGCGCCCCTTCGGTGGGCAGCCTGCCAATCCGCTCGATTGAACGATGCAGACGGCTACTGCCGCTCTCCAGAGTGCGAAAAACCGGTGCCTTGATGTTGCCTCAACGCGGGTTTTTCGACGCGGTCGGTCCTTTTGCCTGAGAGTTTGCGGGTGTGCCCCTTCGGCGGCGCGGCCTGCGGTTTTCTGCGGCCAGCACGCTCTCCCGACGCGTGCGGCGAATGTACGCGAGGGCCGGGGGCTTGTCAAATAAAGGCCCGCGAGCGGCATGGCACCTGACGCGGCGCTTTGGCGTTCGTCAAAAAAGCGCGGGTTATGATGCCAGCTCTCTTGGTGCTCCGTAGCCCGAACGCGCGGCGATTATTCGCCGATGGCGTGTGCCGCATTGTCCAGTTCCTGATTCAGCACGCGCTGTTCTTCGCTGGACAGGCCGCCGCCGTGTTGCGCGGCCATGTCGTGCGCTTCCTGACGGATCACGTCGAGGCGATGATGCAGCGCGCCGCCTTGCGGGGGCGGGTAATAACCCTGATTCACGCGGTTATCGATACGGCGGCCGAGATTATCGATGCGGCCGTCGACCTGGCGCAGGCGCTGATCCGCGATCTGTTGCGGGCTGGGACGAGGTGCCGGCGCGGGTTGAGGCGCCACCACGCAGGCGGCGACGGAACTGAGCAGGGCGCACGCGGCAAGCGCGCGGATGGAACGGGGCATGAACTCTCCGGAAGTCGTTGTCGTTTTGTGTAGCTACTCGGAAAGCAACGGCTGACTGCCGGACCACGCTGACCGGGAGCGCGGCCTTATTTGTAACGTTATGTTCCTTTCGGGCTTGTTAGATTGCGGCCTGCGCGGCGCGGGCGGCGAGTGCGGTTTTAGGTACACAAGCCGTACCGGCGCGCAGGCAAACGGGTTAGCGAACCCGTTCAAACGGCAGCCGGACGCCTTCTTCCGAACTGCGGGCGGCGAGCTCGATAATTGTCATTACGTCGACGGCATCCTGCGCGCTGACCGGGAACTTCACGCCGTTCTGGATGGCGTCGGCCACGGCGATATAGAAGCCCACGTAATCTCCGTTACGCGTCGGCAACTCGCGCTCCACTTCCTGATTGCCTTCCAGCACGCGCAGCACACCCGCCGCATTGCCTGCGCCGAAGCCTTCGTCGCCCGGTCGCAGGCCGGCCTTCAACTGATCTTCCTGCGTGTCGAGTCCGTATTTCATGTAGCTGCCGCGCGTGCCGTGAATCGTGAACCGCGGCGCGACCAGGGCGGTCAGCGCGCTGGCGTGCAACACCACTTCGAACTCGCCGTAGCCGAGCTGGATATGCACGTAGTCCGGCGCGCTGGCCTCGTCGCGATGTGTGCGCACCGTGGCCAGCACGCTCTGCGGCGCGCCGAACAGCGCCAACGCCTGGTCGGCCAGATGCGGCCCGAGGTCCAGCAGCAAGCCGCCGCCGCGCGACGCTTCCTCGCGCCAGCGCTGCCGCACCTCCGGCCGGAAACGGTCGAAATGTGATTCGTATTGCGTGATCCGTCCCAATTCGCCGCTCGCGAGCAGATCGCGCACGGTCAGAAAATCGCCGTCCCAGCGACGGTTGTGAAACGGCATGAAGAGCTTGCCGCGGGCGAGCGCGATGTTGGCGAGCGTGCGCGCGTCGGCGGCATTCAGCGTGACCGGTTTGTCGACCACCACGTGCTTGCCCGCTTCCAGCGTGCGGCGCGCCAGTTCGAAGTGCGTGTCATTCGGCGTGGCGATCACGATGCAGTCGATTTCTTCGAGCGCCAGCAATGCGTCGAGGTCGGCCACCACCTTGGTATGCGGATAGTCGGCGAGCGCGCGCCCGGGCTGGCTCGTGGCGATGGCCGCGACGCTCGCGCGGCCGCAGTGCGCGATTACCGGCGCGTGAAAGGTCGCGCCGGCGAAACCGTAACCCATCAATCCAATCTTCAGCGATGCGGACATGCTTGTCTTCCTGCAAAAAACGGCGCGCCGCTTTGCCACCGTGGCGGCGGCGCGCAACACTGCAATTGTGGCATGCCCGTGAGGTGGACCGGCAGCGTCGTCGGGGTCCGGGTGAGCATCATGGGACGTGGGCAACGGTGGCGTGCATCCGTGTTAACATCGCTCCTCTCGCGCGATTGCAAAGCGGGCCGGAACGCCCTCCGTGCCGCACGGGGTGCCTGTTCCGGCAGCCGGCTCCGCGCGGCATGCCCACGGGCCTTCGGCCGGCGTTTCGCGCCGCCCCGCCCTCAACCGCCGCTTTAACCGCATCACCCATCCACAGACGATGTCCGCAGGCCTGAACCCCGCTCAAAATGAAGCGGTCCGTTATCTCGACGGTCCGTGTCTCGTGCTCGCCGGCGCAGGCAGCGGCAAGACGCGCGTGATCACGCAGAAAATCGCGCATCTGATCGAGGCCAAGGGCTTCGAGCCGCGCCACATCGCCGCCGTCACGTTCACGAACAAGGCCGCGCTGGAAATGCGCGAGCGCGTGGGCAAGCTGCTGGAAGGCAAGACGCTCACCACGCCCGGCAAGGAAGGCCGCAAAGTGCCCGTCAACCAGTTGACGGTGTGCACCTTCCACTCGCTCGGCGTGCAGATTCTGCGGCAGGAGGCGGAACACGTCGGCCTGAAGCCGCAGTTCTCGATCATGGATTCGGACGACTGCTTCGGCATGATCCAGGAGCAGGTCGGCTCGACGGACAAGGGTTTCATCCGCAAGATCCAGTCGATCATCTCGCTGTGGAAGAACGGCATGATCATGCCCGAGCAGGCGATTGCGATTGCGGCGAACGAGGACGAGCATCAGGCCGCGATCGTCTACCGCAATTACGTGGCCACGCTGCACGCATACCAGGCGGTGGATTTCGACGATCTGATCCGTCTGCCCGCCGAACTCTTCGAGAAGAACGAGCAGGTGCGCGACCGCTGGCAGAACAAGCTGCGCTATCTGCTGATCGACGAGTATCAGGACACCAATGCCTGCCAGTACGAACTGGTGAAACTGCTGGCCGGCAAGCGCGCGGCGTTCACCGCGGTCGGCGACGACGATCAGGCCATCTACGGCTGGCGCGGCGCGACGCTTGAGAACCTCGGGCAGCTCAGCAAGGATTTCCCGAAGCTGCATCTGATCAAGCTGGAGCAGAACTACCGCTCGACGGTGCGCATTCTGACCGCCGCGAACAACGTGATCGCGAACAATCCGAAGCTGTTCGAAAAGAAGCTGTGGTCCGAGCACGGCATGGGCGACACGATCACCGTCACGCCATGCAACGACGAAGAGCACGAGGCCGAATCCGTGGTGTTCCGTCTGTCGGCGCACAAGTTCGAGCGGCGCGCGAATTTCCGCGACTACGCGATCCTGTATCGCGGCAACTTCCAGGCGCGCATCTTCGAACAGGTGCTGCGGCGTGAGCGGATTCCGTACGTGTTGTCCGGCGGCCAGTCGTTCTTCGACAAAGCCGAGATCAAGGACATCTGCGCCTATCTGCGTCTGATCGCCAACGCGAACGACGACCCCGCGTTCATCCGCGCGATCACCACGCCGCGCCGCGGCGTCGGCAATACGACGCTCGAGGCGCTTGGCTCGTTCGCGGGTCAGGCCAAGGTGTCGCTGTTCGAAGCGGTGTACATGGGCGGCATCGAGGCGCGTCTGTCGCCGCGGCAGATCGAACCCATGCGCGTGTTCTGCGACTTCATGCAGCGCCTCACCGATCGCGCCGAGAAGGACGCGGCCGGCCCGCTGCTCGACGAATTGATGGACGCGATTCACTACGAAGCGTATCTGTACGACGCGTTCGACGAACGTCAGGCGCAGTCCAAGTGGCAGAACGTGCTGGAGTTCATGGAATGGCTGAAGCGCAAAGGCACCAAGGCTGAGCCTGCGGGCGCCGCGGCCGACGAAGCAACCGGCTACGACACCGCCGACGGTCTCGGCGACACCGGCAAGAATCTGCTCGGTCTGATCCAGACCGTCGCGCTGATGTCGATGCTCGAAGGCCGCGAGGAAGACCCCGACGCCGTGCGGCTCTCGACGGTGCATGCGTCGAAGGGGCTCGAGTATCCGCACGTGTTTCTGGTGGGTGTCGAAGAAGGCATCATGCCGCATCGCGGCGGTCCCGACGACGAGCCGATCGACGACGCGCGCATCGAAGAAGAGCGCCGGCTGATGTATGTCGCGATCACGCGCGCGCAGCGCAGCTTGCATCTGAACTGGTGCAAGAAGCGCAAGCGCGCGCGCGAAACGGTGGTGTGCGAGCCGTCGCGCTTCATTCCCGAAATGCTGCTCGACGACGCCCCGCCGCCGACGCCCGAAGAAGCGCCGATGTCGCCGAAAGACCGGCTTGCGAGTTTGAAGGCGCTGTTGCAGAAGCCTTGAGCGAGTGCTGTGAACGCTGGGATCTGGCGAAGCACGCGTGTTCGGCGGCGTGAGCGGCAAAGTCGGCGATCCGGCTACCGCGTTCACTGCGGCCGATACGAAAAATCCCTGCGCCGCGTTGCCGTGGGCAGGGATTTTTTTGCGACGTCGCTGACGTGGCAGTGGCTCTTACTTCACCGCGCTGACCATGTAGTCGACGGCGGCTTTCACGTCCGCGTCGGAGGCATTCGAGCCGCCCTTTGGGGGCATCGCGCCCTTGCCGTGCAGCGCGTAGTTATACACCGTGTCCATCGGCTCTTTCAGACGTGGCGCCCAGGCGTCCTTGTCGCCGAACTTCGGTGCGTTCAGCACGCCGGCCGCGTGACAGGCCTGGCAGACTTGCTGGTAAAGCGCCTTGCCGGCTTGCGAAGCATCCGCGCTTTGCGTGCCGCCGGCTGCCGGCGCCGCCGCTTGCGGCACGCTGGCCATCGCGGCCATGGCCGCGGCCGCCTGGGCCGCACCCGCGTCAGAAGCGCCGACCGGTGCGGCTGCGGCCGCATCGGATGCCGCCCCGGCGCCCGCCGCAGGCTGCGCCGGTTCAGGGAAGCTCGCGCCGGAATTGTTCGCCATGTAGGTGACCGCGCGGGCGATTTCGAAGTCACTGTAGTCGTCCGGGCTGGTGCCGCCGCGCGGCGGCATGGCGCCCTTGCCCGCGAGCGCGGTGTGCAGCAGCGTGTCGAAGCCCTGCGCGATGCGTGGCGCCCAGTCGGCGGTATTGGTGAATTTCGGCGCGCCTGCCGCACCCGATGCGTGGCACGCGGAGCACACGGCCTTGTAGACTTCTTCGCCGGACTTGTAGACGCGCGGCGCATTGGCGTCGCGAATGTCGACCTGGGCGAACGGCTTGATGCGGGCGGTGACCTCGGCTTCGGAGAGAGAGTCTGTGCCGGCGCCGGTGCGCGTCGAGTTATCGACGTAGACCGCCAGCAGAACGATGATGACAATCGGGACAGCAAACCCGGCGATGACCGCGGCGATGAGCTGTGCTGGGGTTTTGATCGGGGCTCCGTGTGGTGCTTCGCTCATGCTTGTCTCGTCTCCGTGGGTATGTGAGCGGTACAGCGTGACGGCAACTTCTTGTTCTTAAATCAGCCACGGACGATTATAGACGCAAGATTTCGACGGCGGCGAGGGGCGCGGCGGGGTGTTCAGCAGGCGTTTACCCGCATCGCACGGACCGGCCGGAAGGCGCCCGGTGCCGTCATTCAGGCCGTCCGGTGGACGGTATGGCCGAAACCGGGTATCCTTTCGGTCTCGCTTTGGCGTCGCATCCATCCTGGTTGCCGCGCTTTCGTGTTGAAGCGCCCGTAGCTCAATGGATAGAGTACTGCCCTCCGAAGGCAGGGGTTGCTGGTTCGATCCCAGCCGGGCGCGCCAAGAAGAATCGCTTTCGATCAAGGGCTTGTGCTTTGTGCGCCAAGCCCTTTTGTTTTTCACGGCCTTGCGTGCCCCTCCAGCCCGCTTTTTCCACATAAGCCACGGACACGCGCGTTGACGGTCCGTCTACGATCTGGTCTGTGCTGACGGAATTATCCCGAAGCATCCTTGATCTTCCGATCATCGATTAAGAATCAGACGTAAAAACCCCGTCTTCTGAAATTTCCAATTGCCGCATCCTATCCGCTTAATTAGCATGCGTTGACCATGCAAATCGCATAACGCGTGGACATTTCCGGAGCGGCATTTCAACAATCGCTTCCCTAATTAATAAAAGGCGCCGCGAAGCATTCGCACGCCAGCTGCTTATTTTGCAGATCATGTCCAGAATAACCCGATTTATTTTAAGCGCATCCATTGTGATGCTATCCAGCCTCGTGCACGCGCAATCGGTCGTGCCTGTCACTGCTGCGAGCCGATTCGCCGGTCCCTATCTGGGCTTCAAGGTAGGCGTGAATAACTCCGACGCATCCGGCGTCATCAATAAAGCGTCGCATACCACGGTTTTCCCGGGTTTCACGGCAGGCTATAACTTCGACATCGACCGGTTCGTTGTGGGCGCCGAGGCCTTTTCCGATTTACATCACGGCTCGACAACATATAAGGACGGCGGAATTGACGCGAAATTCGGCATGCCGTTCAATCAGGTTTTGCCTTATCTCCGCCTTGGATTCACGGGAGACGATCCCGACACGCGCTTTCATTGGGGTTTGGGCGTCGAATATAAATTTGCCAGGCACGTCAGCGCGGTAGGCGAATGGACTACCGACACCAGCCATTGCGACGGCACCAAAAGGACAAACAACAGTTTCATCATCGGTCTCCAGTATCACTTCAATTGACCGGTGCGAGCCGCGGCCGCGTGACGAACCCGTGGAACGTCGCATTGCCGATCCGCTTTCACCGCAACAAGGTTGTTGAAAGCATCCCCAACCGTTAGAATCGCCCGGTCACTGGGGAGTAGCCTTCCTTCATCCCATGAAGGAGAGCGCGTCAACATACTTGGCCGATAGGTCATGGCGCGTTCGACCGTGTCGGTTTGGCGAGACCATTGGCGCACTGCCTCGTTCTGGTCGGACGGGTGGCGGTGCGTCATTGGTTTGTCATCTACGTCCGACCGCGGAGTTGTCCCGTGACACATCGTTGTGCCCCGCCAGTCTCCCCTTTGGGCCGTCCATCGCGCCGGCGTTTCTGCGTGCTTGCGGGGAGCCGCGCATGACCAGTCTATTGCTCGAACTCGCTGTCATGCTGGTCGTCATTCTGGTGGCCGCCGAACTCTTCACCAACGCGCTCGAGCATCTGGGCGAACGCCTCAAGATTTCCGAGGGCGTGACAGGTTCGCTATTCGCCGCCGTCGGCACCGCTTTGCCCGAGACCCTCGTGCCGCTGCTGGCGATCGCCGGCGGTACGGCCGATAGCGCGGTCAATCAGGAGATCGGCGTCGGCGCGATTCTGGGCGCGCCGCTGATGCTCTCCACTCTCTCCACGTTTCTCATGACGCTCGCGATCCTCGGCTCGCGCGGCGCGAGCGGCTGGGTCGCGCCGGAGCGGACCGGCTTCACGCGCGACCTCAACTACTTCCTGTGCGCGTTCGTGCTGGCCGCCGCGGCGATGTACGTGCCGCACGAGCAGATGATCGTGCGCGCGCTTTTCAGCGTGGCGCTGGTCGGCGTGTACATCACCTATGTGGTGATGACCTTCCGCGCATCGAATGAGTTGGTCGATGCCGGTCACGGCACCGAAGCGCCAGGCAAGATGCTGATCTCGCGCCTCGGCGTGCCGACCAACATGGCGACGATCGTGGTCCAGCTGGCGCTCGCCGTCGCGTTGCTGGTGTGGGGCGCGGAAGGCTTCATCCACGGTGTGCGCGGCGTGTCGCAGGCGCTCGGCGTGTCGCCGCTGTTGCTCTCGTTGCTGATCATTCCGATCGCCACCGAGCTGCCGGAAAAGGTCAACAGCATTCTGTGGATTCGCCGCGGCAAAGACACGCTGGCGTTCGGCAACATTACCGGTGCGATGGTGTTCCAGGGCACCTTGCTGCCCGCGATCGGCATCTTGCTGACGCCATGGACCCCGCGTATCGAAGTCGTGACCGGCATCGTGATCACACTCGCCGCCGCGGCCTGGCTGCGGATCAATGTACGCGCGCGCGGCGTGCCGGTGTGGGCGTTGCTGGTTTGCGGCGTGCTGTATGTCACGTATCTGGCGATTACGCTGACCCGCTAGCCGCGCCGCTCAACGCCTCATCCGGCGCCAGGCGACACAGTCACGGAAGGCCGTGCCTCGGCCGCCTTCCGCGTTTGCGCCCGTTTCCGCTCACCTGGCCGGTGCGCCGGCCGCGGCTGACGTCGCCGCGTTGGCCGGCTTGAACACCGTCTTCCAGTCATCCTTCATGTCGACGACGAGCCAGCCCTTCGCGCCGGCCTCGTCCAGACCTTTGCCGAGCTTGCCGCTCTTCGACGCGCGGTCATACTGGTATTCGCGTTGCGCATCCGTGTGATGCACGAGCGCCGCGAGGCGCGGACCGTCGCCTGCCGAGGTCCATTCGAGCATCGGCGTGTCGCCATCCGCGTTGCCGAACGCGATCACCGGCCGTCTGCCGATCACGCGATCGATGGCGAGCGGTTTAGCCGCGCCATCCGCTAGCATATCGACCTGCGCGAGGCGCGTGAGCGAGATCGCGCCATTGGTCTGGCTGTACCGGTATTTGACAGTGCTACCGATCACCTGCTCGGGTGGAATGCCAACCATGCGCTGAGCCGCCTCGCGGACGAACTCGACATCGCCACCCGTCGCGAGATAGGTTTTGAAGCCATTCGCGCGCAGGTAGGCGAGCAATTCGAGCATGGGCTGATACGCGAGATCGGTATATGGACGGTTAAAGCGCGGGTCGTTCGCGGAGTCGAACCATTCGTGCACGAGCGCGGCGAACTGCTCGCCCGTCATGCCCGCGTGCGCCGCGGCCAATATGCGCATGGAGCCGGCGTCGCCGCTTGCCGCCACAGTCCCCGGATTGCCTTTGAGGATCGAGCGGAACGGTTCCTGACGCTTCCATTCCGGATGCCTTGCGGCCACGGTCTTCACCCGTTGCAGCGCGAACACCAGTTGAAACGGGGCGGGCTGCTCCGGCCACAGTGTGCCGTCGTTATCGAAGACGGCAATGCGGTCGGCGCGTGGGATGAAGTCCTTGGACTCGGGCGTCGTGACGAGCGTGACGAAATCGACGATCGAGCGTTTGGCCTTCGTGTCGTTCCATGATGCCAACGTCGCGGTCGTCGATGCGCCTGCCTGCGATTCACCCCCGTCCTGGCGCGGCGTAACGGAGCAAGCGGAAAGTGCGACGACGGTGAAGGCAATGCAGTAACGGTGCAGCGTGCGAATCATGAAGGCCTCATCGAAAACGGTGGGTCGAAGCGGGAGCGAGCGTCAGTCTAATGGGCCGACGCGCTCATCGCAGCCTTGGCAGGATGTTTCAGGCAGGGCGGTGGAGTCCGTTCCGGCACGATGAATACCCATCAAATAATTCGAAGGCGGGGCGGCGCCTCGTTTGGGCCGGCGCTTCAGCCGCGTTACAAATTTATCTCTGTCCTTGCCGGAAACGTTGCTAGTATTCCCAACGATGCCAGCGTGGTGAATCATCCACTTTCCGCATGCTTCGTTTGATGCGGCGTTTCTCGTTTTGAAGGAGCGCTCATGCAAGCCCCCGTAGCCCGCCACGCCGCCTTTCCCGCCTGTCCAGATGACATGCCGCGCTTCATTCCCGCGGCCCCGCATTCGCCAGTGTCTGGCTGCCCTGCCGCATGAACGCGCGCGCAAAATGAAATCGATTCGAATCGGACACGCGAACGCCATCATTGCGTTGGGACGATTTCGCGTCAGGCAAAAACAGGCGCTCGCCGCTAGGAATACCCATGGACGAGGCCCGATCACCGACTAATAAATGGCGAGAACGACATCGAATACCTTTGTCAATCGCTCGAGCGGGACAAAGTGTTTTTATTCGGATACCGACGCATCCGGGGGGAGGGTTGACGGCAGTGGGCGCTACACTGTGAGCTTCCCTGGAGATCGGCTGCTGGGCGTCGAAGGCATCCGGTCTCTTGCGATATACAACTGGCATCGCTTTTTTTTCACTCGACCCGCAGAATCGCTACGCGCTCGCCAAGCAGAACAAAAACCTGACGGTCAACGCAAAAGGCTTACTCACGTTTTTGCGAGCAAAACGCGCGGCCGGCGAAGTCAGGTTCGCTGCTTGGTTGCCGGCGTTCGCTATCGCAAAGTTCTCTCTGACCTTGCGCGCCAACTGGCTGCGGCAAGCAGTACTCGATGAAGACTGGACGCCGCCGCCCATCGTGTGCGAAGGCCAACGCATGCGCGCAGTTGCCCGTGTGCGGCTTTGCGACGCAGACGGTCCGAAAGCGGTTCGACGGGAGTGAGAATGCCGAACTTGTATTTGACGAGGACGATGATGAGTCAACCTAACCGTTTCTTCCCGACGAGGCGGCTGGCCGCCCGACTGTGCACGGGCGCGCTTCTGACCACGGCGGGCGTGAGTCTCAGCCAAACGGCGTGGGCGACCGAGGGCGGCATCGGCCGGCCGATCACCGGCATGCAGGTGACGCCGTACGGCGGCGTCGTGCCGCCGACCAACGACTGGATCGTGTCCGCCGCCACGATCTACTACGAAGGCTCGTTAGGCGCGAGCAAGTCGATTCCGATCGCCGGACAGGTCACGGCCGGCGTCAACGCGACGGCTGAATACACCATTCTCGCCGCGGTCAAGACGTGGGGCATTACCGTGGGTGGCTGGAACTTCGCGTCCTCGTTCGGCGTGCCGCTCCAGTACACCGACATCTCGTCGTTTCATAGCCGCTTGCCGAACGACCACGGCACGCAGTTCGCCGATTTCTTCTTCACGCCGGTCATCGCCGGCTATCACCTGACCAAGACCGACCATGTCGCGCTGAGCGTGCAGATCTATGCGCCGACCGGTGCCTACAACCCTAACCGGCTCGCCAATGCCGGGCAGAACACGTGGACCTTCACGCCGACGATCGCCTATACGAAACTGCTTCCGAAAGAGAACATCGAGTTGTCGCTGAACTATGGCCTCGAGTTCTACACGCCCAATAGCGACACCCATTATCACAATGCGCCGGTCAGCGTGCTCGATCTGCTCGCGCTCAAGCGCTTCAGCAACGGCTGGGGTGTCGGCGTAGTGGGCGGCTACATTCAGCAGATCGGCAACGACAGCGGCGGCATCGCAGACGTCGTCGGCGGCAGTCAGGGACATTCCGTCGGTCTCGGACCCATGGTCACGTGGTCCGGCAAGATCCAGAAGACGCCGGTGTCGGCCGCGCTGCGCTGGGTCAACGAGTTCAACACCAGCAACCGGCCGAAGGGCAATGCGGTGCAACTGTCGGTTAATGCGACTTTTCAGTGACGCGGCGCTATTCGAGCCGCACACTGCCCGTAGATGGCAGACGGCGGCCGGCTCAGGCCGGCTGCAAACCAGACCCAACGGCTGGAGTCGCCCCGATCAATGCTCCCTCTCGCGTTCGCATACCGCATACACGCTGGAGCACAAGTCGGGATAGACGCGCCCCAACTCGAAACAGCCGTCCAGATACGCTCTGGAGATAATGCCCGCCTGCAGCGCCGCATCGATCTGGAAGTTGGCGAGACCCTTGAAAAAGACGCCGCCCTCAGTCACTGGGCGAAGCTTCGCGGCACGCAGATCGGCCCGCAGCGTATCGATCGAATAGGTCACCCGGTGACCGTGCGCGGCTTCCGCTGGCGTCACGGCGGCGTGATGGTCGATCAGCCCCATGTTGACCGCAATCTGCCGGGAGCCGGCGCGCGCATTCGGCGCGGCGACGAACAGCCGGCCACCCTCGGATAGCCAGCTGCCGATCCGGCGCAGGACTTCGACCGGATGATCGAGATGTTCGAGCGTATGGATGAGGAAAATGTTGTCGTAGCGTCGCGACGGTTCGAAGGTCTCGAACGTCGAGTGATGAAACTTGACGGCGCCCCTGGTTTTATCCGAAGCAACGGCAATGCAGTCCGCCGATGCTTCGACCACTTCCACCGACGCGAAACGCTGCGTCAGAAGGCGCGTAAAGTTGCCTTCGAAGCATCCCAGTTCGAGCGCGTTATCGCTGGCGAGAAAGGGCTCGAATGTCCGAAGCATGTACTCATGCATCAGGTAATCGAAGTCGTAGGCGTAGCGATGTTCCGGATGGTCTTTCGCTTCCGCGTTGTAGTCTCTGCTCATGTCGTCAATCCTGTCCGCGTTGATAGAACCGCTGCTCCACCGGCACGTAAAACTCATCGAGCGACTCCGGCACGCGGGCGTTGAAGCCGAGCACCTGGCGCATCCATGCGTTACAGCGGTCGAGATGGCGGTAGCCGAACAGCCTCGCGTAATCGAGCTGCGGCTTGAAGAATGGGCTGGTGAACGTCAGTGTCAGCGCCCGGCGCGGCGCGTCGGTGGTATTGCGCCCAGTGGCATGCCACATGCGCGAATCGAACAGCAGAACCGAGCCGCGCTCGCCGGTCGCACGCGCGGCCTGCGCGTAGAACTGTTCGTCGGTGGGCTGCTGCTGGATGTTTTGCGAGTGCGGGAGGATATGCGTCGCACCGTTCTCGAGCGTGAAATCGTCGAGCATCACCAGTGCGTTCACCATGAAGCGCCGCGTGTCCGAGCCGAAGCGGATATCGCGATGCACGTTCTGCACGTACGAACGCGAGTCGCGCTCGTTGATCACGCCGCCGTACGAATTCAGGATGAAGTTGCCTTCAAAGTATCCTTTGAAAATCGGCTCCAACGCCGCGAGCTCCGCCAGCAATTCGACGTAGCACGGATCATCCATCAGCAGGTGATGCAAGGTGCCGGCGCTGTTTTCCAGCACGCCGTTGCGTCGTCTGATTTCGTCGCGCAACGCGAGCGAAGGACCCAGCGCCTCGACCAGCGTGTCGAGCAATGCGCTGCGGATCAGGCGGGGAAGCACGGTCCAGCCTGCCGTTGCAAGCGCAGTGTGGTGTTGAGCGTCAATCATGTTCATGAGTGGAGCGAGGCAACGGCAAAGATGAAGGGCTCAGCGTCGGTCATCGGCCAGGATGGCCATCGGAATGACGTCGAGATAGCGGCCGCCTTTGAAGGCGGCCTGGCGCAACAGACCTTCGGCACGAAAGCCCACCTTCTCGTAAAGCGCGATGGCGCGCGCATTGGATGCGAGCACGGTCAACGAAATGCGGTTGAGATTGAGGTCGCCGAATGCGTGTTCGAGCGTCTGACGTGTCGCGGCCTCGCCGATGCCTCGGCCGCGCGCCGTCTGCGCGCCAATTTGAATAGAGAACTCCGCGCAGCGGTTCACCCAGTCGATGCCCAGCAGATAGGTCACGCCAACGACTTCCTGGGTGGAGGCGAGGCATACGGCAAGACGCACGTTGCCCGCGCGGGAACCGAGGTAACTATCGAACCATTTGTTGTCGATCTCCGCGCCCACATATCGGAAGGCGCCGCCCAGCAAGCTGACCAGTGCCTTGTCGGCGCGCCACGCATTGATGGTCGGCAGGTCGCCGCGTTCGATCTCGCGCAGGAATATCGTGTTGTCGCTCATGTGAGCCGGTCCAGTAAGTGTTGCACCATCGGCGCGAGATCGTCGCGCGTAAGCCGCTGATCACAGGGCAGGCAAAGTGTCGAACCCGGGAGAGCGCGTTCGAAGTCCGGCGCGCCTTCGGCGTCCGCAACATCCGGCCAGTAGGTGGGCGTATAGATGCGCCGGGCGCGAAGCGTTTCACGCACGCCGGCCGGCGCGTCGAAGAAGGGGTAGCAGAGCGGTGCCGCCTGTTCGTCGTAGTGAAACGTGAAGCGGTTGTAGCGCTGCAACTTCTCGTGCAGAAAAGCGAAGTTCTCGACTCGGCGTGCCCGCACACTGTCGTAATCGATGCCGGCGAGCAGCCGCTCGGTCAATGCCGACATCCGCAACGGCTCCTGGTGCTTCAGGCTTTCTTCAGCCGCGGCGTAATCGGCGTAGCCCGCTTCGGCGTCTTTCGCGAGTCGTGTCAGCAGATGCCCACAGCGCTGCAATGAGCCATCGTCAGTTGTTTGCGGCAACTCGATCGGCTGCTGTGTGACGAGATACCCGCCGTCCGGCACGCCAAGAAATTTTCGCGGCGAGTAGAGCGTGGCGAGGCAATCGGCGGGCTGCGCGAACAGCGCCTGCGCATTGTCGATCAACACGCGCTCGCGTGGAAACCGGCTGAGGACATCGTCGATCTGGTGAGCGCACAGGCCGAAATAGTTGACGTAGACGAGCCACTCACCGTGCGCGATATTGGCCGACTGCACGCGCAAGCCGGAGTCGAGCCGATAGCGTTTGACCGGCGTGCCGGTCATGCGCAGCGGCTCGATCATCGCATCGCAGATGTACCAGGGCATCCAGACGGCAGTCGGCCGCCCGGCGCGCAGCAATGCAAGAAACGCCGCGCGCGACGACTGAAAGCGCAGCGCGTTGCCGTGAAGCGGCGCTTCCACTCGCGGCAGTTCGAGTTCGAAATATCCGCCGATTGCACGCGGTTCGCGCGAAATCATGCGTTCACCTCGACGCACAGCATATCTCTGACGCTGTTTCTGCTATTGAACATCAGCACGTCGAGAATGGATAAAGCCGGATGAAAAGCGTCGTCGTTGAACTGCGTATAGGGGGATAGATTCGGCTCGATAAAGGCGAGCTCCACGCCGCGTGCCGAGAATGCGTTGCTATCGTAAAGCTCGCGGCCGCCCGGCAGGTTCACATAGGTGGCCGCTTGCTCTTTCATGCAAATGTCCAAAACCCGCTCGGTGCCCTTGAGTTGCGCATTGCCATACTGCGTCGACGACGGGACGAACTCGGTGTCGATCTCGAGGTATCGGCAGATTTCCATCACCGTGTGCGAGGCAAGCAGTGAAATGGGCGCGAGGGGCTCCGTCAGAATCCGTCCGATCAACGTGCTCACCTGCGGGTAATAAGGCGCTTTGGCATAGGCGTGCCGAATCGATTCGAGCAGCTTGCGCAGCCAGCGCTCGCGCGGTTCGACCAGCACCTCGTTGATCTTCAGCATCGGACTCGCGCCGCTGAGCGGCACGGTGAGATAACGCACCTGGTCGCCCTGCAGCATCCGGTTGCGGTTGATCCAGCCGTTCTTGATGAAGTTCACGTCGTCGTAAAAGACGAACTTGTCGACAGCCGCTGCCAGCTGAAAATACCCGATATACGGCAGCAGGTAGGGCTGCATGATCGCGAGCTTCATGGCGTTCAGGTATCCGCGATGATCCCGATGATGCGATCGAGCATGTCGTCTGTCAGCGCCGGGAAAATCGGCAGACACAGGACCTGCTGCGCAGCGGCATGCGCGACCGGCAGATTGTCCTGACGCGCGGAAGGCAGGCCGCGATAGATCGGAAAGTCCGAGATCAGCGGATAGAAATAGCGGCGCGCGTAGATGTTTCGGTCGCGGAATTTCTGATACAGCGCATCCCGGCTGATCGGATAGTCCGGGCCGACGAGAATCGGAAAGTACGAGTGGTTCGCGACTTTCTGGCCTTCCTTCGGCAGGCAGCGGATACCGCGCACGTCGCGCAGCCGCTCGCGATAGATCGCGTCGATCCGCGCGCGCCGTGCCAGCGCTTCGTCGATGTGCTGCAGTTGCAGCAGCCCGAACGCGGCGTTGATTTCGCTCATCTTGCCGTTGATGCCGGAGGCAACCACGGTCACCTCATCGACGAAACCGAAGTTCTTCAGATGGTCGATGCGCTGTTTGGTCTTGGCGTCCTGGCAAATGATCGCGCCGCCTTCGAACGTGTTGAACACCTTGGTCGCGTGAAAGCTCAGCACGGCGAGATCGCCGTGTTCGAGCACACTGCCCGTCTCGGTCTGCACGCCGAACGCATGGGCCGCGTCGTAGATCACCTTCAGATTGTAGTTGTCGGCGATTTTCTGAATCGCCTCGACGTCGCACGGCTTGCCGTAGCAATGCACCGGCATGATGGCGGTGGTCTGCGGCGTGATCGCGGCCTCGATTTTGGCGGGATCGAGATTGAGCGTGTACGGATCGACGTCGGCGAATACCGGTTTGATGCCGTTCCAGACCAGCGAGTGCGCGGTGGCGACGAACGAATATGGCGTCGTGATCACTTCACCGGTCACGCGCAGCGCCTGCAGTGCGGTGAGCAGCGCGAGCGTACCGTTGGTGAACAGCGCCAGATGACGCACGCCGAGGTACTTGCACAGCGCCTCTTCGAACTGCTGGTGAAACGGACCGGCGTTGGTCAGGATCTTGCTGTCCCAGATCTGCTGGAGATAGGGAATGAATTCTTCGAGAGGCGCAAGATGCGGCTGGGTAACGTAAATGCGCTCGTCGATCTGCGGCTCGATGGCCCCAAGCGGTAAGGCAGCGTTCACTTGTTTTCCCCCGTCCTCGACTGCGTGGTGGCGTCGCCCGTGGCGGCGATGGCTTCTTCTGCTGTGACTTCGAACGCGACCGGCGGTTGTTCGTTGCACCAGCGTTGCCACATGATTCGCAACGCGCGCGACAAACCTGCGGCCACCACTTCAGGCCGGAATGCCGCCGAGGCCATGCAGCGTTCGCGCAGCCCGGTGCGCAGCGCGGCGAGCGCCGGGATATCCGAGGACAACGCGACCCCCTTGGCGACGAAATCCGCCTTGTCCCTGGCAAGGAACTGCTCCAACCCGACGTGCGACATCCAGGTGGCGCCGGCGCGGCTCGGCAACGTGTCGCCTGCAATCGTCAAGGTCGGCACGCCCATCCACAAGGAATTCAGCACGGTGGTCGAACCCGTGTACGGGAACGTATCGAGGCAGATGTCGACGTGAAAATGCTGCTGCAGATAGACCGGAATGCTGGAGCGGCGGCGGAACATCAGACGCTCGCGCGCGATGCCCGATTGGGCGAACCAGTCGATGAGAAGCTGTTCGTCCTCGTCGGTTGCGATCGCGCCCAGCAACATTCGCGACGACGGTTGCGCGTGAAGCAGTTCCGCCCAGAGGGCGATCACGTCGGGGCGCAGTTTGTTGAGGCGGTTAAAGCTGCCGAACGTCACGTAGCCGTTGTGCATGGCCGGCAGGATGTTGACGGGCGGCGCGCTTTTTTCCGGCAGGAAGGGCGCGTTCGCGGGCAAATGGACGATCTTCTCGGAGAACATGCGCTCCGGCTCGCCGAACGGCACACCGAACCGGTCGACGAGGTAATAGTCCATCGCGCTCAGGCCGGTCGTGGCAGGGTAGCCGAGCCAACTGACCTGGATCGGCGCGGGCTTGCGCGCGAACGTGAGGAGACGATTGCGGCCCGTGTGCCCGGACAAGTCGAACAGAATGTCGATTCTGTCGTCGCGGATCCGGTTCGCCAGGTGCGCATCCGGCATGCCGGTGACCTGGTGCCATTCATGGGCGCACTTGCGCAGCAAATGGGTGTAGTCGTCTTCCAGGATGTGGTTGTTGTACACATGAAGCGAGACGCTGGCATCGGTCGCGAGGCGTTCCATGATCGGCAGCAGATACGAGGCGACGGCGTGACGGAACAGGTCGCCGGAAACGAGGCCGATCTTCAGCTTGCGATTCGGCGTGCGCTTGTTGACGTGACGCGGCCACTGCGCGCGCACCGGTGCTTCGTGCTGTTGGGCGAACTTGAGGTGTTCGGCGAACAGTGTGTCCTGCTTGACCTCGGGATTGTGGGCGAGCGAAAACAGATAGTTGTCCGCCGCGATCGCGTCTTTCGGGTCCTTCTCCAGAGCGACGCTAAAACTCTCCTGCGCCTCGGCCACCATGCCCAGATCGAGCTGCAGCACACCCAGTGTGTTGTACATGCCGGACGTGTCCGGCGCCAGCTCGATCGCGCGCCGTGCCGCAGCCAGCCCCTCGGCCACGCGTCTCTGATAAACCAGCGACATGCCGTAGATCCGTTGCGCTTCGGCAACGGCCGGGTTGATCGCGATGATCGCGCGGCAGACTTCTTCGGCGTCCTTATGCAAGCCTTTCAGTCGCAGCGTATCCGCGAGGACGGTGCGGCTTTCCAGTTCTTCCGGCAGCAGTTCGGCGGCTTTGCGCAACGGCATGAGCGCGTCGTCGTAACGGCCCAGACGGTGCAGCGCAATCCCGAACCAGCGCCACGCGTTACCGTCGGCGGGGAAGCGCTGGGTGAGGGTGCGGGCAAGTTTGACGGCGTCGGTGATCTGGCCTTTGTTGTACAGCGAGGTGAATCGCGTCGTTTCCTGCTGGCTCACGCGCCGTCCGCTGGCGATCGTGGATTTGCCGGCGTCCGCGGCGGCTTCTGCGGTCTCGCTATCCGTTGCGGCAGCCACGCTGCTGGCTGTCGGTGGATTCTGGTCTGCCGCAGGCTGTGTCAGGACGATCTTGCCGGGATTCGCCATCCGCACGATCAGGCCGTCCACCGCCGGGCCCTTCAGGCCTTGTTTCTGGCCCATTTCCAGCGCAAGCCACGCGGCAGCGGTTTCGCCGGCGTCGATCAACGCGCTGATATAAGCCACCCAGTACTGGCCGTTGTGCGGCTGTTGGCCCAACGCCAGCTCGAAACGGGGCAACGCGTCTTTGGGACGGTCCGTTTGAACGAGCAGGACGCCGTGGTTGTAAAGCACGTCCGAGTGCTGCGGTTGTGCGTCGAGGATCGCCTGATAGAGCGCTTCGGCGTCGTCGAATTCGCCCTTGTGGTGGTGCTCCAGCGCCGTTTGCAAAACGAGTGCGATGTCGTGCTCGAGCTGTTGTTCGGGCGTCAAGGGTTCAGCGGTCGGCTGCTCGTACAGGAGAGTCATGGTCTCAGCGCAGAATGGTCTATGACGGAAATTGTGCGACGGGGAGGGCGTTTCCGATGCTCGGAGATGACGGTAAAAAGGCCGCCTGTTTAGCGTATGGAGAGGGAGGACGGAAAGCCGGAAGACAGGAGGAAAGCGGGACGAAAACAAGAAAAAAGCCCGCACGAGGCGGGCTGAGGGAACGAGCGCGCCTCACTTCGGCACGTAGTTCTTATTGTCGGGTCGGCCGGTCGGACCGGCTTTGTTGGGGCGCATGTCGCTCAAGGCGGCTGCGTTCCGGGTGATGTCTACAGGCGGGCCATCCGCTGATATTCGCCGGCGGCCCTGGTGCGCCCGATTGCCGCGTCGAACTCGATATGCAGTTCGTTCTGGGTGAGTGCCGCGTCGGCGAGCAGCGCCGCGTCGATCGCCTGGATCTGGCGGATCATCTCCAGCGCGGCCGGCTCCTGCTCCGCGGTGAGCGACATCAGCAGCGGCGAGCGCGTTTCGGTCAGGCGGGCGGCTTCCGGCCAGTCGGCGAGCGAGGCCGCCTGCTCGATTTCCCGCGTGATCGACAGCACGCGCTCGACCAGTTCCGTCTGATTCATGGTGTGCGCGTTCATGGCTTAGCCCTTGTTCGTGGCCAGCGCGCCGGCGCTGTTGGTGCCGCCGAACAGCGCGGTCAGGTACTGCGAATTGTTGTTCATGGTCGCCATCAACGTATTCAGGGCGGTGAACTGCGCCTGATACTGGTTCGTCAACTGTGTCGTGTAGTCGGCGAGCGCGGTTTGTTGCGTGGTGATGCTCTTCAGGTCGGCATTGAGCGCGGTATTACGCGTGTCGATGATGCCGCCGGTCTGCGTGAACGTGGTGATGCTGCTGTTCAACTGCTCGGCAATGCCGTTGGTCGAGTTGAAGAGCGATGCGACCGTGGCCGGACTGCTCGTTAGCGCCGTATTCAGCGCGGTATTGTCGACCACCAGCGTGCCGTCCGCCGGATTGTCCTTCAGCGAGATACCGATTGCCGCCAGCGTGGTGCCGGTGCTGCCCGAGCCAACCGAGCCGCCGATGATGCTCGCCAGCGTGTTCTTGATCGTCTGCAGCGTGGAGTCGCCGAGCAGCGGACCTTGCGACGTCGAGCCGGAACTGAACGAGGTGAGGGTGGACATCGTCGTGACGACGGTGTTGTACAGGCTCACGAAATTGTTGATCGCGGTGTTCTGCGAGGCGGTGTCCTGCGCAATGGTCAGCGTCTGCGTGGTGCCCGCGGATGCGGCCGTCAGGTTCATCGTGACGCCGGAAATGGCGCTCGTCACCGCATTGGTCGAACTGCTGGCCGCGATCCCGCCGACCGTGAACTCCGCGTCCTGGGCAAAACCGCTCTGCGTCCAGGCGCTGCCCGCATTGGCCGAGGTGATCGTCGACTGGCCGCCGGTGGTGCTCGCGGTCGAGGTCACGCCGAGGCTCGACAGGCCGTTGTCGGTGGTGACGTTACTGGTCGTGACGTTGATGACGTTCGCCGCCCCCGTGTTCGCCGCGCGCAGCACGAGGTGGGCGCCGTCCGTGCCGGTCACGATGGTCGCCGTGACGCCGGGGTTGCTGCTGCTCGCGTTGATCGCCGAAGCGATGCCCGAGAGCGTGTTGTTGGTGCCGTCGACGTTGATATCCATCGACTTGCCGCCCAGCGAGATGGACAGCGTGCCGGTGCCCAGTTGCGTCGTGGAGCTGAAGGCCGCCGACGACAAGGCTTGCGAGCTGGCAATCTGCGTCACGGCAACCGAGTAGCTGCCGGCCACGGCGCCGACGCCCGCGGTCGCGGTCAAGCCGGTGCCGCTCGCGGTGGCCGCGAAGGTCGACAGCGTGTTGCCGTTGGCGAGGTTGGTGATGCCCGACTGCAATGCGCTCAGCGCGGAGCTCAGTGCGCCGTAGGCGGACAGTGTGGTGTTGTCGGTGGTTTGTCGTGCCGCCAGAGCCGCGGTTTGTCCTGCGGTCTTCGCGTTCACGAGCGCCGTGACGAGCGTCGACACGTCCATCGACGAATTGCCCGTCGAGCCGCTGATGATCGATTGAGCAGCCGACTGCAGCGCGGCGTTGGCGCTTGCCGTAGAAGACGAGGTTGAGATCGAGGACATGCAGAGGCTCCGGGCGTCTGAAAATCTGTATTGGGTGGTGCGCGATGCTACATCACTGCGTGATGGAAATGCACAGCGGGAGGCATGCCTCCCGTCGTTTGAAACCGGCGATGCGTCCCGCTTGCGCGCGACGCATCGCCGTTACTGCGTCAGCTCTTACTGCAGGAGCTTCAGAACTTGCTGCGGGTTCGAGTTAGCTTGCGCCAACACCGAGATACCAGCTTGCTGCAGCACTTGCGCCTTGCTCAGGTTCGCCGTTTCTTGCGCGAAGTTGGCGTCCGTGATTTGCGACTGTGCCGACGACAGGTCGGTCGACTCAGCTTGCTGCGCCGTCGAGATTGCGGTGAAGCGGTTTTGCGCGGCGCCGAGCGACGCCTGCAGCGTGTTCACGGTCTGCAGTGCGTTGTCGATCGAAACCATTGCCTGATTCGCGCCGGTGACCGTGCTGATGTCGAGGCCCGAAACCGTGGGCGGGCTGTTGATCGCGTTGATCTGTGCGACAGCGTTCTGCGCGGCTGTTCCGGCTGCGCCCATAGAAGTTGCCAGCGCTGCGGTGAGCGTCAGGTTTGTGACTGCCGTGCCGGTGCCCGCTGCCGTGCCCGCGCTGAAGATGGCGGAGGCGGCGGTCGCCGACAGAGCCTGGTTGTTCTGGTCCGTGAACGTATAGCCGCCTTTACCGTCGGAAAGAACGTTGACCGACGTGATCGCCGGGGACGTCGCCGTATAGGCACCGCTTGCGTCCGTCGACACAGCGATCGTGCCGACCGTCGCGCCCGTCTGCACCAGGCCGCCACCAATCTTCGCAGCCGACATCGACTGGCTCAGGTTCAGGCTGATCGTCTGACCGACGTTCGCGCCGACCTGGAACGTCACGCTGCCTGCCGAGCCGTCCAGAATGTTCGTGCCGTTGTACGTCGTTTGCGAAGCGATACGGTTCACTTCAGCGATCTGTGCCGACACTTCCTTCTGCAGAGCTGCCTGGTCGCTCGACGACAGCGAACCGGTCGATGCTTGCACGGCCAGTTGGCGGATACGTTGCAGGCTGGAGGTCAGCGAGGACAGTGCGCTCGATGCGGTTTGAATCATCGACACGCCGTCGTTCGCATTCGACACGCCCTGGTTCAGGCCGTTGATCTGCGATTGCATACGCGTCGAGATTGCCAGACCTGCTGCATCGTCAGCCGCGCTGTTGATGCGCTTGCCCGACGACAGGCGGGTGATGGCTTGCGAAAGGGCGCTTTGCGAGCCACTAAGGTTTTGCTGTGCAACCAGCGAGTTGATGTTGCTATTGATTCCGAGCATGGAAAATCTCCTAAATAAGCCTTGAGCCCAATACGCCACGTTGGCATCGGCGGAAGCACTCGTTCATTGCTGGCCGCCTCAGTGAAGGTTGACGGCGGCCCTAAAAAAAACTTGAGGAACTTTGTGCAATGAGGGCGTATTACTTTTGCGCGCAAAGCGTATTGCAATGCCGCTGAAAGCCGCCTGCAGCCTTGTTCGGGGGAGCCGCTGCAGGTATTGGAAAGACGGCGTATTCTCGTTTTCTCTTGTGACAAACCCTGGAGAAATCATGCAAAAGCGCAGGATTGGGCGTTCCGAATTAGAGGTGGCGCCGCTTATGTTCGGCGGCAATGTTTTCGGCTGGACCGCCGATGAAGCCACCTCGTTTTCGATTCTGGATGCGTTTGTCGACGCCGGTCTCGACTTTATCGATACCGCCGATGTCTATTCGGCGTGGGTGCCCGGCAACCAGGGCGGCGAATCGGAAACCATCATCGGCAAGTGGTTCCGCCAGAGCGGCAAGCGCGACAAGATCGTGCTCGCCACCAAGGTCTCGAAGCATCCGCAGCGCAAGGGGTTGTCGGCGGCCAACATCCAGGCGGCGGTCGAGGATTCGCTGCGGCGCTTGCAAACCGATTACATCGACGTCTACTTTTCTCACGACGACGACACCGAAACGCCGCTTGCCGAAACGCTCGGCGCGTATCAGAAGCTGATCGAGGCGGGCAAGGTGCGGCTGATTGGCGCGTCGAACTACACTGGCGCGCGTGTCGAGGAAGCGCTCGCAGTGTCGCGCCGGCACGGCTTACCCGAATATCAGCTGTTGCAACCGGAATACAACCTGTATGACCGCGCGGAGTATGAGCGCGACATCGAGCCGGTGGCGCTCGCCAATCACCTCGGCGTAGTGGTGTACTACAGTCTTGCAAGCGGCTTTCTGTCCGGCAAATACCGCTCGCAGGCGGATCTGGCCAACAAGGCGCGCGGTAGCCGGGTCGAAAAGTACCTCAACGATCGCGGATTGCGAATTCTCGCCGCGCTGGACCGGATCGCCGAGGCGCACGGCAGCACACCGGCCACGGTCGCGCTGGCATGGTTGATCGCGCGGCCGAGTGTTACGGCCCCGATTGCAAGCGCGACGTCGGTCGAGCAGCTCAAAAGCCTGGCGGCGGCCGTCCATTTGATGCTGACGGGCGCCGATATCCGCCATCTGGACGAGGCGAGCGCCTGATCGCAAGCGACCTGGCATAATCCCTAAACCCCTGGTAGGATGGAGAGTTTCCTGATATCATCGGGAGTGAATTGAGATCTTTGCCTGTTTCGTCAGCGCTTTTCCGTTGATGAAAGGTTGGCGAAACGGCAGCAGACGCGGCTTTTGCATTATGTCTGTCCGCGTTCCGCGGTGAACTCCCCACCTCTCTTTTCCGGCCTCCGTGGCCGCTTTGCCTCTCGTTTCATTCGTGGTTTGGCCGGGTTCTGCCCGCGTTTGCCTGTTACTGGCCATGAATCGAAACGACCGGAGGGCCGGCGCGTGAGCGGTATGCCGCCACGCAATTTACCCCTATCAAGTGATTGAGTTAGGAATTAAATGACGACGATTCTTCTGAAAGAAAACGAGCCGTTCGAAGTGGCCATTCGCCGCTTTCGTCGCGCAATCGAAAAGAATGGCCTGATCGCTGAACTGCGTGAGCGCCAATCGTACGAAAAGCCGACCACGGCACGTAAGCGCAAGAAGGCTGCTGCTGTGAAGCGCCTGCACAAGCGCCTGCGCAGCCAGATGCTGCCGAAGAAGCTGCACTAGGCACGCTTTTTCAGCACGGCCGAACGGCGGTGTGAGCTTCGAAAGAAGCCACATCGCCGTTTTGCTTTTTGGGGTCTTTTTGCGGGGATCGTGGGAAGGCTCGGCTGCGGGCGGATCGGTTCGGCTGTTCTGTCTCAGCCTGCCTTGCGATTGCGTCCTTTCTTGCCTAGTGCCGCGCATCGCGCCTGGCACATGCAACTCGCCTCGTGATCGTTCACCATGCCGATCGCCTGCATGAATGCATAACAGATCGTCGAACCGACGAACTTGCAGCCATATCGCTTCAGTCCCTTGCTCAGGGCGTCCGAAATCTCGGTCGATGCCGGAGCCTGCTTGTACGAAGCCCAGTCGTTCTGGATCGGCGTCTGATCGACGAACGACCAGACGAAATTCGCGAGCGAGCCGTGCTCGGCCTGAATCTGCTGGACCGCGCGAGCGTTGGTAATGGCCGCTTCGATCTTGCCGCGATGGCGCACGATGCTTTCGTTCTTCACCAGCGCCTCGACATGTTTCTCCGTGAAGCGCGCAACCTTGCCGATGTCGAAGTCGGCAAAAGCGCGGCGATAGCCCGCCCGCTTGTTGAGGATCGTCGACCACGACAATCCTGCCTGAGCCCCTTCCAGCACCAGCATCTCGAACAGATGCCGGTCGTCGCGCGAGGGCACGCCCCATTCGGTGTCGTGGTAGTGTGCGAGCGCTTCGCTCGATACCCAGTTGCATCGCTGTGTCACTGTCGCGCTCCGGTGTTGTGATCTCGCCCGCCAGCATAGCCGAAGCCGTGCGCACCGCAAGTTAGCCGTTCGGCCGATTGCGGGATTGAAACTGACCTGCCACGCTACGCGGTATTCACCCACGGAACTCATTCGATCCCATGAACAAAGATTTCTTTCTGATCGGCATCGACGGCGGCGGCAGCGGCACGCGTGTCGTACTCGGCGACGCACAAGGCCGCGAGCTGGCGCAGGCGGCAAGCGGGCCGTCCGGTTTGGGGCTCGGTGTCGAACGTGCGTGGCAGGCCATTGCGGCAGGTTGCGGAGAAGCATTCGCGGGCGCCGGCGTGGTGCTGGACTGGTCGCGCTGCGTGCTCGGCTGCGGACTGGCAGGCGTCAACAATCGCGACTGGCTGAGCGCGTTTCGCGCGCAGGCGCCCGCGGTGGCCGCACTCGCCGTTGAAAGCGACGCCTATACCACCTTGCTGGGCGCCCACGCCGGTGCGCCCGGCGTGATCGTCGCGCTCGGCACCGGCAGCGTGGCGGCCGTGCTGGACGGCGAGGGCGAATGCCGGATGGTTAGCGGCTATGGATTTCCGTCGGGCGACGAGGCGAGCGGCGCATGGCTCGGACTGCGGGCCATCGTGCATGCGCAACACGCGCTCGACGGGCGCGGTCCCAACGACGATCTGGCGCAGGCCCTGATCGACCACACCGGCGCGCACGACCGCGACAGCCTCGTCGTGTGGCTCTGCGAGGCCAATCAGACCGCCTATGCGCGACTTGCGCCGATCGTCGTCGCCCATCGCAGGCATCCGTTCGCGGCGCGTTTGCTCGGCGAGGCCGGTCTGCAGGTGGGCAAGATGATCGCCGCGCTGGATCCCTCGGCGAGCCTGCCGGTCGCGTTGTGCGGCGGGCTCGGCGAGCCGTTGCGCGAGTACGTGCCGCAGATCTATCAGACGCGTTTGCGCGAGCCGCTGGCCGACTCGGCTCACGGCGGGTTGCGACTGGCGCACCGCGAGGCGGTTCGCATCGCAGGCTAGGAACGGTGGTTCGCGGTGCGCTCGCGGTTGCGATTCGCTGGGCATAGCCGTTGCGTTTCCGGTGAACGTGGCTGGCAACGGTAAAATACACACTTCGAAGTTGCCCGACTGCTCACACTATGTACAAAGTTATCGCCACGGATCTCGACGGCACGCTGCTCAACGCCGATCATCAGGTGGACCCGTTCACCGTCGCCACCGTGCGCAAACTCGAGAGCGACGGGCTGCGGTTCGTCATTGCAACGGGCCGCCATTATTGCGACGTCGCCGGCATCCGCGACGTGCTGGGCATCAATCCTTATCTCATCACGTCGAATGGCGCGCGCATTCACGCGCCGGACAACACGGTGATCCACGCCGACGACCTGCCTCCTGCTATCGTGCAACGGCTGGTGCAGCCGGAAATCACCGGCGGGCACGGCCGTGTGATCGTCAATCTGTTCGCCGATCAGGCATGGTTGATCGACCGCGACGCACCGGATCTGCTGAAGTTTCATCAGGACTCGGGCTTCACCTATGAGGTGACCGATCTACCGAAACACGACGGCGCCGACATCGCAAAGGCGCTCTACATCGGCGAACCCGCCGATCTTGCGCAAGTGGCGGCGAACCTGGAACGCGAATTCGGCGACGCCCTTTACGTGACCTATTCACTGCCGGACTGCCTGGAAGTGATGACGGCGAACGTATCGAAGGGACGCGCGTTGCAGATCGTGCTCGAGCGCGTCGGCGTCGATGCCTCGCATTGCGTGGCGTTCGGCGACAACATGAACGATATCGATCTGCTCGAGACGGCCGGCCATCCGTTCATGATGAATAACGCCAATCCCGATCTCATGACGCGTCTGCCGAACGTGCCGCGGATCGGCAACAACTTCGAAGCAGGCGTCGCGCACCATCTGCGCAAGCTTTTCTCGCTCGACGACGAACTGATGTTCTGACCTCGAATGGAAATGGCCCGCGTCCGTCTTCACGGACGCGGGCCGTTTCGTGCAGGGCTTCGTGCGTTTCCGGCTGCTGCTAACGGCGCTGCGGGTTCCCCGACGATCAACGCTGGTAGCGCGCCTTGCTAGCTACGATTAGCCGTGCCACCCGCCGCGGCGGTCGCCGCGGTCACCATGGTCGCCCCGACCGCCGTGATCCCAGCCGCGATCATTGTGATTCCAGCCGCGATCATATCGATGCTCGCCCCGATCATAGTCGCCGCGGTCGTAGCGATGGTCCCAGCCGCCGTTGCCGTAATACACGGGCTGCGGCGCGGCATAGACCGGAGCCGGTCGGGCATAAACCGGTGCGCCGAGCGACAGGCCGATGTTCAGATCCGTATGCGCTTGCGCGACACCGCATGCGCCCGCTGCGAGTCCTGCGGCAACCAGCAAGTGAGTGACGATGCGTTTCATGTTTGTTCTCCTGTGAGGCGACGTATGTTTGTCGCACAGGACCAATCTACGCACTCCGGGCGGTGTGTACTGCGACGAGATGTTACGGACTGCAAGCATCGTCGCGGGGATTGAAAGGTGTGGGCAGAGGGATTTGAGTGCGCGACGTCCGAAGCGCTTCGTGGTCAAAGCCCCGCTGCGCAAGGGTGCGCGATCCCATGAGCCGTTTCGCACGGCCGTCGGCGCGCCGCTTGGCACAGTTCCAGCGCCCGCCGCCGTAATTGCGGCTTACATCTGAATTGCCGGATTAATCTCCCGCACTCGCCGAAGACGCCGATGCACTCGCCGAAGACGCTCCCGGCAACGCTGCGCAAGGGCAATCTGTTGCGCGTCCGTCCAGTCCCTGCCGATCATGTTTGAAGCTGGCGCGCGCGGCGCCGTTTTGCCAGTTGAGCCGAACGATATAAATGCTGTCGAAATCGTCGCTCTTCCAGTTCGGGACATCGGCGGCGTTGCCGCCGTGCGCGCTCAGCATCTGGCGCAATAACTTCACGATCAGCTTGTGTTCCCACGCCACGACGATCAGCTTGTTGCGATTGGCAGGATTGACGAGCGCCGTGCCGAGCTGGTCGATTTGCGCGAAGCCGTACGGCGTTTGCACCGGCATCTGGAACTGGATGGCCGTCGGCTCGATCGTCGCCAGCGGCCGGATGTAGTAATAGGGCTTGCCGCTGTCGTCTTTTTGCTGGCCGGGATCGGGTGCGTAGATCGCGTCCGGCTTGCCGAACTTGGCAGCGATCACCGCCGGCAAGGCGAGAGCCCGGTTGAGCCCCTGGCAGTTGAGCTGGCCGTAGCCTTGCGCCGGCTTCTCGCCGTGCCGCACGAACACGAGCGTTTCAACCTCGCCGTCGGCCGCGTGCGCGGCAGGTAGCGCCGACAGACCCGCACACAGGCCGCCGATGGAGAGTGCGACGCCATGCAGAAATCCGCTGAAACGCTTCATAGATAGCACCTGTGCGAGCTTGGGAGGTCGCACGATTCTAGCAGCGGTGTTCGAGTGCGCCTTGCTGCGATGGGGCGGATCGCCGTGCCCGCGCTCCCGGCGGCGAAAGAGAGCGGGCGCCGCAGCGCCCGTTTTGTTTTGCCCGGATTACCGCGCCCGGTATCAGTCGAGCGCCAGCTTCTGCGAATTGCTGCTGCGGCTTTCGGCGAGGGCCGGATACAACACGCCGGCAATCACCGCGCCGAGAATGGGCGCCAGCCAGAACATCCACAACTGATCCACCGCCGCACCGCCGACAAATAGCGCCGGCCCGGTGGAGCGCGCCGGGTTGACCGACGTGTTGGTCACCGGGATGGATATCAGGTGAATCAGCGTGAGACACAGACCGATGGCGATCGGTGCGAAGCCAGTCGGCGCGCGCTTGTCGGTCGCGCCCAGAATGACGAAGAGAAAGAAGCCGGTCATCACCACTTCACAGATGAATGCCGCGGCGAGCGAGTAATGGCCCGGCGAGCGCTCGCCGTAGCCATTGCTGGCGAAACCGCTTGCAACCAGGTCGAAACCCGGCTTGCCCGATGCGATGAGCGATAGCACCAGCGCACCCAGCACCGCGCCGATCACCTGGGCGACGATGTACGGCAGGAGATCGCGCGCCGGAAAGCGGCCCGCGACCGCCAGGCCGACGCTCACCGCGGGATTCAGGTGGCAGCCGGAAATGTGGCCGATCGCATAGGCCATTGTCAGTACGGTCAAGCCGAAAGCGAGCGCCACGCCGACGAACCCGATGCCCAGGCCATGGACCGGGCCGGCGAAGTTGGCGGCGAGGACAGCGCTGCCGCAGCCTCCCAGCACAAGCCAGAAGGTGCCGAACAATTCGGCGGCAAGACGTTTTGACAACTGCATGATTGGTAATCCTAAAAAGATGGCGCTTGCGCTAGCACGCACGGCTAAGTCCGGATGCCATGCCTTGAGCGGCCAATTCTAGGGAAAGGTCGCCAATTCGGGTGTCAAGAATTGTCAATCTGGTGCCGCGCTTACCTATTATTGCGAGATAAAGAGAGGGTTTAACAATTCATCCGTGTTAATAATTATCTGAGGATATCTTGTTAAATCGGTATTCTTGTCCATTGCGAATTTTTATAATTACAGTTAGTCTGCGAGCCAATGAGTTCTAAAAAGGGGAGAACCGGAATGTCTCAATATGCAGACCTCAAGGCGCAGATCGCCAAATTGCAGGCACAGGCAGAAGAAGCGCGGCGCACTGAAATCGACAACGTGGTCGCCGACATCCGCCAAAAGATCGCTGAATACGGTCTGACGGCTCAGGACCTCGGCTTTGCCGTCGCCGCCAAGCGCGGGCGCCCGCCCAAGAAGGCGCCGCTGCCGGCGAAGTATCAGGACCCCAAATCGGGCAATACGTGGAGCGGGCGCGGCAAACCGCCTAAGTGGATCGTCGGCAAGAATCGCGAGCGCTTTCTGATTGGCGCGGCTTGAGCCGATTGCCGGTCGGGCGAAAGCCAACTGAAGGTTATTGGCACTCGGGCTTTATTCACTGAGCGCTAATCCGTGATGGAAGCGCATCCATTCGCGCATTAAAAAAGCCGCCCCAGGAGGGCGGCTTTTTTGGACAAGAAGTGGGATAAGCGGGATTTACCGCTCGCGCAAACGATTCACACGACGAAATGACCCACTATTCATCTGCGAATCGGAAACCCTGCATGAGGGGATTCCGGTCCTCGAGCGGCTGAGGGAAAACTTGTCAGAGTCGCTCGAATGCCGTTTAGCCCACCGCGACTTGACGCAGTACCGGGCGGCGCGTGGCTTCGATCAGCGCCGAATAGCCGTCCACATAGTTCCGCGCCATGGTCTTCGAACTGAAGCGGCGTTCGAACTGGGCGCGAATTTCGGTGCGCGACAGTTCGTCCAGGCGCTGTAGCGCCGCAACCGCCCCCTGTACGTCCTCGACGATATAACCGGTCACGCCGTGGTCGATCACCTCCGGCACCGATCCGCGGTTGAACGCGATCACCGGCGTGCCGCACGCCATCGACTCGATCATCACCAGGCCGAACGGCTCGGACCAGTCGATCGGGAACAGCAGCGCCTTGGCGCCGGAAAGAAACTCGGGCTTCTGCGCTTCGTTGATCTCGCCGACAAATTCCACGTGCGCCTGCGAGAGCAGCGGCTCGATCTCGCGTTTGAAATATTCCTGGTCGGCCTTGTCCACCTTGGCGGCGATCTTCAGCGGCAGACCGCTTTGTGCGGCGATCTTGATAGCTGTATCGACGCGCTTCTCCGGGCAAATACGGCCGAGGAACGCGAGATATTCCGGCTTCTTGTGCGTTTGCGGCGTCAGTAGCTGCTCCGGCAAGCCGTGGTAGATCGTGTTGAGCCAGTTCGCTTGCGGCAGCGGCGCGCGCTGCGAATCGGAAATCGAAACCACGGGCGCGTCGGAGAACGCATCGAACACCGGTTGCAGTTCCGGCAGATCGAGGCGGCCGTGCAGCGTGGTCACGAATGGCGTGTCCATCGTGGAAAAAAGCGGGAACGGCATGTAGTCGAGGTGGAAGTGCAGCACGTCGAACTCATGCGCGACCTTTCGCACCTTCTCCATCATCAGGATGTGCGGAGCCAACGCGTCGCGGATCGTGGGATCGAGGCGCAGTGCACGAGGCCAGCAGGCGTCGAGATTGGCGGAGGTGACCGAATCGCCGCTTGCAAACAGCGTGACGTCGTGGCCGAGGCCGACCAATGCTTCGGTCAGATATGATACGACGCGTTCGGTGCCACCGTAGAGTTTCGGCGGGACGGCTTCATACAACGGCGCAATTTGTGCGATTCGCATGCGTTTTCTCCTGATCAGAACGGCATCGCACAGCAGCGCTCGGGTCGAGCGGGGAGCGAATGCCTGACGGACGGTTGGGCGCGGTAAGCCGCCGCCCGGGGGTGCTCCGAACCTGCATCGGGTAATCCCTTAGCTTCATTATCAGGATCGACCGCGCAAATTCGAGTTATTTTTCAAACGCTTAATGTTGTTACAGCGCGAAACATGCCGCGTTACAGGTCGTCTCCAAGGCAGTCCCGATAATCGGAAACGAAAAACGGCCGTTTTATTCGAACACAGCGTATCTCATCAGCAAGGCGCGGGCCTGGCGATCCGAGCGCGCTCCCTACATGGCTTGCGTTACGCAGAAGTGAAAACGTCTTATAATTGTTTTTCACCGGTGCAATGGTGCTCAGCTTGAGTTGTCCCGGCTCACCCTTCGGCCGCGTGCCCATCGCCGTCGTAGTCATCACGGTGCATTGCCCCCCAGATTGCTCCCCAACTCGCCCTCCTCAGCCCCGCTCTTGCTCGACTTTGTAGGAAAAATTCCTACACGAATGACGGATTAATCCGTCAGCAAGGTTGGGTGTCTATCCGATTTTCGTCCGCCCCCCCTTTCGACACAATGCTCGCAAGACCAGAAACGAGCCGATTCGTGCGGTTTAAGCGCGCGCGTCCGAGCAAACGTTTCCGCAACGGCCTGACCAGCCAGAACACCCCGGGGGAATCATGAGCGCGACAAGCGATATGCTCAATGAGATCAGAGAAGTTAACCTGTCTTATCTCCTGCTCGCGCAGCGACTGCTGCGCGAAGACAAGCCGATGGGCATGTTTCGCATGGGGATTTCGGACCAGTTAGCCGATGTGCTCGCCAATCTGTCGTTGGCGCAGACCGTCAAGCTGGCGGCGTCCAATCAGGTGTTGTGCCGTTTCCGTTTCGACGACCATGCCGTGCTGTCCGCTCTGGCGGACAAAGGCAAATCCAGCGCCGTGGCACAGGCGCATTCCGCGATCCTGATGGCCAGCCAGCCAGTCGAGCAACTCGGCTGATGACACGCTGAATTCCAAGCCGAGCAATCAGGACGGGGGAAACGCCAACGGATGGCCTATAAAAGTGTTGTGCTCGAAGTCAGGGAGATCACCCTGGCCATCGAACTGATCGAGCTTGGCGCGCGTTTGCAGTTGCTGGAAGCGGAAACCAGCCTGTCGCGCGACCGCCTCATCAGGCTGTATAAGGAACTGAAAGGGGTGTCGCCGCCCAAGGGCATGCTGCCGTTTTCGACCGACTGGTTCATGACCTGGCAGCCGAACTTTCATTCGTCGCTGTTCTACAACATCTACCGTTTCATGGCCGGCCACGGCGGTTGCCTGACGATCCAGTCGATCGTGAAGAGCTACCGCCTGTACCTGGAGCATGTCCAGTTGCACGACGACGAGCCCGTGCTCAGTCTCACGCGCGCCTGGACGCTGGTGCGCTTCTTCGACTCCGGGATGCTGCAAATGACCGCCTGCTGCCGCTGCGGAGGGCATTTTGTCGCACACGCGCACGACCCGCAGCATGCGTTCGTCTGCGGACTGTGCCAGCCGCCTTCGCGCGCCGGTAAGACAAAGAAATCTGCCGACGCCCGCGCCCGCGAGATCCTCGCCGCCCTCGAAGCCTGACCCGCAAGGCGCCCGCCGGCGCGTGGTCCGCCGTGCGCCGCCCAACCGGCGGGGCTTCCAGCCTTCCACCCTGCTCCCGCAACGCCGCGTTCCGCGAGCGGGCGCGCGCCTCGACCTCTGGTTTACACCGGAGCGGCGAGCCACATTTCCGCCAAAGTTTTCTGCTTCGTTGCCGTAAACCTGATTAACGACGGTCACCGTCGCTTCTTTGTGAGGGCTCGGCAGTGCTGATTTTCGTGGGAACACTCGTGACGCTTTTGTCCGTTTTCGGCGGTTACGCGCTGGAAGGCGGCCATCTCGGCGCGCTGCTGCAGCCCGTTGAAGTGCTGATGATCGTAGGCGCTGGCGTCGGCGCGTTCATTCTCGGTAACGGAATGAAGACGATCAAGGCGACGCTGCGCGTCATTCCGACCCTGTTCAAGGGCGCGAAGTACAACAAGGACGTCTACATGGAGCTGATGGCGCTCCTCTACGTCCTGCTGGCCAAGGCGCGCAAGGAAGGCACGCTGACGCTGGAAGCGGACATCGACGATCCGTCGAAGAGTCCGATCTTCACCCAATATCCGAAGATTCTCGCGGACAAGCACATCATCGAATTCCTGACCGACTACCTGCGTCTGATGGTGGGCGGCAACATGAACGCGTTCGAGATCGAAAGTCTGATGGACGAGGAGATCGAGACGCATCACCAGGAAGGCGAAGCACCCGCGCATGCGCTGAACAAGGTCGGCGACGCGATGCCGGCGTTCGGTATCGTGGCCGCGGTGATGGGCGTGGTGCACACCATGGCCTCCGCCGACAAGCCGCCCGCGGTGCTCGGCGAGATGATCGCCCAGGCGCTGGTCGGCACCTTCCTCGGGATTCTGCTTTCGTACGGGCTGATCGGGCCGCTCGCGAGCGTCGCCGAACAGCGCGTGACCGAGTCGACCAAGATGTTCCAGTGCATCAAGGTGACGATTCTGGCCAGCCTGAACGGTTACGCGCCGGCGATCGCCGTCGAGTTCGGCCGCAAGGTGCTCTTCTCGACCGAACGCCCGTCGTTCGCCGAGCTGGAAGAGCACGTGCGCCGGGTCAAGGCCAAGTGACGGCCAGTTAAGGACACCGGGAACCGAACCGATGAGCAAGGACAAAGATCGCGCCATTGTCGTCAAGCGCGCCGCGCCGAAGAAAGCCGGACACCACGGCGGCGCGTGGAAGCTCGCGTATGCGGACTTCATGACCGCGATGATGGCGTTCTTCCTGCTGATGTGGCTGCTGAGTTCGGCCTCCACGGTGCAGTTAAAGGGCATTGCCGACTACTTCAACCAGCCGCTGAAGATCACGCTGTGGGGCGGTGACCGCAGCGCCGAGGACTCGAGCATCCTAAAGGGCGGCGGCCGCGACATCTCGACCGACGCGCAAGGCGTGACGCGCTCCACCGACGGTTCGAACAACCGCGCCGAGCGCAGCGTCTCGCATAACAACGAAGACACGGTGAAGCAGTTGCAGGGCGAACTGGAGCGCCGCGAGCAGGTCCGCCTGCACGATCTGCAGGTCAAGCTGATGGCCGCGATCGAAGCCAATCCGGTGCTGCGCCAGTTCAAGCAGCAGATCCGCATCGATTCGACGCTGACCGGCTTGCGTATCGAGATCGTCGACTCGCAGAAGCGGCCCATGTTCGCGACCGCGAAAGACCAGGTCGAGCCGTATATGCGCGACATCCTGCGTGAAATCGGCCACACGCTGAACGACGTGCCGAACCGCATCATCGTGCAGGGTCACACCGACGCCGCGCAATACGCGGGCGGCGAGAAGGGCTACAGCAACTGGGAATTGTCCGCGGACCGCGCCAATGCGTCGCGCCGTGAACTGATCGCCGGCGGCATGGATGAAGCGAAGGTGATGCGTGTGCTCGGCCTCGCGTCGACGCAGAACCTGAACAAGGCGGACCCGATGGACCCGGAGAACCGGCGCATCAGCATCATCGTATTGAACAAGAAGTCGGAGGACGCGCTGAATCACGACGATTCCACCACGACCACCTTGTCCGACGACGCAGCCGGCTCCAAGCCGCTGCTGCAAAAGCTTGCGCAGCCGGTAACGGTTGCCCCGAAGCTGCCGGCAGTGGCGCCGGCGGCCCAGTAACAGACAGCGACCGTTCCGCTGGATCACGCGCCCTGCCGGCGCGGACCGTGGAGCGGCCCATAGCGTAGGCGCAGCGAGGTTTTCATGATCAGGCACATCCTGGCAATCGACGATTCGGCATCGATGCGGCAGATTCTCGCCGCCACGCTGACGACGGCCGGCTATGAAGTGACGCTCGCGGCGGACGGCAACGAAGGGCTCGAAAACGCGCTCGCCATGTCGTTCGACCTCGTGCTGACCGATCAGTACATGCCGGGCAAGACCGGTCTCGATCTGATCGCCGCGCTGCGCAGTAACCCGGCTTACCAGGCCACGCCCATCCTCGTCCTCACGACGGAATCGGGCGAGCCGTTCAAGGAGGCGGCGCGGGCCGCGGGCGCGACCGGCTGGATCGAAAAGCCGCTCGACCCCGACATGTTGACCGAACTGGTGGCGGCGTTAGCCGAGCCAGATCACGCGTAAGCAGCACCCATAGACCAAGTTATAGAAGCTCTCGACGCGGCGGCACGGCAGCCCACGCCAAGACAGGAACTCTCGCGGTGACCCAGGCATGACACTCGACATCACTCAGTTCTATCAGACGTTTTTCGACGAAGCGGACGAACTGCTCGCGCAGATGGAGCAGTTGCTGCTCAATCTGGATATTGCGCACCCGGACCCCGAAGACCTCGCGGCCATTTTCCGCGCGGCGCATTCGATCAAGGGCGGCGCGGCGACGTTCGGCTTCACCGCGCTGACGGAAACGACGCACATTCTCGAATCGCTGCTCGATCGCGCGCGCAATAACGAACTCGTGCTGCGCAAGGACATGATCGACACGTTCCTCGAAACCAAGGACGTGTTGTCCGGCCAGCTCGCCGATTACCGCGCGAGCGCCGAGCCGGATGCGGCTACCGCCCGTGCGATCTGCGCGAAGCTCGAACGGCTGCACGCGGAAAGCGCCGATGGCGGCGCACCCGCCGCGGCGCCCGTTGCGACACAGGCAACACAGGTAACACAGGCAAATCAGGGTGGTACCGCGCCGGAGCACGTCGTCGAACAGGCGGTGCAGGCAGCGGGTGAATGGACTGACGGCGAACCGGCACAGACCGGGCAAGCCGCGGGTGCCGGCGACGCGAATGACAGCGCGGGTCCCGATCTGAAAATTACGCTACGGGGCGTTGGTGAGAAGGACCAGGAACTGCTGGCCGAAGAGCTCGGCAACCTGGGCAACATAGTCGGGCAGGTCAAGAGCGGCGGCGATCTCACGCTGTGGCTCGCGACCGATGTGACCTCCGACGACATCATCGCCGTGTGCTGTTTCGTGATCGACGAAAGTCAGATCGTGATCGGCCGCGGCACCGCGCCGGCGGATGAGACGCAGCAAGGCGAACCTGGAACGCCAGCCGCTGCCGATCCGTCCCCGGCGCAAGCAGTGCCGGCCAGTCAGGCGGGACACGCAGCATCGCCGGCACCGGCTGCCGGCACCGCCGCTCCCGCTGCGACGGCCACACACGGTCTGTTCGACGCACCGGCCGCGCCTGCCGCCGCGGCTCAACCCGCGGCGGCAGGCGCAGCGGCGCCCGCTCCGGCGGCGACGGCCAACGCGGCAAGCGCGGCCGCGCCCGCCGAGCACGACCGCAAGGCGGCACGTCCGGCCACTGCCGCAGGCGGCGCGGAAGGCAGCTCGATTCGCGTCGGCGTCGAAAAGGTCGATCAGCTGATCAACCTGGTCGGCGAACTGGTGATCACGCAAGCCATGCTCGCGGAAACCACCAGCACGTTCGATCCGGCGCTGCACGACCGGCTCTTTAACGGCATGGCGCAGCTCGAGCGCAATGCGCGCGATCTGCAGGAAGCGGTGATGTCGATCCGCATGATGCCGATGGATTACGTGTTCAGCCGCTTCCCGCGTCTGGTGCGCGATCTGGCGGCGAAACTCGGCAAGGAAGTGGAACTCGTCACCTTCGGTCAGGCGACCGAACTCGACAAGAGCCTCATCGAACGGATCATCGATCCGTTGACTCACCTCGTGCGCAACAGCCTCGACCACGGCATCGAAACCGTGGAAGCGCGACGCGCGGCAGGCAAGGATTCGACCGGCCAGCTGGTGCTGTCGGCGGCTCACCATGGCGGCAACATCGTCATCGAGGTGAGCGACGACGGCGCGGGCCTGCGCCGCGACAAGATTCTCGCGAAGGCGGCCAAGCAGGGCATGCAGGTCAGCGAGACCATGACCGACGAAGAGGTGTGGAACCTCATCTTCCTGCCGGGCTTCTCGACGGCGGAGCAGGTCACCGACGTGTCGGGCCGCGGGGTCGGCATGGACGTGGTGAAGCGCAACATCCAGTCGATGGGTGGCCACGTGGAAATCACCTCGCACGCCGGCAAGGGCAGCACCACGCGCATCGTGTTGCCGCTCACGCTGGCGATTCTCGACGGCATGTCGGTCAAGGTCGGCAACGAGATCTTCATTCTGCCGCTGAACTTCGTGATGGAGTCGCTGCAGCCGCAAGCCGAAGACATTTACACGGTCGCCAACGGCGAGCGGGTGGTGCGGGTGCGCGGTGAATATCTGCCGCTCGTGGCGTTGCACGAAGTGTTCAACGTCGAAGACGCGAAGCAGGAACCCACCCAGGGCATCGTCACCATCATGCAAACCGAAGGGCGCCGCTTTGCGATGCTGATCGACGAGCTGGTGGGCCAGCAGCAGGTGGTCGTGAAGAATCTGGAAACGAATTACCGCAAGGTGCACGGCATTTCCGCCGCGACCATTCTCGGTGACGGCAGCGTCGCGCTGATCGTCGACGTGGCGGCGCTGAACCGCGAAACGCGCAACGCGCATGGCGCGATGAGCCTCGCATGATGTCCGTGAAATTCGTCTCAACCCTTACTCAACTCATTTCATCCCAACCGTTTGGGGGCTAACGTGGCAGAAGTCCAATCCATCAATTCGAGCGTCGCGAACGCGAGCGGTACGAATGGCCGCCGCGACGTGCAGCAGGCAGACGCCGGCGGTCAGGAATTCCTCGTCTTCACGCTCGGCGCCGAAGAGTACGGCATCGACATTCTCAAGGTGCAGGAAATCCGCGGCTACGACAACGTGACGCGTATCGCCAATGCGCCCGAGTTCATCAAGGGCGTGATCAATCTGCGCGGCATCATCGTGCCGATCGTCGACATGCGCATCAAGTTCCATCTGGGCCGTGTCGAGTACGACCATCAGACGGTGGTGATCATCCTGAACGTCGCGCACCGCGTGGTCGGGATGGTGGTGGACGGCGTGTCGGACGTGCTGACGCTCGCCACCGACCAGATCATGCCGGCGCCCGAATTCGGCGCCACGCTGACGACCGAGTACCTCACGGGTCTGGGCACCGTCGACGGCCGCATGCTGATCCTGATGGACATCGAGAAGCTGATGACCAGCCGCGAAATGGCGCTGATCGAAACGCTCGGCGTCTAACGGCGGCAGCCTTCACGAACGATTGGGATAGGGAGCATCGAAATGTTGAGCAGGTGGTCGATTCGCACGTCGTTGACGATGGTGGGGATCATTCTGGTCGCGCTGACCGTGGTGGTCGGCGTACTCGGGCTGACCGCGCTGAATGGCGCGAGCCAGTCGCTCGATCGCATTGCACGGGGCGATCTGGTCGCCATCCATGCACTCGACGATGCTTCGTCGCACCTGTTACGCTCGCGTCTCGCCGTGGACCGTTTCAACACGCTGTCCGCCGCGGGCAGCATGGACGAAGCGAAGAAGGCGATCGACCGCGCGCAGGAACTGCTGGTCAAGGCCAACCAGAGCTGGCAGACGTATCTGGACGCACCGAAGCCCGGCGTCGATCAGGCGCTTCTCGACGACGTGCTCGCCAGGCGCACGAGCGTGATGCGCGACGGCGTCGACCCGGAGTTCGCGGCGCTCAACGCGAACGACATGGCCGCGTACCACGCAATCGCCGATACGAAAATCAGCCCCATGTTCATCGCCTATGACGGTGCGGCTTCGGCGGTCGTCAAGGCATTGCAGCAAAGCGCGATGGAGCAGCAGGCGAGCGCGCAATCGAGCATTTCGCTGATGACTACGCTGATCATTGCCATCACCGCGCTCGCGCTGCTGATGGTGGTGGGCATCCGCTTCGCGCTGCGCGGCCTGATCGTGCAGCCGCTCGCCGACGCGACGGCGTGTTTCGAGCGCATCGCCGCGGGCGATCTGTCCGAGTCGATCAATGTCTTCAGCCGCAATGAAATCGGGCGCCTGTTCGCCGGCATCAAGCGGATGCAGGAAAGCTTGTCGACCATGGTGAAGTCGGTCCACAGCAGCACGGAATCGATCGACACCGGCGCGCGCGAAATCGCGATGGGCAACACGGATCTCTCGCAGCGCACCGAGCAGCAGGCCGCCTCGCTGCAGGAAACCGCGTCGAGCATGGAGCAGCTGACCGGCACCGTGCGGCAGAACGCCGAGAACGCGCGTCAGGCGAGCCAGCTCGCCGTGAACGCATCCGATATCGCCACGCGCGGCGGCGACGTGGTGAACCAGGTCGTCACGACCATGCAGGATATCGCGAGCAGTTCGAACAAAGTCGTCGACATTATCGGCGTGATCGAAGGCATTGCCTTCCAGACCAATATTCTTGCGTTGAACGCGGCGGTGGAAGCGGCGCGCGCCGGTGAACAGGGCCGCGGCTTCGCGGTGGTGGCCGGCGAAGTGCGCAGCCTCGCGCAGCGCAGCGCCAGTGCCGCGAAGGAAATCAAGGAGCTGATCGGCGACTCGGTCGACAAGGTGCAAAGCGGCTCGGCGCTGGTCGGCCGCGCGGGCACCACGATGGACGAGATCGTGCAGGCCGTGCGCCGCGTGACCGACATCATGGGCGAAATCAGCGCGGCCTCCGAGGAGCAATCGGGCGGCATCGAGCAGGTGAACCGCGCGGTCGTGCAGATGGACGAAGTCACGCAGCAGAACGCCGCGCTCGTCGAGCAGGCGGCGGCCGCGGCCGCATCGCTCGAAGATCAGACGCGTCAATTGCAGGCGGTGGTGAACGGCTGGAAAGTGGCCGGCGGCACGGCGCACGGCAGCGCGGCGGCACGTCCGCATACGGCGCAGCCGCGCGTGAGCGGCAGCAAGAGCAAGCCGGCCGCCAAAGCCACGCCGCAGGCGTCCACGAATGGCGCAGCACATCCGCCGGCAAGTCCGGCAGCAACGAACACGGCACAGGCTTCGGCCAGTCACGACGCAGGCGCCGCACGGGTCGAACCGGCTCTCAGGCCGAAGGCGGCCCGCGCGGCATCCGAAACCGCAGCACGTCCGGCCGCGACAAGCGCGACCACGGCAGGCTCGGACGCGGACTGGGAAACATTCTAGAAAGTGGCACAAAGACATGCAGTCATTCGGCATCTCGCTCCATGAGGGGCGAATCATCGAAGCACGCTTTATCAGCGTGTCGCGGGCCGACTGCGTGTTGGCAGAACTCGCGGGCGGGCGCGACCCCGCGAACACAATCCCTTCTTCCCAGGAAAAGTGCCTGGGCGGAAAGCGGGATGGCTCGTATCGCAGGCAGGAATCTTCATGATGGCAACGCGCGCACAGCACCGACCCGAACGGGCCGAAACGGTTAGAACCGGCGAACAGGGGCGGGATTTCGAATTCACGTCCGCGGATTTCGCCCGCATTCGCGAACTGATTCACCGCAGCGCGGGCATTTCGCTGTCGGATCACAAGCGCGACATGGCGTACAGCCGTCTGGCGCGCCGTCTGCGTGCCCGCGGCCTCGACACGTTCAAGCAGTATCTCGATCTGCTGGAAGCGGAAAACGATCCGGCCGAGTGGGAAGCCTTCACCAATGCGCTGACCACCAATCTGACGGCGTTTTTCCGCGAGGCGCATCACTTTCCGATCCTTGCCGAATTCGTGCCCCGCCGCGCGCAGCCGGTTTCGGTATGGTGCTCGGCGGCTTCGACCGGTGAAGAGCCGTACTCGATTGCGATGACGCTGATCGAAGCGCTCGGCGAGAGCGGCGCGCGTCAGGCCTCGGTGCTTGCCACCGATATCGACACCCAGGTGCTGGCCAAGGCCGAAGCCGGCATGTACCAGTTCGACCAGGTAAAGCACCTCTCGCCCGAGCGGCTCAAACGCTTCTTCCTGAAGGGCACCGGCGCGCACGCCGGCATGGTCAAGGTGCGCCCGGAAGTGCGCGCGCTGGTGCGTTTCCAGCAACTGAACCTGACCGACCGCGATTACCAGTTGCGCTCGCAGTTCGACGCGATTTTCTGCCGCAACGTGATGATCTATTTCGACAAGCCGACGCAAGCGCAGGTGCTGGCGCGCTTCGAGCCATTGGTGAAGCCGGGCGGTCTGCTGTTCGCCGGTCACTCGGAAAACTTCACGTATGTCACGCAGGCGTTCAAACTGCGCGGCCAGACCGTCTATGAACTGACGCGCGACGCGGCCGGTGCCCGTACGCCGTCGCGCGCAGCCACAACGGCCGCGCACCACACGACGAGCGGAGTGACAGTATGAGCAGCGCCCTGCCAATCGCCACCAATCTGTATTACGACAACCACTTCCAACGCCCCGGCGTGAAGCTGTTGCCGAACGAGTTCTACACCACCCATGAAGACATGGTGCTGGTCACCGTGCTGGGTTCCTGCGTGGCGGCCTGCATTCAGGATCGCACGGCCGGGATCGGCGGCATGAACCATTTCATGTTGCCCGACGACGGCGCGGACGTCGGCCAGGCCGCCTCGGATTCGATGCGCTACGGTGCGTACGCAATGGAAGTGCTGATCAACGAACTCATCAAGGCCGGCGGCCGGCGTGAGCGCTTCGAAGCCAAGGTGTTCGGCGGCGGCGCTGTGCTCGCCGGCATGACGACGATGAATATCGGCGACCGCAATTCGGAGTTCGTGCGCCGCTATCTGGCGCTCGAGAAGATTCGCATCGTCGCCGAGGACTTGCAGGGCTCGCATCCGCGCAAGGTGGCTTTCATGCCGCGCACCGGCCAGGTAATGGTGAAGAAGTTGCGCTTGCAGCAGGAAGCGGGCGTGGCCGAGCGCGAACAGGCGCTGATGCGGCAAAGCGCGCAGGCGCGCGCCGAGCGGCTCGCCGCGGCGCGCAAACGGGTGGAGTTGTTCGCGACGCCAGCCGCGTCGAGACCCAGGGTCGAACTGTTTTCGACGCCGGCCGCCGCCCGCCCGAAGGTCGAGCTGTTCGGGACGAGCCCGCGCCCGATTAATTCAAACAACGCCAGAACTACAGAGGAGGCGTGAGCGCTGTGCAAAAGATCAAAGTACTGTGCGTCGACGATTCGGCGCTGATCCGCAGCTTGATGACGGAAATCATCAACGGCCAGCCGGACATGACGGTGGTGGCGACCGCACCCGACCCGCTGGTCGCGCGCGAACTCATCAAGCAGCACAATCCTGACGTCCTGACGCTCGACGTCGAAATGCCGCGCATGGACGGGCTCGATTTCCTCGAGAAACTGATGCGTCTGCGGCCGATGCCGGTCGTGATGGTCTCGTCGCTGACCGAGCGCGGCAACGAAATCACGCTGCGCGCGCTGGAACTCGGCGCGGTCGACTTCGTCACCAAGCCTAAGGTCGGCATTCGCGACGGCATGCTCGACTACTCGGAGAAGCTCGCCGACAAGATTCGCGCGGCGGCCCGCGCCCGCGTGCGCCAGGCCGCGCCGGTGCAGCACGCGGCCGCTCATGCCGCGCATGCGCCGGTCGGCGCCGCGCCGCTGTTCAATAATCCGCTGCTCAGTACCGAGAAGCTGATCATCGTCGGCGCGTCGACGGGCGGCACCGAAGCGATCCGCGAGGTGCTGGTGCCGCTGCCGCCGGATGCGCCCGCGGTGCTGATCGCGCAGCACATGCCGCCGGGTTTCACAAAATCTTTTGCGCAACGCCTCAATGGTTTGTGCCGGATTACCGTTAAAGAGGCAGAGCACGGCGAACGCGTGCTGCCGGGACATGCGTATATCGCGCCCGGCCACGCTCACCTGTTGCTTGCCCGCAGCGGCGCGAACTATATTGCTCACCTTTCGGACGACCCGCCGGTGAACCGGCATCGTCCGTCCGTGGATGTACTGTTCCGTTCGGCCGCGCAGCATGCGGGCAAGAACGCGGTCGGAGTGATCCTGACCGGGATGGGGCGCGACGGCGCCGCCGGACTGCTGGACATGAAAAAAGCGGGGGCGTACACCCTTGCGCAGGACGAGGCGAGCTGTATCGTGTTCGGCATGCCGCGTGAAGCGATTGCGCTTGGCGCGGCCGACGAGATCGCCTCGCTGCCGGAAATGAGCCGGCGCGTGATGGCGCGTCTGTCGTCGATGGGCGATCGCGTTCAGCGGGTATGATGCGCACCGGTAGGATTTGAGGCGCTGGTTTGAGGCAGTCAGGCGCCGCACCGTGGATAAAGCAAAGGGAATGAAATGGATAAGGGAATGAAGATTCTGGTTGTTGACGACTTTCCGACGATGCGCCGGATCGTTCGCAACCTGCTCAAAGAGCTCGGCTATTCGAACGTCGACGAAGCCGAAGACGGTCAGGCCGGTCTCGCGCGTCTGCGCGGGGGCACCTACGACTTCGTGATCTCCGACTGGAACATGCCGAACCTGGACGGTCTGGCCATGCTCAAGGAAATCCGCGCCGACGCCAACCTGACACACCTGCCGGTGCTGATGGTGACGGCCGAGTCGAAGAAGGAAAACATCATCGCGGCGGCCCAGGCCGGCGCGAGCGGTTATGTCGTCAAGCCGTTCACGGCCGCGACGCTCGACGAGAAGCTCAATAAGATTCTCGAGAAGATGGCCAAAACCGGGAGCTGATGTGAATCTGCCGACCAACGCGCAAGGCGCCGAAGCGGTCCACGAGAGCGGGGACTTCGCGTCCGACCGTATCCTCGCCCGCATTGGACAACTGACGCGCACGCTGCGCGACTCGATGCGCGAGCTTGGGCTCGACAAGCATGTCGAACGTGCGGCGGAAGCCGTGCCCGATGCTCGCGACCGTCTGAAGTACATCGCGGATATGACGGAACAGGCCGCCGAGCGCGTGCTGTCCGCGATCGACATCGCCAAGCCGCGCCAGGAGCAGTTGAAGGACGACGCGGGCAAACTCGACGCGCGTTGGGAGCAGTGGTACGCGGCGCCGATCGAGCGCGAAGAAGTGCGCGCGTTGATGGACGATACGCGAACCTTCTTGCGCGGCGTGCCCGAGGCGACGAGCGCGACCAACGCGCAGTTGATGGAGATCATGCTGGCGCAGGACTTCCAGGATTTGACGGGCCAGGTCATCAAGAAGATCACGGACGTGGTGTACCTGATCGAGCAGCAGCTGCTCGGCGTGCTGGTCGAGAACATCGCGCTCGAACGGCGCGAGCAGTTCGCGGCGAACGCGGCGGCGCTGGCGGCCGAAGTCTCGTCGACCGGCAGCCCCGAACATCTGCTGAACGGTCCGCAGATCAATCCGGAAGGCAAGACGGACGTGGTGCAGGACCAGTCGCAAGTCGACGATCTGCTGGCAAGCCTCGGCTTCTGACCTGCCGGAATCGCATTACCGTCACGGCCCTTCGCGGACGTTTTCAGCGGGGCGCCGGACGAAACGGGTACACGTAGCAAGCCACGTCCTCGTGCGTGCTTGCTGCCCCCGGACACAAACCACAGGCATACTACGGGCTCAAGCAACGGCACGGCGCGCCGGAGGAAACAGGCTCCGGCCGGTGGCACGGTGGGGAAGATCCCCGAAGTGCGACCGCAGCGGTGCCGTATGATTTGCATAAATGCAGCCGGTTCGCGCAGGTGCGAACCGAGCGGCAGCTCGGGAGGAGCTTCATCATGTGGAGTCGTTTACGCCGCGCCGGGATCGTCACGGCGCTTGCTTTGCCTTGTTCGTTGATAGTCGTGCAGTCCGCTCATGCGGGACTGGGCGGCACCCCCATGACGCCTCCGTCGGACGCGTCGGTCTCTTCCCGTACCGTCCAGCCCGGCAGCGGCGCCGCCAATGCGGCGCAGGGCGTGATGCATTCCGCGTCCAGCGCGGCTTCCTCCGTTTCTGCTTCCGCCTCCTATACCGTGCGTGAAACCACGCTCGGCAGCGGCACCGTGGTTCGCGAATATCTGGCCGCGGACGGCTCCGTCTTCGGCATCGCATGGCGCGGCCCGCAAATGCCGGATCTGAACGATCTGCTCGGCAGCTATTTCCCGCAGTATGTGGCCGGCGTGAAGGCCGCCCGGGCGGCGCGCGGCGGCGGCCGCGGCCCCGTGGCGGTCGACCAGAGCAGCCTCGTGGTGCGCTCCGGCGGCCATATGGGCGCGTTCAGCGGCCAGGCGTGGTTGCCTCCGGCGCTGCCCGCCGGCGTCAGCGGTTCCGACATCCAGTAATAGCGAGGACGAGACATGCGAACCCAGCATATTGCTGTGAAGTTCAAGGGTTGGATGCAGGCTGTCGCGGCCCTGGCGCTGGTGTCGGCGCTCGTCGCGTGCGGCGGCGGTGGTGGCAGTTCCAACGATTCGTCGACCACGCTGAACGGCGGCTCGCTGCCCGCCAGCCCGGTCCAGCAGCCGATCGCCGCGACCGCGGCCAATACCGTGCCGATCACGGTCGGCAAGGGCGTGAGCGGGGTCGTCAATATTCCGACGGTCAGCGTGACCGTCTGTGCGCCCGGCTCGACTTCGAATTGCCAGACTATCAGCAATATCCAGGTCGATACCGGGTCGTTCGGGTTGCGGGTAGTCGCCTCGGCCCTGAACGGCTCGCTGCTCAATGCGTTGCCGGCCGGCACCATCGGCGGCGCGCAGCTCGCCGAATGCGCGACTTTCGCCGACGGCTTCACATGGGGCACGGTGCGCACCGCGACCATCGCGATCGGCAGTGAAAGAACGACGGCGGCGATCCCGATGCAGATCATCGGCGACAAGGACGCCAGCACGGTGCCCACAAGCGGTTGCGGCAGCGGCTCGCCCCAAAACACGGTCAGCGATCTCGGCGCGAACGGCATTCTCGGCATCGGCAACTCGCCCACGGATTGTGGCGGGATCTGCGCGAACGCCGCCACGGCGGCGAATTACAGCAACTACTTCGCGTGCCCGGGCGGCGCCTCCTGTACCCGCACCCCGGTCCCGCTCGCCCAACAGGTGGCCAACCCGGTCGCCTCGTTCCCGACCGACAACAACGGCGTGATCGTGCAGATGCCGCCGGTGCCGGACACTGGCGCGCCTTCGGCCACCGGCACATTGGTGTTCGGCATCGGCACCCAGTCGAACAATGCGCTCACCGGCGTCCAGGTCTTCACCACCGACGCCTTTGGCGACTTGAACAACAGCGTGTTTAACGGCACGACGGTGCAGGCGTTCCTCGATTCGGGCTCGAACGGCTACTTCTTTACCGATAGCTCCATTACGCTGTGCGGCAGCAACTTCTCGGGCTTTTACTGCCCGTCGTCCGCGCAGACCCGCTCGGTGACGCTGGTCGGACTGAACAATAGCCGGGCAAGCGCCAGCATCGGCATCCTGAGTGCGGCGACGCTGTTCGGCAATGGCAACAACTATGCGTTCAACGACCTGGCCGGACAGATCGGCAGCAGCAGCAGCTTCGATCTCGGTCTGCCGTTCTTCTATGGCCGTCACGTCTATTACGGCCTCGATCAGACCGCAAAGGGCGGCGAGGCGCCTTTCGTGGCCTTCTGATCAAGGCGCCGCACCGAAGGCTTGAAGTCCGCCCTACGCCCGCGCGAGACCGCGTGGGCGCAGGGTCAGAACGCGAACACAAACGCGGGGCGCGGGCGGGTCGTCCCTAAGTGGCCGATCCTGGCCGCCCCACGCGAGCCCCTTGCGCCGTCGCGGCGCTGCCAGCAAGGCTGTCCGGCCGGCTGCCGACTGTTTCATCCCTCGAAATACCCCCCTTTCTCCGCCCTTATCCGCCGATCGGTGCTTGCGTCGAGCGGGAATAATCGCTCTCACTGGAAAGAGGCGCCGTGCCTCGGCCGACTGGAGAGCTTTTGTGGCAGAGGATAGCGACCTCGAAAAAACCGAATCAGCTACTCCCCGGCGCCTGCAGAAGGCGCGCGAGGAAGGGCAGATCGTGCGTTCGCGGGAGCTGTCCACGTTTGCCCTGCTGGCGGCCGGGTTCTTCGGCGTGTGGGGGATGTCGGGCAGCATCGGCGAACATCTGCAGGGCATGCTGCGCGCGGCCTTCACGTTCGATCACGCCGGCGCATTCGAAACCCGCCGCATGATGATCGGCGCGGGCGTGGCGAGCCGCGAAGGGCTTTACGCGCTGCTGCCGATTCTCGGTTTCACCGGCGCGGCCGCCCTGTTCGCGCCGATGGCGCTCGGCGGCTGGCAGTTGTCGGCCAAAGGCCTCGAGCCGAAGTTCGACCGCCTCAATCCGATCGCCGGCCTCGGCAAGATGTTTTCGATCAACGGACCGATCCAGCTCGGCTTGTCGCTCGTCAAGACGCTGGTGGTCGGTGTGATCGGCGGCACGGCGATCTGGAATCGCCGCGAAGAGATTCTCGCGCTGGCGACCCAGCCGCTGCAGCTCGCGCTCGCCAACACCGTGCACCTGATCGCCGTGTGCTGCGGCATGACGGTGGCCGGCATGTTCGTCGTCGCCGCGCTGGATGTGCCGTATCAACTGTGGCAGTTCCACAAGAAGCTGCGCATGACGAAGGAAGAGGTGAAGCGCGAACACCGCGAAAGCGAAGGCGATCCGCACGTCAAAGGCCGGATCCGCCAGCAGCAGCGCGCGATTGCGCGGCGCCGTATGATGACCAACGTGCCGAAGGCCGACGTGGTGGTGACCAATCCGACGCACTTCGCCGTGGCGCTGCAATACACCGACGGCGAGATGCGCGCGCCGAAGGTGGTCGCCAAGGGCGTGAACCTCGTAGCGGCGCGGATTCGCGAGATCGCGGCCGAAAACAACGTGCCGTTGCTGGAAGCTCCGCCGCTCGCGCGGGCGCTGTATCACAACGTCGAACTGAACCGCGAGATTCCGGGCCCGCTGTATGGCGCGGTCGCCGAAGTGCTCGCGTGGGTGTATCAGTTGCGGCGCTTCAAAACCGAAGGCGGCGCCGTCCCGATGGCGCCGACCGAGCTAGACGTGCCCGCCGAACTCGACAAGGGCGGCGTATCGGACGACGAAGCCGATCAGGAAGCCGCCGATACGCTCGACCCCGCCCTCAACCCAGATAACCAAGACGCTTCAGGAGCCTCCGCATGAATGCTCGCGCCGGTTTCCTCGCTCGACGGCCGGATGCCTTGAGCGGCACCAATTTGCGCGCCCTCGCCGGGCCGGTGCTGATCTGCATGATCCTCGGCATGATGATTTTGCCGTTGCCGCCGTTCCTGCTGGATCTGCTGTTCACTTTCAACATCGCACTTTCCGTGATGGTGCTGCTCGTCAGCATGTACACGATGAAGCCGCTCGACTTCGCCGCGTTCCCGAGCGTGCTGCTGTTCTCGACCTTGCTGCGCCTTTCGCTGAACGTGGCGTCCACGCGCGTCGTGCTGCTCGAAGGCCACACCGGTCCGGATGCGGCGGGGCAGGTGATCGAGTCGTTCGGTCACTTCCTCGTGGGCGGCAACTTCGCGGTGGGTATCGTCGTCTTCATCATCTTGATGGTCATCAACTTCATGGTGATCACCAAGGGCGCGGGGCGGATCGCGGAAGTGTCCGCGCGCTTCACGCTCGATGCGATGCCCGGCAAGCAGATGGCGATCGACGCCGACCTGAACGCCGGCCTCATCAACGAGGAACAGGCGAGAAAGCGCCGCTCCGAGGTCTCGCAGGAAGCCGAGTTCTACGGCTCGATGGACGGCGCGAGCAAATTCGTGCGCGGCGATGCGATTGCCGGTCTGCTGATCATGGTGATCAACATCGTGGGCGGGTTGATCGTCGGGATGGTTCAGCACGGCATGGACTTCGCGTCCGCCGGCAAGAACTACACGCTGCTGACCATTGGTGACGGCCTCGTCGCGCAGATTCCTTCGCTGGTGATTTCGACCGCAGCGGGTGTGATCGTCTCGCGGGTCGCGACCAACGAAGACATCGGCACGCAGCTCACCGGCCAGTTGTTCACCAATCCGCGCGTGCTGGTGATCACCGGCTGCATTCTCGTGCTGATGGGCCTGATTCCGGGCATGCCGCACTTTGCGTTTCTGATTCTCGGCGGCGGTCTGATCCAGCTTGGCCGCACCATGAAAAAGCGTGCCGAGGAACGCAAGAACACCACGGCGCTCGTCGATGTCGCGCCGGCCGCGCTGGCGCCGGTCGAAAACACCGAAGCAAGCTGGGACGACGTGACGATGATCGACACGCTCGGCCTCGAAGTCGGCTACCGCTTGATTCCGCTCGTCGACAAGAACTCGGACGGCGAACTGCTCAAGCGGATCAAGAGCATCCGCAAGAAGTTCGCGCAGGAAATCGGCTTTTTGCCACCGGTCATTCATATTCGCGACAACCTGGAATTGCGGCCGAATGGCTACCGCATCGCACTGAAGGGTGTCGAGGTCGGCGTCGGCGAAGCGTATCCGGGCCAGTGGCTGGCGATCAATCCTGGGCAGGTCTCCGCCGCGCTGCCGGGCACGCCGACGCAGGATCCCGCCTTCGGCTTGCCGGCTATCTGGATCGACACGAACCTGCGCGAACAGGCGCAGGTATATGGCTACACCGTGGTCGATTCGAGCACCGTGGTGGCCACCCACCTGAATCACCTCGTGGTCACGCATGCGTCCGAACTGCTCGGCCGCCGGGAAGTGCAGGCACTGCTCGAGCGGATGCAGAAGGACACGCCGTCGCTGGTCGACGATCTGGTGCCCAAGTCGCTGCCGCTCACCACGCTGCAAAAGGTGCTGCAAAACCTGCTGGAAGAAGGCGTGCCGATCCGCGATATGCGCACGATTCTCGAAGCGCTCTCCGAACACACGCCGAAGATCACCGACGCGCACGATCTCACCGCCGCCGTACGCCTCGCGCTGGGCCGCGCGATCACGCAGCAGTGGTTCCCGGGCACCGGCGACATGCAGGTGATGGGCCTCGATTCGAATCTCGAACGGGTGCTCTCGCAGGCGCTCTCGACCGGTTCCAACCCGGGTCTCGAGCCGGGCCTCGCCCACACGCTACTGAACGAGACCCAGAAGGCGATGACGCGTCAGCAGAATCTCGGGCTTGCGCCGGTGCTGCTGGTGCAGCACGCATTGCGGCCGATGCTCGCGCGCTTCCTGCGCCGCAGCCTGCCGCAACTGAAGGTGCTGTCGTACGCGGAAGTCCCCGATACGCGCAATATCAAGGTGGTGAACCTGATCGGCGCGCACGGTTAAAGCGGATCGTTCACCGCGACCCGCTTCTGGTCGAGGCTTTTTTACCGGCGCTCGTTGAGCGCCGGTTTTCATTTGGGCGTTCGATTTTTCATGCCGCATGCAGACGGCGGGGCCCATACCGCTTCCTCAACCGCACCGTCGGGCACGCCGGAAAGGCCCGCTTGCAACCGTCACGCGCGTGAGTTGCCGCACGGTTCCATCGCCCGAATTGCCCACGTTTAACGGTCTTTATCCATCGATCGTGACTCGACGGGTTTCGCAATAATGATCTCAATGGGAAGCGGTATGTTGCCGGTCCGTTAGTCCGTTTACCTCATCGGGGGTCCAGCTTGAACATTCGTAAATTTGTCGGTGCTACCAGTCGTGATGCGCTGCGTCTCGTGCGCGAAGCGTTGGGCGCGGATGCCGTCGTGCTGTCCAATCGCACGATGGACGACGGCAGCGTCGAGATCGTCGCGCTGGCCGACAGCGACCTCGCCGCCATCACGCCGAAAGTACCGCGCGCAAGCGCCGGCGCGCCGCAGGCTGGACCGATGAATGCGATGGCCGGACAACCCGCGCTTGCCGCGCCGCGCGCCATGCCGGCCGCATCGCCGATGCAGGCGAACCCGTACGCGAGCGGCATGCCCGATGTGTTCTCGTCGGTGTTCGGCGCAAGCCCGGAAGCCGGTGCGGAAAACTCGGGCAACGAGGCTTCCGACAGCCATTCCAGCCACGCGGACGACGACGCGAGCGACACGCCGGCCGCCGCCATGAAGCCGGCCGCGAGCGCACCGAAGGCCGCGCTGCCCGGCACGCCCAAAGCACCGCCTGAAGCACAGGTCAAGGCAGCCGCAGCGTCGCCGTCGCAACCGGTCGGCGCCGAGCGGCCGAGCGCCCGTGCCGCGGCCTCGCGTCTTACCGAAGATATCCGCGCCGATCTGCTCAAAACCGCCGCCGTGACGCCGAGCGCCGATGCGCAAGCGCCGCGCACGATGGCCGAATCGAATCCCTGGTTGATCGACCACGCTCGCCGCATTGCCGCCGAGCAACAGCAGCAGGGCGCTTACAGCGCGCGTCCCGCCGCGATGACGCCGGCCGCGGCGATGGCCAAGGGCCTCGGCGCCGCCGTCGAACCGGGCAAGCCCGCCGCGCCGCATGCCGTCGACACGCCCGACTGGGCCCGCGAAGGCGCGCAGGCCGCCGCGCGCCGCGCCGCGCAGAAAAACGCAGCGCCGCCGGCTTCGAACGACGACGCCCGCACGCCCGCCTCGGTTGCCGAAGCGATCAAGGCGCGCATGGAGCAGGTCGTCAACGACACCGTGATGAGCGAACTGTCGTCGATGCGCGGGATGATGGAAGAGCACTTCGCCGGCTTGCTGTGGGGCGAGCGTCAGCGCCGCAACCCGGCGCGCGCCGCGCTCACCAAGCATCTGTTCGCCGCGGGTTTTTCCGCGCAGCTTGTGCAGATGATGGTCGACAACCTGCCGGACGACATCGAGAGCATGGAAGGCGGCATGGACTGGGTTCGCTCCGTGCTCGAATCGAACTTGCCGGTGATGGAAGACGAGGACGCGCTGATGGAGCGCGGCGGCGTATTCGCGCTGATGGGCCCGACGGGCGTCGGCAAGACGACGACGACCGCCAAGCTCGCCGCGCGCTGCGTGATGCGCTTTGGCGCCAGCAAGGTCGCCTTGCTCACCACCGACAGCTACCGGATCGGCGGCCACGAACAACTGCGCATCTTCGGCAAGATTCTCGGCGTGTCGGTGCACGCGGTGAAAGACGGCGCCGATCTCCAACTCGCCCTCTCAGAACTGCGCAACAAGCACATCGTGCTGATCGACACGATCGGCATGAGCCAGCGCGACCGTCTCGTCTCCGACCAGATCGCGATGTTGTGCCACGCCGGCCAGCCGGTGCAGCGGCTGTTGCTGCTCAATGCGACGAGCCATGGCGACACGCTCAACGAGGTCGTGCAGGCCTATCAACGCGCGCCGGACCAACAGCCGCTCGCGGGCTGCATTCTGACCAAGCTCGACGAAGCCACCAACCTGGGCGGCGTGCTCGATACGGTGATCCGCTACAAGCTGCCGGTGCACTACGTGTCGACCGGTCAGAAGGTGCCGGAGAACCTGTACGTCGCGACCCGCAAATTCCTGATCAAGAGCACCTTCTGCATACCGCGCGACAACTCGCCGTTCGTGCCGCACGACGACGACATTCCGGGATTGCTGTCCGCGTTGTCTGCACGTTCGACGGCCGAATTGCACGAGGTCCGCTTTGGATAAGCTCATCTCCGATCAGGCAGAAGGGCTGCGGCGGATGCTGGCTCGCAGCGGCTCGCGCGTGATTGCCGTGACCGGCGGTTCATCCGGCGCCGGCTGTACGACCACGGTGGTGAACCTCGCCGCCGCGCTGGCGCAGCAGGGCAAGGACGTGCTGGTGATCGACGAATGCCTCGGCGAGAAGTCGGTGAGCGCGATGCTCGGCGGCGTGCGCGGCGCGGGCAATTTTGCTGCCGTGATGCGCGGCGAGATGACGCTCGACGACGCCGCCGCGCGGCACGCGCTCGGCTTCTCGGTGCTGGCCGCCTCGCGTCCGAACCGTGAAGGGCATACGGCCGCGGAATTCGGCGTGGTGCTGCGCGGCTCCGCCGACGTCGTGCTGATCGATGCGCAACTCGATCCGCAAGGCTACCTGTCGGCGCTCGCGAAACAGGCGCACGACGTGATGATCGTCACGCGCATGGCCGCGCAGGCGATCACCGACGCGTACGCGTGCGTGAAGCGCCTGCACTACGCGCATGCAATCGCGCAGTTCCGCGTGCTGGTGAATTACGTGCAGAGCGTCAACGATGCGCACACCGCATTTGCGAACCTGGCCGGTGTGGCCGGGCGCTACCTGACGGTTGCGCTGGAAGACGCCGGTTGTATTGCCGCCGATGCGCGGATGGCGCGGGCCCTGGAGTTGTCGCGTTGTGTCGTCGATGCATTCCCGTCGACACCGGCTGCGCGCGACTACCGGCATCTCGCCGCCGAATTGCAGTACTGGCCGATGCGGTCAGCGATGTCGTCGCAAACGCCCAGGATGGCGCCTGCGACAGTTACAGCGGCGCAACACGCCGACCAACCGTCTGCGCAGCACGCCTGAGAGGCGGCACAAGGACAAGGGGAGCACGATGTATAACGCTCAGGGAAAGATTTCCCAAGCCGAAGTTCTGACCAAGTACGCACCGCTCGTGCGTCGCCTCGGCTTGCAGCTCGTTGCCAAGATGCCGGCGAGCGTCGATCTCGACGATCTGATCCAGGCCGGCATGATCGGACTGCTGGACGCGGCGAGCCGCTACAAGGAAGATCAGGGCGCGCAGTTCGAAACCTACGCCAGCCAGCGGATTCGCGGCGCGATGCTCGACGAATTGCGCAGCAACGACTGGTTGCCGCGCAGCTTGCGGCGTACCTCGCGAGAAGTGGAAACGGCCGTGCACAAGGTGGAGCAGAATCTGGGCCGCTCGGCGAGCGAAACGGAGATTGCCGAGCATCTGCAAATGCCGCTCGATGAATATCAGTCGATGCTGCAGGATCTGCACGGCAGCCAGTTGATCTACTACGAAGACTTCGACCGTTCGGCGGACGACGAGCCGTTCCTCGACCGCTACTGCGTCGATCACTCGGACCCGCTGTCGGCGCTGCTCGACGACAGCCTGCGCTCGGCGCTGGTGGAGGCGATCGACCGCCTGCCGGAGCGCGAGAAGCTGCTGATGTCGCTGTATTACGAACGGGGCATGAACCTGCGCGAAATCGGCGCGGTAATGGAGGTGAGCGAGTCGCGGGTCTGCCAGTTGCACAGCCAGGCCGTGGCCCGTTTGCGCACGCGCTTGCGCGAGATGGCCTGGGCGAACGCCGAGGCGACCTGATTCGACCTGATGCGCGGGTTCAGTGTTTCAACGCGCGAGCAGATCACCGTTTGAGCGGCGGCCCTGAACCTCCGCCCGCTTCATGCCTCTGCCATTTCATGTTCCGCGGCGAGTGCCAGGAAGGCCGAGCGCGACATGCCGCGTGTCTGGGCGTAAGTGTCGATCTCCTGCACCAGCGCCTCGGGCAGCGAGATATTGATACGCACCGCCTTCTTCAAGGCGGGAATATTCCGGGTGGCGACGAATCCCCATGCGAAACCGGTGTACTCGGGATTGCGCTGATGCTCGGGGAGCGTGAGTCGCGTGGGAATGGGCAAGCCTTCGTCGAGCAGTACGTCCAGATGTGCCTCGATGGCTTCTTTCGCATTCGCATAGGCTTCTTCCAACGTGTCGCCTGCCGCGTAGCAGCCCGGAATGTCGGGCACGACAACGCCGAACGCGTGATCCGCGTCGCCCGATTCAATCGCGATCGGGAAAATCAGATTTTTCATTTCAGACCCGCCTGTTTCAGGATGCTGTTCAATGTGCCGGGCGGAAGGTTTTGCTTCGGGTGCGGGATGGTCACGAGACCGCCTCTTGCCGCGTGACGGAAATGATGGTGGCTGCCCGAAATGCGGATCAGCCGCCAACCAGCCGCTTGAATCAATTTGACGACCTCGGCACTTGTCATAACTGCGCTCCTTGAATCATACACACGATTACACAACCTCGCTAGTGGATAGCACTCCGCTGATGCTCGTCCCGACAGCCTCGAAAAAAGCCGGGGACGGCGGAGCAACTCAGTAAGGGGGAACCGTGATTTCAACGCGGCCGGGCAGTTCGCGCCACCTGGCCGTATGGCTAACGCGTGCAGCGGGAGCGAGGCGCGTATATAGAGGAAAGACCCGAAAAGCAAAAGGGCTCGTCAAAGACGAGCCCTCGGACTGCTGATTTCAAATTACCCGTTTCGACCGGACCCGTGCGTCAGGTCGTGTGTGCCGAGCGAAGATTTTTACGCGGCGGGACGCGCCGGAATCCGGCCATCCGGACCATAAAAGCCGACCTTCTGCGGCACGGCCACCTGCAGCGCCGTCAGTGCGCGCTGGTTATAGTCCATCCGCACGCGGATCAGTTCACCGTTGCTGGTGTTGCACCGCCGCGCGCGTTCGGCGGCCTTTTGCAGCAGCGACCATTGTTCGGCGACTCGCGCGTCGGCGCTGGCCGCGAGCTCCATGCCGGCCCAGCCGGCCGGCATGCCCATCTCAGCAAGCAGCCCGTCACGCGTGGTTTCGAGTCTGGCGAGCACGCCGATCAGCTCGGTTTTCTGCTCGACGATTGGCGGCAGCAACTCCAGCGGCGACAAGGCGGTCAGTGCCTTGGTCTCGAGCGTCAGAATCGAAGCAAATGCCTCGACGGCCGAATACTCTTCGATGAGGGTGGCAAGCAGGGCGTCTTTCATCTCAACAACTCGCTGAACACGGCGGCTCGCGCATGTTTCGCGAGCCGGGTTGGTCGAACGCCGCCCGGCACTTCACCGTATTTCGATGCGTCGATCAGTTGCCGGTCGACGAGGTTTTGCTTTTCAACAGTTCGCGCGCGGTGTTCAGCACGCCGTCGGCGATCTTGCCGGAATCGATCTTCAGCGAGCCGTCCTTGATGGCCTGCTTGATCGACTCGACGTGCGCCGTGTCGATGTCGGCCGAGCCGGACGCCGCGAGGCTGCGCAGATGCTGCGACAGACCCGACAGGCTGACGCTGGCGTCGCCCGAACCGCTGGTGGTGGCCGGCGAGCTCGTGCCCGCGCTCTGCGCGTTGCTGTTCGCCGTCGTCGCATCGCTTTGCTGCGAGCGGGACAGGGCGTCTTTCAACGTCGGCAGATTCGAATTGGTTGTGGAATCGACTTTCACGATTGGCTTCCTGAACGATTTGATCCTTATAACGGCTACCGCTGATCAAAACTTTAGCGCAATCGCTGCGGGCGTTACCTTTCCTTACATATCGAATCAAGCCTCTGGCCGGCCTGATCGGGGTGCCGTTCGCCGTGCCGCCAGCGCAAGCCGGGCCGGGCGTTGGGCGATCAACCGGCACGATCAACGCCGCCGCGCGGTTCACAGTTGAATCTCCACGGTCGCGCCGTCTTTCACGATGCCGGAAATGATCTGGCCGTTGGCGGTCTTGACCCGCACCTGCTGGCCGGGCGACGCGTTGTTCATCGCGCTGCCTTCGGCCGAAATCGCGAAACCGTCGCCGGCCGCGACGACCCGCACCGTTTGCCCGATCGACACCGCCGACGCGCTTTTCAGCATGTCACGGCGCAGCGGCATGCCGCCGGCCACACGCGTGAGCGTGACCGAGCCGACTGCCTGCGACGGATCCGTGACGATGGCCTGCGGCAAGCCGGTCAGATCGCCGTCGCGGGCGACGAGGTCGGCGGCAGTGAGCACTTCGCCGGGCGCCATTGCGCGGGCAGCGAGATAGTAGGTGGCGTGCAGCGCGATACGCGCCTGCAGATAGATGGTCCACGGACGCTCGCCCGCGCAGCGCACGCCGACGGTCATGCGGCCCCACAGGCGTGCGCCGCTCGGCATGAACGGCTCGAGTGTCGTGCAAGCCGCGAGCCCGCGCGGAAACGCGGGCGCCACGGTGATGTCGACCTTGCCGGGCAAGCCGGTGGATTGCTGCTGCAGGAACGCGAGTGCGGCGCTGCGAATCGCTTCCGGGTCTTGCTGGCCGGGCAGCGGCGCAGCCGGCGCAAGCGTTGCGGGACGCAGATTCTGCTGCGCGACGGCGGGTGCGACTGACCGGGTCGCCGACGCACGCGCCATCGCGGCCGGCGCCGGCACGGCGGCCGGCGCCGCAGGCGCAGCCTGAGCGGCAACCGCCCTGGTCGCGACCGGCTTGCCGTTCGCGCCGAACTGCGGCGGCTCACCGCGCGAAGCCAGGCTGTCGAAGCCTGCCGCCGCGGATGCCCCGGCGGCGGCGCTGAGCGGCGCGTTCGCGGCGACTGGCTGAACGCCCGCGGCTGGCCGTGCACCGGTCGACTTCGGCGCGGGCGTCACCACGACCGGCACGACCTGACGCGATCCCGGTGCGAGATTGACTCTTGCAACAGCATCCGCCCCATTGGCGCTACCCGGCGCGGGAATCGTCACGACACCGCTGGCGTCGGGCTTGAAGTTGGTGCGGATCATTTGCGGCGCGGCCGGCGGTTCGCCCGCGCCCGGAATGACGATCGAGCCGCTCGCATTGGCGGCACGTGTAAATGAATCGGCGTCGCGAGCCGTCGGACCCGGCGTGAGCGATTGCGCGGTGGCGGCCGCCAGCGTGGCGGCGGAGCCGGCGCGCTTCGCGGGCGCCGCCTGCATGTGCTCGGCCAGGTCGGCGAGCGCGGCCGGATTCTTTTCGCCGGGCCCGGGAATCACGATCGGGCCACCCGCTTCCTGAGCCTGGCTGCTGGCCGGCAGAAGCACGATGCCGCCCGCGACCCACACCGTGAGGCTCACGACGAGGCGAGTCAGAAGACGCGAGACCGCGCGCGAAGCGCGCCGTGCGGCGCGAGCGCCCGCACCCACGCGATGCGCCGCCGCGCGGTCTGCGCGGTGCGTCGGATCGAAGGTGGGCTGGTCCATCGTGTTTCTCCATCGAATGCATCGGTACGCCTTGCATTCTAGTGAGCGCCCTCTTTGCGCAAACGTTGAATAGAAGCCCCCTTTCCCGGTTATTCGTCCGATTGCCGCTTGCGTTCGGCCCATAAGATGCACCTCATGCAAAAAGGTCTTCCCGCCTGGTGCCGCTCTCTCGGGAGGCACGCATGGGAAGCCTCGGGAACGTTCTCCGGAGATTCATATGCTGGACAAACTCGATGCCGAATTCGCCTTTGGCCGTGAAGCGCTCGATGTGCGTGCCTACCGGCAGGAGCTGCTGTCGTCGAATATCGCCAACGCCGATACCCCCGGGTACAAGGCGCGCGACGTCGACTTCGCCTCGTCGCTCGCCGGCGCGCTGAAGAAGGCCGGCGGCGGCGCCGGGACCGCCGCGTCGAACAACTCGACGCTGGTCATGACCCAGCCCGCGGGTGTAACGAACGGCATGTCGATGGCCTCGACCGCGCCGGGCCATATGGCCGGCAAATCGACGCTGACGGCGACCGGCGGCACGTCGGACGACTACGGCAATCTGCAATACCGCGTGCCGACGCAACCCGCGCTCGACGGCAATACGGTGGACATCGACACCGAGCGGGTGCAGTTCGCGGATAACACGCTGCACTTCGAATCGGGCATGACGGTGCTGTCCAGCCAGATCAAAACGATGCTGTCGGCGATCCAGTCGGGCTCGTAAGAAGCCACGGCGACAGACTCAGCAGTACGCAAGAACAATCGCTACGGGAATTAACGAAAGCCGGCGCAAACCGTGCAACTGCGTTGCATGAGATCGGAGAGGTCAGGAAAACATGCCATCTTTAATGAACATCTTTGGTGTTGCGGGCTCCGCGATGTCGGCGCAGTCGCAGCGGCTCAACGTGACGGCGTCGAATCTCGCCAACGCGGACAGCACGACCGGCCCGGACGGCCAGCCGTACAAGGCCAAGCAGGTCGTGTTCGCGGTCAGCCCGCTCGGCGGCGCGCGCACGGCTTCCGGCCAGCAGGTCGGCGGCGTGCAGGTCACCGGCGTGGTCGACGACCCGACGCCGATGAAGACCGCCTACGACCCTGGCAATCCGGCCGCGAATGCGGAGGGCTACGTCACGTTGCCGAACGTCGATCCGGTGCAGGAAATGGTCAACATGATTTCGGCCTCGCGCTCGTATCAGGCCAACGTGGAGACCTTGAACACCGCCAAGACATTGATGCTGAAAACGCTCACGATCGGAACCTGAGGAGAGCAGCTTGACCACCAACACCACCATCGGCGGCAGCGGCACGACCGTGTCGCAAACGCTGCTCGATACGATGAACGGCACGAAGAGCGCCTCGAGTTCCACGAGTTCGACGGGCAGCACCTCGGGCACGTCCGCGACGGATCTGCAGAACACTTTCCTGCAACTGCTCGTCGCGCAGTTGAAGAACCAGGACCCGACCAATCCGATGGACAGCTCGCAGATGACCTCGCAGCTGGCGCAGATCAACACGGTCTCGGGCATCAGTCAGTTGAACACGACGCTCAGCTCGCTCGCCACGCAGATGTCGGCGGGCCAGCAGTCGCAAGCCGCGCTGCTGATCGGCTCGACCGTGCTCGCGCCGGGCAGCTCGGTGTCGGTCGCGAGCGGCAAGGCCGGCGCGTTCGGCGTGCAGCTTGCCAACGCGGTGGGCGATCTGCAGGTCGTCGTGAAGAACTCGGCCGGCCAGATCGTCAACACCATCGACCTCGGCAAGCAGTCGGCCGGCACGATTCCGGTGGGCTGGACGCCGACCGATACGGCCGGCAACACGCTGCCGGACGGCACCTACACGATCAGCGCGGTCGGCACGATCAACGGTCAGCAGGCCACGGCCAGCACGCTCACGGGCGCCACGGTGCAAAGCGTCGTCATGCAGACCAATGGCACGCCGGGCCTCGTGCTCTCGAACGGCTCGACGGTCGGCTTGACCAGCGTCGCCGCCATCCTCTGATTCAGATTCAGTCAGTCACGACTTTCCAGATACGGAGACCGTCATGGGTTACCAACAAGGTTTGAGTGGTTTGTCGGCATCGTCGAGCGATCTCGATGTGATCGGCAACAACATTGCCAACGCGAATACGGTTGGCTTCAAGAGCGGCGCCGCGCAATTCGCCGACATGTACGCGAATTCCGTGGCGACCGCGGTGGGCAACCAGGTCGGCATCGGCACGAAGCTCTCCGAAGTGCAGCAGCAGTTCTCGCAAGGCACGATCACCAGCACCAACCAGGCGCTCGACGTCGCGATCAACGGCAACGGTTTCTTCCAGCTGTCGAACAACGGCTCGCTGGTGTATTCGCGCAACGGCGTGTTCCAGCTCGACAAGAACGGCTTCATCACCAACGCGCAAGGTCTGCAGCTGATGGGCTACGCCGCGAACAGCTCGGGCATCATCAACACCGCGCAAACCGTGCCGCTCACGGTGCCGACCGCGAACATCGCCCCGCAGGCGACCACCAAGATCGTCGCCGGCCTGAATCTGAACGCGCAGGATCCGCTGATGCTCGGCACGCCGACCGTCACGCCGACCCTCGCGGGCGGCAGCACGCTCACGACGCCGGGCGCGACCATCACGAATACCGCTTCGGGCACGAACAACGACAGCTACACCGTCAACTTCACGAGCCCGACGACCTACACGGTGACCGACACGACGCTCGGCACGACGTCCGCCGCCGCGACGTACACGGCGGGCTCCGCGATCTCGCTGGGCAACGGCCAGACCATCACGTTCAACGGCACGCCGGCGACCGGCGACAGCGTCGCGATTGCGCCGACGCCCGTGGCGTTCAACCAGAACAGCTCGTCGACGTACAACTACTCGACCAGCACGACGGTCTACGACTCGCTCGGCGGCTCGCAGACGGTCAACATGTACTTCGCCAAGACCTCGGCCGGTACGTGGAACGTGTACGCGGGCACCTCGACCGGCACGGCGAGCCTGATCGGCCACGCGAACTTCAACTCGTCGGGCACGCTGCTGGGCACGACGACCGCGGCCGGCGTCGCGACCACCACGCCGTTCGCCTACAACTTCTCGATCCCGACCACCGACGGTTCGTCGACGCCGCAGAACCTGACGCTGAACATCGCCGGCACGACGCAGTACGGCGGCAAGGACGGCGTGAACTCGCTGCAGCCCGACGGCTACGCAGCGGGCACGCTGACGAGCTTCACGATCGGCGCCGACGGCACGCTGACCGGCAACTATTCGAACCAGCAAACCGCCGCGCTCGGCCAGATCGTGCTGGCGAACTTCTCGAATCAGAACGGTCTCGTGAACCTCGGCAACAACGAGTTCCAGCAGACCTCGCAATCGGGCGTCGCGCAGATTTCGGCGCCGGGCTCGACGAACCACGGCGTGCTGCAAGGCGGCGCGGTGGAAAACTCGAACGTCGATCTGACGAGCGAACTGGTGAACCTGATCACCGCGCAGCGCAACTACCAGGCGAACGCGCAGACGATCAAGACCCAGCAGACCGTCGACCAGACCCTGATCAACCTGTAAGCGACCGGGACCTACCCATCATGGATCGGCTGATTTACACCGCGATGTCGGGCAGCACGCAAGCGCTCGAACAGCAGGCTATCGTCGCGAACAACCTGGCCAATGCATCGACCACCGGTTTTCGCGCGCAACTGGCGACTTTCCGTGCCGTGCCGATGTCGTTCGGCGACGGCAGTTCGATCAACGACAACACCACCCGCACCTTCGTGCTGTCGTCGACGCCGGGCGCGGACTACACGCCGGGGCCGATCCAGCAGACGGGCAACCCGCTCGACGTGGCGATTCAAGGGCCGGGCTGGCTGGCGGTGCAAACCGCCGACGGCGGCGAGGCTTACACGCGCGCCGGCAATCTGCATATCGACGAAAACGGTCAACTGGTGAACGCCACCAATCAGGTGGTGCTCGGCAACGGCGGCCCGGTGTCGGTGCCGCCGGGCGCGGAAATCACCATCGGCAAGGACGGCACGGTGTCCGCGCTGACGCCCGGCGATCCGCCCACCGCGGTGGTGACGGTCGATCAGCTGAAGCTGGTGAATCCTGATCCGCAAACCATGACGCGCGGCGACGATGGCCTCTTTCGCACCGGCGACGGCAACGCCGCCGACGCCGATCCGACCGTCACGCTGGCGCCGGCCTCGCTGGAGGGCAGCAATGTGAATCCGGTCAGCGCGATGGTCTCGATGATCACCAACGCGCGTCAGTTCCAGATGCAGACCAAGCTGCTGGAAAGCGCCGACAAGAACGACCAGTCCGCCAATCAGCTGCTCAGCTTCAGCTAACGGGTCGCCGCGGGCTTGTCCCGTCGCAGCAAGCATGTTGTATGGGATCTGAGTCAGCGCAGAAGCGCGAACTCCGATCCACACAGGAGAAGAACCATGAATCGCTCACTCTACATTGCCGCAACCGGCATGAATGCGCAGCAGGCGCAGATGGACGTGATCTCGAACAACCTCGCGAACGTCAGCACCAACGGCTTCAAGGGCTCGCGCGCGGTATTCGAAGATCTGCTGTATCAGACCATCCGCCAGCCGGGTGCGAATTCGACGCAGAACACCGAACTGCCCTCCGGCATCCAGCTCGGCACGGGGGTGCAGCAGGTCGCCACCGAGCGTCTGTATACCCAGGGCAACCTGCAGCAGACCGGCAACTCGAAAGACGTCGCCATCAACGGCCAGGGCTTTTTCCAGGTGCAGATGCCCGACGGCACGACCGCCTATACCCGCGACGGTTCGTTCCAGACCAACGCGCAAGGCCAGCTCGTGACTTCGAGCGGCTACCAGGTCATTCCGGCGATCACGATCCCGAACAACGCGACGTCGCTCACCATCGGCAGCGACGGTGTGGTGTCGATCACAGTTGCCGGCTCGACCAACAGCCAGCAGCTCGGCTCGATGCAGATCGCGACTTTCATCAACCCGGCCGGTCTCGATGCGAAGGGCGAAAACCTGTTCGCGGAAACCGCTTCGTCGGGCGCGCCGAATGTCGCGCAGCCGGGCCTGAACGGCGCCGGCACGCTGAATCAGGGCTACGTGGAAGCATCGAACGTGAACGTGGTGCAGGAACTGGTGAACATGATCCAGACGCAACGCGCTTACGAAATCAACAGCAAGGCCGTGACGACCTCCGACCAGATGCTGCAGACCCTGAGCCAGATGCAGGTTTAAGGCTTAAGGGACTGGTAATAGACAGGCGGTAATCAAGATGTCGCACTTCACTCGTAATCCGGTTCATTCGCGCACCGCGCAGGCGCTCGTGCAGCTCACGCTGCTCGCCGCGCTGGGCGGCTGCGGCCTCGTGCCGAAGCAGCCGATCACCCAGCAGCCGATGACGGCGCTGCCGCCGATGCCGCCGTCCATGCAGGCGCCGGGCTCGATCTACAACCCGGGTTACGCGGGGCGGCCGCTGTTCGAAGATCAGCGGCCGCGCAATGTCGGCGACATCCTGACGATCGTGATTCAGGAAAACGTCAACGCGACGAAGTCCTCGGGTGCGGGTGTCAACCGTAGCGGCAATACGAGCTTCGACGTGCCGACCGCCGGCTTTCTCAGCGGTCTGTTCGGCAAGGTCAACCTGAGCGCGAACGGCGCCAACAAGTTTGCGGCGACGGGTGGCGCGAACGCGTCGAACACCTTTAGCGGCGTCATCACCGTCACGGTGACGGGCGTGCTGCCGAACGGCAACCTGATGGTGAGCGGCGAAAAGCAGATGCTGATCAACCAGGGCAACGAATTCGTGCGCTTTTCCGGTGTGGTGAATCCGAACACGATTTCCAACCTGAACGCCGTGTATTCCACCCAGGTGGCTGACGCGAAAATCGAGTATTCCGCGAAGGGCTATGTCGACGAGGCCGAGAATATGGGCTTCCTGCAGCGCTTCTTCCTCAACGTGGCGCCGTGGTGATCATGCGTACCGTCTTCTCCCGTATCCGCCTCGCGCGACTGGCCTGTTTCGGCCGCGTGCTGGCCTTCGTCGCGCTCGCCTGCGCGGCGCTGCCGGCGGCCACGCCCGCTCATGCCGAACGTCTGAAAGATCTCGTGCAGATCCAGGGCGTGCGCGACAATCCGCTGATCGGCTATGGCCTCGTCGTCGGCCTCGACGGCACGGGCGACCAGACCACGCAAACGCCGTTCACCACGCAGACGCTCGCCAATATGCTGGCGAACCTCGGCATCTCGATCAACAACCAGGCGGCTGGTTCGAGCAATTCGCAGTCGTCGCTGTCAAACATTCAGTTGAAGAACGTCGCCGCGGTGATGGTGACGGCGGTGCTGCCGCCGTTCGCGCGTCCGGGCGAAGCGATCGACGTGACCGTGTCGTCGCTCGGCAATGCGAAGAGCCTGCGCGGCGGCACGTTGCTGCTCACGCCGCTGAAGGGCGCGGACGGCCAGGTGTATGCGCTCGGCCAGGGCAATCTCGCCGTCGGCGGCGCGGGCGCCAGCGCGAACGGCAGCAAGGTGCAGGTGAATACGCTGGCCGCGGGCCGCATTGCCGGCGGCGCGATCGTCGAACGCGCGGTGCCGACCTCGGTGTCGCAAGCGGGCACCATGCAGCTCGACCTCAACGAAATGGACTACGACACCACGCAGCGCGTGGTGGCCGCGGTGAACAACGCATTCGGCGGCGGCACGGCAACCGCGCTCGACGGCCGCACGATTCAACTGCGCGCGCCGAGCGACCCGGAACAGCAGGTCGCCTTCATGGCGCAATTGCAGAACCTCGACGTCAAGCCGGCGCAGGCGGCCGCGAAGGTGATCCTGAACGCGCGCACCGGCTCGATCGTGATGAACCAGATGGTCACGCTGCAGAACTGCGCGGTCGCGCACGGCAACCTCTCGGTCGTGATCAATACGCAGCCGGTGGTGAGCCAGCCGGGCGCGTTCTCGAACGGTCAGACGGTGGTGGCCAAGCAGTCGCAGATCCAGATGAAGCAGGACAACGGCGCACTGAAGCTGGTGACGGCCGGCGCCAATCTCGCCGATGTGGTGAAGGCGCTCAACGCATTGGGTGCGACGCCCGCGGATCTGATGTCGATCCTGCAGGCGATGAAAGCGGCGGGCGCTCTGCGCGCCGACCTGGAAATCATCTAAGGAAGACACAGGATGAATTCGGATACGACCAATTCCGCCGCTTCGGCGAACGACCTGACCCAGCGCTTCGCGCTCGACGTGCAGGGCTTCGCCAAGTTGAGCGCACAGGCCAAGGCGTCGCCGCAAGCCGGCATGAAGATGGCCGCGCAGCAGTTCGACGCGGTGTTCACGCAGATGATGCTGAAGAGCATGCGCGACGCGACCCCGCAAGATGGTCCGTTCGATTCGCACGACAGCGCCACCTTCACCTCGATGATGGATCAGCAGTTGTCGCAACAGCTTTCGCAGAAAGGCATCGGCGTGGCCGACGCCATGCTCAAGCAGCTGATGCGCAATCAGGGCATGCAGGTGGGCGGCGCTGCGGGTGGCGCGGGCGGCCTTGCGGGCATGGCCAACGCACTGGGCGGCGGCAGCGGCGGCGACGAAGGCCAGACCGCGGCGCTCAACGCGCTCGCCAAGGCGTACGGCAATGCCCAGGCCAACGGGCAACTGGCGATGGGCAAAGGCTACTCGGCCAACAGCGCGCTCACCCCGCCGCTCAAGGGCGACGGCAGCTCGCCCAAGGTCGACGCATTCGTCGACAAGCTCGCCGAGCCGGCCCAGGCCGCCAGCGCGGCGACCGGCATTCCGGCGCGCTTCATCATCGGTCAGGCTGCGCTCGAGTCCGGCTGGGGCAAGAGCGAGATCAAGAAGGCGGATGGTTCGACCAGCCACAACGTGTTCGGCATCAAGGCGACCAAGGACTGGACCGGCAAGACCGTGTCGACGGTCACGACCGAATACGTGAACGGCAAGCCGCAGCGCACCGTGGAAAAGTTCCGTGCATACGACTCGTATCAGGAAGCCATGACCGACTATGCGAGCCTGCTCAAAGGCAATCCGCGTTATGCGCAGGTGATCAATTCAGCGCACGACGTGAACGGTTTCGCGAACGGCATGCAGCGCGCCGGTTACGCCACCGACCCGCATTACGCGAAGAAACTGATGTCCATCATGCAGAAGATGGGCTGAACTGCGCTCATGCAGTTCGAATCACCCGGGTATTCAAAGAATAAAACCATGCACGCGACGGGGCCAGGTGCATAACGAGACGGAAGAGGCCGGCCGCCCCCCGGGCGGCCGGTCCACCCGCGAGAGCCGTCATGGGTGTTTAACGTTTGCGTAAATAATTCATTGCATGCCCCTAAATTTTGTCCGGGCGCTGCCGCTAATCAGTTAGACCCAATACCGGAAAAACGTTGTAATGTCCGGGTTGATGCGCGTGCTGCGGCTTCAGTGAAGACCGCGCGAAAGCCCCGCCAGGAGCCTTGGCACGCGCCCGCAAGAACAAGCATACCGGCAAGCCCATGGATACTACCCAGTCGAACGGCCAGACCGACACACACGGCCAGCCGCCCGCACCGAGCGACGATGGCGTCAACGATTTTGGCCGGCGCAATCCGCTGGAGATCGGCGTTCAGTTGCGCAATCTCGTCAATCGCGGCGATTTCCTCACCGTTCAATACGCAGCCGGCCAGCTCGTCACGCGTTTGCTCGACGTCGACGTGCGCGGGCGCACTTTCACCTTCGACTGGGGCGCGCTGTCCGATCAGAACCGCGGCTTGCTCAGCGCGCCGCGCTGCCAGTTCCATGCGCAGCCGGATGGCGTGCGCGTGGAATTCGCCACCAATACGCCGCGCGAAACCCGTTTCGAAGGACTGCCCGCATTCGAGGCCGACTTCCCCGAGGTGCTGTTCTACGTGCAGCGCCGCGAGTATTTCCGCGTCGATGCGCCGATCCTCGACCCATATATGTGCTCCGGCCGTTTGCCCGAAGGCGATACGTTCCGTTTCGAGGTGCACGACCTCTCGCTGGGCGGCGTCGGCATGCGCACCACCGACGAGCGCGTGGCCGAATTGCCGATGGGCACGCGGCTCATGGATTGCGAATTGGCGCTCGGCGCGCTCGGCCGTCTCTCGCTCGATCTGCAACTCGTATCGCACCGCTCCACCGCGCTGCCCAACGGCACACAGCGTTATCAGCTCGGCTTCCGTTTTCTGACGCTGCCGGGCAGCGCGGAAAACACGCTTCAGCGTCTGATTACGCAACTCGAAATGAAGCGCCGTTCGCTGGTGCGGTGACCGGCACGCTGGCGCAGCGGTGCGTGAGCGTGCCTGCTCGGGCACTGCGCGCGCACAGTTCGCTGGCCGGCTCGTTATCACTGGTTCACCACGCTGTTTTTCGTGCCGTCCGCACGCCCATGCGCGATGAATGACGGGCCCTGCTAGCCTCGTAAACGTTGAAACAAACGTCGAACACACATCGGAATGACCTCAATTTTTCGCTGTTGAGGCCGTTAAACAGAATGTTCAAGTAACGCGGCGGCATGTGTACGGTGTCGCCCTTCAGGATGACGCATGTCCAATCTCATCAATCTCGGCCTCAGCGGACTGAATGCAGCCCAGTGGGGGCTCACGACGACCGGTCAGAACATCAGCAACGCGTCGACGCCAGGCTACACCATCGAAACCCCGGTGTATGCGGAAAGCGGCGGCCAGTACACGGGCTCGGGCTATCTGCCGCAAGGTGTCTCGACTACGACCGTGACGCGCCAGTACAGCCAGTATCTGACTACCGAGCTGAACAACGCGCAGTCGTCGGGCAGTTCGCTCTCGACGTACAACACGCTGATTTCGCAACTGAATAATCTGATCGGCAGCCCGACTGCCGGGATTGCGAGCGCGATCACCAGCTACTTCACCGGCTTGCAGAACGTCTCGAACAATGCGTCGAGTCTGGCTACGCGCCAGACCGCGATGAGCGGCGCGCAAACGCTGATGAACCAGATCAACGCCGCGGGTCAGCAATACGACGCGCTGCGCCAGAGCGTCAACACGCAACTCACCAATACCGTTTCGCAGATCAACAGCTATTCGCAGCAGATCGCGCAGCTGAACGGGCAGATCGCTCAGGCCAGCACGCAAGGTCAGCCGCCGAACCAGTTGCTGGACCAGCGCGATCTCGCCGTGTCCAACCTGTCGCAACTGATCGGCGTGAACGTCGTCAACAGCAACGGCAGCTACAGCGTGTTCATGAGCAACGGTCAGCCGCTCGTGTCGTCCAACAATAGCTACAACCTGGGCACCGCGCCTTCGACCGGCGACACCAGCGAACTGTCCGTGCAGTATCTCGGCCAGGCCGGCGCGAACCCGGCGGCGGCGCCGCAGAACCTGCCCGACAGCAAGATCGCCGGTGGGACGCTCGGCGGGCTGCTCGCGTTCCGCAGCCAGACGCTCGATCCGGGCGAGGCGCAACTCGGCGCGATTGCCGTGAGCTTCTCCGCGCAGGTCAACGCGCAGAACAGTCTGGGTATCACGCTCGCCGGCGCCAAGGGTGGCGCGCTGTTTTCGGTGGGCGGCCCGACGGTTTATGCGAACACGCAGAACACCGGCAACGCGTCGCTGAACGTGTCGTTTGCGAACCCCGCGCAGCCGACTACCGGCGATTACACGCTGGCCTACAACGGCACCACCTACACGCTGACCGACAATTCGACGGGCAACGTGGTGGGTTCGGCGACCAACCTGAGCCAGCCGATCAACGGCCTGAATTTCTCGACCACCGGCACGATGAACGCCGGCGATTCGTTCACGGTCGAGCCGACTCGCGGCGCGCTGAACAGCTTCGCGACGGCCACCACCGACGCATCGGCGATCGCCGCCGCCGCGCCGGTGCTGGCCAACGCCGTGTCGAGCAACACCGGCACCGGCTCGATCACCCAGGGCACGGTGACGGCCGGCTACACCATGCCGAACTCGACCACCACGCTGTCGTACGACGGCACGGGCCTGTCCGGTTTCCCGGCTGGCTCGACGGTGACGGTGGCCGGTTCGCCCGCCACCACGTACACGATCGCCAGCGCGGCGACCGTGGTGCCGTATTCGTCGGCCGCCGGCGCCACGCTCACGATCAACAACGCAACCGCCGGCCAGATGAACAACGTGTCGGTGACGATCAGCGGCGCACCGGCTGCCGGCGACAAGTTCACCATCGGCCCGAACACCGGCGCGACCAACGACGGCCGCAATGCGCTGGCGCTGTCGAATTTGTCCACCGCGAAAGCGATGTCGGGCGGCACGGTCACGCTGACGGGCGCGTATGCGAACTATGTCAACCAGATCGGCAATCAGACCAACCAGATCCAGACCTCGAGCACGGCGCAGAGCTCGCTGGTGACGCAGATCACCACCGCGCAGCAGTCGGTTTCGGGCGTGAACATCAACGAAGAAGCAGCCAACCTGCTTCAGTATCAGCAGCTGTATCAGGCGAACAGCAAGGTCATTCAGACCGCGCAGACCCTGTTCCAGACGATACTCGGCATCTTCCAGTGAGGCGTTGAGAATGCGCATCTCCAGCACGCAGTACTTCAACATGAACGTCGCGACGATGAGCGATCAGCAAGCTCAACTGTCGCAGTTGTACGCCGAGATCTCGAGCGGCGTGAGCCTCTCCACTCCGTCGGACAATCCGCTCGGCGCGGCACAGGCGGTGCAGTTGAGCTCGACGGCGACGACCCTGTCGCAATACACGACCAATCAGGGCAGCGCGCTGGCGTCGCTCCAGCAGGAAGACACCACGCTCGGCAGCGTCAACACCGTGCTGCAAACCATTCATACGCTGGTGCTGCGTGCCGGCGACGGTTCGCTGAACGACGGCGACCGCGGCTCGATCGCGACGCAACTGCAAAGCTTGCGCAGCCAGTTGATGACGCTCGCCAATTCGACCGACCCGCAAGGCAACTACCTGTTCGCCGGCTATCAGAGCAGCGCGCAGCCGTACACCACGAATTCGGCCGGCGTCGTGACCTATTCGGGCGATACGGGCACGCCCGCCGTGCAGATCACCGCATCGCACGTCGTGCAGACCGGCGACAACGGCATTGCGATTTTCGGCAGCGTGGCGCCAATCGGCACGAGTGCCGTGCCGGCCGCGACGACCGGCAACACCGGCACGGGCGTGATCAGCTCGGTGAGCCTGAATAACCCGACCGATCCGACCAATGCGGACAAGTATTCGATCAATTTCTCGTCGGCGACCACCTACACGGTGAGCCAGACCGACCCGGCCACCGGCGCGGTGACCACGAGTGCGCCGCAGGCGTTCACCGCCGGGTCGGCCATCACGCTCGGCGGCCAGTCGGTGACGATCACCGGCGCGCCGAACGCCGGCGACAGCTTTTCGGTGACGCCGGCCACGCAAGGCAGCATGGACGTATTCGCCAATCTGAGCCAGTTGATCACCACGCTGCAAACGCCGGTGTCGGGCGGCGCCTCGACGGCCAGCTTCCAGAGCGCGCTGACCACCAGCATGGCCCAGCTCGAGAACACGATGAACAACGTCGTGACGGCGCAGGCGGCGGTGGGTGGCCGCGAGCAGGAAGTGCAGGCATTGCAGACGGTCACGCAAACCAACACGTTGCAGACCTCGAGCAATCTGGCCGATCTGACGCAGACCGACATGGTCAAGACGATCGGCAAGTACACGATGACGCAGGCTGCGTTGCAAGCGGCGCAGCAGGCATTCGCGAAGATTCAGAACATCTCGCTGTTCCAGTACCTGAACTGATGTCACGTGTCGTCTGAAAGGGAGAAGGGCGGAACCGGTGTGAGCCGGGTCCGCCCTTTTTGTTTTTGCGTGCGCTGCATTGCGCAGTCGATGCTGGCTCTCGAACGCGACGGCATGCGCCGGCAGTCCCGATCATCTGGCCGGCTCGCTCGATTCGCTCAAGCGCTGACTATCCCATACGCGTCGAGCTGCATAGGATCTCGAGCGAAATATCTTGCCGACACTCACGAACCGATTCGATTGTTAATGAACGTGCGCTTTCGCATGGTCAACAGACTGGCAAAACCGGAGTATCGAATCAATGACGCAACACAGCCGGGGGTCTCGGCTGAACTGGAAACAGTCAGGTTGGATTGCGAGCGCAAAATAAACACGCCAGAGCCGGCGTAGGAATATTGATGGCTGCAGCGGTCCGGCGTCAGAGCGGCGTCCACATCGTCCATACCGCCGCACAACGGCGTTGTGGATGCCTACGGCGTAGAAGCAGCCGCACCTTCGCGACCGGCGCTCGGTGGCTCAGTCGGGGGCGTGTTACCTGAACCCCGCCGCCACCCGCCCCATCTGGTCGAGGCCCACGTCGAAGAGCCGCACGAAGAACGGAATCATGTTCGGGACCATCAGTTGCAGAAGCAGCATGCCGATCAGCATGGTGAGCGGAAAGCCGATCTGGAAGACTCCGATCTGCGGCGCGGCGCGATTCAGAATGCCGAGCGCGAGGTTGGTGATGAGGAGCGCGACGACCACCGGCAACGACAGCAACAGCCCCGCCGAAAACACCGTGCTGCCGAAGTTCGCCAGCGTGCGCCAGCCCGGCGCGCCGAGAATGTTCGCCGACACCGGGACCGACTGGAACGTGGCGAGCAGCGCGCTGATCATCTGCAAATGGCCGTCGATCACCAGAAACACCAGCATGGCGATGGTGTTCATGTAGCTCGACAGTACCTGGCTGGAACTACTCGCCTGCGCGTCGAAGAAAGTCGCGAAGCCGAGACCCATGCCGAGACCGACGAAGTCGCCGGTTGCGCTGATCGCCTGAAACACGATCTGCATGGTGATGCCGAGTGCGATGCCGATCAGGAACTGGTTGACGATGATCCACACGCCTTCGGCGGAAAACACCGTGACTTGCGGCAGCGCGCCGAGCGTCGGCGCGACGATGATCGTGACGAAGGCCGCCAGTCCGATCTTCACGCGGATCGGCAGCGAGCGGTTGCCGAGCACCGGCGCGGTGGCGACCATCGCGAGAATGCGCACGAACGGCCACAGGAACGCGGTGAGCCAGGCGTTCAGTTGCGCGTAGGTGACGGAAAACATCGCGGGTCGGCGGGAAAGGTGAGAACCGGCGCGCCGCTCAGTTGACGAGCGTCGGAATGTTGGTGAGCGTCTGGCGCAGATAGTCGAGCATGGTCGTCAGCATCCACGGTCCGGCGATCACCATCGTGACGGCGATCGCGAGCAGCTTGGGAATGAACGACAGCGTGCTTTCGTTGATCTGCGTGGCCGCCTGGAACAGGCTCACCACCAGACCGACCACCAGTGCGACCAGCAGCAGCGGCGCGGCAAGCAGCAGGCCGACATACATGGCCTGGTGCGCGAGCGTCATGACGGATTCTTGATTCATGGCGAGAGGACCGGAAGCGTGAAGGGCGCGAGGCGCGATCAAAAAACCGCGGAAAAAAAGGTTTAGACGAAGCTCTGTGCGAGCGAACCCAGCAGCAACTGCCAGCCGTCGACCAGCACGAACAGCATCAGCTTGAACGGCAGCGAAATAGTCGCGGGCGACACCATCATCATGCCCATCGACATCAGTACGCTCGCCACCACCATGTCGATGATGAGGAACGGAATGAAAATCGTAAAGCCGATCTGGAAGCCGGTTTTCAATTCGCTCGTCACGAACGCGGGCACCAGCAGCGACAGCGGCACGTCTTCCGGACCTTGCATGGGCGCCGCGTGCGAGATGCGGGCGAACAGCGCGAGGTCGCTTTCGCGGGTCTGGCGCAGCATGAACGTCTTGAACGGCGCGAGACCGCGGTTGACGGCCGTCTCCATCGGCATCGATCCGTCGGAGAAGGGCTTGTAGCCATCGGTATAGGCCTTGTCGAGCACCGGCGACATGACGAACAACGTGAGGAACAGCGCGAGGCCGACGAGCACCTGGTTAGGCGGCGTCGTGGTCGTGCCGAGCGCCTGACGCAGCAGCGAGAGCACGATGATGATGCGCGTGAAGCTCGTCATCATCAGCACCATGGCCGGGAGGAACGACAGCATCGTGAGCAGCAGCATGGTCTGCACACTCAGCGAGTACGTCGTGCCGCCGTTCGGGCCGGGACTCGTGTTGAAGGCCGGCAAGCCGGCTGTCTGGGCGAACGACAGGCTCGGCAGCGCGAGCATCAGCGCCGGCAACGCGACGGGTGCGACGCGGCGCAGAGCGCGGGCAAACGCGGGGATCATTGTCGCGGCGGCGCCGGACATGCGCGCGGATTGCGCGTGACGCGCCGATGGAAGACTGAACTGCATTACTGAACCCCGCTGCCTTGCCCGTTGAAACGTTTGCCGACTTCGCCTTTCAAGGCATCGCGAAAGCGTTGGCCGAAGCTGCCCGGCAGCGCGGCGCTTGCGCCTGACGCACCGGGTGTGCCGGACTGCGTGGCGCCGGGCGCGTCGACGGCGGCCGAACCGGCCGGCATCGTATGAAGAAGACGCACATTGCCGGGCGCCGTGCCGAGCACGAGCCACGTATCGCCGATCTCGACCACCGCGACGCGCTCCTTGCCGCCGAGCGAGGCGCCGCCGATCGTTTTCACGAGGCCGCCGCGGTTCGCCGGCTGCAGGCCGAAGCGGCGTGCGAGCCACGCACAGGCGAACACCAGACCGATCACGACCAGCAGGCCGACGATGGTTTGCAGCACCGCGCCGACGCCGAGCGCCGGCACGGCACTGCCCGCACCGACGCCCGAGGCGATTTTCGCGGCGTTGTTGACCGCGTTCATGTCCGCCGCGACAGCGGCAGATGGTGTGAGCAACATCAAGATCGACGCCGGGGCGCATAGCGTCGCGGCGAAGCTGGCAGCCAGTGCGGCGCGAAACGTAACAGCGCGCGACGCGGCGCGACCGGCGACGCGTTTCATCGATTCAACTTCCGGATACGTTCGGACGGCGTGATGATATCGGTCAGGCGGATACCGAACTTGTCGTTCACCACCACCACTTCACCCTGCGCGATCAGACAGCCGTTGACCAGCACGTCCATCGGCTCGCCCGCCATGCCGTCCAGTTCCACCACCGAACCTTGAGCGAGTTGCAGCAGGTTGCGGATCGCGATCTTGGTGCGGCCGAGTTCGACGGTCATCTGAACCGGAATGTCCAGGATCATGTCGATGTCGTTGCGCGTCGAGGTCGGTTCGACTTTCGACAGCGGCTGGAACACGCCGGCCGTGGCCGCGCTGACTTCCGAATTGTCGTTCTGCTCGGCCAGCGCGCTGGCCCAGTCCGCCATGGCCGCTTCGTCTTCGGCTGCGGCTGCGTCGGCGGCCAGTTGCGGCTCACCTGCGGGTAGTTCAGCCTCGGGTTTTGCGTTCAGGTCACTCATATCCACCTTCCTTCATCGTGTCGGCTGCGCTGATCATCTTCTGGACCCGCAACGCGTACTGACCATTGAAAATTCCGTAGCCGCATTCCATCACCGGCACGCCATCGACTTTCGCCGTGATGTGTTCGGGGATGTTGATCGGCAAAACATCGCCTTTGCGCATGTTCAGGATCTGTTCGAACGTGACCGGCACCTTCGCGAGGTCGGCGGTCAATTCCACTTCCGCAGCCTGCACCTGCTGCGACAGCACGCGGACCCAGCGGCGGTCGACTTCGAGCGCCTCGCCCTGGATCGGCGACGACAGAATGTCGCGGATCGGTTCGATCATCGAGTACGGCATGCAGATGTGCAGCGTGCCGCCCGTCGTGCCGAACTCGATCGAGAACTGCGTGACGATGACGATTTCGTTCGGCGTCGCCACGTTGGCGAACTGCGTGTGCATTTCCGAGCGCACGTATTCGAACTGCAGCGGACGCACGCTCTTCCACGACGCCGTGTAGTTGTCGAACACCAGGTTCAGCAGCTTGTTGATGATGCGCTGCTCGGTCTGCGTGAAATCGCGGCCTTCGACGCGGGTATGAAAACGCCCGTCGCCGCCGAACAGGTTATCGACCACGAAGAACACCAGGTTCGGATCGAACACGAACAGCGAGGTGCCGCGCAACGGCTTCACGTGGACCAGGTTCAGGTTGGTCGGGATCGGCAGGTTGCGGGTGAATTCGCTGTACTTCTGCACCTTCACCGGACCGACGGAGATTTCCGCCGAGCGTCGCATGAAGTTGAAAATACCGACGCGCAACAGACGCGCGAAACGGTCGTTGATGATTTCGAGGCCGGGCATCCGGCCGCGGACGATGCGTTCCTGCGTCGCGATGTTGTAGGGCCGTACGCCCACACGGTCGCTTTGCTCGGCTTCCGAATCGGACTCGCCGGTTACGCCCTTGAGGAGGGCATCGACCTCCTCCTGGGACATGAACTCTTCGTGGCCCATTGCTTATTCCTCGTGCGTCCCGTGGCGGTTAATGATGGCAGCGCTGAATAACGTCACGACCGACGTCACTGCACGACGAATTCGGTGAACAGCACGTCCTGGACATGGATCGGCGCGGCACCCTTGTCGGTCGGCTGTTCGATCAGCGTCCGAAGTTCCGTGGCGAGCGCGCGCTTGCCTTCGAGCGGCGCGAGTTCGTCAGGATGTTTGTTCGACAGCGCGAGCAGGATGCGGCTGCGCACTTCGGGCATGTGTTCGGTCAGTTCCTGCTGGGTCTTCGCGTCGGTGAGTTTCAGCGTCAGGCCGATGCGCAGGAAGTGCTGCTGGCCGTCGTCCGACTGCAGGTTCACGGTCATCGATTCGAGCGGGAAGAACAGTGGCGCCGGTGCCGGAGCCGGGGCGGCGTCGGCCGACGCGGCGGCGGGCGCCCGCTTGGACATGAAAAACCATACGCCCGCGCCGGCTGCGCCCGCGGCGATGATCGCGATGAGCACGATCAGGATGATGCGCTTCAAGGGGCCCGGGGAGGCGGGCGCGGCTTGCTGGGTTGCGGTCGTGGTTGCCATGAGGTTTGCTTTGCTTGCCTTTAGTGCTGGTGATGGTGATTGTTGTTTATTTGGCTGCGGCGCGATGGGTCGAAAAGAAGGGTTATTGCGGGCTATCTCTCTTTTTTGCTGTTGCTGCGGGTGTTGGCCTTTCCTTGCTTTCCTGGTGATCTATTAGCGTTGCCCCTGTGCGGGGCGGCACTTACTTTCTTTGCATGCCGCAAAGAAAGTAAGCAAAGAAAGCGGCGCCCGGAGAGGGCGCCGCTTGCTGATTCCATAACTTGATGGTGGTGCTGGAGCTGGCTTGCTGCGGGTGGCCGCGCGCCGGTATCCGCGTCAAGCGAATGTGTCGACGAGGCCTACCGTGCGTCGCACCGGCACGCTCGTTACCGTGTCCATGGTGGCGGCGGCGCCGCCGAACGGGCCGCTCCCGCTGCTCGTACGGCCGCCTGACCGGCCGGAGTCGGCGCTTTGCTGCTGGCCGCTCTGGCGCGCAAAGCCGTCGCTGACGCTCGCGCTGCCAAGGCCGATGCCGTTCGATTCCATCGCCTCGCGCAACTTCGGCAAGGCGGCTTCCACGGCTTCGCGCACGGATTGGTGCTGCGAAACGAATAACGCATGGGCATGGTTGTCGGCTACCTGCAATACCACCTGCAATGGTCCCAGGTCCTTGGGGTTCAACGTCAGTTCGGCACTCTGGGAGTGCGCGTTCGACAGGAACACCACCTTCTGACTCAACGCCTCCTCCCAGTCAGTCGTGCCGACCTGCGGTGACAAGGCATTGGCCGCTTCCGCCGCGCCGGCATTGCCGGTGGTCTGGACGGCGGCCGTCGTGCTCGCCGCGCTGGCCGCGGCCTGCGTGGCGGCCAGTGCCGCTGTCGCCGCTTCCGCCGCGCTCTTGAAAGAGGTGAGATCGGCGGTTGGCGTGCCGCCGGTTGCGCTCGCCGTCAATGCGTCAGTCGCAGCCGCCTTTGCCGCTGTGGACGGATCTGCCACGGTCGTCGCCGCCGTCGTCATGGCGCTTTTCGAGGCGGTCGTTCCCTTGCCGTCGCCGAACACGCCGGCCGCCAGGGTCTTGCCGTCAGCGGTTCCGTTCAGCCCGCCACGCGTGTCGGCCTGGCCGTTTGCCGAGGCCGCGGCGCCGGCTGCGGCGCCGCTCGCCATCGCTTGCGCCGGCACGGCGCCCTGGCCGTTCGCCAACGCCGCCAAGGCAGCCTGCAAGGCGTCTTGCAACGACTTCGGATCCGTAGCCGTGGTTTTTTTGCCCGGCGTGCCGCCGGTCGTGGTGTCCGTGGCCGTGCCGGGCAACGCGGTCGCGGCGTCCGTCAAAGCGGCGGCGGGGTCGGCGGTTGTCGGCGTGGCGGCGTTGTTCGCGTCGGCTTGGGCTTGGGCTTGAGCCTGTGCTTGAGCCTGTGCGGCGGCGGCCGCCGCCGCGGTGCCCGCGTCGGTCTGGCTCGCCGTGGCGCCGGTCTTCGGCGGCGTGGCGCTGGTCTTGTCGGTCGAAGCCTGTTGCGTGTCGCCCGTCGCGGCCGTCGACGAAGCCGAACTCGTCGGCTTGCCGGTGTCGCTGCTGCTGTTCGTGTCGTCCGCGCTCTTCGTAGCGGGATCGGGCGGCGGCGGAGCGTCGTGCACGCTCGACGAAGACGACGAAGACGACGAAGACGAGGAAGACGACGAAGCCTGCTGCTGGCTAGCGCTCTGCGCGGCGGCGCTGTTCTGCTGGTCGATGCTTTGCTGCAAGGTTTGCGAGAACGGTTTGGCGTTCGCCGCAGCGGCAATGGCCGCGCTGGTGGACGTGCTGCTGGCGGAGCCGAGCAGCGAGCCGATCTGTGAGAGAAGCGACATAGGGAATCCTGTCAATCCGTCAAACGGGGTGTTCAGTCAAGTCGAGGCGGCGCTCATGCACCTTCGGTGCGCATCCTCAGAATCCGGGCGGCGTGTTCGTCGGCGTCGCGCTGGTCGCGCCGCGCCGTGGTTTTGGCTTCGGCTGCTTCGCCACGCGCCTGCAGCACTTCATACGAGCCGAGCTTCTGTTTCTGCCGCTGCCAGTCGGGCTTGGCGGCTTCGACGCGCGCGGTGGCCGTCGCCAGCAGGTTGCGCTGCTGTTCGATGGCGGCGTCGAGCGTGTCGATGAACGCCTGGAAATTGCGCATGTTGCCCGCGGGCATGCCCGTCTGGGCGGTCGCCGTGAAGCGCGCGTGATATTCGTCGCGATACTGCACGAGCGCATCGAGTTGCGACTGCACGTCGTTGCGCTCACGCTGCGCGCGGCCCAGACGTTGTGCGGCGGCGTCCACATCGTCCTGAGCGAGGCCAATGAGGGTCTTGATCGGAAAGTGTTTCGCCATCGTCAGCCTCCTTGGGCAAACAGCGCGTCCAGCATCTCGAGACTCGGTTCAAAGTTCGCGCACTCGCGAAAACCTTGCTGCAAAAATGCTTCCATCCGCGGATACAGCGCAATCGCGCGGTCGAGCAGCGCGTCGCGCCCGCTCGAATACGCGCCGACGTTGATCAGATCGCGATTGCGCTGATAGCGCGACAGCATCTGCTTGAACATACGCGTCTTGTCCAGATGGTTATCGTCGATCAACGCGGTCATTGCCCGGCTAATCGACGCTTCGATGTCGATGGCCGGATAGTGACCGGCTTCAGCCAGCGAGCGCGACAGCACGATGTGGCCGTCCAGAATCGCCCGCGCGGAGTCGGCGATCGGATCCTGCTGGTCGTCGCCTTCGGTCAGCACGGTGTAGAACGCGGTGATCGAACCGCCGCCCGCCGGGCCGTTGCCGGTCCGCTCGACGAGCGCCGGCAGCTTGGCGAACACCGAAGGCGGGTAGCCCTTGGTGGCGGGCGGCTCGCCCACGGCCAGCGCGATCTCGCGCTGCGCCATCGCGTAACGGGTCAGCGAATCCATCAGCAGCAGCACGTGCTTGCCCTGGTCGCGGAAATATTCAGCGAGCGACGTCGAGTAGGACGCGGCCTGCATCCGCAGAAGCGGCGAAACGTCGGCCGGCGCTGCGATCACCACGGAGCGCGCCAACCCTTCCTCGCCGAGAATCTGTTCGATGAACTCCTTCACTTCCCGGCCGCGTTCGCCGATCAGGCCGATCACGATCACCTCGGCGCTGGTGTAGCGCGCCATCGTGCCGAGCAGCACCGATTTACCGACGCCCGAACCGGCGAAGAGGCCCATGCGCTGGCCACGGCCCACGGTCAGCAGCGCATTGATCGCGCGCACGCCGACGTCGAGCACCTTGTGAATCGGCTCGCGGTTCAGCGGGTTGATGACCGGCGCGGACAGCGGCGCGTCGGCTTGCGCGCCGAGCGGGCCGAGTCCGTCGAGCGGACGGCCGGAGGCGTCCAGCACGCGGCCGAGCAATTCCCAGCCGACCGGCAGGCGTTTGGCGCCCGCCATCGGATCGGCGATCGGCGCGCTTTCCAGCGGAAAGACGCGCGCGCCGGGCAAGAGGCCGATCACCTCGGTGGTCGGCATCAGAAACAGCTTGTCGCCGGAGAAGCCGACCACTTCGGCTTCGGCCATCGGCAGCGAACTGCCTTGCGGCAGTTCGATCATCACTTCGGCGCCGACCGACAGGCGCAGGCCGACGGCTTCGAGCACCAGACCTGCGGCGCGCGTGAGACGTCCGCAGGCGCGCATCGGCTTGGCGATCGCGTTGCGCGCGCGCAACGCGTCGAGGCGGCCGCGCCAGGCTTGCATGTGCGGGTTGCTGTCGAGCGCCGGGTCGTAAGGGGCGACGGGAGTGAGCGGGGTGTGGGCGAGGGTGGCGGATGGCGGGCGCGAAGCAGCCGCGTCGTGGCTCGCGGCGGCACCCGTGGCCGGATGCGCATGCTCCGGATCGCGCAGCGCGGCTTCGATCGCGGCGACCGCGGCCGCCGCGGGCGTCACCGCCGCTGGGACGTCGGCGAGCGCCTCGGCGCCGAAGGACGCCAGCGCCAGTTCGCGTTCGAGCGGCGTCAGATCGCTGGCGCGAATCTCTTCGAGCGTCGGCTTCACCATGTGCTCACCTTGCCGAGGGCCGCGGCCACGCGCTCCCAGCGCGTGTCGATGCCGGCGTCCACTTCGCCGCTGCCGGCCTGCGCGCGGCAGCCGCCGCGCTCGACGGCCGGATCGGTGCGCACGGTCCAGCCGCGCGTTTGCAGTTCTTCCATCAGATAGGCTTCGACAACCGGCAGATCGGCGGGACTCACGATCAGCGCCGGCGCGCCGACGAGCGCGGGCTCGCTCGCCAGCACCTCACGCGCGGCGGCGATCAGCGCGGTCGGGTCATGCTGCACGTGCTGGCGCACCACCTGCTGCGCGATGTCGAGCGCGAGCGCGACCAGCGTTTCGGAGATCGCGCCCTGGGCGCCGTCCAGCGCCGACTTGAAGGTTTCCGCCAGTGCGACGAGCCGCGCCGCTTCTTCGCGCGCTTCGCTCTGGCCTTGCTCGAAACCCTGCGCATGACCTTGCTCGTAACCGGCCTGGTAGCCGAGCGCCTGACCGGCCACGTGGCCTGAGGCGATGCCCTGTGCATGCGCGGCCTCGCGCAGACGTTCGAGTTCGGCTTCGAACGCGCCGTCGTCGACTTCGGGTTCGGGCGGTGCCGGCGGCACCGGATCGAACGAGGCCATCTCCCAGCGCTGGTAGGCCGAGAGGCTTTCCTTCGCCGAGGAGTTCTGATCAGACATATGCATCTTCGGCCTTGCCGCCTAGAACGATCTGGCCGCCTTCGGCTAGGTTGCGCACGATCTGCAGGATGCGGCGCTGCTGCGTCTCGACTTCGGAGACGCGCACCGGACCGCGCGCGTCCAGATCTTCGGCGAGCAGTTCGGCAGCACGCTGCGACATGTTCGACAGGAACTTCTGGCGCAGCGCGGGCGGCGCGCCCTTCAGCGAGATGATCAACGCCTCGGACTCGACTTCCTTCAGCAGCAGCTGGATCGCGCGGTCTTCCAGATCGAGCAGGTTCTCGAACACAAACATCTGATCAATGATCTTCTGCGCAAGTTCCGCGTCGTATTGGCGAACGTTCTCGATCACGCCTTCTTCATGGTTGCTGGACATGAAGTTGAGGATTTCGGCCGCCGTGCGGATGCCGCCCATCGGGCTGCGTTTGAGGTTGTCGCTGCCGGACAGGAGGCCTGTCAGCACGTCGTCGAGTTCGCGCAGCGCGGCCGGCTGGATGCCGTCGAGCGTGGCGATGCGCAGCAGCACGTCGTTGCGTAGCCGCTCCGTGAAGCAGGCGACGATTTCCGACGCCTGATCGCGATCCAGGTGAACGAGGATGGTCGCGATGATCTGCGGATGCTCGTTCTTGATGAGTTCGGCGACCGCCGCGGAATCCATCCACTTCAGGCCTTCGATACCGCTGGTATCGCTGCCCTGCAAAATCCGGTCGATGATCGCGCCGGCCTTGTCGTCGCCGAGCGCCTTGGTCAGCACCGAACGGATGTACTCGTTCGAATCCAGCGACATGCCGGTGTGCTGCTCGGCCTCGCGCACGAACTCCTGCAGCACTTCGTCGACCTGCTCACGGGTCACGCTCTTCAGTGCGGCCATCGCGACGCCGATCTTCTGGACTTCGCGCGGCCCGAGGAACTTGAACACCTGCGCGGCTTCTTCCTCGCCGATCGACATCAGCAGGAGCGCGCTCTTCATTACGCCTTCAGCGCTCATCGGACACCCAATTTTTCACGACGGTTGCAACGATCTTCGGATCCTGGCGGGCGATGCTGCGGGCGAACTCCAGGTTCCGCTCATATTTGTGCTTGGAACTTTCGAGCGCGAGCAGTTCGCTGTCGCTTTCCAGTTCGGCAACCGGGCTTCCGCCCGCGCCCGCGCGCTCGGCGGCGGGGATGCCATCCAGCAGGATCGGCTCGTCCGGCGACGGCAGCGCTCCCGCGACGACCGGCTCCGGCGGCGGGAACGCGCGGCGCAGCGCCGGCTTCACCATCACGAAGTAGAGGAACAGGGCGACTGCGCCAATGCCGAGATACGTGGCGATCTGCTTGGCGAGCGCAATCATGTCCGGCGTGCGCCACCACGGCAGGTCGGCGTTCGGGTCGACGTCGGTGCTGAACGGGCTGTTGACCACGTTGACCGAGTCGCCGCGCGCCGAGTCGAAGCCCATCGCGTCCTTGACCAGCTGGTTGACCTGCGCGAGCTTGTCGGCGCTCACCGGCTGCATCGTGGCGTGACCCTTGGCGTCGACCACCCGCATGTAGTTCACCACCACCGCCACCGACAGACGCTTGATGCCGCCCATCGGCTGCTCCAGGTGACGGACCGTCTTGTCGAGTTCGTAGTTGGTGGTCGAGTCCTTGCGGTCGCTGACCGGCGTGGTGGTCACGCCGCTCGCGCCGGCCGGCGCGTTGATCGGCGCCGAAGCCGGCTGCGGCGGCTGGTTCGACAGCGCGCCCGGCACGCCCGAGGCGCCGCCTTGCGACATTTCGGTGGCGCTGCTCGACTGCTGGCTGCGGATCGCCGCCTGTTGCGGGTTGCCGTTCGGACCGTAGTTTTCCGAGGTCTGCTCGCTGCGCGAGAAGTCGACGTCGGCGCTGACCTGCGAATGCGCGTTGCCCGAGCCGAACAGCGGAGCCAGGATCGCGTCGATGCGTTGCTGCGTGCTGCGCTCGATCTGCTGGCGATACTTCAATTGCGAGGCGTCGAGTCCGCTGCCGGTGGACGGCTGCGTCAGCAGGTTGCCGTCCTGGTCGAGAATGGTCACGCCCTTCACCGGCATATCCGGCACCGCCGAGGACACCATATGGGTGATCGCCAGCACCTGGCCTTCGTCGAGCGCGCGGCCCGGGTAGAGGTTGACCAGCACGGAAGCGGAGGGCGCTTCCTTGTCGCGCACGAATACGGAAGGTTTCGGAATCGCCAGATGCACGCGCGCCGACTTTACCGACGAAATCGATTCGACCGTGCGCTCCAGCTCGCCTTCGAGTGCGCGCTGATAGTTGATCTGCTCGGCGAACTGGCTAATGCCGAACTTCTGGTTGTCCATCAGCTCGAAGCCGACCGAACCGCTCTTGGGCAAACCCTGCGACGCGAGGCGCAAGCGCATTTCGTGCACCTGCTCGGCCGGCACGAGGATCGCGCCGCCCGCGTCGGAGAACTTATAGGGGATGTTCGCCGCCTGAAGCGCGGTGATGATGGCGCCGCCGTCGCGGTCCGATAGATTGCTGTAGAGCACCTTGTAGTCCGGCGCGCGCGACCACAGGAACAGGCCCGCCACCACGGCGACCAGCAGCGCGACTGCGAAAATCAACGGTGCGCGCGGGTTGCCGCGCATTTGCGCGAGGCCCGACAGGCGCTGACCGAAGTTGCCGCCGAGGTTGCCCGAAAGGCCACCCAGGTCCGCGCCGCCAGCCTGGCCGGCGCCGGCCGCACCGGCGCCTGGCTGCGCGCCGGCGAGGCCCATGCGGGCGTCGGGGTTGATCAAAGAGTTGGCAGACGAATCCATGCGTCGGGTTTCTCCGGGATGCCTTTTGCGTTCTGCCGCTTACCGCGCCGAGGGCCGGCGGGCGTACGGACAGAGACTTTCACCATTGAAATTATCCGCAGCGCGGCTCAACCCGATTGCTTGAATAGAGCCGGGTTTCCCCCCTAGTTTCGGGGCTTTCCCGTATGGCCCGCTGCTATGCTTTCGTCCAGATCGGTACGGTTCCGGCATGCCGGTCGTTATTCCCTGGAGAAAACATGACTTTCCCCGTGAACGCGCTCTCGTCGGCGCTGCAACAGATGCAGTCGATGGCGGCGCAAGCGGCCGGCGGCAGCAATGCCGTGGCCGACGCGTCCGGCGCGGCAACGCCCAGCGGCTTTGCCTCGGCGCTGAAGGCGTCGCTGGACAAGATCAGCGGCGATCAGACCAAGGCGATCGGCGAATCGAAGGCGTTCGAACTCGGTGCGTCCAACGTGTCGCTCAACGACGTGATGGTCGATATGCAAAAGGCCAACGTGGGCTTCCAGTTCGGCCTGCAAGTGCGCAACAAGCTGGTGTCCGCCTATAACGACATCATGCAGATGTCGGTATAAGCGCGTTTCGGGCGGCAAGGCTTTCCCGCCCGCCCGAACGCGTGCATGCCGCGCAGCCTTGACGGGCCGCGGCAATGCGGCCCTTAATCCTCCTTACACCGGCCTAAAGCTTTCCCGCTGCCTATCCGATAACCAGATACAGGCAGAAATCGGGGTGCGGCAACGTGCCCGGGTGGGGAGCCACGACCCAACCGCAGTGCAAGAGAGGAGGAGCGCCGATGTTTTCCCCAGGACACTCTGGAGCCAATGCGTACGCACGCGTCGGCGTCGAGACAGGGGTGATGGGCGCGAGTCCGCATCGTCTGATCGTGATGCTGTATCAGGGCGCCCGGCAGGCTATTGCGCAGGCGCGCATGCACCTGCAGCAAGGCAATGTGCCGGCTCGTGGAGAGGCGATCGGCAAGGCGATCCAGATCGTCGAAAGCGGGCTGCAGCAATCGCTCAACCTTGAGGCGGGTGGCGAGATTGCGGAGCGGTTGAATGCGCTATATAGCTATATGTCGCGCCGGCTGCTCGAAGCCAATATAAAACAGAGCGAGGCGATGCTGGTCGAGGTGGATGGCCTTCTGGCGACACTCGAAGAAGCATGGATCGGGATTGCCCCGGAGATCGCGCGGATGGCGGCTCAGCCGGCCGCGGAAAGCATGAGATGACATCGAACGCAGAATATTTCGCCCGTTACGAGGCGATTGCAGCGATTTCCTGCCGCATGCTGACGGCTGCCCGGCGCGCACTGTGGAACGATCTGGTCCACTTGCAGGAGGAATACCGGCATCTGGTGGAAGCGTTGCGAGACGCCGAAACGGGCGTGAAGCTCGACGAGGCGGAGCGTCTGCGCAAATACGCGCTGATCCGCCAGATCCTTGCCGACGACGCTGCGATCCGCGATCTGGCGAATCCGCGCATGGCCAGTCTGTCGGCGCTGTTCGCCGGACGGCCGACGCACGTGCTCAAGGAGTTGTACGGGGCGCGCTGAGTTTCGCCGCGTGCGCCGCCCGCGCCTCTATCCATCCGGCTGACCGACTTAATTTGAGCGCGCCGCCGCCAATGTGACCAAGGAATCGGCATGAACGGAATCGACACGGCCGTCGCTTCGGTGCTCGCGAGCCGGATCGACAGTCTGCTCAACATTGCGCCCGGCAGTGCGGCGGCGTCGCAAGCCGGCACGGCGGGCGTCGAAACCGCGCCGACCATGCCGGGTCTGATTGAGACGCCCGCGCCGCAGGCTTCCGCGCAGACTGCGCTGTCCGCCGTCGCGCTCACGCTCAACGCAATCCTGCGCTCGGGAGGCGAGGCGACGCCCGCCGTCCTCGGGCAGGCGCCGATCTGGCCGGCCGCGCCGGCGCTCGATGTCGAAGTCGGTGCGTTGCCGCTGTTCGGCACGTCCGCTGCCGCGACGGTTTCCGCCGGGTCGACCGCCAATCCGAATGTCGCTGCGAGCGGCGAAACGGCAGCCACCGCCAGTGTCGCGGCGACTCAGGTGCCGGTCGCGGCGCTCGCGGCCGCGCTCGAACGGACCGTCGGCGACAGCGGCCTGTTCTACGAAGCCCATCTCGCGCAATGGCTGGCGGGCCAGCGTCCGCCCGCTTCGCTGGCCGGCGAGGCGCAAAACAAGCTGGTGGCCGCGTCCGCGCAATTGCCGCTCGACTGGGCGAACGACGCCGGCGAAGGGTCTTCCGCCAACCCTGCCGCCCGCCAGGGCATGGGCACCGCGCCAAACGCTCCGCCCTCCGGCCCGTCGAACGGCGCGCCGGACGCTGGCGCCGCCGGCCGCTCCATGCCGTTGATCCAGACTGCGCAGGCCGCACGGTTCATGGCCGGCGAGGTGCTGGCCAGTTCCCTGTCCGACCTGAACGGCCAGCCCACGCATGCGAGCCCGCACAGCGCGGCCGCGCAACCGGCCGACGGCGGCGCGTCGCAGAATTCGCAGTCGATGGCGGCCGCCGTTCATCCCGCGACCGTGCCCCTGGTGCGTCAGCAGCTCGATCTGCTCGCGACCGGGCAGTTTCGCTGGACCGGCGAGGCGTGGCCGGGCGCGCGGCTCGACTGGACCATCGAACAGGACGGCGACGAATGGGATCGCAGCGGCGGCGGCGCGGCGAGCGAAGACGACCAGCCGTGGCGCACGCGCCTGACGCTGTCGCTGCCGACGCTCGGCACCGTCGATGCGGAATTGACGCTGACCGGCACGCGACTCATCGCGCGGGTGCAGGCCAGCCCGGGCGGCGCCGCACGCCTCGCCATGCAGGGCGAGAGCTTCCGTCAGCGGCTCGCGGCGGCGGGCATCGAATTGAATGGCTTGACGATTCGCGAGATCGGCGGCGGACCGCCGGTCACCGGCGCCAATGCCGCGGGCGCGGCGGCGGCCGCTCAGGCGGCGACATCGGCGTATGTGAAGTCGGCCTCCGCCGCGGGCCCGGCCGCGACGGCCGCCGACAGGGCCACGACCGTGCGCCGCACGGCCCGCACGACTCGCACCCAAGCCGCGTCGCCAGACGATTTCGATTGGGACATGTCATGAGCCGCAAACATCGCCGCAGCGCGGCCGCGCTCGTCTACGACGCCCAAAGCAGCGACCCCGCGCCGCGCGTAATCGCCAAAGGCTATGGCTTGCTGGCCGAGATGATCGTGCAGCGGGCCAAGGAAGCTGGCCTGTACGTGCACGAAGCGCCTGAAATGGTCTCCTTGCTGATGCAGGTCGACCTCGACGCGCGGATTCCGCCGCAGCTTTATCAGGCAGTGGCGGAGTTGCTCGCGTGGCTGCATCGGCTGGAAAGCGGCGCCGAGAGCGAACCGGCGCAAGGCGCGAACGCCGGCGCGCAGGACGTGATCGACGTGGTGGCGACCGAGGTGGAAGGCGGCACCGCGGCGCGCTGAGGGTTGGAAGCCGGAGCCGGAACCACGCGCCAGAACCCGCCGTCAGAACCGCATCATCAGCTTGAGCAGCGCGTTCACGCGCTTGCCGTACGGCGGCGAGATCCACCCGCGCGCGTTCAGACGCGCCTGCGTCAGCACCGGCTTCATCTTCGAGAACGTCACGAAGCCTTCATAGCCGTGATACGCACCCATCCCGCTCGCGCCCACTCCGCCGAACGGCAGGCTTTCGCACGCCAGATGCATCAGCGTCTCGTTGATCGCCATGCCGCCGGCGATGGTCTCCAGCGTCACACGCTCGATGGTGGCGGCGTCGTCGGCGTAAAGATAGAGCGCGAGCGGGCGGGGCCGGGCGTTGATCCATGCGATCGCGTCGTCGAGCGTGTCGTAAGGGACGATCGGCAACAGCGGCCCGAAGATTTCCTCCTGCATCAACGCGCACGTGTCCGGCGCATTCGTGACGGCGATGAGCGGATAGCGGCGGCTTGCCGCATCGGGCGAACTGTCGGTGAGCGCGTGCAGTTGCGCGCCGGCGGCGCGGGCTTCGTCGGCGAGACGATCGAGGCGCGCGAAATGACGCTCTGAAATGATCGTCGTGTAATCCGGGTTGTTGGCGAAGTTCGGGTACATCCGGGCCATCCGCGCGCGCGCCCGCTCGACGAACGCCTGCTCCTGGCCACGCGGCACCAGCACATAGTCCGGCGCGACGCAGGTTTGCCCGGCGTTGAGCGTCTTGCCGGCAATCAGGTTGTCCACCGCGTTGTCGAAGCGCGCATGCGCGCCGATGATGGCCGGCGACTTGCCGCCCAGTTCGAGCGTGACCGGCGTCAGATGCTCGGCGGCGGCGCGCATCACCTCGTGGCCGACCTTGGTCGAGCCGGTGAACAGCAGATGGTCGAAGGGCTGCGCGCTGAAAGCGGCGGCGAGCGCGGCGTCGCCGTTCACCACCGCGACGTGGTCGCGCGCGAAGGTCTGGCCGATCAACTGCTCGAACAGCGCCGAGGTGCGTGGCGTCAGTTCGGACATTTTGATGATCGCGCGATTGCCCGCCGTCAACGCGCTGATCAGCGGCCCGACGGCGAGCAGCACCGGATAATTCCACGGCACGATGATGCCGACCACGCCGAGCGGCTGCGGCACGACTTTCGCGCGCGCCGGCAGCAGCCATTTATTGGTGCTGCGGCGCTGCGCTTTCATCCAGCGCTTGCCGTGTCGAAGGGCGGCGTCGATTTCCTCTTTCACCAGCAGGAATTCGGCGAGCAGCACTTCCTGTTTCGCGCGATTGCCGAAGTCGACGTTCATTGCGTCGGCGAGCGCGTCGCGATTGTCGAGCATGACTTTGCGCAGCGCTTTCAGATGGGCGGCGCGCGTTTCCCACGACGGATACGTCGCGCGAAGATAAGCATGGCGCTGGTCGCGCAGCAGCGCTTCGAGCGCGGCAACTTCCGGCAGATCGTTCTTCATGTGTGTCCACTCCCTGATGGATATCGTTGCGCGTCGAATCGCGCTTTTACTGGATGTGCTTACGCTGCTGCGCGGCGTATTTGAACGCGCTATGCGTCAGACAGGAAAAGCTCGTTCGACGATCGCCGCGTGATCGAACGTGGCCGGCAGCGTGCCGTACACGCGACCGCTCTCGCCGCAGCCGTCGGCAAGACGCGTCGCGATGAACGCCTCGGCGACTTCGCCGGGCGCGTGCTCGAGCAGCAAGGTAGCCTGCGCGATCAGCACGACTTGCTGCGCGATCCGCCGCGCCGAGGCTTCGCGATGCTCGGCCGGTCCGTTGTGCGCGGCGGCGAGCCTGCCGAGCGCGGCGCTCAATGCCGGGTGTGCCTGGGCTTGCGCCTGCCACGCGGCGAACAACGCCTGCGCCGCGTCCGGTTCGCGCTCCATGGCGCGCAGCACGTCGAGGCACATCACGTTGCCGGAGCCTTCCCAGATCGAATTCACGGGCGCTTCCCGATAGAAGCGCGCCATCGGACCGGTTTCGACGTAGCCGTTGCCGCCCCAGACTTCCATCGCTTCGCCGGTGAATTCCAGCGCGCGCTTGCAGACCCAATACTTCGCCGCGGGCGTGACGATGCGCCGCCACGCGCGTTCGGCGAGCGAGGTGGACGCGGCGTCGGTGGATTCTTCGAACGCGCGCGCGAGACGCATGAACAGCACTGTTGCCGCTTCCGATTCCAAGGCCAGATCGGCGAGCACGTTGCGCATCAGCGGCTGGTCGGCGAGATGCCGGCCGAACGCGCTGCGATGGCGCGCATGATGAATGGCCTGCACGAGCGCCGCGCGCATCAGCGCCGCGCTGCCGATCACGCAGTCGAGCCGCGTGTAATTCGCCATTTCGATGATGGTCGGCACGCCGCGTCCTTCGTCGCCGATCATGATGCCGAACGCGTCGAGAAATTCGACTTCGCTGCTCGCATTCGAGCGATTGCCGAGCTTGTCTTTCAGACGCTGGATCTCCACGCCGTTCTTGCGGCCGTCCGGCGCGAAGCGCGGCACGAAGAAGCACGAGATGCCCTCGTGATCGTCGGTACGGGCGAGCACGAGATGGGCGTCGCACTGCGGCGCGGAAAAGAACCACTTATGGCCGACCAGCCGGTAGGCGGCGCCGCGGCCGCTGCCGGCGGTGGCATAGGCGCGGGTCTGGTTGCTGCGCACGTCCGAGCCGCCCTGCTTTTCGGTCATGCCCATGCCGATCATCGCGGAGCGCTTGTGCGTCAGCGGCACGTCGCGCGGATCGTGCTCGCGCGCATAGAGCTTGTCGCGCAGCGTGGCGAATAGCGCGGGTTCGCGCTGCAACACGGGAATGCTCGCGAAGGTCATGGTCAGCGGGCAGAGCGAGCCGGATTCGATTTGCGCATGCAGGAAGTAACCGGCGCAACGCGCGACCATCGCGCCGCGCTGCGGATCGGAAAAGGGCAGCGCATGCAGACCCTCGCGGCGCAGCAGCGAAAGGAGCGTGTGCCACGACGGATGAAACTCCAGCGCGTCGATGCGCTCGCCGCGCGGGCTGTGCGTGAACAATTCCGGCGTATGGCGGTTGGCGAGCTCGGCCAGCGCGAGCGTGTCGGGCGTGGTGAGCGCCGCGCCATGCCGCAACAACGCGCTCCGGTGCCACGCGGCGCCGTCGCGTTCGAGGGCCGCGGATAACGCGGCGTCGCTGGAAAATAGGTTGTAGTCCGCCAGCGGCGGAACCTGATTGGTCACCTCGTGGGTCTGGCCGAAGCTGTGCCGTTGCATCTGCTGTCTCCGTTCAACGCATGCTCGCCGGCGTCGCTCGACGGTGCGCTGTTTGATCGCCGCATGTCGCGCCGCGCGCTGCGAGGACGGCGCTCGCGGCGCCGTGTTTGAATGCCCTGCGCGGCCGCCCGGCGGGCGTATGCGCGTCTTTCATCATAGGGTCGCGGCAGCACTTCCGTTTAGAGGAATCGCTCTGGCGCGAACCCGCCGCCGTATCCGAACGCTCCCTACAATGCCGGTGAAACACACGTGGACAAGTGTGCTGCAGTCGCCTGCAGGGGATCGGCGTCACGGCTTTGCATGGAACCAGTGTAGCGCTCTGAGGCGCGAACGCTGGTCGACCGCTCAAGCACTGATTCCGATCGACGGAGACAGGGTTCGCGAGCAACGCGGCCCACAAGGAGGAGCGGATGCAATACGACTACATCATTGTCGGTGCGGGCTCGGGCGGTTGCGCGCTGGCGAGCCGTCTCGCGGACAGCTGCCCGGACGCGACGATCGCGCTGATCGAAGCCGGCCCGCACACCGACCGCAATCTGTTCGTCAATATGCCGGTCGGCGTGGCGGCCGTGGTGCCCCACAAGCTCAAAACCAATTACGGTTATCTGACCACGCCGCAGCCGGGGCTCGGCGGACGGCAAGGGTATCAGCCGCGGGGGCGCGGCTTCGGCGGATCGAGCGCGATCAACGCGATGATCTACACGCGCGGCCATCCACTCGATTACGACGAATGGGCGCGGCTCGGGTGCGAAGGCTGGTCGTGGGCGGAGGTGCTGCCGTATTTCCGGCGCGCCGAAGGCAATGAGCGCGGTGCCGATGCATGGCACGGCGATAGCGGCCCGCTCACCGTTTCCGATCTGCGCTATCAGAACCCGTTTTCGCGGCGTTTCGTGCAGGCGGCTATGGAAGCCGGCTACAGGCCGAATAGCGACTTCAACGGCGCGGAGCAGGAAGGGATCGGTTTCTATCAGGTGACGCAGCGCGACGGTCGCCGTTGCAGCGTGGCGCGCGCCTATATCTACGACCGCGAGCGCCCGAATCTGCACACGATCGCCGACGCGACGGTGCTGCGTGTGACCTTCGAGGGCAAGCGCGCGAGCGGCGTCGAGATCGTGCGCGGCGGCCGCACCGAAACACTGACCGCACGGGCCGAGGTGGTGCTCGCGGCCGGCGCCTTCAATTCGCCGCAACTGCTGATGTGCTCGGGCATCGGGCCGGCGGCGCACTTGCAGTCGCTCGGCATCGCCGTGTTGCACGACGCGCCGGAGGTCGGGCAGAACCTGATCGACCACGTCGATTTCACGATCAACAAACGGGTTGCGTCGATCGAGCCGACCGGCTTTTCGATTCGCGGCATTGCGCGGATGCTGCCGCAATTCGTCACTTTCATGCGGCACGGGCGCGGCATGCTGTCGAGCAATGTCGCCGAAGCGGGCGGCTTTCTGAAGAGCCGCCCGACGCTCGACCGGCCTGATCTGCAACTGCATTTCTGCGCGGCCATTGTCGACGACCACAACCGCCATATGCACTGGGGCCACGGTTATTCGCTGCACGTGTGCGTGTTGCGGCCGCATAGCCGTGGCACCGTGACGCTTGCGAGCGCCGATGCGCGCACCGCGCCGGTGATCGATCCACGCTTTTTCAGCGACTCGCGCGATCTGGACCTGCTGGTGGAAGGCGCGCAGATGGCGCGGCGCATTCTCGATGCGCCTTCGCTCGCGCTGCACGGCGGCACGGAGCTGTACACGCGTCCCGGCCAGCCGGAGGCGGAATTGCGCCGGACCATCGCCGCGCATGCCGACACGATCTATCACCCGGTGGCGACCTGCCGGATGGGCGGCGACGCCCGCTCGGTGGTCGATCCGCAATTGCGGGTGCGGGGTGTCGCGGGGCTGCGGATCGTCGATGCGTCGGTGATGCCGACGCTGATCGGCGGCAACACCAATTCGCCGACGGTGATGATCGGCGAGCGCGCCGCCGAGCTGATCGCGGCGGCCGGCCGAGCGTCCCAGGCGGCGCTAAAGGTCGCGCCGACGCAGGGGATTCGACCAGCGACGAATGCCGCCTGAGCTTCGCGGAGATGTCCGATTCACCCGGCAAATATGAGACAACTATCTCTAACGTCGGCCAATTCGTCATAAATTGTGCTGCTTCGTTTATGAGATTTCCCGAAACCTATAATCGCGCCGCGAAAAAGAGCGGGTCAGGTGGCGCGTTCGGGAACTCAAGGAAGCGAAGCGATGAGCATCAATACGATTCAATTGATTCAGTCCGCGTTGACGGACGGTGTGGTGCGGCAGCTCGCGGAGCGCTTCGGGCTGCCGCCGGACGCGGTCCGCAAGGTGCTGGCGAGCACGGCGCCGGCACTCGTCGCCAGCCTGATGCAGAAGGGCGCGACGCTCGATGGCGCACGTTCGCTATTCGCCACGATCCTCTCGCCGGAGGTGAATAGCCATATTGCGGAACAGCTGCCGCATCTGCTCGGCAGCACCAGCGGCGTGAGTCAGCTGGAAATTGCCGGGAGGCATCTGCTCGAACGCGCGCTGGAGCGTCGCGTCGACGGGCTGAGCGACGAAGTCGCCCTGCAAACCGGTGTGCCCGCGCACGCCACCCATGCCATGACGGGCCTTGCCGGTGCGACCTTGCTCGGCCTGCTCAAGCGGCATTTTCTCGAAGGGCAGGGCAATGCCGGGCAGTTGCCCACACTGCTGGGCCATCAACTGCCCGCCATCGCGCCTTATCTGAATGAACGGCTGATGACCGCGCTCGGCCTGAGCGGGCTCGGCGCCTTCTCCGCCAACATTCTGTCGCAGTTGAAGGCTGTGTCGGCCCACATCGACCATCCGACGCCCGCGTCCAGGCCGGTGGCCGAGGCCTTGTCGAACATCCACGTGCCCGCGGATGCCGTGATGCGCGAAGGGCGCCGTTCACACAAGTGGCTCTGGTGGCTGCTCGCGGCTCTCGCGGCAGTGCTGGCTTTTCTGTTTCTGCGTGGCTGCCAAAGCGAGCAGAACGCGAGCCGCGCTGCCGGGCACGGCAATTCGGAAGGCGCCCTCGCGGCACAGCCCGCTTCCGCGCCGGTCCATGCTTCGGTCGCGGCGGTAGCGAGCCGCGAAGTGGCGGCCTCGGCACCCGCGGCCAGCGCCGCTGTCTCCGCGAGTGCGGCGAGCGCCGTGCAGCCGGCGGCTACCGCGCCTGCGCCGACCCAAGACAGCCAGCTCAGCTTTACCGTGGACGCGGCCGGCAAGCCGACGGTCACGGCCACGCTCGGCAGCGAAGCCGAAAAGACGCAATTGATCGACGAGCTGACCAAGCGCCTGGGGCAATATAACTTCGCGCCGAACATCACGGTCGATCCGGCCATCAGGCCGGCCGACTGGCTGCTCCATCTCGACGGCCTGTTGCCGCTGATGTCGCTGCCCGGCGCGGAAGTGAAAGTGGACGGCATGCACATCGAGCTCAGCGGCGCGGCTGCGGACAAGAAGCTCGGCTGGCTCGACAAGCTGAAATCGCTGTTCGGCGCGTCGTATCAGATCGGCTCGTTCGATGTCGCTCACGCCGTCGCCGACGCCACCGCGAACTTCCGCAGCGCGATCAAGGGCCTGCTCGCGGCGGATAACGCCTGCACGGTTGCGGACGTGGTCAAGGTGCTGAACCTGCAGGTGATCAACTTCGCGAGCGCGAGCGCGCGTGTGCCGGCTTCGGCGGTGGAAGATCTGAACCAGTCGGCGCGTGTGCTGAACGCCTGCGCGGGCAACGGCAAAACGGCCCGGCTCGAAGTGGCAGGCTATTCGGACAATGTGGGCGGTGAGCGGGCCAATCTGCAACTGTCCAGGCAACGTGCCGAAGCGGTGCGCGCTTACCTCGTCAAGACAGGTGTGCCGGCCGATTCGCTGAGCGCGCAAGGCTACGGCGGTGCGCGCCCGGTGGCGAGCAACGACACGGCGAGCGGTCGCTTTGCCAATCGTCGCATCGAGTTCGTCGCGCAGTAGTCAGGTCGGCTTCGATACGCCATGCAAGACATGCCGCCGGTTTCTGCCGGCGGCATGCCGTCATTCGGCGGGCGTTGCGGGAGCCGGCGTCGTGATGCCGGCCACGCCGATGCCCGGCGCCAGCATGAAATCGTCGCCTCCCTGGCCGGGCAAGGCCTCGCGGGCCACGTCGAGCCATGCGCGCGCAGCATGTGACAGATAACCGTTGCGGCGCCAGCCGATTGCCATTTCCCACGGAATCTCCGGCTCGACCACCGGCCGGCAGGTGAACTTCGCAGGGTCTAGCCGCCGGCAATACGGCGCCGGCAATAAGGCGATGCCGACGCCGGCCAGTACCAGCGCCGCCATGAAATCCCAATGTCCGCTGCGCCCGACGATGGTCGGCGCAAAGCCGGCCGTCCGGCACGCGTTCAACACCACGTCATTGAGCGCGAGACTTTCGCCGTAGAACACGAATGGTTCGTCGGCGAGTTGCGCGAGCGGCACCTCGTGGAGTTTGTCCCAGCGCGAGCCGGTACGCGCGACGAGCCACAGGAGTTGGCGGGTCACCGGCAACACGTCGATATTTTCCGGGTCGACCGGCTGCAGCACGCCGCCCAACTCCAGTTCGCCGTTGATCAGCGCCGCTTCGATAGCGCGCGAGCCTTGCTCGAACAGCTTGAGTTCGATTTTCGGATAACGCTGGCGAAACGCGGCGATAACCGGCGTGAAGAGCGAGCCGCCCATCGGCGGAATGCCAATGGTGAGCTGGCCGCGGCCGAGCGTGTCGAGGTCGTTCAGTTCAGCCTGCAGCTGCGCATGCGCCGCCAGCACGTCCTGACCGCGCTGGTAGACGATGCGGCCGGCATCGGTCAGCACCATTTGCCGCCCGTCACGCAACAACAGCGGAGAGCCGATTTCGTCTTCCAGCGACTTGACCATTTTGCTGATGGTCGGCTGCGTGACGAACATCTGCTCGGCGGCGACGGTGAAACTTTGCTGACGCACCACTTCGACGAAATACCGCAGCGCTCGTAGTTCCACGATCTCAGGCTCCAGAATTCCAGATTGGAATGATCGGAGTGATTGTAAGTCATCGTATTTATATCGCGGGCACGCCGCAGGGCGGTGCGGGCTGACTTTTGCTGTGCCTGCGCCGATGGCCGCCGATGGCGTTAGTCGCGCTGCCGCCGCCGTTGCCGCATGCGTCGACGCATGTCCTGTCTTCTGGCCGAAGGCGCGCGCCCATTTCAAGATGCGCTCGGCGGCAAGCGGCATAACATCGACGGTTCTTCTCCGTTGACCCGCCTATCGCGCCCGCTCATTCATGACGCCCGTTTCGATCATCATTCCCTGCTACAACGGCGCGGCGACGCTCGTTCGTGCTTTGCAAAGTTGCCGGATTCAGCCTGAGGCCGCACAGATCATCGTGGTGGACGACGGCTCGACCGATGCCTCCGCGGCCATCGTGGCCCAGTGCGGCAGCCTCGACGTGCGTGTGTGTCTGCTGCGGATGCCGTACAACGGCGGCGCGGCGCGAGCACGCAACTGGGGCGCGATGCATGCGTCGCACGAACTGCTCGCCTTCCTCGACGCCGACGACGAATACCTGCCCGGCGCCCTCGGCGCCGCGAGCGCGTTCCTCGCGTACAACCCTAACGAAGTGTCCGTGCGCCTCGACGTGGAATACACCGATTTCCCCCGTGTGCTCACAGCCCACCCGGACTTCGCCGCGCATGCGGCGACGCTCAGCAATACGGTGCCGAGCAGCTTGATCATTCGCCGCGCGGCATACCTCGCGCTCGGCGGTTTTCCGATGGACGACGCATTTCGCCGCATTGGCGGAGAGGACGGCGCGTTTTCCTGGGCGTTGCGTGATGTGTTCGGCAACCCGCGTCTGGAGGACGCAAAGCGCGTGCGCATGCACTACCACGCGGGGATTCACGCCGAGCGTTACTTTCGCATCGCGCTGGGCCTGCAAACGGCCGATCCGGACGATACGGCCGATTCGTTTCGTCTCTCCCGGCAGTTCCTCGACACGGCGCGCGCCGGCATCGCGCAATTGCGCGCGGCACACGTGACGCTTCAGGCTGCCGCGCAGACGGCGCCCATCGCGCCGGGGAGCGCTCCGTAAGCTGCTGACGGCGGCTGCGTCGGGCGCGTCTTGCGCCCGTCCACCGCCCACACCGGGTGGCAAACGCGAAACCCGATCCGCGCCCCGAAGCCATCTCGATTTGCTACAATCGCCGTTCGTCTTCGAGGAGCGTTGCGACGGGTACCGCGAATCAGCATATTCGCCGGCCGCCCGCCAGGCTCGAAGGCTTCAATCGGCGGGCCTGAATGCGCATAGCGCTTTCCTGGCCCCCGCATCGAACCGCGCTCACGTCAAATTTCTAGTCAATTTCTTAGAAAGGAGGGCGTGATGAACGCCGCAGTTATCGATTCCAAAACTTCCCAGGATTTCGTTGTCGCCGACATGTCGCTTGCCGACTGGGGCCGCAAGGAACTCAACATTGCCGAGACGGAAATGCCCGGCCTCGTGCAAACGCGCGAAGAATACAAGGCGCAGCAGCCGCTGAAGGGCGCGCGCGTCGCAGGTTCGCTGCACATGACGATCCAGACCGGCGTGCTGATCGAGACGCTGACGGCGCTTGGCGCGGACGTGCGCTGGGCTTCGTGCAATATCTTCTCGACGCAGGACCACGCCGCCGCGGCAATCGCCAAGGCCGGCACGCCGGTGTTCGCATTCAAGGGCGAATCGCTCGACGAGTACTGGGAATTCTCGCACCGCATTTTCGAATGGCCGAACGGTGAGTTCGCCAACATGATCCTCGACGACGGCGGCGACGCCACGTTGCTGCTGATCCTCGGCTCGAAGGCAGAGAAAGACCGCTCGGTGATCTCGAAGCCGACCAACGAGGAAGAAGTCGCGCTGTACAAGTCGATCGAACGTCATCTGGACGCCGACCCGACGTGGTACTCCACGCGCCTCGCGCACATCAAGGGTGTGACCGAAGAAACCACGACCGGCGTGCACCGTCTGTATCAGATGGAAAAAGAAGGCCGCCTGCCGTTCCCGGCGATCAACGTCAACGACTCGGTCACCAAGTCGAAGTTCGACAACCTGTACGGCTGCCGCGAGTCGCTCGTCGACGGCATCAAGCGCGCGACCGACGTGATGATCGCGGGCAAGATCGCGGTGGTCGCGGGTTACGGCGACGTGGGCAAGGGCTGCGCGCAATCGCTGCGCGGTCTGGGCGCGACGGTGTGGGTCACCGAAATCGATCCGATCTGCGCGCTGCAGGCGGCGATGGAAGGCTACCGCGTCGTGACGATGGAATACGCGGCCGACAAGGCCGACATTTTCGTGACGGCGACCGGCAACTACCACGTGATCGGCCACGACCACATGAAGGCGATGCGTCACAACGCGATCGTCTGCAACATCGGTCACTTCGACTCGGAAATCGACGTCGCGTCGACCCGTCAGTACCAGTGGGACAACATCAAGCCGCAAGTCGACCACATCATTTTCCCGGACGGCAAGCGCGTGATTCTGCTGGCTGAAGGCCGCCTCGTGAATCTGGGTTGCGCGACGGGCCACCCGTCGTTCGTGATGTCGAACTCGTTCACGAACCAGACGCTCGCGCAGATCGAACTGTTCACGCAAGGCGCGAAGTACGAGAACAAGGTGTACGTGTTGCCGAAGCATCTGGACGAGAAGGTCGCACGCCTGCATCTGGCGCGCATCGGCGCGAACCTGACCGTGCTGTCGGACGAGCAGGCCGGCTACATCGGCGTCGACAAGAACGGTCCGTTCAAGCCGAACCACTACCGCTACTAAGCACGCCGCGGGCGGTTTGACCGCACGGCAGTTTGAAGACGGGGCGGCGCATCATGCGCCGCCTGGTTCGCCATGGCCGCCTGCCGCTCGCGTTTTGCGCGCTTTTTCCCGTTCCCGGACATCCTGCCAAAGGAGCTCTACATGACCCTGCTGCTGACCTGGCTGATCAACGCGCTTGCGCTCCTGATCATCACCTACCTCGTTCCGTCGATTCATATCCGCAGTTTCGGCACCGCATTGATCGTCGCGGTGGTGCTCGGGTTGATCAACACGGTTCTGCGGCCGGTGTTGATCCTGCTGACGCTGCCCGTGACGATTCTCACGCTCGGCCTCTTCATTCTGGTGGTGAACGCGCTGTGTTTCTGGTTGTGCGCGTCGCTCCTGAAGGGCTTCGAAGTGTCGGGTTTCTGGTCGGCGTTCTTCGGCTCGATTCTGTACAGCATCGTTTCGTGGCTGCTGTCCGCGCTTATTTTTGGCAACCGCAGTCTCGGTTGACCCACTGAATCATGAACCCGATCGAACTTTCATTCGAATTCTTCCCGCCGAAAACGCAGGAAGGCGTCGACAAGCTGCGCGCCACGCGTGTGCAGCTTGCCACGCTCAAGCCCAAGTTCGTGTCCGTTACGTTCGGCGCCGGTGGCTCGACGCAACAGGGCACGCTCGATACCGTCGTCGATATGGCGAAGGAAGGGCTCGAAGCGGCGCCGCACGTGTCGTGCATCGGCTCGTCCAAGGAGAGCCTGCGCGCGATCCTCAACGAGTACCGCGCGCATGGCATTCGCCATATCGTCGCGCTGCGCGGCGATCTGCCGTCAGGCATGGGCGAAGTGGGCGAACTGCGCTACGCGTCGGAGCTGGTGAGCTTCATCCGCGCCGAATTCGGCGACTGGTTCTGGATCGAGGTGGCCGGCTATCCGGAATACCACCCGCAATCGCGCTCGCCGCGTCAGGATCTGGAAAACTTTGCCCGCAAAGTGAAGGCCGGCGCCAATTCGGCGATCACGCAGTACTTTTTCAACGCTGACGCCTACTTCCGTTTCGTCGACGACGCGAGAAAACTCGGCGTGGACGTGCCGATCGTGCCGGGCATCATGCCGATCACGAACTTTTCGCAGCTGATGCGTTTCTCGGAGATGTGCGGTGCTGAAGTGCCGCGCTGGATCGCGCGCCGGCTGGAGAGCTTCGGCGACGACCGCGAGTCGATCCGCGCGTTCGGGCTGGATGTGGTGACGGACCTGTGCGGGCGTCTTATCGATGCCAAAGTGCCGGGCCTGCACTTCTACACGCTCAATGGCGCCGCGGCCACCAAGGCGATCTGCGAGCGGCTGAAAACGTAACAGCCAGATCACGTTGCAGAAACGAAACCGCGCGACTGATTCAACCTCAGCCGCGCGGTTTTTTTTCGCGCCGTGAATGGCGGCGCGGCTTTCATGCGAACGCCACGCCAGAACACCACGCAAACGCCAGGCGAACGAAAGCGGAATGACGAATCCGGCGCACGCATAACGCCTGCAACGGCTGCTGCATCGCAACAAACATGCTGCCCCGCGCGAAGCTTGCGGCGCGTAAGCCCGCATTGAACCCGATTTTTGTGCTGTCTATGATCGAAGCGCAGCTGACGTGGCTGCTGTGCGGAGAACGTGATGACGGTATCCAAGTTGCTGTTTGCTGTTCGCCAAACCTGTCTTCCAGCGCTGAGCGCCTGTGCAGTGCTGAGCGCGGGCCTCGCGCCCGCCGCCACCGAAGCGGCCACGCTGCCCGACAAGACCCTTGTGTTCTGCTCCGAAGGCAGTCCGGCGGGCTTCGACAGCGCGCAATACACCACCAGCGTCGAATTCAGCGCGGGGTCGTACACGGTGTACAACCGCCTGATCGAGTTCGCGCACGGCAGCACGGATATCGAACCGAGTCTGGCTGAAAAGTGGGATGTGTCGCCGGACGGACTGACGTATACGTTTCATTTGCGCCACGGCGTGAAATTCCAGACCACCTCGTTTTTCAAGCCGACGCGCGAATTCAACGCGGACGACGTGGTCTTCACCTATCAGCGGATGCTGGATCCGGAGCAGCCGTTCCGCAAGGCGTATTCGGTGCCGTTCCCGTATTTCACCGATCTCGGCCTCGCCAAGAATATCGCGAAGGTCGAAAAAATCGATCCGTACACGGTCAAGTTCACGCTGAAGGAAGTGGATGCACCGTTTTTACAACAGATCGCAATGCCGTTCGCATCGATCCTGTCGGCTGAATATGGCGACCAGTTATTGAAAGCGGGCAAAGCGTCGGATATCAATCAATATCCGGTCGGCACCGGTCCGTTCATTTTCCGCAGCTATACGAAAGACGATACGATTCGCTTCGACGGTAATCCCGATTACTGGAAGCCGGGTATCGTCAAAGTCAGCAAGCTGATATTCGCGATTACCGTCGATCCGGCCGTGCGTCTGCAAAAACTCAAACGCGGCGAATGCCAGGTGATGGCGTATCCGCGTCCCGCCGATATTCCGGCGGTGAAAGCCGACGCTTCACTTGCCATGCCGAACCAGGTGGGTTTCAACCTCGGCTATATCGCCTACAACACGACCAAAAAACCACTCGACAATGTGTTGGTGCGCCGTGCGCTCGATATGTCGATCAATAAGAAAGCGATTATCGAGTCGGTGTATCAGGGCGCGGGCCAGGCGGCGACCAACCCCATGCCGCCGACCCAGTGGGGCTACGACAAGAATCTCAAGGACGCCCCGTTCGACACGGAAAAAGCCAAAGCGCTGTTGAAACAGGCGGGTTATCCGGACGGCTTCGACCTGACGCTGTGGGCCATGCCGGTTCAACGGCCGTATAACCCGAACGCCCGCCTGATGGCGGAAATGCTGCAATCCGATTGGGCGAAGATCGGCGTCAAGGTGAAGATCGCCACTTACGAATGGGGCGAATATATTCGCCGCGGCCATGCCGGCGAACATGAAGCGATGCTGATCGGCTGGACCGGTGATTATGGCGACCCTGATAACTGGCTCGGCGTATTGCTGGGTTGCGACGCGGTCAACGGCAGTAACTTCTCCAAATGGTGCTACAAACCTTACGACGATTTGATCAAGAAAGGCCGCGGCACCACCGACCTGCCGGAGCGCACCAAGGCTTATATGGAAGCTCAGGAGATATTCAAGGAACAGGTTCCCTTTACGCCGATCGCCCACTCCACGGTCTATCAGCCGATCAGCAAGAATGTCACGGGTTTCAAGATCGACCCGTTCGGCCCGACGCAATTCATGAATGTCGGCCTGAAATAACGCCGGCGGGCCGCTTTTTGCCGCAGCCACCCTCTGCGGCCGCACGTTCCCGGCATCGCCCGGGGTGCGGCCGCGTTTGATGCACGATGGTTTTCGATCGTCCGCGCTGCGTGGGATCGGAGTAAGCGCTAAAGCGCTAACTCCGATCGACACAGGGAATTTCCTCCGCTTGTTGCTGCGAGCCAAGCTCAAGTAATATCGCGCTACGCCGGCGGGAGCCGGCCACGATCCTGGAGGAAACATGAAGCAAAACAATCTGTTGCGCGCCGCGCGTGTTACGACGCTCGTCGCAGCTGCAGCGGCATCGATGGTGGGCGCAAGTGTCGCGCGCGCCGAGATTCCGAATAAAACCCTGGTTTACTGCTCAGAAGGCAGTCCTGCGGGTTTCGATCCGGCCCAATACACCACGGGCACCGATTTCACGGCTAATACGTTCACCGTCTACAACCGTCTCGTCGAATTCGAACGCGGCGGCACCAAGGTGGAACCGGGCCTCGCCGAAAAGTGGGAAGTGTCGGCGGACGGCAAGACCTACACGTTCCACCTGCGTCATGGCGTGAAGTTCCAGACCACGTCGTTCTTCAAGCCGACGCGCGAATTCAATGCGGATGACGTCGTGTTCACGTTCCAGCGCATGCTGGATCCGAACTCGGCATTTCATAAGGCTTACCCGGTCCAGTTCCCGTACTTCACGGACATGGGCCTCGACAAGCTGATCACCAGTGTCGAAAAGGTCGATCCGTACACGGTCAAGTTCACGCTGAAGGAAGTCAACGCGCCGTTCATCCAGAATCTGGCGATGGAATACGCGTCGATCCTCTCGGGTGAATATGGCGACCAGCTGCTGAAAGCCGGCAAGGCCGCCGACATCAACCAGTTCCCGGTCGGCACGGGTCCGTTCATTTTCCGCAGCTACACGAAAGACGCGACGATCCGCTTCGACGGCAATCCGGACTACTGGAAGCCGAACACGGTGAAGATCTCCAAGCTGATCTTCTCGATCACGCCGGACGCCGGCGTGCGCGTGCAGAAGATCAAGCGCGACGAATGCCAGGTGATGAGCTATCCGCGTCCGGCCGACATCGCGCCGCTGAAGGCTGAAGCGAACATCGCGATGCCGTCGCAACCGGGCTTCAACCTCGGCTACCTCGCGTACAACGTGTCGCACAAGCCGGTCGACAAGGTCGAAGTGCGTCAGGCGCTCGACATGGCGATCAACAAGAAGGCGATCATCGAGTCGGTGTACCAGGGCGCGGGCCAGGCAGCCACGAACCCGATGCCGCCGACGCAATGGTCGTACGACAAGAACCTGAAGAGCGCGTCCTACGATGCGGACAAGGCCAAGGCCTTGCTGGCGAAGGCCGGCTACCCGAACGGCTTCGACATCACCCTCTGGGCGATGCCGGTGCAGCGCGCGTACAACCCGAACGCCCGCCTGATGGCGGAAATGATCCAGGCCGACTGGGCCAAAATCGGCGTGAAGGCGAAGATCGTCACTTATGAGTGGGGCGAGTACATCAAGCGCGCTCACGCCGGTGAGGACGACACGATGCTGATCGGCTGGACCGGCGACAACGGCGACCCGGACAACTGGCTCGGCACGTTGCTGGGTTGCGAAGCGGTGAACGGCAACAACTTCTCGAAGTGGTGCTACAAGCCGTTCGACGACCTGATCCAGAAGGGCCGCGTCACCTCCGATCAAGGCGCGCGCACGACGGCTTACACGCAGGCGCAGCAGATCTTCGCGCAGCAACTGCCGTTCTCGCCGATCGCTCACTCCACGGTGTACCAGCCTGTCAGCAAGAAGGTCGTGGACATGCGCATCGAACCGCTCGGTTACGCGCGCTTCGACGGCGTCAGCATCAAGTAATTCGTAAACCGAGTCGTAAAATTCACGCAGTACGCTTTTCGCACGGTTAGAAAACTGGTCGAAATGGTCCGGCGACCGGGGTCACAAGCCCTCGTCGCCGGTTGCGTTTTTTCTTCATCAAGACCATAGGGACAAAACCATGTTCCGCTTTGTTTTGCGCCGCATCGGCATGGTGATTCCGACCTTCATCGGCATCACGATCCTCGCGTTCGCGCTGATTCACCTGATACCGGGCGACCCCATCGAAGTGATGATGGGCGAGCGCGGCGTCGATCCCGCCATGCACGCCGCAGCGATGCACCGGCTCGGGCTCGACGAATCCCTGCCGATGCAGTACGTCCACTACGTCGGACGCGCGCTGCACGGCAACCTCGGCACCTCGATCATTACCAACACCAGCGTGATGGGCGAATTCCTCGCACGCTTTCCCGCTACCGTCGAACTGTCGATCTGCGCGATGCTGTTCGCCTTGATCGTGGGCTTGCCGGCGGGCGTGTTCGCGGCTTTGAGGCGCGGCACGGTGGTCGATCACGGTGTGATGGGCACGGCCCTGACCGGCTACTCGATGCCGATCTTCTGGTGGGGCTTGATCCTCATCATGGTGTTTTCCGTGAAGCTCGGCTGGACGCCGGTGTCCGGCCGTATCGCGGTCGAATACGACATTCCGCACGTGACCGGCTTCATGCTGATCGACGCCATGATGTCCACCGACGAAGGCGCGTTCAAATCCGCGCTGAGCCATCTGATCCTGCCGGCCATCGTGCTCGGCACGATTCCGCTGGCCGTCGTCGCACGCATGACGCGTTCGTCGATGCTCGAAGTGCTGCGCGAGGACTACATCCGCACCGCGCGCGCGAAAGGCTTGTCGCCGGGACGCGTGATCGTCGTGCATGCATTGCGCAATGCGCTGATTCCGGTCGTGACCGTGATCGGTCTGCAGGTCGGCACGCTGCTCGCGGGCGCGGTGCTGACCGAGACGCTGTTTTCTTGGCCGGGCATCGGCAAGTGGCTAATCGACGCGATCGGCCGGCGCGACTATCCGGTGGTGCAGGGCGGTATCCTGATGATCGCCACGCTGGTGATCGTCGTGAACCTCGTCGTCGATCTGTTGTACGGCGTGCTCAACCCACGCATCCGCCATACGAGGTAAGAATATGAACCCCCACGCTCACTTGCGTTCGCAGCCCCCCGAGGGGGCGCATGCCTCCCTTGAGGCGGCTCCGCGGGAGGCAAATATCATGAACCCCCACGCTCACTTGCGTTCGCAGCCCCCCGAGGGGGCGCATGCCTCCCTTGAGGCGGCTCCGCGGGAGGCATGACCATGGCAGACATTCAAAACACCGTCCCCCAGTCGGTTACTCCCCCGAGTGGCCGTGCTATCGCCGCCCGTGAATTCTGGGCGAATTTCTCGCGTAACCGTGGCGCGGTCGGCGCCGGCATCGTCGTGCTGGCGCTGATCTTCGTCGCGATCTTCGCGCCGTTGATCGCGCCGCACAGCCCGATCGAGCAATACCGCGACTTCGTGAAGATTCCGCCCGCATGGCTCGACGGCGGCAACTGGAAGTTCATTCTCGGCACCGACGAAGCGGGCCGCGACATCCTCTCGCGTCTGATGTACGGCGCGCGGCTGTCGTTCTGGATCGGCTTCGTCTCGGTGGTGCTCGCGCTGATTCCGGGCGTCGTGCTCGGGCTGATCGCGGCATTCTTCGAGAAATGGGCCGACACGCCGATCATGCGCATCATGGACGTGCTGCTCGCGTTGCCGTCGCTGCTGCTCGCCGTTGCGGTGGTCGCGATCATCGGCCCGGGTCTCGTCAACACGATGCTCGCCATCGCGATCGTCGCGTTGCCCGGCTACGTGCGTTTGACGCGCGCGTCGGCGCAAGGCGAGTTGCAGAAGGAATACGTGACGGCTTCGCGCGTGGCGGGCGCCGGCACCTTGCGCCTGATGTTCTCGCAAGTGTTGCCGAACTGCACCGCGCCGCTGATCGTGCAGGCCACGTTGGGCTTTTCGTCGGCGATTCTCGACGCCGCGGCACTCGGCTTTCTCGGCCTCGGCGTGCAACCGCCTTCGGCGGAGTGGGGCGCGATGCTGGCCTCGGCGCGTGACTACATCGACAGTGCCTGGTGGATCGTTACGATGCCGGGTCTGTCCATCCTGATCTCGGTGCTCGCCATCAATCTGCTCGGCGACGGGCTGCGTGACGCACTCGACCCGAAACTGAAAAGGATGGCGTAATGACTAGCTTATTGACCATCCGCAATCTGTCGGTGGACTTCAACGGACTGCCCGCCGTCGACCGGATCAACCTCGAGGTCGCGCCGGGCGAAGTGGTCGGCGTGGTCGGCGAATCGGGCTCGGGCAAGAGCGTGACGATGATGGCGCTGATGGGCCTGATCGACGCACCCGGCAAAGTGACGGCCGACGAAATCACCTTCAACGGCAAGAATCTGCTGAAGGCATCGGCGAAGGAACGCCGCAAGATCATCGGCAAAGATATCGCGATGGTGTTCCAGGACGCGCTCACCAGTCTGAACCCGAGCTACACGGTCGGCTATCAGATCAAGGAAGTGCTGAAGCTGCACGAAGGCCTGCGCGGCAGCGCGTTGGACAAACGCGCGCTGGAACTGCTCGACCAGGTCGGCATTCCGGATGCAAAAAGCCGTATCAGTTCGTTCCCGCATCAGATGTCGGGCGGCATGAACCAGCGCGTGATGATCGCCATGGCGATCGCCTGCAATCCGAAGCTGCTGATCGCCGACGAGCCGACCACCGCGCTCGACGTGACGATCCAGGCGCAGATCATGGAACTGCTGATCAAGCTGCAAAAGGAGCGCGGCATGGCGCTCGTGCTGATCTCGCACGATCTGGCGGTGGTGTCCGAGGTCGCGCAACGCGTCGCGGTCATGTACGCTGGCGAAGTGATCGAGACCAACCGCGTACCGGACATCTTCGCCGCGCCGCATCATCCCTACACGGAAGCGTTGCTGGCGGCGATTCCCGAGCATAATGTCGGCGCCGTGCGGCTCGCGGCGCTGCCGGGCATGGTGCCGGGACGCGACGACCGGCCGAAGGGCTGTCTCTTCGCACCGCGCTGCAAGTACGTGGTCGACGACTGCATGAAGGCGCGGCCCGCACTGGCGCCGATGCAGGGTCACGCTGAAGTGGCGCGCGTACGCTGCATCAAACCCCTGAACCTGAGCGGCGACGCCAACGTTCACACCCATGGAGGCGCACGATGAACGCAGTACTCGAAACACGGCGCCAGTCGAACCATGCGGGCGATCACGTGCTGGTCGCGGAGCAGCTGGCGCGTTACTACACGGTCAAGCGCGGCCTGTTCGCGTCCGGCACGGTGAAGGCGCTCAACGGTGTCTCGTTCGCGCTCGAACGCGGCAAGACCCTGGCGGTGGTCGGCGAATCCGGCTGCGGCAAATCGACGCTCGCGCGTCAATTGACCATGATCGAAGCGCCCAGCGCGGGCCGCTTGCTGATCGACGGTGAAGACGTGGCCGGCGCCGATCATGCGAAGGTCGCGGCGCTGCGGCGGCGCGTGCAGATGGTGTTCCAGAATCCGTTTGCGTCGCTGAATCCGCGCAAGACCGTCGAGCAGACGCTCGGCGAGCCGCTGGCGATCAACACGCAGCTGAGCGCGACCGAGCGCGCCGAACGGATCGCGCAGATGATGCGCACCGTCGGCCTGCGTCCGGAACATGCGAAGCGCTATCCGCATATGTTCTCCGGCGGCCAGCGGCAGCGTGTGGCGATTGCGCGCGCGATGATTCTCGATCCGCAGATCGTGGTCGCCGACGAACCCGTGTCGGCGCTCGACGTGTCGATCCAGGCGCAGATTCTGAACCTGTTCATGGATCTGCAGGAGCAGTTCAAGACCAGCTACGTGTTCATTTCGCATAACCTCTCGGTGGTGGAGCATATCGCCGACGATGTGATGGTGATGTACTTCGGCGGCGTGGCGGAGCTCGGCGACAAGAAGCGGATTTTCTCGAAGCCGCGTCATCCGTACACGCGCGCGTTGATGTCGGCCACGCCGTCCATCTTCGAGGCGGATCGCGCGATCAAGATCAAGCTGCAAGGTGAAATGCCGTCGCCGCTGAATCCACCGTCGGGCTGCACGTTTCATCAACGCTGCCCGTACGTGATCGACCGCTGCCGCAGTGAAGAACCGAAGCTGCGTGAAGTGGATGGCCGCCAGGTGTCGTGTCACCGCGCCGAGGAGGTGGGGGACGTGGATGCCTGATGGGTTGGCGGCGCGTCGTCTTACGCGCCGCTTGCGTGATGGCGACCTTGGTGCCGCATTCGCGCGGCGCTGGAGGGCGCGTGCACTGACCGGTGCCGCGCTCCTCGGCGTTTGTTCCGTTTTTCATCCGGGCACGGCAGCCATCGGCGTCACGCATGCGGCCGGGGCGGCCGCCAATGCGCCCGCGCAGGCAGGGCGTCCAGCGCTGCCAGTGCCCAACCTGCCGGCGCCGCCACGCGCCAGCCTGCCGGGTTTCAATCCGCCGCCCGCCTCGCCGGGCACCACGGCGAGCGGCCCGGTACGAGCGCAGCCGGCGCGCATGCCGTTCTACGTCGCCACACGCGGCACGACCACTATCTACGTGCTGGGTACGCTGCATGTCGGCGATCCGGCCGACTACCCCGCCAATCAGCCCTTTCGCGCACCGATCCTCGGCGCACTGGCTGCCTCGCCGACACTGGCGCTCGAACTCTCACCCGACGAACTGCTTGTCTCGCAAGACGATGTGTCGAAGTACGGCGTCTGCCGGCGCGACTGTCTGCCGGGTCTGCTGCCCGAGCCTTTGTGGCACAAGCTGGCGCTCCGCCTGCGCGGCAACCCGGCAGCACTGGACGCCATCAAGAAAACGCGGCCCTGGCTCGCTTCGTTGCTGGTCGAAACCTACGATTCCCTGAGCGCGGGCCTGCAGACCGAGTACGGCTCGGAAGCGCAGTTGCAGAACGTGTATATCCGCACGCGCGGCAAGATCGTCGGTCTCGAGACCTTGCCGCAGCAGATGCGCGCGTTCACGGGGCTGTCGCTCGCGCAGCAGCGCGAGATGCTGGCGCAGGACCTCGTGCAGACGCCGGCGGAAAACGTCGAGGATGTGCGGACGCTACATCGTCTGTGGCGCGTGGGCGATGCGGATGCGATCGCCGCCTGGCAAGCCGCGAAATCCGAAAAGCTGGCGCGCGACAAACGTGTCTCCGATTCGATCGACAACAAGATCGTCTATGACCGCAACCGGCGCTTCGTTTCGCGGATGCTGTTGATCGCCGCGCCGAACAAACCAGTGTTCGTGGCGATCGGCGCGCTGCATCTGGGTGGCCGCAAAGGCGTGCTGGAGCTTTTACGGCAGCGCGGGTTCGTGGTGGAGGCGGGGTGAGGCGGCGCTGGATGTTGCTACGGCGCGGGGTCGATGGCGCTGCTGACCCGCGCGACGATTTCGTTAGCGGTGACCTTGTCGAGCGTTTCGATGTAGCGGGCCGAACCGCCGCTCACTCATGCGTCGATGTCGAAGGTGCGAAGCTGGTTGCGGACTGCGACGCCGCTCGTGTCGTGCCCTGAGACCGGAACCGCAAGACCGACGTTGCGGGTGAAACTTTCGCTGCTCGTGATGGGCACGGTCGTACACACGCGCAGCGCGTTGATCTCGCTCGGCGTGACGACGAAACGGTTTTCGTGACTCATCTGGCTGTGCGCAGGCACGCCAAAACCTGTCCAATGTCGCGATTTACTCACTGAGCGTCCTTCTTCAAAGCTTGTGTCACTTCTCCGACCACCGGCGCCCAATCCCCCAACACCGCTTGGCGGAACAACCTCATCCCCGGATACCACGGCGAGTCGCTGCGCGTTTCCAGCCAGCGCCAGTCGGAGTTGGCGGGCAGCAGTAACCACACGGGTTTGCCCAAGGCGCCGGCCAGATGCGCGACGGCGGTGTCCACCGCGATCACCAGATCGAGATTCATGATCAGCGCGGCCGTGTCTTCGAAGCTGTCCAACTCGGCGGTGAAATCATGGGCACGGAAAGCCGGCGGGGCGTCGGCCAATTGCGCATGCGCCGGGCCTTTTTGCAACGCGTACCAAGTGACATTCTCCAGCTCGCTGAGCGTGCTCAGTTCGGCCAGCGTCATCGACCGATAGCGGTCGTTGCCGAACGTGGGACTGCCGGCCCAAACGAGGCCCACCTTGCGCTTCGATCCGTTGGCCGCGCCGAGCCGTTTGCGCCATGCCTCGAGCTTCGTTTCCTCGGCGAACAGATAGGGCACGTCCGCAGGAAGACTTGCGAGATCCGTGCCGAGACAGGACGGCACGCTCATCATCGGCACCCAGAAATCGTACTCGCCGCCGGGCTTGCCGCTGACCGCGCGATGCACGCCCGCTATGCGCTCGACCAGAGGCAGCAGCGGCTCGCGGACGCAGAGGTCGACGGTCGCGCCGCGCTGGGCCAGCACGCTCGCAAAGCGCAGGAACTGGAAGTGGTCGCCGAAACCCTGTTCGCCGACCAGCAGCAGGCGACGCCCTGCGAGCGGCTCGCCACGCCATTCGGCCACGCCCGGCACCGCGATCGCGTCATAGTCGCTCTTGCGCCAGCGCAGCGCGAATTCGGCCCAGCCTTGCGTGTAGTCGCCGCGCTTGAGCAACAGCCATGCGAGATTCTGATGCGCGTCCGCGTAATGCGGATCGAGCGCGAGCGCCTGGCGATAGAAACCTTCCTCTTCGTCGAGGCGGCCTTGCGCACCGAGTGATCCGCCCAGACACACGAGGTGAGTCGGAATCGGTTTGAGCGCGACTGCGCGCCGGTAGTGCGCTTCAGCGCCCGCATAGTCGCCGAGCTTGCCGATCAGGCTGCCCAGATTGACGTGCGCTTGCGCATAATCCGCCCGCAGCGCCAGCGCTTGCTCGAAGCTGGCGATCGCCGCGCCGTGGTCGCCTTTCGCCTGGTACGCATTTCCCGCGCTGAAGTGCGCGTCCGCCGATGCCGGATCGAGCGACAGGACGTGCCGGTAGCACGCGAGCGCTTCGTCGAAACGGGCGAGCTTGGTTAGCGCCGTGCCTAGGTTCAGATGCGCGTCGAGCAGCGCGGGGTTCGATGCCAGCGCCAGCCGGTAATGTTCGACCGCTTCCAGGAAGGCGCCCTGCGCTTGCAGCGCGGCGCCGAAGTTGTTGTGCGCGTCGGCGAAATCAGGCTTGAGTTGCAGCGCCTGGTCGTAGCAGATCATTGCTTCGTCGAGATGACCGAGCGCGGCCGCTACGAGTCCGCGGTTGCTCCAGCAGGCGGCATCGTGGCGGTCGAGTTTGAGCGCGCGGCTCATCAGGCCGGCGGCGGTATCGTGATTGCCGCGCTGATAGTGCAGCACGCCGAAGTAGTGCAGTGCTCCGGTATGCGCGGCATCGAGCGTGAGCGCTTCGCGGTAAAACGATTCAGCGGTGTCGAGCTGGCCGGCCTGGTGCGCTTCGAGCGCGGCGTCGATCAATGCGGTGAGGTAAGCGGTTTGCGGCGGTGCGGCATGCGCGCGCTCAGGCTGGGAGTGATGTTCCATGGAAACCTGCAGGAGAGCGTCGGCGGCGCGCGCTGCGCGTACCGGCGCGTGTGGATGGGAGACCATCCAGCATCGTAGGGTCGCCCTCCATTTCCCGACGATCGGACGCTTCCTAATTCGGTCGCATCCATGTCGTGCAGTGTGTCCATTTCACCGACGTATCGCAGAAAAATCCTGCGTTACGTCAGCGTTCATCGATTGTCGAAGACAGAGTCCTACAAGAACATCAGGAAATTCAGAAGGAAGATGTTCACGATCAGCAAGGTCAGCGCGGTCGGAATCTGCACCTTGATCACCGCGTTCTTGTCGGGCAGTTCCAGCAGAGCGGCCGGCACCATGTTGAAGTTCGCGGCCATCGGCGTCATCAGCGTGCCGCAGTAGCCCGAGAACATGCCGATCGCGACCATTACCGCCGGATTGCCGTGGAACACGCCCACCAGAATCGGCACACCGACGCCGCCCGTCATCACCGGGAATGCGGCGAAGCCGTTGCCCATCACCATGGTGAAGAGCGCCATGCCGATGCAGTACACGGCCACCGCAATGAAGCGGTAGTCGAGGCTGATGTAAGCCGTGGTCACGTGCGCGACCGCCTTGCCGACGCCGGCATCCGAGAACACGAGGCCGAGCATGCCGAGCATCTGCGGCAGCACCGCCGCCCACGACAACGCGTCGACCAGCCGGCGTGCTTCCTTCATCGACTGGCCGACGGTGTCGCGCGTCAGCACGCAGGCAATCGCGAGCGCGATCACGCAGCCGATGCCAAAACCGATCAGCGTGACATTGGCCTTCTCGATCAGCGGCAAGCCGCCGAACACCAGGTGGCTTGCCGAGAGCGTGATGATCACGGTGACGACCGGAATCGTCAGCGCGGGGACGAACAGCTTGTTGCGCAGACGCGCGGCGCTAGCCTTGCGCGCTTCGATCGACAGCACTTTCGGCCTCGCCGCGGTCACGCCGCCGAAGCCGGCAATCAGCGCCATGACGATGACGAGCACACCGACCACGGCGGGCGGCAGCTTGTCGCCGATCAGGAAGATCAGCGCGTAGAGAATCCAGAAACCGCCGGCGGTGAAACGGCGCGGGTGATCCTTGTCCGTGACGATCATGCCGCCGATGACGAGCAGCACCACGCCCAGCAGCCAGAACAGATAGGTGATCGTGAGCGTCATGCTTTGTCTCCCGCGGCGGATTGCGTCGACGATCCGGCGGCGCCGCTCGCTATGGCATTGCCGCGCAGTTCGCGCTCGAGTTTGCGATCGAGCAGATACAGGCGGAAGCCGTGAATGATGAATGCGCAGATAGCGGTGGGAATGCCCCACACGGCCACATGAATCGGTTCGACGACGATCCCGGCTTCCTTCAGGAAGGTGGTCATCAGCACGATCGCGCCGAACGCGACGAAGATGTCTTCGCCGAAGAAGAGCCCCACGTTGTCGGTCGCGGCGGAGAACGCGCGCAATTTGAAGCGCACGGCGTCGCTGATCTTGCCGAAGCGGGTTTCGGTCGCGCCTTCGGCCATCGGCGCGATCAGCGGACGCACCATTTGCGGATGGCCGCCGAGTCCGGTCAGGCCGACCGCCGCGGTCAGTTCGCGCACCAGCAGATAGACGATCAGAAGACGCCCGGCGGTCGCGGCCTTGATGCCACCGATCCACGCTTGCGCGCGTTCACGCAGTCCGTGCCGTTCGAGCAGACCGATCACGGCCAGCGGCAGCAGAATGATCAACGGGATATTGCGGGTCTTGATAAAACCGGTGCCGATCTCGGCAAGAATCTTTTCAGGCGGGAAGTGCGCGGCGAGGCCCGTGATAATCGCGGCGACCGCCACGATCAGCATGGGATTGAACCGCAATAAAAAGCCGACGATGATGACGGCCACGCCAATGAGCGGCCATAGACTGACTGTTGTCTGCATCTGGATCTCCAAACAGGGTTTCAACCTTGCCGCTTGTGACGGCTAACGTGGGCCGGCGTCCGGTGGTCCGGGCGCCGTCTTGTTGCGACGGCTCTGGACGGCCGCCTCTGCTTCGAACTACACCTGCACCTGCTGACTGCGGGTACTGCAATGCGTCCTGCACCTGGCAAACGCCCCGCTTGAAGCGGGGCGTGGGAAGGTGGACAAGGTTTGAATCGCGCTGTCCGGCTCGTGGTTCGGCCGACGCTCAGGCGCGGGCGGCGACCGCCGGATGGACTTCGATGCCGGCGTCGCGCAGCGCGCCGCGGATGCGCCGCGCGAACGCCAGCGCATGCGGACCGTCGCCGTGCAGGCAGATGGTCTGCGCGTTCAGCGGCACCCATTGGCCGTCCACGGCCTGCACGCGTTGCTCGCGAATCATCGTGAGCGTGCGCGCCAGCACTTCTTCTTCGTCGTCGAGCAGCGCGCCCGGTTCTTTGCGCGGCACCAGCGAACCGTCCGCGCGATAGCCGCGATCGGCGAAGACTTCTTCGACCGCGGTGAGACCCGCGTTGCGCGCGGCCGTCACGAGTCCGCTGTTGGCGAGCGCGAACACCGCCACCGACGGGTCGAAATCGTGCACCGCCGAAACGATCGCGTCGGCGATCCTCGCGTCGCGCGCGGCCTGGTTGTACAGCGCGCCGTGCGGCTTGACGTGCGCGATGCGCCCGCCCTCGGCCTGGGCGATCGCCGAGAGCGCGCCGAGCTGGTACAGCACGCCCGCGTAGATGTCGTTGGCCGGTAGATCCATTTCCTTGCGGCCGAAATTCTCCGGATCGTTAAAGCTCGGATGCGCGCCGATCGACACGCCTTTTTGCACCGCCCAGCGCACGCAGTCGTGCATCGCATTGGCGCCGCCCGCGTGCCAGCCGCACGCAATATTCGCCGAGCTGACGAGGTCGAGCAGCGCTTCGTCGGAGCCGCTGCCTTCGCCGAGGTCGGCGTTCAAATCGATTTCCATGGAATTCCCCTACTCAGTATTACAGCGCCGCGACGGCAAACTGGCGCGCGCAGCGTTCTTCATGCATCGCGATCGCAGCGTCGATCTGCCGCAAATACGTGCGCTCTTCCAGTAAAGCCTGACGCGCCTCGTAGGGCGTCGTCGGGATGAAGCGCACGGATGCGTTGAGCCGCACCTGCGCGAGCTTCCAGAGGTCGGCCTGAATCACGGCGCCGATCTTCGGATAGCCGCCGGTGGTTTGCGCGTCGCTCAACAGCACGATCGGCTGGCCGTTCGGCGGCACCTGAATCGTGCCCGGTAGCACGGCGTGCGACAGCAGATCGGTCTTCTGCGCGCGTTTGAGCTCGGCGCCGGCCAGTCGGTAGCCCATGCGGTTGCTGTTCGGCGTGACGAGCCATTCGTCGGCCCAGAACGATTCGTGGGCTTGGTCGGTGAAGCTGTCGTATTCCGGTCCGCGCAGCACGCGAATCGGCACGGCCCACGGCACGCCTGACGGGTGACGGCCACGCCGCAGCGGCTCGTGAACCAGCACGAACTTGCACCACGCGGGCGCCTTCACGCCGAACTCCGGCGCCTCGGGCGTGAAGCCGAGGTGGCCGCGTTGCGGCGGCGCGCCGACCGGCAGGCGGTCGCCGTCGCGCAGCGCGCGGCCGCCGAGTCCGCCGAAATGGCCGGCGAGATCAGTGCTGCGCGAGCCGAGCATCGGCAAGACGTCGACGCCGCCCGCCACGCACACATAGCCGCGCATGCCGCGCTTCGCCGCATTCAACACCAGTTCCTGGCCGGCTTGCACCGGCAGGCTCCACCACGAGTAGACCGGTTTGCCGTCGAGCGTCGCGCCGAATTCGGTGCCGGTGATCGCCACTCGTGTGGCGCGCAGAAAGCGCAGCACGGTGGGGCCGAAAGTGATTTCCAGACCCGCCGCATCGGGCCGGTTGCCGACCAGCCGGTTGCCGACTTCGAGCGACAGACGATCGAGCGCCCCGCCCATCGCGACGCCGAGATGCCGGTAGCCGTGACGGCCGAGATCCTGAATCGTGGTCAACAGACCCGCGCGAATCACATCGATCATGCCTGTATCCCCGCGATGGTGAAGCGCACCCGGTCGCCCGGTTGCAGCAGCGTGGGCGGCCGGCGCGCCGGGTCGAAGAGCGGCAGCTCGGTGCGGCCGATCAGCTGCCAGCCGCCGGGCGACGTGGCCGGATAGATGCCGGTCTGTTCGCCGCCGATGCCGACCGACCCGGCCGGCACTTCGAGCCGCGGCGACGCGCGGCGCGGCGTGTGCAGCGCAGCTTCGAGTCCGCCCATATAAGCGAAGCCCGGCTGGAAGCCGAGGAAGAACACCACGTAGTCGCCGTTCGAATGACGTTCGACGACCTCGCGCACGCTCAGGCCCGTGTGATCGGCGACCGTTTTCAGATCAGGGCCGAACTCGCCGCCGTACTGCACCGGAATCTCGACTTCACGGCCCGGCGCGGGCGCGTCGCTCACCGCATTCCAGGCCGCCTGCAGGTGGCTTACCAGCGCGTCGCGGTCGGCCTCGAGTGGATCGAAAACCAGCGTGAGGTTATTCATGCCGGGCACCACCTCCAGCACATGCGGCCACTCGTGCGCGGCAGCGGCCGCCGCCCACACGCGACGCTGGCATTCCAGCGTGGCAGGCGGCGGCGCTTCGCAGACTAGCGCGGTATCGCCGAGCGGAAAGATTCTTGGTTGGCTCATGAATTAACGGCCCAGGTCGAGTCGGGGGATTCGGGCAACGCACACCCTTCGAGTGGTTATCGGCATCGGTGAGGTGACGATTGAAGCGTACATTATCAATAAAATATCAACAATTTATCAATAAGCGTTTTTGCCAGGCTCCCTGGGACCGAGCGCTCGTCGTACACTCCCGACACCTTCCCAATCCGCCTCTCGAGAACCTTTGCCATGTCGCGCCATCCCACCAAGATCGTCTCCTCGGAACATCTCGTGTCCGAGACCAGCGCGGAACTGTCGGAACTCGAGTACGCGCTCATCATGGCGGGCAACGCTTTCAACCGATGGATGGTGCGCTGCATGTCGGCGGCGGGCGACAAGGACATGACCGCTATCGAGGTCTCGCTGCTGCATCACGTCAGCCATCGCGAGCGCCGCAAGAAGCTGGCGGACATCTGCTTCGTGCTGAACATCGAAGACACGCACGTCGCCACCTACGCGTTGAAGAAGCTCGTAGCTAGAGGGTATGTAAAAAGCGAAAAGACCGGCAAGGAAGTGTTCTTCTCGGCGACCGACGCCGGCCGCGAGCTCTGCCTGAAATATCGCGAAGTGCGTGAGAGCTGTCTCATCTCGACGCTGAAGGAAAGCGGCCTGACCAACGAGCAGATCGGCGAAGCGGCGCAGTTGATGCGCAACGCGTCCGGCCTCTACGATACCGCCGCGCGGGCGGCCGCGTCCTTATAACGCGGCGCGGCCGGCTTTGCGGCGGCGCAATGGCCGCGCCGTGCCCGCCGGCCGCTCAATCCGCCGGGCGCGGGTAGAGCGCCGCCTCGGTGACGATCAGGTCGAGCGGAATGTCGTGGCCTTCGCGGTGTAAAGACGGCGTGCGGCACGCCTCGTAGGCGATACCCACGGTGATGGGCTTCTTCGCGCCCGGCCACGCAGCCAGCGTGCGATCGTAATAGCCGCCGCCGTAACCGAGGCGGTAGCCATGAGCGTCGAAACCGACGCACGGCACGAACAGCAGTTCGGGCGTCACAATGCGTCCCGAGGTCGGCTCGGCGATCTTGTGGTGGCCGATCTTCATCGGCGTGTCGGGCGTCCATGCGTGAAATTCGAGCGGCACGCCGCGCTCCCTGATCACCGGCAGACTCGCTTCGCGTTGCGGGCTTGCCGCGAGCCAGACCGAGACCGCTGCGCGTGCGTCGAACTCACCGGCGAGCGGCCAGTAGAACCCCACGCTGTTCGCGCCGTACTGCTTCAATGCATCGAGCAAGTGCCGTGCGAGCGCGGCGTTGCGCGCCGGCTCGGAAGCGGCTTTCAGCCTTGCTTCCAATAGCATTTTACGCAGCGCCTTTTTCGATTCCGCGGCAGGGTTGCATGCTATGCTTGGGTCCAATTCGCGCTCCAGAAACAACGATGTCAAAACGCCTTTACCGAGTATATCGCGCGGCCGGCCTGGCGCTTGCCGCTGCGGCACTCGTCGCGTGCAGCACGGCCTCCGCCGTCAAGCCCCTTCCTCTTTCGCAACTCACGAACGACGACCAGATCTTCGTCCAGCTGCGCGAGGCATCCCGCACGAACGACGCGGCGCGCGCGGCGCAGTTGGCCAGCATGATTCCGGGCTATCCGGCGCCCGCCTATCTGGAGTACTTCCAGATCAAGCCGCAATTGTTCGATTCGAGCGGGCACGCGCGCATCGACGCACCTGACGCGCCGGTGCTCAGCTTCCTGCAGAAATACGACGGCCAGGCGATCGCCGACCGCATGCGCAACGACTACCTCACGGTGCTCGGCGCGCGTCACGACTGGCGCAATTTCGATCAGCAGTACGCCCGCTTCGTACTGAACGACGACACCCAGGTGAAGTGCTATGCGCTCGAATCGCGCGCCTCGCGCGGCGAAAACGTCGCCGACGCGGCCCGCGCGCTGCTCGTCGATCCGAAGTGGTACGGCGACGGCTGCGTGGACCTGATCAACGCGCTGGCGATCAACCAGCAGTTCAGTTCCGCCGACGTGTGGCAACAGATCCGCCTCGCCTACGAACAGAACTACACCAACACGGGCGCGAAGCTTGTCGACGCGCTCAGCAACCAGCCGCCCGACCCGGTGCTGTTCAATCAGGCCACCACCACGCCGCCGTTGCTGCTGGCGCGCGGCGTCGGGCCGGATACGCAGTCGCATCAACTCGCGTTGCTGGCCATCACGCGCATGGCGCGCAACGATCCGGCCATGGCCGCCGCCACCTTCGCGTCGGTGGCGCCGTCGCTGAGCTCGCCGGAGCGCGCCATCGGCTGGGGCACCATTGCCTATCAGGCCGCCGCCAAGCAGATGCCGGGCGCGGTGGACTGGTATCGCCTGTCGGTGAATGCGCCGCTGTCGAACCCCGCGTATGAATGGCGCACCCGCACCGCATTGCTCGCGGGCGACTGGACAATGGTGCGCTGGTCGATCGAACAGATGCCGGCGGCGCTGCGCAATCAGCCGTCGTGGGTGTATTGGCATGCCCGCGCGCTCAAGCAGGCGGGCGACACGACCACGGCCAACCAGGAATTCGAGTCGATTTCGCCGGGCTACAATTTCTACGGCCAGTTGGCGGCGGAAGAACTGGGCCGGAAGATCACGGTCCCGCCCAAAACCGCGGTGAGCGACGCTGAAGTGCAGGAGGCCGGCAACACGCCCGGCTTCGATCTGGCGCAGCGATTCTATGCGCTGAATCTGCGGCTCGAAGGCAATCGCGAATGGAACTGGCCGCTGCGCAACATGAGCGACCGGCAACTGCTCGCAACCGCCGAATACGCACGCCGCATCCAGTTGTATGACCGCACAGTCAACACGGCGGACCGCACGAAGAGCGAGCACGATTTCTCGCTGCGATATCTGTCGCCGTTCAAGGACATCGTCGAGCGCGATTCGCAGTCCAATGGGCTGGACGTGGAATGGGCGTACGGTCTGATTCGCCAGGAGTCGCGCTTCATCATGAATGCGCGCTCGGAAGTCGGCGCGAGCGGTTTGATGCAGTTGATGCCGGGCACCGCGCAACTGGTCGCGAAGAAAATCGGGCTGGGTCCGATCTCGCGCGAACAGATGAACGACATCAACACCAACATCCTGCTCGGCACGAACTATCTGTCCATGATCTACAATCAGTTCGACGGGTCCGCCGTGCTGGCCACTGCGGGCTATAACGCGGGCCCCGGCCGTCCGCGCAGCTGGCGGCAGTCCTTGCAGCATCCGGTGGAAGGCGCGATCTTCGCTGAGGCGATTCCGTTCCAGGAAACGCGCGACTACGTTAAGAATGTGTTGTCCAACACGGTCTACTATGCGGCATTGTTCGAAGGCCGTCCGCAATCGCTGAAGGCGCGTCTGGGTTATATCGCACCGTAAGCGCCGTGCCGCCGCCGCGTCGTTTCGAGCGGCGGCGCGCCACGCCAGCCGTTGCCGCGGCTTCCACCAGGGAGTCGAAAATGCGACACAAAGCCATTGCGATCATCGGCGGTTCCGGTTTTATCGGCAGCCATCTCGTCAACGCCCTCGTCGAAGTGGGCAAAGACGTGCGCATCGCCACCCGGCGGCGCTACAACGCCCGCCATCTCACCCTCCTGCCCATCGACGTGATCGAAGCGGACGTGTTCGATCCGGTGCAACTCGCGCGCTTTGTCGAAGGTGCCGATTGCGTGATCAACCTCGTGGCCACGCTGCACGGCAAACGCGGCAAGCCATACGGTCCGGAATTCGCGCGCATGCATGTGGAGTTGCCGACCCGAATCGTAGCGGCATGTGAAGGCAAGGGCGTGCACCGGCTGATTCATATCAGCGCGCTAGGCGCCGACTCGAACGGCCCGAGCATGTACACGCGCTCGAAGGGCGACGGTGAGAAAGCCGTGCATGCGGCAAACCTCGCGTGGACGATTTTCCGTCCCTCCGTGGTGTTCGGACCGGAAGATCAGTTCCTCAACAAGTTCGCGGTTCTGCAGCGGATGTTTCCGATGATTCCGCTCGCCATGCCGGACGCAAAATTCCAGCCGGTGTACGTCGGCGATGTGGCGAAGGCGATCGTCAACGTGCTCGATCTGGACGCCGCCGGCGGCCGCACCTATGAACTGGGCGGCCCGACCGTTTACACACTCGAAGATCTCGTCAAATACTGCGGCGACGTGATCGGCAAACATGCACGCATCATCCGTTTGCCGGAGGCGTTGGCGCGCCTGCAGGCGCTGACTTTCGAAATGGCGCCCGGCGAACCGGTGATCTCGCGCGACAATCTCGACTCGATGAAGGTCGACAATGTGTTGAGCGGACCGCTCGCGCCCGAGCTCGGCATCGAGCCGGCCAGCATCGAAACGATCGCGCCGATCTATCTGACCGGCGCGTCGACGCGTTCGCGTTTCGACACGTTCCGCGCCAGCGCCGGACGCTGAATTTCCCTTCTCATTCCTTATACAAAGCATGAAGCTGCTTATTGGTGACAAGAATTATTCGTCATGGTCGATGCGCCCATGGCTGCTGTTCAAACATTTCGGCATTCCATTCGAGGAAGTGCTGATTCATCTGAATGAGCCGGACACCAATTCGAAAGTGCTCGCGTACGCGCCGTCGGGTCCGGGCAAGATCCCTTGTTTGATCGGCGACGACGGCTCGGCCACGTGGGATTCGCTCGCGATCGCCGAAACACTGGCTGAGCGGTTCCCGCAACATGCGCTGTGGCCGCGCGACGCGGCGGCGCGCAGCCACGCGCGCAGCGTGAGCGCGGAAATGCACTCGGGTTTCGGCGAACTGCGCACGAATATGTGGATGAATATTCGCGCGTCGTTCCCTGGCAAGAACGCCACGCCGGGCGCGCTCGCCGATATCGCGCGGATCGAGGCGATCTGGCGCGACTGCCTCGACACCTACGGCGGCCCATTCCTGTTCGGCGAATTCAGCATTGCCGACGCAATGTATGCGCCGGTCGTGATGCGCTTCCGGACCTGGCAGCCGGCGCTGTCGGCCGTGTCCAAAGCCTATATGCAGCGCGTGACGGAACTGCCGGCGGTGAAAGCGTGGATCGACGACGCGCTGAATGAAACGCATGCGATCGCTTATCAAGACGTATGCCCATGAACATCTATGCCGTAGGCGGCGCGATCCGCGACGAGTTGCTGGGCGTACCGGTGCAGGACCGTGATTACGTGGTGGTCGGCGCGACGCCGGAGCAAATGGTGGCGCAAGGCTACCGCCCGGTGGGCAAGGACTTTCCGGTGTTCCTGCATCCGCAGACCCACGAGGAGTACGCGCTCGCGCGCACGGAGCGCAAGACGGCGGCCGGCTATCACGGTTTCCAGTTCTTCTATGCGCCGGACGTCACGCTCGAAGAAGACCTGGCGCGCCGCGATCTGACCATCAACGCCATGGCCCGCGAGGTGCGCCCGGACGGCGAGCTGACCGGCCCGGTAATCGATCCGTTCAACGGCCAGGGTGACTTGCAGGCGTGTCTGTTTCGTCACGTGAGCGACGCGTTTCTCGAAGACCCCGTGCGGATTTTGCGGATCGCGCGGTTTGCGGCGCGCTTTGTGGATTTCACGGTCGCGCCGCAGACGCTGGCGCTGATGCGCAAGATGGTGGCCGACGGCGAAGTGGATGCGCTGGTGGCCGAACGCGTTTGGCAGGAAGTGTCGCGCGGTCTGATGGAAAAGAAGCCGTCGCGCATGTTCGAGGTGTTGCGCGAGTGCGGAGCGTTGGCGCGGATTCTGCCGGAAGTCGACGCGCTGTTCGGCGTGCCGCAGCGCGCCGACTATCACCCTGAAGTGGACACGGGCGTGCACGTGATGATGGTGGTCGATCATGCTGCACAGCAAGGCTATACGCTGCCGGTTCGATTCGCCGCTCTCGCGCACGACCTCGGCAAGGCGACCACGCCCGAGGACGTGCTGCCGCGGCATATCGGCCACGAGGGGCGCAGCGTGGATCTGCTGAAGCCTTTATGCGAGCGGCTGCGCGTGCCGAACGATTGCCGCGATCTTGCGCTGCTGGTTGCGCGCGAGCACGGCAACATTCATCGCGTGATGGAAATGGGCGCTGCCGCGCTGGTGAGGCTGATCGAGCGCAGCGACGCGATTCGCAAACCCGCGCGCTTTGCGGAAGCCTTGCAGGCATGTGAAGCCGATGCCCGCGGGCGGCTTGGATTTGAGACGCGGGACTATCCGCAAGCCGAGCGGCTGAGAGTGGCGCTCATCGCCGCGCGGGGCGTGGACGCCGGCGCCGTGGCCAAACGGCTTGCGGATGCGCCGGCCGGAATCAAGGACGCCGTGCATCAGGAGCGAGTCCGGGCGGTGGAAGCAGCCCTCGGCTAAGGCTGCCTGCTTGCGTGAGCGGCGGCGAGTGTGGGGCTCACTTCGATGCCGCCGCGCCTGCAGGCAACGGAAACCTACAGCAGTCTGGCGAGGAGCGACAACACCATCGACAAGACCAGCGTCGACATGAACGGAAACGGATACTCGCGGCCGAAGAGGCGCAAGGTCACGTCCCCCGGCATGCGCCCGATGCCGATTTTCCTCAGCCACGGCCAGCACGACGACAACACCGCCACGGCGATAAACGTAGTCAACAGCCAGCGGATCATCGTCGGTTCCTGATGCAGGAATTCACAGCGTATGCGAGCGGTCGCCGCTCGCGAATGCTTGCAGCGTGTCGTCCAGGCCGCGCGAGAAGGCGATGACCTTGAACAGTTCACCCATCTCCGCCTCCGATAGCAGCTTCTGCACGGCGTTCGCCGCGGGCAGATACTGCTTGATGTCCGTGGGATCGATCGCGGACAACGCCTCGGTAATGCCCGCATTGAGCAGAAACCGCGCTTGCGACGTGAAGCCCAGCAAATCCGCGCCCGTCTCGACGCCGGCCTCGGCAATGCCGGTGAATTCCACGTGCGCCGTAATGTCCTGCAAACCCGGGTACAGGAAAGGATCGCCGTGCGCGCGGTGCCGGTAATGGCACATCAACGTGCCTTGCGCGCGCTGCCCATGGTAGTACTCGTGACGCGGAAAACCATAGTCGATGAACAAGGCCGCGCCGCGCGCCAGCATCGTGCAGATGGTGCGCGTGAATGCGCTCGCGGCTTCGTGCGTTTCCGTCACGTAGTCTTCGCCGGCTGTGTCGATGTCCGACAGCAGCGCGAGGTCCGCGGCGGCGGACACGGGCCGGTCGTCGAATGCGAATGCTTCGCTGCGCCACACCACGCCGCGTTCGTGCCAGGCGCCGCCGGTGAAGGCGAACAGCCGCACGGGCATCGCGTCCAGCACTTCGTTGCCGATCACCACTCCCTCGAACCGCTCCGGCAACGCATCCAGCCAGCGCACTTTGGCGGCGAGCGCGGGCGCCGCGGCTTCGATCGTTTCGCGCTGGCGCTCGCGCAGTTCGCCCGACAGATCCACGATCGAGTAGCTGTCGAATGCGGTGCCCAATGCGCCGAGCGCATTGAGCACGCCGGCGGCGAGCTTGCCCGTGCCGGCGCCGAATTCCATCACGTCGCGCGTGCCGCTCGCCTGCAAGGCTTCCGCAACCGGGCGCGCCAGCGTCGCGGCGAACAGCGGCGACAGTTCCGGAGCGGTGACGAAGTCGCTGCCGTCATCGCCGCGCAGACCGAATTTGCGGGCGCCGCCGCTGTAGTAGCCGAGTCCCGGCGCGTACAGCGCCCGTTCCATGTAGCGGTCGAACGGCAGCCAGCCGCCGGCGGCGTCGAGCTCCGCACGGATCTGCGCGACCAGCGCTTCGGACTGCGCAAGCGCGCTCGGGCCGGGAGCAGGTAAACTATCGGGTTGGTGAGCTTTCGGATTCATCCCCGCATTGTAAATGACCGCCTCTCTGGACACCGGCGCCGCCCGCGCGCCTCAAACGCCCCGCGTCGTACTGATTACCGGCGCCGCCCGCCGTATCGGGCGGGCGCTCGCGCTCGGCTTCGCCGCGCGCGGCTGGGACGTGGCCGTCCATTACGGCGCCTCGCGGGCGCAAGCCGACGAACTGGTCGCCGAAATCGCCGCGCTGGGCCGCCGGGCGGTCGCGCTGCACGCCGAATTGGGCGACGAGGCGCAAGTCGAACGGCTGTTGCCGGCTTGTATCGACGCCTTGGGCCGGCCGTCGTGTATCGTCAACAATGCGTCGCGCTTCGAGGAAGATACGGCGCACACCGTCGGTTACGAGCTGCTGCTGAAACTGACCGCAATGAACGTCGGCGCGCCGCTGGTGCTGGCGCGCGGGTTGTACGAATTGACGCCCGAGGCCGCACGCACCGACGAAAGCCTGCGCAGCGTCGTCATCAACGTGCTGGATCAGAAGCTGTACAACATGAATCCGGACTACCTGTCGTATACGCTGACCAAGGCGGCGTTGCAGACAGCCACGGTTGCGCTCGCCCAGGCGCTGGCGCCGAAAGTGCGCGTGGTCGGGCTCGCGCCCGGTCTGACGATGCAATCCGGCGATCAGACGCCGGACGGTTTTGAAGCCGCTCACCGTACTACGCCTTTGGGCCGCGCGTCGCGGGCCGAGGACATTGTCGCCGCCGCGCTGTATCTCGCGGATGCCGCGGGTGTGACCGGAACGACGCTGGTGGTCGACGGCGGGCAGCACCTCGTGCCGCTGCCGCGCGACGTAATGTTTTTGACGGGCGCCTGAAGCGCGTGGCCAGTCGCCAATCTGGCGGCCGCCGCACCTTGAAGCGCCCCTTTGCGTGCTCCGCACGCTTTTTTCGACTGGAACGAACATGTTTGCCGCTCTTTCGCATCCCCGGCTCGCCGATTGCCGCCGGCTCTTTCTGCGCAATTACGAAGTGCACATCAACATCGGCGTGCATGACTTCGAAAAGCGCGGCGAACAGCGCGTCGTGATCAACGTCGAACTGTTCGTGCCGCTCGCGCTGTCCACGCCGGTTCAGGACAAGCTGGACGAAGTGGTCGACTACGACTTCATGCGTTCGACCATCTCGCGCCGTGTCGAGCAAGGCCATATTCACCTGCAGGAAACGCTTTGCGACGACCTCGTGAAGACCATGCTCGAACATCCGCAAGTGCGGGCCGCGCGCGTGTCGACGGAAAAGCCGGACGTTTATCCTGACTGCGACGCGGTGGGCGTCGAAGTCTTCCGTATCAAAGAGGATTGAGCCATGAATGCTCCGGAAATCCTGAACGGCGCCACGGCCGCCGCAGCCGCTGACGCAACCGGCGCCACGCCGGCCGCCGCGCGTGCGAAGTCGCCGCTCACGCGCCGCGAACAGAAGGAAGCGTACGAGAACAACAAGCTGTTCAAGCGGCTTGCGCGCCAGGTCGGCCAGGCGATCGTCGACTTCAACATGATCGAGGACGGCGACAAGGTGATGGTGTGCCTGTCGGGCGGCAAGGACAGTTACGCGATGCTCGAAATCCTGATGCGGCTGCGCGAGCGCGCGCCGATCAACTTCGACATCGTCGCGGTCAATCTCGACCAGAAGCAGCCGGGCTTTCCCGAGCACGTGCTGCCCGAGTACCTGAAGCAACTCGACATTCCGTTTCACATCGAGAACCAGGACACGTACAGCATCGTCAAGCGGCTGGTGCCGGAAGGCAAGACCACCTGCTCGCTGTGCTCGCGGCTGCGGCGCGGCATTCTGTACCGCGTGGCGGGCGAACTCGGCGCGACCAAGATCGCGCTCGGCCATCATCGCGACGACATTCTGCAAACGCTGCTGCTGAACATGTTCTACGGCGGCAAGCTGAAGGGCATGCCGCCCAAGCTGCAATCGGACGACGGCAAGAATATCGTGATCCGCCCGCTCGCCTACGTGAAAGAAACCGATCTGGAGAAGTACGCCGAGCTGCGCGAATTCCCGATCATTCCTTGCAACCTGTGCGGCAGCCAGCCGAATCTCAAGCGCGCGGAAATGAAGGCGCTGGTGCGCGACTGGGAGAAGCGCTTCCCCGGCCGCATTGAAAATATGTTCAATGCGTTGTCGAACGTCGTGCCCTCGCATTTGATGGACCACAAGCTGTTCCCGTTCGCTGGCCTGCGGGCAACCGGCGAGGCCGATCCTCAAGGCGATATCGCGTTCGACGAAGAGCCGTGTTCGACCGATGCCGGTAATAGCGCGACGCTCGGTGGAGCGCAATCGATTGCGATCGTCCAGTTTGACGATCTTTGACCAAAACGCCCGTGGAATGGGCGTCTCCGCCCATTTCAGCTTGCAACGAGGCCGCGACAGCGGCCTTTTTCGTTAGAGGGTGCGTGTTAGAATCGTCGGCTCCAAACTCGTCTATTTGCCGTGCCATGAACATTGTGATTTTGGCGGCAGGCACCGGCAAGCGCATGCGGTCCGCGCTTCCCAAGGTGCTGCATCCCCTGGCCGGTCGGCCGCTTCTCGCTCACGTCATCGACACGGCTCGCACGCTCAAGCCCACGCATCTCGTGGTGGTGATCGGCCATGGTGCCGAAGCCGTGCGCAACGCCGTCGCCGCGCCTGACGTGCAGTTCGCCGTGCAGGAACAGCAACTCGGCACGGGCCACGCGGTGCAGCAGGCGTTGCCGCTGCTCGATCCGTCCGCGCCCACGCTGGTGCTGTATGGCGACGTACCGCTCACGCGCGCGAGCACGCTGCAGGCATTGACCGACCGTGCGGGGCAGGGCGGCTACGGCGTGCTTACCGTCACGCTCGCGGACCCGAGCGGCTACGGCCGCATCGTGCGTGATGCGCAGGGCAAGGTGGCGCGCATCGTCGAACAGAAAGACGCTACGCCCGAGCAGCTCGAGATCGCCGAGATCAACACGGGCATCATCGTGGCGCCGACCGAGCGCCTGGGCGGCTGGCTCGCCGCGTTGAAGAACGACAACGCGCAAGGCGAGTTCTATCTGACCGACGCGGTGGAAATGGCGATCGAAGCCGGACTCGAAGTCGTCACCACGCAACCGGACGACGAGTGGGAAACGCTCGGCGTGAACAGCAAGCAGCAGCTTGCCGAACTGGAGCGGATTCATCAGCACAACGTGGCGGGCGCGTTGCTGGTCGCGGGCGTGACGCTCGCCGATCCGGCGCGTCTGGACGTGCGCGGCACGCTCGAATGCGGCCGCGATGTCTCGATCGACGTGAACTGCGTGTTCGAAGGGCGTGTCACGCTCGCCGACAACGTCACCATCGGGCCGAACTGTGTGATCCGCAACGCGAACATCGGCGCCGGGACGCGCGTCGACGCGTTCACGCATATCGAAGGCGCCGAAGTCGGCGCGAATGTCGTGCTCGGGCCGTATGCGCGGTTGCGCCCCGGCGCGTCGCTGCACGACGAGTCGCATGTCGGCAACTTCGTCGAGGTGAAGAACGCGGTCCTCGGTCACGGCTCGAAGGCGAATCACCTCACCTATATCGGCGACGCGGATATCGGTGCGCGGGTGAACATCGGCGCGGGAACCATCACCTGCAACTACGACGGCGCGAACAAATTCCGCACGATTATCGAAGACGACGTGTTCGTCGGTTCGGACACGCAGCTGGTTGCGCCGGTGCGCGTGAAGCGCGGCGTGACGATCGCGGCGGGCACCACGGTCTGGAAGGACGTCGAAGCGGACGCGCTGGTCCTGAACGACAAAACGCAAACGAGCAAAGCGGGCTACGTGCGCCCGACCAAGAAGAAAAGCTGAAGGGCTGATGCGCGCACGAGGCGCGCTCCTTGAAACCCGGCACTAGCACTGAAAAGGAATGGGCCATGTGTGGCATTGTCGGCGCGGTAGCGCAACGTAATATCGTTCCGGTCCTGATCGAAGGACTGCGTCGCCTCGAGTATCGCGGCTACGATTCGTGCGGCGTGGCCGTGCTCGGCGCCGACGGTCCGCGCCGTGCGCGCAGCGTGGCGCGTGTAGCCGATCTCGATGAGCAGGTGAGCGAGAGCCATCTCGAAGGCATCACGGGTATCGCGCATACGCGCTGGGCGACGCACGGTGCGCCGGTTACAGACAACGCGCACCCGATCTTCTCGAAAGACGCACTCGCGTTGGTACACAACGGCATCATCGAGAACTACGAAACGCTGCGCGAAATGCTGCGCGGCAAGGGTTACACGTTCGTCTCGCAGACCGACACAGAGGTTATTGCGCATCTGATTCACAGCCTGTATCGCGGCGATCTGTTCGCGGCCGTGCGTGAGACCGTCGGGCAATTGCACGGCGCGTATGCGATCGCCGTGTTGCATAAGGACCAGCCGCATACGGTGGTCGGCGCGCGGCAGGGGTCGCCGCTGGTGGTTGGGCTCGGCCAGGGCGAGAACTTCCTCGCCTCGGACGCGCTAGCGCTCGCGGGCAGCACCGAACGGTTCATCTTCCTCGAAGAAGGCGACGTCTGCGAACTGTCGCTCGAGGGCGTGCGCATCGCCGATCGCGACGGCTATGAAGCGCAGCGCGAAGTGCGTCAAGTGGCGGCGTATGGCGGAGCGGTCGAACTCGGCCCGTATCGCCACTTCATGCAGAAGGAAATTTTCGAGCAGCCGCGCGCGATCACCGACACGATCCCGCAATCGGATTCGTTCGACCCGTCGCTATTCGGCGAGGGCGCGGGCAAGGTGTTCGCGGAGATCGACAGCCTGCTGATTCTGGCGTGCGGTACGAGCTACTACTCGGGGTTGACCGCGAAGTACTGGCTCGAATCGATCGCCAAAATCCCTACTCAGGTTGAAATTGCCAGCGAGTATCGCTACCGCGAATCGGTGCCGAATCCGAAGTCGCTGGTCGTGGTGATCTCCCAATCGGGCGAAACGGCGGACACGCTGGCAGCGCTCAAGCATGCGCAGGATCTCGGTCACCCACATACGCTGGCCATCTGCAATGTCGGCACGAGCGCCATGGTGCGGCAGACCGAGTTGTCGTTCCTGACGCACGCGGGCCGCGAGATCGGCGTGGCATCGACCAAGGCATTCACCACGCAACTGGTTGCGCTGTTCGTGCTGGCGGCGACGTTGGGCAAGCTGCGCGGGCGTCTGAGCGGAGAGCAGGAAGCCGAATACCTGAAGCAGCTGCGTCACTTGCCGGCCGCGTTGAATAGCGTGCTCGCGTTGGAGCCGCAGATCATCGCGTGGTCGGAAGAGTTTTCGCGCAAGGAACATGCGCTGTTCCTCGGGCGCGGGTTGCATTACCCGATCGCCCTGGAAGGCGCGCTGAAGCTCAAGGAGATTTCGTATATTCACGCCGAGGCGTATCCGGCCGGCGAGTTGAAGCATGGGCCGCTCGCGCTCGTGACTGAAGCCATGCCGGTGGTGACCGTGGCGCCGAACGACGCGCTGCTGGAAAAGCTGAAGTCGAATATTCAGGAAGTGCGCGCGCGCGGCGGTCAGCTGTATGTGTTCGCCGACGCGGATACGAAGATCGTCAACGACGAAGGTTTGCATGTGATCCGGATGCCGGAGCACTATGGCCTGTTGTCGCCGATTTTGCATGTCGTACCGCTGCAGTTGCTGGCGTATCACACCGCGTGTGCGCGAGGTACGGATGTGGACAAGCCGCGAAATCTGGCGAAGTCGGTAACGGTGGAGTGAATGAGCGGGTGCTCGCTTCATGCGTGCAGGTTGAAAAAAACCACCTTCCCGGTGGTTTTTTTTCGTCCCTGCGGTCGAGCGCAAACACCTCTCACTCCCGCACCAATTCCACCGCTGCCGCCGAAATAAACTCCGCACGCACGCTATCGCCGACTTTCAACTGCCCGAGCGAAATCCCGCTGGCGGCCCTGAGCACCTGTTGATGCCTGGGGCCACGCAGCGTCACCATGCGGTTCTTGCGATCGATCTTCATTACCGTGGCGACCACCTTCACGCTATGCGCCGACGACGCGTAGCCCGCCGAAGCCGGTATGGCCGCGGTCGTCTCCACGCGTTCGCGCACACCCCTGGTGGACAATTTATCTATGCTGAGCAGCAGCGCCTGCTGATACGCAACATTGAGCCTGTCGCCGATCCTGAGCCGGCTGACATCGGCAAGGGCGGGATTGACGTCGACATCAGCCAGATCGCCGCGCGGACCGCGCAGCGTGACGCTATTCGTGACGGTATTGATTGCGACGACGCGAACCTGAGCGTGAACCACCTCGGCGCGTGCGAGCGCCTGCTGCCCGGCGGGGATGTCGGCGTCCTGCGCGAAGCTGGATTGCCAGGGCGCGAAGGCGATGACGCTTACCAGCATAGCCGCCCCCCACATGACAGCGGCCGATGAACCGATTCTGCGCGGACAGGTCATTTGCTGCTCCGGAAGTGATCATCACGATTCATTGCCGCAAGCATTCAATCCAGGCGATCAACGCAAATCCGCCGCGCTTTCGCGCCTACAACTCCGGGCGCGCCAGGTCGCTGGCGACAATGTGTTCGCCGTACACCTGCGCCGCCGCGATCGCTTCCAGCTTGGTCGCATACGGCCCGAGTTCGGGCGCGCCGTCGAATGGGAAGAGCACGCGTGCGTCGGTGGTCCGAACCACTTTCAATACGCCGAAAAAACGCTTGTAGCCGGCGAGTTTCGACGTCGCTGAAATTTCAAAATCGTCCTCGGACGTCGCGGGGACGCTGGGAATGAATGCAGTCTTGCTCATACCTGGAAACATCGCCTGTTCAATGGGCCGACACCGGCAAGAAACGCCCAGCCTACACCCGGTTGTGCCGGGAGACATTTGCCGGCGGGTTTCATTGTCTCAAATCCGGGCGGATTCGACCGGCGACCCCACCAGCAAATCGGCGGCCGGCAGGTAACGCCGCCCTAGCCGGCCGCCGGTATCGTCAAACGCCTTTCACCGCCGCCGCGTGCTCCGCCGCCAGCGCGACATCGCGCTCGTTCACCTTCACGAAGCTCGGGCGCGAGCAAATGCGGGCGACATAATCGACCAGGACCGGAGATTCAGGCACCAGCTTGAACATCATTCCCCAATGCAAGGCGATGCCCCACAAGATATCCGCAGCCGACATGGTCTCACCGAGCAGGTAGGGCGCGGCCTGCAACGGGTTCGTCACCGTGGCGATCATCGAATCGAAATCGCCGTACGGGGAGGTGGCGAGCGGCGCGGGTTCGCGCTTCGTCGCCTTGTCGACCAACGCCGGTTCGTAGCATGCCGCGTAATAGACCAGCCAGCGCAGATACGGCCCGCGTGACGGGTCATCGAGCGCCGGCGCGAGACGGGCCTCGGGAAACAGGTCGGCCAGATAGATAAAGATGGCGACCTGTTCGGTGACCAGCGCATCGCCGTGGAGAAGCGCCGGCACTTTGCCGAGTGGATTGATCGCGAGATAGGGGGCTTTGCGCTGCTCGCCGGCCTTCATGTTCAGCACCTTCAGTTGATACGGTGCGCCGAGTTCCTCGAGCAGCGTCAGCGCGCTGACGGAGCGGCATTGCGGCGAGTGGAACAGCGTGATCGTGCGGTCTGTGGTCATGAAGGGAGCCTTTTCGAATGAGCGTGCGGCACACAAAGAACCGGCTTCGAAGCAGCGACGCTGCGCCGGGACGCCTTCATCCTAAGCGCCTATACCTGTCAGTTCGTGTCAGGTATGGCTACACTTGTCCGCATGAGAGCGAGCCGCCTTCTTTCCATCCTGATGACGCTGCAGGCGCGCGGCCGCGTCACGGCGCAGTCTCTCGCCGACGAATGCGCGGTCTCGTTGCGCACCATCTATCGCGACATCGACGCCCTCGGCGCCGCAGGCATTCCGGTTCATAGCGAGCGCGGGTCCGAAGGCGGATACCGCTTGCTGGACGGCTATCGCACGCGGCTGAACGGCTTGTCCTCACAGGAAGCGGAGTCATTGTTTCTCGCCGGCCTGCCGGGGCCGATGCAGGCGCTCGGTCTGGGCGCGGTGATGGCCGGCGCACAGACCAAGTTGCTGGCCGCGCTGCCGCTCGAACTGCGCGCGAGCGCGCAACGCATGCGCTCCCGCTTTCATCTCGACGCGCCGGCCTGGTTTTCCGGCGCGGATGAGCCTGCACTTCTGCCGTCGATCGCGCGCGCGGTATGGGAGCAGCATCCGCTGCACATTCGCTATCAGAGCTGGAAAGCCGAGAAGTTTCGCCGGATCGAGCCGCTTGGCATCGTGCTGAAAAGCGGGGCGTGGTACGTGGTCGGCCGCGTCGGGGCGGATGTGCGCATTTACCGTATCTCGCGCATCCTCGAATTGAGGGTGCTCGATGAGACGTTCGAGCGCCCGCCCGCGTTCGATCTCGCCGCCTATTGGCAGGACAGCACGCAGCGTCTTTCCGAGGAATTGCACGCGAGCGAAGCGACGCTGCGCCTGTCGCCATGGGGCATGCGGATGCTCGAAGCCTTCACGTCACCGTTCGCGCGCTCGGCGGCGATCATCGGCGAGCCCGATCCCAACGACGGCTGGCGCACCGTGACACTGCCCGTCGGTTCGGTGAGGCAGGCGTGCGCGGAGCTGCTGCGCTTCGGCACCGAGGCCGAGGTGCTGGCGCCGCCTGAGTTGCGCGCGCACATGTCGGAGGTGGCCGCGGCGCTGCATCGCCGTTACGCGCGTTGATGGGGGCAGGTGGGTTTTCCGCTGTTCGATCCCCACGAAGTGGCCAACAAGGACCTCGCGACGACCACGCGAAACTGAAACACGAGCCATACGCGGCGCGTTTCACGGGCGTATTCGGTCGGCCAGAACGTTTTCGCTGACCGCGCGAAGGCGTTCCCGCAGGCCGTTCACGCGACCGGGCGTTTCGAGCTTGAGGATCCGCGTTCCATCTTTACACGAGCAAGTCCGGCGACTACCGCGCCACTAAATTGCAACTAACGGCACATTTACCGAGAGACGAAAAACTGTTCGACAGCCCGGCAGGCGGCAATTGTGCCAAGCCGACGAGCACCCTGATCTGGTCAACGCTTGATCTCGACGACGTCGCCGCTCCCGTCGCGACGCTCAACGACTGCTACGTGCCGAAGCCAGCCGGATCGCCCTGAATCAGGTAAAAACCTCAATCGGGGCCACGTTTCCTAAGACGAATTTCGACCCGATCTGGGTCTAATTTGGGGGCAGAGCTATAATGACCGGATCCCCTTTTCTTCCCGACCTCCGTTATGAGCCGGTTACTTTGCCTGATCGTGCTTTCGCTCGGCCTGATGCAGACCGCGGCGGCCGACGAAAACACCGAGCGAATGTCCGCGTATCTGACGCACAAATTCGGCTTGGCGAAGGAAAAGGCTCAGAAGATTTCGGACGCCGTGCAATCCGCCGCTTCGAAATATTCCCTCCCGCCGGCGCTCCTACTGGCGATCATCTCGATCGAATCCCGTTTCAAGGAAAAGGCCAAGGGCGCCAACGGCGCGACCGGGTTGATGCAGGTGGTGCCGGGCGCGCATCGCGGCCTGCTGAGGAACGTCAAGGACCTCACCGAACCGACCGCGAACATCGAAGTGGGCTCGGCAATCCTGTACGGCTATATGCGCTCGGCCAACGGCGACATGAACGCCGCGCTCAAGAGCTATGGCGGGTCGCAAGCCTACGCGCAGAAAGTGAGCCTGCGGGTCGAAGATTTCGCGGCGGTCGCCACGCCGCAAGACGCCGCCCAGCAGGCGGACGCGCAGGCCGGTGCGTGCGCCGCGCAGCCTGTCTCCGACCATTGCGCGGCGCTGGACGATTGGGCCGGGGCGTTCACCGTCCCTGCCGTCAGCGCCGGCGGGAAAACTGCCGCGGCCGCGTCGTCAACACTTCCCGCTGCGTCGCACTGAGCGACAACCTGTTTCCCTCTGCTTGACTTCCCGCCACGGCGCCACGGCTGCGGCAATGCGCTGTCACGTCCCGTAAGACATCGAGTTGCGTGCTTTTTACGCATAGTGGGCAACCGCTCTACAATGCATTCCCATTCGCGCCTACGCCGCACCCCTTCCGATCGACTATGCTGACCTCGATTTCCAGAACCACAGCCGCCGCGCTTGTCGGCCTGCTGACCCTTGCCGCCTGTGGCAGCACGCCGCAAACGAAATTCCAGCAGGAATCATTCGAAACAGGCGCGAGCCCCTATGCGCGCAATTTCAACTCGAACGCCACGGACAGCTGCGAGGCCGCCCGTCGTGCTCTGCTAAGCCAGGGCTATCTGACAACCATGACGCGCAACGACACCGTCGACGGCACCAAGAATTTCCAGCCGTCGGGCGATAGCCACGTGGTCGTCGAATTTCATGTGGTCTGTACGCCAGGGGAGGAGGCGAGCGACACCAGCATCGTCTACGTCAATGCCGTGCAGAACGGCTTTGCGCTGAAGAAGAGCGATACCTCGGCGAGCGTCGGGCTGAGCGTGCTGGGTTCGCTGTCGTTGCCGATCCGCTCGAACAGCGACGCGATGGTCAAGATCTCGAGCGAGACGATTCCGTCGGGCAAGTTTTACGACCGCTTCTTCGGGCTCGTCGACCACTATCTGCAGACGGTCGTGCGCACGCAGCCGGTGGCGAGTAGCCGCATCGAGACACGCCTTCTGCCGATGCCGGTCGAGGCGACGGCACCCGCTCCCGGAATGTCGGACATGATCGGCACAGCTGCGTCCGCGCAGCCGGCCAGCGGGGTCGGCGTGGCGCCTTGAGTCATCCTCTGCAGTTCGCGGATCAAGGGCTGAACAAGGCCTGATCCGCCTTTGATCTCATCGCGATGCATCACTTATCCTATGTCTTTTACTTCAGACGTATACATACGTAGTAATAGTTAACAAGGGTTAACCCCTTTTGTGGATAACTCCCAAATGTTCCGTCACATCAACGTCATAGAAAACCCATAACCCTACAGAATACGTCTGTAGAAAAACTACAAATCCGGGATAACTTTGATGGGGCTTGGCTGACAGGCCGTCTTATCAAGATTCCACACACAGGCTGTTCCATGCGATATCCCGGAGTTATTCATAGGAAATTGTGGATAACTCGCTTCAGAGATCGGTTTTTTCAACTCTTGCCGGGCAAGTTTTCAACTTCGCCAAGCGCTCGCCACCGTACAGACCGCGGCACTGTGCACGCGCACATTGAAAACGGACGGTACAAAGATTGCGTCTCTCTTTTTGCAAGCGCAACTGTTGCTATTTAGTCAAAAGCATTTCGGCAACGGCTGATCCAGGCATAAAGTTAAAGTGTTTCCTGAAGTTATTGGTGCGGTGCGGGGGTGTGGAATGAAACGCAGAACAGCACGACAGCTTGTCCGTCTTCTTTCGGATATTCGACATGCCACCCATTGCAGCACACTGCGGGCGGCAGCCACCAACCGGGCCATCACGCTCGCATCCGCTGAACACGACGCGGACGCCGCCGACAGCGACGACAACAGCGAAGCCTCGCGCGACGCGCATCAAGACAAGCCAGTCCGGAGCGGATCATGAGAATGGCGAGCGAACAGTCGCTGCGGTTTCTGGTGGAGAAATGGCTCGCGCCGGAGCCGTCCGTGCCGGTTCATGTCACCGAATTCAGCCGCACCCGGCTTGGCGGCCGCCGGTATGTGCGCGTCGAGACTTCGGTTGGCGCAGGCTCACGCGGGTTGTTCTTCTTTCGACACGACGACGGCTGCTGGTGTGTGTTTCCGCCTACAGCCGACTCGCCAGCCTTGTTCGAGCACTCGCGGGCTGCCTGAGGGCGGCAAACAATCCAACGGCAAGCCCACCGACGCCGACCGCCCGCGCAACTGTCCGGCTCGCTTGCACCCTGCGAAAGGGCCACTAGCTGCATCCTCAAGACGATGCGCGCGGCAAGCGGTCACGTCCGCGTGGCCAGGCCGGCATCACCTGACACACGATCAACCCCGCCAGCATCAGCGCGCAGCCGAACAGCGCGCGCGCCGATAGCGTCTCACCGAGCACGAGCCAGGCCGCCAGCGCGGCGAACACGCCTTCCATGCTGAAGATCACCGCGGCATGCGACGGCGCCGCATGCTTCTGCGCGACCACCTGAATCGTATAAGCGACGCCGACTGACAGCGCCCCGCCGTACACGATGGTCGGCGCGGCGCGCGCGATCACCGCGAGGCTGAACGGCTCGATGGCAAGACCGACGGCGAGGCACCCCAACCCGCACGTCACGAACTGCACGAGCGCGAGCATCAGCGTGTCGTGACGCTGCGCGAAGCGTCCGACCAACATCATCTGCATGGAGATCACGAGTGCGCCGGCTAGTTGATACCAGTCGCCGTACAGCATCGAAAACTGTTCGTTCACGCTTAGGAAGTACATGCCGACGGCCGCGAGCGCCGCACCGAGCCACGTGCCGAATCCCGTGCGATGCTTGAACAGCACGCCCAGCAGCGGCACGATCACCACGTACAACGAACTAATGAAGCCCGCATTGGCCACCTTCGTGTATTGCAGGCCGACCTGTTGCAACGAAATCGAGGCGGCCAGCACCACGCCGAGGAGCGCCCCGGCGCCTAGCAGTTCGCGTGCGCCACCGGGCTCGCGCTTCGACAGTTCGGAAAGCGCGGAGCGCCGGATGCAGACGATCAGCGTCAGCACGACGAGCGCGCCGAGCAGGAAGCGTAATCCGGTGAACAGAAAAGGTCCGATCGCGTCGAGACTCAGGCGTTGCGCGACGAACGCCGAGCCCCAGATCATTGCGGCGATCAGCATCAGCAGATTGGCCTGCAGGTGTTGGCGGGTTTCGGCTTTCAAAGGTGGTCTTTCAAGTTCGATGGTGGTGGCGGTGTTCGCGCTTAACTGACTGCGCCGACTCGGGCGGCGCGTCGCCGCCCGGCCGCAGACATGATACTGGGCGCCAGGGCCTCGGGACGTCCGCACCCTCGATGCCGATGCGATCGAGCTCGAATAATCGACTCGATCCGATCGAATGAGCCATCGACCCATCGACTCACTGCCGCTCGCTGCCCGGCCGACTCGCGCGATAATCGCGCGTCGGCCATCCGACCGATGCGCGACCGACTCCACGATCCGGCTGATTTTCAGGCAAACGCAATGGATGAGAAAGACTGGATCGCCGGCGCCGCGAAAGCGCTGGCGATCATCGAAGCATTCGACGAAGAGCACGCCCGCATGACACCGACCATGGTGGCAGGCCGCGCAGGCCTGTCGCGCACGGCGGCGCGGCGCTATCTGCTGACGCTGCGCGAACTCGGCTACGTGGATACCGACGGCAAGCTGTTCTGGCTCGCGCCGCGAGTTTTGCGCCTCGGCCAGTCGTATCTGGATTCGGCGCGCTTGCCGCGCACCGTGCAGCCGTTCCTGCAGCGCATTACCGCGACGGTGCAGGAAACCGCGCTGGTCGCGATCCTCGACGAACACGACGTGGTGTACGTGGCGCGCAACGGAGTCAATCGGGCGATGGCGGTCGGCTTCGTGCTCGGCTCGCGCGCGCCCGCGCCGTTGTCGTCGGCGGGGCTGGTGTTGCTGGCGTTTCAGGCGCCGGAGAGCATCGAGCAGTGGCTCGCGTCTTACCCGATCAAGGTGTTCACCCCCCACACCTATTCGACCATCGAGCAGTTGCGCGACGTGCTCGGTGAAATTCGCCGCAATGGCTATGTGGTCACCGACCAGCAACTGGAGTTGGGCGTGCGCGGCGTCGCGGTGCCGTTGCGCGACCGGCATGGTTCGGTCGTCGCGGCGATCAGCGTCAGCATGCCGATCGGCCAGGAGTCGGCGAATGCCGCTTTGCACCGGGTGTTGCCGACCCTTCTGGAGAACGCCAGCCTGCTGCGCAACCTGGTTTGATGCGCGCTAGGTGAATCCCCTGGTAAGGCTCGCTTATCGAGTGAAAGCGTGCCGAAAGCAAGCTGTCTCCCGGAAAATACATATCGAGTTTTGCGCATGACAAACCGCCTACACTGCGTAATACTCTCCCGCGGGGAGCGGGAAGGCGCCGCAAGCCCTGTCTGCTCTACCGTGCAGCTTATTCATTCACATTGACTCAGTCGTCCAGGTTTGGGGAACAACACATGAAAAAAGTTATCGTCTCGCTCGCAGCCGCTTCGATCGCGCTGGTTTCCGTTCAAGCTTTCGCACAAGCGTCGGACGCAGCGCCCGCTGCTGCAGCAAGCGCGCCGAAGAAGCACCACGTCAAGAAGCTGAAGACGCACGGCAAGCGCGCTCCGGTTTCGGCAGCCGCTTCGGCAGCTGGCACGAACGACAAGGGCACGCAAAACTAAGCTGCCGCCCGAGTCTTCGGGCCAGCTTTACCGGTTGACCACGCCGCGCCGCTAGTCGGCTGGCGTAAGGTGATCCGGCTAAAGACGTCGCAAGCAAAAAGGCCAGAGCTCGTGCTCTGGCCTTTTTGTATTCGGCGCGCGGTGTTCGCGGCGATTAGCCCGCAAGACCGCGCTTGATGACTTCGTTCAGCAGCCCGGTCATACCGTCGGGATGGGTCGCGGCCCGCTCTTTCAACTCGGTCACCAGATCGCCGTTCAGCTTGCAAGCGAATGCGACGAGGCCCTGTGCCTGATCGAGCTTGCGCTGTTCGCGGCGATCGAGCTTCGGCTCGGCGGCCGCGGCCTTGCCGAAGCGTTCGGCGGTCGACAGCTTCATTGCATTGTTCAACTTGAGTGCCTTGTTCTTTTCAAGGTCGGTTTTTTTCATCGCCATACGGAAGGCCTCTGCCAGATAAGTAATCCCGCATTGTACGCACCGCGCCGGACCGGACAGAAGATGAACCTGAATCGAAGCTCATGCGGACCGGCCAGGTGCGGCAGCCACGCTGTCCATCAGTGCGCGCATTCTTTGCCAATGCGTGCCTTCCCAGAACACACGACGGCACACGTCGCAGGTGACGAACTGCGCATGCCGTTCCAACACGCCGTCGGGGGCACGCGTGCCGACTTCTTCCTTGGGGATCCGCCGTAGCGGCACATTGCACATCAGACACAAGCGAAACGGTTGCGCGCTGCCTGCCAGATCGAGCCGTTCAAACACTTCGCGCAATTGTTCGCGCGGCCTGAGCGTGCGGACGTAGCAGCCATGCGTGATGCTGCGGCGTTTCAATAACTCGCGGTCGCGCGTCAGGACGATGCGCTGTTGCGCGGCGGCGAGCGCTTCGATGTCGGCGTCGGGAAAGTGGTTGTCGTACAGCGTATCGAAGCCGGCAAGCCGCAGCAGCGGGGCAAGGCCGCCCAGATGCGCGTCGGCGATGAAGCGCACCACCCGCAGCGGCCGCTCGCGCACGCGCAGGAGCGGCTGGATGTCGAGCGCTTCAAACTTCGGATAGACGGCTATGCGATCGCCGTCCGAGAGGGGATGATTGAAACTGACCGATTCCCCGTTGACCAGAATCAGTTCGACCTCGGTGTGCGGCACGCCGAGCGCTTCGATCATGTGCTTGGCGGTGGCACCCGGCGCGCAGGCATAACTGAACGCGCGCCGGCGCAGCGGGCGGGCGAGAAAATCGTTCAGCTCCTCGTAGAAGCGGAAGGTCGCGGTCACCATCACCGCAGTATCGCACCGTGTTTCATTGCGTGCTGTCCTGCACATGTCGCATGGGTATGCTTTACTTCCAGTTCTTTAGAAGACGGAGCGACAGATGGACATCGGTTTTATCGGTCTCGGCGAGATGGGTGCCGCGATGGTTGCAAACATATTGAAAGCTGGGCATCAGGTGCGCGTGTGGAATCGCTCGCCGGAACGCGCGCAGCCGCTCGTCGACGCAGGCGCGCGGGTCGTCGCGACGCCGGCCGAAGCGTTTGCCGGCGACGCCGTGTTCTCGATGCTCGCCGACGATAACGCGTTGCGCGAAGTCATCACCGCCGCCCTGCTGGAACATGCGCCGCGCGGGCTGATTCACGTGAACATGGCGACGATCTCGGTCGCGCTGGCCGAGGAACTGGCGACGGCGCACGCATCGCGCGGCGTCAACTATGTCGCGGCACCGGTGTTGGGCCGGCCCGATGTCGCGGCGGCAGGCAAGCTGACCATCGTGGCTGGTGGACCGGCCGAGTCGATCGACCGTTTGCAGCCGATTTTCGACGCCATCGGCCAGAAGACCTGGCGTATCGGCTCGCTGCCGCAGCAGGCGAACGTCATGAAGCTCGCCGCTAACTTCATGCTGGGCGCGGCGGTCGAGACGCTCGGCGAGGCGGCCACGCTGGTGACCGGGCATGGTCTGGCCATGCAGGACTTTCTCGATGTGATCACGAGCGGCCTGTTTCCGGGCCCGGTCTATTCGGGCTACGGCAAGCTGATCGCGGAGCAACGCTACGAGCCGGCGCTGTTCAAGGCGCGTCTCGGCCTGAAGGACATACGTCTTGCGCTGGCCGCGGCCGAAGCCGTGACGACGCCGCTGCCGATCGCGAGCGTCGTGCGCGACAGCCTGATCGAGGCCGTGGCGCACGGTGACGGCGAGAAGGATTTCGCCGTGCTGGGCCAGGTCGCCGCACGGCGAGCCGGGCGCTAACCGTCACTGACAGTCGGCAATGACGGGCGCGGGCGGGCATAATAGCCGCCCGATCCTACTGCGCCGCGATTTCCATGAGCCTGCATACCTGGTGGCTGTTCGTCGCCACTGTCTTTGTCGTTTCCGCCATTCCCGGTCCGAACATGCTGCTCGTGATGACGCACGGCGCCCAGCACGGCCTGCGCCGCTCCAGCGCGACCATGGCGGGCTGCCTGTCGGCGCTGGTGCTGATGCTGGCGGTGTCGGCGGCGGGGCTCGGCGTCTTTCTCGAAGCCTGGCCGGCCATGTTCAACGCGCTGCGGATGATCGGCGCCGCCTACCTCGTGTATCTCGGCGTCAAGGCGTGGCGCGCGCCGGCCGACGAAGCCGCAGCCGGCGCTGCCGACGCACTGGCCGCGAAGCCCTCGCGTTCGCGCTTCGCACTGTTTCGCAACGGCTTTCTCGTTGCGGGCAGCAATCCCAAGGCCATTCTGTTCGCCGCGGCGCTGTTGCCGCAATTCATCGACGCCGCGCAGCCCAAGCTGCCGCAATTCGGTGTGCTCGTCGCGACTTTCGCCGTGATCGAAGTGAGCTGGTATCTGGTGTATGCGGGCTTCGGTACGCGCATCGGCGCGAGGTTGAAGAGCCGCAGCGTGGCGAGGATGTTCAATCGCCTGACCGGCGGCGTGTTCGTCGGGTTCGGCGCGATGATGGCGCTGGTGCGCCACTGAGCGCAAGCGGCAACGCCTCGTCAATGGAGGCGGCAGGACATTCGCGAAGGTGTTGCGTTTTTGCGACGTTGAGGGTCAACCCTAATTTGCATGTTGCGCCGCACCAAAGCATTTGCTATAGTTCGTCTTGTCTCCTCCATGTCTCCTCTGATATGGATTCAGCCCGCCCACTTAGGCGGGCTTTTTTTTGCCCTGAATTTGCCGCATCAGAAAAAACCAAGCCGGCTGACCCTCGCAGAGGGGCGCCGGCTTGGTGCGTCTGGACCGCGCCCGGGATCCAGCACTCAGAACTTGTACGAGACGGCCAGGAAGGAAATGATCGGATCGGCCTTCAGGTCGGCCTTCGACACACCCAGCTCCGTCCCGTCTGCCGCCTTGATGATGACCGACGAGGTCGTCTTCAGCGGGATGTAGGTGACCGACGCCACGAGGCCCCAGTGATCGGTGATGTTGTACGCGAGCCCGGCGTTGAACACCGGCGCCCACGACGAGGATGCCTTTGCCGACACCTGCGTCTGCCCCGGCTTGCCCGCGCCGGCGGCCAGCACCGCGCCGAGATTGTTCTGCGTCGACTGGATGAAATTCTGGCTCAACTGAATGTCGGAGAACCAGTTGTACGACACGCCGATGCCGACAAACGGCCGGAAATGTGCCGTCGGCGCATTGAAGTAGTACTGGAACAGCAGCGCCGGACTCCACTGGCGTACGCTCTTGACGATCGGATTGGCCTGCGGATCGCCGAGATCCTGCTGGCCGAGCGCGCCGGCCGGTCCCGGCGGTTTGATGACGCCGTGCCCGTAGATTTTGAACACCGGCGGCACGCCTGCCACCGTCGTCACGGCAATGTGATCGGTCAGGTAATGGCTGAACACCAGACCGACCGTATCGGCGCTACCCGTCGACAAGCCCGTGCCGGGCGACGTGAACGAACTCGGCAGACGCAGCGGTGTGTTGATCGGCGTCGGCGCGACATTGGTGGTGAGCGGCGTGCTCGAATCCTGCGGCATCACGTGAAACCAGCCGAGCACCGCGACGTTGTCGCCCGCATGCTGGGCGTGCGCGCTGGCGCACAGGCCGGCGGCCAGTAAGGCGAAACAGATTCTTTTCATGATGTTCCTCCTGAGGCGCGCGAGAAGCTCATCGCGCGCGGCAAGCGGCGGCAGATCGGCGACCTTGCCGGTGCGCTGCATGTTCGTTGGGCGCCGGCTGCCGCGCCTTGGCGCGGCGCGGCAGCCGGAACGCGACCGCCACGTTGCAAAGTGGCGGCGCGTGTGGCGCCCATTACTGGACGAAGGCGCCGATCGTGAAGTACGGCGAGGCCGCGGTGGTCAGATCGAGGTAGCCGAACACACCGCCCGTGAAGATCATCTTTCCGGTCGGCGTCGTGCCCGTCGATGCGCCCACATGCGTCGTCGTCGCCACGCCCGGCACGGCTTGCGTGAAGTCCAGATTCAGCGCCGTTGCAAGCGACGCCTGCGAGGCGTTGAACGGATCGAGCAGCGTGGCCTCGGTGCCTTCGAGCGCGGTGGTGCGGTAGTCGAACTGGCTATCCACGCCGATGTACTCGCCGTTTTGCGAGTTCACGGTGATCGCGCTTTGCGGCGCCAGAATCGAGATGCCCGACTCGTCGTCGGCGTACGGTCCGAGCGCGCCGTTTTGCGGCACGGTCACCGACGAGTTCGCCGCGCCGGTTCGCACCAGAATCGGCACCAACTGGTTACGCAGCTTGCCGACGATCATGTAGCCGCGCGCATGCGGGGTCGTCGAGAGCGTGGGCTTCGCCTGGCCGAGGAAGTTGTTGGTCTGGAACGCGCCGCTGCCGTCCGCCGACTGCGCGAAGTTGCCACCGGGCTGCTGACACTTGCCCGCGTTGATGCCGGAGTTGTCGCACTCGGTCCACGTGCCGTCCGCGTTGATCGTGATCTTCGAGTCGACCGCGACCGGCGCGAAGTTCTGCGACGGCACCTGGTGATAGCCGAGCTGGTTGTATGTGCCGGCCACATTCGCAAGATTCGTTTCAATCGACGAGAAGCCGATGAACGGGTAGTACGGGAACTTGGTGTCCGGCACTGCGCCTACGCCGAGAATCCCGCCGAACGAAATTTCCGCGCCCGGGATCGTGCCGCCCGCCACTCCTTCGCCGACAAAAATCCGCGCCGGACGATTCGGGTCGAGACTCGCGCCGTTCAGTCGGAACGCGCACTGGTTGAGTTTGTTGGTCGGCAGCAGGGTTTCCTGGGTCAGCGTGCCGCTCGCCGATTGCCCGGCGCGCGTCGGGGCGACAGTGCCAGTGGTGGCCGGAATCGGCGATTCGATATAGTTGACCTGCCAGGTCATCTTGGTCGTATCGAGCTGCAGCTTGACCAGTTCACCGTCACCGCCGCCGCCCGTGAATACCGTGCCGTAGTCCAGCGAGGCCGGACACAGACGCACTTCCGTCACGGGCCCGTCGCCGCCACCGCCGCCACCGCACGCCCCCAGCAACGGTGCTGCAAGAGCGAGCACCGAAAGGACTCTCCATTTCATACCGCCTCCAGAATTTTTTCGTTGTGTGTGGCCGGCTCCCGGTCCAGCCACCTGCTTTATTGATGTCTCGCCCTGCGAACTGCCGGTCCCTTGTGACTCACTTGCTGATTTGCGCGCCGATGCCGAAATAAGGGGCGCTCGACGCCGTGCTGCTGAGCTGCGACGTCGGCGCTACGCCGCCATTGACGGTCCCTTGAATCTCGATCGCATACAGCCCGCCGGAAGCGATCGCGAGACCGGTCTGGCCGTTCGCCTGCCGCACGCCGACCAGGCCGGGGCTCGGCAGGCCGTAGCCCAGACCGAAACCGTCTTCCGCCGCGGAAGTCGAAGGGTTGATGAACGTGCCGACGCCGCCCTGGATCAATGCCGCCGTGTACTTGAAGTTGGAGTCGGCGCCCACGTAGCCGCCGTCGAATCCGCCGGATGCCAGCGGCGTCGCCGCGGCGAGCATCGCGATGCCGGACTCGTCGTCGACCTTGGCGTCGGCGTGCAGCAATGCCGGCGTGCCCAGGTTCACGGAGCCCGTGCGAATCACGAGCGGCACCGTCGCACCGTTGATCTGGCCGAGAATCATGTGCGCCTGCGCGGACAGGCCGCTCGGCTGGTTCAGCGGCGGCAGCTTGAGCTGGGTGCCGATCTGCGGCGCTTTCTGGCTGTCGAAGTAACCACTGCCGTTGACGGTCCACGCCGTACCCGTCGTCAGACAGCCGCTCGCGCTCGGCGTAAAGGCCGCGTTAGCCGGATTGGAACCCGTGCAGCTGCCGGCCGCGTCGAAGGTTTCGACCGTGTTGGTGGCGGTCGCCGCGTACGAACCGGACGGCACCAGGTGATACAGCAGACCGTTGTAGGTGCCGGCCAGCTTGGTGAGGTCGGTCGTCGTGCTGGCGAAACCGAGGAACGGATAGAAATCGAAGTGCCGGTTCGGCACCGCGCCGACGTGATCGATGATGCCGGGAATGATGGTCAGGCCGTCGTATTCGACGGTCGCGCCCGGAATGCCGCCGCCGGCCACGCCCTGGCCGACCAGAATCATCGGCGGGTTCGGGTTGTTGACGAAGTCGGGCGTCGTGTAAGTCGAGCCGTTGGCGGGCGCGGTGCCGGTGCCTTTGCCGAGAATGAACGCGCAACGGGTTTGCTCCGCGGTCGGCAGCATGCCGGTCGGCGGATGAATCACCGCACCGGTGATCTGCGTGCCTTCGCGGGTGATCGTGACGTCGGCGCTGGTGAGCGGGATCGGCGACTTGAGCCACTTCAGCGTGTAGGTCATCGCTGTGGCGTCGATGTTCAGCTGCACGACTTCGCCGCTACCCGCCCCGCCCAGGAAGGTGCTCTTGACGATGTCCGCGGTGGCGGGACACAACGCCGCCGCGCCGGCGCCCGAAGCCGGCGGACCTTGCACGCCGCAACTCGCGCCCGAGCATTGCGTGGGGTTGACCGGGCCTGGATTGTCGGCCTTGCCGCCGCCGCAGGCGATCAGAAATGGGGCGGTGGCAATGGCCATCGCCAGGCCTCGAGTAATGGCGTGCGACATGCTGCTGTCTCCCTTCATGTAATTGTGCGAGCTAATTTCGCTGCCCGGATAATTGCTGTCAATTGAATGAGCCGTCTAAAAAGACTGATTCAAACAGCGTGGTTATGGCCGGACGCGCACTGCGGGGACACGGACGGTCCTTTTAAACAAAAAATGATTTTTCGGGTTGGCGCCGGCGCTGTTGCTGGGCCGCACTGCCTTGCCAGGCAAGCCTTACAGCAAAATGGCTCTATCATCTTCGAACGATCGTTCGCAAAAAAATCCGGAGTTTCCCTATGCGGAAAACTATGCAGCGGACATGGTTCTCAGGAATGAATTACCGGCCCTTCGTTGAGAAGTCCGATTTTTATTTTTTAAGTAATGCGGGCTACTACCGATTAACTATCGGGAAATTGGAATTAAGATTGGCGGCTTTTAAAACAAAAAGGCCGATCCTGGTGGATCGGCCTTTCAATTGATTGACGGCGAATTACCGGTGCTTTCGCTCGCTTGATCAGCGTTTCAAGCCGCTCTCTTCGTTGGCGCCGATTGCGAGGTTCATGCACTGGATGGCCGCGCCCGATGCGCCTTTGCCCAGGTTGTCCAGGCGCGCGACCGTCACGAAGCGTTCTTCGTTGCCGAACACGAACAGGTCGACGCGGTTGGTGTCGTTGTTCGCCTGCACGTCGAAGAAGCCGCTGTCGAGGTTCGCTTCGGCGTCGAACGGCGCAACGTGGACGAAGGCCTCGCCCGCGTAGTATTCGGCGAACAGCGCTTGCACGTCTTGCGGCGCGGCCTTCTTCGCCAGCTGATTCGGCGAAAAGAAGGTGGTGACCGCGAGCCCCTTGTAGAAGTCGCCGACGATCGGCGTGAAGACCGGCGCCGACTTCAGGCCCGTATGCGCGGCCATTTCCGGCAGATGCTTGTGGGTCAGACCGAGCGCGTACGGACGCGGGCTCTTGAGCCTGTCGTTGCCGCCGGCTTCGTAGTCGGCAATCATTTTCTTGCCGCCGCCGCTGTAGCCGGTAATCGAGTAGGCGTGCGCGGCGAACTCGGGCGCCACCACGCCTGCTTCGACCAGCGGACGCATGGCGAGCACGAAGGCCGACGCATGGCAGCCCGGCACGGCAATACGCTTCGCCGTGCGCAGACGCTCGCGTTGCGAGCGGGCCAGTTCGGGCAGGCCGTAAGCCCAATCGGCGGAAGTGCGGAACGCGGTGCTGGCATCGATCAGCACGGTGCGGTCGTTTTCCACCAGCGAAGCGGATTCGCGCGAGGCGACATCGGGCAGGCACAGGAACGTGACGTCCGACGCGTTGATGAGACGACGGCGCTCTTCGAGGTCCTTGCGCTTCGCTTCTTCGATACGCAGGATCTCAACGTCGGCGCGTTGCGACAGGTATTCGAAAATCTTCAGGCCGGTCGTGCCTTCCTGTCCGTCGACAAAAACTTTCGTGCTCATCTCGATCTCACTGGCTTGCTGGAAACGGGGCGCGACGCCGCGCCGGAACGCTATTTTAAGACCTGATTGCGCCCGACGTGCAAAAGGGGTGAAAAAACGACGATGCACGTCGAACATGACATCGACGTGACCCGTTATGCGACAGATGCATGCCGATGCCGGCCAGATCGCGGCAAGCCGTGCATTAGCGGGCTGCGGCGATCCAGCGCGCCGTGACGCCGGCTACGCGGGCGCCGAACAGCCGCGCCGTTTCCAGATCGCCGAGAGGCGGTGCCTCTTCGGGCGACGCGTCGGCCGGCGACTGCGTGAGCAGGCCGGTAAAGCCGCCCACGTAGTTCAGGTCGTTGCGGGTCGCCGCCTTGGTGTTCGACGGCATCATGCCGGTGCCCGCCCAGATCATGCTGTGTTGCATGGCCAGCGTGACGAAGTACTGGATCGTCGAGAATTTGTCGCCGTTCATGGTCGCGGAGTTGGTGAAGCCGGCTGCGATCTTGTCTTTCCACGTTTGGCCGAACCATGGCTTCGAACTCGCGTCGGCGAACTTCTTGAAGTCGGCGGACGGGCCGCCCATGTAGGTCGGCGCACCGAAGATGATGGCGTCGGCCGCGGCCAGTTCGGCCCAGGCCGCCTCGTCGATCTCGCCGACCGGTATCAGCTTTGCATTCGCGCCGGCTTCGACGGTGCCTGCCAGCACGGCCTCAGCGACTTTTTTCGTGTGGCCGTAGCCGCTGTGATAAACGATGACGATCTTCGACATGGCACTCTCCAGCAAAATGAAAGAGAAAGGGTGAGGCACGGCAATGGTGCGTAGTTGTATCGGCGCTGCGTCGGCAAGCATGACGCTCGGCGCTTCGCCGCACATTAGCGTGCACGGATGACAGAATTTCCGCGCGGGTGGCAATGCGCCGCAACATGACGCAAGCGGTGCGCCAAGGTGAGCGCTGGAGGGCGCCCAGGCGCCGCGGTTGCGCGCGCGGCAATGGGCGGGCCTAGCGCCCGTAATTGACCACGAGCCGCGCACTGCCGAGTGTGGCGGTGCTGATCTCGTGGTCGAACATCAGCGCGGGGCGGCCTTGCGCGAGACGCAAGTCGGCGCTGCTGAGCGCATAAACAGTGATGATGTAGCGATGGGGTTTGCCCGGCGGTGGACACGGGCCGCCATAGCCGTCGGTATCGAAGTCATTGCGCGCTTCGACCGCGCCCAGTTTGCTGAGGAACCCGGAAGAACTCGCATTCTCCGGCAAGCTGCCGACCGTAGCGGGAATGCCCGCAACCGACCAATGCCACCATCCGCGCCCGGGCGCGTCCTGATCGAACATGGTGATCGCAAAGCTGCGCGTGCCGGGCGGCGCGTCGTGCCAGGAAAGTTGTGGCGAGCGGTTGGCGCCTTTGCAGTCGCCCTGATTGAAAACCTGAGCGGCCTGAACCGTGCCGCCCGTATGAAAGCTCGCACTGGTCAGCGCAAACGCACCCTCGGCGACCGCGTGAGGCCCATGCGCCGCCAATAGCGCGAGACCCAGCATGGCGCAGGAAAAAAACGGCAAACGGCGCAACGCTGAAGCATTCGAAACGACCTGGCAACGCGTGCGCATGTGCCGATTCTCCTAAGAGGGCGCGAGGCGTTGGCGCTCGCGAAAGTTATTGTCCCTATTTTGTGCCTCAAGGTCGGTCCAAGTCTAACATTAGCTCTGCTACGCACCATTGTTGCGCAGTCCGGTGGAATTTGCGGGCTGGAATCGGATATAGTCGGAGGAATCGTCCGCGCGAACGCAGGCCGCGTCCTCATCCGTTTACGTAATAGAAAACAAAGGCATGTCAGAAGTTCTGGAGAGTGGTTTATCTGTTGAGGGGAGGGCAATGCAAGATCCAGTCAGGGTCGTGGTCGCTGACGACCATCCGGTTATTCTGTTCGGCGCCGAGCAGGCTTTGCTCAAGTTTCCCGGTCTGCAAGTGGTCGCGCGTGCGCGCCAGTCAACTGAATTGATCAAGGTGCTGCAAACCATTGCCTGCGACGTGCTTGTCACGGATCTGGCAATGCCGGGCGGCCAGTATGGCGACGGCTTGCCGCTGATCGGCTATCTGCGCCGTAATTTCCCCAACCTTCCCATCGTCGTCCTGACGATGCTGGAGAATGCCGCGTTGCTGAAGCGGCTGAGCGAACTCGGCGTGACATCGGTCGTCAACAAGTCGGACGATCTGAGCCACATTGGACTCGCGGTGCAGCACGTTAGCCGCAACCTCGAGTACATGAGCCCGTCGGTGAAGGCGTCGTTAGATGCATTGCGCATGAATGCCAGCGGCAAGAACGACGAAGTCATGTTGTCCAAGCGCGAGCTGGAAGTGGTGCGTCTCTTCGTGTCCGGCATGACGATCAAGGAAATCTCCGAGCAACTGAACCGCAGCATCAAGACGATCAGTACACAGAAGAATACCGCCATGCGCAAACTCGGCATTGAGCGGGATTCCGAGTTGTTCCAGTACGCGCAAAGCAATGGCTTACTGAATTTATCGTCGCATTCAGCGGACTTATCAGGTGGGGTGTCTTAAGGTCGCATACATTTTCTAGGGCAAACATAGAAAAAGGGCGCCTGTCGATAAGACAGGCGCCCTTTTTTATCCGATCCGCGCGAGGCGGCCAGGCTTATTGCGGGGTCGACGTTGCGCCACCGTGCGCGGCCGACCATTCAGCCGGTGCGTGCAGGAATTTTTCCACTTCGTCGAGCGTCTTGGTGTCGAAGTACTTGTTTTCCTTGGCGACGCGCAACACGTCCCACCACGTGGCAAGCGCATGCAGATCGACGTCGATGTCTTTCAGCACCGACACGCTTTCCTTGAAGATGTTGTAGTGGAACAGCACGAAGCAATGATTCACCGTGGCGCCGGCGGTGCGCAGTGCGTTGATGAAGTTGATCTTGCTGCGGCTGTCCGTGGTCAGGTCTTCGACCAGCAGCACGCGCTGACCTTCGGTCAGCAGGCCTTCGATCTGCGCGTTACGGCCGAAACCCTTCGGCTTCTTGCGCACGTATTGCATCGGCACCATCAGGCGATCGGAGAGCCATGCCGCGAACGGAATGCCCGCGGTTTCGCCACCGGCGACGGCGTCGATCTGCTCATAGCCGACGTCGCGCAGGATCGTGGTTTCGGCCATTTCCATCAGACCGCGGCGCACGCGCGGATACGAGATCAGCTTGCGGCAATCGATATAAACCGGGCTCGCCCAGCCGGACGTGAAAATGTACGGTTTCTCCGCGTTGAAGTGCACTGCCTGTACTTCCAGCAGCATCTTGGCGGTCGTGTCGGAGATCGTCTGGCGATCGAAGCCTGTCATGGGCGGATCCTTGGGTGTCAGCGGGGAGAAGCGGGCGCGAGGCCCGGTGGCGCAGCAAGCGGGGTATGCCGCACCATGTTGGGCGGCGCCTTGATAGGCAAATACGCAGCCGGTCAGCAGAGTGCGGGCCGGATTTTGCTACGCGCGCAGGCCGACATTTTACCCGAAATGAGCCTTTCGAGGAGGCCGTCGCGCCTGCGGGTGGCGAATGACGCGCGTAGCGGCCGTGCCGCGCAGGCTTAGCGGGCATCGAACGGATCCTCCGGCCGGGCGCTTTCGCTCGTGCTTTTTGGTTTGCTTGTGAGCAGCCAGGGGCGCCTTTACACTCACGCGAATTTCTCGGGCGCTGGCCGCCGCCGCCCATCTGACCTACGGAATGCTTTCAATGAACGCCGCTCCTTCCGCCGCCGATACCCGCGCATCCGCGAGAGATGGCTACGCCGGCCGTGCGCTCATCGCCTCGGTACTCGGTTACGCAATGGACGGCTTCGATCTGCTGATCCTCGGCTTCATGCTGCCGGTGATTACCGCCGATCTGCATCTGAGCGCCGCGCAAGGCGGCTCGCTTGTCACGTGGACGCTGATCGGCGCGGTGGCGGGCGGTCTGATCTTCGGCGTGTTGAGCGACTATTTCGGCCGCGTGCGCATCCTGACGTGGACGATCCTGATCTTCGCCGTCTTCACCGGCCTGTGCGCGCTGGCGCAAGGCTATACCGACCTGCTGATCTACCGGACCATCGCCGGGATCGGGCTTGGCGGCGAGTTCGGCATCGGCATGACGCTGGTGGCCGAGGCGTGGCCGGCGGCACAGCGGGCCCGCGCATCGTCCTATGTCGGGTTGGGATGGCAGCTTGGCGTGCTGGCGGCGGCCTTGCTGACGCCGCTGTTGTTGCCGCTGATCGGCTGGCGCGGCATGTTCGCGCTCGGGCTGCTGCCGGCGGCGGTGTCGTTCTTCGTCCGGCGCCGCGTCGAGGAGCCGGCGCTCTTCACCGGGCGCGTGGCGCGCGGCGTGCGCAAGTTGCCGCTGAAATTGCTGGTCGCCGATGGCCGCGCCACGCGAGCCAGTATCGGCGTGGCGATTCTCTGTTCGGTGCAGAACTTCGGCTACTACGGTCTGATGATCTGGCTGCCGAGCTATCTGTCGAAGACCTTCGGCTATTCGCTGACCAGATCGGGCCTATGGACCGCCGTGACGATTCTGGGCATGGCGTGCGGCATCTGGCTGTTCGGCATCGCCGCCGACCGTTTCGGCCGCAAGCCGGCCTTCCTGTTCTACCAGGCGGGCGCGGTGGTGATGGTCTTCGTCTACGCGCACCTGAGCACGCCGATGGCGCTCCTGATCGGCGGCGCCGCGATGGGCGTGTTCGTCAACGGAATGATCGGCGGTTACGGTGCGTTGATCTCCGAGCTCTATCCAACCGAGGCGCGCGCCACCGCCCAGAACGTGCTGTTCAATCTCGGTCGCGCGGTGGGCGGCTTCGGGCCGCTGGCCGTGGGCGCGTTGGCCGCGCGCTACTCGTTCGGCGCGGCGCTCGCTTTGCTCGCGTCGATTTACTTGCTCGACATCTTCGCGACGCTCTTCCTGATTCCCGAACGACGCGGCGCCGAGCTCCAATGAGCGTGAACGGCCCGCGTGTGACCAGCGAACGACAGGCGGCCGGGTAGTCGTCCAATGCGGCGCTGCAGCATGACAGGCCGGCGTTTCGCCGATGGTGAGCCGCGTTAACCACTCGGTGCATCGACGCATTCGGGGTGTACACTAACCGGCCCGCTAAGCACTCCGCACGGTCCGTCCTCCGTTGAGGTTCGACGCCGCGCCCAACCGGCGCATGCGAAAGCCGCTCGGTCGATTATCCATTCGATAGATGTCAGCGACGCCAACTGTGCGGTGTGCCGGGCCCGATTATTTACGTCTCGCAGGTCAAAAAATGGACGAACAACTTAAGCAAAGCGCTCTCGCATATCACCAGAACCCGAAACCCGGCAAGATTTCGGTCACCCCCACCAAGCCGCTGTCGAACCAGCTGGACCTCTCGCTGGCCTACTCGCCGGGCGTGGCTGCCGCCTGCATGGCGATCTACGATGAGCCGCTCGACGCGCAGAAGTACACCTCGCGCGGCAACCTGGTCGGCGTGATCACGAACGGCACGGCCGTGCTCGGCCTCGGCAACATCGGACCGCTGGCGGCGAAGCCGGTCATGGAAGGCAAGGGCTGCCTTTTCAAGAAGTTCGCCGGCATCGACGTGTTCGACATCGAACTCTCCGAGTCCGATCCGGACAAGCTCGTTGAAGCGATCGCCATGCTCGAGCCCACGCTCGGTGGCATCAACCTCGAAGACATCAAGGCGCCCGAGTGCTTCTACATCGAGAAGAAGCTGCGCGAGCGCATGAAGATTCCGGTCTTCCACGACGACCAGCACGGTACCGCGATCATCGCCTCGGCGGCGATCCTGAACGGGCTGAAGGTAGTCGGCAAGAAACTCGACGAAGTGAAGCTGGTGTGTTCCGGCGCGGGCGCGGCAGCGATCGCGTGTCTGGATCTGCTGGTGAACCTGGGCCTGTCGAAGAAGAACATTCTGGTCACCGACTCCAAGGGCGTGATCTACGAAGGCCGCGGCAACCTCGATCCGTCGAAGGAACGTTACGCGGCGAACACCGAAGCACGCACGCTTGCCGACGCGATCCGCAGCGCCGATGTGTTCCTCGGCTGCTCGAGCGCGGGCGTGTTGAAGCCCGAGATGGTTGCCGAAATGGGCACCCAGCCGCTGATTCTCGCGCTGGCCAATCCGGAGCCGGAAATCCGCCCGGAAGACGCAAAGAAGGTTCGTCCTGACTGCATCATCGCGACCGGCCGTTCGGACTACCCGAACCAGGTCAATAACGTGCTGTGCTTCCCGTTCATCTTCCGCGGCGCGCTGGATGTCGGCGCCACCACGATCACGGAAGAAATGAAGCTCGCGTGCGTGCGCGCGATCGCCGAACTGGCCGAAGAAACCGATCAGGGCGATGAAGTCGCGAAGGCATACGAAGGCCACTCGCTGGAATTCGGTCCCGAGTATCTGATTCCGAAGCCGTTCGATCCGCGCCTGATCATCAAGATCGCGCCGGCTGTCGCTCAGGCGGCAATGGATTCGGGCGTCGCGACCCGTCCGATCAAGGACATGGACGCATACCGCGAAGAACTCGGCACCACGGTGTATCGCACGGGCATGGTGATGCGTCCGGTGTTCGCCGCGGCGAAATCCGAACCGGCGCGCATCGTGTTCGCCGAAGGTGAAGACGAGCGCGTGCTGCGTGCCGCGCAGTTCGTGTTGCTGGAAAAGATCGCCAAGCCGATTCTGGTCGGCCGTCCGTCGGTGATCGAGATGCGTCTGAAGAAGATGGGCTCGAAGCTCAAGTGCGGCGAAGACTTCGAAGTCGTCGATCCGGAAGACGATCCGCGCTATCAGCAATCCTGGCAGGCCTATCACGAACTCGGCGCGCGCGAAGGCGTGACGCCGGACGTGGCAAAGGCCGCCATGCGCAAGTTCAACACGCTGATCGGCGCGATCCTCGTGCGCCTGGGCGAAGCCGACGGCATGATCTGCGGCATGATCGGCCAGTACCACACGCACCTGAAGTTCATCGAGCAAGTGCTGGGCAAGGCGGAGAATGTTCAGAACTTCGCGGCGATGAACCTGCTGATGCTGCCGGGCCGCAATCTGTTCATCTGCGATACGTACGTGAACGAAACCCCGACCGCCGAGCAACTCGCCGACATGACGCTGCTGGCCGCGGGTGAGATCGAGAAGTTCGGTATCACACCCAAGGTTGCGTTGCTGTCGAACTCGAACTTTGGCAGTGCACCGTCTTCGTCGTCGCAACGCATGGCTACGGCTCGCAAGCTGATTGTCGAACGCGCACCTTCGCTCGAGATCGACGGTGAGATGCACGGCGATGCGGCATTGTCGGAAGCGGTGCGCAAGGCTGCGTTCCCGGGCACGACGCTGAGCGGCGAAGCCAACCTGCTGATCATGCCGAACGTGGAAGCGGCGAACATCACGTACAACCTGCTGAAGATGATCGGCGGCGAAGGCGTGACGGTTGGCCCGTTCCTGTTGGGCGCGGAAAAGCCGGTGCACATCCTGACGCCGGCCGCGACCGTGCGCCGGATCATCAACATGACGGCGGTGGCGTCGGCCAACGCGCGCAAGCCGGTGAACGCGAAGTAATGCGCATGGCTTGAGAATTGAAGCGGCGCCTCGTCGAGGCGCTCGCGACGGACCTGCAAAACGCCACGGGAGTTGATTCCGTGGCGTTTTTTTGCATGTTCTTTTGCGTGCACATGTCCGGCGCGGTCTTCGTCCTAAATATTCCTAGCGTATTTTGTGTGTTTGGGAATGTTCCTATTCGATTGGCAGTCACACATTTGTAAAGTGGCTCCTGAAGCACGGCACATCACGGCAGCAACGGAACAGTCGGCGGGTCGATCCTTGCTGTCGTCGTGCGCTGGGCTTCGTCTTGTAAATGTTCGTTGTGTAGCAGGATGTAGCAGTACCGCCCGGTCTCGCGCACAGGCATGACGTGGCGAAGCTGGTAACAAAAAAGGCGACTGTCCGCGAGGACAGCCGCCTTTCTCATTTGCGCCCGCCGATTGAACCCGACGAGCCGGTCAGGCGAACACGATCACGCTGCGTGTTGCGTCTTACCAGTCTCCGGCGCACGCCAGCGCGCCAGCAACTCGTTCCATTTGACGCGCACGCCCTTCAGGTTGTTCTCCTTCACATGACCATAGCCGCGGATGCCGTCAGGCAGATTCGCCAGTTCGACGGCCAGTTCGCGCTTCTGCACAGTCAGGCCGCCGATCAGCTCACGCACCAGCGCCTCATACTCGGCGATCAACGCCCGCTCGGTACGACGCTCTTCCGTCTTGCCGAAGACATCGAACGCGGTGCCGCGCAGGAACTTGAACCGCGCCAGCACGTGCATCGCGCTGAAGACCCACGGACCGTACTTCTTCTTCACCAGATGGCCCTTCGCATCCTTCTTCGAGAACGTCGGCGGCGCGAGGTGAATGTGGAGCTTCCAGTCACCTTCGAAATTCGCCTTCAACTTGTCGATGAATGCCGGATCGCTGTACAGACGGGCAACTTCGTACTCGTCTTTATAGGCCATCAGCTTGTGCAGATTCTTCGCGACGGCCTCGGTCAGCGGCAACTGGCTGTCGATCGAATCGAGCGCCGACTCCGCCGCGCGCACCTGCGACACCAGCGCGCGATAACGGTCGGCATAGGCGCTGTTTTGCCACGCCGTCAGGTACTCGGCGCGTTTGTCGATCAGCGTGTCGAGCGCCTTCGGGGTGTGCAGCGAGATGATCTTGCTGCTCATCGCTTCCTCTGCGGCGCCGCGTCCCTGCGATTGCGCGAGCTTGCGCACCGCGGCGAGATCGTGCGCTGCACGGCGGCCCCATTCGAACGCTGCCCGGTTCTTTTCGACCTGGACGTTGTTCAGTTCGATGGCGCGCATCAGCGACTGATAGGTGAGCGGCACCCAGCCGCGCTGCCATGCGTAGCCGAGTACGAACGGATTCGTATAGATCGCGTCGCCGAGCAGCGCCACCGCGAAGTGATTCGCGTCGACCGTATCGACACCTTCGTCGCCCGCGCCGGCGCGGACGTCGGCTTCCGTGCTGCTGCCAGGAAAGCGCCAGTTCGGGTTCTTGATGAGCTCGGCGGTCGGCGTATGGGCGGTGTTCAACACGACGCGCGTGCGGCCTGCCTGCATACGCGACACGCATTCGTCGCTGGCCGTCACGATCGCATCGCAGCCGATCACCAGACTGGCTTCACCCATGGCGATACGCGTTGCGTGGATGTCGGCCGGATTTTTCGCGATCTGCACGTGGCTCATCACGGCGCCGCCTTTCTGCGCGAGGCCCGTGACGTCGAGCACGGTGACGCCCTTGTTCTCCAGATGCGCGGCCATGCCGAGCAACGCGCCAATCGTCACGACGCCCGTGCCGCCGACGCCCGTCACCAGCACGCCGTAAGGTCGTTCCATGGACGGCAGCTCGGGTTCCGGCACTGGCGGCATCGCGTCGCCGACAATGCCGGAGGCGGCTTTCGGCTTGCGCAACTGACCGCCTTCCACCGAGACGAAGCTCGGGCAGAAGCCATTGACGCACGAAAAGTCCTTGTTGCAAGTCGACTGGTTGATCTGGCGCTTCGTACCGTACTCGGTATCCAGCGGTTCGACCGACAGGCAGTTGGACTTCACCGAGCAATCGCCGCAGCCCTCGCACACCGCCTCGTTGATCACCACGCGGCGCGCCGGATCCGGATAGGTGCCGCGTTTCCTGCGACGGCGTTTCTCCGTCGCGCAGGTCTGGTCGTAGATCAGGATCGTGGTGCCGGACACTTCACGCAGTTGCCGCTGCACCTCGTCGAGCTTGTCGCGATGGTGGACGTCGATTCCCGGCGCGAGACCCACGTTCGCCGAGTACTTCTCGGGCTCGTCGGTGACGATCACGATTTTCGTCGCGCCTTCGGCGGCGAGCTGGTGGGTGATCTGCGGCACGGTCAGCACGCCGTCGACCGGCTGGCCGCCCGTCATGGCCACCGCGTCGTTGTAGAGAATCTTGTAGGTGATGTTCGCCTTCGACGCGATCGCCGCGCGAATCGCGAGCAGCCCCGAGTGGAAGTAGGTGCCGTCGCCGAGATTGGCGAACACGTGCTTGTCGTTGCTGAATGGCGCCTGGCCGATCCACGCGACGCCTTCGCCGCCCATCTGGCTGAAGGTGCTGGTGTTGCGGTCCATCCAGACCGTCATGTAGTGGCAGCCAATGCCGGCCATCGCGCGCGAGCCTTCCGGCACGTTGGTCGACGTATTGTGCGGGCAGCCGGAGCAAAACCACGGCTTGCGTTCGGCTTCGACTCGCGGCCGTGCCAGCGCCTTTTCCTTCGCTTCGATCACCGCGATGCGCGTGGCGATGCGAGCGCGCACATCGGACGGCAGGTCGAATTTGTCGAGCCGCGTGGCGATGGCCTTCGCGATGATCGCCGGCGAGAGTTCGTAATGCGCCGGCAGCAGCCAGTTGCCCATCGGCACCGACCATTCGCCGCCTGCGCCGTCCTTTTCGTCGAACTTGCCGAACACGCGCGGGCGCTGCGCGTCGGGCCAGTTGTATAGCTCTTCCTTGATCGCGTATTCGAGAATCTGGCGCTTTTCCTCGACCACCAGAATTTCATCGAGGCCGCGCGCGAACGCCTGCGCGCCTTGCGCTTCGAGCGGCCAGACGCAGCCGACCTTATACAGGCGGATGCCGATGCGCGAACACGTTTCGTCGTCGAGACCGAGGTCGGTCAGCGCCTGACGCACGTCGAGATACGCCTTGCCGCCGGTCATGATGCCGAAGCGCGCATGCGGCGAATCGATTTCGACGCGGTCGAGCTTGTTGGCGCGCACATAGGCGAGCGCGGCGTACCACTTGTAGTCGAGCAGACGTGCTTCCTGCACCAGCGGCGGATCCGGCCAGCGGATATTCAGGCCGCCCTCGGGCATCGCAAAGTCTTCCGGCAGCACGATCTTCGTGCGGTGCGGATCGATATCCACCGAAGCGGACGATTCGACCACATCGGTCACGCACTTCATCGCGACCCACAAACCGGAATAGCGGCTCATTGCCCAGCCATGCAGGCCGAAGTCGAGATATTCCTGCACGTTCGAGGGGAACAGAACCGGCAGGCCGCACGCCTTGAAAATGTGTTCGGACTGGTGTGCCAGCGTGGAGGATTTGGCCGCATGATCGTCGCCGGCGAGGACCAGAACGCCGCCGTGTTGCGCCGAGCCGGCCGAGTTGCCGTGCTTGAAGACGTCGCCGGAACGGTCGACACCCGGGCCTTTGCCGTACCACATCGAGAACACGCCATCGTATTTGGCGCTTGGGTACAGATTGACCTGCTGCGAACCCCAGACGGAGGTCGCCGCGAGGTCTTCATTGACGCCTGGCTGGAATACTACCTGATGCGCGGCGAGATGCTGTTTCGCCTTCCACAGGGATTGGTCGAGCCCGCCCAGCGGCGATCCGCGGTAACCGGAGATGAAGCCGGCAGTATTGAGCCCGGCGGCCCGGTCGCGTTCCTGCTGCAGCATCGGCAGACGCACCAGCGCCTGGATGCCGCTCATGTATGCGCGGCCGCGTTCGAGGGTGTATTTGTCGTCGAGCGTGACGGAAGACAACGCGGCTTCGAGCGAGGCTCGCTGACCTGCGTCTAGCGGGGCATTCATTATGTGTACTCCTCCAACCAGTTTGGGATCACCAAAACTTTTTTTGAGCCCCGGCATCTTGTGAATGCGGAGGGCCGGGGCCGCCATATTGACGTGTTTTAAGTGATGGTAGCACTGGTGAAAACCCGCCGCAGGTCCTTCGCACATGCTGCGTCCCGGCGATCTTGACTGGGTCTTGCAACGTTTTGCGAGCGATGCCGTTAGTGCTTGCGCAAATGCCTGTAACAAGCTGTAAAAACTACAAATTTGCGGAACCGTAGTTGAAATTGCTGTCTAACACCCCACCTGCGAGCAATGTCAGCGCAACGCTCCGCATTCTGCGGAGCTTCACGACAGCAGGGCAGTTAGAAAAGGAGTACGCATGAACACGAGAAACATTCAGACCTTCCTGATGGTTTCGGCCGCATTTTTCGCCATGAGCGCACCGGTGCGCTCGAACTCGAGCAGCGCAGGAGCGCTGTCGAACGCAGTCACGCGCACGGCGCAGGTCGCGCCCGCACGCATCGCCATGGGTAGCGTCACGCGATCCACCAAGGCCGACGGGCAAGACCAGAATTCGTGATACGCCGCTCATGCGGTGTGTCGGTTAAATAACCGGCCGTTGTTCCATCAAGCCACGCAGGGTCCGCTTGAGACAACGGCATCAATGAAAAGGGCGAGGATCGTGAGATCCTCGCCCTTTTCATTTGCTATCAATCCATTCCTGCGCAGCCAGTGGCGTCAGGCTTTGTCTTGCACTACGCCACGGCGAATCTGATCCAGTTCGATCGATTCGAACAGCGCTTTGAAGTTGCCCTCGCCAAAGCCCTGATTGCCCTTGCGCTGAATGATCTCGAAGAAGATCGGGCCGATCTGGTTTTCCGTGAAAATCTGCAACAGCAAGTCATCCGGCGCGCCGTCGATCAGAATCTTGCGTTTGCGCAGCTCATCGAGCGGTTCGCCATGATTCGGCACACGACGATCGACCAGCTCATAGTAAGTGTCGATCGTATCGAGCAGCGAGATGTTCGCAGCGCGCAGACCGTCCACCGTGCGGTAGATATCGCTGCTACCCAAGGCGATGTGCTGAATGCCTTCGCCGTGGTAAGCGTCGAGATACTCCTGAATCTGGCCGGCCGTGTCCGAACCCTCTTCATTGATCGGGATGCGGATCTTGCCGCACGGCGAGGTCATCGCCTTCGACTTCACGCCCGTTACTTTGCCTTCGATGTCGAAATAGCGCACCTCGCGGAAATTGAACAGGCGCTCGTAGAACTCCGCCCATTCCTGCATGCGGCCGCGATGCACGTTGTGCGTCAGGTGGTCGATGTAGGTCAGGCCGTGGCCGACCGGGTTCGGGTTCGCACCGGGAATCGGCTCGAAGTCGACATCGTAAATGTCGATGTTGCCCACGCTGTTCGGCTCGGCGCCGTTCTTGCCGCGCCACCGGTCGACGAAATAGATCAGCGAGTCGCCGATACCTTTGATCGCCGGGATGTTCAGCTCCATCGGGCCGGTTTTGTTGTCGAAGCCCCAGGCGCCTTTCTCCAGCGCCTGCTGGTACGCCTTGGCGGCGTCCTGAACGCGGAAAGCGATTGCGCAGATCGACGGGCCATGCAGACGCGCGAAACGTTGCGCGAACGAGTCCTGCTCCCCGTTGACGATGAAGTTGATTTCGCCCTGGCGATACAGCGTCACGTCTTTATGCCGATGCCGCGCGATCGCGGTGAAGCCCATCTGTTCGAACAGCTTGCCGAGCGCCTTCGGATCCGGGGCGGTGTATTCGATGAACTCGAAACCGTCGGTGCCGAGCGGGTTTTCCCAAGTTGCAACCTGCATTGTCTGTCTCCTGATGTGCGCCGCGGCACGGCGCGAGCGGGATGGGCGGTGAATCGCGAGTGAATGACGCAAGTGTAAAGGCCGACTTGCGGCGAAAACTTGCGAACTTAATCGCACATCGATAAGCTGGCGCTATTTCATAGCTCAAATATGTGAAAGGATGGCAGAAAATGGCCGGTGTGGAGATAGACGCGATCGACAGGCGAATCCTGGCGATCCTTCAGGAGAATGGCCGGCTGTCGAATCAGGAGATCGCCGAGCGCATCAATCTGTCGCCGAGTCCGTGTCTGCGGCGTATCCGTCGGCTGGAAGAGAGTGGCGTGATCCGCGGCTATGTCGCGTTGCTCGATGCGCAGCGGCTCGGGCTCGACTTGCTCGCCTATGTGAATGTGCGGCTGGAAAAGCGCGGTGGTTCGGCACCCAGTCCGCGCGGTGACGCTACCCACGCCGATCTGTTTCGCGTGGCGGTTCAGGCGTGGCCCGAAGTGGTGGCGTGCCATGCAATGACCGGCGACATGGACTATCTGCTGCGTGTCCAGGTGGAGGATATGGCGCACTTTTCACGCTTCGTGCAGGACCAGCTGCTGCACCATCCATCGGTGATCGACGTGAAAACGAGCTTCTCGCTCGACACCATCAAGGAGACGACGGCGCTGCCCATCTTGTGAGTGCGGCGCAGCAGCGCATGCTCCGGCGCTCCGCAAACAAAAAGGGCGTCCATGAGGACGCCCTTTGTTCTTTCCGACGCGGCGAGCCGCTCAGGCCGCGGCTGCAACCGCCGTGGGCATGAACGTTTCAAACAGCCTGGACGCCTGACGCGCCTGGCGCTTGAGTGCGTAGTCGAACACCGCGGCCTGCTCCTGCAGCATTTCGGCGATGATGCTCGACTGGTCCGCCGGCGGCAGCGTCAGGTAGGCATCGGCTTCGCCGTACGAATATTCGATCTTCATGCCGGCCTTCTTCGCGATGTGCATCATGGTCGAATTGCGCGACAGGCAGTGCATGTACAGCGTGGTGACATGCGTATTGCGGCTGCGAATGGCGGCGCGTTCGAAGAGCTTCGAGCCGATACCCTGGCCGCGCACGCTTTCCAGCACGGACACGCCAAACTCCGCCGTACGCTTGTCGCCTTCAGCCGGCAGATAGGCGAGGTGGCCGACGCCGGTCAATTGCAACTGGTTGTTGAAGACGCCGAAAACGGTGTCGCGCGTGAAGTCGATCGCGCGGACATAGTTCTCGATGACGTGGTCCGGCACGATCTGGCCGAAGCGCAGCAGGCGGTCGTCTTCGTCGAGTGCGAGGAAATGGGTCAGCAGCCGTTCGCGGTCGGCGGCGGTGAGTTCGCGGACCAGAGCTGGCGCACGACCGGCTGGCTGCGTCAAGCGATCGTGCGCGACGATCGGCTCAGCGGCGCGGGGTGTAATCAGGTTCATGGTCGGGTTCTCCTTGTGATCGACGGCGTGGTGCACTGCAAAAGCGATTTTAGCCGAAATCCAAATTCATCACTAGGGAAAACCCGTATCTAAATTTGAAGGGAATGCCTAAAAAGTTTGCACCCTATTTTTAGATGATTGATTTTTAATGAAAAATAAATGGAACAGGCGTTCGAGTCCCGATCTCGCGTATCAGGCGCTCGTGGCCGTTATTTCGTATGAATATTGTTGCGATGCGCAATCAGGCCGGGTTCGAACCCAGCCCATGGTCCACCATGCCGACTACCTGCTCGGCGAATTCACGGTAACCCATCCGCCCGTCGGGCTTCAGCCAGGTGAATGTCCAGTTGATCATGCCGAACACCATCATGGTGAGCGCGGTCTGGTTTTCGCGCGTGGCGCGCTCCGGATAGGCACGCGCCAGCTGCCGCGCAAACGCCGCGACCACGTCGCGCTGGCGGTTCAGGATCACTTCGCGCTGGGTGTCGACCAGATACTTCACGTCGTTCAACAGCGCGACGTGCCGGCTGTGCGATGTCTCGTATTCCGACAAAAACGCGCGGATCAGCTCGGCGAAGGTCTCGCGCTCCGACAAGCCGCGCCTCTGGCTCGCGCCTTCCACCTCGGCGATGATCAGCATGAGCCGCTTGGTGTAACGGTCCAGCAAATCGAACAGGATTGCTTCCTTGCTCGCGTAGTAATGGTAGAGCCGCGCTTTCGACGTGCCGCTCGCGGCCGCGAGGTCGGCCATCGAGGTGCTGGGGTAACTGGTCTGGGCGAATTTCGCCGCGGCGAGTTCGAGAATCTGCTCGCGTTGGGTTTCGTGGTCGGGGGCTCGGGTGCGGGCCATAATCGTTTGTTCTATTAGTGTGGACAGGGGGCGAACGCGGCGCACAATTCCAGTGTGCGCCATGCGTTTGCATCGCCGCGCAGCTTGATTCGCCGGGTCGCGGCCAGTTCACGGAAGCGCCACAGCGCCATGTTGTCGCTGATCAGAAATCCGAATTCGGCGGTCATCAATTCGGCGGCAACGCGCGCGGCGGGCTGCCAGTTTTCAGTGACGAGTTCGAGAACCAGCGCGTCCAGTTCCGCGAAGCTGCCGCTGGTGAAGGTGTTGTCGCGCCAGCGCCGCGTTTCGCCGTTCGCGTGTTTGACTTCCTGCCATTCGAGCGCGAGCCGGCTGATGCGCAGCACGGAAATCGGCGCGGCGTCCGGCAGCCGGGCTTGCAGCACCGCTGGCGCGAACATGCCGACCGATGTCGCGCGGTCTTTGCGGCCGTGCGCCCACGCGCCCGGATCGGTGAGATCGCGAATCGACAGACGCATTTCGTTCAGACGTTGCGGGCTGTTGCGCAGGTGGTAACAGACGCGGCGCAGCATCAATTGGTCAGAGGCGCTGTCACCGTGCCAGACCACCACATTCGATTCACCGCGCGCGATATTTTCCAGCGCCTGGGCCTGCTCACGGAATTCGCGAACGAAATCACGCCGGGTGTCCGCGCTCACCCGATCCCAGAATTGCGCGCGCACGTCGGGGCCGTCGTCGACGCCGCGCAGCGGACCGACCGCGAGATCGTCCCGCAGTGCGTGCACGCGTTCATCGCGGCCCGCATCCCGCAACGCGGTGCGCAGTGACTCGGCGGCGACGTCGCCGTTGGTGAGGTGGATCGTGCTCATCGGCAGTGGCGTGGGGCAGTTAACGGCATTAGGGGCCGCTCATCGTCCGGAACCGGTGTCCGATCGCGAGCGGCCCCTAGTGTAAGCGGATCGCGGAACTGCTCAAAGCGCGGTTCAACGTTCGTCGTAGCTCACCACCACGCGGTCGCTGACCGGATGGCATTGACACGTCAGCACGAAACCGTCGCGGATTTCGTGTTCTTCGAGCGTGTAGTTCTTTTCCATCTTGACTTCGCCCTCCAGCACCTTCGCGCGGCAGGTGCAGCAGACGCCGCCCTTGCACGCGTAGGGCAGCGCGAGGCCGGCGCGCAGGCCGACGTCGAGCACGCTCACACCCTGGTACGGCAGGCGCAGCTTGCGGCGTTTCCCGTCGAGCACGATTTCGAGGTCGGCGGCCGGTGTGTCTTCGGTGATTTCGACCGGCGGCACACCCGCTTGCGGCAGCGGCGAACCGAAGCGCTCCACGTGCACTTTTTCCGACGGCACGCCGGCGGCTTTCAGGGCGGCCTCGGCGGCGTCCATCATCGGAGCGGGGCCGCAGATGAAGGCTTCGTCGATCGCATCGGCCGGCAGCAGATTCTCGATGAAGGCGGCGCACTTTTCCTGATCCAGCACGCCATTGAACAGTTCGACGTCCTGCAGGTCGTCGGACAGCACGTGATAGAGCACGAAGCGGTTCATGAACCGATTCTTCAGGTCTTCGAGCTCTTCCGCGAACATGATCTGGTCGACGCTGCGGTTGCCGTACACGAGCGTGAAGGTGCTGCGCGGCTCGACTTCGAGCGTCGTCTTGATGATGGCCAGCACCGGCGTAATGCCCGAGCCGCCCGAAAACGCGAGGTATTGCTGGCCCTGATCGGCGTTCAGATGGGTGAAGAAACGGCCGTCCGGCGTCATCACGTCGATCGTGTGACCGGGCTGCAGCGTGTCGAAGGCGAAGTTCGAGAAACGCCCGCCGCGCACGCGCTTGATGCCGATACGCAGTTCGCCGTCGCGGTCGTAGTCGGTGACGCCGACGCAGATCGAGTACGAACGGCGCGTTTCCTCGCCGTCGATATGCGTTTTCAGCGTGACGAACTGGCCTTGCGTAAAGCGATACTGCTCACGCAGTTCAGCAGGGACTTCGAAGGCGACCGAGACCGAGTCGGCGGTTTCGGGCCGCACTTCGCGGATACGCAGCGGGTGAAATTGCGGGGTGGCCATATCAGTATGGTTTGAAATAGTCGAAGGGTTCGCGGCAGTCGAGGCAGCGGTACAAGGCTTTGCAGGCTGTCGAGCCGAATTGCGCGAGACGCTCGGTATGCGCCGAGCCGCAACGTGGGCATGACGGTGCGGGCAGCGCCCGTGGCACGAAGCGCATCACTTTTTCCTGCGCGGGCGCGGCCGAGCCGCAATTGCCCGTGGGCGGCGCGATACCGTAGGCACGCAGCTTTTCGCGCGCGCCGGCGGTCATCCAGTCCGTTGTCCAGGCCGGCGCGAGCACCGTGGCGATTCGATGCGGCTTGAGTCCCGCCACGTCGAGCGCATGCGCGACGTCCTCGGCAATCTGCGACATGGCCGGGCAGCCGGAATAGGTCGGCGTGATCACGACTTCGAGCGTGCCGTCGGCGGCGCGTCGCACATCGCGCAGAATGCCGAGTTCGCGAATCGATACCACCGGAATCTCCGGATCGGGCACCGTTTCAAGCACGGCCCATGCGCGTTCGAGCGCGGCGTCGGTCGTGCCGGGCATGCCGGTCGTCCCGGTCGGGCAAGAGGCAGTCGAAGTCGTCATGATCGGGTTACCAGGTGGCGCCGGGATGCTGGCGCGCAAGGCTCTGCATTTCAGCAAGCACGAAACCCATATGCTCGGAATGCTCACCGTGCTTGCCAGTGGTGATGTGTCTGACCGGTTCGGGCAGCTTCAGGGTGGCTTCGTCGAGCGTGGCGCGCACGTCGTCGAGCCACGCTGATTCGAGCTCCGAGGTCAACGGGCCGATGCCGGCCGCGGCGACTGTTTCCTCCACCGCATCCGCACTGAAGAATTCCCGGGTGTACGGCATCAGATAGTCGAGCGCGGCTTGCGCGCGGCGATGCGATTCCTCGGTGCCGTCGCCGAAGCGGATCAGCCACTCGCGTGCGTGATGCACGTGATAGCTGGTTTCCTTGATCGACTTCGACGCGATCGCCGCCAGCTGCTCGTCGGTGGACGCGGTGAGCGCCGTCCAGAGGTGAGCCATCAACGTCGAATAGAGGAAATTGCGCACGATGGTGACCGCGTAATCCTTCTCGGCTTTAGCCGTGGCCGACAGCGGGCCGACATGGGGCAACTCCGCGAGCGTGTAGTTGGCGAATTCGCGCTCGGCGCGAAAATACGCGTAGTCGTCTTCCGTGCGGTTCTTGCCCGTGAGTTGCTGCTCGAGCGAGGCGGCGTGCGTGTAGAGCAGACGCGCCTGGCCGATCAGGTCGAGGCTCATGTTCGACAGCGCGATGTCCTCTTCGAGGATCGGGCCGTGGCCGCTCCACTCGGTATTGCGCTGACCGAGGATCAGCGCGTTATCCGCGAGGCGCAGCACGTATTGGAGATGGTGGGGCGTGATGTCCATGGCCGCGCTTACATGTGGTTGACTTCGTCGGGGAGCGTATAGAACGTCGGGTGGCGGTAAATCTTGTCGCCGGCAGGTTCGAACAGCTCCGCCTTGTCTTCCGGCGCGGACGCCGTGATCGCCGCCGAGGGCACCACCCAGATGCTCACGCCTTCCTGGCGGCGCGTGTAGACGTCGCGCGCCATGCGCAGCGCCATTGGCGCGTCGGCAGCGTGCAGGCTGCCGCAGTGCTTGTGGTCGAGTCCCTGCTTGCTGCGCACGAAGACTTCCCAAATCGGCCATTCCTTGTTCATTGCAGATCTCCTGATTCTTTGTCTGACATGCCGCGCGGATCAGGCGGCGTGCTGTTGTGCGCGCTGGCGCTGCTTTTCGGCGTGGGCGAGAGCGGCCTCGCGGACCCAGGCGCCGTCGTCGTGGGCTTTGACGCGGGTGGCAAGGCGCTCGCGGTTGCACGGGCCGTCGCCATTCACCACACGCCAGAATTCTTCCCAGTCGATGTCGCCGTAGTCGTAATGGCCGCGCGCTTCGTTCCACTTCAGGTCCGGGTCGGGCAGCGTGACGCCGAGCACCTTGGCCTGGTCGACCGTGGCGTCGACGAACTTCTGACGCAGATCGTCGTTCGAGATGCGCTTGATGCCCCATTTCGACGATTGGCTGCTGTGGACCGAATCCTTGTCGCTCGGGCCGAACATCATCAGCACTGGCCACCACCAGCGATTCACGGCCTGCTGAACCAGCTCACGCTGTGCTTCGGTGCCCGACATCATCGCCATGAGTGCGTCGAACCCTTGGCGCTGGTGGAACGACTCTTCCTTGCAGATACGGATCATGGCGCGCGCATACGGGCCATACGTGCAACGGCACAGCGGAATCTGGTTCATGATCGCTGCGCCGTCCACCAGCCAGCCGATCACGCCGACGTCCGCCCAGGTGGGCGTCGGGTAATTGAAGATGCTCGAATATTTGGCCTTGCCCGAGTGCAGCGCCGCGATCAACTGGTCGCGCGACACGCCGAGCGTTTCCGCCGCGCTATATAGATAGAGGCCGTGACCGGCCTCGTCCTGCACCTTGGCAAGCAGAATCGCCTTACGCTTCAGACTGGGCGCGCGCGTGATCCAGTTGCCTTCCGGCAGCATGCCGACGATTTCCGAATGCGCGTGCTGCGAGATTTGCCGCACCAGCGTTTTGCGATAAGCCTCCGGCATCCAGTCCTGGGCTTCGATCTTGCCGTCGGCGGCCATCACCGCGTCGAATTGCACCTGCTCAGGCGAGTTCGCGCCCGCGTCCAGCGGAGCGACATTGCCGGGAATATCCAGGGATTGCGTGTACATGGGGACGCTCTCTGCGGAAAGTTGTCTGTGTGCGCACAGTATAAGCCAACCGACCGGTCGGTTAATAAATTTTTTGAGACGGGTCGATCGGACCGATAGGGGCAACGCGCTTTCGCCCCGAAACGTTTCGGCAGTGCCGACGCCCCGCGCCGACACTTAGCCTATAAAATTGCGAATTGGCCGCAATTTGCGGCCTTCCTGCATCCCCCGGTACTCATGTTACGTCTAAGCGAAATCAAACTCCCGCTCGATCATCCCGAGAGCGCCCTCGAAGCCGCCGTGCGTGCGCGCCTCGCGGAACTCGGCGTGGCCGCGGACGGGCTCATCCGATACACCGTGTTTCGCCGCGCGCACGACGCCCGCAAGCGCGCCGACATCAAGCTGACCTACATCGTCGATGTCGAGGTTACCGATGAAGCGGCCGCGCTCAAGCGGCTCTCCGACGTGCCGCACTGCGGCGTGACGCCCGATATGGCCTACAAGTTTGTCGCCAGGGCGCCGGCGCAGATGAGCGCGCCGCGCCCGGTCGTGATCGGCATGGGGCCGTGCGGCCTGTTCGCCGGGCTGATCCTGGCGCAAATGGGCTTCCGGCCGATCATCCTCGAGCGCGGCAAGGCCGTGCGCGAGCGCACCAAAGACACTTTCGGGCTGTGGCGCAAGTCCGTGCTTAATCCCGAGTCGAATGTCCAGTTCGGCGAAGGCGGCGCGGGCACTTTTTCGGACGGAAAGCTGTACAGCCAGATCAAGGATCCGAAGCATTACGGCCGCAAGGTGCTCGACGAATTCGTGCGGGCCGGCGCACCGGAAGACATTCTGTATCTGAGCCGGCCCCATATCGGCACGTTCCGTCTGGTGAGCATGGTTGAAAAAATGCGCGCGACCATTCACGAGCTGGGCGGCGAGGTGCGCTTCGAAACGCGAGTCGACGACATCGAGATCGATCAGGGCAAAGTGCGCGGGCTGAAGCTGTCGACCGGTGAAACGCTGCGCTGCGATCATGTGGTGCTGGCGGTCGGCCATAGCGCGCGCGACACCTTCCAGATGCTGAACGACCGCGGTGTGTATATAGAAGCGAAGCCGTTCTCACTCGGTTTCCGCATTGAACATCCGCAGGGTTTGATCGACCGCAGCCGGTTCGGCAAGTTTGCCGGTCACAAGCAGTTGGGTGCCGCGGACTATAAGGTGGTGCATCACTGCAGCAATGGCCGCACCGTCTACAGCTTCTGCATGTGCCCGGGCGGGACCGTGGTGGCGGCGACCTCCGAGCCGGGCCGCGTGGTGACCAACGGAATGAGCCAGTACTCCCGGGCCGAGCGCAATGCCAATGCCGGGATCGTCGTCGGCATCACGCCGGACGACTATCCCGGTGGGCCGCTCGCCGGCATCGCTTTCCAGCGCAAATGGGAAGAGCGGGCTTTTGAGCTCGGTGGCGGCAACTATATGGCGCCGGGCCAACTGGTCGGCGACTTCATCGCCGGCCGGCCGTCCACGTCGCTGGGTTCGGTGGTGCCGTCGTACAAGCCCGGCGTGCATCCCACCGATCTGAGCACCGCGCTGCCGGATTACGTGATCGAAGCCATTCGCGAAGCGTTGCCGCAGATGGACAAGAAGATCGCGGGTTTTGCGATGCACGACGCGGTGCTGACGGGTGTCGAGACGCGAACGTCGTCGCCGATTCGCGTACGGCGCCGGGACGACTATCAGAGCATGAATGTCGAAGGTTTGTATCCGGCTGGCGAAGGAGCGGGCTACGCCGGTGGGATCTACTCGGCGGCTATCGACGGGATCGAAGTCGCCGAAGCGCTCGCGCTGAAGATGACTGGAGCGCAAGCGGCCTGAGTCCAGCCATGGAATGCCGTCGCGGCCGCCCGCGACGGCCGTGGCGATCGGGCACAATGCACGTTTCGCCTCGAACCGACTTCCGAATGAGCATTCGCACCCTGGCTGCCGCATGCAGCGCGGCACTGTTTGTCCAGTTTGCCGTTTCCCCAACCGTTTTCGCCGCCGACGCCCCGGCTCACTGGGTCACCGCGTGGGCGACGGCGCTTCAACCCATTCCACAGCGGGCGGATTTGCCGCCGCTCTATCGCGCACCGGAAGTCGCCGGGCGCACGGTTCGCCAGATTGTCTATCCGACGCTGTCCGGAAGGTCGGCGCGCATTCACCTTAGCAACCGGTACGGCAAGACTGCGCTCGTCATCGAAGATCTGCGCATCGCACGCTCGGCGGGCGGCGCGGCGGCGGCGGGTAACGGCGAGACGCGCGTGACGTTTGGCGGCAAGAGCGCGGTCTCGATTCCGCCGGGCGGCGAGCTGGACAGCGACCCGGCCGCGATCGACATTGCGGAAGGCGCGCCCTACGCGGTGAGCGCATTCTTGGGGCCGGAACAGCGGATCGTGGCGTGGCACCGCGTGTCGAGCCAGGTAAATTACGTTTCCGCGCCCGGCAACCATGCGGCGGACGCGTCTGGGGAGGCGTTTCGCGGCCGGTTCACGCAATATGTGTGGATGACGGGTCTGTCGGTCGACGCCGCGCCTGCGTCGGCCGCCGTCGCCGCCATCGGCGACTCGATCACGGACGGCATGCGCTCCAGCCTGAATCAGAATCGCCGCTGGCCCGACGCGTTGGCGCGCCGGTTTGCGGCGACTGGCGACCGTTCGACGGCGATCGTCAATCTGGGGATCAGCGGCAATCGCCTGTTGAGCGACTCTCCTTGTTATGGCGACGCGCTGGCGAAACGCTTCGAGCATGACATGCTCGGACGCCCGGGCGTCAAGACGGCGATTCTGCTCATCGGCATCAATGACATCAACTTCGCGGCGATGCCGCCGCGTGGCGGTCTCGACTGCGACTTCCCACACACTTCGGTGACGGCTGCGGACCTGATCGCCGGCTACCAACGGCTGGTCGCCACGGCTCGCCACGCGGGCGTGAAGGTCTTCGGCGCAACGTTGACTCCGGCATCGCTGCCGCCGCAGCGAGAAAGCATCCGGCTCGCCGTCAACCAATGGATTCGGACCAGCCATGCCTTCGACGGCGTCGTGGACTTCGATGCTGCGCTGCGCGATCCGGCGCAGCCGGATCGTCTGCAGCGCCGCTTTGATAGTGGGGACCACATCCATCCCAGCGACGCCGGCTATGCGGCAATGGCCGACGCCGTTCCGATGGACTCAGTGGTGAAATCGACCCGCGACTGAGCCGCCAAAAAGAATTCGGCCAAACCCTTGTCATACGGCGGAAGTTCGCCTAAGATTCGCCTCCTCGTTTGCGAACGAGGGCCGCGGCAGAAACCAGCGGCCGTAGCGTCGACAAGGTTTTAAGCGAAAGCGAAAAAATGTTGTTGACGAAACGAAAAAGAGCCTCCATAATCTCGTTTCTCTGCTGCTGATGCAGCGACGCAGAACGAAGCGGTGCCGGGTAACTGGAAGTGCGGTACTGGTTCGGTAGTGAATGCGGACTCGATCTTTAAAAATTAACAGCCGATAAGTGTGGGCGCTTGATGCGCGATGCGGGCTGGATTCTCCGGAGTCTGGCGCAAAGCAAAAGTATCAAGTCTCACACA